>Ga0210385_10000021_pt1 | contig 252372 bp, 209 predicted proteins | sample IncBWH26OmetaG_FD_160107 | JGI IMG/M metagenome (GOLD analysis project Ga0210385, IMG submission 160107) | Forest soil microbial communities from Barre Woods Harvard Forest LTER site, Petersham, Massachusetts, United States - Inc-BW-H-26-O ...
TTTTGCATGCAAATCTTTAAGTTCAGTCCCGTCGACGGCTGAAAGGGTTGAACGAAACGAAAGTTTCGCCAGTCCGAAGTAGGCTGAGTGATCGGTCCGCGCGGGGCGACCCGACGAGACTACCAGACCTGAAAAAACCGACGGCTCTGCGAGGGGCAGTTGGGGTTTGGGACCACGAAAGCGGTGATCGCATCAAGGGCTGTGACGGTGCATGTTCCACGCTGATGGGCTCCCTCGCAGGAGCAAGCAGCTAGAGCATAACCAATGTCACAGCCTTTACCTTTTCCCCCGACGCCTTTTTAGTCCGAACGCTCCAGAAAAACTGCCGCGCGCTCCCGGCAACACTGTCCGGCAACCCCAACGTACGAACAGCCCTCAACTGTCTAAGCAGGCAAAGCCCGCCAGCGCTCTAGCCGATATAAATCAAGAGCAATCCATGAGCACACGATCATCAATTTGGCTAGGCATAGACAAAGGCAAGTCAGTCCACATTTACTGGGAACTCGCCGATCGAAACATCGAGAACGGCAGAATGACCGGAGCGCCGATCTATATCGCCGTGGACGCCGGCAACGCCGACGAGGAAGTTGCGATCCGATTGCCGAGAGAAATAGCCATACAACTCCTCATGAAACTTAGCCCCGACTGGGACGACGAGCTCGGACAAGTCCTCTAGCGGTCTTGCACTCGATTTTGGGTGGCGCAGCGGTTTTACCGCTGCGATAACTGACGCAATGTGAGGGTCGGCTTGAGCCCCTATACGGTCACATGCGCCGGTTATCTCGGCTGACTAGAGCCTTATGGATCACAGGCGCGTAGCTTGCTTTGAGCTTTGTGATGTGGCTTGAAAACGCCTCCAATTCATCGATTCCAGGCGGGACGTCCAAAAGCTTGTTTTGTCGCTTCACCCTTGCGATCTCGAGGCAGGCCTGTTCGGTAACCAGTTCGGCGACGAGCGCCTGGTTCGCCGGCAGTTCTTGCCCTTCGCCTCCTGGGCCGAAGTAGAGGTCAATCGACGGTCCGAGAGTATTGATCCAGATCAGGCCCTCTTTTGTTTCGAAGCGAGATCTCAACGGCAGATCCGGTTCTGCCTCATATTTTATCTCTCTGAAGAGTCCGCCACTTGGATGATGCCCTTTCTGCGCCTTCGTTGATACAACCTCAACCACAGCGATGGCAATCTTCCCTCCGCATTTGGCGGTCACAAATCCTTGAGCGTTGGCCTGCAGGCCCTCGATGCCAACCCGCACAATCGAGAGGGGAGGCTGCTCCGATACCAACTTTGAGACAACTGGCCTGTCATCAAGAATCTTGATGTGAGGGTTGTCGCACGCAAGTTCGACGCGATCACCGACGGCGATACCTGTAGAGCCGTCTACCTGTACGCGGAGCTTAAGCGTGTCACGCTCCGCCACAACGACTCGGTACGTGTCGGGAATGAATTCAAAACCGTCCAACGGAGCCCGCAAGCCCTTTGGGGCGTCTGGGCCGTCGCCGCCGCCCGGACCTCCCAGCTGTAGTTCCTTCTTTGCGATCTCGTTGAGACTCTTAATCGCATCTCGAAAACGGCGGAGCGTCTCTTCCTTCTCCAGACGCTTCCTTTTTTGCTTTTCCTCTTCCTTGGCGGTGCTGATGAGCTTTTCGATCTCTCTGCGTGCCGACTCGAACAGTTCCTTTGTAAGCGGATGGTCCCTCCGGAGCCCGGTGCGATTCTTATCCACAATCGGGTCTCCCGCTGCCTGCAGGTCATAAATGTCATCACACCTAAGCTCGCCGAATAGCCGCGAGGCGTGAGGGTCGTCGTCAAAGCCGAACAACTGGGCCTCGTGGTAAGTTCTTCTGCTGGAGATCAGAATTCCACCGGTGCGATCAGACCCCGCCTGTGACAGTGATTCTGTCCCGAATGCGCGCTTAACTGTTAACGTGGCTTGCACCTTCGGGTGGCCGGGCAAAGTCAATTTGACTTGATCAAGAAGCACTTCCCCATCGGGCTGAAGGTAACGGAGTTCATCCGCGCTGCCGCCACGCAAATCTCGGAGGACGACCGTCCGTGTCGGGTCGGTCATGATTCCGCGAAGGCATACGTGCGTTTTTAGCTTCTGCCGAAGAGAATCTATCTGTGGAATCCGCACTTCTGGGTTCTGGACCAGTATCTCTATGACTGACCCACCACCAGAATTGCGAAAATTTGCCTTGTCCCGCGACCCCACTGCTCGCGGCGTCTCAATTTCTAAGTCCTCGAAATTCCTGAGGGTACAATGAAATTTTTTACCGTCAAGGAATGACGTAATCGTTCCCTCCCCAAAAGCGTTAATCGTGTCTTTCAGGCCCATGCCGAATATCCCACGACCCACCTGGCCGCTCGTGTCCTCTCCATAGCTGCCGACGCACCTCTCAATCTGTGCGTCGTCCATGCCCTCGGCCCAGTCTATGATCCGAATGAGGGTTTTGTTTGTTCTTGTCCTCCTATCAACTTCGATCTCGATTCTCCCCGAAGAGAGCAGTCCTTGGCCTTCCAATCTTGCATAGCTCTCATCGGAGTTCGTTATCAGCTCAAGCAGCCCCTTGAGTAAGTCGTGGCCGATTGCTTGATCGGCCAGCATCTTGAACGCGCGCTTACTAGCCTTCACCTTTAATTGTCGCGCGGCAGCTAAACGTGGCATTTACGTCTCCTTTTTTTGCGGCATTAGCCCACCCCGGGATCGCCTACCAACAAACTTCGCTTCAAATCGCGCCTTGAGCTCGTCTAGAAACTTCGTGAGGTCAGCCCGCCCATACGTCTCCGCCTCCTGCCGCATGACAGAGAAATTTTTCTCCAAGATCTCCGGGGTGCTCTCTAGAGTCGAGTAGAGAAGGTCGCAGAATTCATACTCGGAGATCGAGGCTTCGTTACCGGTCTTGTATTTTTCGTAGGCGGGGCTCTTCTCGATCCCGAGGACCACCCTTGACGAAATTGTCTGGCGACTTCCCTTTCGCGGCCTCGCGGGGCCTCCGACGCCGACCTTCTGTAGCCGGGCCAGAATCTTGCGTGCGATCTGCTCGCCTGAGGCTGTCAGTTTGAAACCTTCTGACACCGACCCTGTCATCCACCTCTTGTCGGTCCGACAACGAACCCAGGCCTTGCCAATGACATGCGAGTTCGGCCAATCAGGGTATCCCTCCAACTGGAACCTCTCCGGAAATGACTCGAAGGCCTCGGCGACCAAGTTCTCGAACGATGTTTGGCTCCCCTCTTCAGTCAGAAACCACAATGCCAATACGACAAGATGGTCTTGGCTGAAGTTAAGGTATTCACTTGAGCCGAACCCGCGTTTTGACTGCATCTACTTTCCCCCCATCCCTGATTCAGAATCGCGCCTTTTCTTTCTTTGCTTCTTCCTTGGTTTCCGTGACGCTCTTGGGAGAATCTGTTCCTGCGGAACGCTGCCCGCCAGCGCATAAGTACCGCGAGCGACCCTCACGAAGGTCCTGTCATTTACCAGATGGGCCAGGATGTTAAATGGAGTTCCGCTACCGGGAATCGGGTAGCCCCGCTCTCGAAACTGGCGATGTATGTCGCCAATGTGCAACGGCTCCTGTGATTCCATTAGGATTCTTTGCGCTAATTCCTTGACCGCTTTGGGAGTTGCCCTCGCCTCTGTGGCGGCGGGCCCCACAGCATACGTCCCAGTCGGCTCTTCCTCTAATAGGCGCACTTGCCTAATCAATTCGAGCTTTTTGGACTTTTTCTGCAGCTCGGCATCTATCTGCTCCCGCCGCCTTCGCAGATCCTCAACTTCGGATTGTAGGGCCGCTTCCCACTCTCTCAGATTCCTCATCTCGTCCATATATAGGCTATATAATGCAATATAGAAACGTTGTCAAGCACTATGTGATCCCCATATAGGGACCCCCATTTCCTTTCATCACAAACATCCGTGACGGCCATCACAGACATCCCCTTGGCCGCGGGAGACAATCATGGTCTGTGTTCCCACCTCCCAGGAGGTGCTCCACCCTGACCCGTTTCAGGCGCCCTTTGAAAACAAATAATTGACGCAATAGCGCCACCTACCCGTTCCGAAAAAACTGCGGATTTCCGGGGAAATCAGGCGTTGGATCGAGCTAAGTACCTTATTCCTGAAGAGTATGGAGCTAACCACTTATTATTCAATACTTTAGCGCAAATCGGGGGTGGGGGGGGGGGGGGGGGGGTTACAAACCCATCCCGCAATGCCTCGAACAAGAAGTCATCTCGCCTACGCGCCAAACTGAATTCCCCTGCGCTCGCGTCCCAGCGCCACCACGATTGCTGCCAGAGCGAACACGGTGGTCGCCGTCAGAGCCATGGCGTTGGCATAGCTGATATGCTCCGCCAGCATCGCTTCCACGGTTGGAACCACGCTCGCGATCAGCACTCCGCACTGGTAGGCGAAGCCGGGAAGAAATCCGCGCACCGAGTCCGGCGATAGTTCGGAAAGATGCGCCGGGATAATTCCCCACGCTCCCTGCACCATAAACTGGATGAGGAACGCTCCCACGACCAGCAACGTCAACGACGGCGCGTACGCCCACAGCGGAACGCAGGCAATGGCCAGCACCAGAGCCGTGACCATCGTCCGGCGTCGTCCGAAGCGGTCGGAGAGGAATCCGACCAGCGTGCCGCCGCAAATGGCTCCCACCATCGAAATCGCCGTGATCGCCGCCACCTGGGTCGAGGCCAGCTTCCAGAAGCGCTTCAGAAAAGTTGGGAACATGTCTTGCGTGCCGTGCGAGGCAAAATTCATCGCCGCCATCAATAGCGTCAGATAAAGAAATAACTTCCAGTTGGCGACGATCGCGCGCCCAAGATCACCCCAGTTGGAATGGCGCGTTTTCTTCCAGACTTCCGATTCCTTGACTTTGAATCGGACGAACAGGCCGAGCAGCGCCGGAAGTCCGCCGATGAAAAACATCGGCCGCCAACCCCAGCGCGGAAAGACGAAGAAGTAGCAGCCAGCCGCGAGAAGGTAGCCCAGAGCGTATCCCTGCTGCAGGATGCCGGAAAGCAAACCGCGCAGACGCGGTGGAACTTTTTCCATGGCGAGCGAAGCGCCAACGCCCCACTCTCCGCCCATGCCGATGCCGAACAGTGCGCGCAGCACCAGAAAGGTCATGAAACTGTGCGCGAAGCCCGTAGCCACTTCGACCACGGAATAAAAGACAAGATCGAGCATCAGCGGCAAGCGTCGGCCATAACGGTCGGCCATGAGTCCGAAGATGAAAGCACCCACAGGACGAAAGGCGAGCGTAAGCGTAATAGAGAATGCAATTTCTTTGTCGGAGCGGTGAAACTCCTGCGCGATGGCCGTGAGACAAAGCACGACGAGGAAGAAGTCGAAAGCGTCCAGCGTCCATCCGAGAAATCCGGCGAAGACAGCAGGACCGTGAGAGTCTTTCACTGGCACGGCGTTCGGGTTAGCGGCATTGGCTGCGGCAATCACGTGTCCTCCGTTTTCGACGGCGATTACTATAAACGAATTTCAGCCATCGCGAAGAATGATTGTGACACCGATTGCAAAGGAGAAAACCGTTTCGCAGATTCGCCCGACTTGGTTTAGGCTTTGGTGGGACTTTGCCCAATGACGACTCTTCTCATCGTCGTGACCGGTTTGTTCGGTGTGATTCTCGCGCTGATGGAATTCGGCCGCCGCGTTGGCGTGCGCCGCAGACACGAGGATCCAGAGGGATCGCACGCTGGACTCGGCGCCATCGAAGGCGCAGTGTTCGGCCTGATGGGACTGCTCATCGCTTTTACCTTCTCCGGAGCTGCGGCTCGTTTCGACGCCCGAAGGCACTTGATAGGAGACGAAAGCAATGCCATCGGAACCGCTTACCTGTTGATCGATCTGCTGCCGCTGACGGAACAACCGGCATTGCGCGAGGACTTCAGAAATTATCTCGATGCCAGGATTGACTATTTCAAGAACCTCAACAGCGACGCACCAGCAGCGAAGGCAGCGCTGGACAAGTCCGCAGCGCTACAAAAGAAAATCTGGGATTCGTCGGTAATTGGGTGCGCGCAAGTTAATTTTTCGGCTACAACTTCGCTCGTGCTTTCGTCCCTCAATGCCATGATCGATATCACCACGACGCGCGCGGTCGCGCTGCAGACGCATCCTCCGAAGATTATTTATTGGGGACTCGCGGTGCTCGTCATTGCCAGCGTCCTGTTGGCAGGTTATAGCTTGGGAGAAGCAGAGACGCGCAGTTGGCTGCATCTGCTTCTCTTTTCATCGATCCTGGCGATTTCCCTCTACGTCATTCTCGACTTGGAATATCCTCGCGCCGGATTGATTCGCATTGAGGCCGCCGATCAGGTCTTGATAGATCTCCGCAACAGCATGAAGTAATGGGAGAGAGCGTTGTCCCTTCGCCGGAAGATTGCGAAGCAGGCCAAACGAACCGAGCCCAAATGTATCAACGCGCCAGCACGACCTCGGCCGTCGTGGGGTCGATCACGGTCTTGACTTCCGCGATGCGGTTGGCCGGGAATTGACCCCGTCGGGCATGCTCGCGAATAATTTCGGCGTTAGGAGCGATGTAGACGCAATAGATTTTGTCGTCCGCCACATAGCTTTGAATCCACTGAATCTGTGGACCCAGCGTCTGAACAATGCCGCAGGAAGCCTGTGAGATTACCCTCAGTTGCTGAGCGGTCAATTTGCCCGCTCCCGGAATGTCACGCTCAATCACAAATTTCGGCACATCGCCTCCCATAGTTCACCCGCCAATATACTATATTGTCGATGTATATAATAGAGATTTATAGCGACCGTCCCGCTTGCAGTTGGTCCAGGCCTTTTCAGATCGCCGACGCAGGCAGAATCGTCCCTCGGCAAGTGCCGAGTCCGATGCGACGGAATCCTTCGCGCTCGCAGAAACCGCTGAGAATCACTTCGTCGCCGTCTTCGAGAAATTTGCGTTGTTCGCCACTGGGAAGAGTAATCGGTTCTTGGCCGCGTGATGTGAGCTCGAGCAGGCATCCGCGCGCGGTTTTTTCTGGGCCCGAAACGGTTCCGCTGGCTAGCAGGTCGCCGGCGCGTAGGTTGCAGCCGTTGCTCGCATGGTGCGTGAGCATTTGCGCCATCGTCCAGTACATGTCGCGAAAATTGCTGCGGCCAAGAATAAGCGGCCCGATTTTGGCGTCGCGCATTCGCGGCGACAGCAGAGAAACTTCCAGCCAAAGGTCGAGACCGCCGTTCTCCTCATCGTTCGGGTCATGAAGGTACGGCAATGGCGCGGGATCGGCTGCTGGACGCGCGAAAGCGCGCGCGCGAAATGGAGCAAGAGCTTCCATCGTGATCACCCACGGCGAAAGTGAAGTGGCAAAACTCTTCGCCAGAAACGGACCGAGCGGCTGATATTCCCAGGCCTGAATGTCGCGCGCCGACCAGTCATTCACCAGGCAGACTCCGAAAATACGCTCTTCCGCTTGGGCTATAGGAACGGCTTCTCCCAGTCTGTTTGCGCCGCTCACGTAGAAACCAACTTCCAGTTCATAGTCGAGCGCCTTCGTCGGCCCGAACCTAGGATCGGCATCGCCATCGCGCGTTTGGCCGCAGGGACGACGGACCGGAGTTTCCGACGGAATCAGCGAAGACGCGCGCCCGTGATAACCAATCGGGACATACTTGTAATTGGGAAGCAGCGGATTGTCGGGGCGAAACAGTTTGCCAACATTCGTTGCGTGGAAGATCGAGGCGTAGAAATCGGTGTAGTCGCTGACCGTCGCCGGCAAAAGCATCTCGACATCAGACTGCGCGAGGAGATGGCCCCATAGGGCCCGTTGATCGGATTCGGACGCCTCCTGACGCAGAACGGCATGCAGACGTCGCCGCAAAACGCGCCGAGCATCAACTCCAAGCGACATGAGTGCGTTCAGTGAGCCGGTGCTTGCGCAATCTAGCACCGCGAAGCGTGCCCGGTCATCTTCCACGTAACCGAGCACGCCAGCGACGTCAAGAATGCGGTCGCCGATTGCCACGCCCACTCTCGGTGACGCTGGCCGTAGTGGTTGGGTTCTGTGCTCGACGTCCTGTCCCTTAGGATCGCGCTGTCGAAAAATGCCAAAGGGCAGATTCTGAATAGGGAAATCCGTGCCGGCAACATTGGCGGATTCAACCCAACTCTCCGCGTTCGGGTCGTGGGTTTCATCAAGAAGGGGTTTCATGGCCGACGTTTCAGAGGAGATATAAAGACTGTAAGTCGTCAATTGGCTCAGTGAATGAGCACGATCCGAACGAAATCGCGAAATCGCGGCGCGTGTCGGCGATTTCGTTGCGAGTGAGCCGATGCTGGAGCCAGATGACTTCATCCGCCTCGAAGCGGAACGCTTCCGGGGATTGTTCTTCGAGTAACAGGACGGCTAGTTTCTGGTCCATTCCCGCGCGCAAGAACGCAGCCGCCAGAAAAACATTGAGAAAGCCGTGCATGATTCCAGATGCGCTATCGAGTTGATAGGTGAACCGATTCACCGAGCGCAGCGGATGGTGCAATCCCGCCGTCGCCTTGAAAGGCACGCCAGCTGACGCACATAGCCGAATGAACTCAACCACACTCGTCGAAGTTGGAAACTTATCGGCCGTCTCGCCGCCGGTGCGAATCTTCGCCCTGCGCCCACAAGCGGCAACCGCGGCAACGCATTCGGCGGAACTGGAGAGCGGCACTTCGAAATACGCGGTGAGTTCTGCTGGAATGATCTGTGACAGCCACGAGATGTCCGCGGCGTTCGCGACCTTCGCTTCAACCGATTCGATGCCAGCCCGTCTGCCGCTCGCACCACCATTCGTTTGAGCATCAAAGTTGCGAATGAGTGCCACATCCGCCGCCGGATCGTTACTCAAGAGAACCGACAGACGCCAAGGCGCGAGTTCGGGCCCCGATGCAGGCAATCCGGCAAGCTTTTCTTGGAACTCCGCGAGACGCGATATGGGAAGGACAAAGCGCCCTAGAATCCAGCTCCATTCCGATTGCAAATATGCTTCGTAATTCGCGACCACCGTCGCCATGGCCAATGATGCGGGAGGGAATAATCCGGCATAGTCGATCAAGTCGCGCAGCAACTCAACGGATGCATTCTTCGCGTCCGTTCGATTTCCCATCTGATCCCGGATTTTCGGCGCTGCAAAATGCATAGGTCCTTCGCTCCGGCCAGGATAACAAGTCAAATGACGACAGTTCAAAGTCATGCCACGAATGTAAGAGATACAAAGCCAACTGCCGCTATTTTTTGAACTTCTTGCGTAATCCCTGCCAAACCTCGAAGTACTGATGATCGAGTTGCGAGGTTTCGAGAGCAAATTTCGTCGGCTGGCAGACGAAGCGTGTCTCGAACATGAATGCCAAGGTGTCAGCAAGGTAGACCGGCTTCAGTTCGGCGTTGCTCGCTTTCTCGAATGTTTCGGAATCAGGGCCGTGACCGGCCATACAGTTGTGCAGGCTGGAGCCTCCGGGAACGAAGCCCTCGGCTTTGGCGTCGTATTCGCCATGGATGAGACCCATGAACTCGTTCATGAAGTTGCGATGAAACCAGGGCGGACGGAACGTGTGCTCTGAGACCATCCACCGTGGCGGAAAAATGACAAAGTCACAATTGGCGGTACCGGGAATCTCTGACGGCGAAGTCAGCACCGTATAGATCGACGGATCAGGGTGGTCAAAACTGACCGTGTTGATGCAATTGAAATTCGTTAAATCATATTTATAAGGCACGTAGTTGCCGTGCCAGGCGACAACATTCAGCGGCGAGTGATCGATTTCGGCCGCCCAGAGCCGTCCCTGAAACTTAGTGACAATTTTGAAATCGCCTTCGCGATCTTCGAACGCAGCCACCGGAGCCAGGAAGTCGCGGGGATTGGCCAGGCCGTTGGCGCCGATTGGACCGAGATCGGGCAGACGAAATAACGGCCCGTAGTTTTCGCAGATGTATCCGCGCGCTCGTTTTTCGAGAAGCTCTACGCGAAAACGAATGCCTCGCTGAATCACCGCAATCTCGCCGGGGCCTGCTTCGATCAGCCCCATCTCTGTGCGGAGCAGCAGGCGTCCTTGTTGCGGGACGATTAACATTTCTCCGTCGGCGTTATAGAAAAAGCGGTTGGTCATCGAAGTGTTTGCGACGTAGATATGAATTCCTACACCCGTGTGGGTGTGCGTGTCGCCGTTGCCCGCCATGGTGATTAGCCCGTCGACAAAATCGGTGGGTTGGGAGGGAGGCGGAATCGGAATGGGCATCCAGCGCAGCTGATTGGGAGGCGTTGGTACTTCATTGAACGGCGCGCTGCGCAGGCGATTCTGGCTCATCGGTTCGAATGGCTTGTGCGCCACTGAAGGACGAATCCGATAGAGCCACGTCCGGCGATTCACGCCCCGCGGCGCGGTGAAGGCGGTTCCGCTCAGTTGCTCGGTGTACAACCCGTGCGCCACTTTTTGCGGAGCATTTTGGCCGCGCGGCAATACGCCTGCGACGGCTTCGCTCACGAACTCGTTGCCGAATCCCGACTGATAACGCGGGCCGGCCTTGCCATTTAGATTTGCGGCCTTGGGGCTCGTGGCTTTTGCACTCGTCGTTTTTGCGTTAGCCATGTTTACAAACTTCCTCGTCTACAGGTTGCCTCGGCGCGCCTGCTCCATCTCAATCGATTCAAAGAGTGCCTTGAAATTTCCCTTACCGAACCCGCGGCTGCCTTTGCGCTGGATGACTTCGAAGAAGACGGTGGGACGGTCTTCCACTGGCTTCGAAAAAATCTGCAGCAGGTAGCCTTCGTCGTCGCGGTCCACCAGGATACCGAGCTTGTGCAGTTCGTCGAGCGATTCTTCAACTAGGCCAACGCGATCCGGCAGTGCAGCGTAATAGGCGTCGGGAACGCGCAGGAAATCGACTCCGTTGCGCTGCAATTTGGCCACCGTCGCGAGCACATCTTTGCACTGCAGCGCCAGATGTTGTGCGCCCGGTCCGCCATAAGCTTCGATGTATTCCTGGATCTGGCTCTTGTTGCGCGCCTGCGCCGGCTCATTGATTGGGAATTTTACCGAATGAGAATCGTCGGACATAACAATGCTCATCAGCGCACTGTACTCGGTAGAAATATCTTTGTCGTCGAAGGTGATGTAGCGGTGGAAGCCGAAAACGCGGGAGTAATATTCGGCCCAGTGTTCCATTCTGCCAAGCTCAACGTTGCCGACAATGTGGTCAATGCGCAAAATGCCGCAATCGTCGCCGGCGATAGGCGCCGCGGCGAATCCGGGCAGGAACGGGCCTTTGTAATCTTTGTACGAGATGAGAGAGTGAATGGTGTCGCCATAGGTGTGGACGGCGCCGCGGCGAACTGTGCCATGTTCATCGGTGATGTCGTGCGGCTCTTCTGCAGGTTTTGCGCCGCGGCGCACGGCTTCTTCAAATGCATCGTCGGCATTGTCCACCTCGAGCGCGATGTCCCGCACGCCATCGCCGTGCCTGAGGACGTGGTCGGCGGCCGCGTCGTCGGGCGTAAGCGCCGTGGTGAGAACGAAATTCGCCTTGCCCTGGCTCAGCGCATAAGAAGTTCGCTGGCGTTGGCCGGTTTCGAGTCCACTGTACGCGACTTGTGAAAAGCCGAATCCCTTGCGGTAGAAATACGCCGCCTGGCGCGCGTTGCCGACCCAGAATTCGACGTGGTGAATGCGTTTTAGCTTAAGTGGGTTCTCCATCGACGGCTCTCCGGACTCCATCTTCGCATATTTTGCATGCTGCGAGCATCGAGCTGCAGTCTGCGATCGGGTGTTTTACAATCCTCGCGTGTCTAGATTCAGTCTGCTTTCTATTATCTTTCTTAATCTGGCGCTAAGTCCGGCGTTATGGTCGCAGAACCAGACGCGGATTCAGAGCACCGGCGTTCAGAGCACCGGAGTTGACGCGAACCTGCGCGGCATCAGCGTCACACGAATGGGCGCAGGAAAAACCAGCGTTGGAAAAATCGTGGTGTGGGCCTCCGGCTCGAAGGGAACGGTTTTGCGCTCACTCGATGAAGGCAAATCATGGATACGACTGAAAGTCGACAGCGACTCTGCGGCCGAATTGGATTTTCGCGATGTCGAGGCGTTCGGCAAGGATACGGCTTATGTGATGTCGAGCGGAGAAGGTGAGAAATCACGCATCTACAAAACTACCGACGGTGGCAGATCGTGGAAGCTACAGTACACCGATAAGCGCTCCGGTTTCTTTCTTGATTCGCTCGCGTGTGAATCTAGAACGTATTGTTTCGCGCTAAGCGATCCGGTCGATGGCAGATTTCTGGTGTTGAGCACAAGCGACGGCCGGCATTGGAAGGAACTGCCGCCCGACAAAATGCCGACTGCACTTCCGGCGGAAGGCGCATTTGCCGCGAGTGGGACTTCGATCGCACTGTGCAATCACAACATTTACTTTGGCACAGGCGGCCCGGCAGCTCGCGTCTTTCGCTCGGACGATCACGGACGATCGTGGACAGCGGCTGAAACTCCTATGGCTAGCGGCAATGCTTCGAGCGGAATTTTCAGTCTGGCTTGCAGCGACCGCTACGTCATTGCCGTGGGAGGGGATTATAAAAACCCCGAAAGCGCGGAGCGCGTTGCCGCTTATTCGGCTGACCACGGAAAGACATGGCATCCGGCGGAGCATCCTCCAACCGGTTATAGGTCTTCGGTTAGCATCGCGGCCGCTACAGCATTCGCTGTCGGTCCTACTGGAGAAGACGTCAGCCTTGATTACGGCGCTAGTTGGAAGGCTGTGGACTCACTAAATCTCAATGCGGTCACGACAGATCGGGGTGGCTGGGCCGTTGGTCCCAAAGGGACCGTCAAACACTTTCAGGTGCGGGTTCCGGACTCGATCCGTCGCCAGAGCCAGCGAGAGAAGTCAGCGACACAATGAGGCTTCCACGAATGATAATGATGACGAACGTGACGAAGCGTCACCGCAGTTCAATTGAAACTAACTCTCCTGCGTTCTTGCCGGCGGCGCGGTAGTTGATCGAAACCAGGCGATTCTTCCACTCGCAGGAAAACTGATCCTCGCCAATTACGAGCAAAGACTTGTAATCTGAGGCGTGCATCTTATAAGTGGTCATGCCGCTCAAGACCGTGACCGTAGCCTCTGGCGGCTTGGAGCAATCGCTGCTTACGATCTTGCCCTTCAGAAACTGCATGGGCCCGGTCGTCCCCGGCTTGACTGTTGCTGGCTTTGGCGCGTCATCGGTGTCATCCCGATCTTGTGTTGCGGCGGGCTTCGCCGACGCGGTCGTGTTTGAAGAAGTGCCGCCGGGTGAAGAACCTCCCGCGGATGGAGCGCTGGCAGCACCCGCCGGCGTTTCGCTTTCCGCTATGGTTTCTCCCGAATGCAGAGGACGCACCCCATATTTCTGCAACGCCGCCAAATCATCTAACTGCTTTTTTGCCGCCGATGCCGCCGTCCGGTCCGGTCCTTCTTTAATTCGCGTAAAGACTTCGCGGGCCTGGTCCCATTTTTTTCCGACAACATAAATTTGTCCCAGGTTGAATTGATATTCAATATTCCGCGGCGCCAATGCGATGGCCTGACGTTGCGCTTCGAGTGCGGAATTGATTCCTCCACCTTCAAGACGTGCGACCCCCAGCATGTTGTACGCATCGGCCAGTTCCGGATACCAATCGGTAACGGCGCGCAAATCCTGCATCATGTTGGCGAGGCCCTCCATTTCCTGCCGCGCGGCCTGCGCCTTGCGATACTTCAGTGCCGCGCGGTAATACCACACCCAGGGATCGCGCGGATTGAGATCGCTGGCCTTCTCAAGTTCGTCGGCTGCAGCTTCAAAGTGCTGATACCGGATGTTGTCCCAGGCCAGAACGCGATAGGCGGCTTCGTTCCCTTTCGGGTCGGTCGTCAGGCGCTGCAGATCGAGCAAACCTTGATCGTGATGCTCGGGGATGCGCAACAATACGTCGTCGATGGCAGCCTGCGCTTCCTCATCCTTGACTGGATTGACGGCAATTCCGATGTCATCCGCGTGAAACGGGACGGGAAAATGATACGGTTGCTGGATGTCGACCGGGTCTTCGACCGGCTTCTTTGCCTGATCGAGCGCAATGCCCAGGTCGCTCAGCGTTCCGAAATATTTCTTCACCGCGTCTTCCATTTGCGCCGGCGTCATATCGAAGGCCTGAATCACCGCCTTATCCACCGGCAGCTTCTTATTGATCACCAAGTCGAAAAAAGTCCCCGCTTCGGGCATCTTGTTCTTATTGATCAGATAGTGGATCACCATCCAGGCTTGCGCGTAGTAAAGCGTGTTGTGCGTGCCCTCGCGCGTACCCGACTCGTCATGTTTCATGGTGAACAAGTCCTCCATCGACAGCCATACCGGAGAACTCACGAGCTGCGTCAACGACTGCGAGATATTCGGGTCGCGCCACATGAAATCGAAAATATCTTCGTGCCACTCCGATTGCAGTTCGGGATCAGCGCCGATCTCCACTTCTTTGCCGATATAGATCGATCCGAAATATTCGGCAAGGCCTTCGTCAAACCAACCCTGCACAGGCGGATAGTTGAAGCTTAGAAGATAATGGGCCAGCGAATGCGCTACCGCGTGCCATGGATTGGGCTCAAAAAGATTCAGGACGATGTAAATCCGGTCACGCCCCGGCACATAAAATCCGTCCGCCGTGGCCTGCTTCGTCGGAGCGACCTCGCCATACTGTTTGTCACTCTTTAGCGCAACAACGGTGATGGGCACCGACATTTGCAGTTTGTTTTTCAGAATGAGCTGGCCAAAAACCGACCGCATCTGCTCCAGTCGCAAGGCAACCTCGCGCCCGCGCTTCTCGCCTGCGTCGGTGACGACGGAGAAATTCGTGGAATGCACCTCGATCCACTTGGGCTCGTCCTTGGCATAGGCAGAGCTCGCGAAACTACCCGCGATCAGCAGGCTCGCCAAAACGGTGCCGGGAATAGAGGGCCACTTCACGGTACGATCCTTCTCAAAAAATGCTAGCACGAGGGGCCCACCGAGAGATGCGTGCCCTTTGGCGCCCAAAAGGGGCCCGCGAGCGCCTGCTTTCGTATTGGCCCGGCGCCTTCTCGCACGTTACACTCTCGTCCGTGACGTTGGTCCCAACTCCCCGCCTGGCATGGATTGATTGGATGCGCGGATTGGCCTGCGTGCTGATGTTCCAGACACATTGCTACGACGCGTGGCTCGGCGGCGAGGCACGCAATACCTGGTTTCTTAAGGCGTCGCAAGTTCTGGGGACGGCGCCCGCTCCCCTTTTTCTCTTTCTGGCAGGAATTTCTTTCGCCTTGGTGATCGACAAGCTCATGCGTAAAAACCTACGCCCCGCGGAAATCACGCGCAAGATGGCGTGGCGCGGAGCGGAAATCTTTGCTTTCGGGCTGCTTTTTCGCTTGCAGGAATTCCTTATCGCGTGGGGATGGGCGCCATGGTCCGACTTGTTGCGCGTAGATGTGTTGAACATTATCGGACTGTCGATGATCCTGATGGCTCTGGCGTGCGGCATTACGCTGGCGCTCTGCGGATCGAACCGCGGACGTCTTATGTTAGTCGTCGTTGCCACAACCACGGTCGTGCTGATCGCAGTGCTGACTCCGCGCCTCTATACCACGTGGCGGCCAACCTGGCTGCCGTGGTGGCTGGAATCTTACATCGACGGTTGTCACAATCTGGGCTCTCCGCAACCATGGCTGTTCCCGCTGTTTCCGTGGGCGGCATTTGCGTTCGCCGGGCTAGCCACGGGTTTCATTCTTTTCAGCGATGTTCTCTTCAACAATCAAAATACGACCTCGACAACAAAACCTCTGGCGTGGTTGGCGGGCGTGGGAGCCGCGGCGATCATCGTCGCGCGGCAACTTGACCATTCTTCCATTCAGCTTTTTTTCCCTTACGACTATTGGCACACCAGCCCGAACTTTCTCATGATGCGCATCGGGATGTTGCTGGTCATCGCTTTTGTGAGCTATGCCTGGTGCCGGTGGGGGCTTGGGGCGCGCGGCTTCAGTCCGCTCATTCAGTTGGGACAGACTTCCCTGCTGGTCTATTGGGTGCACATCGAGTTCGTTTACGGACGATTCTCGCTGCTGCCTAAGAGGGCTGGATCTATTCCAACCGCGACGCGAGGATTAGTGGAGATTTTCCTGTTCATGCTGACGCTGTCATTGCTGCGCACGAGAATCGATTGGAAGAAGATGTTTGGCTGGAGGAAAGTCTCGGGCGGAGTGCAGCCAGCTTAGGTTTGGCTCACCGATACCTGAACAATCGCGTTTCCCGTCAACTTCAACGCGACGGCCCAGTTCTGAAGCGCACTGGCTGGCTCGTCCCCATAGCCGCTTACATACAGGGTGAAATAAAGTCCTTCGCGGACGCCGGAATCCTCGATGTAATAACAACGGCGTATGCACAACTCTGCCGACGACGGAGTTTCGGGCGTGCGACGCAATAAATCGACCAGCTTGCCGGCAAACTTTTCGTGGACAGCCAAAGCTTCCTGCAATGAAAGCTTAGGTACGTCAATGCCGGAAAATACCGCGTCCACATAGCTCACGAATTTGTGCGACGCATTGTAGATTTCTTCTTCCGCGTTTATATCCGTTGTCGCCCAGGCATCACACTTTGCCGTTTCCAACACGCTGCGTGGTGAATTCAGAGTGCGAAGAAACTCTCCTAACGCGGGAAACTTTACCGCTTCTTCGACCTGCGGTAATAACTCAGGATGTCGCTTCAGGTTGACGTAGATGAGCCTACCCGCGGGATCTTTCCAGGGAACATCCAGCACCGGATCTTCCTGGCTCAGCTCGATTGAGAAGTCCGCGTCCATTAGAACCTCATCGCCCGGAAAAACTCTGACCCATCATCATTTGCTTCAAACATCTTTTCCCGTCGCGTGAAGTTCGCGGACGAGAACTTCCGCGCCACACTTTGTCCGGCGCTGTTCAGTAGCGGTACAAGAAGTTTACGATCTCCCGCTCTGCCCAGTATCCGTCGTCAGAACCCGCCTCGTTGTTTCCATTGGCTGCGGCAGCTCCTCGCGCTGGCACCCCGATGAAGGCGCAGTGACCGCCATCGGCCGTTTCGATGAACTTGATGTTCGGGTTCAAGGCCATCTTTTGCCTTGTTTCTTGCGTGATGCGGATGAAGGGGTCGTTCGCGGCATACAACACTAGCGTCGGCACCGCAATTTGCGCGACCGTGTGTGCAGCCGAAGCGCGGTCATAGTAATCGTCGACGCCGGTAAAACCGCAATAGTAAGCCGTGATCTTGTCGTCAAATTCGCGCAGGCTTCGGATGCCTTGCAGACGGCTCGTGTCGAAGTGTCCGGGAAACAGATGGGCTTTCTGCTGCATTCGGCGGCGAAGTGCCCAGAGGAAATACGTTTCGTAGATGCGGTTCGCGGGCAGGTGCAGCGTATCGGCCGACACGGAGAGATCGAGCGCCGGGCAGCACACGGCCACCGCGCGAAGTTGCGGAGGAGCATCCGATCCCCATTCGCCCGCAAGTTTCAACACGATGTTGCCGCCCATCGAAAAGCCCACTAGCGCCAGCCGCGAAACGCCGTCGCGAGCGATGACCTCGTTCGCTACGGCGGCAACGTCGCTCGATAGGCCGGAGTGATAGAGGACGGGCGCGAGCGCGTCCGTGCCTCCACAATTGCGCTGGTTGTAGCGGATCACATTCATTCCAGCAGCCATTGCCTTTTGCGTGATGCCGAGCATGTATTGCGACTCGCTCGAGCCTTCAAGGCCGTGCACGATGATGATGGTCAACGCGCGGGCACGATCCGCCTGCCAATGGCAATGGCATAGCAGTTTGATGCCGGGTGCCACTTCGACCAGGCGCTCCTCAGGCGCGGGCAGATGGATGCCTCGCTGAATCAGAAAACTGGCAATGGTCTGGACGTGGCCGCCACGCAGCCAGCGGCGGGGCGTGAAGCGGTGCGAGTCGTTACTCCACAAATCATCGCTCTGCAAGAGGCCGTTCTGCAAATTGTCGTTCCGCGAATCAGGAGTTTGCGAAGTGCCCACACTTTGATTTTAAATAGAACCTGGCAATTTTCTCGCGGAGTTTTCCCTATGCCTATCTTCGAGTACATCTGCAAAGACTGTCAGCACGAGTTTGAGGCCCTGATCTTTGGCCAACAAAAGGCTGAATGCCCGAAATGCCACAGCAAGAAACTGGAGTCCCAGCTCTCAGTGTTTGCAGTTTCGGCTAAAAGTAGCGGTGCTTCGCAACGGTCTTTCTCAGATGCACCCGCAGGAGCTTGCGGTTCGTGCGGCGATCCGCGCGGGGCGGGCGCGTGCTCGATGAAAAACTGACTCAGGCAGCGCCACTCGCAATGGTCACCCCTTAGCAGATTACTTCGGTGGATTGTAGTTTCGTCCGTTTACTTCATCCTCGAAATGCCGCATGCGCTCCGCCGGCGCGACAACCCGACCTCGGATCGCGATGTAACTTCGGGAACTCCTCTTCAAGTAACTGATGTGACGTTTCGCTTTGGTTCGTTCTTGGTTATTATCCGCTTGCATCGTCAAACGGAAACCGGAACGTAAATCGGAGCGGAAATGGATCGGCGAAAAGAGCGCAGGCTAAACCTGGAGTTGCCGGTACGGATCTGGGGAGTTGATAGGCTGGCCCGCCCTTTCGCGGAGATTGTTCGGGTGCGCAACATCAGCAAAAGCGGAGCGGTTCTGACTGGCGTGCGCTCCAAGGTGCAAATGGGGGAAACTTTGGACGTTCAGCTGGGCGCGTCGCGAGCCCAGTTTCGCATTGTTTGGACGGGTTCTTCGGGAGAGGCCGGCATACAGGCTCTGGAATTTGAGCCGCCTATTTTGGGCATCGGCCTTCCCAAAGTTTTTGAGATGGTGGGGACCGGGTAAACAACGACCATCGCCGAACGGCAGTTATCGGTCAACTAACGTGGATTCACGTGACTGGTTCCCACTTTTATTTTTTTCTTCGGTAAGAAATCGGCTGAAGACTTCGTTGGATAAGAGGCGTCCCGGCGGGGTTAGGCGCAGCGTGCTGCCTTGCGCTTCGAGCAGGCCGTCTTCTACACCCGATCGGATTGCAGAATCCCAAACAGTAGGTCCTTCGCTTCCCTCGGGATAACAATTCTTATTCGGCGAGCTAGCCGAGGATCCAGTCCTCGCGAAATCGGTGCGGAATTGCGCTCGCACGCGGTTGAGGTCGATGCCGCGATTCAGGCGCAGGCCGAGAAAGAAACTTTCTTCAATAGCCGCCTGCGGGGAGACCAGCGTCACCGAAGGAGGCACATGATTCATGTACGCGTCTAGCGAGTCAGCAGCGGCGAAACGGAGGGTTGGGGACAACTGTCCATCCATTTTTCTCTCCAGCATCGAGTGCGCATCTACGCCGAAGCCCAGGTACGGTTGGCGGGTCCAATACTTCAAATTATGGCGCGACTGTAACTTCTCGCCGCGGGCGAAGTTAGAAATTTCGTACTGCGCGACCCCGGCCAACGCCAGCATCTCACAGGCCTGCTGATAGAAATCGGCAGCCGCGTCGTCGTCGGGAACGAAGTGGGCATGATAGCGGGCGCCTCCGGCGATCAGTTCCCTGCCCAGACGCGAATCATCATCCACTTCGAGCATGTAAACGCTGGCGTGCGGAACGCCAGTCGCAATCGTCTCCGCGACAGAGAAGGCCCAGCTCTCGGCGGTCTGGTGCGGCAAACCGGCGATCAAATCAATGCTGATGTTTTCGATTCCCGCTCGGCGAAGCCGAGTGATTTCTTCCAGAACAGTCGAGCGCTTGTGCAAACGTCCGACCGATTGCGCTTCCTGATCGACGAACGACTGCACGCCCAGGCTGACCCGGTTCACTCCGCATTGCAGCAACGTGTCGATGAGTGCGGGAGTCAGCATGCCCGGAGCACACTCGACGGTGATCTCAGCGTCAGTTGTAACTGCAAATTGATCGCGCACCGCGGCGAAAATGCGCAGCAACTGCGCACCATCGAGGATCGATGGAGTTCCTCCACCGAGGTAGATGGAGTCGGCGGGTTCCTCGAAAGCAGATTCGAATGCGCAACCCAGTTTCGATACAAGTTCGCGCGAAGCAGCAACATCTTCGAGCAAGCGCACAACATAGCCTTCATAGGCCGACTTCGAGAAAACGTCGGACGCGAAGTTGCAGTAGCTGCACTTGGTCCGGCAGAACGGGACCGAGATGTAAAGGCCCAAAGGCATACGTCCTTTATTCTAGGGGATTTTCATAATCGGCAGCCTGGTCATGGCTTAAAATACAGACGAACCCGCTTCTGCGGAAAATCATCCAATGAATCAGTAGATTTAATGAGGAATCATTATGAGCGACTCGATTGACCAGTTATGTGAGAAGTGCGGCCAGACGTTTTCTGCATTTCTGCATGAAATGGCCGCACAGAACGAGAAAGTCGTGTGCCCGAACTGCAACGGGAACGGCGATTGCCGGCCAGTGAAAACCACCGAGTCAACCAAGATTAGCGAAACTCCTGCGCGGAAGAACTAAGTCCGCCCCGACTCCTGTTATTATTTCGGCGGCATAACAGGACCTATGCAGTTAGTAAACATTCCCACTGCTTGTTCCAACTTCAGCAGGTCCGTTTGGCGACGGATGGGCTGGCTTATCGCCTCGTGCTTGGTTTCCGCACCGCTGCTCGTCGCTCAAGATGTTGAGCCGGCTTCAACGGACCCCTCTTACCTGATGCGGATGGAAAGACAGCAATGGGGCCGGGATGCATGCATTCTGGTACGGGGCGATGGGCAATATCATCTGGAAATTATCTCCAAAGACAAGACCAAGATTCTTGAGGGCGTTTTGCCCCAGCAAGAATTGCGGGACTTAATTCGAACTCTGTCCCTGAATCAATTGTTCCGACTTCATGAGAAGGATATCTATTCTTCCATGCTGTCTCCCGACATAGACCTGCTTCTCCTCTGGATCCACCGGCCAGGCTACTGGCAAGATCTCTCATTTCCGACGGCTGAGAGCCGTAACGCTTTCCGCGAGGCTCTGGGCCCATTGTTAACTTGGTTTGACCAAGTGCAGAAGGTAAAGGGCCGGACGCTTAGTGAAGAAGCGGGAAAGAACAATTGTCTCGTGCCTGCGGAGATTCAGCTCAAAACCAGGCCGTCACCGGATTCGGCAACAGGCATCCAGCGGCCGTCCACTTCGGCCTATATGATTCGAGAGCTAACTACCCAAATCGCAAACCGACGGCAGGAGGAGGTGTGCCTTATCGTGTTCGACAGCGGGATATATCACAAAGTTCGTGAATGGCGAAACTTTGGCTCCAAGGAAATCAAGATGGCAGTGTCCGATGGTACCCTCTCGGCTGATGATATTCATTCCCTTCGCGTGATACTCGACAGCGATGAACTGAGGAAATACGTTTCCGATCTCCCTCCGCGACAGTTCTTCGGCGAGGAAACCACCATCACCCACCTAGCGATCCCACGGAGCGGTCCGGAGCAGGAGATCGATGTCTGGAGATTCATGAATAGATACGGGGCAGGCATGTTGCCGGGGTTAAACGATCACGACACCAAGCTGGTCAAGCCGCTGAACGAGTGGATCAACTCAAAGATTCCACCAAAGAAGGAGTCGCAAGCTATTGACCCTCCGAACCCGAGGTGCCTGCCGACGCCTTGATGCTTCGGAGCAAACTCGTTTCCAAAACCTTTTCCATCCAACTTCCCGTCACGCCATCTATTTAAGGTAATCTTTTCCTTCTGGCTCTTATTTTCAACCTGCGCCTATGGCTTCCAATCAGGAAGAAGAAATACTAGGGAAGGCATACGACGGCCGGCTGATGCGTCGGCTGCTTACCTATCTGCGTCCTTACAAATGGCACGTGGTGGTTGCGCTTGCTGCCATCATTCTGAAGTCGGGCCTCGACGTGCTGGGGCCGTACCTCACCAAGATCGCGATCGATAAATACTTGGCGAAATCGCCGAACTCCAACAGTTGGATTGGCGACCGGCTCAGTGGTAGTCCGATAACCGGCATTGCCCAGATCGGCGGACTGTATATCGGGATCCTTGTTTTCACCTTCGCGCTGGAATTTCTGCAGACCTACCTGATGCAGTGGACAGGACAAAAGGTGATGTTCGATCTGCGCCGTCAGATTTTCCGCCACCTGCAATACATGCATGTCGCTTTTTTCGACAGGAACCCCGTAGGCCGACTGGTGACGCGCGTGACCACCGACGTCGACGCCCTGAACGAAATGTTTACGGCGGGCGTGGTTTCCATTTTTGAGGATGTATTCGTGCTCGCCGGCATTGTCGCCATCATGATCAAGATGAACTGGAAGCTGGCACTGATTGCTTTCGCGGTGCTCCCGCTGATTGCGTACGCAACCCGGATTTTTCGCGACAACGTGCGCGACTCCTACCGCCGTATCCGCACGGCGATTGCCCGCATTAATGCTTACCTGCAGGAAGCGGTCTCAGGCATGCTGGTGCTGCAGCTTTTCAATCGCGAGAAGCGCGCCTACCACCGGTTTTCAGACATCAATGCCTCCCACATGGAGGCCTACAAAGACGCGATTCTCGCCTACGCCTTGTACTATCCGGCAGTCGAAATCATGTCGGCGGTCGCCATTGCCAGCATCATCTGGTTCGGCGGCGGCGACGTGATAAGAGGCGTGGCGTCAATCGGCGTGCTGGTCGCTTTCATGCAGTATGCGCAAAGGTTTTTTCGCCCGATTCAGGATCTGAGCGAAAAGTACAACATTCTGCAGTCCGCGATGGCTGCGGGAGAGCGCGTATTCAAGTTGCTTGACACGAAGATTGAAGTGACCTCGCCGCCGATAACGATACAACCGCAGGGGCCGGGGCGGATTGAGTTCGACCACGTATGGTTTGCCTATAACGCGGGACGGACCGGCGGAGAGACTGACGCTCCTGTCCTTCTCGACGATGCAGCGCCGGCACCCGTTTCACCGCCAGCAAATGTTCCTGACTGGGTTTTGCGAGACGTGAACTTTGCACTTGAACCGGGCGAGACGGTCGCCGTCGTCGGCCATACCGGAGCGGGCAAGACTACGCTCATCTCGTTGCTGATGCGCTTCTATGACGTGCAGCGCGGTACGATTCGCATCGACGGTGTCGATATTCGAGAAATGAATCTCGACGAACTGCGCGGTCGTTTTGGCATCGTCTTGCAGGATCCATTTCTATTCAGCGGCACCGTCGAGGGCAATATACGGCTGGGAACGGCGCGCATTCAAGACGCGGACGTGGAGCAGGCCGCGGAAGACGTGAACGTCGCCGACTTCATTCGCACCTTGCCCGGGGGCTTCAAGGAAGTAGTGCGCGAACGCGGCTCAACGCTTTCGACGGGGCAGAAACAGTTGATCAGTTTCGCGCGGGCGTTGGCGCACAATCCGAAGATTCTGATTCTGGATGAAGCGACTTCGAGCGTGGATACTGAGACCGAGTTCCGCGTCCGCGCCGCGCTCGACCGAATGGTCGAAGGCCGCACATCGCTGATCATCGCCCATCGACTCTCAACCATCCAGCGCGCCGACAAGATCATCGTGATGCACAAGGGGCAAGTCCGGGAGATGGGAACGCATCAGCAACTGCTGGCGCAGCGCGGGATTTATTACAAGCTCTATCAACTGCAATACAAAGATCAGGAAGTTAGTGTGCCGCGGGAGTCCTCGACCACGAACATCGCCGAACCTACGGTTAGTGCCGACCACTAGGGCCGTCGTGGAACAGGCCCGCATTTACAATTGGCCCGTGGAATTCCTGATCTCGGCCGGTGAAGCCTCAGGCGAAATGTACGGAGCACAGCTGATTGAAGCGCTGCGTGCCCGTGCGAGCACCGGGCAAAGCCCGCCTCCCGGCCTTACCTTTTTCGGCGCGGGCGGCGAACGCATGCGCTCGGCCGGCTGCGACATCGTCGTCGATGCCAGGGACTTGGCCGTCGTTGGCATCACCGAGATCGTCAGCCACCTTCCGAGAATTCTCGGGCTCTTCAAGGACCTGATTCGCGCGGCCGATGAGCGGCACCCCTCTGTCGCCATTGTCATCGACGCTCCCGCGTTCAACTGGCGGGTGGCGCGGCAGATGCGTCGGCGTGGGGTTCCCGTTGCTTATTACGTCTGCCCGCAGTTCTGGGCTTGGCGCCAGGGACGAGTCAAACTTCTGCGTAAGTATGTGGACAAAGCGCTGGTTATTTTTCCCTTTGAAGAAAAGTTCTATCGCGATCGTGGAGTGGACGCTACGTTTGTCGGGCATCCACTGGCCGATCTCCCGGCACCGGACATAACTCGCGAGCAATTCGCAATTCGATATGGACTGGATCCGGAGAAGCCCTGGATTGCGATTCTGCCGGGCAGTCGACCCAAGGAGTTCCGGTTGAACCTGCCTGCGATGATTGACGCCGTGCGACTGCTGGGGAAGGATTTTCAGTTTGTGCTGCCTGTGGCTTCCACGCTGGAATTTCCGTGGGTCCACGACCAGCTTTTTTTCTACAGTCACGTGGCCAAGCGCAAGATTGGGCCATTCATTGCCTTGACCAGGGACGCTCGGGCCTCTCTGCTCTACTCACGCGCCGCTGTCGTTGCCAGCGGCACGGCTACAGTGGAAGCTGCGCTGATGGGCACTCCGTTCGTTATGGTGTACCGTGTGTCGGCGTTGACTTATGCGCTCGGCAAGCCGCGGGTAAAGGTTCCTTACTTTGCCATGGTCAACTTGATCGCCGACGAGGAGGTCGTGCCTGAACTGGTTCAGCACAAGTTCACTGCGGAAAACATCGTGGCGGAGATGAACAAGATCATCCCCGATGGCGAAGCGCGGACACGAATGATCCAAGGGCTGGCGGAAGTGAACCGGCGGCTGCGGCGTGGAACCGGAGGCGAGCGTCCGGCTGATCTGGCGGCCGAGATCATTTTGCAGATGATCGGGTAAATCCGCGTCCAGCTTCATTGTGACTGACACTCCTCAGGGGGACACGACGGGGCTTGCGTACGGATGCTGCGCACTCCGTTCTTAATGTGGATCGGCACCATGGCCGCAGGATAGGCCCACCAAAGTTTCCGGATGAACTTGTCACCTGGAAGCCAGGAGTGCGGCTTCTTGAGTTCGTAAGCCACGAGCACCTCGGCGGCATAAATACCCGCATACTTGGCGACCAGATGGTCGTTCCTAGGCACGCTCGTGACCCAGGGAGCCCCGGCGGCGAACTCGTGCGTGAGGACCAGTTGATGCGTCGTGAAGCGCAGGGTCTCGGCGCCACCGAGTGCCGCCATCACCGCGATGAACTTCTTGTCAATGACAGGTCGGCGTACCGGCTGCGGCGCGGGAGCGTCCGGAAGCGAAACCAACGCGACGGCGGACATCGAGCCGTTCGCGGACACAACTTGGTTGAGTTCTCCGCGCGGGTCATTGCTCTCGTGGCCTGACATTCGAGTCTCGTCCCGTATAACGTCCACTTTTCGCACGTCGACTTCGCCGGGGGTTTTCGAAAGTGTGGCCGAGGACGACGGATCCTGCCCCAGTACCGGAGCAACCATCAGGAGCGTGAGAGCCAGCAAGCGCGGAGTTTTCAAGTATGTCCCTCTTTTTTTGGCGTTTTGTCGTAGAGCCGGATATAGGAGGAGGGGCGGGCGGTTATCCGACTGTTGTCGGGACTTACTGTGCAACCTCTGCGCCACGGCAAGGCCAATTTGGGAAGTTCATTTTTAAAGAGCTAGCGTTGCTTTCCCGTACTGGGACGGAGCTTTGCGCAGTCTATGTGCAGTGGTTTTGACCGTTTGGGTTTTTATTTTTCCGTTCTTTTCAGTGGAACCGTAGGGGCGATAGCATCGCGAGCTGCGAATCGACGCAGGGAATCCGCAGTTCAAACGTCACGACGGCTCTGCCCAGCCAAAGATCGCGCGACAACTTATTGACCTGACAAATTTTGCTAACCCTTGTCCTCCCAGCATCTTTTGCGGGAAAATCAACATCATACGAATTGTTGTTCTCGCCAGGAGACTCAACTTGAAGCTCTGCTGCTCTCGACCCGCGCGCCGGGCGACCGTTCTATCGGCTGCTCTTTCTCTTGGCTTCTTTTTTTGTCTGGCAAGCCGGCCAGCGCTCGCCGCCGAGAAAACTCGCCTGCGGGTGGATGACTACCAGATCGACGTTGAATTGCTGCCGCAGAGCCATAAGCTCACTGGTCACGCTGTCGTCAAAGTCACGGCGCTCGACGACCTTAACGTCGCTACGTTTCAACTGAACAACGACCTGCGCATTACCAAACTCACCGATGCCGCGAACAAGCCGCTCACTCCCGAGCGCAATACCCAGGATTCAACCGTACGTTTCGCTCTCAACAGCGGTATCGCAAAGAGTGCGAGCACCACCTTTGCCTTTGATTATGAGGGGACGCTTGAAAGCGCCGACGACAGCCCGGTTCAGGGATTGAAACTCGCCTACGTCGGGCCGGAAACCAGCTACCTGTTTTATTCGGGGCTGTGGTTTCCGGTCGCGGGATATGGCGTCAACCGCTTCACTGCGACCATCAGCGTGACCGTCCCGGCGCACATGACCGTGATCGGCAGCGGCAAGGAACCCTCCGCCTCGGTGGCAGCGAAGAAGGCTACCGGCGATTTGGCCGAGTCGAAAACCTTCACCTTTAAGTGGGATAAGCCGAGCTTCCCCGGCACGATCATTGCCGGCACTTTCCAGGAATTCAAGAGCGATGAAGCGGGCATCGACCTGCACGTCTATTTCAAGCCAGACAAAAAGGACTTGGAGTCGGATTACGCGGCAACGGCGGTCAAAGAGTTCACCTACTTCATCACGCAGTATGGGCTGGCTCCGTCGTCAACTCTGAAAATCGTCGAACTTCCGGATGACACGGTGCCGTCAGCGTGGGCGCCGGAAATGGCCATGCTGGCAAGTCGCGCCGTCACCGAGAAGGTCAATTACCGTCTGCTGGCCGATACCATTGCACATCAGTGGTGGGGGGCTTCGGTCAGTCCGAAAACGAAAGACGACTGGTGGATCACAGACGGGTTCGCGCGCTACTCCGAAGCGCGCTATGTCGAAAGCGCCGCCGGTGCCGGCGGCCTGGAAGAAATGGTAAAAGACATGTCGGTCGGCGCGCTCGCCTACGACAGCGTTCCTCTTTCGAGCGCTGACAAACTGGACTATTTTTCTCCCGAATTTCAATCCCTGGTAACCGACAAGGGAGCGATGATCCTGCACATGCTGCGCTGGGTGGTCGGCGAAAAGAATTATCTGACCATCATGCGCGACTTCGCGACCAAGTATGCGGGCAAATCCGCCACCACTGACGAGTTTCGCGAACTCAGCGAAAAAGTATACGGCGAAAGACTTACCTGGTTCTATTCGCAGTGGATGGATTCGACCAGCGCTCCCGAGTTCAAGGCCAAATACACCTGTTACCGGCTCGGCAACAACAAAGGCTTCCGCATTGTCGGCGCCATCACTCAGGACCTTGATTTGTTCCGCATGCCGGTCGATCTGAAAATCGACACTGACGGCCGCACCGAAGACAAGCGCATCGACGTGGTGGGTACCGATTCTCCGTTCTCGGTGGAAACCTTTGGCCGCCCGCGGCGTATCTCCATCGATCCTGAGAACCGCGTATTGACGAACTCCAAAGACATCAAGCTGCGGTCGTCAATTCTGCGCGGACAGGGGCTAACCCAGCAAGGCGACCTGGCCGGAGCGCTACTCGAGTTCAGCAAAGCACTGGAAGTCAACAAGAACAGTTCGCTCGCGCACTATAGGATTGCCGAAGTATTTTTCCTGCAAAGGAATTATCAGGCGTCGGCCAATGCCTACCGTGAGTCTCTCAATGGCGACGGCGAACCGCGCTGGACCGAGGTTTGGAGCCATCTGCAACTGGGCAAGATTTTCGACATTACCGGCCAGCGCGAGCGCGCCATCAATGAATACCGCCAGGCCATCCAGACGAACGACAATACTCAAGGCGCGATCGACGAGTCCCGCCGCTACATGCAGAAACCCTACGAACGGGAAAGAGACCGGGAAGGAAGCTAGGAGCTTCTCCAAACGTCCAAAAAGTGGGCCCGTACCACCAGGCGATGGCGGTACGGGCCAGGAGGGAACGACTCAGAATATAGGGCAGTTCCCGGATAATGTCAAGTAAGTTTATCGACTTTATTTTTACGAGTGACAATCCCCTCATTTTCCGATTTCTGGACCGCTGGTAGCTAATAGCGGTCGATTTTGTCCAGGACCGCGCGCAGCCAGCCCGTCGGCAATCAGGCTTTAGCCCCGGCAAATCCCTTGCGGCGCTGCTCGCTATACCGATGCAAGGCATCCTCAATGATCGGAAACGCTGCGTTTGCGGGCTCGATCTCGTCGACCTCGACTGACTTGCCCTCCAGTTGTTTGTAGTCCTGAAAAAAGCGGCGCAGCATGATCAAGCGGTGCGGAGGCATTTCTGCAGCTTCGCGGTAAGCGTTGAATTCCGGATCTTCGGTGGCGATGGCAATGATCTTGTGATCTTTCTTGCCCGAATCGATCATCGTCATCAGGCCAATGGCGCGCGCGTGGATGATGGTCAGCGGTACGACTGGCTCCTGGCATAGCACCAGCACATCGATGGGATCGTCATCTTCGGCCAGCGTCTGCGGAATGAAACCATAATTCGCCGGATAATAAACCGCCGAGTACAAAATACGATCGAGTTTGATCAGCCCGCTGGTCTTGTCGAGTTCATATTTCACGCTCGAACCGAAGGGGATCTCGATGACCGAGTTAAACTCGCGCGGCAGCTTGCTGCCGGGACTCACATCGTGCCAGGGATGAATCATGAATTGGGCCTGCCTTTGATTGTCTGACTTGATTGTCTGACTTGATTATCTGACTTTGATCGCCTACTGTGATTGCCTGCCTTTGCCGGCGTCCGTGTCGCTGAGACCATTGTAAATGCGCAGCGGAAAGTGGGTATAAAGTGGGCACTCCGCCACCGAGGCCGGTCTGCTGCGCACCTTCGCATCTTGACCCGTCCACGGGCGGCGCGTACAGTTTTTACTCAGGAGCGGCGTTGATGCCCAGCGAAACCGGCAGGTATCTGAAATTCGGTTCGGTTACAGTACTGATACTACTGTCTCTCGCCTATTTGGCCTACACCGGCGTGCAGGACAGTAAGAGCTACTACGTCACCATCAAAGAATTGAACGGCATGGGGAACGACGCTTACTCGAAGCGCCTGCGTGTAGCCGGGAATGTGGTGCCGGGGTCGATCAAGCGCTCTGGGACTCGGGTCGACTTTATGCTGAAGGAAAACGACCTGACGCTGCCGGTTTCGTATACCGGAACCGAAGCTCCTCCCGACACATTTAAAGACGATTCACAGGCCCTCGCTGATGGCAGTTTTGGACGCGACGGCATTTTCCACGCCAAAGGACTGCAAGCCAAGTGCGCTTCAAAGTACGCGCCTGCACCTGGAACCGCGCCGCCAGCCGCGCCGACGAAGAGCATGACGCAGAACGGCGGCTCGCAGCGCCAGAACTCCGCAGCGGGCGGAATGGCAAATTAAACTTCTCAATCCTTTGACTGAAACTGCACCCGTCATCACAGTCACGAATCTGATCAAGCAATTCGGTCGTTTTGCCGCTTTGCGCGGCATTACCGCGGAATTCGCTGGCGGCAAGCTCTATGCCATTCTCGGCGATAACGGCGCGGGCAAGACCACGCTACTCCGCACTCTCGCTGGACTTAGCCAACCGTCAAGCGGCCAAATCACAATCCTTGCGGCGGCGAAGTTTCACGACATCTGCCAACACATCGGTTACATGGCTCATCCATCGCTGCTCTATGACGAGATGAGCGGCATTGAGAACCTCGAATACTTTGCCCGCCTATACGGTATCGCCCACGGTACGCGCTGCGCCGAGGTCATTCGCTCCGTTGGACTGGATCCAAAGCTCTCTCGTCCTGTTGGCCAGTATTCGCAGGGCATGAGACAGCGCATGTCTCTGGCCCGGGCTTTACTCACCAATCCAAAAATCCTTTTGCTGGATGAGCCTTTCTCCAACGTGGATGCTCACTCCGCAACCGAGATGGTGCGATTGCTGGCTCGAATCCGTGATGAAGGCAAAACGATCTTTGTCGTCACCCATCAGGCGTCGTTACTGGAAAATGCAGCCGACGAGTTCGTCTGGATGGAATTTGGCAAGATCGTCAAACGGACACGTGCGCTCAACGCGGAGTCGAAGGTATGAGCGCGCCCACCGGCATCACCCGCGTCACGCTGCTCAAAGACCTGCGCCTAGAGTGGAGATCGAAAGACGCTATCAATTCCATGCTGTTTTTTTCTCTGCTGGTGGTGATCGTCTTCAGCTTTTCCTTCGATCCCAGCGCCGAAGAATCGCGCCAGATCGCCGGCGGCCTTGTCTGGGTGGCATTTCTCTTTGCCGCAGTCGTGGCGCTGAATCAAACCTGGGCACGCGAAATCCGCAACCAGGTGCTCGATGCCTACCGCGTCTCGCCCGCTCCTGCGAACTCGCTGTTTATCGCCAAGGTGCTGGGAAACTTTATTTTTGTGAGCGTTCTGGAAGCGCTGATGACTCCGTTGTTCATCATGTTTTACCGGTTGCGCGCGCTTGGCCCGGCATGGCAACTGGCGCTTGTCGCTGTGCTTGGAACCTGGGCCTTGGTCGTGAACGGCACGTTCTTCGCTGCCATGTCTCTACGCACGCGCAGCCGCGAGATCATGCTGCCGCTCCTATTGTTCCCGATTTCGATTCCGGCGTTGCTCGCGATGGTACAAGCTACCACCGCCATTCTCGGCGGCGAAGGTGCGCGCTTCTGGATCATGTTGCTTGCAACCTACGATCTGGTGTTTACTACGGTGTGTTTGCTCTTGTTTGAGACGGTGTTGAACGCGGAGTAGACCCGCTCCAATCCATGAGCTCTGGGCTATGAGCTGTGAGAGCTGCATTTCAGACTGGATTCTATTGAAAAAAGCCTTTCCCATTCTCGGCGTCCTCACGGCGATCTTGCTGGCCTACGCGTTCTATCAGGCTTTGTGGGTCGCTCCGACCGAGCAAACCATGGGCAGCGTGCAGCGAATTTTCTACTACCACGTCCCTTCGGCGATCATCGGGTTCATGCTCTTCTTCATCAACTTCGGAGCGTCGATCTTCTATTTGATCAAGCGTAACCCCGCTGCCGATATGGTCGCGCTGGTTACGGCCGAGGTAGGCGTCGTTTTCTTGACCGTCAACCTGGTCACCGGCCCGATCTGGGCGCGTCCAGTCTGGGGTATCTGGTGGACTTGGGATATGCGCCTGACGTCAACCCTGGTTCTGTGGCTCATTTATGTGAGCTATCTTTTTTTGCGCCGGTTCTCCTCCAGCGGAGAAACGCCCCTCCTGGCGGCCGCCCTCGCGGTCCTTGGCGCGCTATGCGTGCCCTTTGTTTACTTTTCGATCTGGTTTTTCCGTACCCAGCACCCGCAGCCGGTCATGGGCGGAGGCGGATCGATCGATCCACGAATGCTGCACGTGTTGCTGATCAACTGGCTCGCATTCTCCTGCTTTGCATTTCTGGTTTGCTGGGCCCGCTATCGTTTAGAGCAACTGCAGCGCGAAGTCGACGCCGCGTATGCCATGGAATCGCTGCGCGATCCAAGGCGGAGTACTTAAAACCAAAATTATGATATCCGCCAACCCGTACCTTTTCGCCGCCTACGCTGCCACGTGGATCATCCACATTGGTTATCTCATGACGATCGTGCGTCGGTATGCGCGGCTCAAGCGGGAAATCGAGGAAATGCGAAAGGCAGGTGTCAGGCCTTAAGGGTCGAGGCTTAGGTTTATATGGACCCTGATCAGCCAGATCACTGCGTTGAACGATTTGGACAAAGAACTCTCGGTTTTTCGCGGACGGGTATGCCTGCGCCACAATTAATTTCCTGCTGAGGCCTCGTCCTGACGCCCAAGACCTTTTTCTTTACAACCATTTCGCTCGCTTTCGGCTTCTCATTAACCGGCCCAGGCTGTTGTCCTGCTTGACAGCGTATCTGTTGAATGTAAAAGTATTTGTTTGGTTCAATCCCAATTTTGGTGACAGGTACGCATCCGCTTTCATAAGAGCGTCAAGCGGCAGCTGTGTTTGTGGCCATTCTTGTTCTCACCCCACGAAATTGGGAAATCGGAGGAGCTGCGTGAATTGGAATTACCCGGTGTCGGCAACAGGTTCGGTGAGACGTTCGGCTTCAGCGAAATCCACAGGAAATGCGACTACATCTGCATTTCTGACGGCTTTGCTCGTCGTGGCAAGCGCCGCGATTTATTTTGGGGCCAGTAATTTTGCGACCACGGTCCAGGCCGCCGAACCGAGCAGGCCCACCCCTGCCGCTCAAAGCGCGATGACGTCGCAGGCGCTCGCCATACCGATGTTCTTCGAGCCGAACCAGGGCCAGACCGCTCCTCAAGTCAAATTCCTGGCGCGCGGCGCCGGTTATGGTCTGTTTCTGACCGCCAACGAAGCCGTGTTGAAATTGCAGAAGGCTATCCCAGTCACGCGAACGGCCACCCCCATCCCGCAGCCAGAACCGCCCTCTGTCATTCGCATGCGGCTGGAAGGCGCAAACACTTCCGCCCACGTCTCCGGCGCCTCGCCCCTGCCCGGACGGAGCAACTACTTTGTAGGCAGCGACGCTGCGAAATGGCGTTCTGGAATTCCGCAGTTCGCTCGCGTCGAGTACCAGGCCATCTATCCCGGCATCGACTTGGTGTACTACGGCAATCAGGGACAACTCGAATACGACTTTCGTCTTGCGCCGGGAGCCCATCCTGAACAGATCGCGTTGACGTTTACGGGAGCGACCGCGCGAATTGATCCGGCGTCCGGCGATCTCGCCCTCTCTACCGCTAACGGCGATGTACGCTTCCACCCACCGCATGTGTATCAGCCCTCGGGCAGTTCCCCCGGCAGCACTGAGAAGATTGTTACCGCGGGTTTTCGCCAGCTTGCGGACAACAAAATCGGCTTCACCGTCGGAGACTACGACCACAGCCGTCAGTTGGTGATCGACCCGGTGCTGAGCTATTCGACATACATTGGCGGCGGCGGTGAGAGCCTGGTGAAAATTGCGCTCGACGCGGCCAACAATATTTATCTGGCGGGGTCGACCACTTCGGCGGACTTCCCCAGCAGCACGGCCGATTATCCGACCAGCGCTCCCATTGCGCCGCTGTCGTCGACGCTTGCCGCTGCCGGCGCGACCAATATCTTCATCGCCGTGCTCGATCCCTATCTGGGACCGCCGCAGTATCCGAACACTTCCTATCAGCTGCTTTATTCCGCGTACTTGGGCGGATCGGCAGTTGATAGCCTGGCCGGCATCCAAGTGGATCCCAGCCGTAATATCTACGTTGCCGGTTCAACCACTTCCTCCAATTTTCCCACGACTAGCAACGCGTTTCAGACCCAGGCCACCGTATCCGGAAACGGTGGGTTCCCCGGCTCCCACGGATTCCTCAGCGCTATCACCCTCGGACTCAATTCTGACTACACGCTTACATACTCCACCTATCTCGCCGGCAATGGCGTCGATACAGTGACAGGCCTCGCCATCGATAGTTCCTGCATTACGCAATCGAACCAGGCGGCGTGCAATGCCTATGTCACGGGAGTCACGACTTCTACTAACGGACCGAGTAATGGCTTTCCCGCGAATGCCGACGCCTTCCAGCCCCAGACAAATGCTCCGATAACCGGCCAGGCTTATCCCGGGAATCCTCAATTCTTCGCCAGCAAGATCTACACCTCAGGCACTGGCTCTCAGAGCATGCTCTACTCCACCTACTTCGGAGGCGGAAATTTCGGCGCCACTGACATCGCGTACGGAGGCGGCATTGCTGTGGATACGACGACGTCCGATGTCAATATGTATTTCACCGGCACGACCAACCAGTTGCCTGTGGCTTCGGCGAGCGGAGCGGCACCCTTTCCGCTCAATGACGCCCAGCAGGCCTGTCTGAACGAACCGGGGATAATCAACTGCAACAATAACAATCCATCGACCACAGTGGACGCATTCGTCGCCAAAATCGATCCCAACAATCCCGGATCCCTCCCCGTTTATTCCACCTACCTGGGTGGAAGTGGCGATGACCGCAGCTACGCCATCGCAGTCGATTCCTCCGCCAACGCCTACGTGGTAGGCTCAACGAATTCGAGCGATTGGGCTTGTCCCTGCGGTTCTGGGTTTCAGACGACCTACGCCGGAACCGGTTCGAACACGAACGGATTTATCGCCAAAATCGGGCCACTGGTCGGAACAATCTATCCGTTAAGCTACTTCACCTATCTGGGTGGCACCGGCCCCGATGTCATCTCGGCTATTAGTGTAGATTCGCTGGCCGCCGCGCACGTGGTCGGCACAACCAGTTCTCCCAACCCGACGTTTCCGATCACATTCAATACTCTGCAGAGCACGTATGGCGGAGGAGACTCCGACGCGTTCGTTGCGCTGATTTCTACAGCGCTATACGGCTCGTTTTCCGATGGCGCCGCTCCCGCCGGCGACTTTTCCAGCTATCTGGGAGGTAATGGCACGGACCAGGGCACCGGAGTCGCGGTCGACGTCTACGGTACCACCTACGCCGCCGGCACTACCTTTTCCAGCATCTTCCCCATTTCCGCAGCTCCCTATCAGGCGCAGTTGGTTGGGACGCAGAACGCGTTCGCCACCAAGGTAGGCGCCAGCAGCGTCCTTGGCCTCACCGTCCCCAATACCAGCCCGGATCCTAGTCCAGTAGCCGCCGGCACTCAGGTCGCCTTTACCTTCAATATCCTGAATACCGGGCCCGACAATGCTAACCTCGTGACTTTTAACGCCCTGGGTATACCCACCGCCGGACTAACCAACCAAGCCACAGCTAAAGTGACCCAGGGCAACGGGAGCTGCGGTGCCGTTGAGGTGTCGACGATCACCTGCGATATTCCGAGCCTGGCGGTCAATCAGACCGCATCCGTCGAAGTCGATATGACACCCGCCGTCCCCATTACGGTTAACAACCCCATCTCGATCTCGGGCAACGTCAGCGCAAATGGCGGCCTCGTGCAACTCACCATTCCCCAGCCTGACGTCTACGTCGTCGACTTCGCCCTTCAAGCCAACGTTTTGACCCCGACCGTAAACGCCGGCGACTTGGCCAAGATTCAGATCAAGTTTTGTCCTACATCCGACCAGGGTTATTTCGCCACCATTACACCCAGCCAAACCACATCGCCTTCTATGGTGACGGCGAACACTCCCACGTTCGACCCAACCACCGTCAGCCTCGCGGGAATCAGCTGCGGTACAACCCTGCTGAGCATCCAGACCGTCGCGCGCCCCGTTAATAGCGGCAACTTATTGCGCCACGGCGGGTTCTATGCCGCGTGGATCCCGATCGCCGGCCTGAGTCTCGCGGGACTGGGCATCGCCGCTGGCCGCAAGCGCCGCCGCTGGATGCTCGGCGGCATTTTATGTCTGATCGCTGCCTTCCTTATCCTCCTGCCCGGTTGTGGATCGGGAAGCAGCAGCGTTCCCGTCAATGCTGGTACGGCGGCAGGAACTTACATCGTCACCATCGATGCTTCGGCTGGAACCGGAGCTTCGCACAGCACCCAGGCACAGTTGATCGTGCACTAAGTAGTTGATCGTGCAATAAACGGACTGCTTTAGAACCTTGCAGGTTTAAAGTTAAAGCCTTCGCTGCTGCCGCGGAGGCTTTTTATTGCCCACTGGATGCCCAAGATAAACTGCGAGCAGCAAGCAGCGAAGAACTGAGAACTACCAGAAAGATATTCTATTGATGACAGCCGAACTCCAGGCCGATGTGTTGGCTATAGAAACCCAGACCGGACGGGCGTGGATCCCAATCCTTCTTCTCGCGCTGATCGGTCCAGCGATTTCCTTGTGGTGGCACCGGACCACGGCAGTAATCTGGACGGCGGGTGTGGTTGGCCTCGTCGTTCTTGGCGCGTCGGCCATGATGTGGAGCGGATTTCAATACCGCTTCTTGCGCCATGGAATCGAAATTCACATGCTTGGCTTCCGTCTGCGTTCGATTCCCAGACAGTCGATCGTGAGTTATTCGATCGAACCCTGGGCGTTCATTCGCGGCTACGGCATTCGCGGCATCGGCAAATCTCGCGCTTATGTGTGGGGCAACAAGGTGGTCCACATCAAGACTTTGAACGGAGACATCTTTCTCGGTCACGACGATCCCCAGCGCATCATGAGCGATTTGGACCGGGTGATGAGTCGCTGAGCTTGCTTCCCCAGAACTGAGAGCGGAACCGAGATTTTGATTTTCCACGAGTCAGAGAATGGGGCGGAAGATCTCAGTTAGAATCGGCATGTCCCTGTTATGCGCAAGGTATTCCATTTCGATTCGCCCGCCGCCCCATATGTGGCCGACGCAGCCGTCCTCTGCTGCTTCGATCACCGTATCGGAACCGTCGTGCGAGAGTTTCTGAAAGAGCAGCATATCGAACGCCCCGACATGATCGTCGTGGCCGGAGGCGCCAAAACCCTCGCCTCTCCGCGCAACGACTTCGAGCAGGATTTCATCCTCGAACAAGTCCGCATGTCGATCCGACTGCACCAGACCCGGCGCGTGCTCGTGATGAGCCATTCCGACTGCGCGACCTACGGAGGCTTGGCGTATTTCAAAGGCGACCCCGCCGCGGAGGCCGCGCATCATCGCACCGAACTCCTCCGCGCCGCGGCACTGCTCACCTCGAACTTCCCCGGCATTTCAGTCGAGCCTTACTTTGTAAACTTCGAAGGAGTTTCGGAAGTCTTCAGCGCCGAATCCGCCGAATCCGCGCCGCAGAACCCAATCGCAACCCTCCGCGATATCTCATAACGCGTCTACCGGACAGATTGTGGCTCGCGCTATCCCTCCGCACCGTGTTACGCGCCGGCATTCCTGCTACAAATAATCTGCTATGAAAATTCTTTTCATTGGCGGAACTGGAATCATCAGCACCGCCTGCACGGCGCTTGCAGCCACACGTGGTTTCGACCTCACAGTCCTTACCCGAGGACGGAGCAACTCGCAGCTCCCTCCCGGAGTCAAGACTCTTACCCTGGACATCAATGATTCCGCTCTGTCCCGGAAAATTGAACGCGAATCTTTTGACGCGGTTGTCGACTGGATCGCCTTCACTCCCGCTGACATCGAACGCGATCTCGAGCTTTTTCGCGGACGCACCCGCCAGTTTGTATTCCTCAGCTCGGCCAGCGCTTATCAAAAGCCGCAGGCGCATTACTTGATCACAGAATCAACTCCGCTCGCCAATCCGTATTGGGATTATTCTCGGAACAAAATTGCCTGCGAAGAACGCCTGCTGCGGGCGTATCAAGAAGCAGGCTTTCCCGTGACCATCGTGCGGCCGTCGCTTACCTACGGCGAAACTCTGATTCCACTCGTCCTCAACAGCTGGCAACAGTCCTACACCGCGGTAGACAGGATGATCCGCGGAAAAAAGATGATCGTACCGGGAGACGGTTCTTCTCTCTGGGTGGTCACACATAACACCGATTTCGCCAAGGGATTGATCGGTCTGCTCGGGCAGCCGCAAGCCATCGGACAGGCGTTTCACATTACGTCGGACGAAGTGCTCACATGGGACCAGTTATTTCGCATCGTCGGCGAAGCGGTCGGCGTGGAACCGCAACTGGTCCATATTCCTTCGGACTTCATTGCCGCTTGTCTGCCCGAAAAAACGGGTACGTTGCTTGGCGATAAATCGGTGAGCGTAGTCTTTGACAATTCCAGGATCAAACAATTTGTCCCCGGCTACTGCGCCACCACAAGTTTTGCGGCAGGAATCCGACAGACGATCGCGTGGTTCAACGCCGATCCGGCGCGAAAGCAAATCGACGGCCCAGTCAACGCCACCATGGACAAGTTGATTGCCGCGTACGAAAAAGGAATGAACGAGGCGGTAAGAATCTTCGCGTGACCACGAACGATTACGCGCTCGCCTTGTCGAGCAGCGGAAGCGGTTTCTCGTCGAGCGTCGATGCCGACGCCGATGTCGATACCGAGGCCGGCGTCGAAACCGCCGTCTCTAGCTCCAACTGCTCCTGTCCGCTGAGCGCGGAAACTTTTCCGCGATAGCTCTTCAGGTGCCGCTGCGCGGTCTCAAACGCCTCCTGCGCTTTGTTGAGATTTTTGCCAACGTTTTCAAATTGGTTCTGGAAGAAATCGAATGACTTCTGCGCCTTGGCCAATTCGGCGCGGCTCTTTTCGAATCGGCTCGCGACTTCATACCATTTATGCACCAGCGAAATCGTGTGCAGCGTCATCAGTAAGGTGTTGGGCGAAACCGGAAAAACATGCTGCTCGTTCATCCAGTCGCCCAGTTCGCGATTGCGGATCACTTCCATATAAAGTGTCTCGCTCGGCAGATACATCAACGCGATTTCCGTCGTGCCATTCTCTGGCTGGATGTATTGCTGAATGCGCTTGGCTTCTGCCTTCATAACGCGCACCAGCGCGATGCGCGCCAATTCAATCTCAGCCTTGTCGTTGCTTTCAAAGAGAGCGATCACCTGCTCCCGCGGAAACTTGGCATCGATAGGCAGTGTTCGATCGGGAAAATAGATGACCGCGTCGGCGCGTCCTCCGCCTTCTCCCGGTGACGACTGCAGCGCGAACATGTGCGCAGGCAGAAAGTCGGCCAGCAACCGTTCCAGGCTGGCTTCGCCGAACTGGCCACGCAGGTGCGGCAGCTTCAGCAAATTGTTAAGGTCGTTAATGGAGTGGCCGAGAGCTCCCACTTCGCGCAGTTGTTCTTCCGCGGCTTTCAGATGCTGCTGAACTTTTTCGAACTGGGCAAACCCTTCTTTAATATTCTGGTCCAGTTTCTGCTGCACCTGCTCGGTGATCGCCATCAGCTTCGAATCCACGCGATCGCGAATCGACTCAAGGCTCTGCGAAGTCTGCTGGTTCAGGCCCTGAATTTCGTTCTTCAGTTGCTGCGTCGTAAGCAGCAGAGAGCCGGTCAATTCGTTGCGTCCATCGCTCAGGCTGCGATTTTGCTCTTCCCTGCCCGCAGCCAGCTGTTGTTCGACGGAGCTGCGAATCTCTGAAAAACCTTGCTGGATGCGGTCTGTCACCTGCTGACGCAGGTCCCCTTTGGTCTGCTCGAGACGAGTGGCCATGTCGGCAGTGCTGAGACTGATCTTTTGGCCAAGGGTTGTATTGAACCTTTCGAGCTCCTCCGCAACTTCCGCCTTTACATCCACTTGCGAGGAGGCCGAAACGCGCCGCAGCAGAATGGCCGAGAACCCAAGCAGGACAAGGGTTCCAGCGAGAACGGTAACCAGCAGTATGGTCTCCATAGTAAGTGGCTGACCTGAATTCTAGAAGCTAGCGTGAGAGATGGAAAGCGGAACTTTACTTAGAAGCGCTCCGGCGATCCCCGCGCCGGATCCGCAGACCAACTTATGCTTCGGGCCCAGGCAGTCCTATTCGCGATCCTTTTCTCGATGTTGGCGTTAGCGCTGGAACCTTGTGCCGCTGCGCAAGCAGGCCCGCCATCTGCCGCTATCGGCGCTGGAGCCGGCAGCAGAGTTGGCATTGAAGTTGGCAGCGAAGTCCGCAACGAAGTTGACAAAGACCTCAGCAACAAGCAGCCCACCCCCCACTCGTTCTCGGCGGCTGGAGCGTCCTCTGGTTCAAAGTATGACGAGGACGCCACCGCCGAGAACGAACTTCTGCAAGACGCCAACAAGAGCCGTGAACTGGCTGGCGCGCCTATGCTGCGCATGGATGAAACTCTGCGCGAAGCGGCGCGTGCCCATGCTCAGCACATGATTGAGAATGAGGAACTCAGCCATCAATTCCCTGGCGAGCTCGCCCTGTTGGAGCGAATTGCATATGTTGGCGAAGTGAAGTTAGATCGTGCGGGCGAGAACGTCGCTTATTCCAATTGCGCCTCAGGTGCGAATGATGCGCTGATGCGCTCCACGCCGCACCGCGAGAACCTGCTTGATCCCGGGTTCAATCTTGCGGGCATTGCGGCGATCTGGAGCAAGGGTCGGCTCTATGTGGTGCAGGATTTCGGTCACGAAGTCCCATCGTATTCCGCCGAGCAGAGCCGGAAACTCGTGAGCCAGGCGATCGCCGAAACGCGGCAACAGTGGGAACTGCCGGCGCTCGCGCAACTTACACCTCCGCATCTCGATCAGGCTGCATGCTCGCTCGCCAGCCAGAATCGTCCCGATGCGCGGCTGCTCGCGACCGCCGACGATGACCGGAAAGACGGCCGGAAAAACGATAATCGCAAAGTCATCGCCTATACCGGAAGCCACCCAGAATCGTTGCCGCAGGGCGCATTGCGCATGTTGCGTGATCCTTCCGTGCGGCAGTTTGCGGTTGGCTCCTGCTACGCGCGCAACGCGGCTTATCCCACCGGAATGTACTGGATCGCGATTCTGCTCTACTGACTCCTCCTGCCCAGCATTGCTCCATTTCACGGTCGAAAGCGATGGAGTGTGTCCTAGGCGTCCTGTCGTCAACCGAACGCCTAACCCGTTATAATATTCCTAAGAAGCTCGCTTGAGATGAGTGAAGGCGTTCCGACATCGACCGTACCTGCCTCGACCGTTCCAGCTACGACCACCCAAATATCGACCGCAACCGGCTGGAGAGCGCGGATCTCTGTCCACCTCGCCGATCTGCGCCAGCGTGAAGGACAAATTTTTTTCATCCTGGCGCTGATCATCGGCGCGTTGACCGGTCTGGCCGTGGTCGCTTTCATTATGCTCACCGAGCGTCTCGGGATGCGGCTTTATCCGGTCGGCGGCGCGGCGTGGCGAAGAGTACTGTTTCCGGTCGCGGGATCGCTCAGCATTGGCTACCTTCTCTACCGTTATTTTCCCAATGCGCGCGGCAGCGGCGTTCCTCAGACCAAAGCTGCTTTGTTCGCGCGCGACGGTCGCATTACCCTGCGCACCGTATTTGGGAAGTTTTTCTGTACGTCGGCCACGCTCGCCAGCGGTATTCCGCTCGGCCGCGAGGGTCCTTCCGTGCAAGTCGGCGCGGGCATTGGCTCCGTGCTCGGGCGCTCGCTCGGACTGAGCACCGAGCAGGTCAAGAAACTTATCCCCGTTGGCGCAGCCGCCGCCATCGCCGCCGCGTTTAACACCCCCCTCGCGGCCGTGCTTTTCTCCCTCGAAGAAATCACCGGCGATCTCTATGCGCCGGTGATGGGAGCAGTGGTGCTGGCCTCAGCCACGGCGTGGATGGTCCTCCACGTCTTTCTCGGCGATCATCCTCTATTCAAAGTTCCGCAATATCAACTGGTGCATCCGGCGGAGTTCGGCGTCTACGCGGTGCTCGGCCTCGCCGGCGGCGTGATTTCGGCCGCCTTCACCAAGATGCTGCTCGGCATCCGCGCACGCTTTCTGCTCTTCCCGCGGAACACGGTCTGGTTCCAGCCGGCGGTCGGCGGACTGTTGGTCGGCTTAATGGGATGGTTTGTGCCGCAGGTGTTGGGCGTGGGCTATGGCTATGTCGGCGATGCTTTGAACGGACGCATGGCGCTCGAGCTGATGGCGCTACTGGTAATTCTGAAACTCGTCGCCGTCACTACCAGTTACGCAACAGGAAATGCGGGCGGCATTTTCGGTCCCTCATTGTTCATTGGCGCGATGCTCGGTGGCACCGTGGGTACCATAGCGCATCATTTGTTTCCCGCCTACACGGCCACGCCCGGCGCCTACGCGCTGGTTGGCATGGGCGCGGTTTTCGCGGGTGTGGTGCGCACTCCCATGACTTCGGTGCTGATGATATTTGAGATGACGCAGGACTATGCGGTCATCGTCCCGCTGATGATTGCCAATCTGGTCAGCCTTTTCATTGCGTCGCGCCTGCAGCAGGAACCGATCTATGAAGGCTTGGCCATTCAGGATGGCATCCATCTGCCATCGGCAGAGACGCGCCTGCGCTACGGCCAGCGCCAGATCTCGCGAGTGATGCACAGCGCTGGCGAGTTGGACGCCGTACTCTCTGCCGAGATGACGATTCGCGAAGCACGGGACCGCGTCCGCTCCAGTGGCATCCAAACTCAGCTCGTAACCGATCAACGCGGGGTAATTGGAGTCATCAATCTTTCCAGACTGGAAAAAGAACGGCCAGAAAATGAAGGCACGGACAAGAAACTCTCCGATTTGGTCGATGCCATGGCTTTTCCTCACGTCCACCCCGACCAGGCGCTGGATCTCGCACTCGAACGCATGGGCGCAAACCAGATTGATATCCTGCCGGTTGTAAACCGCGGCGATATTCACAAACTGGAAGGCATCGTGACCCTGCGCGATGTGCTGAACGCCTACGGCGTCAACCGCGCCTGATCAGCTTTGGGCCGTCCGGCAACCAGAATCCAATCCACCTTGCGCTTCATCTATTTCGCATGAACCTCGAAGTTCCTTTTGCAGAGCCTCTTTCTTCCCAGCCCCTGCGCGGCGAGATATTGCCGGGTGAGCCGGTGTCTACGGAGGCACCCGACGATGCCACCCTGCTCGACTCCTACTCGCGCGCCATCACCGCCGCGGTCGAGCGAGTCAGTCCGTCGGTCGTCAACGTCGAAGTGCATCACCTGCAACGCCGTAGCCGCCCCGATCAGCGTTCCGACCGAAGTTCAGGCGAGCCACACGAACGCCGCGGAGGCGGCTCCGGTTTCGTCTTTACGCCCGACGGATTGATCCTGACCAACAGCCACGTCGTGCATGACGCGACGCGCATTGAGGTCACGCTGCCCGACGGACGTCGCGCACCGGCCCATACCATTGGCGATGATCCCGCGACCGATCTCGCCGTGATTCGCATCGATGCCACCGCGCTGCAGGCCGTTCCGCTCGGTGATTCGCAGCAACTGCGTCCCGGACAGATGGCGATCGCCATCGGCAATCCCTACGGGTTTCAATCCACCGTAACGGCCGGTGTCATCAGCGCGCTCGGGCGTTCGCTGCGTTCTTATTCTGGACGGCTCATCGAAGACGTCATTCAAACCGACGCTGCCCTGAATCCGGGCAATTCCGGCGGTCCGCTGGTCGATTCGCGCGGCCAAGTCATCGGAGTGAACACCGCTACGATTTTGCCCGCGCAGGGAATCTGTTTCGCGATTGGCATCAATACGGCAAAATTTGTGGCCAGCCGCCTGTTGCGCGATGGGCGAATCCGGCGCAGCTACATTGGAGTCTCAGCCCAAACCGTCTCTATTCATCGCCGCGTGGTTCGCTTCTACAACTTGCCCCAGGAAACTGGAGTGGTCGTGGTTGGCATCGAAGACCGCAGCCCGGCGCGCATAGCGGGATTGCGCGAGGGCGACGTGATCGTGGCCTTGACGATTAACAACATCGAAAAGCCGGTGGCTGGCGTCGACGACCTGCATCGCTTGCTCACCGATGCTGAGGTTGGCGCGCCTTGCTCACTGACTCTGATTCGCCACACCGAGAAATTATCCCTGCCAATCGTTCCGGAAGAAGCTAAGAACTAAGTCGAGGGGTTCCCTGTAATCAGCAAGCGCCCCATCCCATTGCACGCACAAGATTTCCTGTGTTAGCTTCGACAGGGAGAGTTCCACTTGCAACACACAGTTCCGGCGGGAATGGAACGCAAAGAAACTGACGTTTATCTGCGCCTGGATCCGGCGCGTCTTCCCCGGCATATCGCCATCATCATGGACGGAAACGGCCGCTGGGCCCGTCGGCGCCACATGCCACGGATTGCCGGACATCGCGCCGGAGTCGCGGCCGTGCGTTCCACTGTCGAAACTGCCGCTCGTATAGGAATCCCCGCCCTGACGCTCTACGCCTTCTCCGAAGAAAACTGGAAGAAACGTCCGAAGACGGAAGTCGATTTCCTGATGCGTCTTTTGTGCCGCTATCTCCAGGCCGAAATCAAGACGCTCAACCAAAATAATATTCGCCTCAACTATATCGGACGCCAGCATGAACTACCCGAATCGGTGCAGCGCGAAATGGAGGAAGCGCGCTGCGCGACATCGAAGAACACCGGCATGCTGCTGACTCTTGCGCTGAATTACAGCGCCCGCAGCGAGATCGTCGATGCCTTCCGCTCGCTGGCCGAAGCCGCGTCCCGCAATGGCGGCCTCAACCATATGGTCATCGACGAGCAGTCGATCGCCGACCATCTTTACACTCGAGAATTGCCCGATCCCGATCTGGTCATCCGCACCAGCGGAGAAATGCGCTTGAGTAATTTCCTGCTCTGGCAACTCGCCTATGCCGAGATCTACGTGACCCAAACCCTGTGGCCTGATTTTCGCGGCGTGCAGTTGCTCGAAGGCATCGAGGAATATCAGAAGCGCGATCGCCGCTACGGCGGATTAGGACACGATAACGGCCACGCGGCCAGCCACAAATTCCCCCGTTCCCGAGCTGAGGCCAAGCGTTGATCCGACAGATCATCGGACAGTCGATTGAACAGTCTGTAAGGGGATGCGCTGCGGCTGACGCAGCCACTCGATTCCCATGATCAAGCGCATCGCCACCGCCGTCGTCCTGATCCCTCTGGTTCTGTTGTTGGTGCTGAAGGCGCCGCTCTACGTTCTAGCGATGTTTGCGGGGGCTGTCGCCTTGCTCGCCATCGCCGAATTTCTACACCTCACCACTCCCTACGCCGTGCAACCGCTTGCTACGGCTACCTACGTCTTCGTGGTGTTCTTCTTTGCCTTCGTTACTTTCGCCTGCGCGAATGCTACCCCAGAAATCGAAACCACGTCGTTGCTCTTCGGGATGGCGGTTGCCGCGGCGCTCGCTCCATTTATATTTCTGACGGTCGCCATGCGGCGCGCCGATTTACGAACAGGATATCCCGCGGCAGCCGCCTCCAGCTTTGCTTTCGTGTACATTGCGATCCCCATGGCGCTCCTGGTCGGGATCCGTCAACTGCCGGCTGGAGCCATCTGGACCATCTACACTCTGCTCGCCGTGTGGGCTGGAGATATCTTCGCCTACTTCGTCGGCAAAACCATGGGCCGTCATCGCATGTCGCCGGAGATCAGCCCCAAGAAAACCTGGGAGGGCGCTGTGGCCTCGATTCTCGCCAGCATCGCCATCGGAACGCTTTGGATGCAGCACGCCCCCGGTATCAGCGCGGCACTTCTGCGGGTTGGATTGATCGATCGCGCCGGAGGAATGTGGGGTCAGGAGCAGCCGCAACTCTGGCCCATCGTTCTTCTGTCGGCTGTGGTCAACATCGCCGCGCAGTTGGGCGACCTGGTCGAGTCCCTGATCAAGCGCGGCGCCGGAGTTAAAGATTCCGGCACCATCCTCCCCGGCCACGGCGGCATGCTCGACCGCATCGACGCCATGCTGTTCGCAGTGCCGGTGGTATGGGCGTATGGAGCGTGGCGGCTGATGCAGTAGGCCTGGCGAAACTAACTCTCTTGACAAATTGCTTCAATCGCCTCTGCTCGCCATGACCTGTTGCGCTAGCCTAAGGCTTAACAACCTGCTGCTTTCCGTCCTTATTGGTCAGCGACAACGAAGGATCTCCGCCTTCAGCGTTGAGCACAACGTAAGTGGGATCGATCCCTCCGCCGAGAGTGAGGCCGGAGCCTTGCTCTGAGGTCGTTATCTTGACGGAGGGACGCCCGTCGGGGCGAATCAGTCGAAAGAGCACTGTTTCCGGGTATATTTTCCCGTCTTTCGCAGCCGAGCCGTCTGCCATTCTTGCAGGGCCTGCCGGCACTATTTGAACGGATGCCCGAACCATTCCTTGAGCATCAACGATTTCGAGCCCGCGACCTCGGAGTACCGTCGCAGTGCTATTTGCTTGAACTGTCCGTGGCTGGTTCACCAACAGGAGAATCATGATCCCCAGATTAACCAGCGTGAGGACCGTCAGCATGTGCTGATGCTTCATAGACTAGCTCCCTCCGTGTCGACCAAACCCGACGCTTGAATTGAATGCGTTGGCGATTATAAGTCCTATTGCAAGTTGATCCCCGGAAACCCCGTCATCCCGTAAAATAGAGTGGCAGCATTCCTAGATGAAACGCATAGCCATCCTCGGTTCTACCGGCTCCATCGGACGCAACACTTTGAGCGTAGTTGAGAGCTATCCCGAACGCTTCGAGGTTGCGACTCTCGCCGCTGGCAAGAACGTTGAGCTGGCTCTGGAGCAGGCCCTGCGCTGGAAGCCGCAGATCGTCTCGGTCGCCGGAGAAGCCGATGCTGACGCTCTACGAGCTCAGCTTCGCGCCTCCGGGCTCACTGAGATTGAGGTCGTCCACGGTTCTGCCGGCACCGTCTGCGTGGCTACGCAGCCCGAGGTTGATTTCGTGGTCAGTGCCATCGTGGGCGTCTCCGGCCTCGAAGCCACCTATGAGGCCGTCAAGGCCGGAAAGACCGTGGGCTTGGCCAACAAAGAGTGCCTGGTCGTCGCCGGGGAACTGATCACCGCTGAGGCCCGCCGCCAGGGCAAGCCGTTGCTGCCAATCGACAGCGAACACAACGCCGTCCACCAGTGCCTGCGCGGCGGACGCATGGACGAAGACGAGAAAGTCAATGAGGTCGACCGCATCTGGCTGACCGCCTCCGGCGGGCCGTTTCTAAAGACGCCCAAGTCGGAGTTTGCCTTCATTACCGTCGAACAGGCCCTCAACCACCCCACCTGGAAAATGGGTAAAAGAATCACGATAGACTCGGCCACCTTAATGAACAAGGGTTTCGAGGTCATCGAGGCCTGCCGTCTGTTCCACATGCCTCCCGCGCGCGTGCAAGTCATTGTCCATCCGCAATCTACGATCCATTCCATGGTCGAGTTCGTCGACGGAAGCATCCTGGCCCAGTTCTCCGTCACCGATATGCGATTGCCGATTCTGTATGCCCTTACCTACCCGGAGCGCATCCCGTCTGACTTGCGCTTCTCGGTCATGGACCTGCGACATCTCGATTTCTGCCCCCCGGATATGGCAAAATTCCCCTGTCTACGTCTAGCTTACGAGGCAGCAACCGCCGGAGGAGCCCAGACTATTGCACTTAATGCCGCCGACGAGGTCGCCGTGGCGGCGTTTCTGGAGAGACGGATCGGCTTCGACGATATCCCCCGTATCATCGAGCAGGTCATGACTGCAACGCCAGCCGCCCATTTGGAATCTATACATAAAGTGCTGGTTTTGGATACTGAGGCCCGCCTTTTGGCAAGCGAAATGGTTGAGCAACGCCGTCAGAAGGGATCGCCCATCAGGGCCATTTCCTAATCGGAAATCTGGAGTAGTCTGAATTAATATGGCGCAAATTTCGTCCTTTCTTCATACCCTTTTTGATATGGCCATCGTGCTCGGATTCATGATCCTCATTCATGAATTCGGCCACTTCGCCGCCGCTAAGTATTTCGGCGTACGGGTGGAGCAGTTTGCCATCGGTTTCGGCAAGCGTTTGATTGGCTTCACGCGGGGCGGAACGGACTACCGTATCAATATTTTGCCGCTCGGCGGCTACGTCAAGATGTCGGGCGAAAATCCCATGGATGACCGCACCGGCGATCCGGGCGAGTTTCTCTCGCACCCGCGTTGGCAGCGCTTCGTCATCGCTCTGGCCGGACCGTTCATGAACGTGTTCTTGGCTATCGCTCTGCTGACCGGCGTGTACATGGCCCACTACGAATACGCCGCCGTGCTCGATGAACCTACCGTCGTGGGATGGGTCAATCCCGACACACCTGCTGCGAAAGCCGGCATTCAGAGCGGCGACAAGATTGTGCGCGTCGAAAACGTCGAAAATCCCAACTGGGAACAGGTTGACGAAAAAGCCATGCTCAGCCCGAATCAGCCTCTGAAGTTCGGGATTGAGCGCGACGACAAGATCATGGAAAAAACTCTGGTTCCGGAGCCCGTCGGGCTCAACCAGTACGGCGATATCGGCTGGGTTCCGAAAGAATCGAATACGGCTCTGACTTTCGTAGAGCCTGGCATGCCCGCTGATAAAGCCGGCATCAAGGTAGGGGACAAGATTCTCACCGCAAACGGCCTCGAAATTCCGCATCTCGGAGTCCTGATCCAGCTCCTGAACCACACCAAAGATCAGCCGCTGCAACTGGTAGTTCTGCGGGACGGCCAAAAACTATCGTTCACGGTCAAGCCATCCCTCGACGCTGGAGATTCTCCGCAAGACTCTCGCTACCGCATCGGCGTCGCCAGCCTTCCCACCAAAGTTGTGAAGCTGAATTTTGCCGACGCTTTGAAGGTCTCTCTCTCTGAGAACAAAAAGAACTCTTTCCTGATTCTCGAGTTACTGCAAAAACTGGTGCAGCACAAGGTCTCCATGCGTCAGGTGGACGGCCCTATCGGTATCGGCAGAGTTGTCGGCCTGGCCGCGCGCGAAAAAGGCTGGACTCCGCTGCTCGGCATCACTGCCCTTATCAGCCTGAATCTCGGCATTATGAATCTGCTGCCCATCCCGATTCTGGATGGCGGCGTGATTCTACTGCTTCTGATCGAATCGCTGATGCAGAAAGAAATCAGCCTCCCCATCAAAGAACGCATCTACCAGGCAGCCTTCGTCTTCCTCGTGCTCTTCGCTGTGATGGTGATTTACAACGACCTGGTCAAGACCCTTCCTGGGCTAACTAGGATGCCCTAGTTTTCGCTGGCGTTGCGGAGACCGAGATTCCCCCGGATCACGAGGCCAGCGCCCGAGATGGTTTCTTCGGCGAGGGAGACGTATGGCTGGTATTTTTCTCTACTAACCTGCTTTCGAGCCTCTGCCGTTTTCCCCAGTCGGCCCCGCCCACGAGGGGCAGAACAAACAGATTGGCTAGGATGTCGATTACCGTCCCAGAGACAACTACAAGTCCGAAGCGTTGCGTCGGAGGAAAGCTTGAAAGCGAGAAGATGGCGAAACCGCCCGCAATGATAACGTCCGAAAATACAATTCCCCGCCATTGCTCTCTTCTTCCGGCTACCCATGCGGCCCAACCGCGGTCGCCGTCGCGCTGCATCCGCCGCACCGCAAATACCAGATGAACCATGGAGTCGATCGCCATACCGATGCAGACATTGGTGGCGGGCGCCGAAATGATATCGATGGGTATGTGCAGTAATCCGATGCCGCCCAGCATCCAAACCGGCACAAGGCTCAGACTGAAAATCATTGCGGCCATCACCCGGAGACTCCGGCCGACGACCCAGGCCACGCCTGCAAAAAAGACCATCAGCCAAAACAAGCCCTTCACCAGGCTCGATGCCACCAGTTGCGCCAACTCACCCTGCAACTCATAAACGCCACCTACGAGAGCGGGACGGAATCCGTTATGCCGCACAATCGCCCGCAGGTCATTCACGACTTCCACCCGCGGCTTTTGTCTGCCGTGTTCATCCATTCGAAGATAGAAAGCGGCCCGCGTACGATCTTTCGTGACGAATGTACTGGCCACTCGATCGTATTTCGGTTCGTTCATGATGTTCAGCAGATGGTTCCAGCTAAGCAGGAAGGCGAAGGGACGCCGATGTCCCTCCTCCATAAGAACCGGTAGCGAGAGCACTGTTCCAACTCCCTTGTGCTCTTCGAGAGCGTCCTGCAAGTCCCACATCTTCTGGTATTCCTCTTTTGTATCCAGCTTTCCGCCATCCGCGGCTGCAATCACCAGGGTCAGTGGGTTGGCCCCGCCATTCCGGTCAATATAAGCAAGTCCTTCCCGAGGTTCCTCGCCTTTCTTGAAGTAATCGAGCAGGCTCGGATCGGTGTTCAAGTGCATCAAGCCGAAACTTAATCCGACACTCCCCAATACAACGCACACGGCGACCCAGACAAATTTGCGCCTCCAAAAACTGGAATCTGTCTCCCGGGCTGCATGTTTGGTTGGCTTCGGGTCCGCCCACGCTAGAAAGGCGGGATACATGAGATAAGCGCACCCAAAAGCTATCACCGTTCCCAACGTGCCGCCGGTGCCGAGTTCGCGCAGTGGCTTCGCAGGAACAAACAACAAGCTTCCGAATCCCAGCGAAGCGCACACCATGGACCAGAATGACGCTGGCAAAGTCATACGCCACGCTTTTGCCGCAAGGTCCTGACTCCTTCCCCGTTCCTTGGACGCCAGCGTTTGCCAGTTGAATGTCATGTACACCAGGTGCGACAGGGCCACGACGAATACGATTGTGCCGAGATTCGCAGTCAGAATGCCGATTTTTTGCCCGAGCGCCTCCCTAACCAGCAACGTTGCCAGCACGGCGTTCGTACAGGTCGCGAGCATGCCAATCGTCAATCTCCACGACCGGAACAATATCCACATCGTCGCGCCAAAAAGCAGAAACGCGGTCAGACTGAACACACGGAAATCATGCAATAGATTGCGCCTGATCATGTCCGCCACGTACGACGCCCCTGCGATCTGGATGCGGAAATTCTTGGCATCGAACCGCTTGACGACTGCTTCCAATTGGCTGATCAGCGCTTGGGTATCCCGATTGGAAACGAACATGACTATGTTGCTGGAGCGATGATCCTCCGCGATCAAGAGCCGGTTCCAAAACGGACTCTTCTCTGCATCTTCGAAGTTCTTGGGACCGTCGGCCAGACTGTTGACGCTGGTGACTGACTCGACTGACCGCAGTTGCTGCGTTAATCGTCCCATCCGCTCTAGATATTGATCTGACGAGATGTCCGGGGCAGCCACATTAACAATCAGCTGACTGCCCGAACCAAACATTTTGTCAATCTTGGCGTCCTCCTGAAATCGTGGATCGTCCGAGGAGAAAAAGAAATTCACGCCCACCACTGGCTTCAAGTTGACGAATCGGATGACCAGCCCTAACAGAAGTATGGTGAGCGCGAGCATCAGCCAATGGGACCCGGGAAGTTTATTCTTGAAAGACATCACCTGGCTTTTTGCCCCCGAAAGTCATGAAAAACAATCGCCGCGTGCCTATCCCTTAATCAGGCCGAATCGTGCAGGTATAGGATGACCATTGTTGTGTCAACGTAGACGTAGCTTCACTTATCCCTGCCAAAAAAAGTCCACAGGGCCCTGAAAACCACTAAATTGCTATGTGAAAACTAGTCAGGCTGAAGGAAGTTGCAGTTAAGAGCCTATCTAGCGACCTTCGTCATCATTTCGCGACAGTGTCGAGCAATCTGCAGTTCTTCTTCCGTGGGGACAACCTGAATCTTCTCCCTCGTGAGGCCAAGGAACTCCAGACCTTCGACCGCCAAAGATCGAATGTAGTCACTATGCTCTCCGATGCCGCCGGTAAAGACGAGAAGGTCGATACCACCGAGGAGAGCTGCGTACGCGCCAATTACCTTGCGAACAGAAATGGCAAAAGCATCCAGGGCCAGAGCGGCATGGCGATCATTCCATCGCATGCGCTCTTCCAGCTTCTTCACATCGCTTTCACCGGAAGAGAGCGCGAACAGGCCGCTCTGATGGTTGAGCAAATCTTCAAGCTCATCGGCGCCAAGTTTCTCGTTGCGCAAAAGATAGAGGAATACGCCAGGGTCGAGATCGCCGGAGCGCGTGCCCATCGGGATGCCGCCGGTAGGTGTGAGGCCCATGGTGGTGTCGACAGACACGCCATTGCGAAGAGCGCAGAGACTGGCTCCGTTACCGAGATGCGCGAAGATGGCTCGCTCCGGAAGCCGCGCCTCGAAGTGATGCACCAACGACTCGTAAGAAAGACCGTGAAAACCATAACGCCGAATACCCGCGTCGAAATATCGCTGCGGAAGAGGTAAGTGCGACGCCACTTCGGGTATGGTCCGGTGAAAGGCGTCGTCGAAACAAGCAAAATGCACGGCCGAGGGAAAGATGGACTGCGCGGAGGCGATAAGCGCCAGAGCCTGTGGGATATGCAGCGGCGCGAAATGAGTAGCGTTGCGAAGTTGCTCCAAAACCTGCGGCGTCAAAAGTTGGTGTGTTCGGAGCTCTGGCCCTCCGTGCACGACGCGATGGCCAACCGCGGCTGGAGCGCCTTGAATTTGATCCTGCACTTCGGCGGCGATAACAGCAAGCGCCTCGGTTTGCGATTCGTGGATGGCTCCGCGGACCACGAGCGGATCGCCGTCGGCAGAGAAGATATGCAAGATGCCGTTATCGTTTCCAATACCTTCCGCGCTACCGGTCAGCAGCGCTCTTTCATCGCTGTCGCCCGCGCCCCGATAATAGAGACCGAACTTGAGCGAAGACGAGCCGCTGTTGAGGACGAGAATTAGATCGTTTTTCCCGGGCAATGATCTCACCATTCCTAACCCGGCCATTTCCAGCTGCGAATTTCTTCCTTGTCGATGCCTTCAGCGTGAGCGTAGTTAATGCTCTCAATGATCTGTCCCTTCAACCACTCTTTAACGTGAGCGCCGGACGGGTGCAGGCGTGGAACACGGTCGATTACGTCGATCGCTAAGTTAAAGCGATCCACCTGGTTGAGGATGGCGAGTTCGAGCGGCGTGTTGATGCTGCCTTTCTCCTTGTATCCACGCACATGAAGGTTGTCATGATTCTGGCGACGATACGTAAGCTTGTGGATGAGCGCGGGATAGGAATGAAAGTTGAAGATGACCGGCTTGTTGGTGGTGAAAAGCGAGTCGAAGTCGCGGTCGGAAAGTCCGTGAGGATGTTCGCTATCCGGCATCAGACGAAAAAGATCGACGACGTTGACAAAGCGGATCTTCAAGTCGGGGAAATGCTCCTTCAAAATCGCAACGGCGGCAACTGCCTCCATGGTCGCGATGTCGCCGGCGCACGCGACCACCACATCGGACTCGACGCCGTCATCCGTGGACGCCCAGTCCCAGATGCCGATGCCTTTCGTGCAGTGCGTTACCGCCTCTTCCATCGTCAGGTACTGCAGATGATCCTGTTTGTCCGCGACAATAACATTGACGTAATCGTGGGATCGCAAACAATGATCCGCCACGCTGAGCAGGCAGTTCGCGTCGGGCGGCAAATAGATGCGGACAACATCCCGGCTCTTGTTGGTGACCACGTCAAGAAATCCTGGATCTTGATGAGTGAAGCCGTTGTGATCCTGCCGCCAGACAAGAGAAGTAATGAGGATATTGATGGAAGCCACCGGCGAGCGCCAATCAAGCTCCTTCTTCGACTTCTCCAACCATTTTGCATGCTGGTTGAACATCGAATCGATCACGTGTACGAAGGCTTCGTAGGTGGAAAAGAAACCGTGGCGGCCAGTCAGAACGTAGCCTTCGAACCAGCCTTCGAGCGTGTGCTCGCTGAGCATCTCCATGACTCGCCCGGATACATCAAGTTCGCCACCATCGGCGTCTTCCGGTTTGTACTCCGCCAGCCAGGTCTTCTTCGAAGCCGCATAGATCGCGGTAAGCCGGTTGGAGGCCGTCTCGTCCGGGCCGAAAACCCGGAAGGAGTTCATGTTGCGCCGCATGACTTCCGCTAAAAAATGTGCGAGAACGTCCGTCGGAGGAGCATAGCTTGAACCCGGCGCTTTCATTTTCACGGCATAATCTCTAAAGTCCGGAAGCTCGAGGTCCTTGCGCAATGCCCCCCCATTCGCGTGCGGATTCGCTGAGATGCGGCGCGTTCCTGATGGCGCAAGTTCCCGCAGTTCCGGTATCAGAGTTCCGTTAGCATCGAAAAGCTCTTCAGGCTTGTAGCCGCGCATCCACTCTTCGACAATCTTCAGACTTCGCTTATTCGTAGCCGGGTCGAGCACCGGAACCTGATGCGCGCGCCAAAAGTCCTCCACCTTGTGCCCGTCCACTTCTTTTGGTCCGGTCCACCCTTTAGGAGAACGTAATACAATCATCGGCCAGCGCGGTCGCGCCGTATTTCCCGTCGAACGAGCATGCTGTTGCAGCGAGCGAATCTCCAGAATGCATTGCTCCAGCGTGGAAGCCATCTTCTGATGCATCGCAAACGGGTCGTTGCCTTCGACGAAATATGGTTTGTGCCCGTATCCAATCAGCAGCGCCTCCAATTCTTCGCGAGGAATGCGCGCGAGAATGGTGGGGTTTGCGATCTTGTATCCGTTGAGGTGCAGCACTGGCAAAACAGCCCCATCGCGAATCGGATTCAGGAATTTGTTGGAATGCCAGGATGTCGCAAGCGGCCCGGTTTCCGCCTCCCCGTCTCCCACCGCGACGGCGACGATTAGGTCGGGATTGTCGAACGCCGCTCCATACGCGTGTGAGATCGAGTACCCCAGTTCCCCACCTTCATGAATCGAACCTGGTGTCTCCGGTGTGCAGTGTGAGCCGATCCCTCCGGGAAAAGAAAACTGCTTGAAAAATTTGAGCATGCCTGCTTCGTCACAGCTCTTATCCGGATAAATTTCAGAATAATGACCTTCGAGATAGCAGTTGGCGAGCGTGGCGGGCGCACCGTGACCGGGTCCGGAAATATACATCACGTTCAGGTCATACTTCTTAATCAGACGGTTCAGGTGCACCCAAATCAAAGATTGGCCGGGATCTGAGCCCCAATGGCCAAGCAGCCGATTCTTGATGTGCTCAGGCTTGAGCGGTTCGCGCAGAAGGGGATTCGCGCGAAGATAGATCATGCCCACTGACAGATAGTTGCACGCGCGCCAGTAAGCATCCGTCTTTCTCAGTTCATCAGGTGAAAGCGGAGTCGGGACTACAGTTGCGCCCATGGATGCCTCTCGGAATTAAAAGTGAGGGCGTTGCGTTGGCGACGCCTTCGCAAAGTTTAAACCGTCCTCATGAAAACCGGATAAATTCCTGGCAGAACCAAGAACTGATATTCATCCCAGCGCACTAGGAATGTCTCAAGCGCGTAGTGCGCATTCCCGGACTGAAAATCGTTTGCAGGGCGCATGCAATTGCGGGCGCTTACGGTCGCAACACGGAGATTTTCTTTAACCTGCGGCGCACCGCATTTGTAATGAATGGCGGAGTGGTTTACATAATTCGTATCGATCTGCGTGGTCGATCCTAAAATAGCGTCTCCAAAACGTATTCCTCGGCGCAAGCAGCATCATCGTTCACGACTGAATTGACCCGCGAACTCACACGGTAGCGATACATCGAATCCGCCTGATATGGCCTGAGCAAATCGAGTATGTCATCGATTTGCTTGAATCCCGGATCAAGCCACCGATCATGGTCTTCGGTCTTGAGAATCACCGGCATTCTGTCGTGAATGTCAGACAGAAGTGCATTTGCCGATGTCGTAATAATCGAGCACGTTTCAACTATTTCGCGCTCAGCGTCCTTCCATCGGTCCCAGATTCCGGCGAACGCAAACACTGAGTCATCCGCCAGCGTAAAGCAGAAAGGAGACTTCCCCTTGCCGAATCTCGACCACTCGTAAAATCCGTCGGCAGGAATCAAGCACCGGCGAGACAGCAGCGGTTCGCGGAACGCTGGCTTTTCGGCGATCGTCTCGGCCCTGGCGTTAATCATTTTGTAGCCGCCTTTGGCGTCCTTCGCCCAGAACGGGATTAGCCCCCAACGTATTAGCGAAAGGGAGCGAAAAGGCCGAGTCGCATCCTGGCGGACAACGGGAACACTCTGGCTGGGTGCAATGTTGTAACGAGGACTCCAGCCAATATCATCCCCTGCATCGAAGACCTCGGCCAGAATCTCCTTTTTCCGAGCGAGGCGATAGCGTCCGCACATAAAGAGAGTATAAGCAGGAACTGCTCGAACCTCGACCTGGCGCGGGATAACCCGCTGTTAGATCGAGGTTGAGCAGTTCGACACTCTGAAGCCTAATTTCCTGGATCACGCAGGGTCGAAACGATCAAGCATTGAAACGATCAAGGTTCATCACCTTGTTCCAGGCCGCCACAAAGTCGTGGACAAATTTCTCCTGCGCGTCCGAACTTCCATAAACTTCGGCCAGTGCCCGAAGCTGGGAATTCGAACCGAAAATAAGATCCACACGCGTGCCCGTCCACCTGAGTTTCCCTGTCTTGCGATCGAGCCCTTCAAACACGTCCTGCGCGTCTGAGACTGCCTTCCACTCTGTACCCATATCGAGCAGGTTCAGGAAGAAGTCGTTGGTCAGCGCCTCCGCCCGCTTGGTGAAGACGCCATGCTTTGTCTCTCCGACGTTAGTATTCAGGACACGCAATCCGCCGATGAGTACTGTCATCTCGGGTGCGGTCAGCGTTAGCAATTGGGCCTTGTCGATCAGCAACGTCTCAGACGGCACGCTGTATTTGCCTTTGAGGTAGTTGCGGAAGCCGTCGGCGATCGGCTCGAGCACGCTGAAGGAGTCCACATCAGTCTGCTTCTGCGAGGCATCCGTACGACCCGGAGTAAAGGGAACGGTCACACTGTGGCCGGCATTCTTCGCCGCTTTCTCAACTCCTGCACAACCGGCCAGGATGATCAGGTCGGCCAGCGAGACCTTCTTGCTGGACTTATTGCCATTGGACGGCCCGCCGTTGAATTCGCTCTGGATTCCTTCGAGCGTCTTCAGCACTTTCGCCAGTTGCTCCGGTTGGTTGACTTTCCAGTCTTTCTGCGGAGCCAGGCGGATACGGGCGCCATTCGCGCCGCCACGCTTGTCGGAGCCGCGGAAGGTGGATGCCGACGCCCAGGCGGTCGAAACCAGCTGAGAGACAGACAAGCCCGAAGCTAAAACCTTCTGCTTAAGAGCGGCAATATCGTTCTGATCAATCAGCTTGTGATCGACCGCAGGGATAGGGTCTTGCCAGATGAGCTCCTCAGCAGGGACTTCCGGGCCGAGATATCGTGCACGCGGACCCATATCGCGATGCGTCAGCTTGAACCACGCACGAGCGAAGGCATCGGCGAACTGGTCCGGATGCTTGTGGAAGCGTCTCGAAATCTTTTCATAGGCGGGATCGAGGCGCAGGGCGAGATCGGTGGTCAGCATCGACGGCGAGCGACGCTTTGACGGGTCATGCGGATCCGGCACGGTGCCGTTGCCCGCGTCTCCCTTCGGCTTCCACTGATTCGCGCCGGCCGGGCTCTTTGTCAGTTCCCATTCGTAGCGAAACAGATGTTCAAAGAACTCGTTGCTCCATTTCGTCGGCTGGGTTGTCCAGATGACTTCCAGGCCGCTGGTGATCGCGTCGCCGCCCTTGCCGGTGCCAAAGCTGTTCTTCCAGCCAAAGCCCTGCTGCTCGATGCCGGCGGCTTCGGGCTCAGGCCCCACATGCGAAGCAGCTGCTGCGCCGTGGGTCTTGCCGAAGGTGTGGCCGCCCGCGATTAGCGCTACCGTTTCTTCGTCGTTCATCGCCATGCGCGCAAAGGTCTCGCGGATATCGTGGGCTGCAGCTATCGGATCCGGGTTACCATCCGGGCCTTCCGGGTTCACGTAGATCAGACCCATCTGCACCGCGCCGAGCGGATTCTCGAGATTGCGCTCATTCGTACCACTACGAGTACGATCTTTCTCGCTGCCATGTAGGTCCTCGTCGGCCACGATCACGCCTTCGCCGGACTGTCCCTTGCCGTAGCGAATGTCGCCGCCCAGCCATGTCTTCTCCGTGCCCCAATAGACGTCCTCGTCCGGTTCCCAAACGTCCTCGCGCCCCCCGCCGAAACCAAAAGTCTTAAAACCCATAGACTCCAAAGCGACGTTGCCGGCGAGGATAATCAGGTCGGCCCATGAAATCTTGTTGCCATACTTCTGCTTGATCGGCCAGATCAACCGACGCGCCTTGTCCAGGCTGACGTTGTCGGGCCAACTGTTGAGCGGAGCAAATCGCTGCTGGCCGGATCCGGCCCCCCCGCGACCGTCGCCGATGCGGTACGTCCCCGCACTATGCCACGCCATGCGAATGAACAAAGGTCCGTAGTGGCCGAAGTCCGCCGGCCACCAGTCTTGCGAGGTAGTCATCAGCGCCAGTAGGTCCTTCTTTACAGCTGCCAAGTCGAGGCTCTTAAACGCTTCGGCATAGTTGAAGTCTTCACCCATAGGATCGGATAGGAGTGAGTGCTGGTGCAGAATCTTCAGTTTCAATTGGCTCGGCCACCAGTCACGGTTCGATGTGCCTTCGCCTGCAGCGTGATGGAATGGGCACTTCGTTTCAGTTGCCATGCTTGCTCTCCTTATTTATTGCTGAATACTGATTGTTTGAGTCCAGCCCCTGGGTGAGTTGGCCCAGATATAGTTTGTCTCGATTCAATCAATGTAGCATCATAGAGAGGAATAGCTCCAATACATAGTTCCCATCGGCGGTATAGGTATAGCCTATGGAATTTCACCAACTACGCTACGTCTGCGCTATCGCGGATACCGGCAGTTTCAGCCGCGCCGCCGAGCGCTGCCAGATTGCCCAGCCCTCGCTCTCGCAACAGGTCCTCAAACTCGAGAAAGACTTAGGCACTAAGCTCTTCGACCGCTTGAGCCGCAGCGTCCGCCTCACCGAGGCCGGCCGCGCCTTTCTACCCTACGCCCGCTCCATTCTGAGCCAGCGTGAGACGGCGCGATCGAGCGTAGCCGATAAGTGCACAGACGTTCGCGGCAGCGTAGCCGTAGGCGCTATCCCCACCATCGCGCCCTACCTGATGCCGCGCTACACGGCGGCCTTTACGAAGAAGTATCCTGAAGCGAAGCTGCGCATCGTCGAAGAAAAGACGCCGATCCTTGTCGAAAGCCTGCGGGACCTGTCGATCGATCTTGCGGTTCTTGCTCTCCCTCTTCGTCACAAAGACCTGGAACTGTTCTCCCTTCGCACCGAACCACTCTTTGCCGTGCTACCCAGGAATCATCCCCTCGCTGCTGCCAAATCGCTTGCCCTCAAAGATCTTCGCGGAGAGTCCTTCGTCATGCTGCGCGACGGCCACTGCTTCCGGGACCTCAGCATCGCCGCCTGTACCCACGCTCGCGTCACTCCGCGCATCGCGTTTGAGAGCGACCAGTTCAGCAGTCTCTTTGGAATGGTCGCCGCTGGAGTGGGCATCTCTCTCGTCCCCGAAATGGCCTTAGACCGGAACACCGGTTGCCGCTACGTGCGCATTAACGATGCGCGCGCGACCCGTACCGTCGTCGCTGCCATTCTGCGCGGACGCACCTTCAATCGCGTCCAGCACGCCTTTTTGTCGGGAATTAAGGGCGGGTCAATTGTCACCCCATGGAAACGGGCTTCTCTAAACACGCGTTAGACGCTGCTAGGCATGGCATATCTGATAGGCTTACTTGTTTTATTCCATGCAAATCGGGGTCCTTCATGCGGCGTGTTCTCATAATACTTGCCTTGATGTCTTGTCTTCATTCCAAGCTGCAGGTACTATAACCAGCCAACAACATGCTCACGGAATGCGACGATGACCGGTGGCAGCAACGATATTCGTCGCTACCCAGTATCTGAAAAGCGCTAATCGGAAACTGCATTGCTCGGCATGGAGAGAATCCCGCAGGAACACTGTCGAGCTGTCTCCCGCGGAGCATGTTGCTGTTTCTGAGTTGCTTTCGGAGGTTTCCGAAAGACGAGGATTCTGATCGGATGGCATCCGCTTTTTCCCGCTCGGTTCGTTCTCTCGAGGCCGACAATTCGCAGCGGTCTTACCTCGGCATCGCCTTGGCAGCCTCGTTGCTCACCGCATGGATTCTGTGGTTCTTTCTGGCGCACGTGTCGGTGTACGCGGTCACAAACAAAGCTGATCTGGAAGTGGATCGAGCAGCGCATCCCGTTGAATCCGTCGTCATTGGCCGGGTCGTCGCGACCCATATGGTGCTCGACCAGGAAGTAAAGGCAGGGGATGTCCTGGTGGAGCTGGATTCCGGTACGCAGCAGTTTCAGCTCACCGAAGAGAAGACACGACTGGCTGGCGCAGATCCGCAGATCCGTTCCCGCGAAGAACAAATTGCCTCGGAAGAACAGGCACTGGTGCAGGATCAACAGGCGTCGAAGGATGCCCTGGAGGAAGCGCGCGCGCATTACAGCGAAGCCGAAGGAGCCGCACAGTTTGCCCAGGCTGAAGCGGAACGAGTGCGCAAGATGTACACCGCTGGCGTTATAGCCGAGTTGGATCTGAATCGGAGCGTCGCCGACGCCCAGCAGCGGCGGGCAGCAGCCGACAGCCTGCATTATGCGGTCGTGCGCCTCGAAGGCGAGCAACACGCCCGAACCAACGAGAGAAAAGCGCATATCGAGCAACTCATGGGGGAGCTCAACAAGTTGCGTGGTGACAAGGCCACGGCTGGTGTGACCATACAAGGCTTGGAAGAAGAAGTGGGTCGACGCTGGATACGAGCTCCTATTGACGGAAGACTGGGCGAAGTTGCGCCCCTGAGGGTCGGAACGGTCGTCCACGAAGGCGAAAAGCTGGCGGCAGTCATCCCGACCGGAAAACTGCGGGTGGTGGCGAACTTTGATCCTCCGGTCGCTTTGGGCCGCGTTCGTCCAGGGCAGCACGCACGCCTTCGGCTGGAAGGCTTTCCCTGGGCAGAGTATGGAAGCATCGGCGCGACCGTCACCAATGTGGCCAGCGAGATTCGCGATGGCACCATCCGCGTGGAAATGGCGCTTGATTCTCACTCCGACTCTCGTATCCCTCTGCAACACGGGCTACCCGGCTCGGTTGAAGTGGATATCGAAACTCTCTCGCCCGCCAATCTCGTACTGCGCCAAGCGGGAAGCTGGCTGGCTGGCCCCAAGAACAATCTCACAAACTTAAGCACGGTGACTGGGCAATGAATCTGGGCCGGAGACGCCTACTCGTTCCCGAAGTCGTGCAGACTTCTGCCATGGACTGCGGACCCGCGGCTTTGAAGTGTCTGGCCGAGGGATTTGAAATACCCGTCAGTTACGGTCGCTTGCGTGAAGCCTGCCAGACCGACGTGGATGGCACCTCCATTGACACGATGGAAGAAGTCGCCCGCCAGCTTGGTCTGGATGCCGAACAGATCGTGGTTCCCGCCGACTTTCTGTTGCTTCGGGAGGCCAATCTCTTGCCTGCCATCGCCGTCGTTCTGCGCGCGAGCAAGGTCACCCACTTCGTAGTTGCTTGGCGTCAACTCGGCGGCCGTCTGCAAATCATGGATCCCGCCGTCGGCCGGCAATGGGAAGCCAAAACCCAATTTGTTTCCAGTCTATATATCCACACTCTTGCCGTTCCCGCCCGGGGATGGAGGGAGTGGGCGGAGTCTGAGAAATTCACTCTGCCGGTGCGTCGGAAGTTAGACGACTTGGGTGTTTCGGGTAAGGCTGCCACGCTCTTGATCGACTCCGCGCTGAGCGCTCCTGGCTGGCGAGCTCTAGCCCGCCTGGAAGCAGGCACACGAAGCCTGGGCGCTATCGTCCGATCCAGAGCCTTGCATCGAGGAAACGAAGCGGGCCGGGTTTTGGAACGGCTCCTCGAACAAGCTAGTCGAGACTCAGAAGACGGCCGCAGCGTGATCCCCTCCAATTATTGGTCTGCGTGGCCGGCGCCGCCGGAAGACGGAGAAGAGCGAGTCTTTTTCAAGGGCGCGGTGCTGGTGCATGTGAAAGGACGCCTCTCGGAATCTGCGGATGTGGATCGAGGAAAGCTCCCACCCGAAGTAGCTGCCGCACTGGAGGAGAAGTCAAGTCGGCCAGCCCTTGAGCTATGGCCGATGTTGAAGGCGGATGGCTTGGGCGCACCTGTGGCTGTGGTGGCCGCCCTCGGAATGGCGACCCTGGGATTGTTCGCCGAGGCAATTTTATTTCGCAGCTTGCTCGATATGCCTCGCGAATTCGGACCGCCCGGACAGCGGCTCGGCGTAATGGCGGTCTTGCTGATTTTTCTGACTGCGCTCATGCTCCTGGAACTGCCGATCGCATCCGGCATCCTGCATATCGGACGGCACCTCGAAGCGCGCCTGCGGGCCGCCTTTCTCGAAAAAATTCCTAAGCTCGGGGACAGATACTTTCATAGCCGCCTCACCTCTGACATGGCCGAGCGCAGTCATAATACGCACCGAATAAGAATGTTGCCGGGATTGGGCGGCCAGCTCCTGCGTTCCACCTTCGAATTGATCGTTACGGTTGCCGGAATTATCTGGTTAGATCCTCGGCTAGCGCTGCCTGCGCTTATCGCTGCCTCGCTGGCGGTAGGCTTGCCTCTGATGCTGCAGCCGAGGCTCACCGAGCGCGACCTCCGCATGCGCAATCACAACGGAGCGCTAAGTCGCTTCTATCTCGACGCCCTGCTTGGTCTCGTACCTGTGCTCACCCATCGAGCCGAACGCGCCTTGCGTCGTGAATATGAGAGCCTGCTTGTCGAATGGGCCCATACGGCATTTGCATTGCTGCGTCTGATACTTTGCGCCGAAGTTCTGCAAGGCCTCACAGGACTTGGTTTAGCCGCTTGGCTGATGCTCGATCACATGAGCCGCGCGGGCGAGGCCGGAGGAGCACTGTTGCTCGTGTATTGGTCGCTCAATCTGCCAGTGTTGGGAGAGGAAATCGTACAGGTCGCGCGCCAGTATCCCACTTACCGCAACGTCACTCTCCGCCTGCTGGAGCCACTCGGCGCCCTCGAAGACACAAACCCTAATCCCCAGCCGGCTGACGCGGTTTCGACCGCGTCAGTCATCAGTGAGCTTGATCCTGCCCCGGATCGGACCGGCGGCGTAGCCATCGAATTGGCAGATGTGAATGTTCATGCGGCGGGTCACACAATTCTGGCGGAGATCGACCTGAAGATTGAGCCGGGCGAACATGTAGCCATTGTCGGGGTCTCGGGTGCGGGCAAATCCAGCTTGCTCGGCTTGCTTCTGGGATGGCATAGCCCAGCGAATGGTAGCGTGGCCGTGGATGGGGTTGCTCTGGGAGGCGTCGCCCTCGACCAGTTACGCGCGCGGACGGCGTGGGTCGATCCGGCCGTGCAACTGTGGAATCACTCTCTGTTTTCCAATCTTTGTTACGGCAACCTCGACGCGACGCCCACCGCGGACTTACTCGAGCAATCCAATCTACGCCAGCTTCTTGAAAAATTGCCCGATGGATTGCAGACCGATCTTGGAGAGAGCGGTGGCCTTGTTTCCGGCGGCGAAGGTCAACGCGTCCGCTTTGGACGTGCCTTCCTGAAACAAGGCGTTCGTCTGGCTCTTCTCGACGAACCTTTCCGGGGTCTTGATCGGCATCAACGGCGAGAACTGCTGGCGCGTGCTCGCCGTCGCTGGGAACACATAACCTTGCTCTGTGTCACCCACGATGTCGGCGAGACCATAGGATTTCCTCGCGCACTGGTGATTGAGAATGGCCGTATCGTAGAGGACGGAAATCCCGAAGAGCTTGCCCGACGGGTAAATTCTCGCTATCGAGCGCTCTTGGAAGCCGAGGAAAGTGTTCGGGAAGTATCGTGGTCGAGTGGCGACTGGCGGCACTTGCGGCTGGAAAGCGGACGTCTGATGGAGGAGCGGCAACGGACGGCCGTATGAAAGCAAAACTAACATCAAGATCCGAAAAAGAAGACACGCCTGCGCCGTTCTGGTCACTGTCGCAGCTCGGATCGGGCCTCGAAGCTTTGGCGCGCCGAAGCAAGCTTGAGCCTTCGGCTGTGCCGGTACCACCTCCTCCGAGCTCGCTTGCCGCCTTGGACCATCCTGTCGCAAGCCGAGATGCGTTGAATCAATGGATCGAGTCCGCGGCCAACTGGCTGGGTGTGGAGGCTGAGCCCTCGGCTATACCATACGAAGGATTGGAGCAACTGCTGGAAAACGCCGGACCGGCCGTGCTGCAGGTGCCGGGAAACGGCCCCCTTCGCTTCCTTTTTCTTCTGCCGCGAACCCTTTTTCCCCGAGGCCGCGGACGTATCGCAGTACTCGCTCCCGATCTGAGCACGGCGTCTTTGCGGATCGATGCCGCTCGCGCTTTGCTCTGTGGCGCACTTGAGGAAACCGTCGCGCCGCAAGTAGACCGCCTGCTCAACGAAACTGGCATTCCGGATGCCCGCCGCCAAGCAGCCAGGGCCGCACTTCTGCTCGAACGTTTGCGAGGCAAAGACGTTGGCGGATGCTGGTTGCTTCGTCAGTCGCCCGGTGTCGGTTTCTGGAATCAGGCGAAGAGGCTCCGCTTGCCGCTGCGCTTGGGTGCGCTAGTGGTATCGTTTGCCGCGGAATACTTTTTGCTGATTCTTTCCTGGTGGCTCATCGGGAATGCCGTGCTCTCCGGCCACATGGATCGCGGCTGGTTGTTCGCATGGGCGCTGATTCTGCTCACATTGGTTCCCTTCCGTCTCTTGAGCACTTGGCTACAAGGAGTTCTGGCCGTTCACGGCGGCGTCATCTTCAGGCAGCGCCTACTCTTCGGCGCGCTCCGCCTGAGACCTGAGGAAATTCGCCACAAGGGTGTCGGCCAATTTCTCGGCGAGGTCATGGAGTCCGAAGCCCTCGAGTTGTTGGTGCTGCTTGTCGGTTTTCAAGGATTGACCGCTGCCATTGAATTGATTGCCGCCGAAATCGTGCTCTCAAGAGGTGTGGGCCGCGGAGTGGAGTTAATTTTGTTGCCACTATGGCTCGCCCTTACCCTGTTTATGGGAATGCGCTACTTCCATCAACGTCAGCGTTGGACCGAAACGCGGCTCTCGATGACCAACGATCTCACCGAACGAATGGTTGGCCATCGCACCCGTCTCGCCCAGGAAGCCTCTGAACACTGGCACGAGGATGAAGATGAGGCGTTGGCGCGCTACCTGGAATTGTCGGAAGCGATGGACGCTGCCGCGGCCCAGCTGACAGCCCTCGTGCCTCGTGGCTGGCTGGTTGTCGGCATGCTCGGCTTGACTTCGGCGTTTGTGTCAAGCCGAGGGTCGAATATTGCGCTGGCGATTTCTCTGGGTGGAATCTTGTTGGCGTATCGTGCGCTGAAGAGACTTTCCTCAGGCCTGATTTCTGTCGCCGACGCGGTCATCGCCTGGCGCCAGGTCTCTCCGTTATTTCAGGCAGCCGGAAGGAAGCAACTTCCCGGCTCTCCCGCCATTGCGCTCACGACCTCCGCTGAAACTGACGAAAACGAAGAACAGACCGTCATGGAGGCTCATGACCTGGTTTTCCGTTACCAGGACCGTGGCGAGCCGGTATTAAAGGGATGCAGCCTGATCATTCGTCGAGGTGACCGGCTGCTGCTGGAAGGATCGTCCGGCGGTGGCAAATCTACCCTGACCTCCCTCCTGGTTGGCTTACGTGTGCCGCAATCGGGCCTGCTCTTGCTGCACGGGCTCGACCGGCAAACTTTGGGCGATGAAGGCTGGCGGCGGCACGTCGTATCAGCGCCGCAGTTTCACGAGAATTATGTGCTCACCGAAACCTTCGCCTTCAACCTTTTAATGGGACGCCGCTGGCCGCCCCATGAAGAGGATATGCGCGAGGCGACAGCCATCTGCAGCGAGCTCGGCCTCGAACCCCTGCTCAATAAAATGCCCGCCGGAATGTTGCAGATGGTTGGCGAGACAGGCTGGCGGCTCTCCCATGGAGAACGTAGCCGCGTTTACATTGCTCGCGCGTTGCTCCAGGACGCGGAAGTCGTGATTTTTGACGAGAGCTTTGCGGCGCTCGATCCGGAAAATGTCAAGCTGGCGCTCGAATGCGTCTTACGCCGGGCGCGCACCCTGCTGGTGGTTGCACATCCCTAAGAGGCGTCCCTCAAATCTGGGTTAGAATTGCTTTCCCTCAAGAGGTTGATTCATGATCGGCAAAACACTTCGCTCCTATCGAATCGAGTCTAAACTCGGTGCCGGCGGAATGGGCGTCGTGTATAAAGCCGTGGATTCCCACCTCGATCGAACTGCCGCCATCAAGGTTCTCGTCGCTTCCGCCTTTAGCGGTGACCGCGAAAAGCGGTTCATTCAAGAAGCCAAAGCCGCGTCCTCGCTCAATCACCCAAACATCGTCACCATCTATGACATCGACACGCAGGAGATTGACGGCACGCCGGTCCGCTACATCGCCATGGAATACGTGCCCGGCGCAACTCTGGATAACTTGATCGGGCGAAAAGGACTGGGAGTCCGCGCCGCTTTGAAATACGGGTCGCAGATTGCCGACGCGCTGGCTGCGGCTCACGCGGCTGGAATTGTTCATCGCGATCTGAAGCCCTCCAACGTAATGGTTACACCCCAAGGGTTAGTCAAGGTCCTGGATTTCGGGCTTGCCAAGCTGAACGATCAGGCCCAGGCCGATGCTTTTGCGGAAACGGTCCACGGTGACGGGGCGTCCCTCACCGAAGAGGGTACGATTCTCGGCACAGTTGCGTATATGTCGCCGGAGCAGGCCGACGGAAAGAGAGTCGACTCTCGCACCGACATTTTTTCGTTCGGATCTGTGCTCTACGAAATGGTCACTGGCCAGCGCGCTTTCGCCGGTGGCTCGAAGCTGTCGTCACTTTCCTCCGTGCTGCATTCGGAACCCCAGCCGCCATCGCAATCGGTACCCGATGTTCCGCACGAACTGGACAGGATCATCGCGCGGTGTCTGAAGAAGGATCCGGCGCGTCGTTGGCAGAGTATGGCCGACGTAAAGGTCGCGGTCGATGAGTTGCTTGTAGAGATGGAATCCAGTACCTCTGGAACCACGAAAGCGCTGGCTAAAGGCGGAGGCGGAGCACCCGCCGGCAAACGCTGGCTTATTTTAGGGGCTGTCAGCCTGTTGTTGATCGGGCTCGCTGCAGGACTTTATGCAGCGCAGCGATTCTTGCACCCCACCCCTCTGACCTTTCAGCGCCTGACATTCCGGCGAGGCGATGTTACGGCAGCCAAGTTTGGTCCCGGAGATACGATCGTCTACAGTGCCGCTTGGGACGGAACTCCGTCCACATTATTTTCGACGCAGCCCGGAAATCGCGAGGCCCGCCCGCTGGATCTACCCAGCGCAAGGATTCTAGCTATCTCCCGTACTGGCGAAATGGCAATCATGCTGGGCAACGATGATGTCGGGACTCTCTCTCGCGTGCCTTTCAGTGGAGGCGCGCCGCGTGAAATGCTCGAGGATGTCAGCGGCGCCGACTGGAGTCCCAGTGGAGATACCCTCGCTGTGGTCCGGTCAGTCGGCGGAAAACATCGTCTCGAATATCCTATTGGCACGTTGCTCTACGAAAACCCGGCTCGCCCTCCGATGGCGCCACGGGTATCGGCTGACGGCAGACTCGTCGCCTTTTTTGATTACGATGCGGAGGTTGGAGATTACTCCTTGTGCGTTGTTGGCCCCAACGAACCGAAGCGCGTACTCTCCCGAGGATGGCGCGCGATTGGTTCCTTGCACTGGTCTCCCCGCGGAGATGAGATTTGGTTTTCGGCCGGGCAACCCGGTAGCGATCCCGCGCTCTATGCGGTGACCCTTTCGGGTGAACAGCGATTTCTCGCACAAGCTCCAGGCTGGATCATCATGCAGGATGTAGCCCCCGATGGCCGTGTGCTGCTGAGTACTGTCAACTCCCGCTTGGGTATTCGCTATATTGATTTTGCCGGATCCACGGAGCGAGATCTGGCATGGCTGGACGCTTCTTTGCTCTACGAGATCTCCAGCGACGCGAAGAGTTTGCTATTTGTAGAGCTGTCCTACGGTGAAGGCCGCAATTCGGCGATCTATCTGCGGAAAGTCGATGGTTCGGCCGCAGTGCGACTGGGCTTCGGCAACCGTCCCTCGCTTTCACCGGATGGGAAATGGGTAGTGTGCATACGGCGCGAGACCGGGCGCTCGCGTTTAATGTTGCTCCCGACCGGCCCCGGAGAATCGCGCTTTTTGAATGTTGATGGCGTCTACTTCGAGTCGCTAGGGTGGTTCCCGGACAGCAAGCGAGTTTTATTTACTGGAAACGAGTCCGGACATCCAGTCCGTACTTGGATGTATGACCTGGATTCTGACAAAGCCACGCCGTTGACGCCCGAGGGAACCAAGGGGACCCAGGTTTCACCGGATGGCCGTTGGTTCGTCATTTCTGATCCGCACAAACTTATGCTCGCGCCGGTTGGAAACGGAACCCCGCGGACTGTAACCGACTTGCAAAATGGCGAGGCAGTGGTGCGCTGGAGCGGCGATGGACGTTATCTGTTTCTACGTCGGCCGGAAGGCGAGGCCATAAAAATCAGCCGTGTCGAGGTCGCGACTGGACATAAAGAACCTTGGCAGACGCTGAAGGTTCCTGAGCCTGGGGCGGAATTTATTGGAGGTGTGGCGTTGTCTGCGGATGGCAAGTCAGCCGCATTTACTTTTCAACACGATCTCGCCAATCTCTATCTTGTATCCGGTCTGAAGTAAGTAATCGCTTTTTATTTTTCCCATGCTCTTCATTCCCAAGCCCGTCATTCCTAAGTTCGTCGCTGCCGCTTGGGGGTGAGTTTTAACGTGCGAATGAGCCGGAACAGGTGATTGGGATGTACGCCGAGGATTCCAGCAGCCTCGGTGTAGTTGCCGTTCGCTTGCTCGATTGCCTCCTCGATCAGTTTTTTCTTCGCCTCCCTTATCCCTTCGTGGAGCGCGGTGACCGGCTCCTCAGAAGATGCACTTTCTTCCAAAATCGAATCTGGCAAATCTTCCGGCAAGATCAGTTCAGTCGAACCCAAAACGACCGCGCGCTCGATCGCGTTTTCCAGCTCCCGTACATTGCCGGGCCACGGATACCGCAACAAACAGGCTCTTGCCTTTGGGGAGATGCCATCCACACGCCGATTGACCTTTTCGCTGTACCTTGCCGTGAAGAACGCCGCCAGCAACGGAATATCCTCCGGACGCTGGCGCAATGGAGGAACTTCAAGCGAGACGACATTGAGCCGATAGTAGAGGTCCGAGCGAAATTTTCCCGCGCGTGACGCTTCGTTCAAGTCAACGTTGGTCGCTGCAATCAGCCGGATATCGAGCTTAATGGGGCGCGTGCTCCCCACCCGTTCAAACTCCCGCTCCTGCAGAACCCGCAACAGCTTCGCCTGGAGTGGCGCGGCCAACTCCCCAACTTCATCGAGGAATACTGTGCCACCCTCGGCAATTTCCAGTTTTCCTTTCTTCTGCCCAACCGCGCCAGTAAAAGCACCTTTCTCGTGACCAAACAGCTCACTCTCCAGCAGGGTATCGACGATCGCCGCACAATTAATCGCGACAAAAGGACGGTCAGCTCGTCCACTGTTGCTATGAATCGCGCGCGCAACCAGCTCTTTGCCGGTGCCGCTCTCGCCCTGGATCAAGACCGTCGATTCGCGCGCCGCAACCCGAGAGACAAACTGGTATACCTCGCGCATGCGCTCGCTTTCGCCGACCATGCTGTGCTGGATGTTGATTTCCTGTTGCAACCGGCGATTCTCATCTCCCAGGCGTTCCACATGGCTCGCGTTTTCTATCGCCAGCGCGGCAATATTCCCGAGCGCCGTCACCAACTGCAACAGTTCCGCATCGAAGCGAACCTCTGATGAGCTCGTATCCAGATATAGAGCTCCCAACACCTTGTCCTGCACCTCCAGTGGAACCGACAGCACCGAACGCACGCGCGGGGCCAGCAGACTCTTCGCCTCCCGAAGTGCTTGATCGCTGGGGACGTCATTGCAAAGGACGGCGAGATTTTCCCCAAGGACCTGGTTCAAGATCGTCTGACTGACCTGGACAGGTTGATCCGGCCCAAGCCGCCGGTCCCATCCAATTACGGATGAGAATCCTTCCGCACCCTCTTCGCTCAGAAGCATCGCCGCACGATCGGCAGCAGAGATCTCCAGAATCGCTTTTAGCACCTTGTGCTGAAGTGCGGTCAACCCGCGCACTGAGTTGAGAGTTTTGCTGAAATTAAGAAGTACGTTCAGATCGCGAAGTGTACGTTCGGTCGCCACGGAAGCCCGTGGTAGCGAAGGCTGCAGATAAATTGCATCCTGTTTTCGCAAGATCAACGTAGGTCCGCCAGGTGTCGGGGCCGAATCGAGTTGCAGAGAAGCCTCGACGCCAGATGCATCCGTGGATGATCCCTGAAATATCAGAACAGATTTCCCAATCCGGATCTCATCGCCATCAGCCAGCAATCGCTCCTTCACCGGCACATGGTTCACGAAGGTGCTATTCCGGCTGTCAAGGTCCCGCAGCAGGAATCCCTCGCCATTTTTCCGAATTATGCAGTGCCGGCGTGACACGAGCGAGTCGAGAAGTGAAATCTGATTGTCGGGCTCGCGACCGATCGATATCTCGTCCTCTGTAAGCGGAAACGTTCGGCCCTCGAATGGGCCACTTACCGCCTCCAGTCGGGCAGCGTCGGAAGGTACTGCCGGTTGCATGGGGTCCAGCGTCACCTGAGGAGTATAACAACCGCCTACTTCGTGTGTTCCCCTAACATAAATGTTAGGTCGAAGAACGTAACGGTTAGGTCGCACCCTCCCCGGGGCGCCATTTGCGGCGGTGTGGAGACCCAGCCCCGCGCTATCTCGTTTCCTGTCAGCACGAAAACCGTCAGTGATATCAGTCTGAATCGCTCCTCCATTTCGGCACGGCGCTTGCAATAGCTAAGGCGTGTGACGAACAAGTTCTGAAGAAAAAGGAGAATCCAATGAAGGTTAAGACCAACACCAAGGCCGGCAACGCACTGTGGGGTGGCTAATTCTAAACGCCGTCTTAAAGAACCAGCGGGTGAACGAAAAATCCAGGAAAGGAGCAATTCCGATGAAAGTCAAGACCAACACCAAAGCCGGCAACGCACTGTGGGGTTCCTAAACTAGAGGGTTTTTCCTGAAAAGCTTAAGAACGATGAGCACCTGATCCAGCGAATCACCAACAATCTAGCAGAAGGAGCAAATCCAATGAAGGTCAAGACCAACACCAAGGCCGGCAACGCAATGTGGGGTTCCTGATATTGAGGATTTCCCGGAGAGTTCAAGGATGAGCCGCCGAATCGAGCCAACATAGAAAATCTAGGAAAGGAGCAACTCCAATGAAAGTCAAGACCAGCACCAAGGCCGGCAACGCGATGTGGGGTACGTAATCTGAAGACCTGGCAACCACCACCCGATGAATGAGGCAAACAAAGATTCCGAAGGAGCAATCCAATGAAAGTCACCACGAATACGAAGGCCGGCAGCGCCATGTGGGGAAGCTAGTCGCCCTCAAAGCATCCAGAACCGCAGCTAACCAAAGGACTGTGCAAGACGGACCGTACAAGTAAAAATTTAGGAAAAGGAGCAACCCGATGAAAGTCAAGACGAACACGAAAGCTGGTAACGTACTGTGGGGCAGCTGATTTGAGGCTCTACCAAGCCGTTTCAGAACCCGGATCATTCCGTAGCTCGCTGACCGTAAAATGAGGATGCTCCAAAAGGCAGATGCAGCTTGGGTTTACCCCAAATCTGCATCGTCTCTCGGAGCATCCGTCAGTTCATCCCATACCCTCCAATTCGTCTTATCGCTTTGCTGTGCGGCAATCCTGGTGATGCGCGAAAATCGCGACGCGGCCTGCGCGACGGGATAGCGGCAAGGTTCTTCTCATACGACCAATGAGAGTTGCTGGCCCGAAGGAATATTCCCCTCGATGTCCTTCTCAGCACCGGAAGAAGTAGATCTCCTCCCAGTTTCTGTACGCTGGCTCGTGATTCTCCAGAGATACATCGCCGCGTAGGCGCGCCACGGCCTCCAGGCATCGGCATGACGCTCCAGTTCGCGGGCACTCCCAAGAGCCATGCCGCGCAAGAGTCCGAGGTCACCAGAGGGAAACGCGTCGGGCTCTCCGAGCGCTCGCATGGCCACGTACTGTGCCGTCCATTTTCCAATCCCCGGAATTTCGCAGAGCCGATTCAACAAAGCATCCGAATCCACAACACTTTCCAGGCTGATCCGTCCATCGCACACAGCCCGAGCGAGAGCCCGGATAGTTTCGGCTCGAGCTCCGGTCAGTCCAATACGGGTAAGCTTGGCATCCGCGAGTACCTCGGGCGTAGGAAATAGATGTGTGAGACCGTTAGCCGCTGTGAACCGCTTCCCAAAACTGCTCACCATTCGACCCGCCAGAACGGTCGCCCCCTTCACCGTGATCTGCTGACCGAGAATCGCCCGTGTCGCGAGCTCAAAACCATTCCAGCATCCCGGTACGCGAAGCCCCGGACCGCAATCGACCTGTGGTGCCAGCACAGGATCGGTTCTTAGACATTGCACGATGGCCGACCAATCTGCATTCAGGTCGAACATGGTGCGGATTCGCTCGGTAATAAAGAAGAAGGAGCGGGGATCGCCAAATTGCAACCGCACGACGAGCACGTTGCCGTCTTCATCGAGTGAGACCTCAAAGCACCCATCACTACCGTTCAAAGAGATAGTGCGACGATAAGTTCCATCTACCACTGCTTCCACGCCGGGCGTGGCTCGAGGCGCCAAAAACGCCAAAATCCCATTCCAGTCGTAAGGTGGACGGAAACGAAGGCGGAAGAGATAGTGATTTTCCGGCTGTGGAGTTTTCTGTCGCGCCAAACGCCGAATTTGACTCGGAGTCCGATGATAGACCTCGCGGATTCCGGCGTTGAATCTTCGGACGCAGCCGAATCCGGAAGCCAGAGCTACCTCACTCATCCGCAAATTCGTCTCGTCGATAAGCTTCTTCGCAAAATGCATTTGGCGCGTCTTTGCGACCGCGCTCGGCGTTGCCCCCAGGTGTTGAAGAAACAGACGCCGGAGGTGACGGGGACCCACTCCAAGACGTTCTGCGAGCGCTTCTACTCCACCATCACCCAAACCGCTTTCGCTAATGATGCGCAAGGCTCGCGAAACTGTATTTGGAGTTCCCAACCACGCCGGAGTTCCAGGTGAGCATTCAGGACGACAACGCAAGCACGGACGGAAGCCTGCCGCCGCCGCCGCGGCAGCGCTCGGAAAGTAACGAACGTTCTTCTCTTTTGCCGGAGGCGCGGGACAAATCGAGCGGCAATAGACTCCGCTGGTGAACACACCAATAAAGAACTTGCCGTCGAAGCGCGCGTCACGCGTCAGCCGGGCTCGCGAGCAGACTTGCCAATCCAGTTCCATGTTTTCTGAAATAGTTCCGTTTCTTCTCCATCCATGATAGTCCCGATCCAAGCGAAAAATTGGACGGTTTCGGACTGCGCTCGTCGAGCTGTCGACGCCGCGGGCACGGCTGCTGGGAGTGCCCAGCCGCGGCGACGACTGACTCTTGGCTCGGTGGTGTCGTGGCCACTTCATAACATTGATGCCGTTGATGTTGAGAGCAACGTCCGCAATCGTCCATCGTCCGAGAGCGATGTCCGCGACCGTCCAACATTTTCCCACCCCTTCCGATAGTGTCTGATTTTGCGCTGCCAGGGCTTGTGCTTTTCGATCGAAACAAGGCGATGACGATTAGAAATGCACGGACTGGCAGTTCAGTTCTTTAAATTTCCGAAGCAGACGCTAACGGAGGAAATATGCATTCCAGAAAATTGAGTCACATTACCGCGATGGCGCTATTCGCAGCGCTGATGATCTCAACTCAGATTGTTCAAGCGCAGGGGAACAAACAGCCGCCCAACTATTACGTATTCAATCTGGGCACGGCGCCCTTCGGCGGAGTTCCCGAGCCCGTCGGAATTAACGACCTCGGATGGATCTCTGGCGGTGACAACCTGGCGAGCAATACCAGCGTGCATGCCGTCCTCTGGGTCGGAGTTCCGATGGATCTCGGTACTCTAGGTGGTCCCAACAGCAATGTCTCTTGGGCAAACCATAGCACCAAAGGCGAAATTGCCGGCATCGCCGAGACTGCAGAACAGAATCCGTTAGGCGAGGCCTGGAGTTGCTCCGCCTTTTTCTTCGGTCCTGATGGCTATGTCTGTAACGGTTTCGCGTGGCAAGACGGTGTGATGACCGCTCTTCCGCCTTTTCCCGGCGGGATTGACAGTTATGCAACCGGCGTCAATAACAAGGGACAAGTGGTCGGATGGGCAGAAAACGGCGTTCATGATCCCACTTGTAACAATGCTCCTCCGTTCAACCAAGTCCTCCAGTTTGAGGCTGCCGTTTGGGGACCCCGCCTGAATCAGATGACACAACTTCCCCCGCTCTCTCCCGACCCGGATTCGGCTGCAACCGCCATCAACGACAAGGGTCAGGTCGTCGGGATTTCCGGCCTTTGCTCAAACGCAGTCGGAGGAGCGAGCGCTGAACACGCTTTGCTTTGGGAAAACGGCATACCCACCGACTTGGGAAATATTGGAGGCCAAGCCTGGAACACTCCCTTCGCCATTAATCATCAGGGCCAAGTCGTCGGTTTTGGAAATATCTCCGGCGACGAAAATGCCCCGGAAAATCCGGCCGCCTTTATCTGGACGCCAACTAATAAAATGCAGGAGATCGCCCCTTACGGCACCGACACAAACAATGCCGCTTTCGATATCAACGAGAAAGGTCAGGTGGTCGGGAACTCTTTCAATGTAAACACTGGCACTTCCCGCGCTACTCTCTGGCAAAACAATACGTTGAACGACCTGAATACACTTGTCATCCAGCCCACTTCTCTCTATCTCACTCTGGCTCAGGGTATCAACGATGCCGGCGAAATCACCGGCAGTGCAATCGACACAGCCACCAACCAAACTGTCGGGTTCCTCGCGGTTCCAGTGTTCGACGGCAGCGGCAACCCAGCCCTGGCAGCCAATGCCAAAGCGGATGTCAACTCCCATCCGGTGGTTCTCACCGAACAGATGCGAAAGCAGCTTCAAGTTTTCGTTCGCATGATGCTTGGGGGTGCACTCGCAAAATAACCACTGAAGCCGCCTTTGATGCAGTTGGGCAACCTCCGAATCTTAGCGTCACCTACACTGACTTGAACTGCCCGCTGTTGTCGTCGTTTCACGCGGGCAGTTCAAGTCCTGCTAACTTGCTCCTTTGTCACTCGTCTCACCGGCGAGATACTAGGGCTGTATGCACGGGTCACCCGGAGTACCCGCTTTTACATTCGTCTTGGTTTTCATGGCGTTCTCCTTTCTGTATAGACATGCGAAAACCAGCCGCAAAATGCCTCATCCGTTCCGTCCGAGTTTGGCTCGCAGCAGTCAGATTTGCCTCTTTTCAGAATAACCACGGGAATCCCAGCCGCGAAAAATGCTAAATAGTCATGAAATCTGAGCGTTGATGGGAGATGTGCAACAGCATAGAAAAAGTAAAAATTCGTGGCGAGGCCTTGGGCCCATGCGCGTCCTTTGCGGCTCGATTAGCAGGGCAGGAATAACAAGAAATGGCTGAAATTAGCGATTTTGCAGAAAATTACGGCAGGTGTTTGCGGCGATTGCCGTAGAGAGTATTTTGCTTACACTCTCAACGTCCTATCCCGCCACTTTGACAGATCCGATTTCCTCGGTGTGGGTTATTGTTCCAATCTACTGCCAACCGACTTTCGGCCGCCAGCTTCAACAACTTCAAACTGACGTGCACTTCGCTTGAACCGCCCGCTGTGACGCCGTCCCCACGCGAGCAGTTCAAGCGCTGTCACCCGTTATCATTGCCGTTTTAAAGGCGGAAGCGGCTGAGGATTCAGTCCTGCTTTCACACTCGTCTTGGTTTTCATGGCGTTGCTCCTTTTCACGGATTCTTGAGGTTACAATCTGTCGTTGCTCTGCTTTGCTGGATCCCGTTCGCTGTCTCATCCCGTTCACTAGCCACTAGATCTTGCATGGGCTGGGAGGCTCGCCCGCCCTTACGTTAGTCTTGGCTTTCATCGGATTGATCCTCTCCTGAAGATTTCTCAGCCGATCATCACCCTGGCTGAGTCCTTGACTTCTGAGCGCTTTCCATTGCTCAGCTTTCACATCGTTCTTAGTTGCCGTGGGGTAGAGTGCCGGCCTTCAGATTCGTTTTGCTCTTCATAAGTGCTCTCCTTGTTTGTTACAAAGTTTGGCGCTGACAACGAACCCCCGAGCTTTCCTGAAGACTCCCGACTCTGACTTCTGCAAAAACAATCGCCGTGTTTATCCAGGTGGCAAGGGCTGGGGATTCAAACCCGCTTTCACATTCGTCTTGGTTTTCATGGCGTTTTCCTTTTCTTTTAATTTGTTTGTTCTCGCTTCCGTCTCCCCTTGGCGCGTTGCTGAGCTGTTTGCCGACGCCAACTGCCTTTGTTACAACGTGGCGATGCGCAGTCCAGCCTTCACGTTGGTCTTGGTTTTCATGGCCTTGCTCCTTTCGTAAGAGTTCTTGCTCGTATTGTCGCCGTCCCCGCTACGCCACTCTCATTCCAGCCTTCATATTCGTCTTGGTTTTCATGGCTTTCTCCTTTCTCTTTGTTCCTTCAGAGCCATTCAGCATCCGAAGTTGGTGCCATCATGCTCCCGCTTCGAAAACAAGTCCATGGAGCCCATCTGAAGCCATCTGAATTGATCTGAAGGGCACTTCGCAGAAATCCGCTGTTGGCTCTCGCGAACCTGGTCAGCTACAACTATATGACCTACTACAACCAATACGAGGAGATGGAATTCGGGCAATTCCTGCATCAGGGAAACTTGATGGACGTTGCATGGGAACGCTCAGCGCTGAAGCATATCGCCGCTGCTCACACGCCAACCCTCATCATTCATGGCGAGAATGACAATGACGTTCCCATTGCCGAAGCGGAACAGTTCTTCGTTGCGCTTAAAGATGTGGGAGTCGAGACAGTTTTCCTTCGCTATCCCCGGGAAGGACACGGCCTCTCCGAGGTCAAACATCAGATCGACGCTACCGACCGATCGATCGCCTGGTACGAGAAGCATTTCCCGAAGCCCGGCGCGGAAGGCGTGACCAATGTTCAACTCTAGGCCGAGGTTTGTAACTCGTTCGGTCCCGCTCTAAGACAACGCGTAGAGATACTCGACGAAGGAGCGCACGGCTCCGTCAATCCCCGCAACTTTTGCATTGCTGGAATCGATTAGATAGTACTCGTTCGGAGCATGTGCCCCAGTACCGTGCCCCAGCCCAAAGTGTCCGGCTGGAAGGTTCAGAGGTTCGGAAGTGAAGATGTATCCCGGCCAGGAACCGGCGGATCGCGGCCACAGCACGGGATCAAAACCCAGCTTGCGATAGGTCGCAATTTGCGCCTGGATGAGCTTCGAATCCTGCGAGGTCTGCGTCGGATCATACCCGCCACTCATATTGACCTCGATATCGCCAAAGCCGTGCTTGGCAAGATGGTCCTTTAGAAGCGCCAGTGTACCAGCGGCCGTCATGTCGGGAACCAACCGCATGTCAATCTTTGCGACGGCGCGATGCGGCAGAACCGTCTTGCCCCCGGGACCTGTGTATCCCCCGACCAGGCCCTCGATGTTGATGGTGGGCTTGGACTCGAGCAACACCAGCGACTCAAGCCAGTTTGTGTCATGCACCCAATGCTCGACTCCAAGCTGCCTCTTCGTCGTGGCTTCACTGCGGCGAGCAGCGACCTCCTGAATCATCTTCATTTGTGCAGGAGTAAGCGGTTTAGCCTTGTCAAAGAATCCGGCAACCGCGGGCGTGTGTCCGTCGGACTCGACAAGAGTGTTGAGCGCTTGCACAAGATGCCAGGTAGGACTATCGACCTGTGCCTCAAGGCTGGAGTGAACGTCATGTTTGGGACCTCGTCCCCAGCGTTCTCCACTCGAAACCAGTTCGAGCTCAACTACGCCTTTGGCGCCGAGTGATATCTGTATACCTCCATCCTCGTCCTGGCCCGCTTCCGGTATGAACACACCCATGCATTTTTTCAACGCGGCCGTGATCTTGGGTTGGTGAACAACCTCCGGAAAGTGGGTCGAACCAATCTCTTCTTCGCCTTCACAAACCAGCACGAGATTTACGGGCAGCTTTTTCCCCGCTGCCTTGAAGGCATGCAGAGCGCCGAGAAAAGCGGTTTCCGGACCTTTTTGGTTCACCGCCCCACGGCCGACGCAGATCTTGCCTAACCCTTCCTTGTCCACGATCCGCCCTTCCAGCGGAGGCGATGACCACTCCGAAGGATCGAACTGTTTCACGTCATACATGAAATAGATCCCGACCGTCGTGGCCGCGCCCGCATCGAGAAGCCCGAAGACTCCCGGCTTGCCCGAGGTAGGGATGATCTCGACATTCGAGAATCCGGCATCGCGAGCGAGCTGCGCCATATATTCAGGACCCTGCGGATAGTTGCGGTTCTCGGCCGCGATCGAGGGTAAAGCGATCCAGTCCTGCAGCCGCTTCACGTTCTCGTCATGCATCTTCGGTATTTGGCTCAGCACCGATTGCACATCGGAATTGTCCGCGGAGAAAGCGGAAATCGGTAAAGCGGCGAAGGCAGCTCCAGCCAGTGCGCCCTGAATGAAATCTCGACGATTGAACCCGCTATGACTAGAGTCAGTCAATGCATCCTCCCTTGCCCGAACAAAGATGACTATCTGAGTTGGCCTCAGATTCAATTCTGGAAAGAGAACCTCTGATTTGGATCGATGGCCATCATACCAGCAGCCTTCAAAAGACCGGCAATCTTTTCTAAGGGAAGCATGGCATCACCAGACGTCCCGCTTCCTGCTGGAAATTCGTTCTCCAGAATTGCTGTGTGGTCGCCCGCCCATTTCAAGATATACTCCTCGGCAAAGCGAACCTGGCCACGAATCAAAGATTTTCTCTGACCTTTTGAGCCTCTAACAGAAACAGCAATGAAGAGAGTCCGCTTCCTCGAAACGAATGTAGAAATCTCCCGACTGGGATTTGGCTGCGTCCAACTCACTCTCCACCAAAACCGGGAAAGCGCACTCGCCATTCTGGAACATGCTTTTTCATTGGGCATCACGCATTACGATGTAGCACGAACCTACGGGTTTGGAAGAGCTGAAGGGATTCTTCGTGACTTCCTTCGGCATAAGCGCGACGCCGTGACCGTGACTACAAAGTTCGGCATTCAACCTCCCTCCGGATTGGCAGGAAACGTCCACCTTATCAATGGACTGAAGAAGGTTCTCGGCCCTTTTCCTGGGTTACTGCGCAAAGCAAAGAATCGTGGCTCCGCAATGGTCAAAACGGGCGCTTTCACTCCGCAAGCGGCTATCCGAAGTTTGGAGACCAGCCTGCGCGAACTGGGAACGGATTATGTTGATTTTTTTCTTCTGCACGAAGGCACCATCGCCGACGCCAGTAGTGAACCTCTCGTTGAAGCGCTGTTGCGTCAGGTCGAAAAAGGAAAGATCCGGCATGTTGGCGTCGGTTCTGCATTCCGAAAGTTTCAAGGCGACGCGGATCTGTTGCCCGCAACCTACGAGATCCTGCAGTTCGATGACAATGCGATCGACCGGAGTGTGGCGAAGATATCTCATCGCGACCGCTGTTTTGCAATTACCCACAGCATCTTCGTTCCTCTTCAAATTCTTCGCCAGGGAGTGATTGAACATCCCCAGACAGCTCGAGAACACTCTCTCCGCATGAATCTCGACCTCTCCGAACCATCGGCGATCAGTTCTCTTCTGCTGCAATTTGCTCTTTGGAGTAATGCCAACGGCGTTGTCTTGTTTTCGAGCACAAATCCCCGGCACATAGATGCGAATGTCATTGATGCGAATTCCCTGCAGACTGATTCAGGCCCCCATGATGACCTCCCGATACAACGATTCGTCGTATTTGTAGACCAACTCCTAGCTGCGATGGTCCCAAGCCTGCGCGTTACGGGGCGGACTGCGAACGCGCGCGGCCCCGCGTGATCCGCAATGATCGCCCATGATCGCCAATGATTATTGATCTCGAAACAACCAGCGAGAACTTGGAACTGGTCTCCGATATATGCATCGTCGGCTCTGGAGCCGCGGGTCTTGCGATCGCCACCGAATTGCTCTCGACGCGCCTGAGCGTGGTTTTGGTCGAGAGCGGCGGACGCGAACCTGAACCCCCAACCCAGGCGCTCTACGACGTGGCGATTAGCGGCTTGCCCCATCCCGGTTCCACCCAGGGAAGGTTTCGCATTCTGGGTGGATCGACCACGAAGTGGGGAGGCCAGGCCCTGCCCTTAATGCCCTCCGACTTTGAGAAGCGGGAATGGGTCCCTCACAGCGGCTGGCCGATTGCCTTCGAAGAATTAAGCGAATACTACGAACGCGCATGCCGATTCTTGCTCTTGGATCACCTGAATTTCGACACAGATCTTTTCGCCTACTTGCGAACTCGCCCACCCTCGTTTGATAAAGAACAGCTGTGGTACCACTTTTCGAAGTGGAGCCCAAAGCCCAATTTGCGCGAGCACTATTTACCGGGCATTCGCACCTCGAATGCCTGCACGCTCTTGCTGCATGCCAACGTAACTGAAATCCAGCTTGAGGAGCACCAAAACCGTGTTGCCAGCATTCAAGTGCGCTCGCTCAAGGGACACCGTGCAACACTGCGAGCGCGAGAGTTTGTTTTGTGCGTTGGCGGAATCGAAACCGCCCGGCTGCTTTTGGCCAATAACAAACAAGCACCAGGGGGTATCGGCAACGAGCACGGCTTGGTCGGACGATTTTTTCAGGATCATCCCAGCGCGTTTGTCGGCTGGTTGAATTCTTCGGATCAGGCAAGAACGCAGCGGCTGTTCAATGTTTTTCACAAGCGCGGAGTGAAATACTCGGTGCGATGCACGGCCACTCCACAGTGGCAACGCGAGCATAAGACACTCAACGTTTCCATGGGTGCAACTTTTGAACAGGCTGACTCGACCCTCCAGGACGCAAAAGACGTCTATCTGGCTGTACGTCAACGAAAATTCGATCGAGATCTGCCTGCAAAGTTTTTGAGGACCATGCGGCACCCATCATCGGTGCTGCTTCCCGCATATTACTTCGCGCTGCGAAGGAGGAGCTTCGCTCCCGGCGCCCGTATCCGCATCGGACTGACCTCCGAGCAGGAACCCAACCCCGACAGCCGAATACTTCTCTCAGAAACTACCGACGCGCTCGGGATGCCGCGCGCCGACGTAGGTTGGAGATTGACCGACCTGACGCTTCACACCATACGGCAGTTCGCGCGGACATTGTGCGAACAATTTCGGCATGCCAGTATCGGAGAAATAGCCCTGGAGCCCTGGGTCCTCCAGGATTCCTCCGAGTGGACGAATCACGTGACCGATCAATATCACCACATCGGAACTGCACGAATGCATGATTCTCCGAGCTACGGAGTAGTCGATCGGAATTGCCAGGTGCATGGCGTTTCAAATCTTTTCATCGGCAGCAGTGCCGTGTTTCCAACCAGCGGGCACTCCAACCCAACTCTAACGATAATCGCTCTCTGTATCAGACTTGCCGATCGCTTACAAAAGGGCCTTCAAGGTTAGATTGCGCAAGGTATGGCAAGCAATGATTTATGGGAAGTGGGATGGCCGACGAATTCTCAAAACATTCGTGCGTGTAACGATGAGTCCTGATGATGGATGGGAGGTTGCATCACCATCAGGACTCATCGCGTGTTTCCCTTCAGTTCACAACATTCAGAACGACTTGTATCGTCATCGACTGCGACGGACTTGAATCCTCGAAGATGCTGATCTCTGCATAGTAGCTTCCCACCGGCAAGCCGCTCGAAATGACGCTGAGAGTTAGATTAGTCGGCGTGGCGCAGGGATAATCGGAATTGTTGCAACTGGTGAGCGGCAACCAGTCGTTACCCTTGCCGGTGGATGTGACCTGGTAGAAGTTCATGGCTATCCGCGAGTCTGGGGGGCATTCCAGAAAGCAGCAGAAATAGCGAAAGTCGGCAAGCTGGCTACCCACACGATGCGCCACAGCTACCGATCGTGGCTTGACGCTGTGGGAACGCCAGTAGCCGTGCAGCAGAAGCTCATGCGGCACGCGGACATCCGCACGACGATGAATATCTATGGCGATGTGGTCACGAACCAAGAGTCAGAAGCACACAGCAAGATCGTGGGTTTGGCTCTGCCACGCGCTTAATGGATCGCGCTACGGATCACAGCTCAGCCAAGTGGCTGAAAACTGGCGGAGAGAGTGGGATTCGCACAACGCCGGATGTTGCAAACGCTGTAGATAGCCGATTCTATTGCATGTATTTGGTGCGCCAGTTGGTCACTTGAGGGGTCGTAAGCACAAATTAGCACAAATTTGTCTCGGCCTGCGCAAGACCAAAAGCGCGTCGTTCTCGACTTCCAATTTAAGCTGAAAGTGAGCAACATTGACCAGACGGCCGCCCGCCGACAATGTTTTGATTGCAACCGCGTATCGTCCCGCCAGCGTGTTTTCTAAGAACGGGAGACGCGCTAATCAAATTCACCAAAGTGGAGAACTGAAATGGCGCGAAATCTGCTGTTTGTGTCGTGGGTCTTTCTAGCTCTTATTTGCCTCTCCAGCGCACAACAACCTGCCCAACAAAATGCGCCGAAGTCACCTCAGTCTGCCCAGCAAGATACACCGGGGAACCCCTTGTTCTATCCGGAAGATAGCCAGATGTTGAAGTTTCGACCTGTACAAGCTAACTCTTGTACTCAAAGAAAATATGCCAATCAGACTTGCGATTGTGGAACGAACTTGAGCGGGAGCCGCATCACAAAACCACGAGTATGTTACAGCTGCTTCACAGCGCAGAATCAAGCATGTGGTGGACCGTACTGCCAGAGCTGTACGGCTGTTTGTGGAAACAACACTGTTCCTCCACCAACTGGCGGTCCCTGCTAGAGTGGGGTTGTTTCTCATTGCACCCGGCATTGACCTAGCCGGATAGTACGACGACTCTTCTATTCATGCGCCAAGCTTGGCTCTCACGCGCAAATACACGGCGCGGGGAATGCGGATCACGCGGCGTCCCCGCTTGTGCATTTTCTCGGGGTGTAGCCGGATGAGGACTCCAGGCTCATCCTCAAAAAGCCGGACAACCGTCCATCGGCTGTATCCGAGCAAGGCGCACACTTCGGCCACGGTGTAGACCGGCTTATCGGGGACGGTGACGATTGTCTTGGGGACTCGCTTTGGATACCGGGCGATTACTGACATTCCTTCCTACTCCTACGCGTTGCGTTTGGCCTCAACTTAATGAGGACTTCCTCCGTGTCGCAGCGGTCCCACGGGGTTCTTCTTGATTGCTTCGATTGCCGGATCAATTGAGTACGCGATAATGAATCCTGAGTTTTCATCCACTTTCGCTTTGTGCGGAGCCGGAGGCGTGGGTTTCTTGGCAAGTGAAGAAATCACTTCGGCGGGTTCCGTCACCATGCCTGAAATGACAGCGACGATTTGTTGATCCGGGCCAGTGTGATACACGACGGGGCCGCCGGAGAAACCGGGGTTATTCACGCCGTCCAAAATGACGACATTGGATGCCGCGGGCACGGCGGACACAAAACAGTGTTTCACATACGGCATCCAGTAGGTTTGTTCGCCAAACCGAGCCTTCCAAGCACCGCCCGTCGCGCTTGGAAAGCCTAAGAATTCGCAATCGCTACCTAGCATGACGCTCCCGAATTCGGCTTTTGGACTAGGGACGGGATTTTGCAATAGCGGTGTGGAAGCGGCGAGGACCACAACATCAATATCCTTTCCCACGTCCAAAACGGAGAACTTCACCGGCAGCCACCGTGCGCTCTCCGCTCTTGGGTCAAGCACGCTAAGTGACGCCGACTTCGACGTTATCGTGCCGTAAGGCGGGTGCTTCGCTCCATTTAACAGATGCTTCGCCGTAATCCAATATTCCCTGTTGTCCACATCAATGGAGAACGCGGTGCCGGAACCGTAGTTTGACATGACAATTGTCATCCGAGTCAGCACCCCACCGGTGGGCATTGATTGAGCTGATGTTAGCGAGACGAAGAGCGAGAACAGACTTATGGCGAGGCGCGAAAGTCGCACGTTTCTAACCCACCTTTCTGAGATGCTATCCAGGATTCTTCTCCATCACAATGCCTTTTCCCGCGCATTAGAGCGGCTCTGCCAAAAATTTAGCATGTAAGAGCCGTGACCCACGCATGACCCCCTGTTTTTTCAGGCACGGGCACCGCAGCGCATTCCCTGCCGAAGCTCGCTGGCGGTGCTAGAGCAGGACGGAGGACATCCGTACGCTGTTCGCCTACGCCTTCGCTTCGTGTGGAAGCGACGCCTCCACCTAGACTCCATCGAAGCCCAAACCAGATATCCCGGTTCGCCCTCAATGAATCAGGCGCGGAAGCCAAAGATGTTTGACGATGTATCGGGCATCCGCTGATACCTCAACTCGCCGGTCGAAAAACCGTTGTCTGAATTCCTCTGCGTTAATTTTGATTCCTCAGCCATTGGATGACCTCCAAGGCCCTTCACGCTAGCTCAGAATTAACACAGAAGAAATAGAACTTGTGTTATGTGCTTTATTGCAAAGAAGATAATAATGGCGGAGAGAGTGGGACCCTCAAAGAATTTTCCGAACCCCTCGTAAACACTGGCTAAAACACTGTCTACCAAAGACCTCGTATTGGCCCTGCTTTGAATTTCCCAGTTGTACTGGGTACTTTTTCTTGGCTAAAACGGCCACTTTAGGTAGCCGACTAGGTAGCCGGAATCTTATTTGATCGAGGATAGGAAGTAAAATCCACTTCGGCCATAGGCGAACAAAATACGAATATGCTACCATGCGCTCTGTATGGACGAAGGCCGCAAACGAGTGCTGTTGATTGCGGCCAGTATCCCCGCTGCGCGAAAGCTGGCACAGCAGGACAGCACCCGCCCCTCCCCGGCGTCGGTTTCAGCGATCCATGATGCCATTACTTTCGCGGAGCGGATCATGCGGGAGATTGATAATCTGTACTCACGATGAGCACAACAGCCGCGCCACCTTCCGCAATGGAGCAACTAGAAACCGCCATTCTGGCGGATGTGGTTACTCGATTCGCAAATCTTAAAGAGAGCACATCCCGGTTCTCGCTCTTGGTTAAGTTCGAGGGCCTGCCTGCTTGGCAAGCCATAGGGAACTTGGCCTCTCGCAACATGATCCGAAAGAGTGACTTTAATCAGCCCACAGACGAGGAAGAGTATCTGCCGACGGCCCCGGCGTTTGAGTTCTGCGGGGACCCTGAATTGAAGAGGAAAGCGAAGAACGCCACGACCGTTGTCCTTCACACCTTGAAACAAATGTTCAAAGGAGAACGGAAAAAAGATGGGTTCACTTTTGAAGACTTTCAGCGGCACGTGAAAGACCTATACCCAAACAGGACGTTTGAGGCCTCAGAATTGAAACTGGGGTTGTATCTGGCAAAGGATTTCAACGTCCTTTCCGCATTCGGCTCTGACGTGAAGGAGGTGCGCCAATTCCGGATTGCGGAAACAGCTATAGGCATGGCAAATCCGGAAACAGAGTGGGACAGGGTAATGTCGGTCCTCAGCCCGAGGCAGAGGATTTCAGAAGAAAGCTCGCCGCCTTTGCCGAGTAGACAATGGGAGAAAATCAAGCCGCTTGGGGGCGGCGGACAGAGCGATGTGTTTCTCGTGCGAACTCCCGAAAGAGTATCTGAGCGGGCGGCATGTCTGCAGAAAATTCGGACCGCGCTGCATGGGGATCAACACGCCGACCTCGCCGATGCAACGTGGTTATATTCCCGCCCTGACTCTCTCTCTGAACTTGGGGCAATGAAAGTCTTCAAGATCCGAGATGACAGTAGTGAGCAACAGGCACTGGATCGTCTGAAGCAAGAGTTCGAAATTCTCAAGCAGAGCCGACCCGGCTTGCCCAAACTACTGGACTCTAACGAGTCCGAGCGTTGGATTGTGACCGAATTGTTCGCCAACGGCACACTCGAGGACAACATTCTCCGATACAAGGGGAAACCTGCGCTTGCCCTTAAAGCATTCTTGTCTTTGGTCAATACCGTAGCCCAGCTTCACGACGAAGGCATTGTTCACAGGGACATCAAGCCTGCCAACGTGTTCGTCGAGCAGGATGACGAACTCGTTCTCGGCGATTTCGGAATCGTGTTCGTGCCGGATCAGCCTGCTCGATTGACGCGAACAAATGAAAGCGTGGGTCCTCACGATTACATGCCACCATGGGCGGACATTGGGGGGCGGCTGGAAAAGGTTAACGGCAATTTTGACGTGTACATGCTTGGGAGACTCCTCTGGTGCATGGTGTCGGGTCGCCTCGTTCTCCGGCGAGAATGGTTTCGGCAACCGCAAAACGACATTTCGCTAATTTTCAGAGACGATCCCCATGCGTACATGATCAACACGATCCTAGAAAAGTGCGTCGTCGAACGTCAGCAAGACTGTGTTGGAATCCATGACCTTCGTGCGATGGTCATCGCTTTTGTGAGCCTGATTGAGCAGGGCGGTCAATTATTGCGGGATGAAGTTCCGAGGCCTTGTCATGTGTGTGGTACGGGGACCTACCAGCCGGAACTCTTTGGTCAAAGCAATCCAGCTTTCAACCTGAGACTTTGGAATCTGTCCGGAGGAGCAAACGATATCAACAGTGAGACAGTTCGACTCTTCGTGTGCAGTAGTTGTGGTCATATTGAATTCTTCAAAACAAGCCCTCGTTAAGAAATTTGCTCCAAATCTAATAGGAGGAGAGAACATGGCAAACAATAAAACTCGCAAGGTGCGTGCGCTTGCTAAGGCTCGTCCCAAAGCAACAGCTCGGAAGAATCCGAAGGCGGCTACGACCCAGACGATGCCAAAGAGCGTTGTCAGCCAGAATCGCTCGGAAGGACTCCGGCTGTTCAAACTCGCAGGCCGTCCGACCAAGGAGCAGTTTCGTCTCGTTTATGGCGAGAAGGGACCTCTCATGACGTGGGGCCAGCGATCGGCTGCGGGTGTCCCAGCGAGTAAGTTTCAAGCCGCGCTGGCTCGGAAGGGTGGGAGCCGTCCCTCGAAGGCTGCTGGAAGGAAGAACGCCGCTCGGCCAGCCCGTACCACCAAGAAATCGGTTCGGACTCCTGGGGCAACGGCGAATGTCCTCGATCAGATTCCGGCGACTCTGAACGCGCGGAACTAGCCGTGGCTGCGGAGAAGTTCCAGCCCGGTCGGATTGTAGCCACGCCCGGTGCCCTCGCAGCGTTGGAGGCATCGGGTGAAGCTCCGGTCAGTTATCTTGCCCGACATATCGCCGGGGACTGGGGAGACGTGGGCGAGCATGATCGCCGCGAAAACGAACTCAGTCTCATTCACGGGTTTCGGCTTCTCTCGGCTTACACCCTTAACAGCGGAACCAAAATCTGGATCATCACGGAAGCGGACCGCAGAGCGTCCACGCTTCTGCTGCCAGAGGAATATTGAAATAACACACGAGCGAGGCTGCACACCCCCGTCCCTGCCACACCACTGATGTTCCTTCGACTACACCTCAGAACCCGCCCGCTCTGCCTCAGATATGCCCGAGAGAGGCACGAATCGGTGGTGGTGGGACCCCGTAACCATTGACGGTTGGGAGAACGGCGGAGAAGGATGGCGGTTGAATGTAGTCGGGAAACCGCCTCGTGGTTTTACCGATCTGGGTTGCGCGTTTAATATACGCTTGATGACGATGACCGCGAGCTACGATGCATGGCTTAAATGACGTGCAGGATGCCCGATCAACATGCCGCTCAAGGAGTGGCAGGGGACTTGGGCCTTTGATTTTCAGGCCGAGTTCAACGCGGGCACCAGCGCGAATGATGCGGCAATGAAAAGGCGAATGCCAGCCCCGCCGCTGAGTGGGAGGGCAGATCTATGGGCAAATACAAGAAGGGCGACCACGTCAAAATTGAGGTTGAGGACAAAGAGTTCGGGGCTACCGAATGGATGTGGATGCTATTTGAGGATTGTGATGACGACACGCGGCTTGTGTTCGGGCGACTGGACAACGAACCCATAGCCTCCACAGATCTGAAGCTGGGCCAGCAACTGGCAGTTAGCTACGACACAGTACAAGATCGTTGCCGCACTTAGATATCATCGACTCGTACCGTGGCCGTGGTCCAAGAGCTCCGCGCTATCGAATGCGTTATTTGAGTTGCTTCCCGTGCAACACAATTGTTTGCGGGATCAGTGACCCAATACACGGTTGCCTGTTCTGTTGGATTGAAATTTTCGACGATCGCTAGCACGTAAGCCAAACCGTGCATCTTTGCTTGTTGCCACTCGCGGGCCGTCAACGTAGGCGTGCATAGTCCTAACGAGCTCTTGGCATCGACATATCGGGTTTCCCGTCCGCGCTGGGCGAGCAGGTCGTACCCTAAATGTTGTCGAGAAACATCGTAGACGGTCCAACGGGCATGTCGCAACGCGGAGGCCACATATTGCTCGCACTCCCAACCCGTATTGATGGCGGGTGGGGGCACGGGCGTTCCGGTCAATATCGGTTGTTGCGGTGCCGTCGGGCGCGGCCGAACGCGTCGTGCCCTTCCGCGAGGCGGAACAGGAACCCGAGTCGTAGGCCCTGCCGCGCCTGTCGTTTTGAATGTTGTGCCGGGAAAGGCCCGCAAAAGCTCGGCATTAAACCGATTGTTGCGGTCAAGATCGAAATACGTGCTGAGTTCCAGATCGGAGAAACCAAAGTCAGCAGCAAAATCTGGAACATCGACCTCCTTACGAGTAGCGGTAACGAGTCCCGGCAGCGCATCGTGGTAGAGGGCGACAATAAGCGGTAAAACAGGAATCCTAATGGCCAGAGGCACAACATAAGGCGTGAAATTTTGGACATTCATCAGATCCAAGACAGCGTAACCGGCACCTCCGGGATCGATTCTCAACCACTTCCTGTGGTCCTCATTCCGATACCGGGCGGCAGTTGCACACAGCTCGCACGTGGCCCCTGCCAAAATCCCATGGCCCGCTGGTCTGAGATACCTGCAGTTTACCCGCGACTGATTCAAGAACGTCGCGCTTGCTAGGTCGTGGGGCGGCGCATAGCATCCGATCCCTTTTTGTAGATTGAAATTGTTTCTCCAAGTGTTTTGTGCAGTTTTATTTCCGGGCCCAATGAGACCCGTTCGCGCATGATAGCGATTTTCAAACAGCATCAGCACACAGTCGTTGAGAGGGCGTGAAGCCTTCGCGTACAAATCGTCAAGCAAAGTCTGCAGAACTTCCGTGTTGACGAACTGACCTGAGAACATGCTCGGAAGTTCGTTTTGGTAAAACTTCATCGCGAGAAAAATCTGGACGAATCGGCCACGAAAGTCTCGACCTGTGACACTACGATGCTCAGCCAATTTCACCAAAGATTGGTTGTACAGTCGCGTATTGGCAACATTTATCAAGGCTGGAGCTCGCGGATGCAACGAAGAAAATGAACACCAGTCACTCGCACACACACGAACTGCCGAAAGCGGCCGACGGGTTGGGAGGGCGTGAACACTGGATAGACATGTTAGGTGGGGATGGAGGGGAGGTCAATCACAGGACCGCGCGGTTCAGAGACGAAGCATCGGAGAGGCAGACTGAGGGCAGGCCATCGTTGTTCCCTATTAGCGGCTGTGTCTAAATACGCGTGAGGCTCTTAGGCGGAGGCCCAGCTTGACTTCTTAACGGCCCTCAAAACGGTACGACCATCCGTGAAAAGTTTTGGCTTTACTTCGCTGTTCGTCTCCTTTATCTTTTCGCTTAGGTACCGGCGAATATAAGGCGAAATGCTGCGGCGACCTGACTGCTCGTGTTAAAGTCGGCGCAGCGAGAAGTTCCAGCCGAATTGTATTTCTCCGACACCGAAGACCCGCTTACTCGGGACAACCGCGAGGAGAGCGGATATGGCCACCTCAAGTGGTGGTTTTCAGCCGCACCTGTCCGCGCCCGCAGCATGACTAAGCGGGCCGCGCGTTGGAATGAAGTGGTGTTGACGACCCGATGGATCATCTTCGTATAGCATCGTTAGCAAGCAAGCGCGGAGATATCCAACGCCGGTTGTCGGGAGAGTTCTATACGCCAGAACCGATTTGCCGCGCGCTAGTGCAATCTGTTCTTGAGGTCGGTGCCATTTTTCGGAGCATTTCTGATCCTTTCTGTGGCGACGGTCGTCTCATCGTCACATGGCTCAAAGAAATGGGACAGTTCCATCCGCTTGCTCTCCGTGAGCTCAAACGAATTGTCTTATGGGACCTTCATCCCGACTCCGTTCGATCAGCTGCTGAGAACGTCTCCGCGGCTATGAAGGCTATTGGGCTGAATTCCGGGTGTACGCTAATCAGTGAGGCTTGCGACACGTTCAAGCGACCTCCTGCACCAAATGAATCCTTTGATCTGATATTGACAAACCCTCCATGGGATCTGCTCAAGCCCGATTCAAGAGATGCCATTGACGACGAAACAAACTCGGCTTACAAGGAAGCCATCCGTCGGTACAGTAACGAAATCTCCGAATCATACCCAGCTGCCGTTTCCAACAGAACAAAGAGTATGGCCGGATACGATGTTAATCTCGCGAGGGCCGGTATGCTTGCATGTCTCCGACTCTCTGCAAAAAGCGGAGCGATAGGCATTGTGTTGCCAGCCAGTCTATTTGCCGATCAGGCGTCCTCCCCTTTCCGAACGGAGGTTTTCAGCAACCTGCATGCACGGCGAATCGATTATTTCCCAGCTGAGAGTCGCGCTTTCTCCGGGGTCGATCAGCCGTTTGTGACTGTCGTTGGCGTGACTGGGAGTCCGTCAAACGAATTCTGCCTCTCGCGCCGGGACGAGCAGCTCTGTGTTCGTGAACAACGATCCATTAGGGTAAATCCCTTGAGCCCCGAACCAATACCGTTCGTGCTGGGAGCGGCGCAGGTAGAAATAACGAGTTGGCTACAGGGCTCCAACCCAATTTTGCGTATGCTTGAATGCGACATGCGGTTTGGGCTCTGGCTAGGTCGGGAGCTTGATGAGACTCGGATATCGGACTGCTTTGGCGAGACTGGAGTTCCATTTTTGAAGGGCAGACAGGTACTTCGTTTTTCAATCAAGCAGCACGATCCGCCGTTTATAAATCCGCAGAAGAAATCAATACCACGGTCGGTTGGGGAAGTGCGACTTGCGTGGAGGGACGTTTCCAGACCCAATCAACAACGCCGCGTGCACGCCTCTCTCATTCCTCGCGGTTGGGTAACGGGAAATTCTCTAGGTGTTGGTTATTTTCGATACGGCGAGGCAAGCAACCTCCTTGTCCTATTGGCCGTCCTAAACAGTTACGTTTTTGAACTACAGGTGAGGGCGCGCCTCCACACGCCACACGTGTCGCTCGGTGCGCTCCGCGAATGCGCGGTTCCCTTCCGAGCTTTTGAGGACCCTGAGCTGCGAGAGCGAGTCGCGTCGGCCGTTCGCAATTGTGTTTTGGCTCCAGACTCGCTTGATGCCTGTGTTAATTTGGAGGTGCTAGTCGCTAAAGCCTACAACGTGTCACTGGAGCAAATGGCGGAAATCCTTGATGCATTCCCCAAAGTAAGCATTCTGGAACGAGACACGCTACTCTCTAGATCGAATTGGGAGCCTTCTCTGCGGAGAACGTCGTGATTCCCAACCACATCGCCCCTTCCTTAAGTGAACTAGATTTGCAAATAGGCTCCCTTGTCCCGCCGGGTGGAAATTGGAAAAATATCCCCGTCCATGTTCCATCTCAACGCTTACGACAGATCAGGGAGAGCTACGGGCGCGGCGAAGGAAGCCGCTCTACGTACTACGGCCGACTCCGACCAGATGCACCCGCGTATACAATTTCAACCTACTTCACTCGCCCGGGAAATGGCTGCCATCTTCATTACGAGGTAATGCAAAATCGAACGGTTTCCTATCGTGAAGCCGCAAGGCTTCAAAGTTTCCCAGATTCTTTTGTCTTCTCCGGCCCGAATACCGCCGTTGCAAAACAAATTGGTAACGCAGTCCCACCACTACTCGCATTCACAATAGCAAACGGTTTTCAATTGCCTGCAGGGCATGTCGTGGATCTTTTCGCAGGTGCGGGCGGGCTGAGTCTTGGGTTCCATTGGGCAGGCTGGAAGGGATTAGTCAGCTCTGACTTCGACGAACATGCGCTCGGGACCTTTTCTCAGAATATTCACAAGACAGTTGTGCTCGGCGATATCAAGCTCAAGAGTGTGGCGGAGGAGGTCGTTAAGCGTGCCCAATTGGCTCGGAGTAACGTGTCGAGCGTCCCGCTGATAGTCTTGGGTGGGCCGCCTTGTCAAGGATTTTCTACGGCCGGAAATCGTCGAACGCGCTCAGATGAGCGAAATACTTTGTTCATTGAGTACTGCAAAATCGTCTCGGAGTTGGAGCCGGACGCGTTTGTTTTTGAGAACGTTCCGGGTCTGCTGAACATGGAGGGCGGTGCCGTATTTCACGAGGTAAAATCCGAACTCGAGCGCCATTGTGATCGAGTGACTGTTGTCCACATTGCCGCTCACGAACATGGCGTCCCGCAAAGGCGAAAACGCATCCTCATAATCGGGCTTAATGGTCAAACTAAGTTCATGCTTCCTGCGGGATCCCTTCAAGGCGGGTTGTTAGGAGGATCGCCAATCACAGCTTCTGAGGCGCTGTCGGACTTGCCTGAGATTAGAGCTGGGCAAGACGGAACAGGTCTACCTTACAACTCTGACCCCACCTCGGAGTATCAGGCATTCATGAGAGGCCGTATCGACGCCCAGCACTTTAGAGACTCACTTCACAAACGGCAGGACGGCGTTTGTCTTACAAGCGTCTCCGACGCGATCGTGTGAAGGTTACCGCACGTAACGAACATCTTCCCAATGTTGCGCCAGCGTTCGGGCCAACTTCATCCATGTGAACCTTCAATTTCTCACCGGCAGCTTGGAACTGCGCGCGATCGATCTTAGCGATTGCGGGAAGTAAATTGAGTATTGCCCCGCTGGCATCTCGCGAGGCAAAGGCCGCCGCGAGTTCCTTATCGAGTTGCATTGCCTCCTTTGACTTGTTCTTAAGAAGGTCCAGCGTTGCTTTCAATGCACCGGCGCTGCGCGCATCGGCTACCAAGAAAATATTGCGGTTTTCTTTCTTATGATACGTAACGAGCTCTTCGAAAGCGATTCTCAGCCTACGAACCTTCTGCTCATTTGCATATTTTGTCTGTCGCGGAGTCCGGATCATTTTCTCAAATTTTGTCAGATGATCTTCTGCCCGCAGTCCAACAAACGTAACGTCCGACTCAGCACGTTCAAGCTCGAGATAGGCAGTCAAGAAAGTAAGGTGCCCAGCATCGGCCACCTTTTTCAGTGCATTCATTAGGGCGTGCCGATTATCGCGCAATAGCTTTGAAAGCCGCAGCCCTGTCTTATCGTCTTTCACCGAGTGTTTATGCGTATCCCAGAGGGCTTGGCTATGCCAAGACACAATCGAGTGGCCACCTCGCTCTTGCTCCAGAAGCAGAACGACATCCGAATGCGTCATCCGGTTATTCTTGGCGCTATTGCACGACGTACAGAGGAGCTGGAAGTATGGGCTGTGGCAAAATCCGAGTGAGATGGGTCCGACGTGGTCCGCGTCACATGGGCCTGCACGTCCACATCTGCATGGCTCGCCGCTGAGTTCAACTCGAATCCTACCCATCAGCTCGTTAGCAGCGATCCAGTCTCCTGCTGCCCAGTGTTCAAAGACCCGTCTATCTGTCACATACTGCTTCAGGTTCTCAGTGTGCCGGCCTTTGTCGGCGCTTTTCCTGCAACAAATGTTAAAAGTGTGGAATCCATCAAATCGATCAGGAGCATTCGACATCGCACCGGGGCTAAGTATTCGTGGCTCAAGCGGAATGAACTCCTTCTGTAGCCATTCAAGCCACTCTCTTTCACCCTTAAGTTTCTCGACGGGCACTTTAATCGTGCTTGTGTGGAACAGGGCGGGTAACGACTTGCTCACTTCTGGCCCGTACTCCCGGTACAGCCGTTTTACCAGACTAAGGATGCCCTCGAAAGGATCGACCACAAAATCGGGGCGCAGGAAACTCAAGCGGCCAATGCGATCTTGTAGGACCTTCGTGGGATAAACATAGTTAATATCGAGCACTCGACCACACACACTGCACGGCTTGCGCCCAGTTGGATGGATCTTCTTCGCCGTCTTGGAGATCCACTTGTCGCCCGCTATTCCAAGCTCCTTTGCCCTCTTTTCCCACCACTCGCGACGTCGCTGGTGAGTAAACTGAAACTGTCCAGATAGCCGGTTCGATGGAGCCTCCCATTGAGTCGCCCCTTTTGCGTTAATGCGGTCGGGCATCCCTGCGTAATTCGGGTGATCTGAGATTTCCGTCATGTACTGCAAGAATTCCTTGCTTTTTACCCCCTTCTTCGGGGGAGAGGCAACCGCTGGTGTGATGACCATGGGAAGTATGCGTCTGCGTCGAATCCCCGCTTTCCTCACTTTTCGTCGTCTCAGGCGACGCTTTAGAACTCAGGTATTCCGCGTTTAGAATATCGCATTTGCGCTGAACCCTGCATGCGATAAATCGCGTGGATGCTTTCAACTGGCGAGGAGCGGGGTTGCCTCACCATTAGGGATGACACCCTAGAAAGGTCCTCATGCGTTCCACTTCCAACTCGGCCTCAGTGGCCGCTAAAATGCTTGCGGACCAATTTCCGGCTTGGCGTGCTGAGGAGATTAAGTGGAGGTTGATCTCGACTTCGGACATTCCCGCGACTCTAGAGGCCAAAGGTCGCGGAGGATCATTAAATGTGGTGAGGGCACTACAGAACAACTTCGGGAAAACGCGAATTCTGACGACCTCCAACGACGAATCGGAATTGGACTACGTCAAGCCGTCAAATGCATCGTGGAATGATCTACTGCAACCGGACGGGAAGTTGGAAGTCCTACGAGTACACAGGATATTAACCTGCTCGGAAACGGATGCGGAATGCAAGGAGAAGAACTGTGCAGACAAACAGGTCGCGTGCTTTCGGCTCATGCGCCGTGGAGAAGGCTTCGCGGAGCACATCGTGAAGTTTTCCGCAGGCGATAAGCTCGAGGTTTACAAGGACGGCCAAGCAGTTCCGATATTTGCAGGTGATATCGATGATGTTTTTCAGCCCGTGTTGAAAAACTGATGTTTCGGTGTGATTTCACAATTCTTGATTTCGGCTTATCAAATCATCCCAGCAGTCCCGCATAGCGTGCCAGAAGTCATGCTCTGCCGGAACCCAGTGTGGCCTGCCTTCGGCCCGCATTTCGATCCTGCGCTCATCGATCCAATCGAAGATGCGAAGTTGGTTTGCGATGCAGTCGTGGTAGGCGTGGTGCCATCGACAGAATTTGAGGTACGCGAGGAAGGTCGCGAGATCGTTCCGACGTTGGGTTCTCTGACTTATTGCTGGTTTCGCCACTTGGTGTCCTGCCGAATTGTTTAGGTGGACTCCAAGCCGTCTCAAGCAGCCGCATCCCGATATCTGCTGCCAACGCGAGTCGCCGTCCGCCCGCCATAGCAGACACCGAGATTCCAGTCTTCGATATCGGAAACCTCCACGCCCGTGTCCCAGTCCATCTCGGACCAGAACCTCTGTTGCGCGACAGCGTGTTCGTCGCACAGCGCACTATGTTCGATGTCGCCATCTTGATGCCGCCACTCGATGACTTTCGTAGCTGGCTTGCCGCACGGGACATAGCGGTGCGTGCCCGCGCTGGCCTCGCATTCAAACCGGCCCATCTGTTCGAGCAATCGCTCGTTGGAACTCTTTACGTCCTTTATGTTCATGTCCTTCATTGTGTTTTCCTCGTTTTCTGGCCGTCGCAGTCGTTGCTATTTCTTATTACTTCCACTCGTTCAATACGGGGTCATACACACATGGGGAGCACTCAATCAGTTCCATGTATTCGGCTTCCAAGTCATCCGCAGCCGTCCACCGATTCACGGCAGGTTTGGTGCGGAACTTGCCGCAGTGGGCACAACGGTCCACCGTATGGGAAGGACCCTCCGGCAGCATGTAATCATCCCAGACGTGCTGGTCGTCCGCACAGAACTCTTCAGGAGATGGCGGCGGGGCGAGATGATCCCAGACGGCTTGAGCTGTCGGGAACCTCTTTGTCAGTCCGTCATGCTGACGCCACTTCTCTGGAGTGAACTGTTTGTCCAGAGTGCCGGACGCACTGAGGAAGTTCTCCATGTCGAGCACCTGCCAGTTCTCTTCCTTGCTCCAGTAGTTGCTCACACGAAACGCCCAGAACATCAGGAGCGCAAGTCGCGCTGTGGACAGCGGACCCTTGTAATCTTCCAGAGCCGGGAACGGATTGTCATCCGGTGCGGGCGCGATCTCGTTGAAAATCTGAGCGAGGAGTGAAGCATCGTCACCGGACAACACAGCGGCGGAACCATTTGATCCTGCCTTCACGGAGTTTGCCGTGGGTTCCGGGATGAGCAATCCCGGCTGGGTCTCAGGGACGGAGTCCTTGAGTGAAGCGGGGTCTGGTGTTGGTGTTGTCTTCATGTTCGAACGAAGTGAGTCTGCTTCGAGCGCATTGGCATCTGAATGCGTATACGTATGCGTATCTCTGGACACAACATCGACACCAGACAGATCAACCCCACTGTCTGTGGAAGCTCCGCTCTGAATAGATTGTCGCCCTCTCAGGGTAGTGGCAGCGTGAGAGGGCGGTGAGTTGTACCCTGAGAGGGTACTGGCATCCTCAGAGGGTACAGGCTTGATCAGAACCTCGAAGATCTGAGTTGCGTCAGCCGAACCCGGATGGATCAAGTGCATTCCAACGAACTTGATCAGCTTGTGAGCTTTCTCCAGAGCATCCAAGGCGCGGCGGGCGGTGCTGTAGCTGGCACCCATCTGCGCGGCGATCTTCTTCGTTCCGACGTAGGTCTGCCGGGTGTTGAAGTCCATGTTCTTGATCAGAACCAGCAGAGCCGTTTTCGGGTAGCAGGGGATGTCCGCTTCCAAGACAGCGTTGTAGTAGTTGATGACGGGGTTACCCACGTGACACCTGCTTTGCTTTCGGCCCGCGCTTGCGAGCGCAGATGTCGAACTGCTTCATGACCCGGCGAATCACCGTCTCGCTGATTCCAAACTCCTTCCCGATGTGGATATAGCTCAGGTCGGGTCGAGCAATGAGCACTTCGGCCAGCCGAGCGTCGAAGCTCAGCCGGGCCCGTCTTGAGTGTGTTCTTCAAACTGATCTGCATTCCCATTCCTCCGTGGCGATTGCCTACACCCTCAAATCGGTAGTTCAGAAATTTGCGGCGTTATCGTGGGGAATGAGAGATTGCGCAACGAGAAGAGGCGGGAATGAGGAAGCCTGTCACGGCACACTCGATGGACACCAAGCTGTACTCAAACAAAGAGGTCCGGTCAGCTTGTGCCAACCGGACTTCTTGTAGCGGGAGTGTTTTTGCCCGTTTCGGGATGTTTGATGCCCGCTACAACTTGGCGCGTGGTTCTAACGCTGGACCTTACCCCATCAGGTTGCGTCTCGGCACTCTATCACTGGCTTTTGGCCTCTGTGAATCCAATACTGGACTGACAAGACCCTCAGAAACATTTTTGACAATTGTTTGCCGACAATGACTACGGCGCGCCAACACCTTTGGCGGATTTGCCCTCCTGCACCATTTCCTTTCGCACCATTTCAAGAACTGCGTTCCTGTTTAGGCTTATCACGTTGGGTACGACGCCATCCGTTGCGCACTCGGCCAGTGTGCGCTTGTCTCTAAGCAGGCTCCAGCGGAACGTGTCATAGGTGGTTTTGTGGGATGTAGTCAGCACCTGCGGAATGAAGACCTCTACTGACTCAAACTTGCTGCCGGTACGATAGACGCGACCGATGATCTGCTCGTAAGCAGCATAGGTCCACGGGAGCGAGAGAAAGATCATGCGGTTGCAACGTTCCTGTAGGCCGTCTACGCCTACCGCCATGGCTTGGCTGCCGATCAATACGTCAATGTCACCTCTGACGAATTTCTTCTGAATTCGTTCCCGCACCTTCGCGTTTTCGTTACCTGTGTACTTGGCAACACTAAATCCCAAGGACCGCACGTAGTCCGTAGCTACGTCCTCAACGCCTTCTAAGTAATATGTGTAGATGATCGTCCCTGGCCGGATCTTGTCCTTCACGGCATCCAAACGATGTGGTACCAGTTTCTGTTCGAACTCCAATAGAGTGAGGTTAGTTTGATCCCAGTCCGCTATGGTATGAGTCACCGGGATCTGTTTCATCTCCTGCCCTGTATTCCGGAACGTAGCGCAGCCCGCTGCCTACCAGTTCGTAATGAACCGTCATCGCGTTGCCAATATTTCGGCGGGAGGCCACCTTAACCGCTCTTCCTTTTGCGATTTCGGCTAACGAGACGCCTTCCGACAAATCATTGATGACCGGAGTGGCAGACATACAGAGAACCTTTGAAGTGGGGCATTGGCTCAGTAAATTGAGCAGAGCGACACGGCGTATGCTTTCCTCGTCGCCACTCCGGTGCTTAATGAATTGAACTTCGTCCAGGACTATCATGTCTGGTTTCAGCTTGGCTACTTGTTCGGTCGGAGTCGGTGAGAGGGTCTGGAACTTTTCGTAGTTCAAGATGAGGAACGCCCCACGCCCAGGTTTTACCTTGCTTATGTCAAAAGTCACTTTGGCGCGATGGCCAAATGCTTTATGCAATTGATTCCGCCAGCCCTGTAGGGTGCTGTTGACGCCGACGATTAGCGTGAACTGAGAGTTCGTAGCAAATGCCGCCAGACCAGCGGCAGCGGTTTTACCCGCTCCCGCGCCTGACCAGTTGCCCCAGGTGCGACGCTGGGTCAGCTGGTATGCGGTCATCTTCTGCATTCTGGTAGGTTCGCGGCGGGAACCGTCAACCTTAAACTGCCACTCAGGAACGCTGATTGCTTCGGCCCCCTCAACTTCCATGAGGAATTGCTCTTTGATTTGTGCAAGGAACTCGCCGTCACCGGCCAGCATTCCCTTAACGGCTTGCTCCCCCTCTACAACGTATTTGTTGCGGAGTCGGTTCAACTGACTGTTAGCAAGCCATTGAATGGCGACCGGATTCAATCCCTTGGCTGCGGCCCAGTCCATTATGCGGAGGCTTTGAGGAGACACCAGCGCGTGGTCATCCGTGAAGACCGAGGGGAGTATGTCCTTCTTCGTGACTGGAACAGTTTCGTTGTCAGAAGGAATGTCGGATACCACTTGAAGGCCCTGAGATTTCAGGAGGGAGATAATCTCAGAGAGAGCCTTATTAGGAAATTTAGCCTGCAAATAGTGTAGGAGGTTCGAAGTACGGCTGTGGTTAAAATTCCTGGCGATCAGGAGCAAATCGGCTTCCGACAAGAAATTGGAGTAATCAATCAATTCCTTTAGGAATTTCAGACGTTCCTGTTTGATTACCGCCCAGTTCACCAGCTCGTGCGGGACTGAAACGCCTAGGAAATCGGTCCAAGATACCCAGTCCTTTTTATAGAATGTAGCGGGATTGGCCGGTATGCTCTTTGGTCGATTCTTATCAAAGTCCCCAACCGTTTGTAATTTCAGGTCACAGGCAATCTGGCGGGCGAGTTGGCGCGCCTCTTCAAATGGCAAGAACCGTTCAGGAAGGTTCAAAAAGTCCACCCAGAACTTACCGTTACCTGCCTTGTAAAAAGGACTGGCCTCCCACTCCTTCTTATAAACAAAGTGGGCGGCCATCGGGATATTCTTAAAACTGTGCTGTTCATACTCCTTTATGCTTTTGAAGCCTTTACTGCGGGCAAGCTCTCTAGCTTCCATATATGGAAGCCTTTTAGAGCTTCGTTTGCGAAAGGGGGTTCCCAAGAAATCTTGCCACGATACAAACTCTCCTTGGTAGAAGGAAGGCGGGACGGTAGGTAGTTTGCCCTGGTGATTTCGACGGAATTTCGCATACTCTTCTATACTTTTCAAGTTGGCACTCCGCACCAAGTTGCGCGCCTCTTCAAAAGGAAAATAGCCTTTACGCCGATTGAACTTGGCTCTGAGTTCTGGGTCCGCCCAGATTGCCTTCATGCGTTCAGACGATCTAGCTCGTACCGCGGCATTATCGTGCGGGTCTCGGCTCCTGCTGGCCTTTTGCTGGGCGCGGAACTTCGGGTCCTTCCAGAGAGCCCTGAGTCTTTCAGCCTGTTCAGCTTTTTCAGTTTGGGTGAAGGGTCTGCGGCTCATATGGTTTCTCCTATGCTCCAGGACTTGGGCACTCATGCTGTCCCTTGCGCACAAAGAACACACAGGCAACCCGTTCACTGCCCCTGTGGATGGGAAAGTTTCCGTGTAGCTGGTGCACATCTGCGAGAATCAAGTCTCCCGGCTGGTAGTCAATCGCGATCCGAAATCTAGGGAAGCACAGATACCCGCCCTTGAAATCTCCCAATGTCGCCATGACGCCGAACGCGCCGGGGTAATCAAATGTGTCCGTGTGCGTCGCGGTCGGCGCGTTTTTCAGCACATAGAGCGTCGTAAATGCTGTGCCGTGAATCTTGAACTCTTCTGGAATCGTGTCCACATATTCCATTTGCTTCCTGTGCTCTTCAGGAAGCCACGCCTTATAGATGTTGTTGACTTCCCTTACGAAATCCTTCACCACGTCAAGGTAGAGTTCTGGTTTGCGAAGGGTCCACGCTGTTGGTTCGCAACGAAAGGGATGGTTGTAACGGTAAGGACCTAGCAAGTCGGCTTTGCCACCGTACTTCTTCAGGACAATCTGAGAAACCATGTTCTCGCGAGGGGACAGCGTTCCATCTTTTCGTTGCCATGGCTGAGCCGCATTCTCGCCAATGATGCCGGGTCGGTTACTAGGGTCGCCGTTAACGGTGCGGAGGAGTTTGTACGTGGGTTGCCAGATGTCTTTGTGGATCACACCCTTGAGCAACACCGCGAGCAGTTCACCACCCGGCCGATAGACCTTTACCACGTCCTCGGTTCTCGGTCGAAGAAGCTTGATGTCCAGCTTCTTTATGTCGGCAAATCGCAAGGGATACATCTTGCGTCGGGCCGGATGGTCAACTGCCAGCAAGTCTGAATGCTTAAGCCTTATTTCGACCATTCATGACCGCCTTATAAATGAGTTGGGACCGAGCAGGGTCTTTCATTGTGCGCCATCTCTTGTGGAACCTGTCCCGCTGTTTGGAGTTGAGCAGCAGGACGACTCTGTAAGTGGGCGTCCGGGCCGCTTTCGCGGTTCTTGCCTTTTCTATTTTTGCCGCTTCAGCGGCAATCAATTCTTCACGTTCCGCGATTGCTTCGTCAGCGAGACCTTCCTCCATAGCCTGTTCTAGGGCTTGTATGTCCTCTATTTCTATCCATTTACCGTTGTTTTCATTTTGAAAACGGATGGGCTTCCAATCCAAATTGTTCACAAATTTTGTGCGGGTCTGGTCGTGGTAGATGATGAGTCGTCGGGCCGTCGGATAGGTGATGTCCAATTCCGCTAAGTCCACCAGATAGGCATCGTGACCGCCGCCCCTGCGTGCGGCCTTCAACGCTTTAAGCCACTTGCCAAGCAGATAACGTTGGCGATGATTTCTAGACCAAAGACGCCAGATCCAATTCTTCAGCTTGGCGATGTGCTGCTTCAACTCGACCGGGTTGTTGGGAGGCGCTTGAGGCTCTGGTGGCAGAAACCGTTCTTCTTCCTCGTCAAGCTCCGCTTCTAATGGCGCTGGCCGGTGCAGGTTTACGACCCCACCGTGTTCTTCTACCTCTTCAACGTCGACCGATTGCGGAGGCTTTTTTCGCGGCTGTTCGTCCGGCGCTGGTACGGTTCCTGTAGACATACACTCTCCCGGGTCATTGTGACTCCGGGGGGAATCCGCCCGGTAGATTACGGAGGTCATGCACCAGCAGTCGGTGAATGCGGCCCCCCTCCGTCAGGTGCGTTCGGTTGCCACAGTGTCGTCCGTTCGAATCGTTCCGACCCCTAAGCTGTGGCGATTCCGGCTTGGGTATCCCCAAACGCACGGTTGATCTGATTCTGAGCGTGTTCGCCCTGCTCGGGCGCGAGGTATCGTTGCGTCATGCTTATGTCAGCATGACCTAGCCAATGCTGCACGGTGCGGATGTCTACGCCGCGCCGCAGTGACCATGTAGCGAATGTGTCCCGGCATTTGTGAAGCCAAAAATTCGCTTCATCCTGACGGGACTTCTTCGCATATTCCTTCATTGTCCTCAAGAAATGACCCTCTACATCGCCTTTCGCCGTTGGGAACACGAGGCGTGCCGCAGGGTTCTTTGCCTGCCACGCTGCCAATTTTTCAGCCAGTCCGCGCTCAAGCGGAACCACGCGGGACTTCCCAGTTTTGGTTCTGAAACCTTGTTTGGTCTGGAACTTGACCGTAGGATTGGTGCTGAGATCCAAATCCGTCCACTCAAGATAGGTCATTTCTCGCTCGCGTGCTCCGGTCTTCAGCAGGAACTCAAATGCCAGAGCGTCACGGACGCTAGTTATGACGAACATGAACTTGCTCCACTCCTGCATCGTGTATGCCTGCGGAGTCTCCTCCACAGGCGTAGGTCGCTCGCATTGTGGCAATAGCTTCTTGTGGTCCACTCCGGAAAACATAAGGAAAGCTGCAACGCTGTCATACAGGTTGCAAACGGTGCGGTGGCTGACAGCCTTCCGCTTTCTAGCCGGGTCGCCTTGCCGGAGTTTCATCATCCAGTCCTTCAAATCTTGTTTGGTGACTTCCGAAGGGAGGGTGCGCTTGATCGTGTCTAGGAAGCCTCTTGTAACGACTTCGAAGGAGCGAATTGTGTTGGGATGTAGGGGCGTGCCGTCCTTCTTGATAGTGGTCCTCTTGTCGTGGATAAATGCCGTTCGAAGCTCCTCTAGCGTCTTGGGTGCAGCGGGGGATGGTTTGGGCTGGGTAGCTTCGTCCTTGCTCAGAACCAAGAGCTCCTGCTCCTTCTGGCCTCGCGCCGCGCTGGCGGCGTTCAGGTCGGTTCCAACGCTCAGCCACTTGCGCTTCCCTTGCGCGTAAAAGTGAAGGCAATAGGCATCCCTCGGTCCACACACTTGAGGGTTCCGGCGGCGGATTCTCTCATAGCACCGACGGCCTTTTTCGTCGGTGATGCGGATGTATAGGCTGACTGATGGCAGACTCTTCACGGCTCTTGTTCCTTTCAAGCCGATACGTGGGTCTACAATGGGACAGCGATTTTAGGTAGCCGGGATCTAGCGGAAATAGGTAGCCGGACCCGCTAGGCTCCTATTTTCAAGGGATTAGAAGAACTGGCGGAGAGAGTGGGATTCGAACCCACGTTAGAGTTTCCCCTAAACACGCTTTCCAAGCGTGCGCCTTCAGCCACTCGGCCATCTCTCCGTCGCCACGTGTAGTGGCTTTTTATGATTCTAACAGGCTCTCAGGACCTCGCCGCCAGCCTCGAGAAGGACAGCATTCGAAGCGTCGCTCTGCCGGGAGAGTCAGCCTATAAAGGAAGCAGATTTTACTGGAAGAAAAGAAACTAGGAGCGAGACCCAGAAGCAGCGGCCGCGGCATTCGGCGTTTCAGGAGAAGTCGTCGCATGACCGTTCGTGGGCTGCGTCGGCTTGGACTGCATCGCATTGTCCCCCACACGGTGATTCAGGCAGTAGAGCGCGAGTTCCAGCCGGTCTGCGACTCCCAGTTTGTCATAGACTTTGCGCAGATAATTCTTCACCACCTGCTCGGTGGTTCCCACTCGCAGGGCAATCTCTTTGTTTTTCATTCCCTGCGTGACGCAGGAAACAATCAGCGATTCCTTGGGTGTAAGCGAAACCTTCGGACGCGAACCTGCCGGACGCAGTCCCTGCGTGCGATAAGCCTGCATCACCCAGCCAATAGCACGGCTGTCGAGCCACGGCTCTCCTTGTGCGACCTTGCGCAGGCATTCCACCAGCATTTCCGGCTCAATTTCCCGCGACACCACAGCGTGCGCACCGCGCCGGAACAGATCCAGCGTCATCTCCTGGTCTGGTTCCTGCAACACCACAACCAAACGGCAGTTTGCATTTTGCCGGAGAAGATCTGATACCGCGTCGCCCGGATTCGGGGCGAGCAGCGCTTCAAAAATCACAATGTCAGAAGAAAACTTCTGGATCGCAGCTATCGTCTGCTCCAGGCTTTCCGCCTGCCCCACAACCCGTACATCATCTTCGAGCGCGAAGATCTTGCGCAGCCCGGCACGGAAGATGGCCTGCGTGTCCGCGACAATCACTCGGATCGTGCCTTTGCCGTCGTCAGGCTGACAGACTTCCCCTGGCTCTACGCCGACCGAACTGCTGACCGAACTTCCGATTGAAGTGCTGCCCATCAATCCTCTTTTCGAGTTTTCGAACCTGTTCGCCGCACCCGAAATGGAGCAACCTTATTTCTTGTACTTTCTAGCTTCTGCAACCTGACCGAACCGCACTGACTAGCCGCACTTACTGCTCAAACTACCTGCGCTCAAAACGATACTCATCAATCACCACACCCACGCCGCGCCGGCCGCCATCTTCAAAACTGCGCACCACTCGCCCACGGCAATCCACTTGCACATCGGTATCCGCGCCCACAACATCAGCCGGTAGAGATAGCGTGAAATCGACCGCCGAACCAACCGGCACATCCGCATCCATGCGAAACAGTACCCCGTTGGCGGAAATGTTTTCGGTTTCGATCGTCTTTCCCCCGACGATCTCCCCCGCCGCTCCACCCTGGTTCACCGCCGACTTGAAGGCCACCGGCAATTTGATGGGGAAGCGGGGCGCGCCTTGCACATCCGTATAGCCCCGGCGATTCTTGCTCATATCTGCGATGGTTCCCTTAACGGCTTCAGACACGGTTAAGACGACCTTCCTTCCGCTTCCTGAACACGCACCGCTCCAATTGAGCATGTGCACATTTCAGGCCCAGATTACATCCCGGCGTTTACAACGCAAAGTTACGTAAGTCATGGAACAAAGGCGGCGAAGTGTCAGTAGTACAGGGACTTAGGGGCGTAGCTGGGCACAACCCTGTGGGCTTACTGCGGGCTTACTCGGTGGGATGGCAATATCTCAAAACTTCGTAACCTCTGTAAAGTTAAACTCCCTCACCTTCATCGCCGGCACCACCATGTCGAACGATTCTTCTCCGCAAGCGCGCACCGGCACGCCCATCACCTCGACATTTGAAAGCAGCGAGATCAGGCTTTCATTAAAGCGGAAATTGCGAATGCCGCACTGAATCTTGCCGTTCTCCACCAGAAACGTCCCATCGCGCGTCATCCCGGTCACAATCTTTTCATAAGGATCGACTTCACGGATGTACCACAGCCGGGTCACGAGCACGCCGCGCTCGGTCGAGGCAATCATTTCCTCAATGCTCTCCGGACTCTGCGGTCCGCCGAAAACAATGTTCATCGGCATTTCGCCGGCTTCGTTCGGCAACGGAAACCCATGTCCCGTAGCTTCGATCGTGCCCACCTTGCCGGCGTATTCCGATTTCTTCATCTTCTCGGCCGTGGCGCGCGCATACACCACCCGCTTCACCACTCCCTTTTCGACCAGTTGCACACGCTGCCGCGCCATACCCTCGCCGTCAAATGGAGAGCCCGCCTGCAACCGATGCGCAACGTCATCCGAAATATTGATGTTCTCCCCGAAAAGCTGCGTGCCGATCCGATCATTCAAAAACGACCGCTGATCCAGAATCGCCACCCCGCTGTAGTCCCAGAACATGAATCCAACAATATCGAGCGCCGCCGACGGCTCCAGGATCACCGTATACTTCCCCGGCGCAATTTCCCGCGGACGCGCCGACTCGACCGCTTTTTGCGCCGCAGTCTCCGCCAGTCGCCCCGCATCCAGCTTCGTCACATCCGGCGAATTCAGTTTCTGCCAGCCTGAAGAATCATCTCCCAGCATGGTGATCGAAACCTCGGCCAGCGTTTGTTCATGCCACTTCGCCAGACCCCGCGAGTTGAAAATTCCTTCGCAGGATTCAGAGTTTGAATAAATCCCCGCCGTCGTCAGTCCTGATTTACCCGCAACCGACACGATTTTCTTAACCACATCGGCACGCTCCGCTGGCCTGATCGCCGCCGTCTGCTCAAAAAACCTGGATGGCATAGCGCGGACACTCTTGTCCGCGGCTCCGTCCCTGGAATCTGCCTCCGCCGCCGTAGGCATCGGCAGCAAGTCAGGATCGGCCGCCTGTACCTGCGCCAGATTCTCCGAAGCCGCAATCGCCCGCCGCAAACTCTCGTCGTCAAACTGATTCGCCGTCGAACGCGCCGTCCGCCCCGCGAAATTCGTGCGGATCGAAACGACCGAATTCTCTTCCTCCACATTCTGATGAATCGCGTTGTTGGCAAAGCGAGTCAGGGCAAAGCGCGAGGATGTGAAGATCGCTTCAACCTCCTCCGCAGACGAGAAGCGGCGAATGCGGTCGAAGATGTCACCGGCTTGTTCTTTGGTCAGCATGAATGACAATCTGTAATTGATAATTTCGCAGCCCGGTAGTCGCCTGAGCTTGCCAATGCTGAGATGCCTTGAACTTCAGCTATAAATTGCAAAATTACCCGATTACAAAATTACAAAATCCTTCTCAACTCCCCCGGTATGCCGACCCCAAGCGAATATTCCGGAACCGCGCTGGACTCGCCCCATGACCCGTGCCCACAACTTGCTGCGGCTGCCCCTTGCCGCAATTCGGAGTGCCCCACAGCGTCCACTCCTCGCGCGAACAAATCGCGTCCATCGAATTCCAGAACTCGGTCGTAATCCCCGAATACGACGGATTTTTCAGCATCCGCACCCGCTTGCCGCGCTTGATCTCCCACGCAATCTCGCATCCGAATTGAAAGTTGTAACGCTTATCGTCAATCGACCACGATTTGTTGGTCTCCATGTAAATGCCATCGTCAGTCGCGGCAATGAGCTCTTCTAAGCTCAGCGGCGTTTCTCCCGGCAGAATGCTGATATTCGTCATACGGATCATCGGCAACCGGTTCCAGCCTTCCGCGCGCAAAGTTCCGCCCGACCGCGTCGCCCCGATCGTATGTGCCGTTTCCCGCGAACTCAGGTATCCAGTAAAGTGTCCGTTCGTGATAATTGGAGTTGACTGCGCCGCCACCCCTTCGTCGTCGTATGCAAAAGTCCCAAGCCCCGGCCCGTGTTCCTGCCGCGCGTCGGCAACCACATTGACAATTTCGCTGCCATACCGCAGACGTCCCAATTTCTCCAGGGTCAAAAATGATGTCCCCGCAAAATTCGCTTCCATGCCCAGCACTCGGTCCAGTTCAATCGGATGCCCGATCGATTCGTGAATCTGCAATCCCAGTTGCGAGCCGTCCAGAATAATCGTGTACGCTCCCTCCGGACACTGCTCCGCATGATGCAGCGCAACCGACTCTTCAGCCACGCGCCGCGCATTCTCCACCAGTTTCATCTCTTCAATCTGCTCGTAGCCGCGGTTCTGCCACTGCCCGCCAAACGAGTTCGGATACGACCGCTTCTGGATTTCCGATCCCGCAAACGCATACGCCGTATAACCCGCGCCCGTCGAATATTTTGTCTGATGAATGTCCGCGCCTTCGGACGAATGAAACCACGATTCTTCCCGCTGAAAGTTCATTCCGGCTTCGCTGAGCGTTACCCCCGGAACCCCGCTCATCTCCGCATCTACCTTCAGCAGCAGATCAATATTCTGCTCGACCGACGTGCTAAACGGATCGATCTCATAAGGGGTCGTCCATTCCGCGACCGCCGCCGGTTCCGCCGCCAGGCGCACATCTTCGCGCTTCACCCGCGCCGAGGCCCGCGCAATTTCAACCGCCCGCGCCGCTGCCGCCTTCACCGCACTGCCGCTCAGATCCGCAGTCGCCGCAAATCCCCACGCTCCATCAGCGACCACTCGCACGCCAATGCCGAGCGACTCCGACTCCGACGCATGGCCGACCCGTCCGTTCTTGGTCGTCAGCGAGCGGTTGCGAATCGCGACCACCCGCGCGTCCGCATAGGTCACTCCGCGTGCGGATGCGGCGTCCAAAGCCAGAAGGGCTACGCTTTTCATTCAGATTTAAATCGATTCGGATTTAGTTCGCGAACTGAGGCGAACGGGCGATAGAGTAAACCGGCGCTCGACCTTTTTCTACTTTTTCTCCAATTTCGCTGCTATGTGGGATTCAGAACCAGCCTGCACCGCGATTTCTTTCGTCCAGTCTTTATAGCCGGTCTGGGCTACGCGAATCGTGTGCTTCCCTGCGGCCAGTTTCAGGTTCGCGAATGTGCTGCCGACGAACGTGCCATCGACATAGATTTCGGCACCATCTGGAGTCGAGCCGACCGACATTGCAGCGGTTTCCTCTGGAGCGCTCGCAGGCGTTGCCGCTGGAAGAGAGACTAATCCGGCATCGAGCATAGCGTGCATAAGTGCTACGTGCGAGGATTTGTTCTCTTCTTCGGGATGATTCGCCATATAGATGACGAACACCTTCGCTATCTGAGCGCCCGCTACCCCTTCCTCGAAAGTTACTGTCGATAGAACCCCTTTGTCGTTGTAAGTCAATGTATCTTGTACTCCCCGATACCAGCCCGACATATAGCCCCTGCACCAGGCATTCGCCGGATTAGCGGAGCTAGTAAAGTCAGGGCTCGATGCATTTTGGCATTGATTGGCAAGGTAAGAAGCACTGACTTCGCCTGTAGTGGTTCCCCAGGCATATGAGCTGAGAAGCAGGACTGCAGTCAGAATGCGTTTCATCAATAGTCCCCTGTCTTGACTGCATTCTCGTTCACTCCGCCAAAGCTTGGCAACTGGGAAAATGCAAACGAAATTGCGTTGATAACCCGATAATCGGCCCGACATCGGAAGCCGAACCGGCGAAGAGCGCACCGAAGGCAAAAGGGCGGCAGTTTTCGGATTGAATGCAATCCCAGATTTCGCGTATCACCGGCAGAACGGCATTGGCAGATCGTCGTAAAGTACATCGCTCAGTGCAATCCCGGAGCGGCCATCGCAAGCGGCGCTGATTTGTGCGAAATGTCCATTAGAAATCGCCCGGCGTGCATATCCTGACCCGCACTCGCGCCGTCGTCACCACCACTCGAGTCGCTCCAGATCGCTCCAATTTCCACTTTGCCGTTGGCGCTCGCGCCCTTGCCTGCGACCTTGGTAGGTTGACGGCGCTGCTTATCGACGTAGGCCTTAATCACCTGCGATGCCACGCGCGCCGCCAGATATCCGTGCTCACCTTCTTCCAGCAGCGCGCACACCACAATCTCCGGATCGCGTCGCGGCTCCACTCCCGCAAACCATCCATTGTCTTTGAATTTCGCCTTACCGTTCGCCACCCGCGCCTTGGCCATGTTGCTGATCGTCTGCGCGCTGCCAGTTTTGCCGGCAAAGTCGATGCCCTGCAAGTGCGCGCTGTTCGCCGTCCCCAGCGGAGAAACCACGTTCGCCATCGCGTCCGTAATCAACTCCCAGTTCTGCGGATCAATCGGCACTCGCGTTTCCCCATTCATATCCGACGCCGGAACCACATTCGGTGGCAAGTCCGTAGGATTGATCACATGCGGCCGCTGCAACAATCCTCCGCTCGCAATCGCTCCAATCGCCCGCGCCAATTGGATCGGCGTCGTCGCCACGGCCCCCTGCCCGATACCCACTGAAATCGTTTCTCCCGCATACCACTTCTGTTTGAAGTTGCGGATCTTCCATTCTTCCGACGGCATCACCCCGCTGACTTCCTGCGGCAAGTCAATTCCCGTTTTCTGCCCCAGCCCAAACGCGGTCGCATACTTCGCAATCCGGTCGATGCCCAGCTTCTCCGCCAGCGTGTAGAAAAATACATCGCACGATTGGTAAATCGCTTTGCTGATATCAACCACGCCATGCACGCGATGCTCTGCCAGCACCCAGCATTTGAAATATCGGCCATAGAATGTCGCCCCGCCGGCGCAATTCACATGCATATCCTGCGCGATACCTTCTTGTAGCCCGGCCGTCGCCATGATGATCTTGAACACCGACCCCGGAGCCAATTGTGCCTGGATCGCCTTGTTCAGCAGCGGATGATCGGGATCTTCCACCAGCTTGTTCCACTCGTCCCGCGAAATCTTCACCGCAAAATCATTCGGATCGAACGTCGGCCGGCTCACCATCGCCAGAATTTCACCGTTGCGCGGATTCATCGCCACCACCGCGCCGTTCTTTCCCTCCAACGCCTCTTCAGCCGCAATTTGCAAATCCAGATCGACCGTCAGCTTGAGCTGTTTCCCCGGCTCCGCCGGCGTTTCGTCCAGCCGCCCCACTTCCCTCCCATGGCTGTTCACCAGCGCCCGCCGCGATCCGTTCTTGCCCATCAAAATATTGTTGTACTGCTTCTCCACTCCGCTCACGCCCACCACATCACCCGGATTGTAGAGCTCAAACTGCGGCTGGTTGAGCATGTCCTCGGTCACTTCGCCCACATAGCCGATCAGGTGTGCCATGAAACCGTTGCGTGGATACAGCCGCCGGTGCGCCATGATTGTTTCCAGCTCCGGCAGTTCGTTCTTATGGGCTTCAATGAACGCCAGCTCGTCGGGCGTAATGTCTTCTTTCAAAAAGATCGGCTGGTATTGCGGCATCGAAGAAAAATGCCGGATGCGCTGCCGCACTTCTTCCGGATTCAAATGCAGTCCCTGGGCAATCGCGTCCGCATCCGCATTCAGGTCGCGCGTGGAATCGCGCAGCAGAAGCGCCGAGAACGATGGATAGTTATCGACAATGACCCGGCCCTCGCGGTCCAGTATCTTGCCCCGCGGCGCTAGAATCGGCACATTGCGAACGCGATTTTTTTCCGCCAGCAATGCATACTCATCGCTGTGCATCACCTGCAGTCGCCACAATCCGTAAGCCAGCAGCAGAAAAATAAACAGCACCACATACTGCACGGCAGTCAGGCGGAGCGCGGAAACCTTTTCTTCGCGGCCGAACATCAATCCCTCGGAATTTCGCAGAATGGAATTTCGCGGAAGTTAACCCCATTCTACCCCGCGCTTAATCCTCTCCGGAATATCGTTCCAAACGAAAGTTTCTCGATTCGACAACCTCCCGCGCACCGTCATCCTGAGCGAACTGAAGGACCTATGCATTCCCGCCCCCTGCGCGCCTCGCGTTCCTAAGCACCCGCAGGCCATGTACAACCGGGAATTGAACTCGGTACCCCGGCAGGTAACAATAGAAGCTGCAACAATAGAGCCTGACATACGTCCTACTTATTTCCGGTCAAGGATTTACATGCGGATTCGCAGTTTCATCATCGCTTACGCGCTCGTGCTGGCCATTTTGCTTTTCGCCGACCGGCGTCCCGGTCCGTCCCAGCAGGACCGCTATTCGCATGTCGTCGACCTCACCGGCGGCGAAAGCGTAAATTCGGCGCCCGCCTCACCCGCAATCACCTCGACTGAATCCGCTGCCGCGGAATCAAACACCCGCATCATTGCTCCCGGAGCTCTCATCCCCGGAACCTGGTCTGCCGGCCAGATTCCTGCCGAGCGTCTCATCGCTCCGCTCGTCGTCATAGACCTAAAGATAGAAGACGCGAACACAAGAACTTTGAATGCAGATTCAACCGCCCAAAACAGCGCGCAAGTCTCCCTCGACGATATCGCCGCCTGGGAATCGCATCATGGCATGATTCCCCAGGGTTCCGTCGTCGCCATCCGTCGCGCAACCGCACCTCATGACATCGCAACCACGCCCCTGCCGATCACCCGCGACGCCGCTCAATTTCTGATCGATGCCCGCTACACCATAGGGTTCGCCGTCGAAACCCAGGTCGATTTCTCGTCTGACAGGACCCTGGCGCGCCAAATCGCCCTGCGTGGCGCTTACGTGGTCGAACAAGCCGCCCCCTTCACCTCGCTGCCCCCAACCGGATCGCTCGTCATCGTCGCCCCAGCCAAATCCGCCCCCGGAAAAACCCAGAACCCGGGAGATGCCCCCGTCCGCATCCTCGCCATGGTCCGCTAATAATGGTGCGCTAGACACGGTCCCCCAGAAACGGTGCGCCCTAACTGCCAATGACTCCCTTCATCATTCTCGCGGTCGCCGGATTAGGAGCTCTTCTCACTCTCCGGAACCTTTCCAGACGACGCAGTTTTCAGCGAGACTATGGCTTCCAGGGCGAATTTCCGGGTAAATATTATGCCTGCGAGGTTCGGATCTCAGACGCCGAGGCGGCATCGCGATGCCGTATCGGTGCCACCGACTCCGCGCTTTACTTGATGGCCGATCCTGAAGTTCAACGGAATGCGAAATGGCGGATGTGGCAATACCGGGATTGGGACTTTCGCGCAATCTCCAACACTGACCTGCGGATTCCCTGGAACGATTTGCACTGCAAGGCGGGAAAAGTATTTTTCAAAGATGTTATTTGGTTTCAAATTCCCACACGAAGATTCGACGTTTATGTCTCGAGAGAAATTGGCGAGCGGATTCTAGCCGACGGACGACGCGAAATACCGGCCTGAAATTACGGCCGCGTTCGGCGCCCCTTTTCCTTTGCTCCACATTTTCTGCACCGCATTTCATCCCAAAATCATCTACGCTTCTCGGAGGGATTTACATGGCTGACCCGCGCTATCCCATCGGAAAATTCTCCTACTCTGGCCCGCTCACCGTCGAACAAAAACAGGAATGCTTGAACGACATCGAGCAAACTCCCGCCCGATTGCGTGCCGCCCTCAGCGGACTTTCCGACCAGCAGCTCGATACTCCCTATCGCGATGGCGGCTGGACCCTCCGCCAGGTCGCTCATCACGTTCCCGATAGCCACATGAACTCTTACGTCCGTTTCAAGCTGGCGCTCACCGAAGACGAGCCCGCCATCAAGTCCTACATGGAGGATCTCTGGGCCGAATTGCCCGAGGCGAAAAGCGCTCCCATCGAACCCTCGCTCGCCTTGCTCGATTCGCTCCACCAGCGCTGGATGCTCATGCTCCGCAAACTCACCGACACCGACTGGCAACGTACCTTCCTCCATCCCAAGCTCGGTCCCGTGTCGCTGGAGAAAAATCTAGCCCTCTACTCCTGGCACGGCCGCCATCACGTAGCCCACGTCACGACCCTGCGCGAAAAAATGGGATGGTAGGAACAAATTTGGCCGCCAGCGTTTAGCGCTAGGTATCTAGCCGCCAGCGTCGTGCTCAACGGTCTTTGCTAAGGGCTAAGTGCTAATTGCCAAGTGCTGAGTGCGGGTTCACGGCAACCCCGCCTTCCATGCCAGATAACTCGCCGCCTCCCGCATCACCGCAAAAAATCGGTCCCACCAGTGCCGCGGACGCGACTCCGGCCTCGGAGCCAACTCCACTTGCACCCCTTCATGCTCGAGCAATGCGCGGATGCGAAACACGTGGTACGCGTCACTCACTGCAATGCAGCTGCGCATTCCATTGACTCGCATGATGTTGGCAACGCGCGCCGCCGATTGCGCCGTGTCCGATCCCTGGGTCTCCGCAATCAGTGCCTGCTCCGGAACGCCGCGCCGAATAAGATACTCTTTGCCCACTCCGCCTTCGCTGAAATCCGGATCCAGCGCCGATCCGCCGGTCGTGATCACCACCGGCGCCATGCCCTTCTCAAACAATTCGTAGCCGTGATCCAGACGCGCCCGGTACACCGGCGACGGATGCCCCGCATATTCAGCCGCCCCAAAAATCGCGATGACGTCAGCCTTAATCGTGGCCGTTTCCTTAGCTGCGCTGGCAATGCGCGATCCCGTTATGCCAAAAAACATCAGCAGAGCGCCCAGCACAGCCGGCACCAGCAGCGCCCACGGGCGCATCCAGAAGGATTTTGGTTGGCCAGATCTAGTGGAGTCGTCGGACATAAAAACAGAGTCCAAAGTTTCATACTTGCTACCCTGAAACCTTGCAACTCTGAAACCTGAAACTTGGGCTTTTAAGACAACGCTTCGACAATATCCTTGGTAGCAATCGCGCCCTCGCGCAGAATCTGCCAGGTACCGTCTTCTTTGAAATGCACAATCGTGGAAGAAACGGTGCGCGGAGACTTTCCTCCATCCACGATCATCGAGATGCGGTCTTGTAATTGCTCCTGCACCTCTTCCGCAGTCGTGCATTCCGCGGCGCCGCTCAGGTTGGCGGAAGTCGCCGTGATGGGAATTTTCGCCGCCCGCACCACCGCCAGCGGAATGGTGGCCGCCGGCACTCGCAACGCCACATTGCCCGTATTCGCCGTGACCTTCAACGGCAGATGCGACGCCGCCGGAACAATAATGGTCAGCGGCCCTGGCCAAAACCGCCGCGCCAGCAAATGAAAATCGTCCGGCAGCGGACGCGCAAATTCCTCCGCCTGATCCACATTCTCGATCAGCAGCGAAAGCGGCTTGTGCCGCAACCGCGATTTGATTTCGTAGACGCGCTCTACCGCGCGCAGGTTGAACGGGTCTGCCGCCAGCCCGTAAAACGTGTCCGTCGGCATGCCCAGCACCTGGCCGGCTTGAATTTGCTCAGCCGCGTACTTGATCAACGAAGCTTCTGGCGTTTCGGCATGAATTTTTAGGATCTCCGCGCGCACTCTGGTTCCTTCCCGGTTCCTTCTGACGATCGGCGCAAACGGCCTACGCTGCCCCCTCCAAATACTTCCGGCGTAAACCTCGCCCCGCGTAAAGATTGTCTGTGTAAACAATGAAATGTACCATACATCCTGTTCTCGGAACCAACCCACGGAACCAGCCCATGAGGCCCGCCGCCAAGCTTCCACGAAGCGCCCGTCAGACCGACCGCCTGCGTCCCATCGCTGGCCGTCACAACCAGCGCCTCAAGGACTTGCGCCTCGCCTTCCGTCGCGCCGAACTCACCGCTCAGGGCGAATGCGCGATCGAAGGCGTCAAATTATTGGAAGAGGCCTTGCGCAGCGGCCTGCATTTGCCAAGCATATTTTTCAGCGAATCGGCGCGCCCGCTCGCCGAAAAGCTTTTTCCCCAGATCAGCGCCCGTACTGAAACCCTCGTCCTGCCCAACGCCCTCTTCAACTCGATTGTCCCCAGTGACGCTCCTCAGGGCGTTGCTGCCCTCGTCAAGTTGCCAGGTTATACATCGGAGCAACTACTCGATCGCTCCAGCGCCAGTCCGCTCGTCGTCGCCGCCGGACTGCAAGATCCCGGCAACTTGGGCACAATCCTGCGCTCTGCCGAAGCCTTTGGAGCCGCCGGAATTTTTCTCACCGAAGGAACCGTCAGTCCCTACAACTCGAAAGTCCTGCGCGGTTCAGCCGGCTCGCTCTTCCGCTTGCCGTTCTTGCAGATTTCATCCGCAGAGCTGCTGCTTCTTCTTCGCGCCCGCCGCGTCCGCCTCCTGGCAACTTCTTCCCACCACGGAACTCCGCTGCCCCAAATTTCATGGACTTTGCCGCTGGCCATCTTCATCGGCAACGAAGGTGCAGGTTTATCGCGTGACCTGACCCGTCAAATGGATGAAACGCTGGCCATTCCGCAAGCCGCGCCAGTCGAATCCCTCAATGCCGCAGTCGCCGCTAGTATCGTGCTCTACGAAGCAGCAATGGCAGGTCGGAGGTGAGAGTCAGATTGCAGAGGTCAGATTGCAAAAGTCAGATTGGAGAGGTCAAAGCCTTGATCTGCGAATTGTTTGTTTGCACCCTGGAGTCTTCACCTCTGCAATCCGACCTCTGACCTTTAACCTTTTATGAGTCTCTTCGCTCCCATCCCGAACCACGATCAACCGGCCGCCGGAGCCCGCCCCCTCGCCGACCGCATGCGTCCTCGCACCCTCGACGAATTCGTCGGACAAGAGCACCTCGTCGGCCCCGGCAAGCCGCTGCGCGTCCAGATCGAACGCGACGATCCTACCTCGATGATTTTCTGGGGACCTCCCGGAACCGGCAAAACTACCCTGGCCAAGATCATCGCCCACATCACCAAGGCCGACTTCATCGAATTTTCCGCCGTCCTCGCCGGTATAAAGGAAATCAAGCAGGTCATGGCCGACGCTGATCGTGCCCGCCAGTACGGCACCCGCACCATCGTCTTCGTCGACGAAATCCACCGCTTCAACAAAGCCCAGCAAGACGCTTTTCTTCCCCACGTCGAAAAAGGCAGCATCCGCCTCATCGGAGCCACCACCGAGAACCCTTCTTTCGAAATCAATTCCGCGCTCCTGTCGCGCTGCCGCGTCTATGTGCTGAAGCCGCTCACCGAAGATCAGATCGTCGCTCTGCTGCGCCGCGCGCTCCAGGATAACGAGCGGGGTCTCGGGCAGATGCATCTCGAAGCCTCCGACGAAGCTCTCCGCAAAATCGCCGCCTACTCCAGCGGAGACGCCCGCAGCGCCTACAACGTCCTCGAAGTCGCGGCAGCGCTGTCCGCCCAACCCGCAAATGACGCGCAACAATCCGCGTCTCCCACCCCCAGAATCATCACCGACGCCACCATTCAAGAGGCGCTCCAGAAACGCGTTCTGCTCTACGACAAAGCCGGCGAAGAGCACTACAACATCATCTCCGCCCTGCACAAATCGGTCCGCAACAGCGATCCTGACGCCGCTCTATACTGGCTCGTTCGCATGCTCGAAGCCGGAGAAGATCCGCTCTACATCGCCCGCCGCGTCGTCCGCATGGCCGTCGAAGACATCGGCCTGGCTGAGCCGAACGCCCTCGCGCTATGCATGGCCGCTCGCGACGCCGTCGATTTCATCGGCATGCCCGAAGGCAATCTCGCCCTCGCGCAAGCCGTCGTCTATCTCTCGGTCGCCCCAAAATCAAACGCGCTCTACACCGCCTACAGCGCCGTCGTTCAGGATGTCGAACAAACCGCCGCCGAACCCGTTCCGCTGCACCTGCGCAATGCCCCCACCAGCCTGATGAAAGCAATCGGCTACGGCAAGGACTATCAATACGCCCACGACGCCGAAAATAAAGTCTCCGACATGCAATGCCTCCCCGACAGCCTCCGCGACCGCCACTACTATCATCCGACGAATGAAGGAGTTGAAAAGCGAATCCGCGAGCGCCTGGAAGAAATCAAACAACTCAAACATCCGCCCTCAAATCGACCGGCCGCACCCAAATCCAATCGAACAAAAAGAGAATCTGAATCCTGATTCTTCACATCTCATAATTCAGTTTCCACCCCGCCCAGGAGGGTCTTCTCGTGGCTACGTCTCCGCTCACGGAACTCGGTTTTTCCACTCCCCCTTCTCCTGAAGCACCCGCGCAAAAGCTCGCGGAGCTGATCCGTCTGCAAAAATTCGCGCATCGAATCACCTCCACCCTCGACCTCGACGAACTCGTTCCCCGAATCGTTGACGAAGTTGCCACATCGATCGGCAACGTCGAAGTCAGCCTCTATCTTCACCACGCCGAGCGGAGCGAACTCGTGATGGCGGCCGCTCGAGGATGCATCGGATGCGCCGTCTTCGCCAAAGGCCATCGCCTGAAAGTCGGCAAAGAAGGTATGGCCGGCCATGTCGCCGCTACCCGCAAAGTGCACTACGCCCCCGATGTGCGCGTCGATCCTTATTACATTGCCTGCGAGCCTACGACACTTTCCGAAATCGCCATTCCCCTTCAGGTGGATGACGAACTCGTCGGCGTCTTCACCGCCTCCCATCACGATCTCGATGCTTTCTGCCCCGATCAAGTCCGTCTTCTCCAGGGACTCTGCTCGCACGTCGCCGTCGCCGTGCACAACGCCCGCCGTTTCGCCAATGAGCGCGATCAGCGTCAGCGCATGACCCGTGAAGCCGAAGAAGCTCGCATCATTCAGCAGGCCCTGCTGCCCCGAACCTCGCCTTTGATTCCCGGTTTCCGCGTCTCCGGACTTTCCATTTCGGCTGGCTCCGTCGGCGGCGATTGGTATGACTTCATCCCGCTCGCTGGCGGACGTTGGGGCTTGGTGCTGGCAGATGTTTCCGGCAAAGGCACCGCCGCCGCTCTACTCATGTCCGCCACCCGCGGCATGTTGCGTTCGCTGGCGCAAATCGGTTCTGGACCGGCCGAAGTCCTCACCCGCCTCAACAACATGATGATCGAAGATTTCCCCGATGGACGCTTCGTCACCATGGTCTATGCCGAACTCGACCCCGCCAGCCGCATTCTCCGGGTCGCCAATGCCGGCCACCTGTCCCCCTTGCTGGTCGAGCCTTCCGGACACCGCTGGATCACGCATGAACACGGCTTGCCCTTGGGACTTTCCGCTAGCAAATTCTCCGAGACCGAAGTGACTCTCGGTGACCACTCCCGCATCGCATTTTATTCCGACGGAATTACCGAGGCCGATCTCGATTCCGGCGAAGAATACGGCGCCGAGCGCCTCCTAGCCCAGATGCAGTCTCCCGAAGTTACTCCCGACAGCCTGCTCGCCGATGTCAGAAGATTTTCGAACGGATGCGGCCTGCGCGACGACGCCACGGTAATTCTCGTGAAGGCCCGAGAAACTGAATCACGCCCCAGCAACAACGCCTAGAAGAGATAGAGACAAGCGAGATAGAGATAAGAAGGATAGAAACAAGAGAAATAGAGAAAAAAACGGATGCCGTTCCCTACCCGAACCTTGCCCGATGCTCTTTTAAAACGCAGCGGTCCATCACCACGAACATTCCAGCTTTCCGCGCCTTTTCCGCCGCAGCTTCGTTGATCACGCCCTCCTGCAGCCAGATCGCCGGAATCTTCAGTTGAATCGCCTGTTCCACAATCCCATCCACATATTCCGACCGCCGGAATACATCCACCAGATCGATCTTCTTCCGTAATTCGAGCGGAATGTCGAGCAACGATGGATAAGCTTTCTCTCCCAGAGTCTCCGTAATCAGCGGATTCACCGGAATAATCCTGTATCCCGCTGCTTGCATGTATGCCGAAACGCCGTGACTCGGCCGCATCGGGCTCTCCGATAGCCCAACCACGGCAATCGTCTTCGCCCGCGACAGCAGCTCGTAAATAGGATCCGATTGCGCCATAGGATCCAATTGCGGCAAGAACTATCTCCCCAATCCAAGCAGTATGAGTTACTGGCTACCGGTTACTGTTCTCAGTTTTTCTTTTCCATCTTCTGCTTGAACATGCGCAGTGCCAGCTTACGGATCGTATCCGAAACTTCCTTGTTGCCCGAAAGGTTCCTCAGATCGCCAACCAGCAGGTTCTTCATCAATCCCAGCGACAAATCCAGTGGAGTGCGCGGATTAAAAACCAGGTTCCGCATGATGGTGTAATTCTTGGCAAACTTCCGTTTCATTGGAATTGCCCGCAGCACTGCCTCCAGCACATTTTTCTGCAAGGCAAATTTCTCCACTTCGGCGTCAGAAAGTTTCGGAGAATCCAGCACTGCCAGCGACACCAGCTTCGTCGAATCGCGAATCAGAATCGACCGCTCCTCCTTGTTGCCCCGCATCGCCAGCCCAATCCGCCCGCGGATGTCGAGCTTCGAAATTTTCTGCAGTGTACTGTCACGCCGTTCCTCATGCGCGGGAACCAGATGCTTCTTCGCCCGTGTCGCTGCAGTTGCCGCCGTGCTTGCCGCTGCCGTTGCGGTCGAGCTTGCCGGAGGTTGTCCCGCTGCAGCCGCCTCTTTCTCCCCCGTCTTCGGCGGCTCGACCGTTGCCGCATCCTTCGCCGCCCTCGCACCATCCGCCGAAGCCTGCGGCCCTGCGCTCGCTGCCGCCGTCTCGGCTCCGATCATGTCCTCGGCCCCGATCCCCAGTGCATGGAAAGGCTTGTCTGCTTCCACCGCCAACTCTGCCGCATTCTCTTCCAGAAACTTGACGACTGCGCTTTCAACGGCTTCATCCGGCGCATCGGTTTCCGCCTGCGCCGCTCCCGGACTCGCCCCCAAATCCGTGAGCTCTTTCTCAATCGCAGCAATCTCATTCGGACGCAGGTTGCCATTCGTCTGCAAAGCCTGCAACAACCGCGCCGATCCCTTTACCCGCGCACTCGCCAATAAAACTTCAACCACCGCCCGCGCTCCCGACACGGCCAACTTCTGCAGCGATTCTTCAGCCACTGCCGGATTCTCCACCAACACCGGCAACAGACAAGTTCGCAGGTTCTCCAGCGAAACGTAATATTCCAGCACCTCGGCGCTCGTCTTCGGATCGCTCGCGGCCGTCAGGCTGGCTTTTTCGTCCCACCCCGCCAGCGTAAGCCGCGCCTGTTCGCCAAACAATTTGTGATGCAGCGCAAGATAAACCAGAATCTCGATCATCTCGTCCGGCGTCACAGAAAGCGATCCGCGCGCCGCCGATTGCATCAGATGCGACGGAACCTGCGAAGTGCGAATCATCTCAATCATTCGCGGCATGGTTCATCTCCCGGAACTTGCAAGCGCTTTAGCTCTTATTGCTGCCCTTACGTTGACGACCTTGCTCTTTCGCCACTGCCGCCTCTAACTGCGCGACCGCAATTTCAAGCTCGCGCGTGTTTCGGTTCAGGCCCCGCCGCTGGTATTCATCGCTTAACGCGCGATAGTACCAAAGCGTGCCTTCCTTCTTTCCCGTAAACCGCTTCCAGATTGATTCTCCATCCTGCCGGTAATCCGCCAGAATCGTCCGCACGTTGTGGAGCTTGTCCGATGCCGAAACCAGCCGTGTTTCCGCATCGGCATGTTTCAATTCGCGCAGATAACCTTTCTTCCGTTCCACCCACTCCGCCTTCGGCTCGCCGAATGAATCCGTGCACCCCTCCACAATCTTCGCCACCCGCGCCCCAAACATTCTGCGGACTTCTCGCAACCGAGGCATGCCTCCGCAATCCTCCACCACATCGTGCAGCAAAGCCGCAATCGCCACGTCTTCGTCGCCGCCCGCTTCCAGCACCAGCGCCGCCACCGCCATCAGATGCGAAAGATACGGCACCGCCGTCTGCTTTCGCGTCTGCCCCGCATGTTTCTCCGCCGCATAGCGAAACGCCCGCTGCAAGCGGGGACCGAGCTTCGGTGGTTTAGCTGTGCGTGTTGCCATCTCTAGAGGAATGCAGGCGACATTGAATTAGCCAATAGCAGAAGCACATATGTGCATAAAGCCGCAGCAGGTGTAAACCCCTCCGATTTGAAAGAACTCCTAACAAATGCAGAAATACAGGGACACAGCAACAAGACTAGAAACGCGACTGCCACAAAGTGATTGCTGATTCCAGCCCAGTGGTGATGAACGCTTGTAAACCACGCCAACCAGCAAATCGCGAAGAAGGCTAGAACGAAAATACCCATCTTCCTCTGACGGCGATCCTGCGGAAGATCAGCAGAGCTTCGCAACTCTCCTACGTCCATCATGAGCACCTCCATTACTCGAGACTACAATCACTTCTTCTCTTCTCTCCGCATCCTTAAATACGCCTGCATCAGCGGACGCAGATCGCCATCCAGCACCCGGTCCACGTCGCCGATTTCCAGCTTCGTGCGATGGTCCTTGATCATCCGATACGGTTGCAGAACATACGACCGGATCTGCGATCCGAAATCGATATCCAGTTTCGAATCCTCAATCTTCTTCGTGACCTCGCGCTTTTTCTCCAATTCGTATTCGTAGATCTTCGACCGCAGCATGCTCATCGCCTTGTCTTTGTTCTTGTGCTGCGAGCGCTCATTCTGGCAAGCAGCCACCAACCCCGTCGGTATGTGCGTAATCCGCACCGCCGAATCCGTCGTATTCACATGCTGTCCGCCCTTGCCGCTCGAACGATACGTGTCAATCCGAATGTCATCCGGCTTGATATTCACCTCAATGCTGTCATCAATCTCCGGAGAAACATACACGCTGGCAAACGACGTATGCCGCCGTTTCGCCTGATCGAAAGGAGATATCCGCACCAGCCGGTGCACTCCAATTTCGCTCGTCAGATAGCCGAACGCATATTGCCCAATCACCGAAAATGTCGCCGACTTGATTCCCGCTTCTTCCCCCGGCTGGTAGTCATACATCTCAGTCTTGAAGTTCTGCCGCTCCGCCCACCGCAGATACATGCGCAGCAGCATCTCGGCCCAATCCTGCGACTCCGTTCCCCCCGCCCCCGGATGAATGGTCATAATCGCATTCAGCCCATCGTTCGGCCCCGAAAGCAGCGTCTCGGTTTCTACCCGATCCACCAGCTCCCGCAGCGACTCCAGATCGCGCTGCAAGTCAGCCGTAACGTTCTCGCCTTCACCGGCCAGATCGAAATAGGTAGCGATGTCGTCGCTACGCCGCGCCAAATCGCCTTCCAGCGACAACATGCTTTCCAGGCGCTTCCGCTCGCGCATTACCTGCTGAGATTTTTCAGGATTCGACCACAGATTCGGGTCCGCCGCTTGCTTTTCAATTTCGGCAAACTGCTGGCGCAGCTTGTCCGCGTCAAAGATACTCCCGCAGATCGTGGACCTTGGTCTTTAATGAAGTGTATTGCTGTTCCAGTTCATCTGCCATTGTTTGCCACCCGGCTTATCAAACTCGGCCAATCGCCTGTCGTTCGTCCGTGGTTCTTGCTAACCACTAACGACCATCGACTAACGACCTTCTCGAAACAAAGCGCATCAGCAGCGCTCCTATCGAAATTATCGCACACAGATATGCGAACCAATCCCCATGCCGCGTGTAGAAAGTGGTTCCCTCCCGCAGCGCATAAGGCGCGTCAAGCGCAGTCCGCACTTTCCGCGGAGTAGCCGCCACAATCCTTCCATAAGGATCAATCGACGCCGTCATCCCCGTGTTCGTTCCCGCCAGCAGCCACCGATCATTCTCAATCGCCCGCATTTCCGTCTGCTGCAAATGCTGCGCCCACGCCCCGCTGTCGCCGTACCAACCGTCATTCGAAATATTCAGCAGCACTTGCGCGCCCTGCAGCGGCCCTTGCCGCACTTCGTCGGGAAAAATCGATTCATAGCAGATAAAAATTCCTACCCGCTCGCCTCCCGCGTCCAACGGAGCATGCGATGCACCCCGTTGAAATTCTCCAACCTCCTTCGTTAGACCTCCGGCAAAAGCAAACACCTGCGGAAACGGTAAGTACTCGCCGAACGGCACCAGATGCACCTTGTCATACCGTCCCACCCACTCGCCCTCCGGATTGACCATCGCCGCGGAGTTGAAGATCTGCGACCCCTCGCCGCCGCCATGCATCGCCGGTTTAATTCCAATCGAACCCGCCACCACCCAGCTTCCCGACTCCTTCGCCAGCGCGCTCACCGCACCTCGAAATAAAGGATCGTTCGTATAAAACGGCGATGGCGACTCCGGCCACACAATCAGGTCAGGCCGTCGAGAATCTTTCGTTTCTCCCGGCGGATGCAAACTCAGCCCGGTCAAGTCTCGCAGCGTGTCTTCAAAATATTCTCTCGTCCACGCCCCGCCCTCAAGAATCGGAACATTCGGCTGCACCAGCAGCGCGTTCCGGTCTGCCGGCACCGGAGGCGGTACCAGCAATCGTCCCGCCTGCAGAATCACTGCCGCCCCGCACGCCGCCACCAGCAACAATCTCTTCCGTGCGCGCGGGCCCAGAAACGCCGCCGCAAACACGCTGTTCACCAGCACAATTTCAAACGACAGCCCGTAAACGCCGACCAGACCCGCAATCCGCGTGAGTCCAAAATTTCCCGTCTGCGAATATCCCAACAGCTCCCACGGAAATGCCGTGATCCGCGTCCGCGCCAACTCCACCGCTACCCAAAGAAACGGAGCCGCCGCCAGCGCTCGTTGGATTGCCGCCCCCGACTCCGCAGGTTTTAGTCCAGAGCCGCCCGCTCCCGCCACCAGCGCCAGCAGCATTCCAAACAACCCGTGATAGAGCCCCACATATAAGCAGAACAACAACAACGCCAGCGCCGCCACCGGAACCGGCAGCCCGCCATACCGGTGCATCGTGTCGAAGATCCAGTAACAAGTTCCTGCAAACCACAGGATGCCGCACAGATAGCCCAGCAGAAATCCCTGTAATGGAGTTGCAGGCAATAACCGCGCCTGCCCCTCGACCTCCAGTTGCAGCGTCTCCGAACGCCGCGCCCGCAAAATCGCGGCCAGCAGCGGCGCCACTGCAATCCACGACAGCCAGTAGAGGCCGGGCAGCGGAAAAATAACGATTTGCAGCCCCGCTGAAAGCGCGGCTAGAAACCAGGCGCTGGAAGAGATTCGTCGCACACGCCAGCATAACAAAGTCTCACCACAGCTTGGCCGCCTCCCGCGCAGGTCTTAAATCCTCTATAAAAAGTCGCCACGCCAACATTTCAAATTGGTCAAGCCGCCCGGTTTCAAATACCATTGTCAACTTATGGGTCTGCTGATCGTGACCGCGGCGGTGCGGATTCTCGAAACCATGTTCGTCGTTGGAGCCATTGGCTCTGCGGTGGTTCTCGTGCTAAGCGGAATTGAAGATCTCAAGCTACTTCTTGGGTTGGAGGAAGAAAACCGCTCCTAGCTCGACATGGCCTCGCTCCCACCCACTTCGCCGTCCAACCGGGTTCGCATCGTCGTCGCCACCTCGGTGATGCTCACCTTCATTTCCTATTGGCGCGCCGCCGCCATCGTGCTTAATGACCTTGCCTCCTCCGCCTTCTACGCCTGTGGCATCGCCGAGCAGGCCGTAGGCAAGTCCGCCCCCTGGTTCATCGTCGCGGTCATGCTCTTTTCTTTCGCCGTGCGCGCGGTGTATGTCGAAAGCTGCTCCATGTTCGTCCGCGGCGGCGTCTATCGGGTCGTCAAGGAGGCCTTGGGCGGCACTTTGGCCAAGCTCAGCGTCTCCGCCCTGATGTTCGATTACATCCTCACCGGTCCTATCTCCGGCGTCTCGGCGGGCCAGTATATCGTTGGCCTCATCAACGAAATCATGGTCACCGCCGACCTCCATGGCTGGATCCCCCGCGCCCTCCACAACCTCTACAACGGCACGCCCCAGCTCAACATCAATTTAACTTCTGTTGTCTTCGCCCTCGCCGTCACCATCTATTACTGGTGGGAAAACACCAAGGGCATTCAGGAATCCAGCAAAAAAGCTCTCCGCGTCATGCAGATCACCACCGTCATGGTGGTCATTCTGCTGGGCTGGTCCGTGATTACGCTTTTCAAGACCGGCTACCATCCAGTTCCACTTCCCACCCCCGAAAATCTTCACTTCTCAAGAGAGTCGCTCGGCTTCCTTCGCCATAGCTTTCCCGAACAGAGCTTGGCCAAAATGTTCGGCCTCCTCGGTATCCTGATCGCCTTCGGCCATTCCGTTCTGGCCATGAGCGGCGAAGAATCGCTCGCCCAGGTCAACCGCGAACTGGCCCATCCCAAGCTCAAGAATCTCAAGAAAGCCGCGATTATCATCGCGCTCTATAGCTTCATCTTTACCGGTTTGTCAGCATTGCTCTCCGTCATGCTGATTCCCGACGCGGTTCGCGTGCCGGTTTATAAAGATAACCTCATCTCCGGCCTCGCCATGTACATGTGGGGGCCGTTGCTCCTCCGTCTCATCTTCCGTGGATTTGTCGTCGTCGTCGGCTTCCTCATTCTCTCCGGTGCTGTCAATACCGCCATTATCGGCTCCAACGGCGTTCTCAACCGCGTCTCCGAAGATGGCGTCCTGGCCGACTGGTTCCGCTTCCCGCACCGCAAATACGGAACCAGCTCCCGCATCATCAACCTCGTCGTTCTCCTGCAGATCATCACCATCCTCGCCAGCCGCGGCGACGTCTACGTCCTCGGCGAAGCCTACGCCTTCGGTGTCATCTGGAGTTTCACGTTCAACAATCTCGCCATGCTCGTCTTGCGTTTCAAATACAAAGGCGTGCGCGGCTGGAAGGTTCCGCCCAACCTCACCATTGCAGGTCACGAACTGCCCATTGGCCTGGTTTCCGTCTTCCTCGTCCTGCTCGCGACCGCCCTCGTCAATCTCGCTACAAAATCCGTTGCCACAGTTGCCGGCGTTTCCTTCTCCGTGGTTTTTTTCGTCATCTTCACCGTCTCCGAGCGCGCCAATCGCAAAAAGTACGCGCTCGCCAAAGCGCAGATGAAAGATCATTTTCAGCTGCTCCAGAGCGACACCGTCGAACGAGACACGCTCGGCATTCGTCCCGGCAACCTTCTCGTACCCGTCCGCGATTACAACACTCTGAATCACTTGCGCTGGGTACTCGATCACAGCGACACCCGCGAGCAGGATGTCGTCGTCATGACCGCCCGCGTCAGCCAGTTCGGTTCCGCCGCCTACGGCCTTTCCACGGAGCAGATTTTCAGCGATTACGAGCAGACCCTCTTCACCCGCGCCGTTTCCGTCGCCGAAAGTTTCGGCAAACGCATTTCCCTTCTCGTCGTCCCCGCCGGCGATACCTGGTCCGCCGTCGCTCAGACCGCCCACAACCTCGAATCCTCCACCGTCGTCGCCGGACTCTCCGGCAAAATGACCGCCGCCGAGCAGGCTTTCCAGCTCGGCACCGCTTGGGAAGCCATCCCGGAACCCAAACAGCAGTTCGTACTCCAGATCGTCCAGCCCGATGGCAACGTCGACACTTTCCGCATCGGTCCCCACACCCCCACCATGAAGAATGAAGACGTCGTTCTTCTTCATCGTTTGTGGCTCAACGTTACCCGCGAACCAGGACTCGAAAACGTCCACCACCACGACATCCTCACCGCCGCCCTCACCCGCTTCGCCCACGATTATGGCGCCCGCGATCGCGACGAGATCGTCAAACAATTAAAACGCCACGGCATCGATGCCGGCCCCCTCCCCGTCCGTCGCATCGCCGACCAGGTCCCCACCGTCCAGTCCGAACCCACTCGTTCCACTCCAAACAACGATCAAGACCCTCAAAGCCTGAAGGAATGATTCTTTCCCGGCGCCGTTGAACACGTTCACTTTTTCTCTTGACGCGTGAAGAGCGTCTATGACATTGTTTTGAACGTGTTCAATATCTCGTCAAGGAAAAGACTTTTCGAATCCTTCACCGCGCAGACTCGAGGCCTGCCATCGGTCGAGCCGATGAGCAAAAGCGATGCCACGCGGGAGCACATCCTCGACACCGCCATCGGACTGTTCAGGAAAAACGGTTTCGATGAGACGACCATGCGCCACGTGGCAAGCGAGGTCGGAGTAGCTCTTGGCCTCGCCTATAACTACTTTCCCAGCAAAGAAGCGCTAGTCATGGCGTATTACGAGCGCGTTCAGCACGAGCACCGCATCCTCGCACAGGAAAAGCTGATGCATACTCGCGGCCTGCGCGATCGCCTCGCCATGCTGCTGCATACCAAGCTCGACATTCTCAGAGACGACCGGAAGCTTCTTGGCGCCTTGTTCCGCTACACCGGTAACTCCGAACATCCACTCTCGTTCCTGGGAACGGCAACCGCCCCCCTTCGAGCTGATTGCATGAGTCTGTTTGCCGAAGCAGTGGAGCCGGAGCGGTTGCCGGAGGACTTGCGCAACTTGCTTCCACTGGCATTGTGGGCCTTGCACATGGGCGTACTGCTCTATTTCCTGTACGACTCCTCGCGCAACCTGAAGCGAACCCGCAAACTGGTTGACCGCTCAGTGGAGATGACCACCAGTTTCCTGAAATTAGCAAAGTTCCCCTTGCTGCGTCCGGCGCGGCGCGCCGTGATGGGGTTGCTGCGCGACGCCGATCTGATCCCGCGAAAATGAGGTGATCAAGATGAAACCAGAATCGTGGAAGTGGCTCTTTACCTGGGACGGCCGCGTTCAGCGCGCGCCATATTTCTTGGCGGGGGCAACCCTCACCGTTCTAAAGTACGCCATTGACTCCGCTGTGTCTGCCCATTTCGGAGAGACATGGCGAATCTGGAACTATGTCATTCCCGCGAGTCAGGTCTCGATCTTCCAGTGGGGGCGCAGCCAGTCGGAGATGTATGCGATCCTCTGGGCAATCGCAATCCCTTTCTTCTGGATTGGGATTGCGCTCACCTTACGGCGACTGCGCGACGCCGGCAACAATCATGGCTGGATATTCCTCTTCTTTGTCCCCATAGCCAACCTGCTGCTTTTCCTTTGGCTCACGCTGGTTCCAAGCACCACGGTGCCGACCTCAGAAGCTGCCACTGCCGACGCATTGCATCAGTCGGCAAAGCTTACGACAGAAGTCCTAGGAGTCGTGGTTGCCGTGGCGCTCGGGGTCGCGCTGGCGGTCTGGGGTGCTCAGGTGCTCTTGGTGTACGGTTGGGGTCTATTCCTCGGCGTGCCGTTCATAACCGGATTCGTTGCCTCCTGGTTCCTCAACATGAAGAGAACGCGCTCGTCACTGTGCACCATCGCGGTGAGCGCCCTCACCCCGCTCCTCATTGGGGCTGCTCTGCTCGGCCTCGGTCGTGAAGGCCTGGGATGCTTGCTGATGGCGGTTCCGCTCGCCCTTCCGTTCTCGGTCGCGGGTGGGCTGGTGGCAAGGTCGATTTTGCAGCGCCGGCACCTCGTTGCCACCTCGCCAACCTTCACCGCTTGTGTCGCCATACTGCCGCTGATGATGTTCGGCGAGCATGCCGCCAAACTTGAACCGCCAGTTAACACCGTTACCACCAGCATTATCATCGACGCGCCCATTTCCATAGTGTGGAAGAACGTGCTCGCTTTTCCGCCGCTGGCCCCTCCCGATGGGTGGTTGTTCCGCGCCGGCGTCGCCTATCCGACTTCGGCCCAGATTATAGGATCGGGTCCTGGTGCGATTCGTTATTGCCGCTTTTCGACCGGAGATTTCGTCGAGCCCATAACCGTCTGGGATGAAGATCGTCTTTTGGCCTTCGACGTCTCTGCTCAACCGCAGGCCATGCGTGAGTTGAGTCCCTGGAAAATCACCCCTCCGCACATCGAGCGCAATTACATGCGTTCGCTGCACGGTCAGTTTCGACTGGTGTCAATAGCCGATAACCGTACTCTTCTCGAGGGCACTACCTGGTACCAAAATTATTTCTGGCCGCAGGCCTATTGGCGCGAATGGTCGGACGAGATTGTGCACCGAATTCACCTGCGTGTCTTACAGCATGTGAAGGAGCAAGCCGAGGCCCCTTAGCACCGACGGCTCCCCGCTCACTGTTGTCAGCTGGCGCCGACTGATCGCTTCACTCGTCACCTTATTTTCGGCGAATCCATATCCGCCGCCTTCTGATCGTCCGCGTGGATCCCGCCGTCTTCCTCCGCATAAAACGACCGGTGCTCGTTATCGAGATGCTTCGGAGTCAGCGTCAACACAAATCCGTCTTCATGTGTCCGGCTATGCGCGCGAAAACTGGCCGTATACTCCCCGCGGTCCGTCGTCGCCGCCATTCGCTTGGTAAACGATCCCGTTCCCGCCAGTGCCGCCAGCGACTCGGCATACTTTCCATGACGTCTCTTGTATGTGTTCTGCGCCCGGAGCACCACCCGCATATACCCCAGCGCCTGCGCTTCCGCATCCGACCGCGCCGGATCGCCCGCAAACTGCGGCTTATACTGCGCTGGAGCCTGTTCCGGAGAATGTTCCGGAGCCTGCGCCACCAGCATCCACGCTCCCAGCATCCCCGTCACGACAATAATTGCAGATCTCTTAACCATCCGCCTCACATCCACCACTAACCTCCTCAGATGCCATATTTTGGCAGTTACCCCCGTAATTTGTCTCCCTCACCAATGATTCCAATTCCTTCTTCCTTCAGGCAATCTTGAACAGGATGCAATCCTAACAGGGAAACCTTGATGAAAGCTGCCGTCGCCAGAAAGCCGCTGATACGCATCGCCGTAGTGGAGAGCGATCCGCTGCGTTTTGTAGGATTCCGGGCCCTCTTTGATACCGAACCTGATTTGGAGTTGGTCTCGGCCTCGCTCGCTGATCTCAGCCAGCTTCCCAACATTGATCTCGTCCTGCTCGGCAATCGCGGCGGCCAGAATCTCTACGACATCATGGCCAGCATGAAGGCCGTGCGTCCCGATCTCCGTATCATCGTCACCGGCTCCGGCATGGATGACGAAAGCGTCCTCAAAGCCATCGCCGCCGGCGCCAAAGGCTACGTCGACGAAGCCGCCTCGCCCGCTGAATTTATTCAGGCCCTCCGCATCGTCCATCAAGGCTCAGTGTGGGCTCCGCGTCGCGTGCTTTCCACTTTCATCGAACGCGTCAGCGCTTCTCCCGGACGCATCTTCCCCGCCGGTCGCATCAGCTTCACCGACCGCGAAAAAGAAGTTCTCGAAATGCTCGTCGCCGGGCGCTCCAACAAAGAAATCGGCTCCGCCCTCGGCATCGAAGAACGCACCGTGAAAGCGCACGTCGCCAAACTGATGCGCAAAGTCGGAGTGCAGAACCGCATCGCGCTCTCCGTCCACGCCATCACCCATTCGCTGGTCACGGCAAAGTAGTATCGTTGCTCGTGGATCCGCAGCTTCAAAGCGCCGCTCTTTTACCGGAACGGCGCTTTCTGACGCGATACGCGATCCTATTCTTCGTTTCTCTTGCCATCCTCACCGCCGGCATCTCCGCCGACCATTCCTGGAAGCTCGACGAATACCTCTACGTCAGCGCCGCCCGCGCTTTCATCGCTGGCACTCCATCTCCCAACATCGAACACCCGCCCTTCGCCAAATACCTGATCGCACTCTCCATCAAAATCTTCGGCGACAACCCTCTGGGATACCGGTTCTCCTCCGGCATGGCCGGCGCGCTCGTCGCTCTCTCCGCCTTCGGAATCACTCTGCGCCTGACGCGCAGTCTGCACAGTGCCTGCGTCGCCTGGTTGCTCATGCTGGTAAATGGCTTCTTGTTCGTCGAGAGCCGCTCCGCCAACTTGATCATCTTTCAGACTGCTTTCGAAGCCGCAGGAGTCTGGGCATTCCTGATCGCGCTCGAAAAAGATTCTTCTCACTGGTCTGGCTCGAGTTGGTTCGCCTGGAGCGGAGCACTCCTCGGACTTTCCGTTGCCTCTCGCTGGTGCGGCCTTCCCGCCTTGGTCGTCTGCGGAATCTACACGCTGTTTCACTACCCCGATGTGCCCAAAAATGCTGCGGCCAGAAATGCTGGAACCAGAATTGTCGTAATCAGAAATTTCCTGCTGCTGGCTGCATCGTCCCTCGCCGCCTATATCGCCAGCTGGATCCCATTGCTCGTTCGCGAGCACCGCAACCTGGCCTATCTCGTCCGCGCCAACCTCTACATTCTCATCTCCCACGCCCAATATCGCCAGCGCATGATCGATGCCCGCCCCAGCGATCCCTGGTGGGCCTGGATGTTCCGCTTCGAACAGCACGATAGCCTGTCGCAGTTGCTCGCGAATCCCGTCATCGCCAGTTTAGGATTGCTCGCCTTAGTCGCCCTCCTCTGGCAGCGAAAGCCGCTCCTGCCCGCGCTTTACGCGCTCCATATGTTGCAGTGGGTGCTGGCGCACTCCCTGCCCCAGTACTATTACTACTATCTGGATTCCTTCACCTGGCTCACCATCGCCCTGGCCGTCGCCATGCAAGGTATCTCCTTCAAGCGCGTGCGCCTGGACGTCCTCATAACCGCCTGCGCCGTCGCATCCGCGATCTGGCCTCTCTGGGCCGCCCTCCGCCGCTAGCGCTCGGAAAGACCACCAATCTCATACCGGACCTTGGGTGACGCAGTCCGTCACGCATCCAACTTCGGGTGGCTGCGATAAATGCTTCGCTTCGGGATCGGCTTTAACCGCTGAGGCAAAGTCCAACGCACGTCCCCGCTGCGGCCGCCGGCTCATTTTCCGCATCGCTTCCAAACGGCTCTCACAGCGCAATTACCAGCGTTACCTGCCTTGAACAGGGCATCCGGCATAGGCTGGAACTGTGTCATCTCTCTCTAAACCGGCCGATGAACTGACACTCTCTCTCCGCTCGCTGCGAGATGTCCCCATCCTGGTCCCACTCATTTTCGCGCTGGTCGCATTCCTCGCGGGGTACACAGCAAGTGAATCTTCCGCCAGGGTTGGGCGTCTTTTCGCGCAACGGGGAGCGGGCGTCTACTGTGTTCAAAACTGCCAGGGTGCGTACGAATCCTGGTATCGCAATAACCAGCAGGCGACAGAGTCTGTCGCCCCTGTTCGTCAAAACGTAGTATTCGACTTTCCGACCGCCATGGCGCTGGCCACCATTCTCGCCATGTGCGTGGGATTATTGCCTGGCATCCCCGTCCCTCGGCTCCTCCTTGGTCTCGGGCTTCTCTATGGCGGCACCATAGCGACCTTGGTATTGGGAATGCTTGCATTGGTCTTCAGTTGGTCCAAAATCTTCTTACCTCTGACGCTCGCTTTTGGTCTGCTCGCAGCAGCCGTCTATCCTGGGTCGCTGGTATGGGCTCGCGCCGTCCTGACCGGGAGAGATCTTCGCCCCCGAACCGAGGGTCGCCGTCTCTTCTTAGCATCGTTCCTCGCCATCCCTGTCGGCGTAATCCTTGGAGAGCTGCTGCAGTGGTTGTTCCCTCCGTTTATGCTGATGTATGGCATCCAAGTGGCCTTGGGAGCGTTTTTTGGAGCTTCACTCGCTCTGCCTCGGGTTTCACCGCCACTGCCACCCGTCCCCGTTCGCATCTTGCCAACCGAACGCAAAACGATTGAGCGCCTCGTCCTCGCCCTCGGAGCACAGATCGCGGTCAGCGCCATCACCCTGTTCCAGCGCGGGTCTCGTCCGCTGGTTCCCTTCGATTCCACTCAGGGCTTATTCGCACCGTTCATCCTTACTCAGATCCCCTTCGTTATTTTGATTTGCGTTCTCCTGATACAACCCGGACGCCGCGCCTTCACCTTCTTGATTGCCGTGCTGGCTTCAAGCATCCTCGTGACTCTCTTCGAGCCCTTGGTCATTCTTTCCTACCGTCAGATTTACGCCGGACACCACATCGGATTCATGTGGCCCTTTCTTTCAGGATTGATTTACGCTGTCACCGGTGTCTTGGCCTATCGGGTAATCGATAAAACCGGTCTTAGGCCCAACCTCCGGCACGCGCTATTTGGATCGATCGGCATGTTCTCCTACTTCCTCGTCATCCAGCACCTCACGTCAAATTTCCAAGGCTCCTGGAAATAACGGCGCCGCACCCAACCATGCGGATGTTGCTTTTGACCGAGCGCCACTATTCCACGCACCTCTGAGGCTCAATCCACCTTCGGTTACCCAGGTACAGTGACCTCGGTAATCTTGTCGGCTTTTCCTACCTGCCCCATACTCGCTTCACCTACCACAGAACCTGGGAGACGGGGTTGGAAACGGAGATTAGGGTCGCCGATTTCAGCCCCGCATTTTTTTGCCCCAGCAATTCCCGACTCACGTCACTTCCCGTCCCTCTCCATTATCCTTACACCCTTTAACAGCCCTTCTTAACGCCTTCTACTGCTAATCTTTCCACACCGTCGGCGAACCCGACTCACCCTGGTCACCCCGGTTATCCCCTGTCCCAATCCCCGCATCGAATACAATTAAGACACATAAATCCATACTCCTAGCTCCCAGGTGAGGTGTAATGCGCAATTCCCTAGTTCTTTTGCTGCTCCTTGGTTTCCTGACGTGTTTCCAAACGGCGATTTTTGCCACCACTGACGAAGACACCAAATCCGCCGACGTCACCAAGGCTTCCGGACGCATCGACGCTGCCGGCACCGTCCTCGACGAAATTCAGGCCGCTCCCGACAAAGGCATCCCGCAAGAAGTACTCGGATCAGCCGAGTGCGTCGCCGTCGTCCCCTCACTCCTCAACGGAGGCTTCGTCTTTGGCGCCCGCTACGGCAGAGGCGTCGCCAGTTGCCGCACTCCCAAAGGATGGAGCGCGCCCGCCTTCTTCACCATCGGCGGTGGCAGCTTCGGATTGCAGATCGGAGCCCAGGCCACCGATCTCATCATGCTCATCATGAACAAAGGCGGCATGGACCACCTGCTCGCCAGCCAGTTTAAACTTGGAGCAGACGCCAGCGCCGCCGCCGGCCCCGTCGGCCGCCACGCCGCTGCCGATACCGATTGGAAAATGCGTGCCCAGGTCCTCACCTATTCCCGTTCCCGCGGACTCTTCGCCGGTCTCGAACTCTCCGGCGCCGTCATCAAGCAGGACAAGAGCAGCACTCGCGATTTTTACGGCCGCATGGTGCCCTTCAAAACGTCTCTCACCGGCAACATCGACGCTCCCAAAGAGGCTTATCCCTTTTTGAGCACGCTGGCCAAATGGGCGCAGGAAGCCGCAAAGTAGTAAAGTTCTCAGTTCCGGTTCTCAGCCCTCAATAGATCTCAGTTCTCAGCAGATGCGTGAAAGGTTTTACTGAGAACTGACGACTGAAACCGAGAAACTCCCCCATTGCGCGAACGCCTCGAATACGCCCTGGTCTGGCCCTTCATAAAACTCATTGGCCTGCTCCCCCGTCCCTTGGCGCGCGCCATCGGCATCACCCTCGGCCTCGCCGTCTATACGCTTCACAGGCGCTTGCGCCGCGTCGGCCTGCGCAACCTCGCACTCGCCTTCCCCGATATGCCCGAGCGTGAGCGCCGCCGCATCTTGCGCGGCGAATTCATCTCTCTCGGACGCCAGCTCGCCGAAGTCTGCCTCTTCCCTCGTTACACCCGCGAGAATCTCTCCCGCATTGTTATCTACGACGGTTTCGAAAATTTCGAGCGCGCCTATGCCCGTGGCAAAGGTGTTCTCTTTCTCACCGGACATCTCGGCGCTTGGGAACTCTCCGCCTTCGCCCATTCTCTCAACGGTCATCCTCTCTCGATCGTCATGCGCTCGCTCGACAATCCCCACATCGACGCTCTTCTCGAGAGCTACCGCACCATGCACGGCAATCGCACCGTCGATAAAGACGATTTCGTCCGCGGACTGCTCTCCGCCATGCGCGCCGGCGAAACCGTCGGCATTCTCATGGACACCAACATGACTCCGCCGCAAGGCGTATTCGTCGATTTCTTCGGAATCCCCGCCTGCACTGCCAGCGGTCTTGCCCGCATCGCCCTCCGCACCGACGCCGCCGTCGTTCCCGGGTTCACCGTGTGGGATTCCAATCTCCGCAAATACATTCTGCGCTTCGAGCCCGCCGTCGAGTTGATTCGCACCGGCGACAATAAGAATGACAACGAAGCCGACGTGGTGGCCAATACCGCAGAATTCACCAAAGTCCTCGAGGACGTCATCCGCCGCTATCCCGACCAGTGGCTCTGGGTCCACCGCCGCTGGAAAACCCGTCCCCCCGGCGAACCTCCGCTGTACTAGCAGTTGGCTTGTCGCGGGCGTCTTCGAATTCCACATCGGGTATTGCTTTAGGTTGGGTACTGAGCGCTGGATACTGGCTTCCGACTACGCGACAATAGACTGCCATGAAGCAAACCCTCCGCGATCTAGCCGAAAAACTCGGCTGCCATCTCCTCGGAGATGCCTCCATCACCGTCACCACCGTCTCCAGCCTGCAATCCGCCACCAGCGAGAGCCTCGTCTTCGTCGAAGACCCTCAATATCTCGACGCCGCACTCCGCTCGCCCGCCGCCGCCCTCATCGTCGGGGATTTCGCCGCCGGAAACTTCGCCGCCAGCGCCACCAAGCCCCTCCTGATTTCCCCGCAGCCGCGCCTGACCTTCGCCCGCGCCGCAAAATTGCTGCGCGGATACCCGCCAAAACTCGGCATCCATCCTTCCGCCATCGTTCCCGCCTCCACTAAACTCGGCAACAACGTCTCCATCGGAGCTCGCTCCATTCTCGGCGAACACGCCACCATCGGCGACGAAACCATCATCGGCGCCGGCTCCATCATCGGTAGCGAGACCGGCCACGCTGTAAGAATTGGAAACCATTGCCGCATCGACGCTAACGTCACTATCTACCCCGGCACCACCATCGGCGACCGCGTCGTCGTTCAAGCCGGAGCCGTCCTCGGCAGTGAAGGCTTCGGCTACGTCCGCGACTCTCAAACCGGACACTACGAACAATTCCCCCAAATCGGCCGCCTCGTCATCGAAGACGATGTAGAAATCGGAGCCAACTCCACCATCGACCGCGGCGCCCTCGACGAAACTCGCATCAGCCGCGGCACAAAAATCGACAACCTCGTTCACGTCGGCCATAACGTCCACATCGGCCAGGACGTCGTCATCGCCGCCCAAACCGGACTCTCCGGCAGCGCCACCGTCGAAGACAACGTCATCATCGGAGGCCAGGTCGGTATCGCCGATCATGTCCGCATCGAAGCAGGCGCAATTCTTGGCGCCCAAAGCGGCATCCCCACAAAAAAAGTAATTCGCGGCAAAGGCGTCGTCTTCTGGGGAACCCCCGCCCGCCCCATCCGGGAGTATCTTAAAGAACTGGCGTTCCTCTCGCAGTCAGCAAAGTCGCGATCGACAAAGAAAGAAGAATAGAAGAATAGGAAGAATAGGAAGAATAAGAATTAAAGATAGAAAGAAGTTCGATAACCCATGCGCGCCCCTTGTCTAGCATCGATCATCCCAGTCTCGATAACTCTAGCCCTGACCATCCTCGCATTCGCGGGTTTGACCAGCGCACAGGCGCATGTTTCCTTTCCAGCCCCTGACGGATATCGCCTCAACGCCGATCTCTACGGCGACGGAATCCGAGCCGTGATCCTGGTTCACGGCGGACGCTTCAGCAAAGAGAGTTGGAAAAAACAGGCGCAAGTTCTCGCCGACTCCGGCTTTCGCGTTCTGGCCATCGATTTTCGTGGCTACGGTCAGACGAAAGATGGTCAGACAAAAACCGGAACCAATACCGCCGACGATAATTCTTACCCCGACGTCCTGACCGCGGTTCGATACTTGCACTCGACGGGCTCGGACTCGGTCTCCATTGTCGGCGCAAGCATGGGCGGCGATGCCACAGCCGACGCCGTCATAGCCGAACGCCCCGGCGAGATCGACCGTGTCATATTCCTGGGTTCTGCCGGAGGCGATGCGCCCGAGCGACTCGCTGCGCATCTCAAGGTCCGAAAACTTTTTATCGTGAGCCGCAACGACGAAAGCGGTGACGGACCCAGACTCCCCAAAATTTCCGACCACTACCGCCGCGCTCCCGAACCCAAGAAGCTCGTAATTCTCGAAGGCTCTGCCCACGCGCAGTTTATCTTCGATAGCGATCAAGGCTCGCGGTTGATGGAAGAAATCCAGCGTTTCCTCTCTGAACCGTAGCCGAACCTAGGTCCTTATGCCCATCCTCGTCATCGGCGGACACACCCGCAGCGTCGGCAAAACTAGCGTCGTCGCCGGCCTTATCGCCGCTCTGCCCGCCATGCACTGGACCGCCCTCAAGATCACCCAATACGGACACGGCGTCTGCTCCGCCAACGGCGAGCCCTGCGATTGCGTCACCGCCGACCACTCCTTAGCCGTCACCGAAGAAAAAGACCGCTCCGGCGAGTCCGACACTTCCCGCTTCCTCGTCGCCGGAGCCGATCACTCCTGGTGGGTCCGCACTCAGCAGGGTCACCTCGCCGAAGCCATGCCCCGCATCCGAAAAATTCTCGCCGCCACGCAAAACATCATCATCGAATCGAATAGCATTCTGCGCTTCCTGAAGCCCGATCTCTATCTAACCGTCCTCGACCCGCAAACCGCGGACTTCAAAACCAGCGCCCAAACTTTTCTCGATCGCGCCGATGCCGTCCTTCTCCATACCTCAGAAAATTCAAACGCCCCCGCCTGGAAGCAAGTCTCCCTCAAACCCGTAATCGACCGCCCCACCTTCCCCATCCATCCCCCAACCTACGTAACGCCCGAAGTAGTAGAGTTCGTCCGCACTCGCCTGACCAACTTGGCGTAACATCGCAATTACACTCACAACCCCGCCTCTGACCCTAACCTGACTACAGCAGTTCCAAATCCCCTCCCGACAATAACCTCACCCGCCACGACCCGCTCAAACCCAATCTCACTGCAAGCTGGCGTCAACCGTCCCGTCCGACCACTTGCGAACTGGAATCATGAATATCGTGAGCCGGTCCTGAGGGTCGTTAGCGGCCAGAATCGGAGACCCGGCCAGCGCGCCCCAGGTTACAGCCTCCGTTTGCGGAACAAAAAACATCAGGTGCGGATGCCAATGCCCGTTCCCGTCGCCCAGGTATCCGTCCTTCGACAGCATGTAACACATCGCGCCCGGTTCCAGCGCCGGTAATTCCTTCTTGTCGAGCCCGGCCTTTATACTCTCCACCATTTGCGCCTTGGATTCTCCCGCCAGCACCAACTCGGTCTTCCTGATAGTAAGTGGAAGATAGGATCGCGCCGCCGCCGGGTTAAGGCAGAGCGGTCCCCGCAGCTTGGGATTCCAAAAGTCAGGATTGTCAACCCCTGCCGTCCATCCTCGCTCCACGATACATACAAACCCATTCTTCCCTTTGACCGCCGTCTCATAACCATGTTGTTTCAAAACCAGCACCTCGGCGTCCCGCGAAATCGATTCCGGAGCCGCGCTCTGCGCCAAAGCAATCTCCGCATTCTGGTCGGCCATCAGGTATTGCTCAATCGGCGCCATACTCGGATACGGCGCTTTCGCCACCTGTGCCTGCATTCGCCACGCCGCGCCTAACACAACTACAACCAGCGCAATTTTCTGCCATGCCATCGTCTCGGCCGTTCTTCGCCTTACTGCTCTTCGGTTCATGATCTTTCCCCCCCGACATGAAAGTGGATGTTCCAGCGTCCGTATTACGCTGTTCTTCGCCATGCTCCGCAAAACTCAGTTGTCGCCAGTCTTATTCATCGTTCAAGGTTCCGCAGACGCAGCCGTTCCATCTGACCACTTCGACACCGAAATGATGAACTCGGTGATCGGCTGCGGCGAGTATTGATGCACATACACCGGCGAACCCGGCAGACCTGAGCCCCAAAGCATATCGTCTGTTTTCGGAAACCAAAACATCAGATGGGGGTCGGCATTTCCGTACTTGCGGCTAAAGTACTGTTGCTTCGACATCATGTAGCACATCGAGCCGGACTCCGGCAGCGGCAGTTCCTTCTTGTCGAATGCGGCCTTGATTCCGTCGAAGATCTCAGTCTTGGATAGGCCCGCCAATGCCAACTGTGTTGTTTTAAGAGTAAGAGGCAGATGGGTGCGTGCCGCCGGAGCATTCAGACAAAGCGGAAGCCTCTGGTCGGGATTCAAAAACTCCGGATCGTCGAAGGGAGCCATCCAGGATCGTTCCACCATACACACGAAACCGTTCTTACCTTTAACCACCGTTTCGTAGCCCTGCCGTCCAAGCACCATCACCTCGGCATCGCGCGAAATCGATTCCGGAGCCGCGCTCCGCGCCAGGGCAATCTCGGCATTCCGATCCGGCATCAGATATTGCTCAATCGGAGCCATGCGCGGATACACCACTTCAGTGTCCCTCGCCCGATCCGCCCACGCTGCGCTCAGCACGAAAGGCAGCACAAAGCTCGCGAACGCAGCCGGCAATGCGAATCTTCTGACCATTTCTCGCTTCCTCGATTTCCCTCGAATCGATTTCTTCCCGGTACCGCCTGGCAAGATACCGCCTGGCAAATATGTTGATATCAATATAATTCAGACAATATAATACAATCGTGCCGACCGTTACAAACCCTCCTTTTGAGACAACTCTTCAAGTTCGCGATTCTTGCCTCTGCCTTCACGTCCAGCGCGCCGCCAGGGCGCTGGCTCGGCGCTTCGATGACGCCCTGCGCCCGCTTGGCCTGACCAACGGACAATTCTCGCTCATGATGTCTCTGAACCGCCCCGAACCACCAGGCATGGCGGCCATCGCAAATCTGCTGGCAATGGATCGAACCACTCTGACCGCCGCCCTCAAACCCTTGCAGCGCCGTCGTCTGGTCAAGGTCTCACCCGACCCCACCGACCGCCGCAGCCGCCTGACCACGCTAACGCCCAGCGGGCGCAGATTGCTCGTCCGCGCCGTTCCCATTTGGCAGCGCACCCACTCGGAAATTGAAGCGCTCCTTCATGACGGCGATCCCAATCGCCTCCGCAAAAATTTGCTCTCTCTTTCCTGACCCTTTTTCAACCTGCTCAGGGAGTGTGTTTCACCCAGCCCATTACCCGGCTATCGTCTTACTTGGTAAGTCGCCAGCTATCCTGTAAAATCCATTTGTTGGACAAGCCCTTGCTCGCATTCTGTTCCGAGTTCGCCAGGGCTACCACCGCGGGAGGTGAGTCTTGCAGATCAATCGCGAGAACGTGAAATGGTTAGGAAGGATGATGTTGATTCTTCTGCTGGTCGGCCTGGCAGAGGTTTTAGTCGTCCTCTTCGTCCCTAAGCCTTTGCCTTGGGTGGCTTTGATTCCTGTGCTGATTCCGGTGCTTACATCCTTCTTTGTCGTTCTTCCCATGGCCCGGGCTGAAAAGCCGGGCCCTCCGGGCGTCTGATAGCTGATGTAACATTTTCATTCCGCTAACCGCCCGGCGCACCACGTCCTACGCCCCCGGCTTGATCGCCACCGCCTTGTCATCTTCAAACGAAATCACCAGCGGCTTTCCCCCATTCGCATAATGCAAAGTTCGGGACCCATAATCTCCCGACCCCTCCGGAATGCCCATCCCAATGGCGAAGCTGCATTGCAACTCGTTCATCCCCGCCTGCACTTCATGCGCATCAACCTTTTGCCACACCTCCGCCGGCCAATGCTTGTACAGCTCATGCGGATCCTGAACAAAAAACATATCGTCCGAGCGTATCTTGAATTCGCCATCTTTCTCCGCTCCAATCGGCACCGCATAACTCTTGCCCTCAAGCGAAAACACTGCCAGCACCTGCTTCACTCCCGGAGCCTGCGCCGAGATCCCCGTCACCACATCCTGAATCGCCAGCTTCTGTAACGGCGGCAGCGTCCCCGTCTCGTGCGCAAAATCCGTCTTCTTCCGCGCGCCGTCATACGGATAGTAAGTAATCTGATAACCGGCTTTCACCCACACCGGCTGCTCGGTCAGTTGCCGCGCTGACTTCAGATCGTACGGATATAACTTCTTCGGCGTGACATAGTAATCCGCTTTCAGCGCCGTCTCCTGCGTCGGCCTTTCATCTTTGGTTGCTTCGTGCCGCTCGTAAACGATGTAACCAGCGCGCACGCCCGCAATCAAAATCGCCGCCGCCATAAAAATCTGTAGTTTTTTCAGAACTTCCGGATCGAGTGCCATAGATTTTAAATCGGACCGCAATCAGTCAAACGCAATACGCCAGATGCAATCATTTAGACGCAATAAGCTAAAATAGAAGTTAAGAAACCCGCAAAGGAAACCCATGCCCATCGTCCAGGATGACGTTCTCAACGCACTCCGCCAGTGCTACGACCCCGAAATCCCCGTTAACATCGTGGACCTCGGCCTCATCTACGAAATCCGCTTCGACGATCTCCCCGAAGGCCAGCAGGATGTCACCGTCGATATGACCCTCACCGCCCAGGGATGCCCCGAGCACGTCAATATCAGCGCTCAGGTAAAGTCCCGCGTCGAACAGCTCCCCGGCGTCCGCAACGCCAACGTCAACGTAATCTGGGAACCCGCCTGGACTCCCGAACGCCTCAGCCCCGAAGCCCGCAAACAACTGGGCATCGAATAAAGTTCGCCATCCCATGCTGAGCGCAGCGCAACGTCACCAAGTGAAGTTGTAGCGGAGTCGAAGCACCCCTATACCCGCTCCCACCACGTCAGAGCACTCGCGCGAAGCGCCGTTCTTCAAAACTCCCCCAACTCTTCAAACGCCTGCACCGCCCGTTTTTCCGCCAACTCCTCAATCTTCCCGCCAATTCTTATCGCCAGGTCCAGAAACTTAGTTCCCTGCCGCACATACGATGGCAGCTCCTCGCGTATCCGCACAAACTGCTCCGGATACTCCGACGCCAGCACCGCTAATCCCACACTTCCTGCCAGCACCGCCGCCGGACGTCTCCTCTTCACCAGCAAAAGCGCTGCCACTCCCACCGATCCCGCAATCACCGCCCGCTTCCAGTTCTCCATGTCGTCTCCTGGGAATCTCTCACCGAACGTTTTCCTGGCAGGATTCTAAACCAATGCTGCCATGCTTTATACTTCCGCCGACACCGATCCGGCCATCCCGGTCTAACCAAGCACGGTTTAACCCAACTATGATGCGACTTCGATCCCTCCCGTTGACCTTCCTTCTCTGCACCCACATTCTCATCTTCGCCCAGTCCAAGCCCCGAGCCCGCGATCTCGGTGTCCCCTTTGACGGCACTCCCGGCATCAACAACGCCATCACCGACGTCAAAGGCGTCGAAGTCGGACACACCACCCTCATCTCCGGCAACGGCAAGCTCAAAGTCGGACAAGGCCCCGTTCGCACCGGAGTCACCGCCGTTCTTCCCCGCGGCAAAACCTCCACCGACGCCGTGTTCGGCGGCTGGTTCACCCTCAACGGCAATGGAGAGATGACCGGCACCACCTGGCTCGAAGACTCCGGATTTCTCGACGGCCCCGTCATGATCACCAATACCCACAGCGTCGGCGTGGTGCGCGATGCCGTCATCGCCTGGAAAGTAAAGCGCGGCGAGCCCGACATGGAAGGCTACTGGTGGTCCTTGCCCGTCGTCGCCGAAACCTGGGACGGCTGGCTCAACGACATCAATGGATTCCACGTCAAACCCGAAGACGCCTTCCACGCGCTCGATTCCGCCCACAGCGGCCCCGTCGAAGAAGGTAATGTCGGCGGCGGCACCGGCATGGTCTGCAACGAATTCAAAGGTGGCATAGGTACCTCATCGCGCGTGCTCGATGCCAAAGCCGGAGGCTACACCGTCGGCGTGCTCGTGCAATGTAACTACGGACGCCGCGATCAACTCCGCATCGCGGGAGTTCCCGTCGGCAAAGAAATTCCCGAGCATCCGGCCTACGGAGAGGACACTGGCTCCATCATCATCGTCATCGCAACCGACGCTCCACTCATTCCCACCCAACTGAAACGCCTCGCCCGCAAGGCTTCTCTCGGACTCGGCCGCGACGGCAGCTATTCCGGCGACGGTTCCGGCGACATCTTCGTCGCCTTCTCCACCGCCAATCCCGGAGCCGCTTCTCCCAAAGGAGTCCACGACCTCAAAATGCTTCCCAACGACAGCCTCGATCCTCTGTTCTTGGCCACGGTTCAAGCCACCGAAGAGGCCGTAGTCAACGCCATGGTTGCCGCCGAAACCATGACCGGCATCGATAACCACACCGTAATCGCCCTCCCGCACGACCGCTTGCGCGAGGTCCTGAAGAAATACAACCGCTTGGCGAAGTAATGCCTCCGCGCGGCCGCCCTTTCTGAACGTGAGGAGCTAGCGCCAGCTGCGTTGCTGACTGTCGGCGGAGGGAACTACAGTGGATTCGCGATGGGATTGGATGGCGTGGTCATTAATAGCGGTGGCGGCCTGAGTACGGAGGTTCCCGGCTTTGGCATCAAAATCGAGCGTGCTCACGCTATGGGCACACTGTGCGCAGCTGAATCGTATGCCACCCTTGATGCGCTGGAGTCGATAGGCTTTCACTGCTTGAATTGTAGCTGTTTGGCGTTGCAACAGGGAACGCGTTGGTCGGGCGGCGAAAGTAACGGCAAACGGCGACCAAGCGTGGTTACCAGCTCGGGAATGTAGCCTAGTCCTTCACCGCCCGGTCCGTAATATCAAGCCCCTTGTCGATGATCGCAAACGCCTCCCGCAACTGCTCCTCGTTAATGCATAGCGGAGGATTAGTAAAAAAAGTATTCCACCGAACCAAAGTGTAGAGTCCATTCTCGCGGAAGAACTTGCCCAGCGCAGCCATTTCCTCCGATGTTCCATTGAACGGCGCCATCGGCTCGCGCGTCTTACGGTTTCTGATCAACTCCACAATCCCAAACAGCCCAATCGAGCGCACCGCGCCCACTGAGCGATGTTTGGCCTGCAACTCCGCACCGAGCGTCTTCATGATCGCGCCCATCTTCCGCGAATTCGCGATCAGATCGTCTTCTTCATAGACTCTGATCGTCGCCAGCGCCGTAGCGCATCCCATCGGATGACTGTTGTAGGTCAGCCCACCATAAAACACTTTCTCGTCAAAATATCGCGCGATATGCTGCCTTATGCCAACCGCGCCCAGTGGAAGGTAACTCGAAGTAAGTCCCTTCGCCATGCACAGCAGATCCGGAACAACCTTCCAATGATCAACCGCAAACCACGCGCCCGTCCGCCCAAATCCCGACATGACTTCATCCGCGATCATCAGAATTCCATACTTGTCGCACAGTTTGCGTACCCCCTCCAGATATCCATCCGGAGGCACCAGAATCCCATTCGTGCCCGTCACCGGCTCTAAAATGAAAGCCGCAATCGTCTGCGGACCTTCCAGTTGAATCGTCTCCTCAATCATGGCCAGAGAACTTTCCGCCGACTCCCATCCGCGCTCAATACCATGGTAAGGATCGAGCACGCGCACCACACCCGGCAATCCCGGCTCAACCGCCCACCGCCGCGGATCTCCAGTTAGACTGATCGCTCCCGCCGTCGCTCCGTGATACGACCGATACCGCGCAATGATCTTGTGCCGGCCCGTGAAAAACCGCGCAATCTTGATCGCATTCTCATTGGCTTCTGCGCCGCCGTTCGTAAAGAAGAATGTGTCAATATCGCCCGGCGTGATCTCCGCCAGCTTCGCCCCCAGCCGCGCCCTCACTTCCGTCGCCATAAACGGATTGGCATAGGCAAGCTGCGACGCCTGCTCCGCGATCGCCTGTATCACTCGCTCGTCGCCATGTCCGATATTTACCGACATCAACTGGCTGTTGAAATCGATAAACCGCTTCCCTTCCGGCGTCCAGAAGTAAATGCCCTTGGCTCGCGCCACCGGAATCGGATCAATCTTCGATTGCGCCGACCATTCATACAGCGTGTGCTTCTTTGCCAGATCAACAATCTCTTGGCCCGTCATCACAGGAACCGCCGTAACAGTAGTCATAATCTCTTCCACCTAATCGACACTAACCCGGACAACCCACAAGCGTAACTCATCCGCTGCCTTCCCTATGTGAGCTGAGTAGTTAACGCACTTGCCTGTTTTGCGGTGACCATCTTCGGAGCATGCGCCAGCGCAGCCTCAAGCACATCCAGCGCCTCGTCCATTTGCGCGTCCGAAATGACGAGCGGCATCAGCAGCCTGATCACGTTGCCATACGATCCGGCCGTGATCGTCACTAACCCATGCTCGTAACAGTACTGTGATACTCGTTGCGTTTCCTCGTCAGCCGGTTCGCGAGTTGCTCTCGAACGTACCAACTCGAGCGCCTGCATGGCGCCAAGCCCGCGAACATCCCCCACCAATTCCCACTGCGCCATCCACTTCGCCGCACGCTTCCGGAACCGCTCTCCCAGCACATTGGCGCGGGCACAAAGATTTTCTTTCTCGATAATGTCCAGCACCGCCAGAGCCGCTTCGCAAGCCGCAGCATTCCCTCCAAACGTCCCTCCCAGCTGGCCCGCGCCCGGCACATCCATAATCTCCGTTCGTCCCGTGACCGCCGCCAGAGGCAAGCCGCCGCCGAGAGACTTAGCCATAACCACCAAGTCGGGCTCCAATCCCAAACGCTCGCACGCAAACATCGCGCCGGTACGTGCAAAGCCGCTCTGCACTTCGTCGGCGATCAGCAAAATGCTGTGCTTGCGGCAAATCTCAGCCAGCGTCGGATAAAACTCTGCCGGAGGAGTAACAAATCCCCCTTCTCCGAGTATCGGCTCAACAATCACCGCCGCTACCGACTCCGCCGCTACCGTGCGCTTGAACGTGTCCTCCAGATGCCGCGCGCAATGCACTTCGCACGCCGGATACGTCAGCGAATACGAACACCGGAAACAATACGCATACGGAATCCGATACACTTCGCTGGGAAACGGTTCGAACCCGGCCTTATAAGGATGCGTCTTACTGGTCACGGCCATCGCCATGTAAGTGCGCCCGTGAAACGCGTCTTCAAAACTGATGATCGCCTGCCGCTTCGTATATGAGCGCGCGATCTTGATTGCGTTCTCTACCGCTTCCGCTCCACTGTTAACCAGCAAAGTTTTCTTTGTGCCTTTGCCCGGTGCCAGCGCATTCAGCCTTTCGCAAACCGCGATATAGCTTTCGTAAGGCAAAACGTTGAAGCTGGTGTGCAAGAAACGGTCAAGTTGACCGCGAATAGCGCTGATCACCGCCGGCGCACGATGTCCGGTGTTCAGGCACCCAATGCCCCCGGCGAAATCGATCAAACGGTTGCCGTCGACATCTTCAATAACTGCCCCTTCCGCCTTGGCGACAAATACCGGAGTGGCGTGATAGGCCCCGCGCACCACCGCAGCATTACGGCGCTTCATCAGCGCTTGCGAGCGCGGACCCGGAATAGCGGTGCGAAGTTGAATCGTAGCCATGATTCAGTTCTCAGCTCTAAGTCGTTACTCTTCAGTTCTACGTCGGCCAGAGTCAGTCAGCCAGCGTTAGTACCAGCCAATCGGCGACTCGTTCAAATTGATATAAACCTGCTTGGTTTCAAGATATTCTTCTATTCCCCACGGCCCTAGCTCGCGCCCGAATCCCGATTGCTTGTAACCACCCCACGGAGCTTCCACATAAGTCGGTTGCATATGGTTCACCCATACGACGCCCGCCCGCAGCGCTTTCACGGCCCGCATGGCCTTGTAAATATCGCGCGTCCATACGGCAGCAGCTAAGCCGTAAGGCGTGTCGTTTGCAATTTTCAGCGCATCTTTCTCATCCTCGAATGGAATAACCGCCGCAACCGGCCCAAACACTTCTTCCCGCGCTATGCGGGCATTGTTATCCACATCATAAAAGATTGTGGGCTGCACATAGTAACCCTTGGCGAACTTATCAGACCGGCTGCCCCCCGACGCTACCTTCGCTTCTTTCTTGCCCATCTCCAGATAACAACAGACACGCTCATATTGTTCTTTCGAAACCAGCGCACCCATCTTGGTATCGCGCTCCATCGGTGGACCCAGTTTGATTTTCTTCGCCTTCTCTGCCATGGCCTCTACAAATTTCTTGTAGATCGACCTTTGCACCAGAACGCGGCTGCCCGCCGAGCAGACCTCCCCCTGGTTAATAAACACGCCGAACAGCGCTCCATCGATTGCAGCTTCAAAGTCGGCGTCGGCAAAGAAAATATTCGGGGACTTGCCTCCCAGCTCAAGGGTCACACGCTTCACCGTGTCGGCCGCTTCTTTCACAATGATCTTGCCCACCGCAGCCGATCCTGTAAATGCAATCTTGTTCACGTCCGGATGCCTGACCAGCGGCGAGCCGCAGCTCTCACCGAATCCCGTAATTACGTTCACCACGCCCTTCGGCAAACCCACTTCGTCGAACCATCTCGCCAGCTCCAGCGCCGTAAGCGGCGTCTGCTCCGCTGGCTTGAGCACGCATGTACACCCGGCAGCCAGCGCCGGAGCCAGTTTCCACGCCGCCATCAGCAACGGATAATTCCACGGGATGATCTGCCCCGCCACGCCCATCGGTTCTTTCAGCGAAAGGCTCATGGCGTTGTCGGGAACCGGATTCACGTACCCGAGTATCTTCGTCGCCAGGCCGCCGTAGTATTCAAAGCAAGTTGCGACATCCGTGATATCAAACTCGGCCTCGACAATGGGCTTCCCCGAGTTACGACATTCCAGTTCAGCCAGCATCGGCAAGTTCTGCCGCACTTTTTCTGCCAGTCGAAAAAGAACGCGACCTCGTTCCTGTGCCGTTGTCGTCGCCCATGGACCATCCTCAAATGCTGCCTTGGCAGCCGCAACCGCCCGGTTCACATCTTCCGCGTTCGCGTCCGGGACCTGCGCAATCACTTCTTCGGTTGAAGGATCATAAACGGAAAACGTCTTGGCTGAGTTACTGACGACCCACTCGCCGTCAATGAACATTGAGTAATCCTTTACGTCGGCCGTAATTCCGCCAGTCATAACTCCTCCATAAGTCAAATGATATGCAACCGACGCGCGCCTCGCTCCTACGTCGTACTCGTCGATTCCAGCCGTAGCGGTTTCAACCGCCCATACACGAAGAAGAAGAACGCCGCCAACGCGAGAAAGAACACCGTAAAGCCAAACATTTTTGCTTCATATCTCCAGACCGAGGTAATCTGCTTCGCTGGAAAAAACGCCAACGCAATTCCCAGCGCAGTGGTCACCAACCCGCAAAATCCCGACACCATCAATGTGCCTCGGCCATAATGCGCGCCCGTCAGATCGCCGCTGAGAGCGAACTTCAGCAACGCCCCAAAAACATACAAAAATGGCACCAGTTGCAGAACCACCGCCAGCGAAAGCATCGTCTGGAAGGCTTCTTGCACGCCGCCAGAGGCATAGAAATTAATGACAATCAATACCAGCGACACCGCCCCTTGCACGATCAACGCCGCATAAGGAGTCGCGTACTTAGGATGCACCTTTCCCAGCCACGACGGCATATACGAGTCGAGCCCCGCCACAAATGGAATCCGCGCCGAGCCGCCCATCCACGCCGAACCAATACCCGCAATCGATAGACTCAGCATCAGAGCAAATGGCGCAACGATCCATGCCACGCCCACCTTACTCGCCATATGGCTGACCGCCTGCACAATCCCTTGCAGCACGCTAATGTCGTTCTTGCCCACCGCGACCAGCAGCGTAAGCGTCGCTCCGATATACAACGCGCCAGAAATAATGCCGCCCCACGCCACCGCGCCCGGCAACGTTTTCTGAGGATCGCGAATTTCGTCCCCCATCACCGAAGCGAGTTCCAATCCGACCAGACCAAAGCAGATAACTCCGAACGAATTCAGAACGAATCTCGGGTCGGCCGGAATCCTGAAATCCCCTGCCGTCACTGTCGTGCCAAAACGCAACCACACCGTAAGCCCCAGACCGATCAACACTCCGGCGGCCACAAATGTCCCAACGGCACCCAGATTGTTGAGCCATTTCGCCACCCCCAGCCCCACAATGTTCAAGATCGTCAATAGCGTCAGCAGCGCCACGGAGGCAATCATCGCAAAAGTCTTGTTATCTGCCAGCGCGGCGTGGCCCGTTCCCATGGCAAACACGGTTACTCCTACGAAGTACAGCATCACGGTCGGCACATACAGCATGTTATTAGTCCAGTAACACCAGCCGGAAAGAAATCCGTGAAAATCGCCGAATATTTCCTTGGCCCACAAATACACGCCGCCTTCCCCCGGATAGCGATGCGCAAGCTCGATCACCGCAATGCCCTGCGGCCAGAAAAACAAAAGCAGGGATATGATCCAGAGCCAGACCGTCACGCCGCCGTTAGCCGCAATGCTGGGGACGACATTCAGATTGAATACGGCGACAACAAACAGCAGCACCAGGTCGCGGCGTCCGAGAACGCGCTTCAAGTGCGGCTGACTGGCATCAGCATCGGACATGGATTGGGCCCCGGCTCGTCAACTCATTGACACATCGAACAACTGGCACAGCTCCACCCCTACAACCGTGAGACAATCCGACGCACCCTGATTCATTGCATGTTAGTGCGTCGCCACTGCTCCCAGCCGTTCGTGTTGTGCGGCGGCAAGCGAACCGGCAACGTCGGCAAACGCCGCCAGATGTTGGTCGATGTCCGCTTCGCTGTGCTGTACTGAAATCGTCCACTGCTCGTCCCACCAGTAAGGCTGACACATTACGCCACGGTTCACCATCCCGAACCAATAATGGCGCCATAGGTCGACATCAACCGCCAGCCAGTCGCGGTAGTTACGAATCTCCTTCGGATACAGCATCAAAGCCCCATTCGCTCCAGCGTTCGCAATGTAACCCTGCAATCCGGCCTTCGCGATGGTCTTCCTATATCCATCCACCAATTTGTTACTAAGCTTTTCTATATGTGCATAATTGGCACGAGTAAGCACTTCGCGGAACGTCGCGAGACCAGCGGCCATCGAAATCGGATTCGTATTGTAAGTGCCGCCGTGAAACACTTTATGGTCCGCAATCAGATTCATGACTTTCTTATGCGCTCCAAATGCGGCCAACGGAAATCCTCCGCCAATCGACTTCGCCAGGCAGATCATGTCGGGCATCACGCCAAAGTATTCAGAAGCGCCGCCCCAGGACAGCTTCGCCCCGGTCTTGACCTCGTCAAAGATCAGCAGCGCGCCATGCTCGTCGCACAGTTTCCGCAAGCCTTCGAGAAATCCTTTCTCCGGCATGCACAGGCCGACGTTCATCATGATCGGTTCAAGAATCACCGCTGCAATTTCTTTCGGATTCTCCCGAAAACGCCGTTCCACCGTCTCCAGATCGTTAAACGTCGCAATCGGAACATTGGCCAGGCTCGCCTTCGGTACCCCCGCTCCGCCCGATACCGGCTTCGGATTCTTGATATCTCCAAAATCGTCCGCCGGAGGATGCGGCTTCACGCTGACCAATGCCGCATCATGCAGCCCGTGGTAGCCGCCTTCGAACTTGATGATCTTGTCGCGTCCCGTTGCCGCCCGCGCCAATCGGATCGAGTGCATCGTCGCTTCCGTGCCGCTGTTGCCAAAGCGGCACATCTCCACCGGAAAACGCGTGCAGATCTCCTCCGCCAGTTCCCACTCCATGTTGTGCGGCATGCCATACGCCGTGCCCTTGTGCAGTCGCCCCTCGACCGCCTTAATCACCGCCGGATGCGAGTGCCCCGCCATCAGCGTGCCAAAACACAAATTGTGGTCGAGATACTCGTTGCCATCCAGATCGCGGAACTTACTGCCCGACGCTTCCAACACAAAAATCGGATAAGGCTCGTAAGCGCGATAGTTACTCGCTACCCCCAGCGGCAAACGCTTCAGGTTCTTCTTATGCGCCTCGGCGGACTTCGGGGTACGTCGCTCGAACGTGTCGAGCTCTTTTTGCAGTGCGGGATACATCGTGATCTCCAAAAATACTCAGGCCAGATAGGCCATTAGATTAGATTCGGGCAGCCCGAAGCCGCCCGGAAAACTTGACATTTCTATTGTAATTCTTCCAACTCGTTCTTCCACTAGAACGACAACTTCAGGGCAAACTGCACCAGGCGCGGGTCCTTCACCTGCGTCACTTGCCCAAACTGGGTGCCGTCGGTGCTGTTGCCGTCTGGGTTATAGAACTGCGTGTGATTGAAGATATTGAATATCTCCCCTCGAAACTCCAGATGGCTTCTTTCGTTGACCGCAATGTTCTTCATGAGCACAAAATCAGTGTCACTGATTCCGGGTCCACAGCAAATCGTGCGCGGCGCGTTGCCAACGTAGCCGAATATGCCGCTCTCGGTGAAGATCCCGTTCTGGTTTGCGGGACTATTAAAGTAATAATTGCCATTGGCTTGCGGCCTTTGCCAGGTAAACGGCGCGATCTGGTTGGGCTCACCCGGAAGCTCGAAATCGTCGCTGTTCATCAGCTCGTTGTCAGAGGAGGATGTGATCCGGATCGGGAACCCGGTCTGGTAAGTCGTGATACCCGACACCGCCCAGTCATCCAGAACCTTTCCCGCAAAGCCGCTGAATTTTCTTATCGGCAGTTCCCAGTAATAGCTAAAAACAAAGCGATGCCGCGCGTCAAAGAGCGAGCGCGCATAATTGTTTGCGCCTGGCAGTGGATTCAAGATCCCTTCAAAACTCGAGGCCTCGTCAATCGACTTGCTGTACGTGTAGGCCGCGGTAAATTGCAGACCATGAGCAAAACGTTTGTCGAGCGAAGCCTGCAGCGAGTTATAAGATGAGCTTGCAATCGTGTCCTGAGCAAAAATACCAGTAAAGACCGGGACCCCACTGACCGGGCAACCATTACCAGTCATGGGATCGCACTGCGGCGAAGAGTAACGGCGTAAACCAACTAAGGTTATTCCATTCGGCCCAACTGTCGTGCCGGCGGGAATCACGCTATTGTTTTGCGCGTAGGGCAGGTGTAAAGGTACGGGCAGCACCGTCCCTGGCGAGATGTAGAACTCCGAATCTTCGCCAAACTGGGCACACGGAGGAGCTCCAGTAGCAGTAGGAGGGAGGATTTGATCAAGATCCAGACACGTCTGCGGGTTCGAGTAGTTGAGGTCATGCGTCGCCAGCAAGCGATGGCCTTGGGATCCCACATAGCCCACTTGCAGCTTCATGTCTTTCGTTAACTCACGCTGGATGTTCAGGTTGTACTGCGCGGAATACTGCGTCCGCATATGCGGCTGAAAATCACCGTACAGATCAATCGGCTCGAATATCGCCCAATCCTGCGAGGTACCTCGTTTCGGATTGAGCACTCCGTTAAACGGATTTAGATACGTCAGGCCGGTTTGTGTCGCCGTGTTGTAGCCCTGATCGGCAAACGGCAGATTAAATTGCGTCTCAGAAAGCGTCGTGCTCCCGCCAAACGGAGGCTCCGCCCCGAACTGTGCCAGCACCAGTTGCTCGATCGGATTGTAGAAAAGTCCCCACCCCGCCCGAATGCTGGTCCTCCCCGAACTACCCGGACTCCACGCGAGACCGATTCGCGGCGCAAATGCCTTGTAGTAAGTCTGCGTCATGCCCGGCGGAACGCCAGGGTCGCCCGGAACCACCAATCCAACCGCATCCTCCGACGTGCAATCCGTATTCGGACCTCCGCAGGGATAGACCGTAGACGATTGCCCCGGACGGAAAGTCTCGACGTGTTGGAACTTGTCCGCCAGAGGAGTGTTCAACTCCCATCGCAGTCCATAATTCAACGTGAGGTTCGGTCTAAGCTTCCAGCTATCTTGGGCGTAGAGATAGAATCCGGTGTTGCGGACCGCTTCGTTCTGCGCTGAACCTTCTCCGAACGTATCTGCCAGGCCCAACATGTAATTGCCAAACAGGTCGCCCGCCTCCAGATCGTTCGGCCCTCCGCCGTAATAGTTAAATTCTCCATTCACGTTGTAGTAATAGAACTGGTTAAACTGCTGCCGTCGAACGTCCACGCCAAACTTCATCGTATGCTTGCCCGTAATCTTCGTCAGGCTGTCCGACCACTGGAACGAATTTCCCGTCTGCGGAAGTTCGCCTTCCCAATCGTTGCCGATCGAAAATCCTCCCGAAATCGCGATGAAGGGCAGTCCCTCGCGGCCGGCTCCAAGATATGGATGAATGCCGTAAAGACTCCCGTTCGGGTCCGTCGATCCATCCCCGTAAAAACACGGCGGCGGGCCGGTAACCGCGGTCAGCCACGTCGGCGCCGGAGGACACGAATTCTGCACCAGTTCGGTATTTGCCGGATGCTGAAACGTCTGCTGCCCCTCGCGGTTGTAATTGAAGCGGAACTCGTTCACCATCGTGTTGCTGATCGTCCACGTGTGGGTAATGTTGTACTGCTGGAACCGCTCCGCCACGATATCTCCAAACCCAGGCAGGTCCGCGCCAGCCAGTTCGAAGTTTGCAAAAGGATTGTGCGTGGTGTCGTCGTTGAAATAGTAATAGACACTCAGGTTTTGCTTGTCGTTCAGCCGATGGTCAAACTTGAACGTCACCTGATCGCCACGCACCGCCTCGGGAGGCACGGTGCTGACCAGCGAACCACCGTTCGGCGCCTGCGGAACAAACTGCAGCAGATCCACCGCCGTCGGATCCATGCAAGCCAGCGGTATCTGACCAGTGGGAAAAATAGGCGGAAGGTTGTTCCCAGGGATCGGAAGATCGTAAGGCGCACCATCTTGTATGGTCGCAGTAGAACCGTTAACCAGATAGTTGGCCGTCTGGCATCCCGGACGATTCGTGAGCAACGCCGAGTTCGCCAGGCTACCGGCAAGCGGCCCATAGTTCCCGACAATCTGCCCGTTGAAGAGGTTGCTCGGAGACGGCGTTTCCAAGGTCGTCGGCACTGTAACCGCCGGCGATTGGATCCCCTGCCGAATCCGTCGTCCTTCATACGAGGCAAAGAAGAATGTCCGGTCCTTCTTGATCGGTCCGCCAAACGTGCCGCCAAACTGGTTTTGATTGAACTGCGGCTTGTCGCAATTCAGGCCTTCTGCTTCCGTCAGGCAGTAGTTATTGGCATTGAGTACCTTGTTACGGAAAAACTCGTACAGACTGCCATGCAATTCGTTGCTCCCCGACTTGGTCACCACGTTGACCACCGAACCCGAGTTCCGTCCATACTCCGCGTCGAACGTATTGGTCAGCACGCGGAACTCCTCAATACTATCGGGTGAAGGTTGCACCGTCGGCAGGTTCGCGAACAGATCGTTGGCATCGCCGCCATTCACGCTGAAATTGTTAGACCGTCCGCGTCCGCCATTCACCGAGACCGCGCCCGCATTGTCACTGCCATAAATGAGCGTATTGCTCGATCCGACCGTCGACATCACGCCCGGCTGTAACTGCAGAAGCTGATACGTATCGCGCGTGTTCAGCGGCAAGTTCGCAACCTGCTGCGCATCCATCACCGCGCCCAACTGCGTGCTTGTGGTATCTACCAGCGGCGCTTCGGATGTCACTTCTACCGTCTCTTTTGTCGCGCCAATCTGCAGCACCGAGTTCACCGTCACCACCTGGTTCAGATCGACGTTCACCGCGCGCTGCAGATTTTTCTTGAAGCCGGTCAGGTCGAAATCCATCCGATAGGTTCCCACCGGCACCTGCGGAAATCCGTAATCGCCGTTGCTGTTCGTGGTCGCCTCATTGCTTACGCCGGTAGCTTCATTGGTTAGCGTGACCTTCACCCCTGCCAGCACCGCGCCGCTCGGGTCACTGACACGCCCCAAAATGCGTCCGCCAGTGCCTTGCGCAAACAGCGGCGCAGACTGCAGCATGGAGCAGATCAGGCAGAGGCTCACCACCGAACTCAATAAACTGAGCCAGCTAAACATCCGGGACGATGTCAACGTCGGCATGCGAATCCTCCAAATCCGGGGGCAAAATTTGTTAGGTCCGTTTCAGCTTGCACGCAAGACAAACCTTGCTATAATCGCGCAAGGTTAGAGATTCCGCAGCCCGCTGTCAAGCGGAAAAGTCAAGCAGAGAAGACAACACAATTAAAGACACGCAGAAGGCGCCACGCGGAACGCGCATTCCCAGCACGGCCCGCAGTCACATCTTCAATCATGTCGAGCGACGCACAAGTCTACCTCAAGATCGGCGACGTGGCCCGCTTGGTGGGAATCTCACCCTCGGCCATCCGCGCCTGGGAATCCCTCGGCCTCACCCGCCCTCACCGCACCGAGAGTCGCTATCGTCTTTACACCAATCACGACGTGCGCCTGCTCAAGAAAGCGCGCTATCTGCGCAAAGTCCGCGGACTCAACGCTCCCGCCATCGTGCAGATGCTCAAGCGCGAAGGCGCCATCAAACCCGCCCCAGCCAATGGCACCGCCGCCATCGGATCCCGTTTACGCCGTCTGCGCAGCGAGCGCGGACGCAGCCTCGCCCAGGTCGCCTCCGCCGCCGGAATTTCCGTCGGCTTTCTTAGCGCCATCGAACGCTCGCAAATGTCTGCCTCCGTCGGCACCCTGCGCCGCCTGGCACGCTACTACCGCACCAATATCCTTGATTTTTTTGATGCAACGGAATTGAATACCCGGTTGGTGCGCCCGCCCAAACGCAAGGTGCTCGAGGCCGGTCCCGGCGTGCGCATGGAATTGCTCGCCTGGGGTGACAAGGTCATGGAGCCGCACCTTTTTCGCATCAAGCCCAACGCCGGCAGCGGCGAGGAGTACGCCCACGAAGGTGAGGAATTTCTCTTCGTCCTGCGCGGCGAGTTGCACATCGCTCTCGCTGGCGAGGAGTACCATCTCAAGCGCGGCGACAGTTTTTATTTCGAGAGTGCCACTCCGCACCACTGGAGAAATCCCGGCCGCAGCGAAACCTGGCTGTTGTGGGTCAACACCCCCCCAACTTTCTAGTGGGCTGCGGAAGAATTCCATATTGCTCTCGACTTTCGTCGGCGTTGCACGTCGTTTTGGCTGCTCTTGGTTTTGGTTGTTCTTGGTTTTGGGTGGCGCAGCGGTTTACCGCTGCGATTACTCGCCTTTTCCATTGTCGGCTTTAGCCGCTGAGGTCATAATCGCGTCCGCAATCTAACGACGGAGGACAAATAATGCCGCGCAAATCAATATTCGCCCTGTTCGCCGTCTTCCTGATTCTATTCACCGCGTCCTGCGCCAAAAAAACGCCCACCCTCAACCTCCTCGTCTGGGAAGGCTACGCCGACCCCTCTTACGTCAAGGCCTTCGAAGAAGCCAACCACTGCAAAGTGTCCGCCTCCTACATGGGATCGAGCGACGAACTCGTCGCCAAGCTCCGCGGAGGCAGCTCCGGCAACTACGACGTGATTTCTCCCTCCAGCGACGTCGCCACCATGATCGCAACCACCGGCCTCGCCGCCCCGCTCGATCTCGGCAAACTGCCCAGCTACAGCCAGCTTTCGCCGCAGCTCACTTCGCTTTCGCTGGACCGCGTAAAAGGCGAAGTCTACGGCGTTCCCTTCATGTGGGGACCTGATCCCATGATCTACGACACCTCCGCCTTTCCCACCCCTCCCGAAAGCTGGAGCGTCATGTGGGACCCGAAGCTCAAGGGAAAAGTTTCCGTGTGGGACGATCTCTCCACCGTCTACATGGCGGCGCAGCTTCTCGGTTACGATCAGCCCGATCCCAGTCATCTTTATAACCTCAGCGACGAGGAGCTCGACAAGGTTAAGCAGAAGCTCATCGAGTTGAAGCCCAACATTCGCAAAATCTGGTCCACCGGCGGCGAACTTACCAACCTGTTTCAGAACCACGAAATTGTCATCGCCATGGGTTGGCCGCTCATGACCAATCAATTGCGCAAGAGCAATTTCCCCGTCGGTGAGACGATCCCAAAAGAAAACACTACCGGCTGGATCGACCACCTCATGATTACCGCAGGCAGCGAAAACAAAGATCTCGCTTACAAGTTTCTCGAGTTCATGATCCAGGCGCAGACCCAGAAAAAAGTCACCGACGTTACCGGATACACGCCGGCAAATCCTCACGCCGCGCAATATATGACGCCGGAAGAAGTGAAGAACTTGCATCTCGACGACGTGGACAATTACCAGCGGCGTCTCTATTTCTGGCAAAATGTACCGCGCCGTGCCAAGTACAACGAAATCTGGAATGAAGTAAAAGCAACCCAATAGAACTTTATTGAATGAATATCTGGGCCGGGAGACGTTTTCAGAAATGTACTGGAACGTTTGGGAAGGGCACAGCTTCAGCCGTGCCGTAAGATCTCTAGAGAAAATCGGGCTTTAGCCCCTGAGGGAAATGGCGTGAACCCTCGGTAATGCTTTGTGGAACGCGCCCAAACGACAGCCATGGCAACAACCTCCGAATCCGCTGCAGCAGCCCTCAACGATCAGCCCCACTCTAACTCTCTGCTTTCCATCCGCTCCGTCGCCAAGCACTTCGGCAAAAACATCGTCCTCCGTGATATCTCGCTCGAAATCGCCGAAGGCGAATTCCTCACCATCCTCGGCGAGAGCGGATCCGGCAAAACCACGCTCCTCCGCATTCTCGCCGGCTTCGAGCAACCCACTGCCGGAGAAGTCTGGATGTCCGGTGAGCGTCTCGACACCCAACCTCCCTACCGCCGCCGCGTCAACACCGTCTTCCAGAACTACGCCCTGTTCCCGCACCTGATCGTCGAACAAAACGTCGGCTATGGATTAGCCATCGCCAAGCGCCCATCAGCCGAAATCGAATCGCGCGTCGCCGAAGCCTTGGCAAAAGTAAAAATGTCAGCCTACGCGAAATCCAAGCCCTCAAAAATCAGCGGAGGCCAACAACAGCGCATCGCTCTCGCTCGCGCGCTGGTCAATCGTCCGCGCCTGCTTCTGCTCGATGAACCACTCTCCGCGCTCGACGCCAATCTCCGCCGCCAGATGCAAGTCGAACTCAAAGCTCTGCAGCGCGAAGTCGGCATCACCTTCATCTTCGTCACCCACGATCAGGAAGAAGCCATGGTCATGTCCGACCGCATCGCCCTCCTCCGCTCCGGAGAACTCGAGCAGGTCGCCAGCCCGCGCGAAATTTACAACCGTCCCGCAACTTCCTATACCGCTCAATTCATCGGACACACAAATCTGCTGCAGGCCGACGTTCACCAAGGCACGGCTATGTGCGACCGGCTCGCATGGCCCACCTCCCTGCCCGATGGATCCGCCCTTTTCTCACTGCGCCCCGAATCCATTCGGATCGCGAAGATCGCGCCGCCAGTCGCATCTGCAAAGACCTCTTCGAATATCCGTTTCCGCGCTCAGCTTCGCGACCAGGCTTTCCACGGAGCCACCGACCTTCTCCGCGTCGAATCCGACGGAGGCCTCATCCTCACCATCCGCACTGCCAGCCGCGATCTCCCTAAAGGCCCACTAGAATTTGAATTCGATGCCGCCGACGCCATCCCCGTCCGCGAAACTAGTCTCGGCTCCAAATCACCTGCCTCCAAATCAGAGGACAGCCGCTGATGTTCTCCCGCGCCTATCGTGCCGCCATCACCGTCCCGCCCCTGGCCTGGGTCGCCGTCTTTCTCCTCGTCCCCTATCTGCTGATGTTCTGCTACAGTTTCTGGTCAGTCAACGACTCCGGAACCATCGTCCATTCCTGGAACCTCGCCAATTACCACGAGCTCCTGATCAAGCCCGTTTACTGGCAAACCTTGTTGCGCTCCATGTGGATCGCCCTCCGCGTCACCTTCTTCTCCATGCTCCTCGGCTATCCGCTCGCCTACTTGCTCTCATTTCACGCCGGACGTCGAAAAGACCTCTACTATCAGCTCGTCATCATCCCGCTCTGGGTAAGTTATTTAGTCCGCGCTTATGCCTGGAAGACAATCCTCGGCACCGACGGAGTCCTGAACACGCTCCTGCAATACGTTCACCTCACCAATCATCCGCTGGACTTCCTGCTCTACAGCCCGTTCGCCGTCGTACTTACCCTGACCCACATCTACACGCCCTTCACTTTCCTCCCGATCTACGCATCACTCGAACACATCCCGCGCAACTTGGTCGAAGCCTCGCACGACCTCGGAGCCACGCCCCAGCAAACTTTCTGGCGCGTCATCTTCCCGCTCTCCATCCCCGGAGTCCTCGCCGGTGCCACCTTCGCCTTCGTCCTCAGCCTCGGAGATTTCCTCGCCCCACTCCTACTCGGAGGCCCCAGCGGCATCATGATCTCCAACATCGTAGTAAGCCTCTTCGGAGCCGCCTACAACTGGCCCCTCGGCGCCGCCATCTCGCTCTGCATGTTAGCCCTGGTCCTTGCGCTCATCTTCTTCTCCGAGCGCCTGGAAAAAAAGTGGAGCTTCTCATGACCACTTCTTGGTCTGGCTTTTGGGTGGCGCAGCGGCTCACCGCTGCGACAACTGCGTTATTTTTGCAGACGGCTTTAGCCGCTGAGGGTCATTGCAGTGCAGCCGGGTGCCCCACCCTTGCGCGCTCTTTGCGCATGGGGGGGATTCCACGACCCCATACATCATGGTGGTTCGACTCCGTCCTGAATCTCCGCGGGAGCTCGATATGAAACCCCACTCCCCGCGCCTGCTAACCCTCCACGCCCTGTTAGTCTTCGCCTTTCTCTATCTCCCCATCGTCATCCTCATCCTCTATTCCTTCAACGGACAAGGCGTCGGTGGCTTCCCCCCACACAACCTCACCCTCAACTGGTATCGCATCCTCTTCAACGACGCCCCCATCTGGGATTCCGTCCTCAACAGCCTGCTAGTAGCCGCCGCCGCCATGCTCATCGCCCTGCTCTTCGGAATCCCCGCCGCCCTCGCATTAGATCGCGCGCAATTCCCCGGCAAGGCTCTGTTCCGCCGCTTAGTCCTCTTACCGCTGATCCTCCCCGGAATCATCACCGGCCTCTCGCTGCTCATGATGTTCCGGCTAAGCGATGTAAGAAACAGCCTCCTCACCATCATCCTCGGCCACGGCACCGCACTAATCTCCGTAGCCACCACCGAAGTCTTCGCCGGATTGCAAAAACTAAACCGCGCCCAGGAAGAAGCCTCCCTCGACTTAGGCGCGACTTACTGGCAAACCTTCTGGCGCATCACCGTCCCCAATCTCAAACTCTCCATCATCGGCGCCGCACTCCTCATCTTCACCCTCTCCATGGACGAAATCGCCGTCAGCTTCTTCCTCATCGGCCGCGACAATACCCTCCCCCTCGAAATCTGGGGACGCCTCCGCCGCGGCATCACCCCAGAAATCAATGCCATCTCCACCATCATCTTTATGTTCTCGTTAATCGCGATCGTCTTCTGGTATCGCCTCCGCACCCGCGCCGAAGTGACTACGTAAACTGGCCCAGCTTTTGACCTTGCCGGCATCACCACCACAATGGGTGCCCCATCCTTCGCGTACTTTGCGAAGGGTGGGATTCCACAACCGTCGCGCGTGCCGCCTGTCGCTTGAACAACAACTCTTGCATCGCTCTAGCGCCCAGGCGCATCTGTAGCCCCATGATTCCTACGCTCCTGCTCTGCGCGCTACTGCTCCTGGGCGATCCGCAAACCGCCCTGAAGCCGGTGATCGATAATGACCGCGTTGCCGTTTGGGATGTAACGGACTCCGCCAATGCGCAGCCCTTCGATGCAGTGGTTGTGTCCTTGTCGGGAAGCGCGGTATTCGTGGCGAAAGGCACGACGCCAAAGATCGACGGACGATCGGTCGTCATCGATCTGAAAGATCATCCCGTTCCTCCAATCGCGAATACAAGCGGCTATCCGCTGGCGTTTCCGCGCCCCGGTTCGAAGAAGCTCTTCGAGAACGCTCGCGTCATCGTCTGGGATTACACCTGGACCCCGGGTGTGCCCACTCCCATGCACTTCCACGACAAAGATGTTGTGGTGGTATTTCTTGAGGATGGCGACCTGAAATCGACGACTCCCGACGGGAAAGCTACGGTCAATTCGTACAGCTTCGACACAATAAGATTCAACTCTCGTGACCGCGTGCACACCGAAACCCTGGTACGCGGAAGCCAGCACGCCATCATCACCGAGTTGAAGTAACTCCAAGCTAGCCGACGCGTTTTACCTTCGCCGACGCCAGCACCACAATGGCTGCCCCATTCCTTCGCGCACTTTGCGAATAGTGGGATTCCACAACCGCCGAGTGCGGCCTCTCGTTCGAGACCACAATAATGACAAACTAAGCCAGCATCTCCCACCCCACATCCAGCGCAGATCCCAGCCTCTTCCACGTCCCAACTGATCCGTTCTTGCGCTCGGTCTCAATCGCCGCAATCAGCGCCCGCGACACCTTCGCCTTCTTCGCCAGTTGCTCCTGGGTAAGTCCGCGGTGCTCGCGCCAGATGCGAAGCGCCGGTTCTCCCCGCGCCCTTCTTTCATCACATTTTTCCTGTACCGCCATCACATACACCCACCAGATTCAGTGCAATGATTTCCCCAACAGTTCATCATCAAGAACTGTGCCCGTCTCCAGAGACGGAGAGATATTCCGCCGCAAAACCATCTTCGGCGGCTCTTTGACAATCACCCAAACTCCACCTCTAAGTCCTTATTCCGGAAGAGTTTGCGATTAAGTCCTTTGATCACAATACTTTAGCTCAAATTGGGGGGGGGTTAAAAACCCTACCGCAATTCGCTAATCAAAACCTGAATCATCACTCACTCATATAAGGAGCAATCATAAATGTCATCACCTTCAAACAAACATTCCGACGGATACTCAGACAAAACTTGCGCCCAAAGAAAAGGCAACGGAGATCCCTGCAAATCTCCCGCTCTCCGCGACGAGTTGTTCTGCCACTACCACAAGATAATGGGCCCGTCCCCAATCAACATCGACAACAACAATCCTTTCCGTTCCGAGCATGTCTATCTTCCTCCGCTCGAAGACGCCGTCTCTATCCAGACCGCCATCTCCGAAGTTTGTGAGTTGATGCTGCACCGCCGCATCGAACCCAAAGAAGCGACCGCCCTGTTCTACGGCATGCAGGTCGCCTCCACCAACATGGTCTTCCTGAACGCACAATATCAAAGGTTAAATTCGGAGACGGGTTCGGTTCCGTCACCCGATCAAAAGCTTCTGCCTCCAGGAACCATCCAGGCCTGCGCGCAGCCGCGACCCCGCAAACGCCGCCTGCGGCCTAATGAAAATCCAATTAATTAAAGCACCCGAATCGCGCTGTTCGGGCCTCGAATCTCCTCGGCATAGTAAAGTAGTAGTAGAACTGGTTTCATAAATAAGGCTTTGGCAGGCACGGCTTCAGCCGTGCCGTTCAGCCCCAGAAAAATGCGGGCTTTAGCCCCTAAGGGCTAGCATTCCCACTAAGCATTTATGAAGTCAGTACTAAGCCCCAATCCGTAGTCCCGAGGAGTTTTTAACCTGAACCCAAGCATTCGCAACATCGCTATCATCGCCCACGTCGATCACGGCAAGACCACGCTGGTTGACGCCATGCTCCGCCAAAGCGGCACGTTCCGCGACAACGAAACCGTCGCCGAACGCGTCATGGATTCAAACGATCTCGAGCGCGAGCGCGGCATCACCATTCTCGCCAAAAATACGGCCGTATTTTACGCAGGCACAAAAATCAACATCGTCGACACGCCAGGTCACTCCGACTTCGGAGGCGAAGTCGAGCGCGCTCTCAAGATGGTCGATGGCGTTATGCTGCTGGTCGATGCCAGCGAAGGTCCTCTGCCCCAGACCCGTTACGTGCTCAGCAAAGCGCTCGAAGCGAACCTGAAGCCGATTCTCGTAATCAACAAGATCGATCGTCCCGATGCGCGTCCGCAGGAAGTTTTGAACGAAGTCTATGACCTCTTCATCGATCTCGACGCCAAAGAAGATCAGCTCGACTTCCCCGTTCTCTATACCAACGCGAAAGCCGGAACTGCCGCTGTCCATCAGGGATCGCATGGCGAAGATCTCCGTCCGCTGTTTGAAGCCATTGTCGACACCATTCCCGCTCCGCAAGGAGACAAAGACGGACCGCTGCAGATTCTCGTCGCCAATCTCGATTACAGCGACTATCTTGGCCGCCTCGCCATTGCCCGCGTTTTCTCCGGAACCATGAAAACCGGCGAAGACGTCGCTATCGCCAAGCGCGACGGATCATTCGACAAAATAAAAATCACCAAGCTCTTCAGCTTCTCCGGCCTCAAGCGCACCGATATCACGGAAACCGCGCTCGGCGACATCATCGCCGTCGCCGGCGTTGAAGGCATCACCATCGGCGAAACCATCACCAGCGCCGAGAATCCCACGCCGCTTCCGCCCATCGTCATCGACGAACCCACGATTGCGATGCTTTTCACCATCAACACCTCTCCGTTTTGCGGACGCGAAGGCACCTACGTGACTTCGCGCAATCTCCGCGAGCGCCTCGATAAAGAGTTGCTCACCAACGTTTCCCTGCGCATGGAAGAAACTGGCAGCACCGATTCCTTCAAGGTTCTCGGACGCGGCGAATTGCAGCTCTCCATTCTGATCGAGATGATGCGGCGCGAAGGCTACGAACTCATGGTTGGCAAGCCCGAGATCGTCACCAAGCACATCGACGGCAAGCTGATGGAGCCAGTCGAACATCTCACCGTCGATATCCCCGAAGAGTTTGTCGGCGTTGTCATGGAGCATGTTGGCTCCCGCAAAGGCGAAGTCGCCAACATGCACAATCACGGTTACGGACGCGTGCGCGTAGAGTTCCGCGTCCCCAGTCGCGGATTGATCGGACTGCGCAGCACCCTGCTCACCGACACGCGCGGCACTATCGTCATGAACGCTCTGTTTGATGGCTACATCGAATGGCAGGGAGAAATTCCCCATCGCCCGACAGGCGCGCTCATCGCCGATCGTCCCGGACTCACGACTTCCCACGCCCTCTACAATCTGCAGGAGCGCGGCGTGCTCTTCGTCGGCCCAGGCATCGACGTTTACGAAGGCATGATCATCGGCGAGAACGCCAAAGATACCGATCTCGACGTCAACATCGTGCGCGAGAAAAAGCTGACCAACATGCGCGCCTCAACTTCGGACGTGGCCATTCGCCTCGTTCCCTACCGCAACCTCAATCTGGAGCAGGCCATCGAGTTCATCGCCGACGATGAGTTTGTCGAAGTTACACCGAAATCGCTACGCCTGCGCAAGAAAGTCCTACAGTCGAATCAGAGGAAGAAGAAAGGTTCACTGGCAGCGGTGGAAAACTGAGTGACTCAATGGAAGACTGACTCGTCACAGCCGTTGAGGCAGTCTGCACCGACGATGTACACTGGCAATACGCGCCCGTAGCTCAGCTGGATAGAGCGGCAGCCTCCGGAGCTGTAGGTCGGGAGTTCGAATCTCTCCGGGCGCGCCACAACTACTTCAGGTCTCAGGTGTCCGGTAAACCCGAGCACGACCAGTCCCAGGATTTTTCCAAGACCTGAGACCTGACACCTAAGACCCGCTTCTCAATGAGCGCCGATCAGAACCAGCGTTTCGGTCGAGAATTCACCGCGCTGAATACCAATCTTTACTTTGCCCGTCTTGTCCTGCAGCTCGGCGAGCAATTCCATCGGCGTGCGAATCGGTTTGCCATCGACCGTCTTGATCAAGTCTCCAGCTTTCATGGATGCCATTTCGCCGATGCCTGCTGGATCGACCTCTATGATCTTCGCCCCGTCAAACTCCTGCGGACCGACCACAATGCCGAGAGCCGCAATCGCCATGCCGCGCGACGAGGCATTCAGCGATGGCTGCGCCGGTTGCCGAACTGCAACCGTTGCCGCTGGCTGACTGGAAGCAGGCGCTGACGAAGATGGCCGAGCCTTTGGCGCCGATCCTCCCGAGTATTCTCCGCCAAAGCGGAAAGAGACTCCAAAGGACGCACGGAAGTTGCTTTGGATGGGAACATCGAAGTCATTCAAATGACGAGTGTAAACGTAGTCCACCGACCCCAGCTGAATGCCGATACGAGGCGTGACCCAGTAATCGGCGCCCGCTCCGCCGGCAAAGGCCAGAGAATTGTCAGTCACCGAACTGCCATTGTAAGCCACAGTAGCGTGGTCTTCGCCGACCAGGCCATGGACAAACACATTCAGCTTGTGGGCTTGCCGAAGCGTCAGCCGCGGTCCGAACATGTAAGACAAGTTGCTGCAGCTGAAGTTCTCGCTCACGCAATTGCTTATCGTGTGGCCGCTCACGTCGGCCTCCCCGGAAAGGCGATGCCAGTTGAAGAAGGAGCCGGACACATCCCACCCGTTCATCCCCAACCGGTTAGAAGTCGTCCCCGTGCTGGAATTCCCAGGCAGATCGAGGCTGTAATAAGAGTAGCCGCCAAAAATATTGATGGGTGGGACGCTCTGAGCCGCAGAAATACCCAGAAGAGCCAAAGCTACCAGAACCAAGGGGACAAGTTTTCTCATTTTGCTTACAGCGCCTCCAGTGATGCACAACATGGCTCGATTGACCGAACAACATGACTTGGACTGGCCACTAGGGTCTGACCGGGGGCCAGCCGCGCCAGGAATGATGCAGCCTCCTGGTCGGGGCTTGTCTTGCGTCAACTATCGCAAGGGATTAGGGCGAACGCCGATTATAACGGCCACGTGAAAAAAAGGAAAATGGACAAGCGGACATTCCGGCCCCGCCCTAATGTTTTGGTCATGATTTTCTGGTCGTCAGATGCCTGAAACGCCCGCGGCCTTTCCAGGCCAAAGCTTTTCCCCGGCGCTCTCCCCGGCACTTTAACTCTGATGCAGCGTGTTGAGCCTCGGTAACCCGCGATTTCCCTAAAGTAGCTTTGTGAATCAACCGATGAAATCTGTAGAGCGGCGACTCCGTCGGTTTTGTAAAGTGTCGGCAAGTCGCCTCTGGGAGAAGACTTATGTCAACCGTACCGGTTTCCAGCCAGTCGATTTATCAGGAACTTCAAACTTTCTATCAGGACCGCCAAACAGACCTGAGCCAGCTCGGTAGCGCCCTTCAGAGTGGAAACCTGACCGGCGCACAGCAAGCCTACAGCACCTTGGCAGCTCTCGGACAAGGCGGACCGTTCGCCAATGCCGAACCCTTTTCCAAGTCCAGCAAGGCACAGTCTTTTGAAACCATCGGCCAGGATTTGCAAGCTGGCGATCTGGCTGGAGCCCAGGCAGCATTTGCCGCATTAAGCAGCAAACAAAACAATAATCTGGCCACCTCTCCGCAGAATACGGCCACGATCGTAAACCTCAGTGCGCCAAAGAGCACCAACACTCCCACATCGTCCGACGCTACTCCGTCGATCTACCAGCAACTGCAAGCCTACCGTCAGCAACGGCAGACCGATCTCAACCAACTCGGACAGGACCTTCAAGCTGGAAACCTGACCGCGGCAGCGCAGGATTTCACCACTCTAACCGCGCTCGGCGAGAACGGTCCTAATGCCAACGGACAGCCTTACCAGAGGACCGATCGCGCTCAGGATTTCCAGGCTATCGGGCAAGCGCTGCAAGCAGGAGATCTCGCGGGAGCGCAATCAGCCTTTGCCAGCCTTGCGGGAACTTTCAAACAGCAGAATCAGGGCAATTCCGGCACTGGGCTGAGTGTTAGCGCGTAGTTGACCATTGGGGTTATGGATGAACTCAGAAGCGTCAGCGTCCGCGCTACAACGCAGCGGCTGAGTCGCTCCTGCTTTTCGTTTCTTCGGGCGTTCCCCCGAGCGCGCGGCAATCTCACCCCAAATGACGGCGGCTGGCGGGGCTGGCTTAAATTCGTGCGCCCTATGCAGTGGAGGTCCCGCTGGAGACGTTCCCGTCGAAGCTTCTGAATACAACCCGGCGGCAGAAACACTGCCCCGGCGATGAAGATTGTTCGCTTTTTACCCTCGCGCTGTTGCGCAATGGCTACGAAGGAACTAGGGTAGCGCGGCGGATGACGAAGGATTCATCGGGATCAATACTCTCAGAGCTCGATGGGGTGCACCGCGAGCGCGGGCATCCATCATTGCCAACAGCGCACCTACCTCCAAAAGAGCAATTAGGAAAGAAACACATGGCTGCGAGGTCAAGTTTCGATTGCTGAGGACAAAGTCAATGAGACGCTTCTTTGTTCAGTTCAGCCGCAGCGCAAAACACCAATTCGCATACTGGACCGCGCAGCTGTTCGAAGAAATTCGGAGGGCCCAACCGGAGCGCAAGACTTGGCGTACCACGCACGGGCAGCCGAAATTATTTCCATAGGCGGGACGAAAGTCCCGCCTATGGATGGTTAGTTACTTGCCCGTGCCAGTCAGAGCGACGCTCTGCGGGCTGCCGGGAGCATTGTCGGTGAACGTCAGGTCGCCGGTGCGCGTGCCGGTCTGGGTCGGGGTGAACGATACCTTCACCTCGCAACTTGCTCCAGCGGCCACTGTGCCTCCGTTAACGCATGGAGTCACTTTCTTGGTTTCTTTGACGGCCACCAGCGCGAAATCGCCAGAAGTCGCGATCGTGCTGATGCTCAGTGCCGCAGTCCCGCTGTTAGTGAGAACGACCTTCTTTGCTGCGCCTGTGGCACCCACAACAAGCTTGCCCCACTTCAGCGACGTGGGTGCGAGCGAAACCTGTGGGCTACCACCGCCGCCGCAGCCGGCGAAAGTGAACGATCCGACTTGGGTACTCCAATCGAATTGAGCCGTGGTCTTGTAATACTCCTGCGTATACCAGAAGGTGCATCCGTCCTGGTCGATCCGCATCGCACTATAGTCGCCCCAGCGGTTCGAGGTGTCAGGCTGCGAACCCGCGCCCGCAACCAACTGGACTTCGGACTCCAGCGTACCCGCAGCGTCGCTGGGAGTACGGCCAGCTACATAGATCGACGGATAGGTCGGCGTTCCGTTGGGACAGGTGCTGCCGCAGGATTCACTGTAGCCGAGGAGGATGTCACCCGCCTTGTCGCGTGTGAGTGAACCCATCCAGCGCCAGGTTCCATCGGGAGCATACGTACCCTGCTGAAAGACGCTGAGCGCTGTGGGTGGAACGGCCGATTCAGCCGCCGTGATCTCCATCCATCGAACGCCGCCCTGGTTTCCCGAAGCGGTGACATCAAAGTTCACGAACCAGTGCTGGTCGCCGCTGCTGCCGTCATTCCAGTACGCGAAGCGGTACATCAGACGGTCGCCGAGAGAGTCGGCTTCGTCCGAAATTCCCTTTTGGGGGACGCAATCACCGCCGTAGCCGCCATTGCATGCCGGGGTGAACGTGGCAATTGGAATCAACTGATCATTGTCGTCACCAGTGAAGGTCGCGCCTTTGCTCCAGTTGGCTGGGTTGTTAATGTGTACCGAGTAGAGCGAAAGGTGCGAGTTGTCGACATCGCCCACGCTGCCAATAGCAAACTGGTCCTCGCCAGAGGGAGGCAGGGTCGGCGAATCGAGGTCGGCCGGCAACAGGCTGTCTTCGGAACTAGTGTACTGATGGCAAATCTGCTCCGCGGTTGCGTCGCCCACTAGCATTTTCGTTCGGTTGTAAGCGCAGAACACCGGCCCCACGAAGCTGCCTGCTCCCGGACCGAAGTTATTCCAAGTTTCGCCGTAGTTGTTAACCCAGACTGCCCACTTGGGGTAATCGGGGAAGCCGCCGTTCACTACCGGGTACTCATACAAGTAGTAGGAGCCGGTGGCATCGGCGCTGGTTGAGATCGCGACACAAACACCGTAAGAACCGGCGAAAATGTTCTGAGCGAGGAGCCAGCGATGCGCTTGCGTGTCCCATTGCGCGATGATGTCGCCGTCATTGTTAGAGGCGCATACCCCGCCGAGGCTGTTCCATAACGTGTTTCCCTCAATGGCTGCGCCACACGTATAAGGAGACACCTTCGAACAAACCGTATACGAGGTGTTGACCCACTGCACGATCTGAGTGTCGCCGACCGCCATGTTGGTGTCGGGAGGAGCGTCGGGATCGCTGTAGTTGGGGAACCCATTACCAACGCCGAGGAAGTTTGCGATTACGCTGTAATTGGCTTCCGGGCCGTTGACCGAGCTCTGCTCCACCGGGTCCACGACTTGGCCCTGGCCAGCTAAACGCTTGGGAACCCGGCGGACCGGATTCGCTTCATGAAAACCATACTGGGGCGTCTGGGGTTGCTGGGCCAACTCCCCAAGAGGAGGTGAAACCGCGAATGCAACCGGGTGTTTCACTTGATCCTGCGCGGCCAGTGGCAGGCTACATACCAATAGCGCGACCAAGCAAAAACAGCATGTGACAAAGCTTCGTTCTGTACGCATGATTTTTCTTGTTCCTCTCTTTGATACTCCTCGGGGTTCGGTTGGGTGGTAAGTGGATCGCAGTGCTGGGTCGAAACTACTAGTTCCAGTAGTCGTGAATCGACTGACTATAACCTGTTTTGTCCGGCCCGCATAGTGTGAATAGTTTTGCATCATCAGAGCATCGTTAAACGCAACGAGCCCGTGATTTGCGGGCACAGCGGACCTCCGTCTATGTCCGGCACCCAAAGAGCCGCAAAATCGGGTCGGAATCGTTGCAAACACATCACCTCGGGTGCTGCGTGGTAAACTCCGATTTCGTCTTAGGGAGAGACTCACCTGTCGAAAAATCAGCACTCCTCGGTTTCGAGGGTTTCGAGTTCTTTGCATTGGCTGACGCTGTTTATGCTGCTGGTGTGCGGCGCAGCCACCGCGATGGCCCAGCACACTGTCGTGGAAAAAAACGGACTGAACGGAAGCATTCAAACCGACTACAACGCCGCCGGCAAAGCGACGGAGATGCGTACCATCGGTGCCGATGGCAAACTCCAGCAGAAGGTCGACTTCGAATATCTACCGGGTTTTTACGTCGCTCAGCAGACTAACACTACGTATTGGCCCAGCGGCCAGCTTCGCAGAGTCGCACGCAATACCTATGACGAGAGCGCAAACTTCACCGGCGAATTCATTCAGGCTTTCGACGAGTCCGGCAAACAGACTGGCGGCCACAAACTGACGCACGATCCGTGGACTGGAGTGTACCGTTGCTCCGAATGGAATGTTGCCGCGCAGGACTACCGAGCCATCGACTGCCCCTCCGGCGAGGAAGAGCGCGGTGGAACCAACGAGCTGAAAACATTCACCTATGACGAGGTGATGAAGAATCTCGAGGCAGCGAGGGCAACTGCCCGGCGGGAGCGGAAAATCGGGCGCATGCAACCCATGATTCCGACCCGTCCGCCGATTACTTCCGCACCGAGAGAAGTTGGACTCGTCTTGCCCGCGCAACTACGTCCCGGTGAGCGGGTATCCGGAACCGTGGTCGAGAATCCGGATCAATATAGTGAAATGCCGGGTCTCGCGGTCACGCGCGTTGCCGTGCCATTTGAGTCCACCGGGGAAGCTTCGCAATTGGCAGGATGGTTGTTCGAGACCGAAGGCGAAGAAGCGCGGCATGCCGACGGACCAATTACATTGATGGTTCCACGGCTGGGCTCCGGATTGAACGTCACCTTTCGCCAAGCCGGAAATCCCGCGCATTCCGTTTCGCAGACGCTGAATTTCCCCCAGCTCTCAGAAAAGAAGTCACTCCGGCCGAACTCGTTTCAGGCGCCAGCGCTCTGCATGAAGGGCGAACTCTGCGTGGTGAGCGGCCCCTTCAGTGGCGACAGCGGTCAGACCTTCGCTGCCTTCGAAGATCGGCCGGCGACAATCGTGGCCGAAACGGTCGACACTGCCTACGTCGCCATTCCAGAGCCCACCGCGCCGGGCACACGGCCATTGTTTATCGCGGAAGGACTGAAAGTGGCCGCCCTGCCCGTGGTGGTGGGCGAGTTTTTCATCAAGAACAATGGACGCGAGTTGCAAGCCGGCGAGACCCTGATCACTTTTCCGACGTTGGATGGTCCCGGAGACATACCTGATCCAGCGTGGCAGACCGGCAACTTCCCGGCCACTAATCTTCAGCGGGCGCAGAAGTTAATTCCCGGATTCCAGCCGTCACAGGGAGATCGCGAGGCGCGCGAAAAACTCGAAGCCGAGGAAGACGAAAAGAGAGTGCCACAAGAAAAGCGAGAGATCAAAGAGAAGAAACAAGAGGGAGAAATTCTGATCGTCGTCCAGAACCTTGCGCCAGAGCAGATTTCGTTGCGCAGCTCCAGGAACGAAGTCCTGGTCTTCCATTTGAGCGACGAGGCTTTCAGCCGCGGCGAGTTCAAATACGACCTCGTGGTTGAGGCCAAGAAAGCAGGCAAGGTCGAAGTCAAGGGCTACGTCATCCCGTTTCTCGCGCCCGTTGCCGGTCAAGAGTTCAGCGTCGACGCCGCTCGGCGCCACGTCGGCAGTAATTAGAGGAATCCTGCTAGCGGTTGCTTAACGATGGTTTCCATAGATCCGCCGTAACCCATGGCGTGGCGAGGTGACGAAACCCGCATCGAGGCCCAGCGTGTGATGATCCAATCCAACGCGTATCCGATCTCCAAATATCGGGTAAACGGCCCACTCTCTAACATGCCGCAGTTTCAGCAGGCATTCGGATGTAAGCCGGACACCCCGATGGTGCGGCAAGGGGACAAAAGTGCGATCTGTGGTGACGGCCCGAGTCAGAAAAAATGGTAGGCAATAACTTCTGTTATCAGGTGACCGACGCGTACTGCCCGAATGGGCCAGCTCTGGATCAGAGTCTGGCCCCCGGACTTTACGCGGAATGACGGTCTTTGAAATCGTCGATCTTCTGCTTGGCCTTGTCTTTGGCGTTTTCAATCGACTCACGAACGTTGGTCCGAGCCCGCTCGGCTGTTTGGGAAGCGGCTTCTTTGTGCGAGTCAATCACCTGCTGAGCCGCGTCCTTGGCATTGCCAAGAGTTTCCTTGGCTGCTCCTTTAGCTTGCTCGACAACCCCTTTGTTGGCTAGTTTTTGATTGCCGACCGCTTGGCCTATGCTTTGCTCGACCTTGCCAACGACTTGATCTGTCTTCCCTGCAATTTGTTCCTTATTCATAACTGTCTCCTTATTGCCGCATATGCGGTGTCTGGCCGAAACTTGATTAAAGTGTGCGACGAAGACGAGCCTCGCCGCACCTGAGGTACCATGTGACCCGGGAAGCCGCTGGCTTTTCGCCCGCAGGCGGCGGACCTTGATGCTGTTCTCCGAAACTGACCTTACTCTCTATCGTGGTGAACAGTATCCAGCGAAGCCTGTAGTAACGTGGCCGCGATACGGCAGAATTGCTGGTGAATTTAATTCGGGCGAAGTTCCCGAGGGAAGATTAGGCTGCGACTTTCCGTGGAACGCCGCTCAACAAGTTCCTGGCAATCTTCCTTAGCTTGTCTTCCGCACCCTGTTCCTCGGACAAGGATTTCTTAAGCAGGCTCACAATCTCTTTCTCGCCGATCTGTTCCGCCAAGCTGATCGCAGTCAGGTAACCGGCCATCTCGTAGTGCTCGACACGACTGCCGGCGCCGATGATGCCCAGGTCCAGGACGGTTTCGTTTCCTTCCTCGCTCAATGCCTCCGCGCCTTCTTTAATGCACCCTTCCATGCCGACGCACTTCTTCCCGCTTGCCTTGATTCCCAGGATTTCGGCAATTTGTTCGAGCCGCTGGACCTGCGCCTCGGTTTCTTTGAGGTGCCCTTTGAACGCATCCTGCAGCGTGGGATCGTTCGACCCCTTCGCCATTTTCGGAATGGCCTTGGTGAGCTGCTTTTCAGCCGAATACAGATCTTTTATTTCTTCTTCAAGCAGATCCTTCACGATTTCTTTGTCAGCCATTCGGAGCTCCTTATTATTGGAATCTTTTTGGTGCCACTTCAGCAGCCCTTGTCCATCGCCACTAACTTGACCTGCTTCGACACTCAGTGACTTAAAAGCGCGATGAGAATCACAATCGGTATCGGCACGCCCAGAAGCAAAAGCAAAATTGAACGCATGCAGCCTCCTTAGTAGTTAAGTTCCTGACGCTGAATCTAAGCCAGCACGTGATCTCGCTGCTTTCCACCAATCGTCCCTGCGTAGCTGGCACAGAAGGCGCCGCTGAGGAGGGCCACAAAGAGCCAAAGCGAGAGATGCGCGATCGTTTTCCGTACATGATCGGCCGACTCCTGAGCTTGGCCGAAGACCTCGGTCACTCGTTTCTCCGCGTCAGATGCATTGAGCCCACTCCGCGCCGATACCACTTGGGCCAGATACGACTGGTCCGCATTTGGCAGAGCTCCCTGGTGGAGGTCGTGAGCAAATATCCGACCTATCTCAGCCCGCTCGGAACCATCTCGCTCCGCGATGGCCGAACCGTCACCACGGAGCAGCATGTCGACGAAGTACGCAGTAGGATCGAGCGAAGATTCCTGAGTAGAACCGGTCGTGGCCACACTCTTCTGAGCGCCCGCAAAAGACGCTGCCGAAGATGCCAGGAATCCAGCTGTTATCACCAATCCGACTGCCCAAACGAGCAACCCGTGTGCGGTATCGCGAAAATACACTTCGTCGCTGTGAACCCCAGTCCATTTTGTTCGGAGTCTCCCGCCCAAATACCCACCGAGAGCCGAAGCTAATATCTGCGTCAGGATCAACCACACGATGGCTCCGCTTCCAATTGCCGCTGCAGAAGCTCGGTTATTCGACCAAGGTGACACGGCCGAGAATCCAAGTCCCGTTCCCAAGGACAACAGGATGAGCGAAAGAGCTGCAGCCACGAAAGCTCCGCCTACTACCGCCGCCCATGACACACCCGAAGCGTAGGCTTCGTTTCTTGCGACGTTCGAGGGTAATTCCCGATCTACGATAGGCCGCGGTAAAGATTGTGCCGCCAATGAGTGCCTCCTTAATCGAGTACCACACTAAGAGTCCTTTCGGTCCTCAGCAGTTGCTTATTAAGTTTAGATTTGTCAATTATTTAGGCTCAATCGCCTAGTCGACTCTCTTTAGTTCCAAATACTCACAGAAGAAGTTGCTTCGGGAAGAGTTGCTCAATTGGAGAAGCAGCCTAGGTATCATCGAAACCGCGTTCAGTTGACTCAGTGATCAGTACGCGGTTTAATTCCTCACCCTGACCTCGAAGGATGCTGGGCTGCAGCTTTGCTTCGGCGCAGACCGGGACGTTCAATTTCTGGAACACTGCCGGAACTAGCGAATACTGCAACTACCTTGTCATCACCTATAACTATGGCGGCGTCGTTGCAGGCTATGACGACGTCGTGGCCTGCGGGTTCCCCAACAATGCTCCGGTCGTCGGCTACGACGGCACCCTCCCCGGTTACGGTAAGGGCATTATCGTTGGCGACGGCATCTACGACGCGGAAGAAGATGGGTACACCGGCCTGCAGTGGACGATTTGGGTATCCGATAAGTCCAGCAAGAGGGCGAAAACAGGACACTTCACCGGCAAGTACGGCTGGCTCGGGGTTGCTGGCAGCTACACCGGCGCCTACTTCGGTGACAACTACGGCTATATGACCATCGGCGCTCCGGAGAAGGGCGAAGTTGCTGACCATGGCACCACCGCTGGAAAGCCGCCCGCGAAGCTGAGAAAGTAACCAATCCCGATTATCTAAGTTGCCCACAGGCTGAGCCGCCCGATGTCTGGGCGGCTTTTTCTCTTGCCTCACGCGGACGCGCTGCGCGTGACTTCCGTTAGCAGGCGATCACACTCAGAACCAGGTCGTCATTGTAATTGCGATTTTGCGTGTCGCCTTCCAGCACGAACCAGAACCGCCTCAAGAATCCGTCGATGCGGATTGATGCACGGGGCGCTGACGCAGGGTTCAGAGCCGTTCCCATCACTGATTCGAAGACGGTGAAGTCAGTGATCGACAAATTCCGCGAGAAGTACGGGACGGGAGACGTGAAGAAGTCGCGCGGGTATTGCCTTGAGATGATTTACTCCGACTTCCTCGCAGGCGCACACCTGCACAACGGCGACCCGGGGACCTGCTCAACTCGACAACTTAGTGCTGCGATGCAGATTGTTCCTGCGACTGAGACGCTTTCTTCTTAGCGAGCGCGACTTTCTTGTCCCACTCGTCAGCGGCCTGCAGGTCGGTCTTCCGCCTTGCTGGCTCGTCGCAGTGAACATCAGCGCGCTCACGGTACACCAGACTCATGTAGGTCATCGCGTCCACGTAGTCGGGGCGGATTTCGAGGGCCTTGTTCAGGTTGTCGAGGGCGTCCTCCAGGTTGGGCCCATTCTTATCCTTGACCACGAGACACACGTCATGGTCTTTGGCGGCGAGGGAATCTTCCGGTTTGAGCTTTAACTTGGTACGTTCCTGCTGGCGGAATTGGTTGGACTGGGTCCAGTCGACAACAGCGGTTAAATAGTAGGACTCGGGATCCTGCGGATTCAATTTTTTCGCTTTGGCGTAAAAATCCTTGGACTCGTCGAATTTGTTCATCTCGGCATTCAGAAACGCCATGCCCTTTTCCGCAGACTCGGATGCGATTCTCGAATTGCCCTCAAGCACCCTTTCGTAGTAGCTAAGGGCCTGATCCGCCACCCTTTCATTGTCTGCGTTGTCGAGGCCGGGGACATACTTTTGTGCGAGTGCGTCGGCCAGCGCCAGCTGAATGATAGGGTTATTCTCAACCAAGCTGTTGGCGTTATCAAAATGCTGGATCGCCTCGTCGTATTTTCCCTGATTGAGCAGTTGCTTTCCCAGTTGGATCTCCTGTTGTGCAGTTTGTCCATTCGTCTGGGCAACAGCGGCCGAGACGATCATTACCACGCAAATGGTGGACAAAAAACAAATCAGACGATATCGATGCATAACGAGCCCTTTCTCGCGAAATGCAGTTTGGATGCGCAAACCTTCAACCAGCGCGACTCAAACTTACTATTATTAGGATGCCTACGGACCGCCTGGAACCGCGCCCAGGCGCTGGGCTTCTGTGCGCTCCTGCGCGGCATCTGCCTCTCGTCCTAAGTGATCGTAAATCTCCGCCAGGAAAAGGTGTGCCATCGGGCCCGCGGGTTCAAGCGAAGCCGCCTTCTTTAGTGTTGCGATCCCAGCCTCAGGATCTCCTGACCGCGCCTGGGATTGCCCCAGAATAAGGTAACTTCCGTAGTCCTCCGGATCGTACTCCAGCACCGTTTGGCACTCTTTGATGGCATCCGCCACGCGGTTTGTGTGGGAATAAGCCAACTCCAGGAAGCTGTGCGCCTCCACCATGTTGGGAACTTTGGCGACGACTTTCTCCAGTTCCGGAATTGCGCCACTGAAATCCTGGGTCGCCATAAGGCATTTCCCAAGGCGGAAGTGCAGCGGCATCGACTCGGGATCCATTTCGAGCGCTTTGCGCAGAATGGGTATTGCCGACTGAAAGTCTTTGCTCAGCAGCATCCAATCGGCTAATTTCGAATACAGCGGCAGGCTCTGCTCTTTGGCGACCACCTGCTCGAGCAGCGCAATCGCAGCGGGCATGTCCTGCTGCATATGCTCGGCGCGGAGAATCATGTTGGCGATTTCGATTTTGTCTTTGGGATCTGCGCCCTGATCAACCGGAGTCTTCGAAAAGCTGTTTCCCGATGCCATGTAACCAAGCGCGCCGAGTTTCGCCTGCGCGTCGGGATCGAGAGCGGCCGTGGCAGTTTCACGACTGCTGGCCGTTTTTTCTCTGAAAGCCTCGGTTTGGCTGGCCAGTGTGTCGGCCACTGCGCTCGAAGTAGACGCCAGATTGCGCTGCGCATCAGGGTCCGTCGATTCGTCATACAGTTCGCGGCGCGGCGCCTGGACGTATAAGTATTTCTCGGTGCGAAGCGAGCGCAGCGCGCTCCAGCCAAATTCGGTGTGCGGATACTCCGTTTGCGAATAAGCGGGCCGGTCATGCCAGGCTCGCGCAATCGTATTCCCGTCGCGCGATGTCGCCTTCATCAAGCCGAGCAGCGACTCGCCCTGCACCTGCTCGGGGATGGCGATGCCGGCTTCTTCCAGAAGCGTGGGCAGGATATCGACAAGTTCTACGTTGTTTTCAACCCTTTTTTCGACGGTCGTGGAGCGCGGCAGTTTAATCAGCAGAGGAACATGAATGGTTTCATCGTAGAGAAAGATGCCGTGCGCATCCTCACCGTGAGCGCCCAGCGACTCGCCGTGGTCGGCCGTAATGGCGATTACAGCACCGTCGTACAAGCCGCGCAATTTCAGCTGCCGAATCAGAGTGCCGACCGTGGCATCCTCGTAGGCAATGCCTCCGTCATACGGTGCCTTGGCGTACCGGCTTTTGTAGGGTTCCGGAGGATTATACGGACCGTGGGCATCATAGAGATGTACCCAGATAAAAAATGGCCCGTTGGGATGCTGATTGAGCCATGCCAGCGCGTGCGCGACCACTTGCTTTCCACGGCGCTCGATGGTGCTATAGCGATCTGCGCCCGGACCTCCATAGTGGAAGCCGGCGTCGTAGAAGTCGAAGCCGCGGTCAAAGCCGGGTGCAAAGCCCGGCTCCGGACTAAGGACAACAGAGCCAATAAATGCGGCGGTGCGATAACCGCGAGCCCGGAGGATCTCCGGCGCATACGGTAGATCCTTCGGCAACGGGTCGCCAAAAGTGTTCAGGCGATGGAATTGCGGATAGGTGCCCGAGAGAATGGTTGCGTGCGATCCCGGAGTGATCGGTATTTGCGCGTACGCGCGCGTGAAGATTGTCGACTGCTGCGCCAAAGCATCCAGGTTGGGTGTCAGTCCACGCTTCGAACCCAGAAACCCCATACGGTCCGCGCGCGTGGTGTCAAGCGTCACCAGAATAATGTTAGGAGCCCGAGGCGCGCGGGCAGGCGATTTGGACACAGCCACCGGTTTGGCTGCAGCCGGCTGGTTCGGCGCGGCCACAGCACTCGCCACCAGAATCCCGGCAACGCAAAACCACAGCCACCACGAAACCGCGCAAATGCGGAGAACCCTGACTGCCATGCCATGCGACGAAGGATAGGTGTTCATCCCGTTTCTCACTGGTGCTTGGGATTCTCCGCACCTGCGCCGGGTTCAATTACGGGACTTATTGGAGTCCCGCCGAGATGCACACCTTCCGCGCGCTCCCGCTCCGCATCCGCCTGCATCCCCAGCTTAAGGTACGCATCCGACAAGGCCATGTGAGGCTCGGGGCGGTCGGGCTTGCCTTGGATCGCGGCCTGGAGCGGTTGAACTGCGCCCTGAAAATCTCCCGTCTCCAGCAACGCGCTGCCCAGATTGAAGTTCGCGCCGTAGTTATCCGGTATGGACTTCAGCACGGTTCGGCACTCCCGGATCTCATCCTGCACGCGCTTCGCCCGCTTGTAGAGGACAATCAGATAAATGTGCGACTCCACATTGTGGGGTTCCGCTTTGGCTACATCCTCGAAGGCAGTCGTCGCCTCAGGGTCCTTGTGCAGTTTCCACCATGCTTCGCCCAATGTCATCTCGGCATGGCTAAAGCTGGGATCGAGTTTTACCGCTTCGCTCAACTCCGGAGCAGCTTTTTCGTAGTCCCGTGTCTCCAGGAAGCATCCCCCATAAAAGAAATGGAATAAGGCCATGTTCGGGTCTTCTGCGATCGCTTTCTGCAGCATCGGTATTGCTTCGGGGCATTTGTGCTGCTGCAGCAGATCGTTGGTCCGGTTCACCGCATTCACAAGATCGATCTTGTCCTTGGGATCGGCACCATGTTCCGGGGATGTTGCCAAAGCAGGATTGTCGATTCTCGCAATGTATCCCAGCGCGGTAAGCTCATGCGTCTCGCCTTGGCTCATTACGGCCTTTGGCCTCTCCGCGGTGTTGGTGGTCTTCTGCAGAAAATCCTTCAGCTCGGCCGACAAAGTGTCTGCCACCGCCGGCGACGACTCCGCCAGGTTGTGCAACGCACCCGGATCGTTCACCTGATCGTAGAGTTCGCGGCGCGGCGCCTGCACATACAAATATTTTCCCGTCCGCAATGACTGAATTGCGCTCCAGCCAAACGCGAGGTGCCCGTAATCGCCTTCAGAATAAGCGCCGCGGTCCTGCCACGCCTTTGCGGCTGCCTCGCCCTTGGGCGTGCCTGGTTCCATGAACCCCAGCAGCGACTGCCCCTGCACTTTCTCGGGCAGCGGGATGCCGAGCGAACCCATGATGGTCGGCATGATATCGGCGTGTTCCACCGTCGTTTCAATGCGCTTCCCGGCAGCTTGCCCATGCGGCAGCTTGATTACCAGCGGAATATGAACGGTTTCGTCATAAAGAAAAATGCCGTGCTGGTCTTCGCCATGCCCTCCCAGCGCTTCGCCGTGATCGGCGGTGACGGCGATCAGCGCTCCGTCGTAGAGACCGGCAGCTTTCAACTGGCGGAAAAGACTGCCCAGCGCCGAATCCATGTAGGCGATCTCTCCGTCGTAGGGCGCTTTTTTATAGCGTGTCTTGTAGGGCTCGGGCGGGTCGTAGGGATCGTGCGGATCGAACATGTGGATCCACACGAAAAATGGCCCGGGCGGCCGCTTGCCCAGCCAATCCGTGGCATGTTTCACCACGTCGCCTGCTCGCCATTCGACGCTGTGGTAGCGGTCCGGGTCCGCCTCCGGACCTGAGTGAAAGCCCGTGTAATAGGTGTCAAACCCACGGTCGAAGCCTGGAACACTAGTCACTGGATCAAGGGCCATGGAACCAACAAACGCCGCGGTGTGGTATCCGTCAGTTCCCAGAATCTCAGGCAGGTAGGGCACCGTTTTCGCCAGAGGTAAAGGGAAGGCCAAAACCTGGTGATATTGCGGATACGTGCCCGAGAGAATAGTCGCGTGCGCGGCTGGAGTAAACGGAGCCTGGGTGTAGGCTCGCGTGAACACCGCTGAATCCTGCGCCAATTTGTCCAGGTTGGGCGTCAACCCGCGCTTCGAGCCCATAAATCCCATGCGGTCGGCGCGCGTCGTATCCATTGTGATCAGGATGATATTGGTGTACGCCTTTGGCTGCGTGCTGGCTCTGGTTTTGGCCTGGGGCTGGGAACCATCGGCAGCGAAGCTGCTCGCCACCATGGTGACTACGCACATCAAGCAACGAATTCCACGCATTTTTGAAAAGGACCTTTACCGTTTATCGTTTATTCGTCGGGAGGGTTGAATTCAATTTTACACAAACGTGACCGGTCGCGGCAGCACCGGAACTACCATGCGGTTACCGTGGGTTTCCTGGATGCAAGGCTTGCGGCACGACCGGGGTCGTGCCTTTCCCTATCTTTCGCTGGTGCCGTTCTTCGGCAACCGAATAAGTCCCGCCCTAGTTCGGTTTATCGGCAGGCGGATTCTTGGGCCTCGCGCCGGGAGCGGCCGGCTTCACAGGATTCAGATTGCTCAGCGACTGGCAATCGCGCGGGACCACAAAGAGCGTCGGATCCTGCGGACCCAGAACCACGTTCTTGTATTCGATGACCCAGTGCCGCACCTTCTCCTGCTCGTTCACGATCTTAATGGGAAATCCCTGCAGATCGTCCGCCTCATAGAGCCGGAAATGCGCCGGATTCGTAAGCTTTTTGTTGTGGACAGTAATATCTTCCACGTGGACGTGATGGCCGTCCACGGTATCTTCGCCCACGGCAACCCGCTCATAGGTGTAGCCCGGTCCCGACATGAAGAACGGAAAAGTGCGGGAATAAAGGAAGGGTAGCTTGGCGCATCCCGACAGCGAGAGGCCGTACGATGTCCCTTTCACCAAATCGTCCACGAAATACGCGGTCTTCCCCGCATTGATGGCCTGCATCCTCATCCAATCGCCGGAACGGTAAATATGCCCATCCCAGTCGCTGCCTGGAAGAACGCCTCCGTTCTCGATCGCCGAAAACTCCCGGAACTTATCCAGCGGAAATTCCGTCGAGCCCGACGCGGATGTCTGTCCGGCGGGCTGGCCCGCGGCCGGGGCTTGATCGGCAGCGGCTGGGGTTTGAGTTGGCGATGAGGGCGATGGCTCCTGCGCCCACACCTGCAGGGTAAGGCAGCCCGCAAACAGCAAGGCTGCGATGGGTCGAATCATTTCTTAATTCCCTCCCGCTAAATACTATCCCACAAATCACGCTTTGACGCGCTCACGTCCCAAGAATACAAACTCGGGAATAAAAAAAAGAGAGCCACGCCGTGGAACGGCGTGGCTCGATGCAGCAACATCAATTGCGATTCGTTACTTGCGAACCTGCGGTGCTTTGCCAGAGGTCGTCTTCTGGGAAGCAACCTCAGCCTTCGGAGCGCCTGCGCTGATGTAGCCGTAGTTGTCGCCGAAGTAGGTGCCCGTGTAGCTTCCAGCAACGCCCATCCAGCCATACTTACCGGAGAAGCGGCCGTTTTTTTCCTTGCTCAGCTTTGCCGACTGCCAAACCGTCCACTGCAGGCCGGAGAAGCAGGAGCACGAAGCGTCATAGATGCCGTCGCCGACGACAATGCCCGCGCCGTAAGCAGGTTGACCGTCATTCTTCGTGCTGGCGGCGAAACCAACGATCGGGGAATTGTTTTCGAAACCGCAAACCGACGTGGTGTTGTCAAGGCCGGCAGCCACGCCGCCGCTGTTTTGGGTGATAACGTTGTAGTTACAATACTGTTCTGTTCCCGCGCTGCTCCAGAAACTATAGGAGCCGGGTGCCTGTGCGAGAGCGAAGCTGCAGCCAAGAACGACGAGAGTGATTACCATCAGACTTTTCAGTTTCAAAGGAGTTCCTCCTGGAAGTTTTGTTCAATTGTGAAGGTTGTACAACCCAATCTTCAGCGATTCGCGTTTACTTGGGGAAGCGTATTCGCTCTCACTGACTCACGCAGCTTAGCTCATCCAGAAACTAAGTCAAGCCCTTATTCGCCGTTCCGCAAAAAAAAATTTGTCGGCCCGCGAAAAAGATAAAAACTTTGCGCTCTTACGGCAAAACCTGAGTATCTACGTGAAAATACGCGCTCAGAAACCTCGCTGCGAATCCGCATTAGCACTTGCCAGTCGGCTCCAGATGAGGCAGTAGAAGCGGCATCTCAGAAGAGGCGCTGCGCCCCGCGGTGTGCAAAAAGCTGCCTCGCGCCGTGCCCGCAAGCTTGTCCTTTAAAGTCCGATATTATGCACCGGAACGTAGGCTGGAAGTTGGCTAGAAGTTAATGTGGACGCCAAATTCAAATTGCCGCGGAGCTCCATCCGCGTAGGCGCCCGAACCGGAATTCACCCGATCCAGGCGTGAAGTGCAGAACGCAGTCGAATTGCCGCAATATCCCGCCCAACTCGCATTGTTCAGCGAACTTCCGGGAGCGCCGTCCAGCACTCCGCTCAACTGGCCGCCCGCGCCGCCAAAATTGGCCCAGTTGAAAATGTTGAACATGGCAATGTTCGGCACCACGGTCACGCGTTCGCTGACCTGGAAGGGCCGGCTCAGCCGCAGATTGATTGTTTTCAGCCACGTAGCCGTGGCGGCATGTCCTGGCAGGCCCTGAATCAGGGGCTCGTAGGCGCCCAGCGCAACCAGTTGATTGCCGGTAAACAATCCGTTCGTCACCAGCGCTTCGCCCGCTGGAGTCAGCTTCCCGGCGGCGTTCGAGTTGTAATACGTGATCGCCTTGTTTAAGTTGTTCGCCGAATATCTTCCCGTGCTGCCCAGAAGCGTTCCCGGCAGAATGTCGCCCACCGTGCCGTCTCCGCTCACGTCGCTGCGGAAAATTTCCCCGGCCACGCCGCCGCCATCCTGCTGCGGAAGATATGCGGTCAGCGGCAGCGGCGACGCGAGATCGATGATGGTCGCAAGCCGCAGTCCGTGCGGCAAGTCCATCGTCGGAATCAGGCTGAATTGGTGCGTGCGGTCCAGCCCCGAATCTCCCCAATATGCATGCGGACGGCGGTAATCTTCCGCCGGATTCAAGGTCGAATAATCTCCTCCGCTGCCGTTCGGCTCGGCCATGTTGCTGCGATAGCGCGAGAGAGTGTACGAAATCTTCAAGTCGAGCCGGCGCACCGTGTGCTCGGGATTTTCCGCGGTGACTCCGTGATAGGCGAGATGAATCCCGCTGTATTTCGACCGTCCGCCAGGAAAGTACATGACATTCGATCCCACCGTCGGATTAACTCCGCCGAACGCGGCCTGCTGTTTGCCCAGCACCGAGCAGGGGAACGGCCCGCAGAACGCATTCGATGAGTCGAGGCCGTGCCGCGCGAAATCGACGATGCTCGCCGTCGGCACGTTGGCCAGATAACAATTCACCGACGCCTGCGAACTCGCATTGGTGTAGGTTGCAAGCGGACATCCTGCCGAATTGGGGTTCGAAAGCAGCGTCGAATTGATCGCCCCCAGTTCCGCCGCATAGTTGTTATTCAGCGGATTAGAGTTGTCGCCGTCGGTCAAATAGTTCGCGTCACCCACGTGATTGGTGTCAATGCCGATGGGAAATTGCGTGCCGATCTCGCGTATGTAGTCGGCAGTGAACGAGCCCCGCTCACCGATCTGGTGCTGGACTCCCAGATTCAGGTGCACGATGCGCGGCGTTTTGTAGTTGGGCGCGAGCAATCCCCCGAAATTCGCAATGCTGTTCGCCAGCGAGTAGACGTTCGGTCCGCCGGTCACTTGTGATTGCGTCGTCATGAACTGCGACTGCAAATCCTGGATCGCCGTGGAAACCGAACCGATCGGCTGGCCGCAGATTTGCGTTGCGATATCCAAACCATCGACGGAATTGACAATCGATCCGTTCGGAAACAGCACCGCTCCCGTCGGACATAACGTCAGGCTTCGGTTATATTGCCCGTTCGAAAGTCGGTTGATGCGGTCCTGATACGCGTTCTGCATCAGGAAATTGTCGAAGAACATTCCTCCGCTTGCGCGAATCACGGTCTTGCCATTGTGCCCGGGATCCCAGGCCATTCCCGCTTGTGGAGCGAAATTATGCGACGGCGTGGTTACACGACGGCCGATCGATTGAAACGAGCCCACATTTTCCAGTCCCAGTAGATCGAATTGATCGAGGATGAGGCCAGTCGTGCAAGGCGGAGTGGTCACGATGACAGGGTTGATGGCCGAGCACGGGACGGTCGGCAAGTCGCCGTTCGTGCGTCCGGTATCAAGTACGTAATTTACGCCGACGCTGAGATTCAAGTTGGGAAACAGATTGTAGGTGTCGCCAACATAGCCCTCAAAACGCGTGTCAAAGTGTCCGCCGCTGGAGCGATTGAATGACGGGCTCTCGCTGAAATTGCCCAGGCCGTTGAAAATCGTGAGCGTGCCGACCGGAAAGTTCAGAGGATTATCGGCAGCTCCGCGCGGATCCCCAGTGTAGAGCGGAAACAGGTTGGGGTTGCCGTTGACGGCAGCGATTTCGGCTAGTCCGTCAGAACTGGTCACCGCTGGCCCTTCGCTTCCCGGAGCATAATAATCGCCCTGCGTGATGCGATGGATCGCTCCACCAAAGCGGACCGTGTGCCTCACTTTGTAAGTGGTGATGCTGTCATAACGGCCGAAAAGATCGCGTTGAACCGTTTGCCGCGGACCCAGCACGCTCGGCCCCACTGCGAACGGCCCAATCTGCATGTGGAATGGCGCGTCCGGCAGAATCGTCGATGCTCCGAGCGCCGGATTGATCGCGTCCACCAGCTTTTGATATCCGAAGCGCGCGCTGTTCACGAACCTGCCCTTGTTCCAATCCAATCCGAATACAGCGGCTGGAACATTGATCTGGTTGCGATAGTCCGACAGGCTGTTCGAGGGTCCGATTCCGTTGGAATTGTCGTAGCTCAGGCGGACGAATCCCTTCATGTCGTCGTTGAAATCGTAATCCAGTCGCGCGGTCAGCATATTTTCGCGGAAGTAAGCGCTCTGCAGGCTGGTCTGATCGAAAGCGCCGAGATTGTTCGCGTTCGGCAAAAGAAGGTCTCCGTAGTTCATCGGCGTCAGACCGTCCTGCTTGGTGCGCTCGCCCGTAACGAACAGAAACGCCTTGTCTTTAATGACCGCGCCGCCCCCGCTGAATCCATACTGCTGCCGGCTGTAATCAGAACCGCCCGCCGGAAAGCCAGCAAGACCGAGGAACTGGTCCCGCAAAAAGCCGAAGACATCTCCGTGGAATTCATCCCCAGCCGAGCGCGTGGTAACTCGGACCGAACCGGTCGCGTTCAGGGACTGAAACAATTCCGGAGTCACCCGCGAAACCACCACTTCGCGCACGGCTTCCGCCGGCAGATTGTTCGTAGCGGCGCCGCGCGTCTCATCCATCACCTCGACTTCATCCATGTCGAAGTGCGTGGTACGTCCCAACTGGCTCTCGATCGAGAGTGATTGAAGGCCGCTCTTTCCCGGATCAAGAACTTTTCCATCCACCGCCTGAACTCCCGGATCGAGACGTCCAGCGTTCAGATAGTTTCGCCCTTGAATCGGCAGTTGATCGGCAGATTCGCCGCTAAAACTACTTTCCACGCGCAACGGACCGGGATTAATCCATTCCGTCTTGAAATCCGCCTTGACCGAAGTTCCCAGGACCACAGTGACCGTGCTTTCGACTGGCGCCATGTCACGCCCTTCGACGCGGACGATGTAAACACCTGGAGGAACCACCTCGGAAATGTATTTGCCGTCTTTGCCGGTTCGCGTCACGCCCCTGGTATCGGTGGCTTGCGAACTGTAAAGCACCTTCGCACCCTCGACGGGAGCACCCACGTCGTCAAGCACAGTGCCCTGGATAGTGCCGGTTGTCGGATTTTCCTCTTCTTGCGCCCACAGACAAGGCACGAGCATGGCGCCACTGAACATTAAGACGAGCAGCATCGCGGCCACATATACAGAACCGCCGAGCGGGATACCGCGAGGCAAAGAACGACAAACGCGCGAACCAAACCAATCGGACAAAATGCCACTCTCCTGGGAGCAGAACCTCAGGTCGAACCTGTCAGGATGAACCTGGAAGTGGTTCCGCGTCTAAGGTCTCAAAGTTTCCACTGAAATCGAATAGGACAGTTTACTAGATGCGGGCACTTCCCTGCCGCGATGTATGGGAAACAATCGGACCATCGGACGCACCTGGCTACAAAATAGACGACACCGCGAGCTGCGGCGCACCTGAGACACGAAAAGCTTCTTGCTTTTCAATCCCCCGATTCCCGATCACGAATGCACCGATTGCTTAGAACGTTCCCTTGTGTGTGTAGTAGCCGGCGCGGTAGTGCGACTGAAAAGGACCTCCCGCCGGAGGGTTGGTTAAATCCACTTTCAATTGACGGAAATCCGAGTTCGCATAGCGCTCCGACGGATAATACGCCAGCAGGTATTGCGTCCGCAGTTCGTCGCTAATCCGGCGAAACGCGTCGTCCAATTGCGCCGACGAGGTTGCGTAGTAGTACTTTCCTCCGGTATCGGATGAAATCTGCACCAGCGCGTGTTCGCCGCCTGTATCCCGGCCGGCGTCTGCTTCAACTGGCACGATGATGATGCTGTAAATGATCGCTTCCGCCTCTTGCGCGGCCCGCAACGCCTCTTTGTAATCCACCTGTGACATCGTGTCGCCACCGTCGGTGATCACGACCATCACTTTTCTCCCCTGCCTTCGAGTTAATGCATGCGATCCTAGATAAATCGCATCATAAAGAGCCGTGGCCGCGCCGTTCCGCGGGTGCTCAATCCCTTCATCAATCTTTTTCAGTTCGTTCGTGAAACCAACCATCTGACTCACGGTCTCGCTGAATTTGTAGACGGCTAGCCCATCCTGCGCCCGGAGAATCGTGTGCGCAAATTTTTTTGCCGAGCTGAGTTCCAGCGGAAGGTCTTTTCTCGTACTCAGGCTGGTATCGACTGCCAGCACAATCGAAAGCGGCAGCGCTGACTCCTTGTCGAAGATCGCGATCTTCTGTTCTTTGCCGTCTTCCTTCAAAACAAAATTCTCTTTCTGCAAGTTCGCCACCGGAGCGCCGCGCGAATCCGTCACCGTGACAAAAACATTCACCAGCTTCACGTCCACCTTGATGGTCGAGTCTGGCTCTTCGGCGGTCGACAACACTCCGGCGCAAAGTAAAAAGACAAATGCGATTAAGAACCGAGCGCGCTTTGAGCCGATCCTGGTCGAGGTTGCTCGCGGGGCGTAGCCGGCAGCTCGAAGCATCCGATATGCAAGGCGTTTCATCTGATTACAATCATTTAGGATGCAGACGGAACGCCCGCTGCGCTTCCTGGCCGGCTAATTTCTTCCGGAAACGGCTCACCCTCAGCCCATACCGCGCCGTCTTCAAAATACTCTCTCTTCCATATCGGGACTGTCTTTTTCAAGGTGTCGATGATCCAGCGGCATGCCGCAAACGCCGCGTCGCGATGCGCAGCCGCCACCACGATCAGGACGCTGGTCTCGCCGATTTGCAGCCGCCCGACGCGATGGATGATCGATGCGCTCCGCACGGCAAACCGCTCCTGCGCTTCCGCCGCCAGCGCTTCCATCTGGCGGAGCGCCATCGGCTCATAAGACTCATACTCGAGATAGAGTGTCCGCCGGCCGCGTGTGTTGTCGCGCACCACACCATCAAAAACCACCACCGCGCCGTCTTCCAGACGTTTCAATCGCGCTGTGACAGCTGCGCTGTCGATAGGTTCGTGGACGATGCGAACTTCGCACTGAACTTCAGCTTTATCCTTATCCATCGAAGCGCCGCCCTCCCGATCCCCCACTTACCGGCGGCAACAAGGCAACCTCATCGCCCTCTCGCAGCTGACGATTTGCCGCCGCATATTCACGATTCACGGAGATCGCCAGCGACGGCGCCATCGCCTCCAATCGCGGCACCCCCCGCGCATAATAAGCAAGCAGGTCGCGCACAAGCGCGCCCGGCGGCAGATCAACCGTCTCCGCCGACCGTCCCACGAGATCTTTCAAAACTCCAAAAAAAAGAACGCCAATCTTCATCAGATTTCCTCAGATTTCCTCATAAAGGAAGACTGAAACTGGGTACCGCAACGAGCTTCAGTGTAGCGCGCCCCATCCCCGGAAGGCCCTGTCCTTGCGTGTCACCATTCGCCCTCTCCACCGCGTTCGCCCAATTACCTCCGTAATCGTGCAATAGGTCACTTTCCCGCTTAGTCTTGTGCCAATACCTTAACTTGAAAGAGGAGGCTGTTATCGTCACCGCCGCCCAAACCGATGCCAGCCGTAGTGCTTCCGCGCGGTCCTTCCTGCACAGCCTCAATATTTTGGTCAAATATACCCGCCTTTATGGAGTAACCCACAAACGCACGGAGGGTCAGTTCAACACTGCCTGGAATGAACTCCAGCAGGCATTGCCGAAAAGCGGCGACACTGGATTTCTGCTCGGCGTTTCCGACAACAAACTTCTGCTCGATGGCATCCCACTCGAAACCGGTCAAGCGGAACGGAGTTTCGCGCAACTCCTGAACGCCGCCGGCCTCTCCAGCATCCTCTTTTCCAGCAAAGTTACGCTCGACGACTTTACCCGTCTGGTCAGCGCCTTCGCCATGGGCGGATCGAAAGCGCAGGACTTCGCCAAGCAGATCAAGGAAACTCTCGGCGACAACAAGAATTCGTCGATCCGCATCAACGAGGTCAAGTTCGTCGCAGCGGATCCCGCGACAGGCGAGATTTCTATGGCGGCGCAGCTCGCGGCGCAGTCTCTTGGTCCCGAATTCAAACAGTGGCTTAACGACCCGCAGAAGCTTCTCCAGTTAATTGCCGCCGCCCAGGGTGCAAGCGTCACCGGTGCTGGAGGCGCACCCATCGGTGCTGCTCCAACCATTCCAATGCCCGGCGGTGAAGCGAGCGCCTCGGGCGGAACGCAAACCGGAAACTGGACAGCCGGACAATGGTCTGGTGGCGTAGTTCCCCTGCAGGAAGAAGAAGTCATTCAGACGATTCGCCTGCTCACCCATTTTGGCCAAGCCATGCAGGATCCCGACGCGCCGCCGGAGAGCCTTAAGGTCGAACTCGGCAAAGTGCCGGAAGGCGCGAAGATCAACCTCGCGCAGTTGCTCGAAAGTCTTGCAGCGCAAGCCACCCAGAACAAGAAGCCCGACGGCGACGACACCCCACTGCTGATGAAGGCCGCCGAAAGCATGGCCATCAAGTTCGCTCTCGATCGTTACCAGCGCGGCGATGTCAAGGTCAACGCCGTGCACGAGATGATGGAGCACATGAGCCGGCAGATGGATACCCTCCGGCAGATTCTGCGCGTGCAGGAAGACAAATTATCGAAAGCCGGAGTGCTGGTCGAGTCGCACGCCGACATTCTCGACCGCATGTTCTGGGCTGAGATTCCCGAAGCCGGCAAGAAAAGCGTCCTGCTCTCGAGCGAAGCCGCATGCGTGCCGCCGCGCAATATCCGTCAGTTCGTGGAATTGCTTTTCGAACGCGACGATAACGATCTTGCCGCCAAAATTCTGGCTAATTACACCAGTGGCCTCGATAGCAAGGATGCCGACCCACGCCGTAAGACCGCCATCGGCCTTTCCCAGATCGCCGACCTCTACGCCGCCGCGCCCGAGGAAGTCATGCCGAATACCCTCGCCATGCTCTCCGAGAAACTGGGCGCCGAAACCGATACAGAGATGCAGAGCCTGCTGAGCGCCGCCTTTGCGCGCTTTGGGCAGGAGGCCTGCAACAACAAAAAATATAAGGCCATGTCCGAGCTCTGCATTTCGCTCGAACGCATTTCCAGAGAACGGCCTTCTCTGGTTGAGGACCTCCGCTCGCGCGTCGGGATTGAGAATCGCCTGCCCGAGATGATCGAAGAGGCAATCGATTCCGACCATGCGCCCGAAGACCTCATCAACGTTTTGCAGCAGCTTCCGCGAAACTCCGTGGAACACCTGGCCGACCGCTTCTTCCGCGCCCGGCGGCGCGTCGAGTGCGACCGCATCGTTGAAATTGTGGGCGAACTCGGGGTGCCAGCCATCGACGATCTGCGTGACATTTTGCGCGGCGGGCAGCCGCGTCAGGCTGCTTCGACGGTCGGCCTGCTGAGTCGGCTCGCCGTTACTACATTGCTCGAGTTGTTACCGCCCCGCATGGGCGAGTTCAACCGCTTCTATCAGGATGTGATCGTCCGCCAGATCGCCTATGGTGCGGCGCTCGATCGCGGACGCACTCTGCTCGAACTCCTTGAGCTCCTCGACCCGCTCATTCTGCCCGAAGCCATCGATGAAATCGGCATGAGCCAGGATCACAATGCCAGCGCCAGCCTGATTGCGCTCGCCACCGCAGGCGAAGCCCACAATCGCCCACCCTTCGTGCAGCTCAAAGCGATTGAATCGCTCGGACGCTTGCGCGAACCGGAGGCCGTTCCCGTTCTGCGCTCGATCGTCGACGAAAAGAAACTCTTCGGCTACACCCAGCACCGCGAGTTGAGGATCGCCGCCATTCAGGCGCTTTCCAAGATCGATCCGCGGCACGGAACTCAGGCGCTGATCGACAGCGGCCTCGAAGCCAGCGACCTCACCATCGTTCCGCTTGATTCCGGTCCTGGATGTCCCTGGGTCCGCCAGCGCCGCTATGAACGCATCGTCCTGCCGCGCACCCTTTCCGCCACGCTTTCCAGTTCCTGGGGAAAGTCGAACATCGTCATGCGCGAAATGAGTCTGGGCGGCGGCATGGGTACGCGCAGCGACAATTTGCGCGTCGGCTCTGAAGCCCATGTTGAAATCTCGCTCGGTGTCAAGAAAATCCGTGGCGAAGTTCTCCTGCGCCGCGCGCGCGTCAATGAAATCGGCTTCGAGTTCGTCAGCATGGACCTCGACAGCCGCTACCGCCTGCGCCGCGTTCTGCTGGATGCGCTGCAGAGAATCCCCGACAATCGCAACGTCGAATGGGATGGCGAACGGAAAAACTAGGAAGCCTTCGCCCCACCGATTCACCCCTCCAAAGTTCACCTCGCTAAAAAAGAAAAAGCCCCTGCGTCAAGCAGAGGCCTTTCGCCCCGAACACGAGACATCAAGAACCGACTTTAGATGAACTTCGTGAAAACAATCGTGAACAGCACCAGTGACTCGATGAAAGCAAGTCCGATAATGAGGAAGACCATGATTCCAGGACGTGCCGCCGGATTACGTGCCATCGCTTCGCACGCCGCTGCCGCGGCTCTGCCCTGCCCCAATCCCGCTAGCCCTGCCGCGAACGCAATCGCTATAGCAGCCGCCAGCGGCACCCAGCTGGTGCCCCCACCCGTTCCACTCGAGCCCTGCGCAAACGCCGGCACCGCCATCGCCGACGCCATCATCATCATGAACATCAACATCACGAATTTCCGCATTGTGTTTCTCCTTATGAATTGCCGCCAGTGGGTGGTTGACGCCGTGCTCTAAGGCCGACGCCCTCACGCTGGAGGTAGGTGTCAGGCACCAGGTCTCATGTATCAGGAAAATCCAGCAAGGCAGAGATTTTCCCGAAACCTGACACCTGCGATCTGAGACCTGATTTCTAGTGTGCTTCCCCCGTCGCCTCGGCCAGATAGACCATCGGCAGCAGCACGAAGATATACGTTTGCACCAACGACACGCCGATGTGCAGCCCTTCAAACGCCACCGGAATCCCCAGCGGTATCAGCGAAAAAAATACCAGCGTGACCATCTCGCCGGCAAACATGTTGGCATAGAGACGAACCGACAGCGATAGGATCCGGGCAAGGTGGCTGAAAATTTCGATTGGAAACAACAGGATAGGCAAGCCCAAACGCATATACCAAGGCATTTCCTTATCCTGCGGCCCCATGAAGACTTTCAAATAACCGATTGGCCCCTTGCTCCGCAATCCCTGATAGTGATAGTAGAACCAGGTCAGCAGCGCGCATCCCAGCGGCACAATCACGACCGCCGTTGGAGATTCCAGTCCCGGAATCAACCCGATCAAATTGCAGGTCAAAATGAACATGCCGAGCGTGACCAGATAAGGAACATGCTTGCTGCCGTGGTGGCCGATCACTTCCTCGGCCATATCGCTGATAAAGCCGTGGATCCCTTCCATGGTGTGCTGCAGCGCGCCCGGATTCTCGACTGAAAGCCGCGTGCGCACAGCCACAAAAAAAAGTGTGAGCAGCGCCACTACCAGCAACTCCATCGCGAAGCTGTTGGAGATCGGTGTCGTCGGATGCTTGGGATGAATGCCCAGCCGCAGCAGAAGCGCCAAAACCGCCGGGCCGAAGAGACGATTGAGAAATGCGGTAAGAGCCAGTTGTTCCATCTTTAAATTGCCAGCTTATCTAAAATTGCAGCTTATTTAGCGTTGTCAACCCGAGTTTAGAGTTGTCATCCCGAGCCAAGCGAGGGATCTGCAGTTTCCCACCTATCGCAAGTTCCTTAACCCCTCCGTGCTCCACGAAACGCCGTGTAACCCTGCCAAATCGCCTCAGCCATCAGGGCGGTCACAGGCACGCACAGGCCCCACAGAAAGCCATGGAAAGCCAGCAGTGAACTAACGAATATAGCATAGGCAACAGCCGCGACCAACCCGTAGCGCGCCAAAAAGCGCAGGATAATCCAACCCCCTTTTTCGCGGCTGTTCCGGTTGACGATGCGGTCCGCCAGTCCTTCAACGCCACGCTTCAGCGAGTGGAAATTCACATAGGAAACCGCAGCCCCAAACGCAAACCCAATCGCTCCCACCCACCCGTAAAACCAAAACAGCGGACCCAACAGTAGCATGCTCGCGATCACAATGTTGCGCATGACGCGCGGAATGATGCGTTCAACCGCGTAAGCATCGCCCATCGAACAACCGTCCAATGAGCGCTCAGCCCGATCCGGCGGCGAAGCTTGCGCAGGCCGGTCGAAATCCTTATTCCCAGTCATTTTCTTGCTAACGGTCTTTGCTGGCGCCGAGCGCCATCCGGATCATCTGCCAAAACCCAACCACTGCGCCAAATAGAAGTCCGACCAGATAGATCCACTTGGTATGCAGCCAGTAGTCGGCCAGTTTGCCGAGGAAGAGGCCCAGCAACACCGACGCAGGAATAATGAACCCAATCTCGGAGTATCGGACCGCCGAGACAAGGAGATCTTTTTTCTTCGCACGTTTACCGGACTCGAGATCGGGCGTTTCAGACATTCGGAAAAATTCTATCCCAAACCTTCAATCTCAGATGCCGTCAGCTCATTTCGCCCGCGTCGCCACGCGCGGCGCCTGCGTAATCCCAATTGACCAGTTGACGCCGCGAATGAACGGCTCGGGATAAATTCCGATCACCATCGTTGCCAGCGCCGTTACCCCTACCGCGCAACGCAATCCCATGCTGATTGGCAACCGTTCTCTTTCCATCGGAGCGCGCACCAGCATGGCGTTTGCGATCTTCAGGTAGTAATAAAGCCCAAAGAGCGAATAAACAACGCCGAGCCCGGCCAGTATGTAATGTCCGCTTTCGATCAGACTCAGAAAGATGAAGTACTTGCCGAGAAACCCGGCTGTCGGTGGAATACCGGCCATCGAAAGCAGAAACAGCAGCATCAGCATGGCTTCGACCGGTGCGCGTTGGTAGAGTCCTGCCATGTCGTCGAGTTCGTCTCCAATCACATCGCGCTGCCGCAACGAAGTTACCACCGCAAATGCTCCCAGGTTCATAAACGTATAAACGAGCAGGTAGATTAGGATGCCTTTGAAGCCGTCGATGAGGCCTGGGCTGCCGGGCTGCGAAGTTCCCAGAGCCACGAGCGCCAGTAGCATATAACCTACGTGCGCAATCGAGGAGTACGCGAGCAGCCGCTTCGTGTTGCTCTGCGTGAGCGCCGCGAAGTTCGCGCCGGTCATGGTCGCAATTGCGACCATCATAATCACAGGAGTGTAAACCGAGTGCAGCGGATACAACCCCCACAGCAGGATGCGCAACAACATCGCCCAGGCCGCCGCTTTCACTGCTACCGACATGAATCCGGTAATGCTGGTGGGCGCGCCTTCGTAAGCATCTGGCGCCCATTGATGAAATGGGATGGCAGCGATCTTGAACAGCAGCCCGGTCATCACCGTTAACAGCGCAATTACCACCACCGGATTGTGCGGGTTTTGCGTCGCCAGCCCGGAAACTGCCCGTCGAATGGCATTGAGATTCGTGCTCCCGGAAATCCCATAGAACAGTGAAAGCCCGTAGGCGAAGATGCCCGACGAAAACGCTCCGAGTAGCAAATATTTCAGCGCCGCTTCGTTCGAGCGCCGGTCGCGCCGCAGAAAGCCGACCAATACATACGTGGAGATCGCCATCAGCTCAAGCCCAATGTAAATCAGCACAACGTCGTATCCCGCGGCCATGCACATCATGCCGACAACGGAAAGCAGCAGCAGCGAATAATATTCACCGTGATTTTCTTCTTCGATATCGAGATAGCGCACCGAGCCCACAATGGCGATCGCCGTCCCGGCCAGCAACAGATACCAGAAAAAAATGGCGAAGCGGTCTACCAGCAGTGCGCCGTTGAATCCGGGCAGGCCCTGTGGTGGTGTCATCAGCTGAATTTGCCATACGCAGACCGCCGCAAACATCACGCCGGCAAAGGCGCCCACGGCATTGATCCACTTCCATCCGCGGGGGATCATCAGGTCGATCAGCAGGATGCCGAGCGCAAAAATCGCGAGTTCCACCATCGGCAACATCAACCGGAGATCAGTTGGTGGAAACCCTCGCACTTAGTTACTCGCTTTCGGCGCGCTGGCGCTTGGTGCAGCGGTACTCGGTGATGGAATAAACGAAGTCGGCCGATTCTGCGTGTTCACAGGAGCACTGGGGTTCGACTTGTCATGAATCGTCTGTACCAATTGATTGACCGGCTGTTCCAGAATCTGAAAAAACGGCTTGGGATAAAGCCCGATCCACAACACCATGATGATCAACGGCGCAAAGGTAAGAATTTCACGCGGCGCTAGATCGTGGAGGTTCTCATTCTTAGGATTCGTCACCGTACCAAAGAAGACGCGTTGATAAAGCCACAGCAAATAAGCTGCTGCTAAAACCACGCCCGGAGCGGCCCACGCAGCCCATCGCCAGTTTGCAGTAAATGTTCCCTGCAGAATCGTGACCTCGCCGACAAACCCGTTCAGCAGCGGCAACCCCATCGACGAGAGAAACATGATCATCGCGATCGTCGCGTAGATCGGCATCACATTCGAAATTCCCCCATACTCCGCTATCTCGCGTGTGTGCCGCCGCTCATACAAGATGCCCACAATCAGAAAGAGCGCGCCGGTCGAGATACCGTGATTGAACTGCTGCAGCACCGAGCCGGTCAGGCCCAGTGGAGTCAACACAAAAATTCCTAGCGTGCAGAAACCCAGATGACTAACAGACGAATACGCCACCAGCCGCTTCATGTCTTTCTGCATGAGCGAAACCAGCGCACCATAGATAATGCCGACGATCGAGAGGCCGATCATCCAGGCTTGCACTTTGGGATGCGATACGACCGAAGGAAAAAATGGCAGTGAGAAGCGAATAAAGCCGTACGTTCCCATCTTCAGCAAAACTCCCGCTAGAATCACCGACCCGGCCGTGGGCGCTTCCACGTGCGCATCCGGCAGCCAGGTGTGAAACGGAAACATCGGGACCTTGATGGCGAATCCGATAAAAAATGCGACGAACAGCCAGCTGGCGATGTTGAATGGGATCAGTGGCGCGGTCTTGTAAAGCTCGGGAATGCTGAACGTGTAGACATGCGGATTCGTAGTCGCGTAGTGATGAGAATAGAGGAATAAGATGCCGAGCAGCATCAGCACCGAGCCGAGCAGCGTGTACAAAAAAAACTTGACAGCCGCATAAAGCTTGCGAGGTCCGCCCCAGATGCCAATGAGGAAGTATATGGGCACCAGCGTCGCTTCCCAGAAAACAAAGAAGAGGAAGAAATCGATCGCCATGAAGACGCCGAGCATTCCCGTCTGCAAGACCAGAAACCAGACGTAATATTCCTTCACCCGGATCTCGATGGCGGTCCATGAAGAAAGAATGGAAATCCATCCCAGCAGCGTCGTGAGCATGATCAGCAGAAACGAAATGCCGTCGATGCCCAGGTTGTAACCCGCGCCAATCGATGGAATCCAATTATTGGGAGTGCCTTCAAGAAATTTGAAGCCCGGCTCGAAACGCAGCGCCCAGAACATCGTCACCAGCCGCAGCGAGATCAGAAATCCGGCAAGGGCAAAGATGTTCGCGATCCAGCGGATCGTATCTTTCTTCTCCTTCGGAACGAACAGGAGAACGAGCGCGCCGATCAGCGGCGTGAAAAGAATGACCGATAAGATATGACTCCGCATAAGAGCAGCGCTCAAACTTCAGCACTTAGCCATTAGCACTTAGCATTTAATACCGCTGCCTTAGGCTTGGGCATTGACGAGATTCCAATTGCTCAGTGCTAACCGCTCACTTCCACACGCAATACAACCCAAACCCAAGCAGCCCCGCCACCATCACTAGCGCGTACCACTGCACCAACCCCCATTCGAACAAGCGCGCCGGGTAAGAAAGCATGCGCGCAAGAGTTGCTGGGCCATTCACTCCCAATCCGTCGATGATCCACTTATCCCACCATGTCGACAGCGTTGCGACGGTGCGCGTCACCCAGCCGACATCGTTCACAATTCCATCGACAACCTTTATGTCGAACCACGACAGCGCCTCGCCCGCGCCCAGCACCCCCAAGCGGATATCGCCCAGCTTGCGGCGGCCCGTGAAAACGTAGTCGTAGCCCTCGTCAACAAACCATTTGTTGTAGAGCAGCCCGTAGAGTCGTGGAGTTTTCCCGGCAATCGGCTCGATATAATCCTTGCGAGCGTTCAAATAAGATCGGCGCGCCATTCCCCACCCCACGGCCGCGGCCGCGAGCGACAGGAACATCAACGCGTACTCTGTCTTGTCGGTGTGTTGGGCGTCTTTTTCGCCCGCTGCTAACTGCGCCGACTTCCCTTCTTGGTGCAACACGACCGCCTCGCGAGCGAACACCGGCTCCAGAAATCTCTCGAAGCGCGACGACCCACCAAGGCTGTGCGGCCAGCTCAGCCAGCCCGCGCCCAGCAAACAGATCGCGAGAATCACCAGCGGCACTGTCATCGACTTCGGCGACTCGTGCACATGGCACTCGACTTCATGACTCATGCGCGACGGGCTATAAAAAGTCAGATACATCAGGCGAAACATGTAGAACGCGGTCATCAGCGCGGTGCCATAACCGATAAACCACAGGATGCGATATGCGCCGCCCTCCGAAGTCCACGTCTGCCACAGGATTTCGTCTTTCGAAAAAAACCCCGCGAACGAAAATATTCCCGCGATCGCCAGCGTCGCGATCAACATCGTTTTATAAGTGGTTGGGATGCGGTGTTGCAGGCCGCCCATGTTTCGCAAATCCTGCTCTCCGCTCAAGGCATGAATCACCGAGCCTGATCCCAGAAATAGCAGCGCCTTGAAAAATGCGTGCGTGAATACATGAAAAACTCCAGCCGCAAACGCGCCCACGCCCAACGCCAAGAACATGTATCCCAGCTGCGAAACGGTCGAGTATGCCAGCACGCGCTTGATGTCGTTCTGCACCAGCCCAATCGATGCGGCAAACACCGCTGTCAGCGCGCCAACGATGGCGACAGTTTTCATCGCGGCTGGCGCCAGCACGAACACGGCATTCGACCGCGCCACCATGTAAACTCCAGCCGTCACCATGGTCGCCGCGTGGATCAGCGCCGAAACCGGCGTCGGACCTTCCGTTGCGTCCGGCAGCCAGACATAAAGAGGGAGTTGCGCCGACTTTCCGCAAGCTCCCAGGAACAGCAGCAGAGCAGCGGCTGTGATGATGTGAATATCGCTGCTCGAAAACGGGCCGCTTCTGGCCAGTCCGTTAATTTCGGTAAAGCGGAATGATCCGAAGAACCACGCCAGTGTGAGCGCACCGAGAACAAAACCCGCATCGCCAATGCGATTCACAATAAACGTCTTGTTGGCGGCGTTCGATGCAGAGTGGCGATGAAAATAAAAACCTACCAACAGATACGAGCACAGGCCCACGCCTTCCCATCCCACGAACATCATCATGTAGTTGTTCGCTAGAATGAGCGTCAGCATCGAAAACATAAACAAATTCATGTAGCCGAAGAATCTGTAGTAGCCGCCCTCGTGTGCCATGTATCCGATCGAGTAAATGTGGATCAGCAAACCCACGCCCGTGACAAAGAGCAACCAGATACAAGAGAGCGGATCGAGCAGGAACCCGGCGTCAGCGTTGAAAGCAGCCGTCGTTCCGTCTTTCTTCACGAAGGTCAGGTGTCCGTCGCCGCTGCCTAGCCAGGTATAAACAATTTTCTGGAAGGGCTGATGGTCGTGCTCCGGCGTCGCTGTCCAATGCGAGTACTGCCACACGGCGCCGCAGGCCAGCAGAAACGCGACGACGATCACGCCAACGCAAACAGCGCTCACCGTAGCCTGACGCAGCCTCCGCCCAAAGAAAAACATCGTCACCGCACCGAAGGCCGGGAAGAGCGGGATGAGATAGATGTGGTTTAGAAAAAGCATCTCGTCGTTAGTGGCTGGTCGTTCGCTTGCTGCTTGCTCGAAGCTCGCGGCCCAAAGCACGCAGCTCGAAACTTCCTCACCATTTCAACAAATCCATCTCATCAACATTGATCGTCTCTTTATTCCGAAAAAACGCGATCAGAATCCCAAGCCCAACCGCGACTTCGGCCGCGGCATCGGCCATGATAAAAATGGCAAACACCTGCCCGTGCAGATTTCCCCACATGCGCGAAAATGCCACCAGGTTCAGATTCACCGCATTCAGAATCAACTCAATCGACATCAGTACGATCACTATGTTGCGGCGTGTAAGCACTCCAATCACTCCCAGCACAAACAGCGCCGCCGCCACGACAAGATAATGAAATGTGGTAATCGGAACCATAGATTCGGTCGTTAGTCGTCATTCGTCGGTCGATGGTCGTTAAATGCCGTCGCTGGTAGTGCGGAGATCGTCCCTATTCCATGACTCCGAACGACTATCGACCAACGACTAAATTTTCTTCTTCGTCATAATCACCGCCCCCAGAATCGCCACCAGCAGCAGCAGCGAAGCGATCTCAAAGGCGAACGTGTAGGGCCCGATTCTGTATTGACCCATCTTGTCTACTTCCCCATATAGCAGGTTTGCAATCTGCTGTGTGTTCGACGCTTCAGACATCACGATCATTCGGTCCGGAAACAATGCTCTGCCCTTCACAAACGCGGATACAAACAATGCGAATAGTCCGCAGCCTGCGGCTAATCCTATCGGCCAGATGCGATTGAATCGCCTCTCTTTAGCAGCCCGATCGATGTTGACCAACACGATTACGAACAGGAACAACAACATAATTCCGCAGGCATAAACAAAGATCTGCATGCCCGCCATAAAGGGGGCATAGAGCATCAGGTACAGACCTGTCACCGCGAGCAGCGTCACGATCAACGAGAGTGCGGAATGTAGCGCATTCCGCAGCATAATAACGAGCACACCACCCGCGATCGCGACTCCCGCCAACATATAAAAGAAGAATGGCGTCGCAACCGGCGCCATGCCCAGTCCCATCATTGAAGGAACCGTGTGCATCATGGGATTCATGAAACTACCACCCCCACAATCGCCGTCAGGATCAGCACACCAAGCGAAATCGGCAGCAGCACTTTCCATCCCACCCGCATCAACTGATCGAAACGGTAGCGTGGCCACGTCGCGCGATACCAGACAAACAGGTACATAAAGACAGCCACTTTGAGTACAAACCAATACACGTCGATACCGTCGCGAAAGCGGTCTACTCCACTCCTACCTGAGGACCGTGGCAGCACCGCGATTACCACCCGTGAACGTCACGCCGGGAAAAAGATAAAGTCCCACGCCGGCGCGCACAGCAGGTTCGGGAACAGCCGCATCCATCCTCCGAGCCAGACAGTGATCGCAATCGAAGAAACGGCGATTATCGTCGCATACTCGGTGAGCACCGGGTTGAGTTCATGGCTCATGTTGGGATCCGTCTGCCTGGGGGGTTTCCCTGGTGGCCTTGCGCTAGCGCCGCGTTCCTTGAAATTTTTCTACCAAGTCGCGGATCATCACCGCATCGGCCTTCCGATGGCCGTGACTCGTGATTGGCTCGGTTCCTCCCGAGGATTCGATCACGATATCCGACCAGATCGCCCCCGTCGAAATCTTCACCGAAGCGACCTGGGAAATCGAAATGCTCTCCTCGTCGCTTCCGATCAGCCGCCTTTTCACGCGGCTCACCCGTGACGGGGTCACCACAATCCGCGTCGGAAACCAGAAATTGCCCCTCGTCCAGCGGCTCGCGGTAAAGACCTTCTCCGGAGGAACATCTGGCATCGTTACGTTTGGACCGGCCGAGCTTAAACTCATAAGGTTAAACCCATTCGAGCGCGCCTTTCTTCCACACCCATACGTAGCCCACGATCAGAACGCCCAGAAACACCAGCATCTCAATCATCCCGAAGACGCCGAGGGCTTTGAACCTTACCGCCCACGGAAACAGCAACACCGTTTCCACATCGAAGATAACAAACAGAATGGCGATGATGTAAAAGCGAACCGTATAGCGTCCAGGCGCGTCGTCATTCGGATCGATGCCGCACTCGTAAGGCATGAACTTTGTGCGATCGGGACTCTGCGTGCGAATGATTCTGGCAACCAAGAGAGTGACCGGGATCACGGTGCCGACAACAGCGAGAAAAAGAAAAATCGGGAGGTAGTTTTGTGGCATAGATCCTTGGAATCAGTTGATGACTGCGAAAGCGATACTAACGCCGAAGTGCCTGGGCTTCAAGCAGCGTAGGTGTCACTTCCGGTGTCGGTTGTGAGGAAACTCCAACCCCGCAGACGTCGCTATCGCGCGAACTACGAGAATCGGTCGGGAAAAACAAAAGTGCCCCGCGCCAATTCGGAATCGAGCGTCTCTCGCCGGTAAAATTTAGCCAGCACTCCGCCTTTCCAGATGAGGAGATCCTCGTTGCTCGCGGCGAATTCCTCCCAGGTCGGCGCTCCGCTGGCCCGCGCGATGCGCTCGCGGATTAGAAGCAGATAAGCCCAGGTGATCGTTTCGTGATAACGGTCCGCTTTGCCCTGCGCGGCTGCGAACCGCTGCAATGCATCCGAAAACCGCCGCAACGCCTCAAGCGCAGGATAACGGCGAAGATATTCGAAAGCCAGTCGGACGTGGTCGCCATGATGGAATGTCGCCGCCGAAGTTAGACCCTGCTCGAATTGCTGAATGAGCTCATCTCCACTCAGCAAATCTCCGGTCAGGTCCTCGCCACTCACTCCAACGCCATTCATGTACGACTCCCCAAGGTTTTCCTGCCCAAAGTAGCCCCCTTTTGCGCCGGACGCATTTTGATTTCTTTCAACCGGTGGCTGGCGCTGGAATCGAGGTCGAGAGCGTAGAACTTTCTTAGCTCCTGAATGCGCTTGATAGAGTCGGAACTGAAAGGAGTCTTGCCGTCGAAGGCGTGCAGCACGATACCTTCGAGTAGGTCACCGAGAGACATGTCGTGATATTCAGCGAACGCCTTGAGGACCTTGAGTAAGCGTTTTTCCATGCGGACGCCCGTCTGCACGCGTTCAACCAGGAGACGCGATTCTTCTACCATGGTACTAATGTACCACGGTACCATCTAAAATGTTCCGGGCAGATCCGCCGCCTGTGAGAAAATGTCCTGTCGCGGCTCGTTCTCACTGGAGGGCTGTAATCGATGTGCCGGAATATCAAAACTCTCTTTAACTTCGATCCACCCGTCAGCGAAGATGAAGTCCGGGCTGCTTCGCTGCAATTCGTAAGAAAGATCACCGGCTTTAACAAGCCATCGAAAGCAAACGAAGCAGCGTTCCTGGCGGCCATCGATGAAATCGCTGGCATCTCGGCACGCCTGCTGCATTCGCTCGAAACCGTCGCGCCGCCGAAGAACCGCGAAGAAGAAGCCGCCAAAGCAAGAGCTCGCTCCGCCGAGAGATTCGGCGCTTAAGGTAGGTGTAAAGCTTGGCAGCATCTCCCACCCCCACCATTGAGGGGGACACTTCCGAGGGGGCCCTGATTATAAACGTGTAACTACTACAGTATTCTGTTAGACTCCTCCCCGAAGATCGGGGATTTCTCCGGACAAGTTTAAATAGCGTGTTATAGCATCACGCAAAATCAGCAAGACTCCTCCACAGCGTTTGCACCTGACTACAAATTTTGCGGTAGCCGCTGGAATCGATCTGGCCGATCGTGCCCAATAACAAAATTCCTGGCGGCTCGCCAACGGGTGAGCCATGGCATTGCACCCTGAGCAACAGAAGCGCCATTTTCCGGCAGAACTACCAGTCGATTGGGACCCGATCCGGCGGGACCTGGAAGAAGACGGCGACTGGTATCGCGATCTGGTTGAGCACAGTCAGGACCTGCTGTGCGTGCACGACCTTTCCGGCCGATTCCTATCGGTCAATCCCTGCTCGGCGCGTTTGCTCGGTTACAGCGTCCAAGAGCTGATGCAAAAGCCGATGCGGGACCTCATCGATCCACAATTCCGCGATCAGTTTGAAGTCTATCTACGCGAGATCGAGCGTACCGGTGAATCCCGCGGCCTGCTGGCGGTCGTGACGCGATCGGGAGAGCAGCGCATCTGGGAATATCACAACACCCTGCGCACCGAAGGCTTGCCAAAGCCGGTTGTGCGCGGCATGGCGCACGACGTCACAGAACGCGTGCGAGCCGAGAAGGCGCTGCGCGCCAGCAACCAGGAACTGCTGAAGACGGCAGAGTCGCGCGAGCGCGAATTACGCGAGTTGACCCTGTTCCGCATGCTCCTTGATCAATCGAAAGACGCCATTAAGGTGCTCGACCCCGAGACCCTGCGTTTTCTCGACATGAACAAGGAGTCCTACACCGAGCTGGGCTATACCCGCGATGAGCTTTTGTCGATGGCCATCCCCGACATCGATCCAAACGCCGACGAAAAGATAGTGGCGCGTGTCCGTCAGCAACTGCGGGAATCGGAATTCGCCATCATGGAAACCGTGCATCGGCGGAAGGATGGAACCACGTTTCCCGTCGAAGTGAAGTTGCGCCGGGTTCAGTTGGACCGCGAGTATTACGTCTCCATATCCCGGGATATCACCAGGAGAAAACAGGCGGACGACAGGCTGCGCGAGTTCGAAAGAGTGGTAGAGAATCTCGAAGACATGATCGTGGTGGTCGATAAGGACTACCGCTACGTTCTCGCGAACCGCGCGTTCCTGAACCGGCGGGGGATGACAAAAGAGCAAGTGGTGGGACATCTGGTATCGGAGATAGTGGAACGCGAAATCTATGAGACTGTGGTCAAGCCCAAACTGGACGAGTGTTTCCAGGGAAAGGTCGTCAACTACCAACTCCGGTATCGATATCCGAATTTGGGTGAGAGGGAACTGTCAGGCACTTATCTGCCAATCGAAGGTCCGGCTGGAGTCGACCGTGTTGCCTCCGTTCTCCGCGACATCACGGAAAGAAATCAGTCCGAAAAAGCCCTGTGCGAAAGCGAAGCCCGCGAGCGGGCCAGAGCAAAAGAGTTGGAGACAGTGTTGAACGCGGTGCCGATACCGGTTCTTATCGCCCACGACTCATCCTGCCTTAGCATCACCGGGAACCAGGCTGCGTGCGACCAGATGCGTATGCCTTCCGGCAGAAACTTTTCCCAAAGCGCATCTCCGGACGAGCGACCCCGGTTTCTGCTGACGCATGACGGGGTCGAGATTCCCGCGGACTTGCTCCCCATGCAACAGGCCGCATCCAGGGGCGAACCCGTGGGTGCTCGTCCGCTGACCGTCCTGTTCGATGATGGTACTGAACGGGAAACGCTGATGAACGCAGTTCCACTGTTGGACGACGAAAACAGAGTGCGCGGTGCCGTAGGCGCCTCAATCGACGTAACCCAGCAGAACCGGGCCGAGAGGGAACTGCGCGAAAGTGAACGGCGGTTCCGCGCCGTGTACGAGCGCTCCCCAATCGGCATCGCGCTCGTGGATTCAAAAGACGGGCGCTTCTTGCAGGTGAATCCCAAGTTCTGCGAAATCACCGGACGCTCCGAAGAAGAACTGCTGCGGACTGACGTCGCGAGCATTACTCACCCCGACGATGTCGGACACTCTGACGAAGTCCTGCACCAGCTCGCTGAAGAGAAGCTGCCAAAGTACGCGCTGGAAAAAAGGTACTTGCGCCCTGACGGATCAGCGCGCTGGGCAAGGGTCAACATGGTGCCGATGTGGGATAAAGGAGACGAGCGCCGCTGGCAACTCGGTTTGGTGGAAGACATTACTGAACGGAAGATTTCGGAGGCAGCCATCGCCACCCTGGTCCAGGAGGTGTGCGAGGCCCGGAGAAAACTCACGGAAGAAAAGCTTTACCTGGAGCAGGAAATCAATACGCAACTGGGCTTCGGGGAGATCATCGGACGCAGCAAGCCCCTGCTGGAAGTCATGGATCAGGTAGGAACCGTGGCGTCCAGCAATGCCACCGTGCTGCTGCTGGGCGAAACGGGAACCGGAAAAGAACTCGTGGCGCGCGCCGTCCACCGCTTAAGCCAACGCGCCAACAACAATTTCATCAAGGTAAACTGCGCCGCGATTCCCTCGGGATTGCTGGAGAGCGAGTTGTTCGGTAACGAAAAGGGTGCCTTCACTGGAGCAATTAGTAAGAAAATCGGACGACTCGAACTCGCCGACAAGGGCACTTTGTTTCTCGACGAAATCGGCGAAATTCCGCTCGAGCTTCAGCCCAAACTACTGCGCGTTCTGCAGGACCAGGAGTTTGAACGTCTGGGCGGAACACAGACCTTGAAAGTGGACTTCCGTTTAATCGCTGCCACTAACCGCGATTTGGCGGCTTCGGTGCAGGAAAACAAATTTCGCAGCGATTTGTTTTATCGCCTCAATGTGTTCCCTGTTCGTCTGCCGCCGCTCCGCGAACGCCGCGACGATATCCGCCTTCTCGTCGAGCATTTTGTCCAGAAATTTAATCACCGGATGAACAAATCGATCACCAGCATTCCCAGAACAACGATGGATGCGCTGACCCGCTCGGAGTGGCCCGGCAATGTGCGCGAACTCGAGAACTTTATCGAACGGTCGGTGATTCTAACTCGTGGATCCGTCCTGGTCTCGCCACTTACCGAACTGGTGCCGGTCCGCTCGCCACAACGCGGCATCGACGAAACTCTAGAGACGACCGAACGCGAGCATATCCTGCGCGCTTTACGCGAGAGTCACGGTCGGATCGGCGGGCTCCGAGGCGCTGCCGCGCGTTTGGGATTGAAGCGGACCACCCTGCAGTCGAAGTTGAAGCAGCTCGGAATCGCCGCCCCGCCCTCGCACGCGAAACCGGTTTAACCGGCCCTCTCGATGCGCGGTAAATCGCCAGCACCATGATCGCGCCGATCACTGCTACCGCGAGACTGCGGATGTCGAGCCGTGCCTCAGGCCCACTGTTCGGTTACAATCCTCAGGCACATGAACCGCGAATACAACAGGCAATATAGCCACGAACTCGGCCGCGATATGGAGTCGCTCGTCTATGGCCACGCCGGCCGCCCCATCCTCGTTTTCCCCACCTCCATGGGTCGTTTTTTTGAATACGAAGATGCGGGCATGATCCGTGCCCTCGCCGGGAAGCTCGATGCGGGCGAAATACAGGTCTTCTGCGTCGAAGGTGTCGACGGCGAGAGCTGGTACAACAAGAGCGCGCATCCCGGAGCTCGCATCTGGCGTCACGTGCAATACGAGCGCTACATCGTCAATGAGTTCCTGCCCTATTTGAAATGGAAAAACTGGGCCCCGCAGATTGCCGTTACCGGATGCAGCTTCGGCGGTTATCACGCACTCAATTTTTCCATGCGCCATCCCGATCTGGTTTCCGCCTGCGTCACGATGAGCGGAAGTTTTGAGATCAAAAGCTTCCTCGACGGTTACTACGACGACAACGTCTACTTCAACAATCCGCCGGATTACCTTGCGAATATGAGCGACGACTGGTTCCTGAGCCGCATCCGGCAGATGAAAATTGTGCTCGGGTCGTCGGACTGGGACATGTGCCTCGACGCCAATGTAAAGATGTCCGCGATTCTCCACGGCAAAGGCATCCCCCACTGGCTCGACATTTACGGCGACAACAGCAAGCACGACTGGCCACTCTGGCAGCGTATGGCGGTAAAGTATTTTTAGAGGGAGAACCACAAGTGAAGAAAATCGGAATTCTTTTCGGCATGGAAAACACCTTCCCGCCCGCCTTGGTCGAGAAGATCAACGGGATGAAAACCGCCGGCGTCTCCGCCGAGTTCGCAAAAATCGGCGGCATCCGCATGGATGAGCCAAAAAAATACGACGTCATCATCGACCGCATCTCGCAAGACATTCCCTTTTACCGCGCCTATTTGAAAAACGCCGCGCTCCACGGAACGACCGTGATCAACAATCCTTTCTGGTGGACCGCCGACGACAAGTTTTTCAATTACGCGCTCGCACAAAAGATGGGCGTGGCCATTCCGCCAACGGTAATTCTGCCGCATCACAAGCACCCACCCGATACGAGTGATAAGTCGATGCGCAATCTGATTTACCCGCTTAATTGGGAGGACCTTTTCGCCTACGTCGGTTTTCCCGCGTTCCTCAAGCCCTACGCTGGCGGCGGATGGAAGCACGTCTACAAAGTCCATTCTCCCGAAGAGTTCTTTCAAAATTACAACCAGACCGGCGACCTCTGCATGACCCTGCAGCACGGTGTCGAGTTCGAAGACTATTACCGCTGCTACGTCGTGGGCCAGGAAAAAGTCCATATCATGAAGTACGATCCGAAAGCTCCGCACCACGAGCGCTACGTGAAAGGCAACCCGCAGCCCGCAGCAAAACTAAAAGACCGTATCGAGAAAGATGCTCTGGCCCTGTGCCGGGCCCTCGGCTACGACCTCAACACCGTCGAATTTGCGGTGGAAGACGGCATTCCCTACGCCATCGACTTCATGAATCCCGCACCCGATGCGGAAGTCACATCGGTCGGCCAGCAGAACTTCGAGTGGATCGTGGACGCTGTCGCCGAAATGGCTGTCCAAAAGGCGCTCAAGGGCACGAACCCGGTTGAGGAACTGCGCTGGGCATCGTTCTTGAATGGCCCGACACCAGTCGAGACTCCAGCGCCCAAGTTCTCCGAACCGAAGCTTCGCAAGAAGGCTTAGCGCGACGGCGTTAATGCCGCACCGCACGTGCACGTTGGTATACTAGAAACAGTCTGCCATCGCTGCCAGCCTGGCAGCGCCGGATGCCGCGATGAAGCCTACTTTCACACTCGGAATCGAAGAGGAATATCAGACTGTCGATCCTGAAACTCGGGATCTGCGCTCGCATATCCACGCCGAGATCATCGAGAAGGGCCGGTTGATCCTGCAGGAACGGGTCAAGACCGAGATGCACCAATCGGTGGTCGAAGTCGGCACTTCAGTTTGCGCCAATATAAAAGAGGCGCGCGAAGAGCTGAGAAGTTTACGCCGCCACATCATTCGCCTGGCGCGCGAAAATGGATTGCGCATCGCCTCCGCCGCTACCCATCCCTTCGGCGATTGGCGCGTGCAGGCCCTTACCCCCGGCGAGCGCTACAAAAACATCGTGGAAGACATGCAGCTCGTGGCCCGCGCCAATCTCATCTTTGGACTGCACGTGCATGTCGGCATCGAGGACCGTGAAATCCTCATCCACATGATGAATCACGCGCGCTATTTCATCCCTCACCTGCTCGCACTGTCGTCAAATTCACCTTTCTGGCTGGGGATGGACACCGGCCTGCACTCCTATCGCTGCAAAGTGTTCGACAAATTTCCGCGTACCAACCTGCCCGATTATTTCCCCAGCTGGGGTGAGTACGAAAATTACGTCAAGCTGCTGGTCAAGACCAATTCCATCGACAACGCCAAGAAGATCTGGTGGGACATGCGCCCGCATCCATTCTTCAACACGCTCGAGTTCCGCGTGTGCGACTTGCCCATGCGACTCGACGAGACTATCGCTTTGGCCGCCCTCATTCAGGCCACCGTCGCTAAGCTCTACAAGCTCTACTCGCAGAACCAGGGGTTCCGGCTCTATCGCAAATCGCTGCTCATGGAAAACAAATGGCGCGCGGCACGATACGGCATCAACGGAAAGCTGATCGACTTTGGCAAGCAGACCGAAGTTCCCGAGCGTGACCTGATCGAAGAATATCTCGAATTCGTGGATGACGTGGTCGACGAACTCGGCTCCCGCGATGAAGTCGAATATATCCGCGAGATCATGAAAATGGGCACCGGCGCCGACCGGCAATTGCAGGTGTTTCACGAAACCGGAGACATGAAAGCTGTAGTGGACTACATCATAGAGGAGACTGAGGTGGGCGTGGACGAGGTGGCTTTGCCCACCGCACGCGCCGTCTAATGGCCGGTTATAACTGAACTGGTTCTGACTAGATAATGATAAATATCGACGCACATTTAAAGACTCCGTCCAATCGGCAACTCAACAAACTGGCCTTTGATCCCCAACTGACTCCTGGAGCGCGCAATGCCGTGCGCGTCTGCCTGCGCGTGCTGCCTTCGGAAAAAGTCACTGTCATCACCGACGAAGTCAGCCTCGAGATTGCCACTGCTCTCGTTCATGAACTGGAAGAAGTGGGCTGCCCCTACCAGACATGGGTACTCGAAGATGTCGCCGTTCGTCCACTGACGGATCTGCCGCTCGCCATCGCCGAGGATCTGGAAACGAGTCAGGTCAGTATTTTTGCCGTGCAGGCGCAAACCAATGAATTGAAGTCGCGCATGCAGATGACCGACATCGTGAACCGGCGCAAAATCCGCCACGCGCACATGGTCAACATTAAAAAGCGAATCATGCTCGAAGGCATGCGCGCCGACTTCTTGAAAGTGGACCGCCTGAGCGTGAAAGTTCTGGAAACAGTCAGCAAAGCTAAGCAGGTCCGTGCCACTACGCCTTCGGGCACCGACCTGGTTGCCGACCTGAACCCACATTATCGCTGGGTTAAAACCAGCGGCATCATCAGCACCGAAAAGTGGGGAAACCTGCCTGGCGGCGAAGTCTTCACCACCCCCGGCGAAGTCAACGGCACTTTTGTGATCGATGGCGTCGTCGGCGATTATCTCTGCGAGAAATTCGGCGATCTCAAGGAGCATCCCCTCACCATCAACGTGAAGGGGAATCGCGTGATCGAAGCGCACTCTGCGAACAAAGAACTGAAAGACGATTTCTGGGCCTACACGCACACCGACGAGAACAGTAATCGCGTCGGCGAGTTCGCCATTGGCACCAATCTCGAACTGAAAGATGTAATCGGCGAAATCCTGCAGGACGAAAAGTTCCCCGGCGTGCACATTGCCTTCGGAAACCCCTACGGCGCACACACCGGAGCCGAGTGGTTCTCCTCAACTCACATCGACGTGGTAGGGCGCAACTTCGCCATCTGGGTCGACGGCGAACAAATCATGCAGGACGGGAAGTTCTTGCTCGAAGCTTAAGGAACAGCGCCATGACCGGTCGGCAAGTTAACCAGTTCAGCGCCAAAGTCCTGATCTTCCTGTCCGTGACAGCGCTGCTCGCGGTGCTTGACGGATACACTCTGCCGCGTCAAACGGATGAAGGCGTCGGCGCGCATATTTTCCAGTTATCCATCGTAGCTATCGTAGCGACGAACATACTTTTCTTGGCCACGGCAGATTGGAAACGCCCTTTGCGAAGCGCGAGACCGTTGGCCATCCCAACCGCCGTCTTGGTTCTCGCCTTCGGTGCGCTGTACTACCTCGAGCACTCCCGATAAACTGCGGGGGATGACTCTGCGGAACTTCGCGATCTTTTCGGCAAACTCCGCACAAACCCCATGATCCCCTTCTACCGCCAGGATTTCAACGCGCGCTTCACTCCCGAAAAATACGAGCAACTGCGCCGCGAGATGGCTTCGCGCTGCGGTATGGAAGTCCCGTTTGCACTTTGCGAGACGCCCTGCTTTTTCCCCGACGCACTGGTTGGGCGCATGAGCGAAGACGGTAAAGCGCTCATCCGCCAGTTGGTTGAGAATCCGGAGTATCGCGCCCGCTCCAGCGCCTCCATTCCGTCCAAGTTTCGCGTGCCCAACGAACCTCCGCATCCCATGTTCATTCAGGTAGATTTCGGCCTGGTGCGCGATGCCGCCGGAGAGTTACAACCGAAGCTGGTTGAGCTACAGGCCTTCCCTTCGCTTTACGCCTATCAACCAGTCCTGGCGCAGGCGTACATCGATGTGTTCGGCCTCGATCCCAACCTTCGCTATTATCTCAGTGGTCTTGATTCAGCTTCCTACCGGCATCTCCTGCGCGACGCGATTGTCGCCGGTCACGATCCCGCCAATGTCATCCTGCTGGAAGTTCACCCCGAAGAACAGAAGACGCGTCCGGATTTTCTGTTGACGGAAAAGCTCCTCGGAGTTCGCACCGTCTGCATCACCAAGATTCGCAAACACGGGCGTCGTCTGTTTTATGAAGAAGCTGGCAAACAGGTTCCAATCGAGCGCATTTACAATCGCGCCATCGTGGATGAACTCGAACGCAAGGGCATCGATCTCCCATTCGACTTCGGGGACGACCTGGATGTCGAGTGGGCCGGCCATCCCAACTGGTATTTCCGAATGAGCAAATATTCGATTCCCTATTTGCACCACCCGTCAGTTCCGCGGACATGGTTCCTCGATCAGCTTCCGGAGATCCCCGCCGACCTTGATAATTTTGTACTGAAGCCGTTGTACTCATTCGCCGGACTAGGCGTCTTAATTGCCCCCTCGCAGGCCGACATCGATGCCATCCCGCATGCCAAGCGTAGCGAGTACATCTTGCAGGAGCGGCTGAATTTCACGCCAGTCGTCGAAACTCCCTACGGGACGACCAAAACCGAGCTGCGCATCATGTATGTGTGGCTCAGCGAGCTAGTGCCAGTGATGACCATCGTCCGCATGGGGCGGGGATTGATGATGGGTGTCGACCATAACAAAAACATGGCCTGGGTGGGTTCGTCGGCAGCGCTGGTGGCAGGCTAAGGGCAGATGATGGGCTTGGTAAGATTTATCTGATGGCTCAACTTGGCATGGCCGAAACAACCGTTCCGCTGCGTCCCACCAACTCCCTTTTATTCGCCGCCGACATGGCGGGCACGCTGCTGTTTGCCATCGAAGGCGCGGAGGCGGCAATCCCAGGCAATCTCGATTTGCTCGGGCTGATGGTGCTGGCCTTTTCTACCGCACTCGCGGGAGGAATTTTTCGTGATCTCCTCATCGGCGCTGTCCCGCCAAGCTCGCTGCGTGACTGGCGCTACTCGGCCATGGCCTTTACCGGCGCGGCAATCGTTTTCCTCTCCTACCGGTACGTTGCGGTAATTCCCAGCCGGGTAATTTTAGTCCTGGACGCGGCCGGCCTCGCCCTGTTTGCCGTCGCCGGAACCGAAAAAGCGCTCCTCTACAAGATGCATCCTTTTATCGCCATCCTGCTCGGCACGGTTACCGCAGTCGGTGGAGGAACTGTCCGCGATCTTTTTCTCGCGCGCGTGCCCCTGGTTCTCCGCTCCGATATCTACGCGACGGCGGCAATGGCTGGAGCGGCAGTTATGATTCTCGGGCGTAAGTTGAAGATTCCTCCAACCTGGTCCGCAGTGCTGGGGGGCGTCGTCTGTTTTACCCTGCGCGAAGTCAGCCTTTGGAGGCACTGGAATCTGCCCAAGGTCATGGGGTGATGGACCGAAGACTCTTGGTTGACCCGACCGCATCGACACTCTACCATTACGCCTTCACGTGTGCGGTCTGTTCTGGCTCGGCGATTTGATCTAACGATATAAGATTAAAGGCGAAAGCAACGGTGGCGGGCAAGCGTGTCCCGCTCTACGCGTTTTCTTCTTCTATGGAGATTGTCGGGCAGACCGTATCTCATTACCGCGTGCTCTCGAAGCTGGGCGGCGGCGGGATGGGGATTGTTTACGAGGCGGAAGATCTGCGCCTCGGCCGGCATGTCGCGCTGAAGTTTATTCCCGATCATCTGGCAAAAGATCCGCGGGCGCTGGAACGGTTCACCCGCGAGGCCCGAGCGGCCTCCCAACTCAACCATCCCAATATCTGCACCATCCACGACATCGAAGACAACCACGGACAGCCGTTCATCGTCATGGAGAAGCTGGAAGGCGAAAGCCTGAAGCAGCGAATCCATGGCCAGGCGCTTGAACTCGACGATCTTCTGGATATTGCAGTGCAGGTGGCAGATGCGCTGGCAGCGTCGCACGCCAAGGGAATCGTGCATCGCGACATCAAGCCCGCAAATATTTTTCTCACTCCGAACGGACAGGTAAAGATTCTGGATTTTGGCTTGGCGAAATTGGCCAAGGATTCAACGCTCGGCATGACCACAGACTCGTCACTCGAGGAGTCGCTGACTCAGGTGGGAGTGATTCCGGGAACCGCGGTGTACATGTCCCCGGAGCAGGCGCGGTCGGAAGTGCTGGACGTTCGCAGCGACATTTTTTCATTTGGCGTGGTGCTGTTCGAAATGGCGACGGGCAAGAAGCCGTTCACCGGAACGAACGTCGTGATGACTTTACACGCGGTGATCAATTCTGCGCCGGCGTCGCCGCGGTCAATCAATCCGGCCGTGCCGCCGGAGCTCGAATCCATCATCGGCAAGGCGATGGAGAAGGATCGCGATAAGCGCTACAACAACGCCACCTAGATGAAAGCGGATCTCGTGCGCCTCAAGAAAGGAACGGACCCCACACTGCGGAGCGGACTCCGGCATGTGAGCGGGTTCCACCTGCGGCCAGGCACGTTCCGGCAGACGCGGTCGCGGTTGGCATGGATCGTCGCCGGACTCGCGGTGCTGGTGCTGGTTACCGCCGCAGAGACAGCCGTATGGGTGATGAAGCACAAGGCCGCGCCTCCGCAAACGATGAACAACACGATTGCAGTGCTGCCGCTTCAGAACGTAAATAATGATCCAGAGAGCGAATTCCTACGTGTTGCACTGGCCGATGAGATTGCGAACGCGCTGACGTATTCGCACTCTCTGGAAGTGCGTCCGTCGACCTCGACGCAAAAATATGGCAGCGGAGCAGTGGATCCAGAAAAAGCCGGACGCGAGTTGGGCGTCGGCACGCTGGTCGTAGGGCACTTTCTGCGGCAGGACCAGTCGGTGATGGTAACGCTCGAAGCCGTCGACGTTAAAGACAACAAGCTGATCTGGACCGGTCAGCTGACGGCTCCGTCGGACAACCTGATCGCTCTGCGCAACCAGATGGCGAAAAAAGTGAGGCAGGAGTTAGTCCCGGCTCTGGGAGGCAAGAAGGAAGCCGAGGAAGCCACCAGCACTCCGGCAAATCGAGAGGCGTACGACTTGTTTTTGCGCAGCGATGCGATGCCCCACGAGCAGCAAGCGAACAAGCAGGCCATCGCAATGTTGGAGCGCGCGGTGCAACTGGATCCGAACTACGCGCCAGCGTGGGAAGTGCTGGGGCGCAGGTATTACTTCGACTCAGCCTATTCGGACGGCGGAGATGCGGCGTATCAGCACTCCAACGAGGCGTACAAGCGGGCGCTTGCGCTGGAACCGGGACGCGTAGGCGCGGCTGGATTCCTGGCAACCAATGAGGCCGAGGGCGGATTCCTCGACCGCGCATACGACGACGCGCGGGCGCTTCTGCGAGAACGCCCTGATACCGCGTTTGCGCATTTTGCAATGGCGTATGTGTTACGTTATGCCGGCCGGTTGGACGAAGCGCAGAGCGAGTGCGATAAAGCCTGGTCACGCGACTCGGGAAATTACACCTGGCGAACTTGCGCGCTGGCCTTCGCCGAAGCGGGCAAGGAGGGCCGGGCGATGGAGTTTCTGGGCCTGGACGTGGGCTCCGAATGGACGAACGCGGTACGGGTTTCGGTGCTGATGCGACAGGACAAGACTGCCGAAGCGCAGCAAGCCGCGCAGCAGATGTCCGACAATCCCAACTGGATGAAAGGATTGGTGCAGGCCTGTCTGAACAAAACTCCGCAAACCGAAATCCACGCGATGGCAGAGCAAGCGGAAACCGAATTGCTCCCGAAGCAGAATCCCGAGTTGAAATACCTTCAGGCGACGATGCTGGCCGAGTGCGGGGAGAAAGAGATTGCTTACAAGTTTCTGAACCAGGCCATCGCCAGAAATTATTGCGCCCATCAGGCGTTGCAGTCGGATCCGCTGCTGGCGGGCGTGAGAGGAGAAGCTGACTTTCGCCAGGTTGTGCAGGCAGCGGAGGAATGTCAGCAGAAATTTGCCGTGGCGCAGGGGATGAGCAAGTAAGCTGCACTTGATTCGCCCGCAGATGTCAGCTGGGGGAGGACGCCAGCGTCACAGAGACTCAGAAGATATTTGCTCCTTTCTTTGGGGACGATCCATCAGATGATCATGTTTCGAATGCAGAAGCAATTTTTGCGTGTGTGGGTTTCGGGCAAGCGGGTGGTCGCGTTGGTAATGGTTGTGGTCGCCGGGTCGACCGGGGCTGGAACGCGCACGATTCCTGCAGCGGATGCTGCGCCAAAAGCTTCCGATACTCCTCACGTCGATCATTACTATGAGCCTCTGCCGCAGGAAACGGGAGCGGCGGGGTTGAGGCTGTTACTGCGGAAGTTGCAAACAACCGGGCGTCTCATGCAGGTCGACGCACATCCGGACGACGAAGACGGCGGCATGTTGACGCTCGAGGCGCGCGGCAAAGGTGTTTCGACTTTGTTGCTGACGCTGAATCGCGGCGAAGGCGGACAGAACAAACTCGGCAGCAACTTGTTCGACGCGCTAGGCGTCCTGCGAACCCTCGAAGTGCTGGCCGCGGACCGCTACTACGGCGTCGAACAGCGTTTCTCGCGCGTCGCGGATTTCGGGTATTCGAAGACCGCCGAAGAAACATTTCAGAAGTGGCAAGGACACGACATCGCGCTGGCCGACATTGTGCGCGTGGTTCGAACCTTTCGTCCCGATGTGCTCGTCGCGCGCTTTTCAGGAACAGATCGTGACGGGCATGGGCATCATCAAGTGTCATCTATCCTCACGCAAGAAGCGTTTCGCGCAGCCGCCGACCCCAAGCGATTTCCCGAGCAAATCGCCGAGGGATTGCAGCCCTGGCAGCCGAAGAAGCTGTACATCGGTAACGTTTGCGGCTTTGGCTCCGCGACCTGCGATGCCGCAAACTATACCGTGCGGCTGAATACCGGAGCTGTCGATCCCGTGCTGGGCCAGTCCTACGTACAGTTCGCTCTCGAGGGTCTGCGTCACCAGCAATCGCAGGGATTAAGTGGCGTCAGTGTTCCGGCGGGCGACCGCTTCACTTTCTACAAGCTCGTCGATTCCGTGGTAGAACCTCCGCATAAAGATGCCATCGAGCAGGGATTCTTCGATGGTCTCGATGAGGCCCTGCCGGCCCTGGCGGCGCGGTTGGGCGACGAAGAGAAAAAAGTCTTGTGGCTGCGCGGAGATTTGGCATCGATCGCTTCTGACATAAGACATGCCGTCGAGAAGGGCGACTCCGACGATCCCGCAAGTGCCGCCGAACCGCTGGCAAATGCAGTCGAGGGTCTTGCAGCAACGATTGATCGGCTGGAGAAAAGCAGCGTCACCGATGCCCGCAAAGAGAACGTAATTGCAGTTCTTCAGGAGAAACAGGACGACGCTCAAAAGGCCGCGAACATCGCTTTCAACTTGCACTTGGTCGTAATGGTTGGTTCGGGACCCGATCCCGAGAAAGCGGCTCCGCGATTCAAGGATGCTCTGACGGTAGTTTCTCCCGGACAAACTTTTCAGGTGATGGCCCGCCTGCACAATGCGTCGGGCCACTGGCTGTTCGTGAAAGATGCCCAGATAGTGGGCGGAGACGGCTGGGTCCAACAATCCGATGCAAGCGAGGCTACGATTGAACCCGGCAAATACTATTACGCCAACTTTGCGCTCAAGGTTCCGGCCAATGCTCCGTCGACTCGCCCGTACTGGCATCGCGATAATCCCGAGACGGACGCGCTCAACACAATCGACGATCCGAAGTATCAGACGCTGCCTTTTCCGCCCGCGCCTCTACAGGTTCGCCTGCAATACGAGATCATCGAGCGAACCCGAAACAACTCGCTGGTCCCGGAAACTTTCCGAAGACAAAACCGGGAGAAGCAGGGCCCGGCGGGCGAGATTTCGGCGACAGTGTTCGTGCCGTTCACCGATGATAACGGCATGCGCGACAAGACTCCGCTGCTGGTAGCGCCCGCGTTTTCTCTTGGGCTCGAACCGGGAGAGCAAGTTCTGCCCACGCAAGATGGAAGACAAATCACGGTAAAAATCGGCGTGAGTTCCAATCTCACTGACGCGCCGGAAGGATCACTACGGCTTCAACTACCCGCCGGCTGGCGGTCGGAGCCAGGGGAGTTGTCAGTCAGTTTGCCGCATCGCGGCGACAAGCAGGATTTTCTCTTCCATGTAACGCCGGGAAGTTTGCACGAGGGACGCGCCGAGATTCGCGCCGTGCTCGACGCTGGAGGCAAGAGATACGCTGAAGGTTACACGCTGGTTACGCGCGAAGATCTCGGCACCGCCTATTACTATCAACCCGCTGTGCAACGCATCAGTGTTGTCGATGTAAAGGTTCCGAAAGACCTCAAAGTCGGCTATGTAATGGGCGCGGGCGACGATATTCCAACCGTTCTCGATCAGATCGGCATGAACGTGACATTGATTCCGGCGGAGAAATTAGCCACGGAAGATTTGGGCCGCTATCAAACGATCGTGTTGGGCATTCGCGCTTATGACACTCAAAAAGACGTCATCGCGAACAACAAGCGACTGCTCGATTATGTTCAGGCCGGCGGGCGTCTGGTGGTGCAATACAACACTTTGGGATCATTTGGAGTGCCGGTCGACTTCAACGCGGGCAAGTACACGCCCTATCCCGCAACGCTCAGCCGGGCACGGGTTTCGGTTGAAGAAGCTCCGGTCGCGATTCTCGATTCGTCAAACGCGATTTTCCATTCCCCCAACGAAATTACCCATAAAGATTTCGCGGGATGGGTGCAGGAGCGCGGACTTTATTTCATGTCCGATTGGGACAGCCACTATACGCCACTGCTCGAGTCGCACGATCCAGGAGAAAAAGAGCAGAAGGGGGGCTTGCTGGTCGCGCACTACGGCAAAGGAACTTATATCTACACCGGGTACGCGTTCTTCCGCCAATTGCCCGCTGGAGTGCCAGGAGCCGTGCGGTTGTTTGTAAATTTGATCGCGAGTCGTTAGTCGACCAAACCTGCCTCATGACAATCTCGGCCGAAGGCGAATCCGGCGGCAAAACGCAACTTGTCCGCGGCATTGGCCTCGGCTCCGCCACCGCGCTGAACATGATCGACATGATCGGCGTGGGACCATTCATTACCATCCCGCTGATCGTGACCGTGATGGGCGGTCCGCAGGCGATGCTGGGATGGGTGCTCGGCGCGATTCTCGCCATCTGCGACGGCCTGGTGTGGGCCGAATTGGGCGCGGCGATGCCGGGGTCCGGCGGATCCTACGGCTATTTGAAGCAGATTTACGGACCGCAAAAATTGGGCCGGCTCGTTTCTTTCCTTTTCATCTGGCAACTCTCGTTCAGCGCTCCGCTGTCGATCGCTTCTGGAGCGGTTGGCCTTTCGCAATATGCGGCCTTCTTTTTCCCCCGCATCGAGCATGTGTGGTCGACACGCACCTGGAGCCTGAATCTCCCACTGCTCGGATCTCTGCAACTGACCTGGGTCGCGATGCCAGCCACATTAGTGGCAATCGGTGTCTGCGTCCTCACGGCGCTTCTTCTCTACCGCCGCATCACCGCGATAGCTCGGCTCACCAAACTGCTTTGGGCTGGAGTAATGGGAACGATCGGATGGATTATTTTCGCCGGCTTCACTCATTTCAATGCGCATCAGGCATTCGATCTGCCTCCGCACGCTTTTTCGTTCTCAAGCGAATTTTTTCACGGGCTCGGCGGAGCGATGCTCATCGCCGCCTACGACATTGGCGGTTACTACAATGTTTGTTTCCTCGGCGATGAAGTCAAAGAGCCGACGAAAAATATTCCGCGAGCGCTTTTCTTATCAATTCTCGCCGTCGTCTGCCTGTATATCGCGATGAACATCAGCATCCTCGGCGTCATCCCCTGGCGTGAGTTAACGCACTCCGGCGCATCGAACAGCAAACTCTACGTGGTCTCCACCATGATGGAGCGAGTCTACGGGCACGGCGCAGGTTCGGTTATTTCGGTGCTGGTCATGTGGACGGCCTTCGCTTCGGTATTCTCGCTCACGCTCGGATATTCGCGCGTGCCCTATGCCGCCGCACTCGACGGAAACTATTTTCGCGCCTTCGCCAAAGTGCATCCGAAATACCAGTTCCCCTACGTTTCGTTGTTGGCCTTGGCGGGAGTAGCAGCCCTATTTTGTTTTCTCCGGCTGGCGGATCTGATTGCGGCCTTGGTAGTGATTCGCATCATTCTGCAGTACCTCGTGCAGGCCATCGGAGTCATCGTGTTACGTATTCGACAACCTGATATGCCGCGTCCATTTCGCATGTGGCTTTATCCTGTACCAGCCCTGGTAGCGGCAGCCAGCTTCCTTTTTATTCTTTTTTCGCGAAGTGGATTTTGGAAAGAGATTCGCTACGCCGGCGTCATTCTGATTGTGGGAGTCGCTGTATATTGCGCGCGTGCTTGGCGGCGGCGCGAGTGGCCATTCGGGAGCGAGGCTCTGACCGCCGTGCGTTAGCCGCGCTCGTTAGTCAGTCGGTGGTGTCAGTCGGGCTTGTGCAGCATATTGAGAATTCCAACTTGAGGAGGATTCGGCATGTGCTTTTCAGCCGCGGCAAACTTTGTGGGTAGTGGGGTTCTGGCGACCATCGGCGTCGTCACGCTGACCAGAGTGAAGCATCGGCGCGAACTTCTCTTCGCGTCTTTGCCCACATTATTTGCCATTCACCAGTTCATCGAAGGCTTCGTCTGGCTCGGGCTTTACGGAATGCTTTCACCCACCGTCACGCACGACATGGGAGCAGCATTCATGCTCTACGCCCAGGGGCTGCTTCCATTTCTCCTGCCGCTCAGCGTGTTTCTGTTCGAACCCAACGGAAAAAGCCGCCAGCGCATGGTGCCCTTCCTTGTCATTGGAACTCTGACAACTTTGTACATACTTTGGGCATTGGCTGCTTTTCCGACGGAGATTTTTGTCAAAGGCAACAGCATCGTGTACATCAATCAGGCGACAAACAATATTTACGTTGCGATTTTGTATGTCATTGCAACCTGCGGCTCGCTCTTGTTCTCGCAGATAAAAGACATGGTAGTTTTCGGCATCGCGAATGTCGTGATTTTGCTGGCAGTCATGGAAGTGAAACGCTATGCCTTCACCTCGTTGTGGTGCGCCTATGCCGCGATTGCGAGCCTCATCATTCTTGCCTACTTCTGGAAGAGCAGCGGAATTCGGCCGCTGAAATATGTTACGTAGAGCAAAAGTGTATTGCGAACAGAAATGCTCCGAGAAGATGAAGAGCGCGAAGCGGGCTGGTATGAGAGACTGATGCGTTCTTGAACTTTGACAGGAGGCAGAATGAGGACGATCACGGCGTTTTTGGCAGCGGTGTTGTGTCTGTGCAGTTTAGGCCTTGCGCAATCGAAAGAAGGACAGAAAAGCGTCAGTCAGGTGCTCGACAAAGCAGTGACGTCCATGGAGGGCGAGTTTGTCTCGGCCGCCGAGGCAATGCCCGCCGACAAGTATGACTTCGCGCCGACCAATGGCGAATTCAAGGGTGTGCGCACCTTCGCTCAGCAGATCAAGCACGTCGCAGCCGTAAATTACATTCTCGGAGCCGGGATTTTGGGTGAAAAGCCGCCCGTTGACCTCAAGGGTGAGAATGGGCCCGACGATTTGAAGTCCAAGGCTGACATCGTCAAGTTTCTGAAGGATTCGTTTGCATACGCGCACAAGGCCATCGCTACCATCACCGAGGCCAATTTGGTGGAACCGATTCCGCCTCCGTTTGGCAAGGAAAAGACAACTCGGCTTGCCCTGGCTTCAACTTTCGCCTGGCACGGGTTTGATCACTACGGGCAGATGGTGGAGTATTTGCGGATGAATGGCATCGTGCCTCCGGCGAGCCGCGGATAAATGCTAACCGGTAAACGATAAACGCTAAAGCTCATTTTTTTGTCGGCGGGTGATGTTTCTTCCAGTCCACTCCGTCGCGCCCGCCGTGCTGCGCGATTTCGGTGAGGATGAGTTCCGCCGTCAATCGGCGCTTGGTGAGGTGCGCGGCGATTCGCTGCTTGGCTCTTTTCGCCGGAACCCTCGGATCGAGAAACACCAGCACTGACGGTCCCGCGCCGCTCAGCGCCGCCCCAAGAATGCCGGAATCTCCGGTAAGCTCTTTGAGCGCGGGCAGCAGTGGACAAAGCGGCGCGCGATACGGCTGATGGATGCGGTCTTCGAGCGCCGACGGCAGCAGGTCGCGACGCTCCTGAATAAAAGCTGCCAGCAGCAGCATCGAGTTCTGAATATTGGTAACCGCGTCGGCGCGCGAATATTGAAACGGCAAAACACGCCGCGCCTGCTCGGTCGAAAGCGGAGCATCCGGTACCGCAAGCAGCAGCGGCCATTTCCCTTTCGGCTTCACCTCGACCACTTGCGCTTGCACCTGATTCGCCATTCGTGCGACCGTCAGCGCACCCATCCAGCAAGCCGACGCGTTGTCCGGATGGTGCTCGCGCATCGAAGCTTCGCCGACAATGCGGTCGTTTTTCCAGCGCAGATGTCCGAAATGCACCGCCAGCGCAATCCCCGCTAAGCGCGCCGCGGCCGATGATCCGCAGCCCCGGCCAATGGGAATTTCGTTTTCGATGTGGATACGCAGCGGCGCGATCTTGCGATTCTCCGATTCCAGCACCTCGCAGTAGGTGGTCACGATGAGGTGGTTCTCCATGCGTCCGCAGATGTGCGCGTCACGCCCCTGGGCCGTGACAAAAAAGTCGGGCGCACGCTCGGCGCGCAGCCGAAGATGGAAGTCGAGCGCCAGCGCTGCAGCGTCAAACGCCGGGCCCAGATTAGCGGAGGTCGCGGGCAGCGCCAAGCGTAGCGAGCGGTCCTGAGATGTGGGGCGCGATGGCATAGTTAAAAACAGTTCTCAGCTTTCAATTGTCCGTTCTCAGTACCTCTTTCTCGACGTGCGACTGGAGACAGAGAGGCTCCGCTCGGCGGCCCGAAACGACAGAAATAAAAGGCTTTAGGCCCAGTTTGGCCGAGACAGAATCGAGTACGGCCGGCGCCGACGATTGAACTGTGTTTTATACACGTTTTTCAGGCAGAGTGCTACGAATTTCTGCGGAATCATTACTTTGACAACCCCTGATATACAATCCCCACCGTGAGAAAAGTTGTCAGCAGCGGCATCGCGATCATGACTATCGGCGTGTTGAGCGTCTGGCAGCGACGGCTAAAGGCTTTGGCCCGTGCGGCCCAGGCACCGCGTTAGGCATCTTGTTGATCGGAGGGATAATTGCATTCGCGTTTGGCCTTCTGGTAACTCTGATTGCTCTCGCTTGTGTTGCTTTCCGAGATGACCGCTCGACCCAGGGCTAGCGGCCACTTCTCTCAGGCTTTAGCTCTGTCGTCTTCCGCTGGAGTTTCACCTTCAGCAACTCCACATCACCGCGTTGAACGCGAGTCGCTGGCTGAATCTCGAACCCACAGAAACAACACGGGCTCCATTCAACTTTTGTCATTTTGAATTCCCTCCGCCGCGTCGAGCGCGCCGATAACAGCCTCCAGATCGGCATCGAGAACAACCGGCTCGCGCTGCAAGGATTTTGCCAGCGCGGCCTCGGCTTCATCCGGGTTTCCAGCAAACAAATCGCCGCGGTGAAACTGAATCGTGAAGTCGGGATCTTTGAGCAGATGTCCAGTCAGGATCAGCACAACCGAATCTCCCGCCTTGACGAAGCCGCTGCGGCGCAGCTTCTTAAGTCCGGCCAGCGTGACGGCGGATGCCGGTTCGCAGCCGATGCCGTCAGCTCCGATTTCGGCTTTGGCAATGGCAATCTCTACCTCAGTCACTTGTTCGACTTCCCCGCCAGTTGCCTGCAGCACGCGCACCGCTTTCTTCCACGACGCAGGATTGCCGATTCTTATGGCGCTTGCCAACGTGTCGGCGATCATCGGTTCAAGTTTCGTTCCGCCAAACTCGCGCACGCTGCGGTAGAACGGATTCGCTCCCTGCGCCTGAATGATGGAAAGTTTCGGCAGCCTCGAAATCAGCCTGAGCTCGTGCATCTCCAGCAGCGCTTTACCGATCGCCGAACTGTTTCCCAGATTTCCCCCCGGAACGATGATATGGTCAGGCGGCTCCCAGCCAAGTTGCTCCATCAGTTCGATGGCCGCCGTTTTCTGGCCTTCGATGCGATACGGGTTCACCGAATTTAAAAGATAAACCGGCTTCTGCCGGACGAGTTCGTTGAGAATGTGCACGCATCCATCGAAATCGGTGCGAAGCTGGCAGGTCAGCGCTCCGTAGTCGAGCGATTGCGAAAGCTTGCCCCAGGAAATTTTCCCTTCGGGAATCAGCACCAGGCTGCGCATGTCGCCCCGCGCTGCATAGGCGGCCATTGATGCCGACGTGTTGCCGGTAGACGCGCATGCAACCCAGCGGAATTTACCCTGCTGCGCGGCCGAGGCTGCGACCGTCATTCCCGTGTCTTTGAACGACGCCGTCGGATTCATCCCTTGGTGCTTGCCTAGCAGATGATCGACTCTAGCGGCCCGCGCGCATCGCGGCAAACTATAGAGCGGAGTATTGCCTTCGCGCAGTGTAATGACATTTTCTTCAGGAAACTGAGGAAGAAGTTCGCGGAAGCGCCAAACCCCGCTCTGGTCGAGAGCCGCGCCCCTGTCATTGCCGACAGAAATGCGCCGTCTGAGCCACAAATCCTTCAGCGCCGCCGCATCAGCGGAAGAACGGGCGTCCTGTCCGCTCGGAAAAACAAACTCCAGCAGATCGCCGCAAGCAGTGCAGCGGAAATCCTGACTCGCGGAATCGGGAGTGGCGCCGCAAGCGATGCAGCGCAGACGGGACACCAGTTGAACCTTTGGAATCGTCGACAAGGGATTCTGATCTGGTCTTTATCGGAGCGACAAAAAATAATCGCTCTCCAGACATGATACGGCACTCCGAGTGAATGCCAAGTTACCCTTGTCGTTTTCACACGTTGTAGCGCGGACGAGAAGTCCGCGCCACCGCTCTAATACGTCGTGCTGTAAATGACGCTGTTGAAATTGTCGTCCGTGTAGTTGAAGCCGGCGCACCAGACCTGGTGGTGACCAGAGATGGCGTGGTCCGAACAGGACCCCATTTCCGAGTTGGTCGTGACGTCGACCGTCCAGGTGTTGCCGCCATCGGTGGAGAAGTACATTCCGCCAACGTCGGTGTAAACGTTGCCGCCGCCGGCCCAGCCGATTTTCTTGGTCAGAAAGAGAATTGAACGGATCGGCCACGGTCCATCCAGCGTCCGGCCACTCCACGTCGTACCACCATTCGTGGTCACGTGCATCCAGCCCTCGACATTCGGAGAAATTTCGCCGCCGCCCACGTATCCATATTTATCGTTCAGAAAGAAAACCGGCCCGTCGAAAACGGAATCGACCGAAGGACCGCAGGTCCAGTCGGAACCACCGGTCAAACTCGTGCAGAAGTTAATACCGGAGGCGCGAGCGTGCAGGTTGTTGAGGAAAGAGAATTGCGGACCAAACCAACCGCCATCGGGATTGGCATCAGCGCTGTTCCAATCGGAAACGCCCGCGCCACCGTCGCTCGTGTACTCGGCGAGTGTATCGGGATCGCCCTCCACCGGACCCAAAGTCAGCATCAGGCCATTTTGCTTTTTTACGAAGCGGACTTGCTGTAGCCACTCCGGGCCGGTAGTCATGTCGCTGCTCCACGTCTCGCCGCCATTTTCCGTCCAGCGGAAAACGCCATATGCACTCGAGTTATCATAGAAGCCCGTGATAATGACCTTCTTCGCCGTAATAGCCTGGACGCCGTAGAAGTAATCGCTCGCCGCGTCGGTCAGATTTTGCTGTGTCCAGTTGGTTCCGCCGTCCGTCGTTTTCCAGACCTGTCCTTGTTCACCTACCGCGTACCCGATCTCGTCAGTCGGAAAATCGACATCGTGAATAATGATTCCTGGCAGAGTGGCGAGTAACTGCCAGGTATTGCCTTGGGCGGCTGACGGCTGCGCGATCGTATGGCCCGCTAGCGGGCGTTCGGCGGAGAGTTCGTTTCGAGACGAAGCGCTTCCTGATGAAGCAATCGGCAATGCCTGAGAAACGTGGCGAGTGCCGTCAACTGAAGTTTGTGAGAAAGAAAGCGATGCGAGCAACAAGAAGGGAGCGAAACAGACCAGCCGGGTGCGCATGGGAACCTCCTGAACTTACCGACCGCAAAATGTTAGCACAGGTTCGCAAAACGCGCCGTATGCCGCGCGGAACGCCAGATTCGGACGTATTCCCTTTCGCGTCACCACTTCGCACTCACCTTAAGTACGAGTTCGTCTTGTTCATCCAGTCGGCGCGAGGAGGATTGAAGATATCGAAGTCGACTGTGTCCGCCAGCGCCTCGGCCCGGTGCGGCATATTCGGAGGAATCGTCAGCACTTCTCCCGCGTTGACGACAATCTCCTGGCCGTCAATCCAGAACTTGAGCGCTCCTTCGAGAACAAACGTCAACTGCTCATTCGGATGGCTGTGTTCGGGCACGAGACATCCCTTTTTCAGCAAGACTCGTGCGAGCATGATGTTTTGCCCAACCACGTAGTGCAGCCCCAGCAACGGGTTCAACTCGTCGACCGGCACGGAATTCCACCCGAGGTGGCGCAGCTCAGCCTTGAGTTTGCCGGTCGGAACCGTCCTCTTGAGGGCGACTTTGCTCAACGGGCGCGCCGCTTTCTTTGACTTCGTTTTACTTGCCTTCATCTTCGGATTGACGCCAGATTTCTTTCGCGCCGCGGATCTCGCCTTTTCCTTTTTCATAGCCATGGGGATTGCCTCTCGGCGAACGCCTCAATCAACCATATTACAAACGTTAGTATCCTTGCCGCGCCTAGGCGCTGCGGGTAATCTTAAATCAGGCGGACGATCACCCGAACAGATTCAGAAACAACCATTCTGGAGATAATGAAAAAACGTCGATGAAAACGCATCACTACCCCGTGACCGTGAAATGGACTGGTAATACCGGCACCGGCACGTCCGGCTATCGCAACTACGAGCGCCGCCACGAGATCTCCGCCGGAACTAAGCCGCCGATCCCTGGCTCGTCGGATCCCACGTTTCGTGGCGATCCCGCACGTTGGAATCCGGAAGAATTATTGGTCGCTGCCGTCTCCGCGTGCCATAAGCTTTGGTATCTGCATTTGTGTGCCGAAGCCGGCATCGTCGTCGTCGACTACGTGGATTCCGCCGATGGCATCATGGAGGAAACGCCCGACGGGTCAGGACATTTCCAAATTGTGACCCTGCGGCCGAAGATTAAAGTCGCACCTGGCAGCGACGTTACGAAAGCAAGAGAATTACATGGCCCGGCCCATGCCAGGTGTTTCATCGCGAACTCCGTTAACTTCCCAGTGAAGCATGAAGCGGAGATCGAAGTGGTCGCGGCTTAATTTTTCGCTCGCTGCAATACAGACGCGCCAGCCGCGTCTTCACAGAGGATTTTTAGAATGAAGAAGCATCACTTCCGTCAGGAAACCGAGGCCGTGCACCCGAGCACCGACCTTTCCAAAAAGAACGGGCCGCTCTCTACTCCGATCTATCAGACTTCGACTTTCCAAGTCACCGATATGCAGGAGCAGCTGCGCGTCACCCCGACCGACAGCTTCTACACCCGCTACGGTAATCCGACACACACGGTCGCCGAAAATGCCATCGCTCAGCTCGAAGGCACCGACGCGGCACTCCTGTTCTCCTCAGGCATGGCCGCGATCACCACTTCTTTTCTTTCGTTGGTAAAGGCTGGCGACCACATCGTGGCCCAGCGTGACATTTACGGCGGCGTAATCAAGTTTCTTTCGGCCTGGCTGCCGAATCTGGGAATCGAGACGACATTCGTCGACACCAACGACCTGGAGCAGTTCGAGCGAGCGATCCGTCCTAACACAAAAATCCTCCACGTCGAATCGCCGACGAATCCGAACCTGCGTGTCGTTGACCTCGAGAAGATTGCGGCAATCGGGCGCAAGCACGGACTGATCACTACCATCGATTCGACCTTCGCCACCCCCGTCAATTGTCGTCCCGCGGAGTGGGGCATCGATCTCGTGTTGCATTCAGGGACGAAGTATTTTGGCGGACATTCCGACCTGATCTGCGGCGTCGCCACCGGGCGGCGCGATCTGATCGATCAGATCCATTCCACCCGCACCACTCTTGGCTGTTGCATGGACCCGCATGCCGCATTTCTTCTGCTGCGCGGAATCAAGACTCTGGCCGTTCGCGTTGAGCGCCAGAATCAAAGCGCGCTGCGGATCGCCGAATTTCTGAGCGCTCATCCCAAGGTCGCGCGCGTGCATTATCCGTTGTTGAAAGGCCATCCCGACTATGCCATCGCGAAGCGGCAGCTGGCTGGCGCGGGTGGTGTGCTGAGCTTTGAAGTCGATGGCAGCGGCGCCGACGCATGTCGCGTTGCCGAGGGGCTGAGTCTGTTTACCCTCGCGCCCAGCCTTGGCGGAGTCGATTCGCTGGTGACGATCCCAGTGCTCACCTCGCACGCCATGATTGCTCCCGAACTACGGAAAAAGATGGGCGTGACCGAACAGTTGATCCGTCTCTCCGTCGGCGTGGAGCACGTCGACGACCTGATTGCTGACTTGGAGAAAAGCCTCGCGCTGCTTACGCACCACCGCAAACAAGCGGTGGTCGCAGATTAGCTTCGTTGTACCGCACCCCGCCGCTAGAAGATAAACTTCGCTCCCAGTTGCAGAATGCGCGCGTTGTGCGCTCCCAGCGCCTGAAACTGATTGGTAGAGCCGGGGCCCGTGTAGGGCCCGGCGTATTCGTTCGTGCCGGAGCTCGTAATGTTCGCTCCAGCCCCCGCGTCGCCATAAATCGGAAGCCATTCCGTGTGGTTGAACACGTTGAACGCCTCCGCGCGGAATTCAAACGACTTGCTCTCAGTCACCGCAAAGCGCTTGAACAGCGCCATGTCGAAATTCGTTCGATGCGGATTGCGCAGCGAGTTCCTGCCCGAATCTCCAAACGTCAGCCCCCGCGGCTGCGTATAAGCATTGGGGTTGTAGAGGTAAGGCCCATAGGTATTGCCGTTACCACTAACTTGGGTCGGCGGGATACCGGAGTTGGGATTGCCGATCTTGTCTGCGAACGATCCTGGCACCGGCGCTGCAGCGCTGCTCACGCCATTCCCGGCCCCCGCGTTGTCGGTAGGCGCGACCGTGTTGACGACACTAAATGGAGTTCCGCTCGCATAACTCGCAATGCCCGACCATTGCCACGAGCCAAGCAGCGTGTGGGCGAGGCCGCGGTTCTTGAAGAACGGCAAATCATAAACGTAGCCCACATTCAGTTGTTGCCGGACGTCGAAACTCGAACTGGCGCGATTGCCATTCGGGTTATAGCTATCAAGAAAGCCCGAGTCCAGGCGGTCGGAAGAGTTGTCGATCGAATGGCTGTACGTGTAGGCGACATCCAGCGTCAGACCACCCGTGGTCCTGACGGCGGAAATCTCCAAGCCGTTATAGTTCGACGACGCGGCGTTTTCCACCAGCGTGATGTTGTCGATTCCGTAGTACGGCCGGAAGAAATTCACGATGTTTCCGCACGCCACGAACAGATTCACCGCCGCACCCGAGGGAGGGCCGCCGCCCACGCCTGGAGTGTAAGGAATTGGTACGCCATAAGAAGTCACCGCGTTGGTCGGAACTCCATACTGATCGAGGATCACGCCCGACTGCGCGCCACCCGGGCCCCAACTGCAATCCCAATTCGGATTTGTCTGCGCGTACGGTCCGCCGTTGACCACTTGTCCTGCTGCGTAGGGGTCCTGCGAAAGCGGTAGGGAGTGAAGCTGGTTGATATCCCTCTGGCGCGTAAGGTGCGTACCCTCGCTTCCCACATACGCGACCGTCAGCACCGTGTGCTGCGGCAGTTCGTGTTGAATGTCAAGATGCCATTGCTGCACGTACGGCCAAACCACTTGATTGGGAAGTGACGTGAATGTGAACGGAGGCAGCGATCCTGCCGCGCCAATGCCCTGATAACTTGGAATGTTGAGCTGACTGGCCACTTGCAACAGCGGCGAGGATTGGCCTTCCAGTGACTCGGTATTCGCCTCATTGCCGTTGGTGTGCTCAAAGAAAATTCCGTAACCTCCGCGGATCGCCGTCTTCCCATCGCCCTTGGGATCGAAAGCAAAACCAATGCGCGGTGAGGGATTGAACAAATGTCCCTTGGAGCAGCCGACGGGTACGCCGGGAGTGACTCCGCATTGCACCAGTCCGTCGTAAGGATTGCCGACTCCCGGAACCAGGTTCCCGGGAATGCCAGTGATACTGCCATTAATATCGATTTCAGGTGCGTCGGCCGCGCTGTAATCACCCGGCACCCAATTGAAGGCGTGGTGATACCGTTCGCGATACGTCCCCAGCATGCTGACGCGCAGGCCAATGTTCAGCGTCAGGCGCGGAGTGGCCCGCCAGTCATCCTGAATATAAGGCTCGAAAATTTTGTAGCGGTTATAAAACTTCAACTGGCCGCTCGCTTGGGTAAAGGTCCCGATTTCACCCATCAGCAGGTCGGCAAACGGATTTCCTGTGGTCACCGTCGAACTGGTGCTAAAGGCAAGCGATCCATTGACCTGGTTGGTGCTGAGCTCATTTTTCTGCGCGGCAACAAAGTAACCCCCGAATTGCAACGTATGTTTGCCGAGAACCTTGGTCATGTTGTCGCGATACGTATAAGTCGGATTCGAGTTATACGGTCCTTCGGGATACAAACCATCCGGATCCATGTAGAACCCGTTGCTTCCGTATTCGGTCCCGCCGTTCACCGAGATCGCGGGCAACTTGCCGCCATAGCCGTTAGCAAACAGATAGCTCATGGCCAGGCCGCCCGGCGGCAATTGCCACGCGTTGGGATTGGGCGTGCCGGTGGAATGGAAAACGAGATGATCAGTCGTGTAGCTGGCAACAAACTCGTTGAGCAGCGTCGGAGAAATCGTGCTGGTGACCCGCGCTAACAGACTGATCGCCGGTCCTTTGAAATCCGTTTGCACGGTCGGAAAAGAGCTGCCCGTCCACAGCGTGGAAGATTGCACCTGGTCCCATGAATCGTGGACATAGTGGAAGCTCACGCGATTGTGCTCGGTGAGGTTGTGATCGATGCGGAACAATTCTTCTCGCCACGTTGTTGGCTGTGTAGGTGAAGCAATGTATGTCGAGTTCGCAGGCTGATCGACCGTCCCCACCGGAATCAGCGCCAGCAAAGAGGTACCTGCGGCCGACACAGGCACCTGGTTGCCGGGAAAATACTGACCGGCCTGCGGATTCGCCGCACCATTGGGGAGGAATGCCGGCTCCACCGGGCAATTCGCATACGAATCGGTAGGATCGGGACAGACATCGCTAAAGTTACCAGTGCGTTCCTGGCTGTAAGGCACGGGCTGATTGAAGACCTGTCCCGCCTCGATTTCTCGCCGCCATTCTTCGGAGTAGAAAAAGAATGTCCGCTGTTTGCTTTCGTTGTAAAGCCCCGGAATGTAGATCGGACCGCCCAGCGTGCCGCCGAAATCATTTTTCTTGTAGGGCGGCACCGAACTCTCAAAGTAATTTCTGGCGTTGAAGTCGTCATTGCGGACGAACTCATAGAGGTCGCCGTGGAACGAACTCGTGCCCGACTTAAGCTCCGTTTCCACCGTGCCCGACCCGTTGCGGCCGTATTGCGCGCCATAATTCGAGGTCAGAACCTTGAATTCCGCGATCGCGTCAATGCTGGGATAGACGTTCAGGCTGGCATTGCTGCCGTTATCCATGTTGTCGCCGCCGTCCAGCTCCCAGTTGTTGTACTCCGTGCGGCCGCCATTGATGCTGTATTGCACGCTTCCCGTAATGCCGACAGTCGCCTCGTCGGCCCCCGTTTGATTGCTCACGCCGGGGACGAGAGTAACTAACTGCGTAAAGTTGCGCCCGTTCAATTGCAGCTGCGAGATTTCCTGCCCTGTGACCGTACCCGAAAGTTCGGACGATTGCGTTTCAACTTGCGCCACCGTGCTGCCTTCGACCGTCATCTCGATGCTGGCAGCGCCAACTTGCAAACCCACGTCAACCCGAGCTTTCTGCGCCACGCTCAGTGCCACGCCTTTGGCTTCGTATTTCTTGAAACCGGCTGCGGTCACAGTGACGTTGTATGCGGCGGGCACCGGCAAGGCGCCGACTGAGTATTCGCCGTCGGAATTTGTCGTCGTCGTCCGGTTCACGCCCCGCTCGGTGTTCGTTACCGCCACCTGGGCATTCGCCACGATCGCCCCTGCCGGATCGCGTACCGTTCCGCTGATGGAAGCGGTGTCCTGCGCGGACACGAATGTCCCCGACCACAACGCCAGTGCGGCGATTCCGTACCGCAGATGATTTCTCATGTCCAGCTCCTTCGCCGGTTCGACCCGCAGCCATTGCCCGGCGGATCCCAAAAAGCGGTGAAATGCCTCTATTAAAACGTATCAATACTGCGTCAGGTGTCCAACTCTGTCAAGAGAAAATACTTCATTTCCACTATTTACTTAACGCTGCGGGTGGAATCGCGCACGATCAAATCGGGAACTATCCGGCGATGGATCGTGCGCACCGGCTTCTTCTCCAGCGTGGCGCTGATGGCCTCGAGCACAATCGTGGCGGCCGCCGTTCCCATCGCCTCCATGGGCTGGCGGACGGTCGTGAGTGAAGGAGAATAAATGGCCGCGGGCGAAACGTCGTCAAAGCCTACCACCGAACATTGCTCGGGAACCCGGATGCCGGCTTTGCTTAGCGCGCGTATGGCTCCGAACGCCGTCATGTCGTCAAATGCCATCAAGGCCGTGAAAGGCCGGCGGCGCTGCAGCAACTCTTCCGTCAGCTTGTATCCTTGTTCAAAGCTCGAGAACGGGTCGCGTGACTCCGGCAAATCGACGATCAACCGCGAGTCGAGCTCGAAGCCGCGTTCGCGTGCCAGGGTCCGCACCCCGCGCCAGCGCGGTTCCGTGTCTGACAATTCGCGCGGGCCCCTGATGAAAGCTATTTTTCGATGGCCGAGCGAATAAAGATGATCGAAAGCGGCGCGGGCGCCCAGGTTGTTGTCAACGATCACCGAGCTGATGTGATCATTCTTCAATTCGCGTCCCACAATCGCGGTCGGAATATTATTTTTTTCCAGATCGGCGAGCACGTTGATGTCAACAAATAGCCAGTTCGCCAGAACGACCAATCCTTCAATGCGGCGGTCGAGCAGCATTTCCAGATATCGCTCGAAGCGGCTGCGCTCGTTATGCACATCGGTGAGAATAGGCAGAAACGACGACTGGTAGAGCGTATTCTCAATGCCCCGCAGTACCAGCGTGCAGTACGGGTCGGTCATGTCGAATACCATGACGCCAACCGTGTGACTGCGCCGTCCGCGCAGCGAGCGAGCGAACAAGTTGGGACGGTAGCCGAGATGCTGTGCCGCTTTTTGAATGCGCGCTTTCGTCGTGTCCGGAATGTAACGCGCCAACGGCGCGTTGTTCAGCACGATGGAAACGGTGGCCGAAGAAAATCCACTATTCTCGGCAACATCGCGGATCGTCACCGCCGCCGAACGCCGTTTGGATGTCGTTTCGGCGGATGGCGCGCGGCGGGATTTCGTCTTCGAGCCAGGTGGCGTAGGCTTCGGGTTGGAAGATTCCATGATTGAAAGAGCTTAGTGACCGAGCGCACCAATGATTCGACAGCCGCAAGACTCCTTGAACTCGGCCCTCTTGCTGGCGGAGACTACTGGACGATGAATCCAGTGTCAAGCCTCCGTGCGCTCGCCTTCGTGCTCCTATCATTATTCTGCTTTCCCGTAATCGCGTGCGCCCAGACCGCGCCTGCGGCAAAAGCGCCCACTGGCGCGGCCCACCCAGGATCTGGCGGGCCCCAGACAGCAGGCGACCCGCAAAAGCTCTTTGAAGCCGGAGAAGCCGCACTCCATGCCGGCAGGCTGAATGAAGCTGAGCGCAATTTCCGGCAGGTCCTCACCATCGATCCCGATGCGGCCGCAGCGTATGCAAATCTCGGCGTGATCGAGATGCGCCGCAAAAACTGGCCGCAAGCTCTGGCCACATTGCGCAAAGCCGAGAAGCTCGCGCCCGATGACTCCAGTCTGCGGGCTGGAATCCGGCTGAACATCGGCCTCGTTTACTACCGCCAGAAAAATTATCTGGAGGCGATTGCGCCCTTCGAATCGGTAGTACAACAAGCGCCCGCATCCTATCAGGCGCGATATCTGCTCGGGTTTTGCTATTTTTTCAATGGCCGCTGGGCCGACACTGTCGCCACGCTCGAACCGCTCTGGCAGCAGGTCGCTGCCGCGGATCAGCTTAACTATCTATATGTGCTCGGCCGCGCCGCGGAACTTTCCACGAACACTGCGCTGGCCGGCAAAGCTTACGCGCGCATGGCCGAGGTTGGGCAGGGCGCTCCAGAATTTCACATGATCGTCGGCAAAGCGCATCTGAATCGCGGAGAGTACGACGACGCGCTGCGCGAGTTGCAAGCTGCTGCCCACGCCGATCCGAAGCTGCCGTTGGTGCACTACTACCTGGGCATGACTTACGTCCGCAAGCAGGACTACGAACGCGCGCGCGCAGAGTTTCACCAAGATCTCGTCCTCGAGCCCGACGCCGCCTACGCCTACGAGCAACTCGGCAACATCGAGTCCACCCTGCAAGACACAGCAGCTGCCGCGAAAGATTTCACTCGCGCGGTTACGCTTGATCCCCAACTCGTCGAGGCGCGCTTGGCATTGGCGAAGATCGACGAACAAAAGAAGCAACACTCCGCGGCGCTGGCGCAACTGGACTCAATCATCCGCCTCGACAAGAACAACGCCAGTTCCCACTACCTCCGCGGACAAGTTCTCCTGCACATGGGGCGCGAAAAAGAAGGCCGCGATGAGATCAACTTGGCGGCCAAACTGCTGAACCAGCAGCGCGCCGCGCGACACCAGGAGCTTGAGGGAGAAACCGTGGCAAGTCCGGAATTAGGGCGCGAGCCGCAATAAGTTTTCAACTTCCCGCGCTTCGCTTCGCGATAAAGCGAACGATAGAACGAGCCACGCAACTCGCTATGAGGCCGCGCGCACGCACTCCATAATTTCTGTTTCGCTCAGCGTGTGATCGCTCGACTTGGCGCATTTGTAGATGCGCTCGACAATTTCATCGCTCGCCGCGAGACCGCGATGCTCCAGCCAAAAAAGGACGTTCGATTTCCCACTCATGGGCCCGATGTCGATAACTTGTTCCAGGCCGAAATAGTGCGAGGGGACTCCGGAATACACCGCATTCGCCAGTTCTATATCTTTTTTCTTATACGCCTTGATGACCGCCGCGGCATGCACCCCCGTCGCCGTGCGGAACGCGTCTTCCCCGACCACGGGATAATTCGCCGGAATCGGAACGCCGGTGGCGACGGAAACCGCTTCGCAATATTGCTTGAGATGAGTCAGGTTCTGCCGGTCCCACGGCTCGATTCCCATAAGCTTCAGGTTGACCAGCATCTGATCCATTTGCGTATTACCCACGCGCTCTCCAATGCCGAGCGCAGTGGCGTGGACGCAATCAGCGCCCGCGATCAGAGCTGCCATCGAGTTGGCGATGGCCAGTCCTCGATCACAGTGGCCGTGCCACTCGATCTGAATTTTTTCTCCCGACGGCTTGACTACTTCTTCCAGCACAAACTTGACCAGCGCGGCCGCGCCGAGCGGCGTAGCGTGCCCAACCGTGTCGCAGATCACGAGCGTACGCGCGCCGTTGTTAATGGCAGCCGAGTTCAACTGCTTCACCGTCTCTGGATCGCAACGTGTCGTGTCTTCCGTGACGTACATCACTTCAATCCCGAGCGAAACCGCGTATCGGACGGCCTTTTCCGTGGTCTCCAACAGAAAGTCGGCGTTCCATCCTTCAGCGTAGCGGCGAATCGGACTCGACCCAAGAAACGCGGCCACCGCGATTGGCAGACCGGTCTTCTGCGTGATCTCGGCGATGGGACGAATATCGCTTTCGACCGTACGTGCCGCGCAGTAAGCCGTAATCTTCATTTTCTGAGCGACGATTTCCCGCGCCAGCGCCGTAACGTGCTCCACAGCGCGTGAGCCCGCTCCCGGAAGCCCGAGGTCGAGCGTGTTGATCCCGAGCGCCTCCATGAAATGCAGGATTTCGATTTTCTGCTCCATCGACGGATCGCGCACCGAAGGCGATTGCAGCCCATCGCGCAATGTTTCGTCCGTCAGCCGCACGGGTTTCGGCGGATGCATGGACTTCGGGTAGAGCGCGTTCCAGTCGTAGATAAGGTCGCCAGTGTTCAAAATGAAATGTTCAAAGTGAAATGTTCAAAATGAAATCTTCAGAGTAAAGTCCAAAAATGAGGCGTTAAAAGTTCAGGTCTCAAATCAAAGGCCTTCGGTCTCAAGGTCCTATGTCGTTTAGCTCGTCGCCTTTCAATCTCCTGCGTGCCTTGCCAGAACCGCTTCTCTTATTTTACCCAGCCATCGCGTCCGTTCGCTATCCGTCATTCGCAGAGTCAACGCGGAGTCTGCTTTCGGAGTCTGCTTTGGGTCTGTTTTAAGGACTGGCGATGAACACCGCAGGCGCGGCGCGACAGAGCAACGTATTTCAGTCTTCTTCGATCTTCACCAGCAGTCAGTTCCGCGCAGTCCGCCCTGCCGTATGGGTTATCTGGTGCGCCCAGCGCATGGCTTCATTAGATGTTTCAGCCACGAACGACAACGACAAGTTGAGGTGCTTGCCCAGCCGCGTTACCTGTCCCCAGTCTCCCACTTCTCGCGCCAGCATGAGTTCGTAAATGGGCGTAAGCGGCGTCTTGACGCCCGCCTTCCCGCCCAGCAACTGCTCCTTTATCGCAGGCTCCAGGGGTAACTCATCGATTAGCATTCCGATTGGTACCGACAGGACTGCGTCCATCAGAGACAGCATGCCGAGCAGGAAAAGATCGGATTTGCCATGCTCCACCTTGGGAGCGATCAGTTCGCAAAATCGGGCCCGTACCAACGCGGAAAGCACCAGGTCGGAAGATTTCGTCTCCCCCATGACGATGGTGGTCGTCATCCGTATCCAGCGGACCGCCTCCCGCTCCCCCAACAGATTCAGCCCATGCCGGATGGAATTAATCGGAGACGATGACAGTCCCAGAAGTGGAGAGTTGAAATAGCGAAGCAGGCGATAGCACAGCGAAGGCTCGTGTTTGATCAGGTCTTCAACTTCCGCAAAATCCACTTCCGGCTTTGAGACCGCCCCCAGCAGGCGGACGTAACTGATTTGCTGGGCCGGAATCTGACGCACCCGTATGTTTTCCGGATGCTGAAAGAAATATCCTTGGAAGCAAGTGAAACCATTCTTCTTCGCCTCCACAAAGGCCTCGCGGCTTTCCACTTTTTGCGCCACCATTCGACAGTGCTCGCTGGCATAGCGGGTCGCGAGTGAACCGTTCTGTGCTGCCGGAATCGCGCGAGTATCGACCTTGATGAAATCGGCGAACTGAACCAGAGCTTCCCGTTCGTCGTCGGGAACAAAATTGTCCAGGGCGACTGAATATCCGTCTTTTTTCAGCCGCTCGCACGCCTGCTTCACGTCGTCGTCCACCAATACTTTCTCCTGGATTTCCACCACCACATCGCGCGGCGGCAGAAGAGCAAAGTAGTCGGTCAACAACATCTCGCGCGTGGAGTTGACGAAGGCCGGATAGCCGTCGCATAGGACATCAAGTCCCACCATATTCAGCGCATCGATCGTCGCAGACGTGGCGCGCTCGGAATCCGACGTAAAGCGGTTTTCTCCGGGGCCCTCGCGAAAAAACAGCTCGTAACCGATCACCTTCTCGTCTGCCGCCAGAATCGCCTGCCGCGCTACGCAGGGAACGGCTCGTTCGACGACCGGCGCTTGAGTGGGAGTACTCATCCGTAATTACCCATCGGCAATTCCGGTCAGAGACTCCAGTCCACTGCCGGCGCAGCAATGGGTGCCTGCCCATGCCGCAGGAATCTCTTTATAATCAGGCTTCCTCATCCATGATGGCTCCGTCATCATTGGCAGAACCGGGCTGTTTCGCCTGGCTGAACCTCGGCGAGGAAAACGAGTGGAAAGCGAGAATCAAGCGCATGAGCGACAAGGACCGAGATCGCGAACTGGGCATGGGCCGCAACATCACCCGTCGCGATTTCCTGAATGGCGTCAGCATCGCCGTTGGATCGTCTCTCGTTGCCGATTCCAAATGGGTGCAGGCGTTCGGCATCCCGCAATCCCCCTTCGCGCCCGAGAAAGATCCCGGTTATTACCCTCCCGCCAAAACCGGAATGCGCGGCAGCCACGACGGCTCCTGGGAAGTCGCACATGATCTCCGCGACGGCAAGAATCCAGATAAAGACTGGGGCACGCCCATCGACGACGATGAATCCTACGACTTGGTCATCGTCGGAGCCGGCATCAGCGGTCTTGCCGCCGCATACTTCTACCGCAAGTTTGCCGGCCAGCAATCGAAAATTCTGCTCCTCGATAACCACGACGATTTCGGCGGACACGCCAAGCGCAACGAATTTCAGGATGGAAGCCGCTTGCTCCTGGGCTACGGTGGCACGCAATCCATCGAGGCTCCCGGCAACTACAGCAAAGATTCGATTGCATTACTAAAAGACTTGGGAATCGACGTCCACCGCTTCTACAAGTATTTTGATCAGAAATTTTTCGATTCGATGCACTTGCAGGAAGCCGTCTTCTTCGATAAAAAAACTTTCGGCGTCGAACGTCTCGTTCCTGAAAAGAGCCTGCATTACGTTCGACTCGACTTCACGTTTGAGAACGTCTCCCAGTTCCCCATCGCAGAAGCCGCACAGCAAGATCTCCTCCGCCTGCAGCACGCCAGCGTCGATTACATGCCCGACCTTACGCCGGAGCAGAAAAAAGCCAAGCTCATCAAGACCAGCTACAAAGATTTCCTTTTGCAATACGCCAAGGTCCATCCCGATGTGGTCAAGATCTTTCAGAGCTCAACCCACGACACGTTTGCCATCGGAATCGACGGCGTTTCCGCCCATGAATGCTTCCGTGAAGACTTTCCCGGTTTCAAGGGGATGACGCTTCCCAAAAGCCATGAGAAGAATCCGGAACTGGACGAGCCTTACATTTTCCATTTCCCCGATGGCAACGCTTCGATAGCCCGGTTGCTGGTCCGCTCGCTCGTGCCCCAGGCTTTGCCCGGTCGAGTCCCTCCCGGTCGTGGCATGGAAGAAATTGTCACTGCCCGCGCGAATTACGCCCGCCTCGACGATCCCGCATCGCCAATCCGCATTCGCTTGAACAGCACCGCCGTTCATGTCAAACACGTTGGCGATTCCGCGACGGCCACAGAGGTCGAAGTCACCTATGTTCGCGGAGGAAAAGCCCGGCGTGCCCGCGCCCCAAACTGCATTCTTGCCTGCTACAACATGGTCATTCCCTATCTTTGCCCGGAGATGTCCGCGAAACAAAAAGATGCGCTGCATTACGGCGTCAAGAGTCCGCTGGTCTATACCAACGTCCAAATCGCCAACTGGAAGGCGTTTCAGAAGCTCGGCGTCAGCAGCATTTATGCTCCCGGATCGTATTTCGTCAACGCCACTTTGGATTTCCCCGTCTCCATGGGCAGTTACCGCTACCCCAGTTTGCCCAATGAATCCTGCGTGCTTCATCTGCTGCGCGTGCCCTGCGAACCTGGACTGGACTGCAAAGATCAATCCCGCTCCGGACGTTACGAACTGCTCAGCACCACCTTCGATACCTTCGAGCAAAATGTTCGCGATCAACTCGGACGCATGCTCTCGGCTGGAGGCTTCGATCCTGTGCGCGACATTGAAGCCATCACCGTGAACCGCTGGCCGCACGGCTACGCGTACGAGTACAACGAGTTATTCGAGAAAATTGACTGGCCCGAAGCCGAGCGTCCATGCGCGGTTGGCCGTCAGCCATTCGGCAGAATCAAGATCGCAAACTCGGACGCCGCCGGCCATGCCTACACTGACGCCGCCATCGATCAGGGATTGCGCGCCGTGCGTGAGATCACAGGCTCGAAGATCGTGGGCTCAAAAAGCTAACCGCCTCAGAACTCCTTGCGCGGAGGCGTCTGCTCCGCGCCGACTCGTCCGATCGCAATCTCAGCCACAAAATAGTTCTCGCCTTTCATCGCAACGCCCGCCATCCGCCGCAGCATGGCGATTTGTCCAACATGGGTGAGCGCGTCTGCAATCGGGCCTTGAAACAATTTTTCGGCGGAAACCGCGAGCGGCTTGTCCGTAGCCAGATAATCGTCGAACTTTTTCAAAGCGGTGAAGAACCGCTCGCATTCCTGCTCCCCTGGCAAAGGCAGCGAATCTTTCCATTCCCGCCGGCCCTCAGCCATGGCAAGCCCCCAATCCATCAGGTCTCCGATGTGAGCAAGAATTTTTGCCGGAGTACGCGCAGTTTCAGGAGCGCCATAGCCGGCAAAAACTGGCCCAGCATCGCGAATCGCTTTCGCTCCTCGATAAGCAAGAGTAGCCAGAGTGTGACGCAGAAAAACGCGAGAGTCGCTCAAGTGATACCTACCTTTCCCGAGACTGTATCAACCAACGGAGCCGGGTTTTCTGAAGACCATATCCCCGAAAACGATACCATTCTCCCTCGAAATCATGAACCCGCCTTCCATCGCCATGCCCTCGTAACTGCCCCCGCCCGCGTTGCTCACTTCGCACCCGCTCTGCTACTTTGAATGGTTCCTCTTCCCTTGTCCGTTAACTCTGTGGAGTGACAGAAAATGCCGGCCATTAAATTTCGTGGTGTTGACTTCATCGAATTTGACACGCTGCTCAACGATGACGAGCGCCTGGTGCGCGACACCGCGCGCAAATTTATCGAAGACAATCTCGTTCCCATCATCGAAGAGTGCAACCGCGCCGGCCGTTTTCCCCGCGAACTGGTCAAGCCCATGGCCGACCTCGGCTTTTTTGGCGCTTCGCTCGAGGGCTACGGCTGCGCTGGCATGTCAAACGTCGAATACGGACTGGTCACTCAGGAACTCGAGCGCGGAGATTCCGGCGTGCGCTCCTTTGTCAGCGTGCAATCGGCGCTGGTCATGTATCCCATCTACGCTTTCGGCAGCGACGAACAGAAGAACACTTGGCTGCCCGCCATGCAGAAAGGCGAAAAACTCGGCTGCTTCGGATTGACCGAACCCGACTTCGGATCGAACCCCGGCGGCATGAGAACTCGCGCTCGCAAAATCGGAAAAGAATACGTGATCAACGGCGAAAAAATGTGGATCACCTCCGGTACCATCGCCGACGTCGCCGTGATCTGGGCGAAAGTCGAAGATGAAAACGACAAGATTCACAACGGCAAAGTCCGCGGATTTCTCGTCGAGACCGACCGCCCCGGTTTCAAAGCCGACGACATTCACGGCAAATGGTCCCTCCGCGCCTCGGTTACGTCGGGCCTGTCTCTGCAGGATGTCCGCATCCCCGAGTCGAACCTGCTGCCAAAATCCGGAGGATTGAAGTCGCCGCTGATGTGCCTGAATCAGGCGCGCTACGGAATTTCCTGGGGAGCGGTAGGCGCCGCCATGGCCTGTTACGACTGCGCCCTTCAATATTCGCTGCTGCGGAAACAATTCCGCGATCAGCCCATCGCATCGCACCAGCTGGTACAGGAAAAACTCACCTGGATGATCAACGAGATCACCAAAGCGCAGTTACTCGTCCTCCAAGTCGGCCGCCTGAAAGACGCCGGAAAAGTACAGCATCAGCACATTTCCATGGCCAAGAGAAACAATGTCTGGATGGCCCTCGAATGCGCCCGCCTGTCCCGCGACATCCTCGGAGCCAACGGCGTAGCCGACGATTACCCCATCATGCGCCACCTCATGAATCTCGAAAGCGTGAAAACCTACGAAGGAACTCACGACATCCACACCCTGATCATCGGTGCCAGCGTTACGGGGATCGATGCATTCTAGATGTGTCGAATGAGAATGACCGGTTCCAATCGACATTTGTCCGATCAACGATGAGAGCCCTCCCGCTCGAAACCGCGCGTTTAACCCTTCGCCCCTACACGCTCTCCGACATTCCGGCCCTCGTCCCTCTCATCGGCGCTCGCGAAGTAGCGGCGACGACCCTGCGCATACCGCATCCTTATACCGAAGATTACGCTCGCGAATTTATCGCTGGTGCACAAGCCGATCTGGCGAGCGGTGACGGATTGCGTCTCGGCATGATTATTCGCGAAACCGGCGCGCTGTGCGGCGGCGCAGGTTTGCGCATCGACGCCGACCATTGTCGCGCCGAACTCGGCTACTGGGTTGGAGTCCCATACTGGGGCAACGGCTATGCGACAGAATCCGCCATCGCCGTGGTCCGTTATGGATTTGAAACGCTCAAACTGCACCGCATCTTCGCCAGCCACACCACCAACAACCCGGCTTCGGGAAGAATCTTGCAGAAAATCGGCATGCAGTACGAAGGACGCATGCGCTCACACATCCTGAAGTGGGGCGAGTTCCTCGACCTGGAAATGTATGGAATGTTAGCGCCGAACCCGGACTCGATCTCGCCAACCAAATAGAACCTCAGTCTGCATACAACTCCGTCAGCAGTTCATAAGCCCGCCGCAGATGCGGAATCACGATGCTGCCGCCCACCACCATCGCCACGTTGATCGCCTCTTCCTGCTCCGGTCGAGTCGCGCCCAGCCGATACGACTGAATCACGTGGTAGTTGATACAGTCGTCACAACGCAAACACGCCGACGCAACCAGTCCCATCAATTCTTTGGATTTCGCCGGCAGCGCTCCGTCGAGATACGCGTTGTGGTCGACATTGTAGAAGCGCTTGACGAGAAAGTTGTCCGCTTTATCCACGTTTTCATTCTGACGAGAACGTGTGTCGAGAAACTTCCGCGCCAATTCACTTTTTTCGGCCACCTGCTTTTCGGTGAAAAGGTAGGCCGGTTCCTTGCGATCGGTTGTCATAAAGATTCGACTGTCATTATTCGGTTGTGATAATCCGCTTGTAACAATAAAGATTAGCAGACCAACCGAATCGCGCAACCTGTGTCGCACCCTCGCCACCGCGGCAAGCACATCGACTTTCGCGTGACTTCGACCCTTCCCTCTGCGCCCGGAACCAGCTATATTTCCTAGTCGCGTTCTGTCGAGGAGGCGCCATGGTAACCCAAAGTCGTCCTGAAACCCGTGTCAAGAATTTCGGTGAAAACATCGAAAGCGATCTGGCGCTGGAATTTTTGCGCGTGGTGGAAAACGCCGCCATCGAGTCCGCGCGAACCATGGGCCAGGGCGACCGGCCCCTCAGCGACGAAGTTGCCACCGAAGCCATGCGCCGGACCATGGATACGGTGCCGATGCAGGGCACCATCGTAATCGGCGAAGGCGAACGCGACGACGCCCCCATGCTCTATATCGGCGAGCAAGTCGGAGGCCCGTATCGCGACGGACGCGAAGTACCGCAAGTCGACATCGCCGTCGATCCGCTCGAGGGCACCAACCTCTGCGCCACTGGCGCACCCGGCGCCATCACCGTACTGGCCGCCTCGGAAAAAGGCGGATTGCTGCACGCTCCCGACTGCTACATGGAAAAGATCGTAGTCGGTCCGTCCTGCAAAAATGCCGTGGACCTGGACGCTCCGGTAGCCGTCAACCTGAAAAACATCGCCCGGCGTTTGCACCGTGGAGTGGAGGATCTCGTCATCATGGTCCTCGACCGTCCGCGGCACGAAAAGCTCATCACCGAGATTCGCAAAGCCGGCGCGCGCATCAAGCTGATTGGCGACGGCGATCTCTCCGCCGGCATCGCCGCCGCCGTCGTCGGAACCGGAGTGCAGGCTGTCATGGGAACGGGCGGCGCGCCGGAAGGCGTAATTACCGCCGCCGCAATTCGCTGCCTCAACGGCTACATGCAGGGACGCCTGCTCATCGACAAACCGGAACTGGAAGAGCGTATCGAGAAGATGGGAATCAAAGACAAGAACAAAATCTATGAGGCGGAAGATCTCGCTCCCGGCAAACAACTGATCTTCGCCGCCACTGGAGTAACCGAGGGCGCGCTGCTGAAAGGCGTCCGTTTCTTCGGCGAAGGCACCCGAACTTCTTCGGTGATTCTGACTCTGAAAACCGGCCGGGTGCGCTTTGTCGAGAGCATCCACCTCGACAAAGGTCCGGATGTAAAAGTCCGCTTCGCTTAGCGCATTCGCGGAAAACCTCGCAGGAGGGCGCCGATCTCACTTCCGGCCAATTTCCACGCTGACATCGCGCGTGGATCTCAATCCCCTCCTGCTACAATCTCTACCTCCATGATTCAAGGGAACTTCCTGCCCTACAGAAACGTAACCCCTCTGTGCTGTTAAAAGCGGGCCAGCGGTGGACAGCCAGTTTCCAGTAATTCAGGCATTTTCGGAGTCCGGTTTTGGAAGAAGCCCAGGTTGTCGGATTGCTGGTCCGTCGCGCCGTCGGGGGCGACGCCGCGGCCTGGGAAGAGATCGTCCAACGCCATCACCGGCGCATCTATAACGTCTGCTACCGCTTTGCTGGAGACTCCGATAACGCCCAGGACCTCACCCAGGAAGTCTTTATCAAGATGTACCGCACCCTGAGCTCCTACGATTCATCCAAGGGTGCGTTCATGACCTGGGTCACTACCATTACGCGTAACCTGCTGGTCGATCACTTCCGGAAGTCAAAAGGCGATCGCATCACGGATTCGCTCGATTCCGTGCCCTCCGAGCATGAGGACGCCCAGCCTCTGAGCGAGCAGATCGCCGATCGCGGCATCGCTCCAGATGCTGCCGTGCAGAGCCGGGAAACGCGGGAAATGGTGCATTTTGCCCTGCAAAAGCTGTCTCCCGAGCTTCGCGAGGCGGTCATTTTGCGTGACCTGCAGGACATGGATTACCGGGAAATTGCCACGGCTCTGAGGGTTCCCGAGGGGACCGTCAAGTCAAGAATTAACCGGGGACGCGCGGAACTTGCGCGCCTCCTACAACGTACATATAAACAGGTGATCTGATGCCAGACCAAACCAAACACGGTATGGAATGCGCCGAGTTCGAAGCGCTGCTCAGCGACGCCATTGACACTGCCAGTGCCAATGCCGATTCCAGTCAGCTCAGCCCAGCGCGGCTCCAGAGCTTCGACGCTCATCGTCGCGTCTGCGCGGTTTGCGGTCCGCTGTTTGCCGAAGTCCAGGCCGGTCAGCAATGGCTGCGGTCGCTCGAAGCCGTCGAACCTCCGCCGCATCTGGTGCACAATATTCTGGCGGCGACCAGCGGAGTCCTCAGCACCCGGTTGCCGGCGACAACCCCCGACGGTCGCACCACTCCCTTTGCCGAGCGGCTGCGCGAGCGCTGGGATTCCTTCTTCACTCCCGTCGCCGCCCTTGTACGCCAGCCACGGTTTGCCATGTCGTTCGGAATGATCTTTTTCTCGTTCTCGCTGGCGCTGAACGTCGCCGGCGTCAAGCCGAAAGACGTGGCGAAAGTTGACCTGCGGCCTTCTGCGTTGCGGCACGCTTACAACGACGCGCAAATCAAAGTCGTGCAGTACTACGACAATATCCGCTTCGTGTACGAAATCGAATCCAAGCTGCGGGAACTGAAGCGGGCCAACACTCCCGCCGAACCAGGACCCGTACCACAAAAAGAAAATCCCAAAAACAACACCAGTGGACAACCAGAACAAAGACAGGACCGTAACTACTCCCAGGAATACAACCAGCCGGTATTAGCCGCGCTGCGGGACGGGGCGGAGAATGCTTCACCTGCCGTGACGGCGACCACAAATCGGAGGTTTGTATGAACTGCGCCAATCATGCTGATGCGTCGGCAGTGGCCTATTGCCGCACTTGCGGAAAGGCACTGTGCGCAAACTGTACTCGTCCCGTGCGGGGCGTGATCTATTGCGAAGATTGCCTGGGCGCCAAAATGGAAGGCGCGGCCCCTGCTCCTCCGCAGTCTCCTTACCAGCAGGGGATGGAACCAGGGCTCGGCGTAAAAGTTACCCCCGGTCCCACTTCCGGCCCTAACCCAACCGTCGCAGGAATTCTCGCCGGATTCTTTCCCTTCGGCGTCGGCGCCGTCTACACCGGCCAATATGCCAAGGGACTAGCTCACCTGGCAGTTTTCGTTTTGCTGGTCGCCGGCTGCAACGCAGCCGACACCGACCACTCCTCGGCCTTGGGAGTTCTTTGCGGACTCGGCCTGGCTTTCTTTTACGTTTACCAGATCTTTGACGCTGTGCGCTCCGCAAAAGCGATTCAGGCCTCGCAGCCCGTCCCCGATCCTTTCGGCCTCGCCGCGACGTTCGGCGGAGGCGCAGGATCAAGGATTGAAACCAGCAAGGTTCCCATGGGCGCAATCGTCCTCATCCTGATCGGCACGCTCTTTCTGCTGCATACCTTGGGCCTTTCCGAGTTCGGTATCGATCGCTTCTGGCCGCTGATCTTGATCTTTGGCGGTGCCTGGATGTTCGCCCGTAACTGGGGCTTGGCAGGCACTGCTTGTGGCTGCCAATGCGCGCGCTGCCGCACCCGCCGGATCATGGGGCCATCGATCGTCTTTACCGTCGGCGTCCTGTTTCTGTTGGAGAACCTGCACCTGGAAAACCTCAGCTTCGGCCATACCTGGCCGATCCTTCTGCTGGTAATCGGCGGCGTAAAACTGCTGCAGGGTAGCGCATCGATCGAGGGACACAATCAGTCCCTCGCGGCAGGCTCCTGCACCTCAGGAGGCCCGATTCCTCCAGTGCCACCCGAACCGCCCGTTCCACCAGTTCCGCCCACCAGTGAGGTGAATCGTGGCTAGTCCAAACGTTCCTCCGCCCATCATGCCCCCTCCGCGTCCGCACCGGTCTATCGCCGGCCCAGTCGTCCTGATCCTGATGGGAGTTGTCTTCCTTCTCGGGACCATGGGGATCCTCGAGATTCACCACATCGGCTGGCTCTTCGCCCGCTTCTGGCCCGCGCTGTTGATTCTGTGGGGAGTGCTGCGGCTCATCGAATACGAGCAGGCCAAGCGCTACGGCCAGCCCACCCGCGGCATCGGCGCTGGCGGTATTTTTCTGATTTTCTTCCTCATCATCTGTGGCCTCATCGCCACCCAAGCGTCCCGTGTGGACTGGAAGAGCATCGGCGAGCACGTGCAACTGGGCGACGACGAAGACTTCAACGACATCTTTGGCGGATCCACCTACAACTACAGCGGCGATCTCACCCACGACTGGCCCGCCGGTACCGACAGTTCTCACCACGCCACGCTCCACGTCAACGACGATCACGGCGCCATCACCGTCAACGTCGCCGACGACAACCAGCTCAAGGTCTCCTGGCGCAAGAAGGTTCGCGCCGAGCATCAGTCCGACGCAGACTCCTATAACACCAGGACAACTCCCACCATTACGGCCGAAGACAAAGTCCTGACCCTGAACGCCAACACTCAGGCTGCGGGCGACCACAGCGTGGCGCTGGATCTGGATGTTTACGTGCCCCGTAACTCCGACCTGGTCATCATCTCCCGGCGCGGCGGCGTCACCATCAATGGCATGAACGGATCGGTTGAGGTCACCAATCACAATGGCGACGTCACCCTCAACGATCACACTGGAAACGCCGTCTTGAATCTGGAAGCAAGCTCCGCCCACGCCCAGCATGTCAAGGGCGATATCTCCATCAGCGGCCGCGCTAATGAAGTTTCTATCGAAGATGTCGACGGCGCCGTGCATCTGAACGGCGAATTTCAGGAGAGCACGCGCCTCGTCCGCGTCAGCAAAACCGTGAGCTTCCATTCTTCACGCACTGACATGGAATTCTCGCGCCTCGATGGCCGCCTCGATCTCGATTCGAGCGACCTGCGCGCCGATTCCCTTATCGGACCAATGCACCTCACCACCCGCTCCAAAGACATTTCGCTCGAAGCCTTGTCGGGCGATCTCCGTCTCGAAGATACCAACGGAAGCGTCGAAGTCGGATTGAACAAGCCGGGAAATGTGCAGATTGATAATCGCAAAGGCGACGTGCAGGTCACCATTCCACCAAATACCGCGATGAAAATCGAGGCTCGCACGCACCAGGGCGATATCGAAAGCGACTTCGAAGAAATCAAAGTCGAAAGCAAAGACAATCAGGCGACTGCCAGCGGTTCGATTGGATCGAACGGTCCACGTTTGGCCATCAACGCCGACCATGGAGCAATCGAGATCCGCAAAGGATCGGCCGTCGTCGCAGCGCCGCCGGCCCCACCAAGTCCACCCGCCGAGCCCGGAAAACCCGGCAAGCCAGCCAAAGCGCTCCCCGCTCCGAAGGCGAAGCCCGTCGAGAGCGAAAACTAAAAGCAGGCTCTAGCTTCCAGCCAATAGATTGAAGGACTGGAAGCTAGAGTCTTCTGCCGCTTTCCAATCGCCCTCTAGTCGTTGTCCGGTGGAACCGGAGCGTTTGCATCCTCCGCTTTCGGCTTGGCCATGTCGAGGAAGTAATTAATGTCCTCCACCGCCGGAATCGTCGCCCCATACGGTTGCGCCGTGTCGGTGAAGAACTCCCGCAGATCATTTGTCGATCGCGCATCCGCGAATCCCAGCAAATGTTCATTCGCAGGACCAAAGAAAATGCCCTGAATCATATTCAGGACGCTGCCGAAATCCTCCGGCTGCACCGTGCTCACCAGCCCCGGCGTCGTATAAGCCGAAATCACGATCAGCGGCACTCGGAAGCCGTAGTTGTAATTGCTGTACGGCGGCGGAAGCTTCCACGGTGCCTCATGGTCGTACCATCCTCCCCAATCGTCCCAGGTAAGAACGATCGCCGTGTTGTCCCAGTATCCGCAAGTGTTATTGAAACCTCCTATGGCGTTCACGATCGCATCCACATACGACGGGCCCAACCCCTTGTTGGAGCTGGCATGGTCGGACCACTTGCCGTCGGGAATCACCCAGCTGACCTCCGGTATCGTGCAGTTCTGAAGATCATTCAGAAACGGCACTTCGCCGTAGCTCCCGCTGAACGGAAAAATTACGTTCGACCAGTCTGCCCCGCCCTCGCAGATCGTGAACTCCGTGTTGGGATTGCAAATCGCGGAAATCGAAGCTGGCGCATCCCAGATCGAACCCTCCGCCGGAGCATAGTATTTCCAGGTAACCGCCGGCTTCGCCATCGGAGGCTTGTCCAGCAGCGTCGCCATGGTATTCCTCGAATAGCAGAAGTCGCCCAGCGTACCGCCATAAGCCGTTTCCACTCCGCTCGAATTGATCAGATCGTTCATGGCGGTGGTTTTCGCCAGACATCCGGCAAACGCTCCCGACGGCGTGAAATTCTCCGACACAAACGTTCCAATCGCATCATCGGCCGCGCTCGGAGCCGAGGTTCCGCCAAAAATAAACTGGTGCGCCGGATAACTCGGCCCCTGGTTGGTCTGGTACATGTAGTTCGCCCATCCCCATCGTTTCGCCATCGCGATATACGGATCGAGAATGTGGGTCACTATCTTCTTCCCGTACAAATTGGTTGAGGTCAGCGTTCGCGCATTATCGACGTACATAAACTGGTTCCAGGTCGAGGCTGCGCATCCGAAGATTTCCGCCGTAGTCGTGCCCCCGCAATCGGGAGTCGCCGCAGTCGACGGAGTAGTCGATTCCGCCACGAACGCAGAGTGCGCGTGGCTCAGATCGAAATTCGTCGCCAACCCGACCGGCTCCAGCGGTTCCTGCGTGCCCGAAGAATTCACCCAATAGTTCTGAATGTCATACGGAACGCCGTTCGATCCCGACAAACCATAGAGACCCTGAAAAAGATTGTCGGGCGTTCGGTTCTCCTGAAAAACAATCACGACGTGCTGGATTTGCGTCGGAAATTGCGCATGGGCGACGGTCCCGAACAGGACCGCAAATAATCCAACTACTAGCGGTAAGACTTGGAAACGGACTGAGCGTTTCATCGGCATCTCCTGTGTTTACGACCGTGGTGGGCGGGCGGCTGCTCTCCCTGTTTTACCTTCTACTTCACAAAGTTGTGAGCAGCCCCAGATTGAATTCCCGAATCATGCCCCCGTCAGGAACGCTTGTCAAGAGCGCGGTTTGGGTGGTGACTGGAATGGCAAAGAGGAAGCAACAGAGTCCGCACTTCCGGGTTATAATTTCGCCCACCCATGAACTTGACCCCTGGCACCAAGCTCGGTCCCTACGAAATCATCTCTCTTCTCGGCGCTGGCGGCATGGGAGAGGTCTATCGCGCCCGCGACTCCCGCCTTCGCCGCGAAGTCGCCATCAAAGTCCTGCCCTCAGAACTATCTCGCGACGCCGATCGCATGCGCCGCTTCGAGCAGGAGGCTCTCGCCACCGCCGCCCTCAACCATCCCAACATTCTCGCCGTGTTCGACATCGGTACCGAAGCCGGCCCAGACGGCGGCTCGCCCTACGTCGTCTCCGAACTTCTCGAGGGTCAAAACCTCCGCGACCGTCTCCGCACCGGATCCATCGCCACCCGTAAAGCTCTCGACTACGCCCTGCAAATCGCCCACGGACTCGCCGCCGCCCACGAAAAAGGAATTATCCACCGCGACCTCAAGCCCGAAAATCTCTTTCTCACCAAAGACGGACGCCTCAAAATTCTCGACTTCGGCCTCGCCAAACTAACCCAGGCCGATCCCGGCTCCAATCCCTCCATGGCTACCGTCACCCACGGCGCTACCGAAGCCGGAGTCGTCCTGGGCACCGCCGGATACATGTCGCCCGAGCAAGTCCGCGGCCTCACCCTCGATCCGCGTTCCGACATTTTCAGCTTTGGAGCCATTCTCTACGAAATGCTCTCCGGCAAGCGCGCCTTCCACGGCGACACTCCCGCCGATACCATGAGTTCGATTCTCAAAGAAGATCCTCCCGAGCTCAACGAGACTAATCGCAATGCTTCTCCCGCCATCGAACGCATCGTGCAGCACTGCCTCGAAAAAAATCCGGAGTCGCGCTTCCATTCCGCCAGCGACATCGCCTTCGATCTCGAACATCTCTCCGGACTTTCCGGAAGCTCCGCCAAAGTCGCCGCCGCCAGCGGCAGCTACCCTTCCCTGCCCCGCCGCAACCTGCTCTTCGCCACCGCCGCCGCTTTAGCCATCGCCTGCGCCGTCTATGCTCTCGGCTGGTGGACCGGTAAATCCGGCAGCCATGCGCCCATGGCCGAGTACCAGCAGATCACTTTCCGCACCGGACGGATCGGCAATGCCCGCTTCACCCCCGACGGCAGCATTGTTTACAGCGCAGCCTGGGATGGCGACCAGCAACAGTTGTATATGTCGCGCACCGACGACCCCGGCGCCCGCGAACTGGGAATCAAAGACGCCGAACTGCTTTCCATTTCTAAAAACGGAGAGATGGCCATTCGCCTCAATACCGTCTATCACGGTGGCTATGCGCGAAGCGGAACCCTGGCGCGCGTCCCCCTCAGCGGCGGTACGCCCCGTGAAGTGCTCGACAATGTGCAGGACGCCGACTGGTCAGCCTCCGGCGACAATATGGCGATTGTCCGTTACGTTCCCGAAAATAATCACTGGCGCCTCGAATATCCCGTCGGCAAAGTGCTCATCGACAGCATCAACTGGATGAGTCATCCCAAAATTTCTCCCGACGGCAAGTCGATCGCTTTCTCCGACCACCAGAATCCCGGTGGCGACGACGAAGGCTCGCTCGCGGTCATCGCAGCCGATGGTCAGGGAAAAGAAAAGATACTTTCCTCCGGCTGGACTTCCTTACAAGGCATTCTCTGGTCCCCCTCCGGCGATGAGATCTGGTTCACTTCCACCAACACCGGCGAAGCCTCCAATCCCCGCGCCATCACCCTCTCCGGCAGGATGCGAACCATGACCAACGTTCCCGGAGGCATGTGGCTCCAGGACATGCGCAACGGAACCGTGCTGAGCGTCGCCAATCATGAACGTCTGGGCATCCGCGGCATGGCGCCCGGCGGAAAAGAAGAACGTGACCTCGGCTGGTTTGGCTGGTCCGAGTTGCGTGACATCAGTCGCGACGGCCATAAGATTCTCTTCGAAGAAGAAGGCGAAGGCGGCGGCCCGAATTACACCGTCTTTCTCCGCGATACCGATGGCTCACCTCCCGTTCGCATCGGCGAAGGACTGGCTCTGGCCATCTCGCCCGACGCGAAATGGGTCACCACTCGTGGCGCAAAAGGTGGTCCCCTAAACCTGGTGCCAACCGGAACCGGAGAATCGCGCCCGCTGACCCACGATGCTGTGACCTACGAAGGAGTGAGATTCTTTCTCGACGGCAAACGCCTGCTGGCCGCGGGCATTGAGCCCGGGCACGGTGGCCGCGACTATCTCATCGATCTGAGCACCGGTGATTCCAAACCCATTACGCCCGAAGGCGTCTCCGGTATTCTGCTCTCGCCCGATGAAAAGACCATCATCGTCCGCGGACCGGACCGAAAATATGGCATCTGGCCCCTCGATGCCGGCGGCTTGCGACCCATACCCGGCTTGGCGCCGGGTGAATCTGTCATCGGATGGTTGCCCGATGGACAATCGGTTTATGCATCTCCCAATAATCTGAACGCGCATTCCGTCTCGGTCTTCAGGCTCAATCTGCAAACCGGAAAAAGAGATCCCTGGAAAACCTTCGGCGAGGCCAAAGGCGCGGAAGGCGCAATCGTAGGCTCTCCCCATTTCTCCAGCGACGGAAGCGCATACTCCTACGTCTACGTCCGCGTGCTCTCGGAAGCCTACGTCGTCACCGGTTTGAAGTAACTGAACTTTAACTCCCGGCACCATCACGAAAAAGGCTGCCCCACTCGCCGCGCTTTTCGGCGAGTGGGCACCACGGATCGATAGAAGCTAAAAACTTAGAATGTGTGGGCCATCCCCTTCTGCTCTCGCTTCCCACAGCTATTGCAGCTTGGCGTACTCGGCCTTCGCTTCTTTCAGGATGGGAATATCAGCGTCAGCATCTTTCCAGAGCGCGAGGAAATCTTTATACGCCGCGAGCGCCCGGACGCGGGCGGCGTCAGCATCGGCTCCCTGTCCCTGCGCTTTAAAAGTTTTGGCTTGCAACGCATTCGCTCGCGCCACGCCCAGATGCGCCAGCGCTCCCGTCCAGCAATTCCAGACAATCCCGCTGTGGTCGATGATCTTCTGAAACTCGGCGGCGGCTTCTTTGCCCTGTCCGGCTGCCAGGTAGGCCTCTCCGCGTATGTACACGTGATAGAGGCAGGAAATATTGGCGACGAACTGAATCTGCCCTAACTCGATCGGGGAAGTAGCGGCCTGCAGCGCAGTCAGGGCAGCAGCAGGGTTCTTCTTGTCGCCATTCAGCGCCAACTGCGCCTGAATCGCGGGCAGCCAGAGCGACTGCATCTGCGTGTCCAGCGGAAAGCGTTTCCCCAAGTCTTGCGCCAACGATTCGGCTCGCGCCGTATCGCCCGCCATGGCAAACGCCAGCGCGGCTTCAACCTCGACGCCCTGACTCGTGGGAGCCAGCTTCAAGGCCTCTGCCGCTGACTGCCGCGCTTCCGCAGGATTGCCGAAAGCGGCTTGCTCGATAGCGGCATTCTCCTGCCAGATCGCCCCATTCTCTTTGCTGTCCGCCCGAATGGCCGAGTCCACCGCGCGCCTGGTCAGTTCCCGCGCCTTGCCCAGATGACCGCCATAGACCTCGGTGTCGGATGCCAGAGCCAGTCCCATGTTCTCTTCCGGCTTGCCTGCATACCACTGTTGCTGTTCCGCCATCGCCGCGGAGTCGGAGCCGAGGAAGGCAAGAGCGTAGAGAGCATTGCGGAGTGCGACGTTATCCAGTTTTCGTGCCTGTGCCTCGCGGATGATCTGCCGCGCTTCGTCGAAGCGTTGCAGGGAGAGCAGGATGTTGCCAAGATCTGTGTAGGGGCCAGCACTATCTGGGGCGAGGCGGAGGCTTTGGCGAAACGACTCAGTGGCCTTCTCATACTGTCCCTGCACAGCGTAGAGATTGCCCAAATTGAGGTACGCTGGAAAGTATCGCGGGTAGCTCTCAATCTCCTCCCGATACGTCTGGGCCGCTTTATCCAGTTCTCCGGTTACATTCTCATAGTAGACGGCCGTGATCGCCAGCTTTTCCCGCTCGCTGGCATGTTCCCGCAACTGGAATGCCTTGGTGTAGTAATCGCTGGCCCGCCCTGTCTCGCCGAGAGCGCCGTAGTCGAGGCCCACCCCCATGTAGCCCATGGCAAAATTCGGGTCAAGCTCGATGGCGCGTTGATCGTAAGGCAGGTCTGCGGCGGGGCCTTTCTCATTAAACGCCCTCAGTCCAAGGCTGAACGTTTTCAGGGCTTCGAGCGAAGACGTAGTGGCTTCTGACAACGGAACATCTAACTTCTGCACCGTGGCCAGCGATTCGCCCAACTCAGTTCGCAGCTTGGATGCCGCCTCGCCCAGCGCGTCCAGCACCTTCTCCTTCGCCGCCGCCGTCACCTGCTGCTCGGCCAGCGGGTCCCCACTCTGGCAATTCACCGCCTTCAATCCCAGCACGTATTGGCTGCCCAGACTGGCAATCGATCCGGCAAGGTAAGCCTTGCTGCCAACCCGCTGGCAAAGCTCGCGGGTAACCTCAGGCGTGAGCTTCGTGTCCGCCGGACGCGACATTAATTTCAAGGTCGCCGCAACTTTGTTCTCCGGGAGCACATTCAGAAGCGGCGACTGGTTGAGAGAGACGCTGAGCGCGGTCTTGAGCGTGTCGTCGAACACAGGGTCGCCGGTGCTGTTGGCAAAATCAGCCAGCACGATGGTGTCTTTTTCAGTGAGAACACTTGCAGGCTT
>Ga0210385_10000022_pt1 | contig 248302 bp, 208 predicted proteins | sample IncBWH26OmetaG_FD_160107 | JGI IMG/M metagenome (GOLD analysis project Ga0210385, IMG submission 160107) | Forest soil microbial communities from Barre Woods Harvard Forest LTER site, Petersham, Massachusetts, United States - Inc-BW-H-26-O ...
CCGCTCGCCGCGACCCATTCCACTGCGGCGTGCGCCTGCTCGACGGTAAGAAAGGCGTCGACGAGAACAGCGTCTCGTTCGCCATAAATAAGTGTGGCCGATGTCGGCACCCACATCCATTTCTCTTTCCCCGGTGGAAGATCGCGGGTGAGGCCTTGGCGATTCGTTACTAACACTTCCCACTTCAGCATGGTGCTATTGGTGACTGGCATTGCGGTCCTCCTCTACATCCGGTACTGATCTCGCAGCAAAGCAAGTTACCGCGGCTAAAACGGCCGTTGATCGCTCACACTCGCCGGTGGCGGACTCAGATGAAGATCCTCGAAGGTGAGAGGCCCGCCGGTTTGCTGATGGTCGTAATGGCGTTCGTATACCACGCGAGAATCAGCCCAATGTCGAAGAGTGCACCAGGAAATCTGGCACGTCCTGCCTGACACCCCGATTAGATCCATTGACCAGGCCGAATGGGTCTCATCTGCGGTATCTCCGAGAATCGGGCTCTCTCGAATCTTTACTGACAGGCCGCCGATCTCAGCCATGACATGAATCGGGACAAGGAATTTTAAGAGGAGTGCGCGAATCCGCTCCCGGCCACATACCGCGCCACGCTCGGTGCCGTCGCTGACCTCGACCTGGTCGGCGTAGAACGCGTCAACAATTTGAAGATACTCTTCCCAGCCGCTGCTGATATCGGCGGCAATGATGGCGGAATTCAGGACCTTCTCACTTGCGGATACATCGCAATCCGCGCGGTGGATAGAAGCCAAATGCTGTTGGGTAATCATTGACATTTCTCCTAACCAGTGGAGTCGCTCAGACCTGCGCTCTGCCCCCATCAACGAACAGTTCAATGCCCGTGACAAAACTTGAGTCGTCGGATGCCAGATACAGCGCGGCCTTGGCAACTTCCTCGGGTTTCCCCATGCGTCCCATGGGGATGGTGGACACAATCCGCGCAATCACATCTGCGGACTGCCGACTCGCCAGCGGCGTATCGATCGGACCCGGACTGACAACGTTTGAGCGGATACGACGGTCCTTCAGATCCGTAGTCCAGGTTCGCGCGAAAGATCGGATTGCGGCCTTACTCGCGGCGTAGACGCCGAAGGCGGCTGTGCCCTTGATGCTCGCGACAGAGCCGTTGAGAATGATCGAGCCGCCATCATTTAGTAACGGCAAGGCCCTTTGCACCGTGAACAGCGTTCCCCTTACATTGATGTTGAATATCTTGTCGAAATGCTCTTCGGTAACGGCTCCAAAGGCAACGAATTCGCCCACGCCGGCATTAGCGAAAATGATGTCGATTCGCCTCTTGGCCTTGGAGACGGTCTCGTAGAGACGATCAAGGTCGGCCAATTGGGCGACGTCGCCCTGAACGCCAGAAACGTTGGTGCCGATTGCCTTCACAGCCTCGTCGAGTTCCTTCTGGCGACGGCCCGTTATGAAGACATAGGCACCCTCTTCGACGAAAAGTTTTGCCGTAGCGAACCCAATCCCTTCTGTTCCGCCGGTGATGACGGCGGTCTTGCCTTCGAGCTTTTTAGTCATCGCCTTTCTCCGTTGTTACTGAGCTGAAACTCTCCAGCTCCGATGCTTCACGTTCAATCACTTGAGTCCAAGCACCGCTTGGCCGAGGTGATAAGAGAGATGATTTGTGCGGCTGAGCAGGATGGAGAAGCGATTACGCGAGGGATCTTTCGCAAACTCTTCCTCCGACACGGCAGAGTGACGCTGGAGCCAGTCGGACGGCGACATTTTGTCGAACCCTTTCGACAATTCTCCGTTTACGGCAATCCATGCTCGGCGAATCTCTTCGTGCGAAGGAGTGAAGGTCTGCGACTTGTCAGGATTAATGACGAAGGCAACGTCAAACTCGGGATAAGTTCGTTTTCCCAGCCCCAGCAGCGGCAGCATCGCGTCGTGTATGGCTGTCAGATGCCCCCACAAGTAGAGCAGCCTGTTTCTGCCAGGCGCTATTTCCTGCAGAATCTGCTCGGACGAGAGGGTTCCAAAAAGCTTGTCCGCCCGATCGACTTGCGCTTTCCATACTTTCAGCCCGAGAGCTGTATAAGAGCCTTCGTTTCCCATGGTTCCTTCTCCTCTCAACGATTGCCATCTTTTCCAGAAGGCACTCCGCACCCGCTCGTGGCGATTTGATTCGAGCCGTCGCAGTCAGCGATCATCTCTATCCGCTGGGGCACCAGTCACGACCCACCGAATCCTTTTCAAAACAAGCCCGCGCTATCCTGTACATTGGCCCTGGCCACTTCGACAGTATTCAGAGCTTCTCTAAACAACTTGATCTTTCCATTCTCGGCAACCAGCCGCGAAAAGAAGAGTTGATGAACAGTTCGTCCCGTTTTGCTTGACACCGCAGTGGCTTCGAATTCTGCAAAGACTTGGTTAGGAGTATCGATCAGCACCTTGGTATTCTCGAACTGGAAACCGGGATAAATGTCGAGCACGGATTGGAAAAAGCCGGCGATCGCGTCTCGGCCCGTGTACTGGGTAGGAAGTCCGAACGTCGCAAGATACGGCAGCTCAAAGGCGCCATCTTCCGCAAACATCTCCGCCGCCTTTTTCGGATCTCTGAACGAGTAGCCGGTGTATTCAAGCATCAGTTCCTTGGCGTTTTTCATAGGTATTCTCCTTTTCTGACGATCAGTTAATCCGCATTGTTATCGGGTGCCCGGAACGCTCGCCTGCAAATGGACTCAACCGGTACCTCATTTAGGGGCTGAGTCCATCCACGCTTGGTTTGCGGCGTGATCTGTGAAGCACATATACCACGAAGAATTGGAGGACGGCGATAAAGAGCGGCCCAGCGGATTTCCCGAGATCATGTTCAAACAGACCGATTCCGGCATCAAGCAGTTGCATGGTACCGGCAAGCGCACCCATGAGCACCAACGCTGGTGCCGCGTGCTTGTAGATCGCCCACAACGCGAACAAAGCCAGAGGAATTGTGCGCGCCGCCGCGTACATCGCCAATATCAACGACGCCTGCGTTCGAACGGATTCGGCAGGGACCAGATATTGCGGACGGATGATCCCCACGATCGAAAAGCCGCTGGCGACCACGACATCGATTGCCGTGACCACCGAAGCCAGCCGCATCGCCTTTATCGTTGTCATTGATTCCTCCAGAACCCTCGCCTGCAAACAGGCGCAACCGGTGCCGCCTCGGGCTTAAACGCTTTGAGCCTTCCCGTGATACGCAGGCGCAAAAACATCCTGCACAAATCTTTCGAAGGAAGTAGGCGTCGTGTTCTCCGGCGAACGCGGCTCCAACGGAACGAGGACTCCTGCGTTGATGGATTTGTACATCTCGATGTACATGGCAGCTCCCTTAGGCGGAACACCCAATTGCGTCAATGCTTGCTGCACCTGTTCATATGGGAACTGTTGGTAACGCAGATCCGGTTTACCGATGCCGCGAGCAATCACTGCGGTAGCTTCCGTCATCGAGAGGTCTCGCTCCCCAAGCAGTTCGCGAGTTTGTTTGCCAGAGAAATCCAGGTGCAGGAGGCGCTGCGCGGCGTAATCACCAACGTCGCGCGTCGCGGCCATGGGAAGCTTCAGGTCAGGTAGTAGGGCATTACCAAAGATTCCCATCCCATGAATCATGCCGATAGCCGCCAGATTGTTTTCCATGAAATACGCGGCGCGCAGGTGCAGAACGTTTAGACCGTCGATAGCGCTTAGTTTTTGTTCCGAAGAATGCAGTCCCGAGACCGGTCCGGCACCTTTCGCAACCTGCGCGCCGTAGCTGCTCAAATGCACCGCGTAGCGCAGGCCGGATTCCTTCACGGCCTTCGCGATCCCATCGCTATCTCGCTCCTGGTCCTCCCGGGATTTCGCCGGCGGCAACATCAAATATGCAGCGCGCCCACCGCTGAAAGCTTTGGTGAGAGCAGCCGCATCGCTCAGAGTGGCTGTGAACGCTTCAGCGCCTTTGTCCACAAAGCGCTGCAGTCGCCCCGAGTCGCGTCCCACGACGCGTACCTTTTTGCCCGCTGACAGCAGAAAATTGGCGATGATCGAGCCGGTGTTCCCGGTCGCTCCTAAAATCACATACATTTCATTCGAAACAATGGATGACGTCATAGTTATTACCTCCTTGGTCTTTTTAAAAAAGGGTGTCGAACGCCTTCAGGGCGATGCGTTGTCTTTAGTCCTCACTTCGGAAATGTGTCGCCGAACATGGGAAGGCCGCTCACAGATTCGGCCTTGGTCGCCTCATCTTGCAAAACGTCCCAATGTTCTCTAAGAAGACCGTCTTCGAACCGGATAACGTCGGCGGCGACCCAGGCGGCGGGTCTGCCCATCCCCGTAAAACGACCATGCGCAATGACATAATCGCCTTCTGCGATGATGATCTGGTTCTGGTAATGCAAAGTCTCCGGCGCTGAGCGGACGAGATTGAATAGACCTTCACGGCCTGGCGGTATGTGTGCGCTGTGCTGTATGTAGTTCGGTGACCAGAAGCGTTCCGCCGCCGCATAATCACGCTTGTTGAACAGTGTCTCGAATGCTTCGAGCACGATTGCTTTATTCCGCTCTAGGGACGAGTTGCTCATTGCTTCTCCTGTGCTTGGAGGAGGTGTATCTGCGCCTCACCACAGTAGAGTATGACCATAATCCAGAAGTTGCAAACTATTTTTGTGGAAAAGCCTTCCCGGACATTTTGGTCCGTGCTTAATTTGTCTCAAGACTGCATCGGCAGTCTATTATTTACGCAATGAGCTTCTTGCACCAAGGAAGATACGGTTTGCATCCAATCGATGAGGAGTACGATGATGCTCTAGTGGATTTTCCTGACTGGAGCGGTCCATGCGGACTCAGGAAGAGAGGGTGAGGCCAAAATGGGTTATTCGAAGAGTGACAAGGCGGAGACGCACGCTCGGATCGTGAAGGTCGCTGCCAAGAGGTTTCGAGAGCTCGGTCTTGAGGGCATCGGCGTTGCCGATGTGATGAAGGAGGCTGGTACCACGGTTGGTGGGTTCTACAAGCATTTCGATTCACGCGATGAACTGGTGGTTGAGGCTCTAGCCACCGCATTCCAGGACCTTGACCGCTGGGAGGAACACACTGACACGCTAACGAAAGCTTTAGAGAACTATTTGTCCGAAGAACACCGGGACGCGCCGGGAGCAGGCTGCGCGTTGGGTGCGTTGCTGGGGGACATGTCTCGGGCGAGTCGATCGGCGAAGGCCGTATATACCGAACGACTCAAACGCACCTTGGCGTACTCGACGGGCCTTGTTCCTCCAAAAGGCAACTCTGATCGGCGCGCCCGTGCGATCCTCACGATTAGTGCAATGCTAGGAGCGATCAACCTCTCTCGTGCCGTGTCAGACCCGAACCTTTCACGAGAGATTCTCCAACGGACTCGCGATGAGCTAATCAGTTTAAATAAACCCGCGAAACCGCATTAGACGGCTGATTCATCTTGGACAAATGCCCAGCTACAGCGGTCAGGAATTCGACCGGCCGCCCGCGTTCCATCGCTGTCCTCCAACAGGTATAGAACGAGCCCTGAATCGCAGCTAGCTCGCCTCTTCGCAATCGGCTACCATTTCGGGACCACGTGACGCTTCCGACATCCTTAGGTATCAATCAGTTACATCTCGTTCTTACGTGTCGCGGCAGCCTGTTGGGCCTTCACTTTCCTGCCACTCGGATTCCTCCTGGATTGGCGGAAACCGGCACAGCGCGACTGGCTAATAAATGAACAATGCCTGAGAACCTTTGTCTGGAGCTGGGTTTCAGATACAGATGATTCAAAATTTTGTTAGGTCCTCAAGAAACTTTACAGAACTGTCTGGGTTCCAAGCTCATAACCACTCGTCGTTTGCACAAATGTCAGGACTAAATTCCTGGTCTCACCGAACTCTTGGGCGGGGGTTGGAGCAGTGTTTCCCAACGTCGAAGTACGCCACTTGCACGCCGTCATTGCCTTGGGAGAAGAGCTGCACTTTACCAAGGCTGCCCTCAGATTGAACCTTACCCAATCTGCGCTCAGCAGACAGATCACTGAGATTGAAAAGCAGCTCAGATTTCGTTTGTTCACTCGTGACAATCGACGGGTTGTTCGTGTGGAGCTTACGGACGCTGGGCGAGTGTTCGTCGCGGAGGCTCGTTCTTCCGTCTTGCATATGGAACGGGCTTTTCATCTCGCACGTACCGCCCATGACGGAGCAGAAAATGTTCTAACGATCGGTCACTCGCACGAAGCCGATCAAGCATGGATTTCGGACCTTCTTGCAGTTCGTCTTCCCTTGTACCCCAAGCTCGCCATTCGACTAATCAGTCAATTCTCAATCGAGTTGGTCCGGAGTGTTCTAGCCGGCGAATTGAATTTGGCACTGGTGACGGCGCCGCCGGAAGACTCTCAGATCGAAAACTCGCCATTCGTGCTGGCGCCGCTCTATGCCGCTCTTCCAGAGGGCCACGCCTCTGCCCAAAAAGAGCAGCTCGCGCTCCAAGATCTGGCAAGAGATGAATGGATTCTGTTCGCGCGCCGAATTCATCCAGTCGTTCATGACGCAATCATGAATGCGGCACGACGAGAGGGAATTGCGCCTAAGCGAGCGCACGACATTATTACGCCACAAGAGGCGATTCACTTGGTATCTGAGCACGTCGGCGTGGCCATCCTCACCAAACCTGCGGCCCTCGGCTGTCGCGCTGAAGGTGTGGTGGTAAAGCCTGTTTCTGATGAGTCATTGTGCTTCCAAACGTGTGTGATTATGCGAAAAGACGACGACTCCCGATTGACAAACGAGTTCGCCCGGTCGTTTCTCCGCAGATATGCTTATCAGCGCCGCCCACCCAAGCCGATTGAATTGCCGCCATCCGCCCGAGTTGTCAGCATCAAGAAGACAAACCCAGCCAGGTGATGGTCTGAGTAACGAATTCCTTCGTTTTCACTGCACATAGCCAGGGCTTAGAGGAGATCGTAAGCATCGGTATCCCATCTCGATGCTGAAGACGCTATCATGTTCCCACTCAGGTTTTGGACAGATGCCCACTTCTACATGTCCGCGACTCGAAATCGATGCTTTAGTGCGTGCGCTTGCCGTAAATCGAGGCAAGTCTCTGAGTATGCTTTTGGGAGCTGGAGCTTCAACCTCATCTGGCATGCCCTCCGCGGATAGATGCATCTGGGAATGGAAGCAGGATATCTTTGCAACCAATAACCCAACGCTGCGTGAGTCGGTCGGTGAAATCTCTTTGGCAGGAACGAAGCGGCGAATTCAAGATTGGCTAGACCGCAGGGGAGGCTACCCGCAACGCGGCGATCCAGGCGAATATTCATTTTTCGCCGAGGAATGTTTTCCCACGCCAACCGACCGACGTAGTTTCTTTCAGAAATATGTGAAGCTTGCGGTGCCGTTCCTTGGCTACCGGCTGATGCCCCTACTGGTAAGGAACGGTCTGCTTCGGACAGTTTGGACGACGAACTTCGACGGCCTGCCCGCGCGTGCCTGTGCGGCGGAAAATGTGCCGTGTGTGGAAGTCGGCATCGATACTCAACATCGGGTATCTTTGGTGCCCGCTCCGGGTGATCTACGCGTTGTTTCTTTGCACGGTGACTATCGTTACGATGCTCTAAAAAATACGACGACCGAACTGCAATCGCAAGAGGCGGAGTTGAGAAAGGAACTGGCCTTCGAAGTCCAGGACCATGATCTGCTAGTTCTTGGATACAGCGGTCGGGATGCTTCATTAATGGACGCACTGACGGACGCATACGGCACGCGTCGGGCGGGACGACTCTATTGGTGTGGCATGCGGCCAGAGCCCTCGGCCGACGTGGAAAAACTGCTGCAAGCCGCAACAACGTCAGGCCGCGAAGCCTTTTATGTGCAATCGTCCGGTTTTGACGATCTGATAGAGCGAATAGCATTACGCCTGCTAGAAGATGCGGAATTGCAGAAAGCTAAAGACATTCTTACGTCTTTGACGAAAGAGACCGGACGGGAAGGCCATTTCCAGGCGCGATCAGGTCCGGTAACGAGTTTGGTAAAGAGTAACGCCTATCCATTGACTGTTCCGACGGAGGCCATGAAAGTTGATTTGGCATATCCGGAAAATGTGTTACGACGAACGTGGCTGAACGAAGCCATGAGCGGTGTGGATGGCGCGTGGGTTGCGCTGAATTCCGGAGCTTTGGTACTGGCGTCCGTCGCTGCGACGCGATCGTCATTGGGTACATTCTTGAAAGGTTCTCCGGTGACGCTTCCCATTTCACCCGAAGACCTCGCGAAGGAGCCCAGTGTGCAAGGGCTAATGCGTGAAGCGCTGGTGCGGAGCGTAGCTCGAAGTTGCCGGATCGAGTCCGATGGCCGGAGAATTTGGGAGCCGAAATCTCACGAGAAGAGGCCTTACGATCAGAAGAGTTTCGCGATTCACCGGGCACTTTCTTTCAGGCTCGCGATCCTCAAGGGCAAGACCTGTGTATTGCTGACTCCAGAAATTGTCGCCAAGGCGATGAATGGTGATCCTGCCGGCGAGGATGCAACGAAGGTCTTGCGGAACGCCGTCTACGGATATCAGCACAATGACGTTTACGATGCCGACCTGAGATATTGGACTTCCAAAATTACGGATGTAGATATCCCTGATGCTTCCGGCCAGACTTTTCTAATCGGGAAAACCCCATTATATGCGGGCTTGCATCAATCGCACCGGTCTGCTCTGAACGTCAAGTATCAAAGATTTTCGAGCTTTAGCGGGTTTGTTGTGGACGATGCGAAGCTGGTTTTTAGCTCTAAGAGCGGAACCGGAGAAGCGAAGGATGCCAACCCGTTGCACGGACTTGCCAATAATCGGCCTTGGGACTACTCGGTCACAAGTGCCGGGGTTTCCACGTCAGCGGACATTGCCGCGATCTGCCCAGCCGCCCATGCGCGCATCCTGGAGCAATTTCTTTGTCAGATGGAAGAGCGAAGCGAACCGGACCGAACGGAGAGGGACTACCTGCAATCCTTTCCGGGCTTCGCTGCCAGCTTCTGTTTGCCCCTTACGCACGCGAGGCGTGGAGAAGCGCTCTGGCAGGACCTTGCGGTAAGCCCTTCGGGGACTGCCCTCGAAGGTGCGAAGCAGGTTGCACGAATCATTTGCGTGGCATTGGATCGGATTCGGGGCTTGAATCCCGGGGCCATCGTCGTTATTTTCATTCCCAAAGCCTGGTCTCCATACGAATTGGTTGACGAGGGAGATGAGCACTTCAACTTGCACGATTTCGTCAAGGCATATGCAGCGCGCAATGGTCAAAGTACGCAACTGCTCCGGGAGAAAACGGTCCTTCCGGCTGTCAGCTGTAGGGTCAAGTGGTGGCTCTCGCTCGCTTTCTATGCAAAAGCCATGCGTACGCCCTGGCGTTTGGATTGCCTGGACGAGGACAGTGCATTCGTGGGAATCGGATATAGCCTAGAAGGGCCCGCGCTCCGTAAGCGGCACGTTCTTCTTGGGTGCAGCCACATTTACAGCGCACGTGGCGAAGGACTGCAATTCAGGCTCGGACGTATCGAGCACCCCATTATCCGCGGTCGTAATCCGTTTATGTCGCTCGATGACGCTCGGCGGACCGGAGAAACAATACGCCAACTCTTCTTCGACGCCCGAATGAGGCTTCCCAAACGCGTCGTGATTCACAAGAGAACGCACTTCACGAAGGAAGAACAGGAGGGTTTGGCACAAGGCCTAGAAGGCGTACAGAACGTCGAACTGATTGAGATCAACACGGAAGAGTCGATCCGTTTCCTGGCCTCAAGGTTGCAAGGTGACAAACTCACAATCGACCGATTCCCGATGCCACGTGGGGCCGCAATCGTTTTGGCAGATGATAGCGCGCTGCTCTGGGTGCATGGGCATGCGCCAAGTGTGCAGAATGAGCGGTTCAAGTATTACCAGGGAAAGCGTCGCATTCCTGCTCCCCTTCTGATAAGGCGATACCGAGGCGACTCGGATCTGGATTTGGTGTCGCGCGAGATCCTTGGACTGTCGAAAATGAATTGGAATCATTTTGACTACTACTCACGTCTTCCGGCGAGTCTCGACTCCGCAAGTGCTATTGCAAGGGTTGGGACATATCTCAGCCATTATGGTTCGGCGCCGTATGACTATCGATTGCTGATCTAGGAAGCCGTGGACTAGTTGCTGCTCTGGCACGGCTATTCCGGCCGGGAATAGCTCTCGCCCCAGGATTCATTGGACAATCGAAGCGCCTGGAATCAAGTTAGTTAACATCCAGCTGCGGTTGAGGTCATGCCATGTCTGAATTCGCTCGAAAACCAGCCGAGTCCTCCCACGCCCTCCACACGGTTTCCGGCCCTTCGGCTGGGCCGCCGACTGAACTAGCTCGCGAGAAGCACTACTCGATCATCGAGATCGCCGAGCTCTGGGCACTCAGCGAGAAGACCGTTCGCAAAATATTTGAAAGGGAACCAGGAGTGATTCACTGGAGCACAGAAGAAAGGGTGCACAAGCGCGGATACCGGACGCTCCGAGTGCCTGAGACGGTCCTTGACCGCGTTCATCGAAAGCTACGCAGAGCAAGCTAGAGACAACTACCCTGCAGAAGGCGGGATCAATCTCCATCAGGCGCTTTTCGCGCGCTTCGGCGATTTGCGTTTTCCCGTTTGGTTTCCTGCATTCAGTACAGTCCAAGACTTTCGCACGTTGACCGCAAGCTGCTCCTGCCGCGCCTTGACCCATGGCGCGTAGTGCTTCTCTGTGATCTTCACGCTTTTATGACCAAGCAACATTGAGACCTGTTCGAGCGGGACTCCGGCGAGCAGCATCTCGACCGCGAATGTGTCCCGAAACATGTGCGGGTGGCAACGCTTGGGAGATCCGTCGTCGCTGCGCAAGTCTGCGATTTTGAAGAGGCGTCGGAAACTCCGCTGCCAATTACCAACTACCGACTTCGGCGAACCGTTGCCAGACCAGAAGAAATATCGCGGATTAGGACTGGGGCCTGGCGGAATAGTTCTCAATGCCTCCGCCACATCCGGAGGCAGCGGAACGTAAACAGGACTGCCGGTTTTGGCACGATACAGAAACAATTCGCCATGTTCATTTAGCCGGCGCCGTTCCATGGTGACGGCGTCCCTGATCGCCAGTCCACTCCAGCGCATGAGCAAAGTCAGAATCCGCAGACGGGTTGCTTGGTTCCGGCATTCCACCCAGCCTTTGGGCTGATAGATATAAGTTGCGTCCATGATCTTGTCGAACTCGGGCGCAGGGAAGTAATCCGTCGGAGGACCATCTGCTCTGATTCGACCCAGCAGAACTGAGGGATTGAACTTGATCCAGCCGAGTCGCAGGCAGTAGTAAAAGAAGCCGATCAACCGCTCCTGTTTCTTTTTCTTCGCGAGCGGGCCATCGGTCCAAGTGTCACGAAAGCCTTCCAGGTCGGCAGTCGTGATCTCAGTGATGTGTACGAATCCGTTGGACGTAGCCCACACGAGGAACTGCTTCTCGAAGATCGTCGTCAGCTTATCGAGAGTCGAGTCGGCCAAATTTTCGTTGCGCTTGCTGTTCAGAAAACGTGACACGGCCTCTTTGACGGTGACGAGAGCAGGCTTCGGTCGGGAGGCCTCTTCAAGTCCTTGCTGCTTCGCCTCATATTCCTCTTCCAGTTTGCGTTTGAAGTCCTCAGCCCTTTCCCAACTGCGGGTCTTGGCGCTGCGACGAATGAAGGGGCCATCCGATCCGAGAATGCCATTGACCCACTTTGGACAGCGACAACGCTTGTAGTTGATGTCGTCGGAAGGGCAGGGGGGATAGTGGCGGGAATAAACCGAGAGCATGGAATCAGCACCTTTGCCGAATCCATTGTACGTTTATTGTACGATTTTATCTATCATTTTATAACTATCGTATTATCAGTAGTTTATAGTGGTGGAGGCGGCGGGAGTCGAACCCGCGTCCGAAAATGTTACTGGGCAAGAGACTACATGCTTATTCGCGTTCATGCCCCGGGCGTTTGGCGTCATTGCTGACGCTTCCCCCTGGACGTTCGCAGCCTCCGCTCAGAACGGACAAGAAACGGGTGCCGCTAGCCTGAGATCTTAGCCTCCCTCCCCAGACGTAGAAGAGAAGAGCAGCCCTCTGTGTGACGCTCGCTCACCGCCCGAGGACGAAGCGGTGGAAAGCGGCTGCCTAATTAATTAGGCTGCGTATGCCATTTGTTGATTGGCAATTATCATTTTGCCCACGATTACGGGTGTGTGCACCCCGGCATGCCTCTTGGCCGCAAGCATCTCCGTCGAAGCCGTGACGCCCCCACTGGTGGGAATGGCCTGTAAAGAACTGCTTCCAGACTAGGGTTGAAGTCTTGGGAAGTCAAACGCTTAGATGCAATCGTTGGCGTGATGATTCTAAATCATTTACTCAATATGCATTAATATGCAAGAATAGCATGCATGAGGAAGAGCCAGCTAAAATCGAGTACCAATTCTGATGGAATTCGCCGCCACGCGTATGAGAAATACGTTTCTGCCGCGCGGAATCGCAGTGACCGAACTGTGTCAATCAATGTCGGGGAAGTTCATCGGGCACTTACCTTGAATAATCGCGTCCCCTTGGTTTGTGCAGCTCTCGGATCAAAGAAGTTTCTAGCTGAACACGGCTTGCGCATTATCAAGAAAACCGGCCCCCCTTCGGGGCAAAGCACGACCGTTACCTTTACCTACGAACTTATCGACCGCGAGCAGAAAGAGTCGAAAGATGACCGAATGGAAGCATGGCAAAAGCTGCGCGGAATCGCGAAAGACATTTTCACTTCGTTGGGCGGCGGTGAGGCGTACCTGCGCGAGGAGCGGGCTAATTTCTATGCGCCCGGCAAAGATCCGCTGGATTACAAGCCGTGAGCCGAATCTTTTGGGATACGATGCTGTTCATCTACTGGCTTGAGGATCATCCTCGATACGGGTCGCGTGTGCAGGAAATTTTGCTGAACATGATGGAGCGCGGAGATCAGCATTGCACAAGTACGCTTGCTGTGGGAGAAACTCTTGTCGGATTTCATAAGCGCGGCGCGCTGGAAATTGCCGGCAAAGTGCGCGATCTTTTTCGGCATGGGTCCATCGAGGTGATTCCGTATTCGTTGGAAGCGGTTGATTTGTATGCCGACATTCGAGCGCGGTACGGAGTTTCGTCAGCTGATGCCATTCATCTTGCCTGCGCTGCGTCGGCTGGAACGGATCTGTTCTTGACGAACGACAAAAACCTGGTCGGGAAAATTGTTCCGGGGATTCAGTTCATCGCGGGACTGGATTCCAATATCATTTAATTCCAATCAAAAATTTAGGTCCAATTAAAAGTCAGCCAGTTTCGGGACACTAAAAAATGGAATGCGTGTCGGTGCGGCATCTCCCAAGCCGTGCAGGCTACCTAAGTAGACCAAATGTTGTTTATTAAAATGTTGATTGATGTCGTCCATGGCTTTGCTAACTGCCTCGCGTTTGGGATCATCAAAAAAATCCATACTGCGCTGTGTGTCGTGGATTAGATCGAAAAGCCACACGCCTACGTGCATGGGAGTGTTGGAGGGGCAACTCTTCCACAGCTCGCGAAAGTGCTCCTGCAGCGTGATGGTGTCATGGCAGGCATGAATGTTTCGGTGGGCGTTCCATCCAGAAGGTTCATTGCTGTTCTTTATTTCCCGGCCCCAGTGCGTAAATACGACAGTGACACCAATTCCTCGTGCCCACAAATTTTCTCGTCGCATCTTTGCCGCAGCATTACTGAGCAGCTTCAGCCCTACAAGATAGGCTTTTTCCCTGGTCCGGTATTTCGGGGCAAGTACATGCTGTTTGCCAATACTCTTCGGTAAAGGCTTCTGCTTATCTTTCGGGTCTTCCCAGTTGTCCCCTCGCAGCGAGTGCCACATGGTTTCGCCCAGCACGCTGCCCCAGATCTCGCGCATCTGCTGTGGAGAGAGTTTGCAGAGTTGCTCTACCGTCGTAATACCGTGTTTGTGCAACCGGCGCTCCATGGCATCGCTGATACCCACAATGTCTTTCAACTTCATGCAGTGCAGTGCATTTGGCAAATCTTTTTTCAGCAGAATAGTCATGCCATCCGGCTTGCAAAGATCTGCTGCAGTTTTGGCGAGATAAGAATTCGGTGCAAGCCCGATCGAACAGCGCAAGGCCACGCCCAGATTCCGCAGAGATTGCTTGATGCGATAGGCCAGTGTCGTTGCATTAGGCAAAAATTGCTCGCGTCCCATGAGCTGGCAGGCCATTTCGTCTACAGACCAAACTTTGTAGACGGGCAGATGTTCTTCCATGGCCTTAATGATTTTTTGCTGGTACTCCACATACAACTTTGGTCTGGCCTCGACAATGTTTATATGCGGGCATCGCAGTTTGGCATCTTTTACCGACGTTCCGGTTTTCACGCCGTAGGCTTTGGCCTCGTAACTTGCTGCCAGACAGCAGGTGGAATCGGTGTCGACTGCCACTACGCCTACCGGTCGGCCGCGCAGTTCGGGACGATCCTGTTGCTCGACCGCAGCGAAATAAGAATTGAGATCGAGAAAAAGCCAGCCTACGCGGGGATACTGACCTTCCGCATAGGCTGGCAAGGGGGCGCCCATAGTGGGTAAAGCCTACCTCATAAGCGAACAAAAAGCGAACAAAATAATTGTAAGATGGGGGAATTTTTGCGCAAAAGAGTTCTCACACGACCCCTAAGGCCACCATTAAGAAAATAAACACGTTTGCTCTTGTGTCTTTAGGTATCTTGCGATTTATCCTTGACAAAATTAATTAAATTAATTTATTAATTAATTAAATCAATAAAAGCAATGAGCGAAAACAATAAAACTTCAAGAGAATGGCAGGAACTGACGCAGCTTACCGGCGGTCAGAGGATTATGGTGGAGCGAATTCGCCTGGCGGAAAAAGACATTGTGATCGAAGGGAGTTTTGAGCTTCCCCAACTGGCTCGCCTGTCTTCCGAGGACCAGGTTTTCATTACGGCATTCGTTCGATCCCACGGTTCAATCAAGGAGATGGAGCGGATTTTTGGCGTTAGCTATCCGACGATTAAGTCGCGGCTCACGCGCATTGCCGACAGTCTGGAGTTTGTGCAGAACGATCCCACGCCCTCGAAAAATGAAATTTTGGAGCGGCTGCAACGCGGAGAAATTACCGCGGAACATGCGATCCGCGAGATGGAGGCGTTGAAATGATTCCCTTTGTGGCGATGGTGAGTTTGCGAGGGCGGCAGAGCCGGACGTTCCGGTTGTGGATTCCACTGTTTCTGGTGTGGGTATTGCTGATGCCGCTGGCAGTGGTGTTATCGCCGGTGATTTTTATTGTTTGCCTGGCGTGCCAGGTGAATCCGTTTCGCGGGTTTGCCGCAGTCTGGCAGCTCTTAAGCGCGCTGAGCCATACCGAATGCGCAGTCGAGCACGGCGGCGCTGGCGTTTCGTTCTACATACTTTAAGGAGTGCAATCATGAGTGAAAATCGCCGTCAGATATTGCAGATGTTGTCGGAAGGGAAGATTAACGCCGATGAGGCCGAGCGGTTGATTGCGGCCATTGAAGAGCCGGCTGCGGCGAAGCGCGCGAATGGCGCTGAGCCGGAAGATAAGCCTCGGCCGAAATATCTTCGCGTGCAGGTCGATTCGGAAGACGACGGCGGGCACGAGGGGCCGACGAAAGTAAACGTTCGCGTGCCCATGCAGTTGCTGCGCGCGGGAGTGAAACTGGCCGGGCTGATTCCAGCGCAAGCTCTGCATCGGGCAAATGACGCTATGCGCAAAGAGGGAATCGCCATCGACCTAACGCAAGTCAAGCCGGAAAATTTAGAGGAGTTAATCGACCACCTCAGCGACTTGAGCGTGGATGTGGATCAGAAGGATCATGAAAGCAAGGTGAAGGTGAAAGTGTTTTGTGAATGATCTGTGAAAGACGGGCTTGGCACTCCCACACAGCGCTCTCAATAATTTGTGGAACCTAGTTGCTAGAATGCCCATCTATAGGATTCGAGGAGAACGACACAACTATGAGCGAGATGACTTCCACAATCGCCGCTGAGAAAAGCCAAACGGGAAAAGCTTATCCGGCAAAGGCTTATGCAGCGCAGAGTGCGGCTTCCGGGATGGCGGCGGCATCGATTCGGCGGCGCGCGCCGGGAGCACAGGATGTGCAGATTGAGATTTTGTATTGCGGAGTTTGCCATTCCGATCTGCATCAGGTGCGCAACGAGTGGGAAAACATGCTGCCGACGATTTATCCCTGCGTGCCGGGACATGAAATTGTGGGCCGCGTGGTGAAAATTGGAAGCGCGGTCAAGAAATTTAAAGAGGGCGATTTGGCGGCCGTCGGTTGCATGGTCGATTCCGACCGCACCTGCCCAAACTGCCGGGCTGGCAACGAGCAATTCTGCGATGCGATGGCAACCTTTACTTACAACTCCGAAGATAAGCACCTGGGCGGCGCGACTCTCGGCGGATATTCGGACAGCATCGTGGTGGATGAAGCCTTCGTCCTGCGCGTGCCCAAGAATCTGGACCCGGCAGCAACGGCTCCGCTGCTGTGCGCGGGGATTACGACGTATTCACCGCTGCGCCATTGGAAGGTGGGCAAAGGGCAAAAAGTGGGGATTGTTGGACTCGGCGGCCTCGGGCATATGGGCGTGAAATTTGCTAACGCATTTGGGGCGCATGTGGTGCTGTTTACAACTTCGGCGAACAAGAAAGAAGATGCGTTACGGCTGGGCGCACACGAAGTAGTGGTCTCGAAGAACGAAGCGGAGATGGTGAAACATGCGGGAAGCTTCGACTTTATTCTCGACACAGTTTCGGCCGAGCATAATATGAACGCCTATCTGGATCTCATCAAACTCGACGGCACGCTCACGCTGGTAGGAGCGCCCCCGGCTCCATTATCGGTTGCGGTGGGGAGTTTGCTGTTCCGGCGGCGATCGTTGGCCGGTTCTATTATTGGCGGAATCCGGGAGACGCAGGAGATGTTGGATTTCTGCGCCGAACATAATATTACGTCTGATATCGAGTTGATCCGCATTCAGCAGATCAACGAAGCTTTCGAACGTTTGGCAAAAAGTGACGTGAAATACCGCTTTGTGATCGACATGGCGTCGTTGAAATAGGGCCTCCGATCAGGCCGTTCGAGCGCGGCGAACTCTACAATTCGCCGCGCTCTTTCGTATAGCCTGATTATCTTGCATCTCGCGCTAGTTTGCCGCATCTCAACTACGACGCCATCTGTAAAATGGGAATGGCGTTGACCGGCGATGAACTCATCCGTCCAACACGTTGCAGTCATGCAGTGTCAGGAGTGTTGCCGGTGAAAGCGCAGTGTCTCCCGTTTGCTCAAATCCCGCATACCACGCGCCTTTTCACTGATCTTCTAGCATATTCTCCCAGCGTTCGACCGTTCTATCCGCACTCCCCGCACTTCCGCGAATCGATGAAGGCGGAGGCTGCCGTTATTGACTATGATCCTGCGCGCCGCGAGCGGGTCAGTGCGATTCTTGAACGCCAGAACAAATCTTTTGGAGCTTCCGAGCAGACTCTTTCCAACCTGAATCGTTTTCGTCGCGGCGCAACTGCAATCGTAACCGGTCAACAAGTCGGCTTGTTCGGCGGCCCCATGTTTTCCATTTACAAAGCGCTGAGCGCTGTGAAGTTGGCGGAAGAGGCGTTATCGGCAGGCATCGATGCTGTTCCAATTTTCTGGCTGGCTACGTACGATCACGATCTCGCCGAGGTGAATCACGTTTCACTGCCCGGACCTGACGGCCTGCTCTGCACGCTGTCAACCTCCAGTCACAGCATTCCGGGCGCTCCCGTAAGCGAAGTAAAGCTGGGCGATGAGATTCTGCCGGTGGTCGAGGAAGCGGCATCGCTGTTGGGGGATTCCGAAGCGACCCAGATTCTTCGACAATCGTATCGTCCCGGAGAAACATTGGGCACGGCTTTCGCGCGCTTCTTCGCGCGCCTGTTCGCAGCATGGGGCGTGATTATTCTTGACGCCTCCGATCCCGAGTTGCATCGCGTTGCCGCACCCATCTATCGCGCAGCGGTGGAGCAGGCTTCCGAAATCGCTGAGGCAGTGCTTGCCCGCGGACGCGATCTCGAAGCTGCCGGCTATCATCAGCAGGTAAAAGTAACTTCCTCGTCGGTTCTATTGTTCACGTTGCAGAACGGCGCGCGTACGCCGATTCATCGTCAGGTCAGCGAGGGCTCTTCAGAATTTGTAATCGCGGGCGAAACGGCAAGCGAGAAGTTATCGGAAGCCGAGCTGCTCGATCGCATTGCACCCACACCGGAGAAATTCAGCCCGAATGTGCTGTTGCGTCCGGTGGTGCAAGACTACCTTCTGCCCACGCTCGCCTATGCCGGAGGCGCCGCCGAAGCGGCTTATTTCGCGCAAGCCGGCGCCGTCTACGAAAAAATTCTCGGGCGCGTAACGCCGATTGTTCCCCGCTTCTCCGCAACTCTGGTCGATCCCAAAGTACAGCGCTGGCTGCGGCAGTATGAGGTTACGGTTCTCGATGCGATGCAGGGCGCTGAATCTTTTCGCCGAAAATTGGCAGCACGTAGTCTTCCAACTGGTTTGCAATCTGCCTTCGAGCGCGCCAACAAATCCGTGGAGGATTCTTTTTCCGGCCTGCATGAAGCGTTGGCAAAGCTCGATCCCACGCTTGTCGACGCGAGCCAGACCGGCGCGTCAAAAATCCGCTATCAACTCGATCGCCTGAAAGAGCGCGCCATGGCCGCGGAGCTGCGGCGCAGTGAAGTGGTCGGCCATCATGCGGCCAAGCTGAGTCAGGCACTCTATCCCGAAGATGCGCTCCAGGAGCGCGGCATTGCGGGCGTGTATTATGTTGCTCGCCACGGCACCGATTTGCTGAAGGTCGTTTACGACGCGATACGAACCGATTGCCTTGACCATCAGGTTCTGGAATTATAGTCCGCCATTCCTGGAAAAGATGCCCACGCCTTCTGATGCGCGTGACCCCCAGTCAAAAAGAATGTAATATCCCAATGATTGGCCCGGTTCACCGGGCATGCATGGGCGTGCTATGGCTTTTCCATCTACCTCCAGGTTAGTTGCATTGTTTGGAAGCTCCAAACTCGCTTCGATTTCTTTCTACAACTTAATCCATGCCGCTTACGGCCTCGCGGCAATATTTTTACTCTTCGACAGCCACGCCGGCCGCCGCAACGACGTTTACAACATCCTGTGGGCGGTCGTCTTCGGCTTTGCCACACTCAATATCCTCAGCCTTGCGGCGCGGCGCTTTGAGCCAAACCGGCGCGGCCTCACCTTCGGAGAATTGATGGCGGTAATGATCGTTCTGATTTCAGTTTTCCTGCTGGGATGGGAACTGCTGACCGTTTTCCGAATCTTCCCCATCAAATTGCAACGCTAATGCCGCTTCCGCCGGCTTTTGCGGTATGATTCGCAAAATGGCGAAGAATTCTCCGAGCTTCGAAGTGATCTGCCCTTGCTGCAACGCGGTGTTGAAAATTGATGTAGATACCCAAAGTGTCATCGCCCACACCGCCGCTGTGAAGCCGCGCATGTTTAACGATATGGAAGACGCGGCCCGCGCCATGAAGGAGCAGGATTCGCGCCGGGAATCGATTTTCCGCCAATCTGTCGAAGCGCAAAAGCACGCCTCTGAAGTGCTGGATAAAAAATTTCAGGAGGCGCTGAAAAAAGCCAAAGAATCGCCCGATACGGGCAAACCGATTCGCGACTTCGATCTGGACTAGCTTCTGCCGAATTTCATGCCGACTCGCCCATTGCTTCTCGGCCATCGCGGCGTACGCGGCGAGAAATCCACACCTGAGAACACGCTGGCAGCCTTCGATTTTGCTCTTGCCCAGGGCTGCGATGGCTTTGAATTCGATGTAAGGCTGGCCGGCGATGGGCAGGCGGTAGTTGGTCACGATGCAAAAATTCGTGGCACTGAAGTTGCTGATACTTCATCGCAAGCCCTGGCGCTGCCGCTGCTGCGCGATGTTCTCCAGCGTTACGCGCAGGCCGCTTTTCTCGACATCGAACTCAAAGTTCCTGGATTGGAAGCGCTCACCATCGATTTACTGAAGGCGTATACGACCGATCGCGGGTATGTTATTTCTTCGTTCTTGCCGGAAGTGCTCAACGCGATTCACCGCAAGGATGCCGCGATCCCGCTCGGCCTGATTTGCGAAACTCGAACTCAATTTGATGCATGGGTCAGCTTGCCCGTCCAGTACGTGATTCCTCACCGAAAGCTGATTCGCCGGAGTGTGATTACCGATCTAGCGAATAGCGGCCGCAAGGTACTGGTTTGGACGGTGAACTCGAAGCGGGAGATGAAGCAACTTGCCGATTGGGGCGTGGATGGCCTTATTTCCGACGATCCAGCTGAACTCGTTCGCACGCTACAACCTGAATTTTGATTTTTTCAATTTTTCTTGCGCGGTAAACCTTGTTTCATACTGGATTATCTAATCTGCTGCCGCTTCGAGCGTTGCCTCGGTTTGTTTCACTGGACGCAGAAAAGCCGAGCGTTCCATTTCGAAGCCTTCCAGATTTGCGCCCATAGTCTGATCATTCCAGCCCATGACTGCGCCGATACGTAAAGCCGCCTCACGGCTGCACGATTCCGACCAGCAAGCGCCTAAGGCAACCGGAACCCGGCGCAAGAGTACGTCGCCGAGCGTTACCGCAAATTCTCTGCGATACGCTTCCACCACTTCTGCAATTACGTGCGAGGTGTGCGGGCAGATCGGCGCACGCAACTCCGGGCTCACTAGCGCCATCCGCGCGATGTCGGCGGCGCGCTTGCCATGCCATTCGATCATGCCGCGTGCCGATTCTTCGCTCACGGACCCAATGCGCGCAATCTCCAGTACGGCGTCGTCTAGGAGGGGGTCGATCGCTCTCGCGGTACCCATAACCATTTCATTCGGTTCTTTTGCGGTCAGTCCGATTTTCCGCGCACACTCTCGAGCCAGCGATGCAGCGGTTGTTAACTTTCCGCCAATCACTGAAATCATGCGGGCTGCACCATCATCCGCGTGGTCGTGCAAGATATGCCGCCGCGTTACAGCCGAAGGTTTATTGCCCGGTGAATAAGGTAAAGGACGAACTCCGGCAAAGGCGTGCTTCACACTCAGCGCCGAGATCTTCGCCTTGGGAAACAGCGCAGCGGCCGAGCGAATGAGATAGTCGATCTCTTCCACCGAGGGAACGGTTTTTGCAGGATCGTTGCTGTCGGCGATTTCCGTGGTTCCCAGCAGAATTTGATCGTTCCAGGGCAGAATAAAAATCGGGCGGCCATCCACTGCTTCGGTGTAAACCGCCGTGCTCGGCGAGCCGGGAAACCTTGGCAGAACGATGTGCGAGCCGCGCACGCCGCCGAGCATGGGTTTCGCCATGCGGACCGATGAGCGCTGACAAACTCGATCCGCCCAAGGTCCGCTGCAATTGATGACCCAGCTTGCGTCGACGCGTTCATCCCGGCCCGTAATCTGATCGCGCAGTAACACGCCGTGGACCCGGCCATGCGCAACATTTACCGCGAGCGCTTCCGTGTGATTGCGGACAACCGCTCCAGCGTCCACCGCTTCCAGAAGCCATTCCGCCACTAATCGTTCGGGAAATTCGCATTGTGCATCTTCGTAGTTGAAGAATGACCAGCGATGTCCCGCGTCCAGCGCCCGCTCCAGCCGCTTCAACTCCATTTCGGTGACATCTGTGTTCGCCGGTTTTCCCGCCATGCGCTGGTAGAGCCATAATCCGGCGCGTAGCTTCATTGCGCTGCGCTGGCTGCTCTCGTTCAAGAGCAGTAAAAAGTGCATGGGATGAACCAGATGAGATTTCTCGCGTAACAATCTTTCGCGCTCGCGCAGCGACTCGCGAACCAGCCCGATCTCGCCATGCTCCAAATAGCGCAGTCCGCCATGAATGATGCGCGTAGAGCGGCTGGTGACCCCGGAGGAGAAATCATTTTGCTCAATGAGCAGCGTGTGCTTGCCCATGCGGGCACACTGCCGCGCCACGGCCACGCCATTGATGCCGCCGCCGATGACCACCACATGGAAGCGTTGGCCGTCGAGGCTAGACCGAGGATTTGCCGCTAATACCATGTAATTTCAACAAAATACAACAAACTTACGGACAAGGATGCGAAATATGGACTCTGCCCTATGAATTGTGCATCGACTCATTCGCAGCGAGTAGGTAACGTAGGTGCTGCAAAATGTGTGCCCGGAAAGCGAAGTTACTTCGGTCGGAAGTTCAAAATATACGGTAGGGAAAGATGGCGGCCTGATATTTCCTAGGCCGCCATCTCAAGTTACTAAGCTGCTTTGCGTTCGCCTTTACTACTTCCGTTCGCGGCTTTGGAAAACAAACCAATCATCTCCCGGTTGAAAGCCGGAATATCGTCGGGCTTGCGACTCGTAACCACTCCGTTACTCAAAACCACTTCTTCGTCGACCCACGTGCCTCCCGCATTTCGAATGTCCGTTTTCAACGATGGCCACGAGGTAATGGTGCGCCCCTGTACTGCGCCCGCTTCCACCAGCATCCAAGGTCCGTGGCAGATGGCGGCCACTGGTTTGGCATGTTCGAAAAAGTGCTTCACGAATCGTACCGCGTCCGCATCCATCCTCAGATGATCGGGATTCATGACCCCGCCTGGCAAAAGGAGGGCGTCGAACTGGCTGGGATCGGCGGACTTCAGCGGGACGTCGACCTTCACTTCTTCGCCCCAGTCTTTGGTGTTCCAGCCTTTGATTTTTTTCTCGGCGGGAGACACCACCTGTGTTCGCGCTCCCGCATCTTCCAATGCTTTTCTAGGTTTTAATAGTTCCACCTGCTCGAATCCGTCGGTGGCCAGAATGGCTATGGTCTTTCCTTTGAGAGTGGTTGCCATAAATTTTTTCTCCTTAAGAAAGTGATCCTTATTCAGTTTTGGATGCCGTGATTTCAGTCCCGGTTGATCACAATTACGAATCGATACACTTGCATTGCTCATGGCGCGGTGGCTCATTTAAAGTGGTTGGCAATGCCTACAACCGGAGAACGTTTCGAAAGAGCAGTCGCGATTATGGAGCGCTTGCGGGCTCCGGGCGGCTGCCCCTGGGACCGCGAACAGACTTTCGATTCCATTAAGCCTTACACGCTGGAAGAAACTTACGAAGTGCTGGAAGCGATTGACAACCGCGATTGGAAGGAACTTCCCGGCGAGCTTGGCGATCTGTTGCTGCAAGTGCTTTTCTATGCGGAGATGGCGAAAGAGCAGGGAACTTTCTCTATCGATGATGTACTTGAGCGGCTTTCCACGAAGCTGGTCGACCGGCATCCACATGTGTTCGGAGACAAGAAGGCAGATACTTCGGATGACGTGAAGCGCAACTGGGAAGCTTTGAAGACCGAGGAACGAAAAAAACGATTCGGTGAAAATTCGAGCGAGGGAAGTGAAGGGAAGACTGGCTATACGTCGATCCTTGCCGGAGTATCTTCCTCCATGCCGTCGTTAATGGAGGCGCATAAGCTCAGCTCTCGCGCGGCGCAAACCGGATTTGATTGGCCCGATATGCAGGGCTTATTCGAAAAGCTTTCCGAAGAAACCGCCGAACTGCGCGAAGAGTTGAAAGAATTCCCCGCGCCCGGACCGCGACCTGCGGGCCGAGGCGTAGCTGGTTCGGGGCGGCAGAGTGTCCCCGACGAGTTACGGATACGTTTGGAAGAAGAAGTTGGCGATCTTTTTTTTGTGCTGGTAAACATTGCGCGATATCTCTCTGTCGATCCCGAATCCGCGCTGCGCAAGACCAATCGCAAATTCCGCCGCCGCTTTGAATGGATGGAACAACGACTGCACGAGAATAGTAAAAATCCTGAGAATGCGTCGATGGTTGAGCTGGAAAACCTTTGGCAACAGGCTAAACAGCAGGAGAAACAAGTTTGAGCGCCGATTCCATCGTGATTCGCCGCTGCCAGGGGCTCGATGAGCTCAAAGAGTGCGTTGCATTGCAAAAAGAAGTTTGGAATTTTTCCGATGCCGAACTGGTTCCACTGCGCATGTTTGTCGTCGCCGAAAAAGTTGGTGGACAAGTCATGGGTGCGTTTAGCGGTACTGAAATGGTCGGCTTCGCGCTCTCTGTGCCCGGCACGCGATCGGGCCACATCTATCTTCACTCGCATATGCTCGCCGTCCGCAAGGATCATCGCGACGCAGGGCTGGGGCGGCGGCTTAAGCTATTACAGCGCGAAGATGCGCTGGCTCGAGGCATTGAACTCATTGAATGGACCTTTGATCCTTTAGAGATCAAGAATGCATACTTGAATATCGAAAAGCTGGGAGCGATTTCACGCCGGTACAATATCAATCAGTACGGGATCACTTCTTCGCCCCTACAGGGAGGCCTTCCCAGCGACCGGCTCATTGCGGAGTGGTGGTTGAAATCTAAGCGAGTGGAAGCGCTATTAGCGACGGGTAAGAATCTCCCGTTTGCTCCACAGTTGGCGATAGAGGTTTCCGGGAGAATCTACGAATGGAAGGCTGCGGCGGAAACCAGGGGGCTTGCCGCGCAAGTGCAACGACGCAACCGCGAACAGTTTCTCCAGGCATTCGACGACGGACGCGCCGTGTTAGGGTACGAGCGCGATGCCGAGGGCAACGGCAAGTTCGTGCTGGGCAAGTGGAATGAGAGTTGGTCATACGCGTCGCAGGCCTAGGCTCCAAAAATCAACGATGAAGATCGAAGCCATCACAATCCGCGAAATTCACATGCCGCTCGTCCATTTTTTCGAGACGAGCTTTGCACGTACCTACAGCCGCCGCATTTTGTTGCTCACCGCTCATTGTGAAGGAGTCGATGGATGGAGCGAGTGCGTGTGCGGCGAGGATCCTTTTTACAGCAGTGAATGGATCGAGAGCAGTTGGCTTACGATCCAGCACTATCTTGCTCCTGCGGTTCTTGGGCAAAATCTCGGCGCTGCCCGTGATTGCGTGGCGTTATTTGCCAAGGTCCGTGGACACCGCATGGCTAAGGCCGTGGTTGAAAATGCTTTATGGGATGCGGAGGCGAAGCAGAAAAATATTTCTTTATGGAAGCTGCTGGGCGGGACGCGAACTGAGATTGCGTGCGGCGTTTCCATCGGCATTCAGGATTCGATTGAACAGTTGCTGGAGAAGATCGAGACCGAACTGGCCGCGGGCTATCGCCGCATTAAAGTCAAGGTAAAGCCAGGCTGGGACGTGAACGTGTTGGAGAAGATCCGCTCGTGCTGGGCCGACATTACGTTGAGCTGCGACGCGAACTCAGCCTATACGCTGGATCAGATGGAACATCTGCGGAGCTTCGATCAGTTCAACCTGTTGATGATCGAGCAACCGCTTTGGGACGACGATATTTTTTATCATGCGCGCCTGCAAAAGGAATTGCGCACCGCGATTTGCCTCGATGAATCGATCGTCAACGCGCGCGCCGCTGCGATTGCACTGGAGAACGGTGCGTGCCGCATTATCAATATCAAAGTTGGACGAGTGGGTGGATTCAGCGAAGCTAAGAAAATTCATGATATCTGCCACGGCCAGAAGATTCCGGTCTGGTGCGGCGGGATGTTGGAATCAGGAGTCGGCCGCGCTCACAATATCGCTTTATCGACTCTGGAAAATTTCAGCCTGCCGGGAGATGTCTCGGCTTCGAAACGTTACTGGAAGGAAGATATTATTGAACCCGAGGTCGAGGTTTCGCCGCGGGGTATGATCACCGTCAGGGATCAGCCCGGGACGGGCTATCGAATCAAAGAAGATTTCATTGAAAGATTAACGGTACGGAAAGAAACGATTCACCCTAGTAGATAGGCCTATTTCTTATCGATTCATTAGTGCGAACTATTCTCTGCTTTTGCGGTGCCTGCCGGATGGTTTTGCGCCAGCTTCACTTCTTCCGTTTTCAACATTTCTATGCCCTGAGCAAATGTGATGCTCGAAGGCACACGGCGAAAGTCGGTAAATACTTCATCCGAGTTGATGGAGAGTTTTTTAAAAAGAAGAATCTTGCCGGTGAAGTTCAGCGACATGCGTGACACTTCCCACGAATTGTTTCCCGCGTCACATTGCTGTACTAGAAAGTGGCCGCCTTTATCGAGATGTCCCAGAATTCCCCAACCGAAGCTGACTTCTTTAAATAGCGTTCCGTCGATTTTTGCGATTCGGTGTTCCGCCGGATCGATGACTACAACTCCTTCCATGCCCACCAACACGTCTTCTACATGAGAAGGCGGCTGGTAGGAAGGATTCGGGCGAAAATTTAAACGAACAAGCTTTACTCCGGGTTGACCAAATTCGGTCGAGCCTTCCTCTTCGCCACCATATTCATAAAGAAAGGCTTCGGGCAGGGCTTTCACAATGCGGAGCGTGTGCTCGGCATTTTCCTGCTCCTGCGCATGTTTATGTTTGAGTTGTTCGGGGTTGTTGGCTATGCCCGCGAGCCGGCCTTCTTCGCCTTGCCGCTCTTCTGGAGAAAGTGGCTTGTCGTTGTAGGCAATGGTCATGCCCGCCATGGCTTCTCGCGTTTCCACATACAGGCGCGTCTGCGAGCCCTGTGAGGTCTGCTTGCGCGAGCGGAACATATGTTTGGTGGAATCGTTATTGGCCGCAACCTCATTGGCCACAGCGGATTTGACTAATGCCAAACAGGAAGCCGAGTTTTGTGTTGAACACGATAGGTTTTCGGCGGCGAGAGGAACAGCCTTTATTCCGGCAAGCAAGAAAACTAACCATACCGCGACAGCGGTTCGCAGAGCATTTTTCGCTGCATCTGGCATCCGGCCACCTGCTTCAAAATCATTGTAAATGTAGCAATTTTGGTGCTGTCAAATCTCTACAGGAAAACGAGTAATTTTAGGGATGGAGAACAGCTTGCCGTACAGTCCGCGCCTTGCGTATAGTCGAAGCAGCACCAAATCTCCGGTCATGCGCGCAACAGTCGTCTCCTTACCCAGGCGCAGTGATTTGCGGAGCGGTCCCAGCACTGATTTCTTCTGCACAGGAGCATCTAATGAGCGCACCAGCAAGTGGTTTGGCGCAAATCGGCAAGTCGGTAGTGGTGAAAGGCGAGCTTTCTGGCAGCGAAGACCTGTATGTGGATGGTCAGGTGGAGGGCAGCATCGCATTGAAAGGCAATAGCTTAACTGTTGGCCCGAACGGCCAGGTTAAGGCAAGCGTTGACGCGAAGGGTGTCGTGGTTCAGGGAAAGCTGGACGGCAACATTCAGGTCAGCGATCGCGTGGAATTGCGCAAGTCAGCGGTTGTGACCGGCGACATTTCAGCCCAGCGGATTTCGATTGAAGAAGGCGCATTTTTGAAAGGTAAAGTAGATATTCAACGCACCGACGCCAAGTAGTGCGGGCGCGCATCGCGTCGATTAAAATGGTGGTAGTAAGGAAGTTTAGTGTCGTCTGTCTCCCAGAATTTCATGAAATTTTTTCGCGGTTCATCCGGACCGGAGACTATCCCGGCGCAAGGCTCGCAAAAACTTACACGCCGCTCCAGCGGTCTAGCCGAATTATCGCGCTCCTGGGAAACTGCGGAAAGCCTGTGCATTCTGGATCTGGGCTCGACTTCGGCAACGAATATCCGCCGCTTCACCGAAAACGGCCACAGAATCTACAGTGAGGACCTGCTCACCGCTTCCACCGAACCTGAACTACTTACAAAAAGCGAGGACGGGGCGACCGTACTCGATAGCCGCAAATTCCTTGCCGATAACCTGGTTTATCCCGCGGCACACTTCGATGTGGTTTTGTGCTGGAACCTTCCGGATTATCTGGATGAAAGCCTTGTCAAGCCGGTGGTGGGGCGATTGTGGTCAGTGCTGAAGCCCGGTGGGATGCTGCTAGCGTTCTTTCATACGCGCGATGCCGGCCCGGACTCGCCTTGCCATCGCTTTCACATCGTCGGCCCTGACTTGCTTGAAATGCAGAAGATTGTGTTGCGCCGCGAAGCCCGCCGCGGACCTACAGGAGCGGTGCATACGGCTATCTCCGATGGTTTTCAGTTGCAGCGCGTGTTCAACAACCGGCACATTGAAAATCTGTTTCGAGATTTCGCTTCCATCAAATTCTTTCTTGCCCGCGATAATGTGCGCGAAGTTCTGGTTGTGCGTTAGCGTGTTCCTGGTTGGTTCCCCGGTGCGGACTTCTTCCAGAGAATTATTCCCATCCGATAAAGAAAGTGGCGTGAGATTTCGATTTGCGGTCGCGCGTCTGCAGGAAATTCTTCCGTGATTAGCTTTTGAATTTCTGCGGGCACATACGCGCGGCGCACCGAGGTCAAGCCATCGAGCCACGCTACACGATGCCGCATGAGCGGATAACTGGCGCATACCAATGCTAGGTGCAGCGGATCGCGTACCAAATCGTTGATTAAGACTGCACAACAGCTTACTCGCAGACCTTCTCGCATAAATTGTTTCAACTGCTGCGGATTCAGATGATGCGCGAAAAGATTGCAGCTCACCAGATCGAATGCTCCGTCAATAAATGGAAGAGCCAGCCCATTAGCCACAATGGCCTGGTTGCTTTTGCTCGAGTTTGCGGCGGTTCCGTTGGTTCTGGGAAGATGCGAGCGTGCCAGGTCGAGAAGGGTCACATCCAGCGAGATTTGGCGAGGGGCCAGATTTTGGCGGACGATCTCCGGTAATTCTCCTGGTCCGGCGCCCACTTCAAGTAGCGAGATATGCTTGAGGCCGGTTTTCCCGGCCACGCGTTCGACCATCCACTGCGTGGTTGCTATACCCCCGAAGCGGCGATTGACGCTTGCGATGACTCTTAGCGCAGATAGAACATCTTCGGGCGAGCAGGCGTCAGAATCGAGAATCTCGGGTGCGTCGGTTCTCTGCATGGAAAGTTTTAGGCCGGTTCGAACGTGCCCGATGAATTCGCCATTCTAGACTTCGGCTAATTCTTCTTCGAGCAATTGCTTGTTATACAGGTCGCTGTAGTAGCCGTTCAAGGCGAGGAGTTCGTCGTGCGTGCCGAGTTCTACGATGCGGCCACCGTGCAACACGGCGATGCGGTCGGCATTGCGAACCGTTGAGACGCGATGGGAGATGAAAATTGTGGTGCGGCCCTGCATAACCTCCCGCAGATGATTGAGAATTTTATCTTCGGTGTGAGTGTCCACGCTTGAAAGCGCATCGTCAAGAATCAGAATGCGCGGGTTACGGATGAGAGCGCGAGCAATGGCCGTGCGCTGCTTCTGTCCGCCGGAGAGCGTGATGCCGCGCTCGCCGACCATGGTTTCGTAGCGCTCGGGGAATTCTTCGATATCGGCGGCGATGTTTGCGGCATCGGCTGCATGATGAATCTCTTCGTTGGTGGAAGAGTCCACGCCCAGCGCGATGTTTTCACGAATGCGGTCGCTGAAAAGAAATGTTTCCTGCGGTACAAAGCCGATGTTTTTGCGCAGGGACGCGAGAGAGAATTCTCGAATCGGGCGGCCATCGATCAGAACCGTGCCGGGTTCCGCGTCGTAAATGCGCGGGATGAGATCGACCAGCGTGCTCTTGCCGGAACCTGTAGGACCGACGATCGCCATACTGGTACCGACGGGAATGCGCAGGTTTAAATCGTGCAGGACTCGTTTGCCTTCGTACGAAAAATTCAAGCCCCGAAATTCGATTTCGCCTTGCACGCGGCGGTCCTGAGCGGCTATTTCATCTTTGATCTCCGGCTTTTGTTGCAGAATTTCGTTTAGCCGCGCCAGCGATGCCGTGCCGCGCTGAAAAATGTTTACAACCCAGCCCAACGCGATAATGGGGAAGGTGAGCTGCATCATGTAGATGTTGAAGGCAGTGAAGGCGCCGATCTGCATGCGCCCGGCGAGAACTTCGCGGCCGCCGATCCACAACACCAGCACCAGAGCCAGGCCGAGCATCAGCTCCAGCGTGGGCCAGAGCATGCCCATCAAGCGCACCAGCTTCAAGCTGCGGGTTACGTATTCCGCGTTCGCGCCTTCGAAGGCGGTGATTTCAGCTTCTTCCTGTACGTAGGCGCGGATCACGCGGACGCCGGAAAAATTTTCCTGCGCGCGGGCTGAGATGTCGGAGAACATCGCCTGAATTTTTTCGAAGCGCTCATGAATACGCCTGCCGAAATATTGAATGGTGATGCTGACGACGGGCAGAGGGAGAAACGCAAACATTGTGAGCTTGGGGCTGTTGCGCAGCATGAACCACAGCGCTGCCGCAGTGAATACCAGCGTATTCGCGGAATACATGATGGCCGGGCCCATCAGCATACGCACGGCATTCAGGTCGTTCGTCACTCTGGCCATAATGTCGCCGGTGCGCATGCGCTGATAGTAGGAATACGAAAGCGTTTCGAGATGGGCAAAAAGGTCGTTGCGCAGATCGAACTCGATGTCGCGCGAAATCCCGATTACGATCCAGCGTGTGAGAAATAAAAAAATCCCTCGAACTACTGCCAAAACTAAAACTTCCAAGGTAAAAATCAGTAGCTTATGCCGCGTGACGCCGCTCTCCAGTCCCTGCGCCGCATTACCAATTACTCTTGGCAGGCCTGCCTGTGCGCCGTTACTGAAGAGGATGCACAGCGCTCCCGCCACAAATCCCCAGCGATAACGCTTGAGGTAGGGCAGCAATGGACGCATGTTCCTGGGGATCATGAGGTTGGTAGATGAATTTTAGCAGGATGAGATTCACGCCGAGCAGGCAAGAAGCGGGGACGAAAAGCGAGGATTATTGCGGCTGATACTGCGTAACTCGCTGGCCGGTAAATCTAATGCCGTTCCGGTTGGTGCGTCGCCCGGGGAACGAATCGAAGAAGGTCTTTGCCGAAGGCGGCCACGCTAACCGCGGCAAGAACGGCTCCCCACACGATCAAGAAAACCCATCCAACATCGAGAATCAAACCCTGAGCCAAATCCATAGCACACTCCTTCCAGCGGCGCGGGTTGAAGGCGGTGGGCTAAATCTGGGTTGATACGGCCCACCGCGTTTCTAAACAATGCTCAAACGAGCATCGCTACCAACGGCTTTCTTACTCTTCAGAAGCCGGAGCTGCCGGTGCATCCTGCATACGCTGTTGCATGCGCGCTTCCCGATTCGCTTCGATCTCTTTCAGCTTGCTCTGTTGCTCGGAAGTGAGCAATTGGTACAGCTCGCTGTGGATGCGCGCTTCCCCTACCTTAAGTTGCACCAGCGTCTGCGATTGCTGCGAGATCACAGCCTGCACCTTGGCCGCGTCGTAGGTGCCTTCCTCGTATTGCTTGAGCTGCTGATCCATCTGGCGAACCTGCTGCATCAGCGGCTTCATGGTGGAGTGTTCCTTTTGCAGCACAGCCTTCATCTGCTCCTTCTGATCGTTCGTGATACCCAGTTCTTTGACGTAGAAGCCAATCATGTGGCCTTCCATGCCAAAACCGCGATCATGCATGGGCGGAGGCGGCGCCGCATCCGCAGTTTGAGATTTCGCTATCGCACTACCCAGCAATACCGCCAACGCCGCAACCAATACTCGAAATTGAATCGATTTCATGAAGTTTCTCTCCCTCGAATAGCCGGGCCAACCATACCAGAAACCCAGCTTTTGTGCGTACATTGATAGAAACACGACTCCCGGAAAAGGAGTAGTAAAGAGTCGGTCAAAGGGGGTAAAGTTTTGTCAATGGCCCAAATCGGCCAGGTTTGACAATTCTTTACCGCTAGGCGCAACCGGTTGGTGCACAATGAAAGCCAGAAACAATATGGAACGAATTCTGGTTATTGACGACGACGTTGAACTTTGCACTCTGGTTGGCGAATACCTGCAAGCAGAAGGCTTTCTGGTAGAGGCCGCGCACGATGGCGAATCCGGCTTGCAGCGCGCCACCGGAGGCGGGTATCTGCTGGTCGTACTTGATGTGATGCTGCCGGGTATCAACGGCTTTGAAGTGCTGCGCAGGATCCGCGCCACGTCGCGTTTGCCCGTGTTGCTGCTCACCGCACGGGGTGAAGACGTGGACCGCATTGTCGGGCTTGAAATTGGAGCCGACGACTATCTGCCGAAACCGTTTAATCCAAGAGAACTGGTTGCCCGCATTCGTGCCGTCCTGCGCCGCACGCGCAGCGACAAGGCAATTCCGGCCGCACCTGATATTGTTCGCGTCGGCGAGATTGAACTTGATCCGGCTACGCGCAGCGTTCGCCGCGATGGCGAACCTGTGGAGTTGACCTCGGTTGAATTCAATCTGCTGGAAGTGTTGCTGCGCGAAGCTGGCCGCGTGGTTCCGCGCGAGCGCCTGGTCAATGCAGTACTGAGCCGAAAATTTTCTCCATTCGATCGCAGCATTGACATGCACGTGAGCAAAGTTCGCAAAAAGCTTGGTGACAGCGACACCGACGCGCACATCAAAACCATTCGAGGCGTGGGATATATTTTTGCCCGGCCGCGCGAGGATGCTGAAGAAAGAGGAGAAAAAACGAGGGAAAAGGTAAAGATCAATTCATGAAGAGCCTGTTCCTCAAAATCTTTCTTTCCTTCTGGGCCGCACTGGCCTTGTTTCTCGTACTGGCGATTCTGGTAATGCTGGCTTTTCGTACGCAGCGTAATTCAACGTGGGACACGCTGCGCACCACCGCCCTCACCGAAGCGACCCTCGCTTACGAGCAGGGCGGTACACAGCCGGCACATGACTATCTGGAAAATCTGCAAAGAACGCACCACGTACGGGCTTACGTGTTCGATGAGCAGGGAAACGAAATATCGGGCCGCTCGAGCCAAGGCTGGGCCGAACACGTAGCCGCAGGCAAGCCGCTTCCGCCGCACCCGGGAATGATTTTTCCACGTCCGCAAATTCTCACGGAATCGAAAGCTTCGAGCGACGGGCGCCATTTTTATACCATCGCCATGGAGTTGCCACCGGGCCCGCGTGTCTTTTTCGGACCGTGGGGAATCCCCATGCCGGGTTTGATCATTTTGGTTATTTCTTCGGGAATAGTTTGCTATTTTCTAGCGTGGTATATGACGAAGCCAGTGGTTCGGTTGCGAGCCGCTACACAACAACTGGCCGCGGGAGACTTGACGGCGCGCGCGGGTTCGCCGAACAGCAAAGGCGGGGACGAGATTGCCGGTCTGGTGCGCGATTTCGATACTATGGCGGGGCGGCTGGAAAATCTGGTCAATGCGCAGTCGCGATTGTTGAATGACATCTCCCATGAGTTGCGTTCTCCGCTGGCACGTTTGAATGTGGCTCTTGGCCTGGCCCGGCAACGCTCCGGGGCCGAGAGCGCAAGCATGTTGGAGCGAATTGAACTGGAAGCCAGCCGCCTGAATGAATTGATCGGACGCCTGCTGACTCTGGCCCGCCTGGAAGATGGCGAGCAGAGCGTGCCGTCGAATCCGATCCTTGTGGATGAAATCGTGCTGAATATTGCGGAGGATGCAGAGTTTGAGGCGCAGGCGCGTCACTGCCACGTCCGCAGTGAGATTCCGTCAGGAAATTGGGCTGTACGGGGAGAAGCGTCTTTGCTGCATAGCGCGATTGAGAATGTCGTGCGCAACGCCATCCGCTACACCCGCGAAGGCAGCACGGTGGAAATTCATTTGGAACGAGTTGATTCGCCAAAACGAGCTGAAGCGGTAATAAGCGTTACTGACTGTGGCTCCGGCGTCCCGGCCGATGCTTTGGAAAAGCTGTTCCAGCCGTTTTACCGGCTGGATGATGATCGGGGGCGGCAGACCGGGGGAGTTGGTCTTGGACTAGCCATCACGGAGCGGGCCGTACGCTTCCACGGCGGTCGAGTTGCCGCTTTTAACCGTGCCGAAGGCGGTCTTTTGGTGGAAATTCACCTGCCTCTCATGCCCGGCAGCGTGGACACACGAGAAACTTTCGAAAGAGCTCCGATTTCAGCGATCAGTGGCTAGCGGCGGGTGGTTAGTTCGTCTTTGATTATTAGATACTTTCGCCGCAAAGCGCGTTCCTAAATAGCGATCACTGATCACTGATCCCTACCTCTCAGGCAACTCCAAGCCCTTTTTCGGGGTTCCAATAGTTTGCTCTTCCCGCGTATTCCTGATACACAAATGGATGGCAATTCCTGCCTTCATAAGAGTGGTTCAGCCCGGTTTCATGGTCCGGGGGATGCAGCAGCACGCTTACAGGAGATAAGTCGAAGAATGCGGACAAGATTTACCTGGATCGTCGGAATTCTGGCTTTGGTTGCGATTGGAGCACTGGTGGCATGCAGCTCCAAGTACTCTTCCACCAACAACGGTTTGATCGTTGCTTCCACCCAGGCCGACCTGGTGATGGAAACCTTCAGCCTCGATCTGGGCAACGGCCACGTTACGCCGATCAACAACGTGAACGGACCGCCTACAATCGGTGTACCGACTACGGTAGTGCTCGATCCGGCAGCTGACTTTGCTTATGTATTGCTAACGCAGAGCGACAATATTGCGGGGAGTTCCACGGGGGTAGCGACGTATTCGATTGCTTCCGACGGCAAGCTCACCACGGTCGGATCGACGATGAATCTGCCTGCGGATTCTGTACCGACTGGGATGGTCATGGATTCCGCCGGGAAATTTCTCTTCGTAACCTCGAACGTGCCCGGACAAGTCGGTACGGTTTCGGTGTTCTCGACCGGCAGCAGCGGCACACTGACGGAAGTGTCTGGCTCGCCATTTCCTTTGCCGCTCGAAGCGGGTGGTCAAAATCCTGTCGCCTCGGCGCTCGCGATAACGCCCACAATTTATCCACCTGCCTATGCTCTTTGCTCGGGCAGCGCACCGCCCACGACCGAGAACCTTTACGTAACGGATTCGATCAATTACATGGTGGTGAACTATTCGGTCGGCTCCAGCGGCGCTCTTAACCTGGTTGCGCCGACACCGTTGACTGTTGCGGTGCCAACAGGCACGGTTCCTTCGGGAGTGACGGTCGATCCTTGCAACCGGTTCGTATACGTCACGAATGGGCAACCCAACAACAGCGTAAGCGGCTATAAGATTTGCAACAACGTTTCGTTGCCCACATGTCCCAATGCCGATTTCAGCCTTCAACCCATTGTCGGGTCGCCCTTTGCCGCGGCGAACAGCCCGGGACCGCTGGTGGAAGATGCTTATGCCAACTATTTGTACGTGGTGGATACGGGCCAAAATGCGATCTCGGCTTATCGAATCAGCACCACTACTGGCGCTCTGACGCCGCTTTCACCTACGCCGGTGCCCACCAATCTGGGCCCCACATCCATTTCGGTTCGCGGCGACGATAGCTGGCTGTTCGTCAGCAACATTACTTCCGCGAACATTTCGGAATACGCCATCACCCCTTCCACGGGAGGGCTGACGCCTCAACCGCCCATTCAGGCGTTTCCCTTGCCATGGGGAGTGGCGGTCAAATAAGTTGCGGTGAAGTGAAGATAGCGCCTGCGATGAGCGGGCTGCGAACTACGTGGGAATTTTTAGAACCAGATAAGCGCCCACCAAAGCAAAAATCAGATCGGGAGACCATGCAGCCAGAGCAGGTGGCAATAGGCTCAGGTCTCCGACAGCTTCGAATAACCTCGACACAACCGTATACACCACTGCGATGCCGACTGCCGTCGCCACTCCCGTGATCGCTCCCTTCTTTGATGCCGAAAGCGAAAACGGCATCGCGAGAATGGCCATGATCAGCGTAATCAGCGGAAACGACAATTTTTTGTGCAACTGCACTCGCAGTCGAACCACGTCAAAGCCGCTCTGTTGCAAGTCGCGAATGTAACGGCGCAACTGCTCATAATTCATTTCGGAATATTGCTTCACTTCCTTCTTGAAGTAGGACGGCGCTTCGTTAAGCTGGGGGAAAGTGGAAACTTCGAAAGTCCGGTAATCGGCGATAGCCGGACCCTGCAACGAGCGTTGCCAGCCTTGCTCGAAGATCCAGCGGTTCAATCCTTCTTCTTCCCAATGGGCGCGTTCGGCGTGAATGCGCTGCGCAATCGTAAAGGCCGCCGGATCGATTTGATAGATGGTAACGTTGGCGAACTGGTCGCGGTCAGGATCGAAAAATTGGTAGTAGTAAATGTCATTGTGCTGGCCGAAAATCCATTTCCGGTCGGGGCGCAGGTAAGTTTGGGCGGGTTTGCCTTTGATCTGATTGTGCAGCGCTTCCTGCCGCTGATTAGTGCGAGGCAAATAAAATTGATCGGCGAAAAATAAACCCACGGCCAGCACTGCCGCCGCAACCAGTACCGGAGCGACGAGACGATAAACACTGGTTCCGGTCGCCTTGATGGCAGTGATCTCATTGGAGCGATTCATAAGACCAAACGTGATCAGCACGGCCAGCAGCATAATCAGCGGGGCCACGCTATAGAGCAAATAGGGCGCAACGTTAAGCAGATATTCCGCGACTACGATGAACGGGGTTTGATTGCGCAGAATGTCGCTGAGCAACTCAAACAGCGTGAACACCAGCAACAGGACGAGAAACGTCGAAAGAATCATTCCGAGATAAATAAAAAAATCTCGCAGGATGTAGTCGTCCAGCAGGGTGGGGAAACTTGCGCTGAAAACGCGCCGCCGTGTGGAGGCGCGCTCGAAGGCATTTGCACTCTCTTTGCGCCCCAGGCGGAAGGTTGGCAGATGGCCGTTGGTTTGGGCTGGGCTGCCCTTTCCGACGCGAAAAGCAGCCAACGAGATCGGACGGCGTTCGGCCTGCCACATCAGGATTGCGCCAGCGGCAAAGAAAGCGATATTTGCCAGCCATGCGCCCAACATCGGGCCAACTTTACCCTGACGCGCAAGCGACACTCCGAGCAGTGACACAAAGTAGTAGACAAAAACCAGCGCAATGGTGAGGACGAATCCTCCCGACTTTCCGCTTTTTTTCGACGACAGGCCCAAAGGAATTCCAACCATGGCTAAAACCAGGCAAGCGGTGGGCAAGGCAAATCGGCGATGAAATTCGATGAGATACCAGCGTGCCGATGCGGGGTCGACGCGGCTGGCATGTTCGCGCAGCTCCGATGTGCTGACCAAGCCGACCGGGATTTGTTCGTCGGATTTAGCCTCCGTGGAAGGCAGTTCGATGGGAATGTCGGTTTGCTGGAAGGTGGAAATTTGATAGTGGTCGGCTTTTACGGGATCGGTTTCGTGCGTGGAACCGTCTATCAGATGCAAATGCAGGCGATCCTGGCCTTCGGGGACAAGGATTCCTTCATGAGCTAAAGTAATGCGCGGATTGGCCGGGTCGGAAATATCGGCAAGAAAGACGCCCTTCCAAACGGCTGCACCTTGCGCCGTGTGCACGTCCTGCACATATAGAACGATTTTGGGAAAGCCTTCGTAGAAAACCCTGGGCTGCACTTCAAAGGAAACCTGTGAGCCTTTGAGTTGATCCTCCAAGTGCCCCAGAGAAGCCATTGACCATGGGGCCAGATAAATTCCGTTGCCCAGGGCAAGCAGCCACGCGCCGACTACAAAAATCGCCAGCACGCGGCCAAAACTCCACACTCCCATGCCGCTGGCACGCATGGCAGTGATTTCGCTATCGGCGGCGAGCCGGCTCAGGCCGATGAGAATCCCCACCAGCACGCTCATGGGGATTGTATAAGTTAGCGCGAGCGGAACGGTGTAGAAGAAAATTTCCGCAACGCTGGGCAGCGGAGCGCTGGCGCGGACTACGAGTTCGAGAATGCGGCCTAAATCGCGCGTGAACAAAACGAACGTGAAGATCGCCGCGCCGATGAGGGCGTGCGAGGTGACTTCGCGGAGGATGTAACGGGTGAGGATCCGCATGATATGCGCGTCTGAGGGCAGGATAGCACGGGGTCTGGAGCGCTAATCAGCAGTTCGATTCCAGTGAAGCGGAAGGCGCTTCGGTCGTTGAATTCATCTGCGTTTTCTACATGCGTACTTGTGCGGCTTCCTCATCTCGCCGCCATGCTACCAGTCCGGCGCTGCCGAGCGCCAGTGCCCCGATCGTAAAGTTCGAACGGTTCTCGCTGGCCGCCTTGTCTGTGTCGGACGTTGCTCCCGTCAGAATCGGTTTGCCGGGAACGGTCTCATATGCATATCCAGTTAACACCGCCTCGACTTTGCACGGCTTGCTAATACCTACGCTTAAACGAGCCCAACCGTAGTGCATCTCGCCATCGATGGAGATTTCCAAGGCCAAATAGCGGTCCTTCTTGTTGCGCCACGGACCGCTGCTATAGGGTCCTCTGCCAACGCTCGTGTTGCAAAACTCCATCGAACCCACTGCGGCGAATCTGTCCCCAAGTCCTACTTTCTCGCCAGCGGGCAGCGGCGGAGCCCAGCGGGGGCCTGCGCCAACGCCGTTCGGTGAAACCGGAGTAACTTGGAGCGATTGATCGATAAAATTGCTGCATTCCTTCCGTCCGCTGGTCTCAATGCAAACCTCGTAAAGATTGCGGATAAAGAAATCCGTGACGCCATCATTGTTCAAGTCGAGTGAAAGGGTCGTGTTCAGTTTAATCACTTGGTTTGTAGGCGTGTATACAACTTCCGCCTGGCTGGGTTGGGCCAGCGCCATGGTCCCTACACCCGCAGCAGTTGCTGCTGCCGCGTAGCCTAACAATCTGTGATCGACTCTGGGATTCAACGAAATCGGTGAGCGATTCGTGCGGGAAATGCGGCTTGCAGAATGCGGGAGAGACATGAAACTCCTCCTAAAAAGATTTGGAAAGAATTTAGTTAAGGCGGGCCCGGTGTCGCCTGCGTGGGGGACGCAGGCGTAAAGTATGCCTCGAAATCAAGTGCGAGTCAAGCGTGATTGGGGGGATTGCGTGTGAAGTCATTGCCTCGCGGGTTTCAGAAACAGGGCTGAGAGAGGTGGCAAGGTCAGCCTTAACGAGTAAGGTCGTCCGTGTGCCGGTGTTTCTTCAGCTTGAACGCCGCCAAAATTACCCACTCCCGTTCCGGCATATTCCACAGCGTCGCTGTTCAGCAGTTCGCGCCAGTATCCGCCTTCGGGAACGCCCACGCGATAACCAGTGCGAATGACTGGCGTGAAGTTGCAAACTACAAGTACGTTTTCTTTCGCCGCTTCGCTCTTGCGCAAAAGCGAAATCGTGCTGGTGAGAGCGTCATTGCAGTCGACCCATTCGAACCCGTCGGGACTCGTATCGAGTTCGTGCAAGGCCGCTTCGGCGCGATAGAGCTGATTCAACTGTCCAACCCAATTCTGTAATCCGTTATGAACTGGATATTGCAAAACATGCCACTCGAGGCTGGTATCGTGCGCCCACTCGCGAATCTGGCCGAATTCGTCTCCCATGAACATCAGCTTCTTTCCCGGTTGCGCGTACATGTAAGCGAACAGCAGGCGCAAATTGGCAAAGCGCTGCCATTCGTCGCCGGGCATTTTGCCGATCAGCGATCCCTTGCCGTGAACGACTTCATCGTGAGAGAGCGGCAACACAAAGTTTTCCTGGAATGAGTACAACATGCGGAAGGTGAGCTTGCTGTGATGGTATTTGCGGTGGATGGGATCCTGCCTGAAATATTCCAGCGTGTCATGCATCCAGCCCATGTCCCATTTCAAGCCGAAGCCCAGTCCACCGAGATAGACTGGTCGTGAAACCATGGGCCAGGAAGTAGATTCTTCCGCCGTGGTCTGAACGTCGGGGTGCTCTTTGTAGACTTCCTGATTGAAGCGGCGCAAGAAGTCGATGGCTTCAAGGTTCTCGCGTCCCCCAAATTTATTCGGAATCCACTCGCCCTGCTTGCGGGAGTAGTCGAGATAAAGCATAGAAGCGACCGCATCCACACGCAGGCCGTCGATGTGATACTTGTCGAGCCAGAACATCGCACTCGACATCAGAAAACTCCGTACCTCAGTGCGTCCGTAGTTGAAGATGTGCGTTTTCCAATCCGGATGGAAACCTTGCCGTGAATCGGCGTGCTCGTAAAGGTGCGTGCCGTCGAAATAAGCTAGCCCATGCTCGTCGGAAGGGAAGTGCGATGGCACCCAGTCGAGGATGACCGCAATACCGTGCTGGTGGAGATAATCCACCAGATACATGAAATCCTGTGGCGTGCCATAGCGCGAAGTGGGAGCAAAGTAGCCGGTGGTTTGGTATCCCCATGAGCCGTAGAAGGGATGCTCCATGACCGGCAGAAACTCCACATGAGTGAAGCCCATGCGTGTTACATACTCGACCAGACGGGGTGCGGTTTCTCGATAGGTTAACGGACGATTGTTTTCCTCGGGTACCCGCATCCACGAACCGAGGTGAACTTCATAAATAGCCTGCGCCGCGCGCAGGGAATTGCTGTCGCCACGCTTCTGCATCCACGCTTTATCGTTCCACTGATAGTCGAGATCCCAGACCACGGAAGCCGTGCGCGGAGGTTTTTCATGCATGAGGCCAAGGGGATCGGCCTTATCGACTTGGTAACTGTGACGGTTCGATTCGATATGAAATTTGTATAGCGCGCCCTTATTCGCTCCGGGAATAAACCCTTCCCAGATGCCGGAGTCGCCGCGGCGTTCCAATGAATTGTTTCGAGCGCCCCACGAGTTGAAGTTTCCGATTACAGAAACCAGCCGCGCATTTGGCGCCCACACGCTGAACATGGTGCCAGCTTTGCCATCGCGCGACACAAGATGAGCGCCCATGGTTTCGTGCATGCGATAGTTGCTGCCTTCGTTGAACAGGTAGAGATCCTGATCGGAGAGGAGGGTGGGACGGGCGGAGGTAAGAATTTCAGCCATTTTCTGAGTTCTTAGTGTACCGGAATGGGCCGCGCAAGAAATACCGAGAGTAATGTATACAACGGTTTGGGAAGGGTAATTAGTGATTTACTCAGGAATGCGATACCACGCTCTTTCGTGTGCCTTTCAAGGCCAATCCTCGTGCTATTCTGACTCTTTCCAGCCATGCCCGCCTTGCGTCTGATTTTTCTCTGGCATCAGCATCAGCCCTTTTACAAGGATTTGGTGACGGGTGAATATCGCCTGCCGTGGGTGCGACTGCACGCCCTCAAAGACTATTACGGCATGGTGAAGCTGCTGGACGAGTTTCCCAACGTGCACCAGAACTTCAATCTGGTGCCCTCGCTGATTACCCAAATACAGGATTACGTGGAGGGGACGGCGCAGGATCCATTTCTTAGGGTAGCGGCCAAGCCTGCGGGAGAGTTGACGCAGCAGGAGCGGCAGTTTGCGCTGCAATATCTATTTCAGGCCAATCCGGCGAACCTGATTGCGAGATATCCCCGTTATTGGGAGCTGCGGGAAAAGTTTCGCGAGCATGGGTATGCTCCCGAGAAAGCTGAAAGATACTTCGACGCGCAGCAATTCACCGATTTGCAGGTGCTCTCGCAGGTCGCCTGGTTTGACGAATTTTTTCTTGAAGACAAAGACATTGCCGAGTTGTTCAGGAAAGAGCGCAATTATTCGCTGGACGATCAGAAGTTCGTGATTACCCGCGAGCGCGAGTTGATCGGCAGAGTTTTGCCGGCACATGCCGCGGCGGCGAAAAAGGGATCGATTGAGATTTCGGCGACGCCTTTCTACCATCCCATTCTTCCTCTGGTTTGCGACACCAATGCCGGAGCGGCTTCATCGCCGGGTCTGCCGCTGCCGCAGAACCGGTTTCGTCACCCAGAAGATGCGCGCGAACAATTGACGCGCGCTCTCGACTTGCATCAGCAGGTGTTTGGCGTGAGGCCGGTGGGCGTCTGGCCGTCGGAAGGCAGTGTTTCGGAAGAGACTCTGGCGATTGCGCACAGTCTTGGCGTCAAGTGGATGGCAACCGACGAAGGGGTGCTGGGCCGGAGCACCGGTGTATTTTTTCAGCGTGACGGCAACGGACGGCTGCCTACTCACCTTGCCGAGCGGCTTTATAACATCCATCGCTATGAGAATGGCAAGACTGAAATGCACATGGTGTTTCGCGACCATACGATTTCTGACTTGATTGGCTTTGTCTACTCCGGCATGGACCCGAGAGATGCCGCCGCACATTTGCTGCACAACATCAAGGAAGCGGCTCAACCAGTGTTGGCGCAAGGGCGTGATGCCGTTGTTTCGGTGATCCTGGATGGAGAGAATGCCTGGGAATATTATCCGAAGTCCGGGCGGGAATTTCTGCGGCGATTTTATGATGCATTACAGAAGGATCAAGGACTAGAAGCAGTAACGATTTCGGAAGCGATTAGCCGTCAGAGGAACATTTCGCCGTTGAAGTCTCTTGTTCCCGGCTCCTGGATTAATGCTAACTTCAATGTCTGGATCGGCGCTCCTGAAGACAATCGTTCCTGGGATTATCTCCATCACGCACGCGAGTTTTATGCCCAGCACTCGGCGCATGCCAGCGAAGCGCAACGGAAGCTTGCCTTCGAAGAAATTCTGATTGCCGAGGGCAGCGACTGGAACTGGTGGTATGGCCCGGAACATCATTCAGCCAACGACCGCGATTTTGACGAACTTTACCGCAAGCATCTTTCCAACGTATATCAGGCTCTAGGGGCAACGCCGCCGGACTATCTTGTGCAGCCGATCACGGCAGTTGAAGCCAGGCCGGCGTTCACACCGCAGACGGCTTACATTCATCCCCATGTAACCGGCGATAAAATCCGCTACTTCGAATGGATGGGCGCAGCTGTTTTTACCGCCGATCATCGTGCCGGCGCCATGCACGGAAAACAATATCTGCTGGATTCAGTACATGCCGGGATCGACAGCGCATTCGTTTACGGGAGGTTGGATTTTGCCGGAGAGGTGCCGGAGGCGGAGTTCGATCTCGTAGTGAATCTGGAATCGTGGGCGAACGGCGAGACGCGCTCTCGACGGACTTTGCGCCTGGATGCCAACGTCGTAAACCGAAAACTGGCTGGATGGAAGACGGATGGCGGAGAAGAATTTTCCACTGCCAGCAAAAAAGAAGAGAGTGCCAAAGTTGCCCTGCTGCGAAACTTTGAATTTCGCCTGCCCTTGAGTTGGTTGCTGGCAAAACCGGTTTTAGCAACGAGCGGAGCCAGTGGAAATCAATTGAAAGTAGGCGTAGAAAGCGTTGCTCCAACCAGCCGCCTGCGGCTGCGATGCAGCCTGTGGCAGAATCGTCTGCCGGTGGACGCTTTGCCGGTGGAGGGTTGGATTGAGTTGCACTTGCTGAGCGAAGGGGAATTGCTGGCGACTACGTAGTTGTGTGCACAAAAAGCAAGACGGCGGGGAATTATCCGCCGTCATACGATCAGTCTAAGAAGTTCGTTATTGTCCCGCGCTAGCCACTGCGGTAGTCATCGCCAGCGGGCGGTTGATTTCGAGCGTCAATATCGTACCGGCGGGGAGCGTGGCCGAGCGGTGCTTGCTGAGCCAGTGAACTCCGGTCGATCCCGCGCCGATGGCTCCGCCAACCACAATTCCGACCGGACCGCCAACCAGGCCTCCGATTAACATGCCTCCTGCCGTTCCGCCGCCGGTTTCCAGTTGATCGCGACGGTCGTGGCCGAAACCTTTGAATTCGCCTTCCTGATTTACATCCGTGCCGACGATGTTGGTATCGACTAGAGTTGCATCGAGAAACAGCCGTTCGCCGTTGGGAAGAATCAAAGCTTCCGGCAAAATTCCAATCGTCGGTTTGCCCGAAATGCGGCGCGGTTCGGCCACTTTGGTCACGCGGCCTTCAATCGTCGCTCCGGCGGGAATCATTTCTTTGCCGTTCAATAGAACCGGCTGGGTCAGTTGTGCCTCGAAGGGATCGCCGGCTTTGTTGCTGAAAGTTGCAAGTGTCGTTTCCAGCTTTACCATCAGCGCCGTACCGGCCGGAACCGGAGCACTGCTTTGCGCTACGGCAAATACCGCCAACAACAGGATGCAGGGTAGAACTATCGCCTTCTTCATCACTCCTCCACAAATCTTTGGACCATTAAAATCCATTAGATTGACTCTAGTGGAGACGGATGGCGGGAACAACATCTGGAGTTGCCCGGGAACCAGCAAAGATAAGGGGTTGGCGATATTCAGTGGTGAATGAAATTCTGTGTGCGGCCTCACATTCTGGCAATCTTCCTTCCGTTATAATCAAGGGTTCGTATCTACTTCATGGGCAAGAACTATAAAGGCGTCGGCTATCTAACCGGCCGGCCTTTGAGCTTCAATTCTGGCCTTCCCACAAACGCTGTGCGGGTGGACGACGATTCACGCATCATATCCTCACATAAGGACGGTAAGCGTTGTATGACGAACATATCTGCAATCATCGGGCGCGAGGTTCTGGATTCGCGCGGCAATCCAACGGTAGAAGCGGAAGTGCAGCTGGATAGCGGAACTTTTGGCAGCGCGATTGTGCCCAGCGGCGCCTCCACCGGGGAGCATGAGGCAGTGGAACTGCGCGATGGAGACGAGGCTCGTTTTCTGGGCAAAGGCGTGCTTAAAGCGGTTGAAAATGTGAACGGCGAAATCGCCGATGCGCTTGGCAACTGGGATGCCGCCGACCAGCGCAGCCTGGACCAGAGGATGATCGAACTCGACGGCACTGAAACGAAGGGGCGTCTGGGAGCGAATGCGATTCTGGCTGTTTCCATGGCTGCTGCACGCGCGGCTGCAAACGAGTATGGCTTGCCACTCTACCGCTATCTCGGCGGCGCAGGCGCGAATACTTTGCCCACGCCCATGATGAATATTCTCAACGGTGGGGCGCACGCCGACAACAACGTTGACTTCCAGGAATTCATGGTAATGCCCGTAGGCGCGCCTTCGTTCTCGGAAGCGCTGCGCTGGGGCGTGGAGGTTTTCCATACGCTCAAGGGAGTATTGAAAAAACGCGGTTACAACACGGCCGTGGGCGATGAAGGCGGGTTTGCGCCTTCCGTGAAGTCGAACGTGGAAGCGATTGATGTTGTGCTGGAGGCTATTCAACAGGCGGGTTATAAACCGGGAGAAGAAATTGCCATTGCGCTCGATCCGGCGGCGAGCGAGTTCTATCAGGATGGCAGGTACGTGTTCAAGAAATCGGACAAATCAGCGAAGAGTTCCGACGACATGGTGCGGTTCTGGGCGAAGTGGGTGAATGACTATCCTATCGTTTCGCTGGAAGATGGATTGTCCGAGCAGGATTGGGACGGCTGGGCGAATTTGACCAAAGAGGTCGGCGAGAAGATTCAACTGGTCGGCGACGATCTGTTCGTGACCAATGTGCAGTTCCTGCAGGAAGGAATCGACAAAGGAGTAGCAAATTCCATCTTGATCAAGGTGAACCAGATTGGCACTGTGAGCGAAACTCTGGACGCCATCGATTTAGCGCGGCGCAACGGCTATACATCGGTAATCTCGCACCGCTCGGGCGAGACGGAGGATACGTTCATTGCCGATCTGGCCGTGGCTACGGGAGCGGGTCAAATCAAAACCGGCTCAGCTTCGCGCACCGACCGCATCGCCAAATACAACCAACTGCTACGGATCGAAGCTGAATTGGGTGATTCGGCGAGGTTCCTGGGATTGAAGGCGTTGAACTATCACGGATGATTTTATGTTTTGAAGGGCGCGCTTTTAAGCCGCGCCATAAAGTCTCCCTAGAATCCCATCGTGTCATCCGCGCTCGGCCCGTACGTTGCCGGTAGCGGCTTGTCATTCAATCGAAGGTAAACTCCAAGCTGCGCGCGATGATGCACCAGATGATTTAAGAACATCTGCCGGTACGCCAGAAAACGCTCCCCGCTGAAGATCGGTTTATTTTGGAAGCTTAGTTTCCACGTTTCCGTCCAGGCGGAATCCGGCGTGCTCTCCAAGGCTGCGCGAGTTTTCGCCGCACCTTCGTCAAAGAACTTCAGAATTCCGGTTTGTTCAAAAGGCGGCCGTTCGCGGCTCGGTCCACTTCCGAAATCCAACGAAGGCGTGGTCAATATGGTAAGGCCGAAATTCGGCAGCTCCGCCACATGCGGTGCCAGCTTTTCCAGCTTCATCGATTTGGCGTGAGGCGCAAAGCCTGTCTTATCAAAGGGAACACGCTCCAGCATGAGGCGTGTGGTTTTCATCTCGGCGTCGAATTCCGGCAGTAAAAGTTGGCTGATTGACATGATTTCCTCCATAACGTCACCCGCAAGTATAAATTGCAGCGCTGCGGGTGTCCGTATGTGCCCTAAATATGCCTGTATAAAAGGAAAATCCGAACGCCCGTGGGATGAATCTAATAGGTCATGCGCCGCCAAGCAAGAATAGCCAGGTTTATCGTCATCGTTCAGTCGGTTCTCTTTCTCGCCCACATTTTTCTCTATCAAACATGGGCGTTCTCGCTTTCCACTAACACATCAAAATTGCTCTGGCTTAAGCTCACTCTGGGCTTTTTGTCGATAAGTTTTGTTTCCGCGTCACTGTTCGCGTTTCGCTATACCAATCGCGCGGTGCGGGTTTTCTATCGGATTGCAGCCGTCTGGGTGGGACTGTTGAGCTTTCTTTTTGTGGCTGCGGTTGCGTCATGGCTGATCTTCGGAATTGCCGCGCTCACCGGGCTGCATTTTAATTTTCATCATGTTGCCGAATGGCTATTTGCTGCCGCCGCGATCACAGGCCTCTACGGAGTGGCGAACGCAAGCTGGACGCGCGTCACCCGAACTACAGTGCGATTGGCAAACCTGCCGGCGGCGTGGCGTGGACGAAAAGCCGCTTTAATCAGCGATGTGCATCTTGGGCACGTGCGCAACGCCCACTTTCTGCGGCGCATGGTGGCTAAAATTCTGCGGGAAGGGCCGGATGCGATTTTTATTGCAGGCGATCTCTATGACGGCACCGCGATTGACGCGACTCTGGCTGCCGCACCGCTGGCTCGGCTTACCGCTCCGCAAGGCGTGTATTTTGTCGCGGGCAACCATGAACAGTTCGGCGATGACAGCCGATATCTCAGTGCAGTTGCGGCTGCCGGTGTCCGTGTGCTGAATAATGAGAAGGTGGAGGCTGATGGATTGCAGATTGTGGGCGTGCCCTATCGCAACGCCACGCAAGAAGGACATCTCGCGTCCGCATTGAAGAGCGTCCGCCTCGATCGCGACCGGGCAAGTATTTTGTTGGTACATGCTCCGGATCATCCAGCAGTTGCCGAGGCAGCGGGTGTATCTCTACAGCTTTCCGGGCATACGCATCTTGGACAGTTCGTGCCGTGGAGTTGGTTTGCGCGCAAAATGTATCACCAGTTCGTTTATGGTTTAAGCCGCATCGGCAAAATGCAGGTGTTCACTTCCAGCGGTGCAGGCACATGGGGACCGCCATTGCGACTGGGATCCAATCCTGAAATTGTCATGCTGCAGTTTGAATAATTCGTAAAAGCGAAACTGATCATAAGCTTCTACCGCGAAGGTTATTGAACGGCATCGTATACTCTTAGTTTCGAGTTATGAATCGCCCCAAACCTCTCGTTCTCATCATCCTCGACGGCTGGGGATATCGCGCCGAAACCAAAGCCAATGCCATCGCACTCGCCCGCAAGCCTACTTATGACCGCTTGCTGCGCGAATATCCCAATACGCTAATTCACACCAGCGGACCATTCGTCGGCCTGCCTGAAGGGCAGATGGGCAACAGCGAGGTCGGGCATCTCAACATCGGTGCGGGCCGCATCGTCCACATGGATATCACGCGCATCGACCTGATGATCCAGAATGGTGAATTCTTTTCGCATCCTGCGCTGATGGCAGCGATGAAGTACGCGCGCGTGGGAGAGCGCAGGCTGCATCTGTTTGGGCTTGTCTCTGACGGAGGGGTCCACTCGCAGCAGGCGCATCTCTATGCGTTGCTGAAAATGGCGAAACAGCAAGGAGTCGAGCGTGTGTTCGTGCATGCCTTCATGGATGGCCGCGATACATTGCCTACAAATGGCGCAGGCTATCTCGAACAGTTGCAACAAAAGATGCGCGAATACAACTCCGGCCAGATCGCCACAGTAAACGGCCGCTACTACGCGATGGACCGCGACCGGCGCTGGGAGCGCATCGCGAAGGCATATAACGCCATGGTCTTCGCCGATGCGGAAGGCGGCAAGCAAGCCGATCCCATGCAGGGAATGAAAGACTCTTACAACAAAGGTATAACCGACGAATTTGTCGTGCCGTTTGTCTGCACCGACAAGAACGGCCAGTCCCTTGCGACGATTCGCGACGACGATGCCTGCATCTGCTTCAACTTCCGCGCCGACCGCGTGCGGCAAATTACCCGTGCTTTGGCGCGTAGTAGCGGACTGAATGCGAACGGCGGCAGCGATTTGCAAGGTGCGGCCGATCTCGACGCCACCATCCCGCGTGAACGTGTTCCGAAAAATCTGCACTATGTCTGCATGACGCAGTACGACAAAAACTTCAGCCTACCCGTTGTGATTCCGGCGGAATCGATGGCAAACATTCTCGCAAACGTGATGGGCGGCTTCAATATGCGGAACTTGCGCGTGGCGGAGACGGAAAAATATGCGCATGTGACGTACTTCTTCAACGGAGGCATCGAGCAGCCATTTCCGGGCGAAGAGCGCGTGATGGTGCAATCACCGAAAGTTGCGACTTACGACTTAAAGCCGGAGATGAGCGCCGCAGGCATTGCCGATGCCGTGGTGAAGGCGACGGAAGATGGTACGTTCGATGTGGTCATCGTCAACTTTGCCAATGCTGACATGGTCGGGCACTCGGGCAAGATTGAGCCTACAGTAAAAGCGGTTGAAACGGTGGATGCCTGCCTGAGCCAGATCGAAACCGCTGTTCGCGCCAAAGGCGGGGCGATGCTCATTACCGCTGATCACGGCAACGCGGAAATGATGATCGATCCCGTGACCGGCGGGCCGCACACCGCGCACACCACCAACCCCGTGCCTTTTATCGTGATCGCGGAAAAGGCGAAGCAATTTACCTTGAAGCCGAACGGATCGTTACGCGATATATCGCCGACCATTCTGGGGATGCTCGGCGTCGACGAGCCAAAAGATATGACCGGTTCTGACCTGCGCACCTTCTTAAAAGGCAGTTAAGAAGTTTCATTCCGCTTTAAGCTGGCTTGAGTTGGCTGGAAACATCAATTTGCAAAAAGTCTTTCTCATCTCACTTGGCCCATTGGTCCGCCGTTCATCACAACCGGGCCAACATCCAATTGCGCGCCTCTCCGTTCACCGTGCCCAAACTCGCATGCTCATCGCAAACCCACCAGCTCGGTGACGGATCGAATCAGCTTGGCAGGATCGAACCCCACGCCATCTTTGAAGACCAGCTCAACCTTCTCCACGTTTTCAATCTTCTCCGCCGGATTGCCGCCCAATACTACTAAATCGGCGGCCTTGCCCGGCGCAATCGATCCGATGCTCGCGTCTCTGCCCATGTAGATTGCCCCATTCAGTGTGGCAATGTGGATAGCCTCGACCGGTGAGAAGCCGGCCTCAACCAGCAATTCAATGTTGCGCTGGTCGCCGAAGCCCGGTACCACGCCGCCGTAGCCGGTGGGATCGCATCCCTCCATCAGCAATCCGCCGGCGGCCACAAACTCGCGCTCAAAGCTCATCTCTTTTCCCAGCATCGGCCCGCCCATATCGTGCTCGGCCATATGAGAGCGCCCCACCAGATACTCCTTCGCGGCTTGCGGCGAGAGCGTCTTGAGAGCCGCGCTCTCCCGCTCCATGGGCGGGCGATTTGAGCCGAAGGTCTCAATCACTGCCAGCGTCGATGTGATAGCGACATGGTGCGCTACCAGGTCGCGGATCATCTCCTGCACCTCAGGCCCGTCCACTACCACGCTTTTCTCGATATAGGTCAAATTCGCGGCAAATCCGGGGCAGTCGTCAGGCTTCTTCCCCGGGAAGAACTCGGTATCCACGGCCAAGCCATGTTCCAGGTTGTCGATGCCCAACGCGGCTGCCTGCCGGAATCCGATAGAGCAAAGATGCCCGGTGATTTTGATCCCCTGGGCGTGAGCGTGGTCGATGGCCGCCTTCAGTTCATCCGCCGTGAGGTAGTTGTATGCCTTAAACGAGGTCACGCCCTCGGCGGCCCAATAATCCACCGTGCGCGCAGCGTCGTCGGCATCCGTAAGCGCGTGCATTTGGAGCGCGAAGCTGCCTTTGCCCTCGAGGTAGGGGCCAGTCACATCGAGCTTAGGTCCGGGCAGCAGCCCCGCGTCAATCTTCTGCTTCAGTTCAAGGTCGGTGTATGGCTCCAGGCTGCCGGCAGTCCGCGCCGTTGTTACGCCGCCTGCCAGGTAGAGACGCGGAGCGCTGTCCACTGCCTCGCCATAGAACCCGACCCCACCCTGGGGTTCCTGCGGAGTGGGATAGAACAGATGTTCGTGCATGCCTACCAAGCCGGGGATGGCGGTCTTTCCCGTCATATCGAGCACTTTGGCGTTGGGCGGATAAGGGCTGTGCGCACTGGCGGCTTGGACAGCGGTGACCTTGCCACCGGCGACGTCGATACGCATGTCTTCCTGAGGTGCAGAGCCTGTGCCGTCGATAAGGCGCACATGCTCCAGCACCAGCACCGGCGCGTCTTCCTTGACATAGGGTGCAAGGGGAGAGGGTTTCTGCTGGGCTGCTGAGGTCAGGCTCAATGACGCGGAAATACACAGAATTGCAGTTCGTCTCGCAATCAGCATGGTTGGGGCCGTCCAGAATGAGAGTGGATGCAGTTCTAAATTAAGAAGCTTTCGATCCTGTCCATGCCGGCTCAACTGCAACCGGCGCAATACGGAATTTCTTAACCGCAAAAACTCCGAGCACGATGAAAATCGCCATCACAATCAATTGAGTAACCGCGAATGGCGGTTCTTTTTGCGTAGGAGCCAGAGCGTTCAATGCGGGCACCTTCATAAATGACTGCGCCACCAAGACGAAGACATTCAGATACAGGGCAATCACCGCGCTGACTACGTAGATCCATCGCCAGGAGCGTTCCATATGCCGCGCATAGCGGGCATAGATCGCCAACGCCAATACCGCGAGCGATATCGCACCAAGAACGTGGGAGGGCAAAAGATGGTGGAAAGGAAACAGATATCCGGTAGCGCTGGTCAATACGGTCGTGAGCAGGAAAATCGCAGTTGCTCCATCAAAACTTCTGCCTCGGAGCATCCCGTACACAACGAGAAATCCTGAGCCAATACCTACGATGCTGATCAGCACATGCAATGCGGTGAATGTCGATAAACTCATGCCGAGGACCATACTTCCTCCCTTTTTGAGTCCCGATGGTACGTCCGCTATAGAGAAAGCGCAAGGTGGATTCTGGCTGGCTTCGAGTTCGTGCTACAGTTTTCTCGCGGATCGTTCGGAACGTAAAATTCCATGGAACAACGGCTTATTCTTATCCATCAGTTACTCAAGCTGGGCGTGGCGGCGGCCGTCTCCAGCAGCCTGGTGCGGAATAAGGAATTCAAGTCTCTGTTGTTTCGCGATGAACGCACGGTTCAGCAAAAAATTTATCTGGTGCTGTCGATGGGCTTACCCATCATGCTGGGAGTGTGGATTCGTCTGTCGGTACCGAATTTTCTGGCCGGCGATCTCAGCTTTGAAACCGCGCTTCTACTGGGCGTGATCGGCGGTAGATGGGCTGGATCACTCGGCGGTGCGCTGATGGCCATGCCTGCACTGATACACGGTGAGTGGGCGGCCATGCCGTTCGACGTGCTTTGCGGTTTTCTCGCTGGCCAGTTACGTACCATGGCCATCGACAAGGACGATATCTGGTCGTTCTCGCCCTTCATTGACCAAAGCATCTTTCGCCTGATTCGCCGCAATCTTCCCCGACCGCGCCTGTTCGACTGGCAGGTCATGTTTTTCACTACAGTGATTGGCTTGCGCTTCGTCCAAACGCAACTCGCCAGATATTTCCCGCATTCTATTTTCAGCATCGAGAGTCCCGATAACTACTGGGTTTGGGCTGCGATCTATGCCGCCTCGGTGACGGCGATCGGCATTGAGCTGAAAATCTTCAACAGCGTGCGCATTCAGATCAAATTGGAGGAGCAGGAACGGCTGTTGCTGCACGCGCGCATGGAAGCCCTGCAAAATCAGATCAATCCGCATTTTCTTTTCAACACGCTGAACTCGATCTCTTCGCTGGTGCGCTTCGATCCGGAAACTGCGCGTGACGTAATTTCCAAGCTGGCAACTATTTTTCGCCGCATGCTGAACAGCACGGATTCATTTGTGCCGCTGCGCGAGGAAGTGGAATTCATCGACAACTATCTCGATATCGAGGTGGTTCGCTTCGGGCGCGACAAACTGCGCGTAGTCAAAGAACTTGAGCCCTCTTCGCTTGATGTGGTGGTTCCCGCGATGATTTTGCAGCCGTTGGTAGAGAACTGCATAAAGCATGGCCTTGCCTCAAAAGTGGAAGGCGGCAGCATTCACCTGCGCAGCCGGCTATCTGACTCCGGACTGGTGATTGAAGTGGAAGACGATGGCGTAGGCATGGGAGCGGCTCAATTGCACGAATCCCCGAGCATGCGCGGCGCGGGCATCGGCATGGCAAATATTTCCGAGCGGCTCCAGGTTTTGTACGGAGATACTGCGCGCATGACAATTGACAGCCACGAAGGGAAGGGTACCCTGGTTCGCATTCGCTTGCCCCTCTTGCAAACCGCGGGAGCCGTGCCCGAAGGTTTTTACGAAGAGCGCTCAAGTACGCGCCGGTAAAAGGCTTCGTATTGCGGAACGATTTTGCTGGAGCAGAAACGGGCCTGCGCAACGCCGCGAGCCGCCTTACCCATCGTGCGCAGAGCGTTTTCATCGTTCAGTAGATCGATGGCATAACGCGCCATCGTATCCACATCGCCGACGTCGGCGAGATAACCGCTGACACCATGTTCAATCACTTCCGGCACGCCGCCGGTGCGCGTAGCAATGGGTACAACTTCACAAGCCATTCCCTCGAGCGCAGCCAAGCCGAAAGATTCCAGTTCGCTGGGCATCAGTAGAATATCCGCGATGCCAAGCTTCTCCTGCACCTGGTCCTGTTTGCCGAGGAAAAGCACATCTTCGTGAATGCTTTTCTGCACGGTCAGCCATTCGGCAACGGAGCGGTCCGGACCGTCGCCAATCAACAACAACTTTGACGGAATTTTTTTGCGCACACGCTCGAATATTTCTATTACATCTGTAATTCGCTTTACGGGGCGGAAATTCGAAAGATGAACCAGTATCTTTTCACCGTTGGGCGCATACTCGGCACGCAGTTCAGAAGAATTCTTGCAGCGGCAATACACATCGCAATTGACCGAGTTGTAGATGACTTCAATCTCTTTTTTGACGTCGAAAACGCGCATAGTCCGATCGCGCAAATAATTAGAAATGGCGGTGATGCCATCGCTTTGATCGATGGAATAGCGCGTAATGGGTAGATAGGAGCGATCCAATCCAACCAGCGTAATGTCGGTTCCATGCAATGTCGTCACAAAAGGTAGGCGGCGTCCGCGTGGGCCCTCAGCCAGCATTTGCCGCGCGAGCAAGGCGCTCACTGAGTGAGGGATGGCATAGTGAACGTGCAGCAGATCGAGATCATACAACTGCGCGACTTCCGCCATCCGCGTGGCAAGCGCCAGATCGTATGGCGGATAATCGAATAACGGATACCGTGAGACTTCCACTTCGTGATAATGAATGTTGGGCTCTTCGCCGCGAAGGCGGATCGGCTGCGCGTAGGAAATGAAGTGGATCTCGTGGCCGCGCTGCGCCAATTCCAGTCCAAGCTCTGTGGCCACCACGCCACTGCCGCCATAGGTGGGATAACAAGTAATCCCGATCTTCATGCCGAAACTCCGCCTTCATCCCGTACTTCGATGGGTTCTGTCATTCGATGGTTGGAGACGAGATACGATGCAGATTGTATAGGGAGCGGATTGATTTTGGGGCGGGAAGCCGCGAGTGCGCGGAGGTCTACTCAGATGGAGTTCGGCTTTTGCCGGGCATTCCCGGGTCAAGCTTGTCGAGGTGAGCCTGGAATCGTCTCTTGGAATCCTCCGGCAGGCCAGTGAATTCAATGCCCATACCAACGCCCGGATCGCGGGTTCGAACGGTCGCACTCGCAGAGATATGTTCCTGGTCGATCCAGAAGTCGGTGCGAAGCACGGTATGAACAGGTAGCGGCATTACGGTCTCAACATAACAGCCGTTGCCGCTGATGTCGGTGGCATTCACGCGCATAGGCGTATTCACTCGCTCGTCGCGGAATTCCAGAGGAAATGAAATCTTATGGCGCTGAAACCTTCTACGATTATCGGGAGTGATCACCGGCAGGTTGGAGCGTATTTCCTCGGGTAACTGCGCGAGCCACGGGCACTCCTGGTCGACCACCAACTGCACTCCGACCTGAGTTTTCTTCAGCCCGCCCGCTTCCATTACCCAAATTACCTTGCAGCGTGCTTTCTTTGTTTCGTATTGCACGCCGATTACGTCGCCCACCTTTAATTCCTGCTCAAGGCCGTTAATACAGGCTCCCGTCAGGCTGACGTTTTGTGCGGTGGCGTTCTGATGGAATGGCTGATTGTTGGCGCCCATGCCCCACACACGTACGCGCAGGTCCAAAGTTGCTCGCGGGGCTGCCGAGGCAGACATAGATAGAGCGCCCTCCAGCGCGATCCTTCTTAGCCGAATCTAATCCAATGATAACCGAGCTTTTGAATCTCGCAGATTACCAAGGTGATTGCTACTAACGGCTACTTCGAGTTTGTAAATGCCTTACGGTTTACGCTGCAACCAGATCGCGATATGAAATCAGTTCAATACCTTGGGCGATTAACAACTGTTTGATTTCTGGCATGGTCAGCACGCGCAGTTCGATTTCCCGCGATTCGCGGAGACGCGTGTTGGCTTGCTGAAGATCGGCATCATTGTAGCCGGGATGGCATACAAACTCCCAAGTGCCTTCCGGGATAATGGCAGCGATTCCGCGGAAGAGCTGTTCATTTAGCCCTCCGGTTACCACGACGCCAAACGTACCATTGGGAGTAGCGAAACCCTCGCGCCCCACTGCTTCATGAAACTTGCCGGCCAGAAAGCGCAGAGCGCGAACTTCGGCATATCGTGTCCAAAGGCCGGGACGGACTAACAATTCGCCGGATCGTATCGGCTTGCGCGGCCCAAACGGATTGCGAATGGCGCGCACGCCACATGCGCGCGCGGCGCGCAGAATGGGGCGCAAAACTGAGGGAAACAGGTGAGTGTGTTTGTGCGAATCCACATGGGAGGCTTCTATGCCGGCCGATTGAATCTTCCAAATCTGCGCGGTGACTTCGGTTTCAATCTCGCCGGAGTTCAACTGTCCCGTTAATGCCCGCGCGGCAAATGATTTCAGTCCATCGCGGAAGCGGGCGGAGGAAGTAGTCATGCTGGGCAGTCGAAGCGCGTCGCTAACCGGTTCACCGTCAATCAACACTACATGGCAACCCACGCCCAACTTCGGCGACTGTTTTGCCAAACGCACGGCATCGTCGAAGGCCGGGCCGTTCGCCATCAGCGTGGAAGAGGTGACAATTCCATGCGTGTGCGCCTCGACAATGGCACGATTCACTCCTGTGGTGAATCCGAAATCGTCGGCATTAACAATCAGGCGGCGCACCGATCAGTCTAGCAGGGGAAATGAGGCGAACTTTACGCCCGCTATATTTGACGCTATTTTCGCGAGTCGCATATACTCGCTGATAGCGCGATAGTTGCGATGTTCCAAGCAATTCCACTTAGCCCCGACCTGAGAACTTATTTTTCATCTGGCAAGGCAGGGGCGGTTAGCTCAGCTGGTTAGAGCGCCTGCCTTACAAGCAGGAGGTCGCAGGTTCGAGTCCTGCACTGCCCACCATTCTTCATTCTTAAAGCATCTTTTTTAAGATTTCTTGCCGCAACCCTGTTGCATATTCAATACTCAAACTCATAACGTGGACGCTTCCATTTTTCCCCGCTGCAGTGGAATTCTTCTTCATGTCACGTCTCTTCCCGGTGGCAATGGGATTGGCGATCTGGGAAAGTCAGCCTACGAGTTTGTGGATTTCCTGGCTGACTCCGGGCAGAAAATCTGGCAGATGTTGCCACTGGGGCCGACAGGATACGGCGATTCGCCGTATCAGTTATTTTCCGCATTTGCCGGCAATCCGCTTTTAATTGATTTGCAGGCTCTTCTACACCAAGGATTGCTGCCGCCGCAAGACCTCGAAACTGTACCGGACTTTGCGCATGATCGCATTGATTACGGCCGCGTGATCGATGTAAAACAGGCGCTGCTTCGCAAGGCCGCATTGGTATTTATGAAAGAAGCCTCGCAGGGCGACCGCAGCGCTTTCGATATTTTTTGTAAACAGAATGCCGACTGGCTGGATGATTACGCCCTCTTTATGGCTTGTAAGGGAGTTCATAAAGACGGAATTTGGGCTGATTGGGAGACGGGAATACGGCGAAGAGAATCATCCGCTCTGAATGTGTGGCGTGAAAAGTTATCGACCGACATCGATAGCCACAAATTTGCGCAGTTCGAATTCTTTCGCCAGTGGGAAAAGCTGAAAGCTTACTGCGCGCGGCGCGGAATTCGAGTCATGGGCGATATTCCGATCTACGTGGCGCATGACAGCGCGGACGTCTGGTCGCATCCCCAGTTGTTCCGGTTGAATGAGCATTCCAAACCAACGGCCGTAGCAGGCGTTCCCCCGGATTATTTCAGCGCGACAGGACAGTTTTGGGGTAATCCCTTATACCGCTGGGATGTATCGGCTGCTTCCAGCCATCACTGGTGGATCGAGCGCTTTCGCGCGTCGCTCAAACTTTTTGACCTTGTGCGCTTGGATCACTTCCGCGGCTTCGAAGCTTATTGGGAGATTCCGGCGGATGCTGCGACGGCGCAACACGGCAAGTGGGTGAAGGGTCCGGGGGTAGAGTTTTTTCAGACGGCAAAAGACGCGCTGAAAGAATTACCTTTTGTCGCGGAAAACCTAGGGGTCATTACTCCCGAGGTGGAAGCGCTTCGCAAACAATTCGGTTTTCCGGGCATGAGCCTGCTGCAATTTGCTTTTGGCAACGATCCTCAAGGGCCAAGTTTTCGTCCGCACAATTATTCGCGCGAGCTTGTTGCCTACACTGGCGGGCACGACAATGACACCACCGTTGGCTGGTGGACAAGCTCCGGGGCTGGCGAGAGCACGCGAACCGCCGAGGACATTCGCAAAGAACGCGCGTTCACACGCGCCTACCTGGGATTCGAGAATGACCCGGTGAACTGGGTCTTCATTCGCGCCATCCTGGCATCTGTGGCTGAAATCGCCATTATTCCTTTACAGGATGTTCTAGGTCTTGGTTCGAGCGCAAGAATGAATCTGCCGGGCACGGTAAGTGGAAACTGGAAGTGGCGTTACAAACCGAATGCTTTGACGAAGGATCTGATTGAGCGGCTGCGAGAACTCACCCATCTTTACGATCGTTGAGAACGAAAATCTGAAATCCGCAAGATTTTTTGACCAACCACAATCGCTCTTAGAGCGGGGAAAGCTCATCTTCACTTTCCTCTTTCCTCGGGTGAACAAATCTCCGTTCCAGAAAGCGTTGCGCGAGATCGCGTCCGCCAAAGCCGAAGGCGATTGCCAAACCTAGCATCAAGGCTCCGAAGGCAATGCCAAAGGCGACCAACATGGTCTGCTCCGCCAGCCCCATTTCTTCGAATGCGATCGACAAGACAAACACAATGATGACAGTACGAATGGCCGAGCTCAGAAGCCGCGGCGAGGGCACATTTGCGTTGACCGCAGCCAAAAGAGCGGCACGGGAAAAAAAGCCGGCAGCGAGCAGCCCAAAGAACACAATGAACATGGCCACGAACAAACGCGGCAGGAAGATAAAGAATTTCGCGATCTGATCCTGTAGTCCCAAAATTCCAAGTACGCTTACGCCGAGCAAAATAAAGCCAAGCCAAACCACCCAGAACATGAACCGGCTCACCACTTCGGTGGCTGGTGGCAGAGCGGCTTTGGTGAGCAGTTGAGACGCCCCCGCGTTTTCCGATAGCCGGTCGAATTTGAGAAGGCGCAGGATGCTGCGCAAAACAATTTTGAAGGCATACGCAATAACCCATCCCACAAAAGCGAGAATGAGCATTACGATGAGGCGGGGAAGGTAATGGGCAAAGCCTCTGGCCAATTCCTGCAGCGCTTGACTTAATTCACTGATGATCATTTCGCGCATAAGTACCTCACTTTTTGGGCTCCCACAGTTGCAGCAGATACGGCTTCAACCGCTCAAATTTAAGGCATAGCGTTTCGATATTGTGTTCGATCTCTTCCGCAGAGCTAAAACGGTTTTCGGAAATGAATGTCAGCGCCCGCCCGCGGAAAAGCGGCGCTAATGCTTGAATAATGTGATCTCGATTGATGACCGATCTGTGATAAGACGCGGCAAATTCGTAAACGGTCTTCACCCACAATTCCGCGGAGTAACAAAACTCGCCTTCCGGTAAAGCCGCGATTTGCTGAAGTTCCGCCAGTGTTGAAGCTGAGAGGATGGATTGAAAGACGCCTGCCAGTTCGGCTACTCCGCTGGCGAACATCTCGCGCAAGCGTTTGCGATTGATTCGCGATGTCTCCTGTAAGACTTCGCATTCGGGGCCATTTGTGGGCACGGATTGCGAACCAGTCACCGTGCTCCATACGGGGAGGTCCGCTTCCAATGCGGAAAACAGCGGCGCGACGGTTTGCCGCAAAGCCGGAACCAGATCGCTGCTGTTACGCTCCACCTGTTCTCTTTCGCCGAGAAAAGTCTGGCAGACGCGACGTTTTCTGGTGATCGCAGCCAAGGTAAAGCGCAGTTCATTTCCCCAGCTTTCGGTTCCATTGTTATCCACGTTCAAAAGAAAATCGCTTCCGAAGCCGCCGGAGAATCCGAAGTCGTGTGTGTAGGGCTCGCGAATTCGTAACCCGTAAAGTGCCCGGGTCATGGGATACAGCAGGTTCGTAACCAGCAACCCCTCGAACTTTTGCCGGCGATAGGTGGGCACGACCAGATCGAAGCCTTCGCTGCGAATCGGCTGCAAGAGTTTAGAAAGCCACTCCACTTCCATATTGGAAGATTCGGGCGACAACACCACGCAGGCTTTTGCCCGCAGCAGCTCAGCGGCGGACAAAATGGTTCGCAGCGCCACTGTGCTTGCCGGATTGCTGGCGTATTTTGTGCTGATGGCGTGCAGCGTGCGCAGCGCGTTCAGACTAGACTTTGGCCGCAGGTCATCAATCGAAACGCCTGTCACGAGTTCCGGCGTGCCGTCGCGCGACCCGCCATCGGCGTTGATAATGACCGCTCGGTCTCTTGGAAACCATCGCAGGATGCCGCTTTGCACGGTCTGCACGACCGAGCCGATCGTTCTGGCGTTGTTGTGTGTAGGCAGGCCTATCAGAATGTCGACTTCGCCAACATTGATCAGTTGGCGAACAAAATCATCCGATAGAAAATTGTCCTCAGCCAATTTTCGCTCCGTGCAAACAGGCTCCGCTACGGCGCGATATCATGTTCCACTGGTTCATGATTGTTCTTTTAACCCGCTTCTTAGATGCGCCTCAGCCGGAACCAGTAGAACTGATAAGGCCCCAAAGTGAGCAGATAAGGTAAATCGCCCACGCGCGGGAATATGTTTTTGCCGGACATCTCGATCAGAATATTCCCTTTGTAACGCCGCAGATCGAGTTCGACCGCCTGCGCCGCGCCGGAAAGGTTATTCACCACCAGCACCACTTCATTCTCCAGCCGCCGGATATAGGCCAAAATTCGGTGATTCGCGGGATGGATAAACTCAATCGATCCTCTGCCGAACACCGCGGTAGACCTGCGAACCGCAATAATGCTGCGCATCCAGTGGAGCAGGGAATGCTCGCTTCCCATTTGCGTCAAAACGTTGACGGCGGGATATCCGTATACTGGATTCTGAATTAGCGGAGCGTAGAGCCCGTCGGGTTCAGCGTTGGAAAATCCCCCATTCCATCCACCGCTCCACTGCATGGGCGTTCTTACTCCATTTCTGTCGCCGAGATTGATGTTGTCGCCCATTCCGATTTCATCCCCGTAGTAAATGATCGGAGTGCCGGGTAATGACATCAGCATTCCATTCATCAATTCGATACGTCGGCGATCGTTGTCCAGCAACGGCGCCAAACGCCGCCGAATGCCAAGATTCAGCCGCATGGTTTTATCTTCTGCGTAGGAGTCGTACATGTAATCGCGCTCCATGTCAGTGACCATTTCCAGGGTCAATTCGTCATGATTACGCAAGAACAGGCACCACTGGCAGGTCGAAGGGATCTCTGGCGTCTGCTGGAGGATTTCGGTGATGGGCTTGCGGTCTTCCAGCTTCAATCCCATGAACATCCGCGGCATCAGCGGAAAATGAAATGCCATATGAAATTCATTTCCGTCGGCGAAGTACGGACGTAGATCGGCTGGCCACTGATTAGCTTCTGCCAGCAGCATGCGGCCGGGGAACTGTTCGTCGAGCTTGCGCCGCAACTCTTTCAACACATCGTGAGTCTCAGGCAGGTTCTCGCAATTCGTTCCTTCCCGCTCCACGAGATAAGGAACAGCGTCCAGCCGGAAGGCATCCACACCCATCTCCAGCCAAAAGCTCATCACCTTCCACATCTGCTCCCGCACTGCGGGATTGTCGTAGTTAAGGTCCGGCTGATGGCTAAAGAATCGATGCCAATAATAGGACTTCGAAATCGGGTCCCATGCCCAATTGGATTTCTCGGTGTCCAGAAAAATGATGCGGGTTCCCTTGTAGCGGTTGTCGGTGTCGCTCCACACGTACCAATCGCGGCGCGGATTGTTGGTCGACGAGCGTGACTCCTGGAACCACGGGTGCTGGTCGGAAGTATGATTCAGCACCATCTCGATGATGATGCGTATTCCACGGGCGTGTGCGGAATCCAGTAGTTTCCGGAAATCCTCCAACGTGCCGTAGCTGGAGTGAACCGAGTTGTAATCGGCGATGTCGTAGCCATCGTCGCGCAGGGGAGAAGGGAAGAACGGCATCAGCCAGATCGCATTGACTCCGAGTTCCTGAAGGTACCCGAGCTTTTGTTCGAGTCCCTGAAAATCTCCGATGCCGTCACCATTGCTGTCGCTGAATGTGCGCACGTGAACCTGGTAGATGATGGCGTCTTTGTACCAGAGCGCGTCCTGGTTCAGTGGCAAGTGGAGTCCTCCAAGCAACGTCGATCTTTTCTAACAGTGTAAAAAGGTAGTTTATATGGGGTGAATCAGGTAGGTTAACCCTGACCAATGCGGGTGTTGAAAAATGATAAGTTCGAGCAGTCCTAAACATTTTGCGTAGCTGTAACCGTTAATTCATAATCCCTAATTCTCTGAATGGCATCGAAAACGATTCTTGCGCTGAATTGCAAAGCATTTATCCTGTCATCGCTCTTTGAAGGCGAGCCATGCCGCATTTGAGTCCGCACGATGTCATGACGATGTTCACGGCATTGGCTGTGTTGCTGGGCTGCGCCAAATTGGCCGCCGAGATCGCACAGAAATTAGGCCAGCCTTCCATCCTTGGCGAAATTTCGGTCGGCATTGTTCTCGGACCCACGGTTCTGGGTCGTTTACGTCCGCATTTGTATGAGATGCTATTTCCGACCACCGGCCCCATGCCTATCGTACTCGATACGGTAACTACGCTGGGCGTGGTTTTCTTTCTTCTAACCGCCGGCCTTGAAATCGATTTGCGCAGCATCTTCCGGCAGGGCAAGAGTGCGTTGCTGGTAAGCATTTTCGGTGTGGCTTTTCCTTGCGGAACTGGGTTTCTTGCGGCCACTCTTTTCCCTCAGTATATGGGCGCTCAGGAGGGAGCTAACCCGCTGATCTTCGCACTTTTCGTGGGCACGGCGTTGGCAATCTCCGCGCTGCCGGTGATCGCGAAAATATTGATGGACCTCAACCTCCTGCGGACTGAAGTTGGAACGGTCATCATTTCATCGGCCATGTTCGACGACCTTGTGGGATGGATTCTGTTTTCTCTGGTGCTGGGAATGCTTCATCCGCCCCCCGGTGGTGGCGTGGGAGACGCCGTAAAACACACTATTTTGTTGGTGCTGCTGTTTGTGGGATTGACTTTGACTGTAGGGCGCTGGCTGTTCGACAAGATTTTGCCCTTCCTACAAGCCCACACGTCATGGCCCGGCGGCGTACTCGGATTCATTTTCACCCTTACCTTGGCTGGTGCCGCATTTACCGAATACGCGGGCATTCATGCAGTTTTTGGCGCGTTTGTTATCGGCATTGCGGTTGGCGAGTCCGGACATCTGCGCAAGCGCACGTCGGAGCATATTCATCAGATCGTGACCAATGTGTTTGCTCCATTCTTTTTCGCGACGATCGGCCTGAGAACTGATTTTGTTTCAAAATTCGATCTGCGATTGACCGCGATTGTGATTGGCGTGGCATGCCTAGGAAAGTTGCTGGGTGCGGGTTGGGGCGCGCGATTGGGAGGGATGGATCGCACGTCGTCTTTGGTTGTGGGGCTTGCTATGAATGCCCGCGGAGCCATGGAAATTATTCTCGGCATTCTGGCGCTCCAAGCTGGCCTGATTCGCGAATCGATGTTTGTTGCGCTGGTGATCATGGCGCTGCTCACTTCGCTGGTTTCGGCTCCGGCAATTCATTTCCTGGTTCGCCGCAGGCGAAGCTTGACGATGAAAGATATCGTTACCGCCAAACTTTTCCTGCCAAGCCTTACAGCGAAAACCAGATTGGGTGCATTGCGCGAAATGTGCGAAGTGGCGGCCGAAGCGGTCAGCAACGCGCCAGAAAGGTTGTTTCGGCTGGTTTCCGAGCGCGAACGCATTGTCGCCAGCGGGTGGGAGAACGAATTGGCGGTGCCCTACGCGCGTGTGAATGGACTAACGCGCCCGCTGGTCGTAGTAGCTAAATCACCGGGCATCGATTTTGACGCAAGCGACGGCAAACCGGCACGCCTGATTGTGATGATCCTGACCGGAGACAATCAATCGCAACACGACCTGCTGGCCGATGCCAGCGAACTCTTTAGCCATAAAGAAGCCGTGGACCGTGCTGTGCACGCGGCCAATTTCGTGGAACTCGTCGCGGCTCTGAATGCGCCGGTATCATAGGCGATCTCCAATTTCCGTCAATTTCCGTCGAGCGCGGCCGAAGGCCACCCATCGTTCCAGTCCAGGGTGGAAATCTGCAGGAAGGGATGTCCTGTAGTTGCGTCATAAGCGTGAAAAACAATGATGTCTGCATCCCTCTGCATCAGAATCGACTCGCCGCCCGGTCCCATCCAACGCTTGTTGCCAGTTAACAGCGAGCTTCCTCCGCCTTCCAACATCGGCTTTCCGCTTTTGTCGACGTATGGCCCAGTCACGCCCGGCGATCGACCGACCATGGTCTTGTAAGTGCTCTTAGTCCCACGGCAGCACAGGTCGAAAGAAACGAAAAGATAATAGTAGCCGCCATGACGAACGATAAAAGGTGCTTCAATGGCTTGCCAGTTCGGTGGCAAACCGTGAGGAGCGGCGGGAGGATTATCGGGTCGCTGCCGGCTAGCCAAAGAATACAGACGCGTATCTTCGGCTGACAGCTTACCTGTCTTGCGATCCAGTTTTCGCATCTTGATCCCGCTCCAGAAGCTACCAAACGCCAACCACGCCTGCCCGCTTTCGTCCAGGACCAGGTTTGGATCAATCGCATTGAAATCGTCATCCGCCTTGGATTGCAGCACCAACCCCTGATCCACCCAATGGAACTGCGGATCTTTTGGATCGAGAGTCTTATTGGTAAGCAGGGCAATGCCCGAGGTATTTTTGCCGAACGCGGAGAAGGCATAATAAAGATGGTATTGGCCGTCGAAATAAGAAATGTCGGGGGCCCAAAGTTCCTTGGTTTCGGGACTTTCCTTTTGAATCCATTCGGGAATGCCCGCCAAGACATACCCGCATCTGCTCCAGCGGTGCAAGTCCTGGGAACAACGAACCGGCAGTTCGCCATCTCGCTTGGGCTCGGTCGCGGTGCCGAACAGATACCAACTGCCGCCGTCTTTGGCGATCGACGGGTCATGCGTTCCTTCGACATCACCGGTGACGCCAATGACCCGTGGTGCAATCGGGTCTGGTGGTTGAGCGTGAACCATCAGGGCGGCGAATGTGGCCGCGAGCATCGTTATCAAGACGAACCAAACTGCCGATCTTTTTTTCGAAATCAATTTTTTCAAGATCAAATTCCTCCGGGAAGCGCAATGACGTTTTTCATCTGACTTAAATTTTGGCAGCGGCTGATTTCAGATTGAAAAACGCTGGGAGTTGCTCAACTATGCCTTTCGCGGTTTAACAAGTTCGCTCCAGATTTTTTCCAGCCGGTATTTTTTAACTACCAAGTCGCTCAGTTCGGCGACATGGCGGTCGACTTCCGAAGCAATAAGTTGGTCTGCAATAGATATTCGGTCCCATTCGACACAGGTTCTTCTCGCCCCACTTCGGCAAGGAGCGCCTTGAACGCCATCATGGCCAGATCGGTCTGCGACATCTGCACCGTTGTCAAAGGGGGCAACATGTATTGCGCCAGCCGCACGTCGTCAAAGCCAACCACCGATAGGTCGCGCGGAATGACCACCCCGTCCTCATAGCTCCGCTTCATCACTCCGATAGCGGTCAAGTCGTTCGAGCACAGGATTGCCGTGGGTTTATTCGGAGAGTTCAAGATTTGTGCGGCCGCCATCATGCCTCCTTCGATCGTATGATTTCCCTCCACAATCAAAAACGGGTCACACGCGAGCCCGATTTCCTGCATCGACAGTAGAAAGGCATTCCTTCGCGCGACGGCTGATTTTAGGCTCAGCGGGCCGGCAACGAAAGCGATTCGCTTGTGGCGCAAGGCCGCCAGATGCTGGACTGCCTGGCGAATACCATGCAAATAGTCGATGCGTATATTACTGATCCGAGGAAGAGCAGGGCCTACATCGATGAAGACCAGCGGAACTAGCCGCGATTTCAGGTCTTTGAGTAGCAATTCCTCCATTCCGAAGGTCATTACCGCCACTCCGTCGACGCGGCGCTCAATCATGCGCCGTACGGAACTCGCCATCAGACGTGGGTCGTGGACCGTCGAGGTCAGGAGAATCTCGTATCCATGCTCGACGGCAATCTTCTCGAATGCTTGAACGATCTCTGGGAAGAATGGGTTGGTGATTTCGGAGACGATCAGGCCGAAGATTCTGCTTCTTCCGGAAACCAACGCCCGTGCCTGAGTGTTAGGATAATATCCAAGTTCATCAACTACTTTCCAGACGCGCCGGGACAACTGAGGATCCACCGTAGGTACGCGATTGATGGCGCGCGATGCCGTAGCCGTCGACACCCTTGCGCGCCTCGCGATTTCCCGGAGATCCATATTCTACCTGCCAAGGTGAAACGAGGAGCTGCAGCAAACATTTGCTAATCTCCATCAGTCTGTCTATGATTTTCACCCAGTCGAAAGCGAGTAGCACACGGTGTCTTACAGTAAATTGGCTTAACATACAACGACATAGATGGGATTTTCGTTGGGCCCTGGCGTCGCTGCTGGTGAGCAGAGCAAGCGAACTTCTTGTGGTGACAATCGCGGGCTGTCGTGATAGACCAAGCATGTATTAATTAAATTGAGGTGGATTGATGGCTGTACCAACCGAGTCGGTGGCGAGCACGGACCCGCAAAAACGACGCCCGCCCATCGCCGGAGAAATGGACAAGTCCGCGATTCTCCAGGAACTGGATAATATCCTGGCAAGCCCGCCTTTCCGGAACAGCAGCCGTAGCAAGCAATTTCTTTCCTATGTGGTGCAACACAGGCTCGATGGCCATGATGAACTGCTGAAAGAGCGTAGTATCGGCGCCGATTTATTTCACCGTCCCGCCGATTATGCGACCGGAGACGATCCAGTGGTTCGGGTGCAGGCTGGTGAGGTTCGGAGGCGGCTTGAGCAGTATTATCATGAGTTTTCCAAGGCCTCCGACGTACGCATCGACCTTCCCGTAGGAACCTATGTCCCCGAATTTCACCACATGCCTGTGGAGTTGCCTGTTGAGGCTTCGCCTTCTCAGCCGTTACCGGTCAGCGAGCCCAATAGGAAATGGAAGCTGGTGGCTTGGACTGCGCTTGCCATCAACGTGCTGCTGGTCGGAGTATTGGTTGGTCCCGGCGTCCTCCATAAAATCGCGCGTCCCTCAGCTCTGCAACAGTTCTGGGCTCCAGTCTTTTCCACTTCGCAGCCTGTGCTCGTCTGTCTGCCCAAGCCAATTTTCTATCGCCCGTCGCCCTCGTTATACGACAATTACGCCAAGGCTCATCCCGGGACCTTTCAGACACAAGTTGAGAGGTTCAACCAACCAATTCCTTTACCTCCGGATGAGAAGATCTTGTGGAAAGACATGGTCACGTTCCCGGATTTCGGCCTGGTCTCAGGCGATGTTTACGCGGGCTTTCGAATTTCCGAAGCATTGGGCAGGATCGGCAAGCCAAGCCAGATTCGGATTGGCAACGAATCGTCATTCGATGAGCTTCGCGGTTCTCCCGCCGTGCTGATTGGAGGGTATAGCAACCGGTGGACGATGGAAATGACATCCGATCTGCGTTTCGTCTTTGAAGAGCAGGATGGTGTCCTGTGGATTCGTGACCGAACCTCTCCGGACAAGAAGTGGTTGTGCCGTCTAGGGCTGCACGGGGAAGTGGTCACGGATTTTGGAGTCGTCACCCGATTGCTGGACTCCAAGACCGGCCATTCGGTGGTCAGCGTGGCCGGAATTACCGCGCCTGGCACCGACGCAGCGGCGCAGTTTATATCCGCCCCTGAATACTTATCGGAGTTAGCGAAGACAGCCCCTCCCGGATGGGAGAAGAAAAACATGCAGGTGGTCGTGCAGACATCGGTTATCGATGCAGGCGCCAGTCCGCCTCATGTGGTTGCAGCTTACTTCTGGTAGTGCTCGCGCGCAGAGATTGGAATTAGACTTCCGCTTCGTTATCACGCACTTGTAATAATAAAAATCCCCCCACTTCCACAGCCCTCCCGATTCGTACACGTGGTGCGCGCATCCTGTTTGGACATGAATCTATGTCAATGCAAGTAAAGGATTTAGTTGAAAGAGCGAACAGTAACATACCGTATGTATACCGTGTGTTACTGGAAAGTAAGGATGGGAGAGCAGCATAGTCGGTCCGCGCGTCGGAAGCAAACGTTTACTCGGAGTCCCTGTCCGAACCCGAGCCTCTCATGCATACTGGCCAGTTCCGCGTGGTCCACATTCACCGTAGCCGTTTCGTGTCCGTCTTGGTCCAGAATTGTTGGGTTGCGTTTCGTTGCATGGTAGCGCTCTCAGTGCTTCAAAGTTGCGGCGGTGGATCCTCGACTTCCTCGTCCTCGACTTCCTCGAACCTAACCCCGCTGACAATCACAGCCACATCTCTCGCGGGTGGAACAGTCTCTGTGTCGTACTCAGCAACGTTGACCGCAACGGGGGGGACTGGGGCTGGATATGCCTGGACGGTGTCTGCGGGTGCGTTGCCGGGAGGTCTCACTCTCGCGACCGGTGGAATTCTGGCGGGTACGCCCACTGCGGCGGGAACCTTTAATTTCACCGTCGAGGTCACGGATTCTTCAGGGGCCACAGCTACCGACAGCCTCAGCGTTGTCATAACGGTCGCGGGTCCATTGAGTAATTACGAATTCACCGGCGACACCTCGCCGGTGCATGATCCCAGCATTATTCGCCAAGGATCGACATACTACGTTTTCTCCACCGACGCCTCCTCGAGTCAAGGCGGCTTCATTCCCATCCGCTGCTCCACCGATAAGATTGCCTGGAGCGGCTGTGGCTATGTGTTCACCACCTTGCCGTCGTGGATTTCTGGAGCTGTTCCGCAGGCAACCGAGCTATGGGCTCCGGACGTGTCCTACTTTAACAACTCTTATCATGTCTATTATGCCGTTTCCTCGTTCGGGTCGAACGTCTCAGCCATAGGACTTGTAACGAACACCACTCTGGATTCGACCGACCCGAATTACAACTGGGTCGACCAGGGCCTTATTTTGCAGTCCTCCGCTTCCGATAACTTCAACGCTATTGATCCCAATATCCTGATCGACGCAGGCGGTTCGGTCTGGCTGAACTATGGAAGTTTTTGGACGGGAATCTACCAGCAACAGATCGACCCGGCAACCGGGCAAATCCAGTCTGGCTCAGCGACCTACCATTTGGCCGAGCGTGCCTCGGATATTCCCAACGATCCGATCGAGGGCGCCTCGATGGTTTACGAAAACGGCTTCTATTATTTATTCGTTTCGTGGGACTACTGCTGCGAGGCGGATCCAGCGCAGAGCAACTACAAGATCGTGGTGGGCCGTGGAACCAGTCCCAATGGTCCGTTTACCGACGAGAGCGGGATCGATATGGCTGCGGGGGGCGGAACGATCCTGTTGCAGGGCGATGCAACGTGGGCCGGACCGGGCGGGCAAACGGCGTACATCGATCCTACAGACGGCGATCTGATCGTATTTCATGCGCTGCTGCTGACGCAGAACGGACTGGACTTTTTGTTTGTGAGGTCACTGACTTGGGCGAACGATTGGCCGGTGATCGGAACTTCGACCGATTCCAGTTCGGAAACTGACCTTCCGGCGATGAAGAAGAAACGTAGGACTTCTGGGCTGCATACGCATTGAAGGTGGACAGACTTTTTGCCCGGAAACAGTTTGCGGCAGTGGGAGCAAGAAAAGATTACAGATGGGATCGAAATGATCGAAACTCAGCCCGGCATCTCGATGCCTGAGGCTTTAGGGGAAACTTATGACGCATGAAGTGCGGCGGTGCATTCGTAGACTCCTTTGTTCAGTCCGGGGTTCGTCGGGCCGGGCCGTGGCATTGGCTTTATTCGCCCTCCTAATTGCTGACCTGCCTGCCCTCGCCCAACTAGACACGGGGTCGATCAGCGGCACCGTCACCGATTCTTCGGGCGGTGCAGTCAGGGATGTGGCAATCACCGCGAAGGAAACCAGCACCGGCACAACGTACAAGACGGTCAGCTCCGCCACGGGATACTACGTGTTTCCTTCTGTTCGTAGCGGCACATATGAAGTGAGAGCGGAGCTCTCAGGCTTCAAGACTGAGGTTTACTCAGGAGTAGTTGTAACGGTAGCTTCGCACGTTGGCCGGGACATTTCGCTTGCAGTGGGTGCGGTGTCCGAGACGGTCAGCGTGACGGCTGATAATTTGACGCTGGAGACAGAGAGTTCGGAGATTGATTCCAACATCACCAAGGAGCAAGTCTACGATCTTCCGCTGGCGGTGACGGGCAACTTACGTTCGATTTCCTCGCTGGAGTTTCTGGTGCCGGGCGCAGTCGGTCCCGGAACATCTGCCGGCGGATCCGCCTTCCAAATGACCAAGATCGCCGGCGGCCAGACCGAAGGAACGGACTACCTGGTTGACGGCATAACCACCAACCGGCAGGAGAATGGGTCGGGCTCGTTTGACATCGTCGCTCCCTCGGTGGAATCGATTCAGGAGTTTCACGTTGATATTTCCGGAATGTCGGCGGAATTTGGAAGAACCACCGGCGGTCTGGCGAATTACAAAACTCGCTCCGGAACCAATGCCTATCACGGAACGGCTTTTGAGTACTACAAGAATGCCGTGCTCGATGGCAACAACTGGTTCAACAACGGCTACCTGGCGGCCAATCCCACGGACAGCGAGTTGCTCAAACGTCCGCCCGACACCAAAAATAACTGGGGTATTTCGTTGGGTGGTCCGCTGCGGATACCGGGGTTGTACGACGGCCACGACAAGACTTTCTTTCTGTTTAGTTTCGAGCAGTTGCTCTATCACACTGGCGCTTCCGTTACCTCGAATATTCCAACCCCTGCCGAGCTCGGCAGCAACGGGCAATACTTCGATTTTTCGTCCACACTGGGCGGTCCCATCCTCAACAATGGAACACAAGCTTATGGCGGGTGCGGTAACTCGGTGCCGGTGTATTACGGTGAGATCTTCGATCCCGCGCACGAAGCCAACGATTGCAACAATGTGGCCTTCCCCAACAACCAAATCCCGATCAGCCGCGAGAGCCAGGTAGCTAAGGCCGTTCTGCAATACATGCCCACCCCGAATCTAACTGGCGGGACAAATAATTTTGTCTACAGCACGACTGACAGCATCGCGCAAACGGTCTTCAGCGTGCGAATCGATCAAAACCTCGGGCAGAAGCACAAGATCTGGGGATTTTTCAGTGATAGAGAAAATGCCGACCACGGCGTCGGGGCCAATCTTCCTCCACCGCTCACCTCAGCCGGCGGCGGCGGAGTGGATCAGTATGGCAAGCTGACCCGCGCGGGATGGGATTGGATTTTGACTCCCGCGTTGATTAATTCTTTAACGTTCGGCGCCAACCGCTCCAACAACTATAATCTGTCGGCGGCGGCGCGCACGGGAACCGACTGGGACAGCAAGCTGGGAATTGCCAACGGCTCCGGTCCGGTTTTTCCTGGATTTGTGTTCAACAGCAGCCCTTATCCGAACTTCGGCGAGAACGACGACGCTCAGGATGTGGACAATACTCTCGCGCTGAATGACATCGTTCACTGGCAACATGGCGCGCACAGCCTCAACTTCGGGGGAGAGGTGCAATATCACCAATATTCCTTCGTCAGCAAAATCGGCGGCACGTGCAGCGGCACCTCCGGATGCTTCAATTTCTGGCCCAACCAAACGGCATCCGATACCACGTACTGGGGACGCGACGGCAATGCGTTCGCCGCATTCCTCCTGGGTCAGTCGGGCACCGCAAACGCCCTGAATCAGATTCACGCGCCGCGCTGGATTACTCACACGGCGGCACTTTTTGTCCAGGACAACTGGAAGGTGAAATCAAACCTCACCCTCAATCTCGGGCTGCGCTGGAGTTTTGACACTCCACGCCACGAAGCAGACGGCGACACAGCCATCTTCAGCCCGACTACGCCCAATCCGGGAGCGGCCGGCTTCCCTGGTGCGTTGGTCTTCGCTGGAAACGGACCCGGTCGCAACGGAAACGTCGGGGAAACCTGGGCCGAAACCTATTACAAGGACTTCGAGCCTCGCGTGGGATTTGCCTGGTCGCCCCCATTCATGCACAACGTTGTCCTTCGCGGCAGTGGGGGTTTTTACTACGGTCCGCTAGTCTACGCCGACTTCGGCCAAGGAACGCTGCAAGGATTCACCGCCAACCAAACTCTGTTTACCGGAGATCCTTTATCGGGTCCGCAGGTCGATGCGGGACTGCCCGTGTTGCCGACTACTCCGGACCTCGATCCCACCCAATCGAATGGCCAGGGAGTGGACTACATCGCGAAGAGTTTCGGGCGTCCGGCGATGGTGGGATCATGGAACCTCGAGACCCAGGTTCAACTGCAGCGAGATCTCTTCTTCTCGCTGGGATACATCGGGAACCATGCCACGCGGCTGCATGGCTTGCTCAACTATCCGAACGACATCCCGCAGAGCGATCTGAGTATGGGCACCTGCCTCTTGTGGTGGGCTGTCGCACCCTGTCCCAACGGCTTCAGTTCACCTCCGATTCAGCCATATCCAGGCTTCTCCTGCGCATCTGGCTGTACCTACGGAATCAGCGAGCCGGTAGAGCAAGCCCTACGCCCGTTCCCGCAGGTTGGGTACATCAACGAGGACAGTTATCTGCAGAACATTGGGCAGTCCAGTTACGACGCGCTGGAGGCCAAGCTGGAACGGCGCTTCCACAATGGTTTGAACATACTGGTCTCCTACACCTTCTCGAAAACGATCACCGACGCGGACAGTATTCAACCTTATTACAGCACCCTGCAAAGCCAGGGTGGAACTCAGAATCCCTATGACCTCAGGGCGGAAAAGGCGGTGAGCAACCAAGATGTTCCCAACAACTTTGTCGCGAGCTATATCTATGAGCTGCCGGTTGGCCGCGGCAAACATTTCCTTTCGGGTACTCCTCGGCCGGTAAACGCGATCATCGGGGGCTGGAGAATCAGCGGCGTCAATCGATACCTGAGCGGACAGCCAATCAGCTTCTTCGGCGCCAACGGCATTCCGGGCTTCGATAATGGCATTCGCCCTAACCGTGTGCCGGGTCAAGCCGTGCGCCGTCAAGGCCCGTTCAATCCCTTCTTGTTCAATAACAGCGGCACTACCGGATACGATCCGACATCGGGGGCTTGCACTACCGGATACTGGAACTGCGGCGCTTTTGCGGATCCTAACCCGAATCCCGGCGTTGACGTTCCCTACGTCTTCGGTAATATGCCGCGTAACTCTTCGGACATCCGTTCATTCCCTTTCTACGACGAGGACATGAGCCTTGCCAAGACCTTCGCAATCACAGAACGCGTGAAGGCGGAGTTCCGCGGAGAATTTTTCAATGTGTTCAACCGCCACGTGTTCAACAAACCCGATTCCGGCGTTCAGGACACCACCTTCGGCCAAGTCGGAACTACGCTTCTTGGACCGAGAAACGGCCAGTTCGTGTTGCGAATTAATTTTTAGAGAGATGTGTGTTCCAGAGGGGGTACTGCGAGGCTATGTGCCTCCGGACCAGGGACACTCGCCCGGCAGGCCGAGTACGGCTTGCCGGGCGAATCATTTCAACAATTCTGCTTGTCATCGTAAGGTGATGCGACGCAAGGCAGGGTGCAGTTTAAACTAAGATTTGCCGCTGCAATGCGAAGCTTGGAACTGGCTTCAGCCGTCAAGCCCGTAAGGCAAGCCGCAGCCGGTAGTGCCTCAGCCGATGTCGGCATCGCTGAAGCGATGCCCTGATACGAATTTTTGTTCAAACTGCAGAGTACCCGCTTTCCTGTTTTCCTTATTTCGGATCGGCTATGCTTACGGATGTGTTTCGTCTTTCGTTGCGATCCCTGACAATCGCGCTCGCCTTACATCTCTTCTGCCAGCTTGGAATTGCGCAGGATGGCAATGCGAAGACCTGGTTCGAGCAGGGAAACGACGCTCTCCGAAAAGGCAATGCGACTGATGCTGTGCACGATTTTCAGGAGTTTCTTCGGCTGCAACCCGGCTCGGCGGAAGGCTACTTCAACCTGGGCCTCGCGTTGCAGTCCGCCGGTAAATTAGACGAATCGCTCGCCGCGCTGCATAAGGCGGCTTCTCTGCAACCAGGCTTGCATGGCGCCCGGTTGTTCACCGGCATCGTGAATTACAAGTTGAACCATCTCGCCGCGGCACATGGCGATCTCGTGAGCGAGACGCGGCTCGAACCCAAGAATGCGGCTGGTTGGATGTGGCTTGGCGTAGTGGAGTTAGCTCAGGATCACGCCGATGCTGCCGCAGCTTCGCTCGACAAAGCGGCCGCGCTCGATCCGACCAACCTGGACATCCTTTACCACCGGGCGCGAGCTCACTTGCTGATTTCCAAAGCAAGCTACGCGGCGATGTTTAAGCTTAGCCCGGACTCCTGGCGAGTCCATGAAGTGCTTGGCCAGGCCGATGCCGAAGCATTCCGCACCGACGACGCGATCAACGAGTTCCGCCTCGCCCTGCACGCGGCACCGCATGAACCGGGGCTGAACGAGGAACTTGGCGATGCGTGTTGGACGCAGGGTAACTTGCAAGACGCGGACGATGCCTATTCCGAGGAGATCAAGATCGACTCCGCCAATGCCATTGTTCTGTACAAGTTGGGCAGTCTGCGCGTAACGCGCGGTGACTCGGCCCGTGGAGTTCCGCTGCTGGACCGGGCGCTCGCTCTCGATTCGTCCATCAGCGACGCGCACTACTATTTGGGAAAAGGTGACGTGGCATTGGGTAAGAATGGTTTGGCCATCGAGCACTTCAAGCTCGCAACCAATCCGCAAGGGACTGAGGAACTCAGGATGATGTCGTGGTATCAACTCGCGATACTGTATCGCAACCTCGATCGTACGCGGGAAGCCGGCGAGGCGCTTGCGGCCTTTCGTAATATGAAGACGGTGCGGGATGAGCGGCGTGAGAGCAAGTTGCAAGAGCATATGCGGCGGCGAGATCAATTGCCGATGCAAGAAACGATTCCGGCCACAGCCGATCTCCCGTAGCTTTAAGAATTCGATTCCACTCCATGTGAGCTCTGAGTGCGCAATTAGCTCGGGATAGTATTCGTAACTAATGGCTCATGTATTGCATGGTAAGTGGGTAGATAATCGGGGACAAGAAAGCAACGATGCATTGTCCCAATACGGAATGCTGGAAGCAGTAAAGCCCAATCCGGGTGAATTGAACATTTCAACATTAGCCGCCTTGCTTGTGACGGCTAAGTTGTGGAAAGAATTGGTGAGCGCGGAAGGGCTCGAACCTTCGACCCATGCCTTAAAAGGGCATTGCTCTACCAACTGAGCTACGCGCCCAATCCCGTCCAAATAGTTTACCATTGGCGCTGCATCATATCGTTCGCGGAGAAGGATTGCCGATATTTCGATCGGCGCCTTCGGTTACGTACGATTGACAATTAGCATCGAACTACAAGCATCTCTCGTTAGCAGCAATACGAGCATAATCAGCACAAATCGAATGACGCAGCTTCCAGCCAGCGCGCCCCTTATCGGAGTGGACATCGGCGGCACCAAGGTGGCCGCAGGTTTAGTGAATTCTGCAGGCGAAATCATCTTCCAGACAAGAGTTCCAATGGTGGCGAACGACGCTGCTGCCGGCCTGGCTGCCGTAATCTTGGCAATTGACACGGTGCGCAAGGAAAACGATTCCACGGGAACAACTGATGCGATCTCAGGCATCGGCATTTGTGCTCCCGGCCCGCTTGATCCTCGAAGTGGTGTCGTCATCAATCCTCCGAATCTTCCCGGCTGGCGCAATTTTCCTCTGGCCGCCGAAATTTCGAAAACCTACAACGTACCGGTTCGCGTGGATAACGATGGCAACGCGGCCGCATTGGCGGAAGCTTTGTGGGGCGCAGGACGCGGCTTTCGCAACGTCTTTTGCGCCACTATCGGGACCGGTATTGGAACAGGAATCGTTTTCGATAAACATATTTATCATGGCCGCACCGGCGCGGCTGCCGAAGGTGGTCACAATACCATCGATTTTCGAGGTCCGCATTGCAATTGCGGCAAGCTGGGCTGCATCGAGGCATTTGCCGCCGGTCCGGCGATTGCGCGCAGAACTGTTGAGAAAATAACCAAAGAACGCCGTGCTTCCGCAATTTTAGATCTCGCCGGAGGCTGCCCTGAGCGCATTACCAGCGAGATGGTTGGGAAAGCTTATGCGGCTGGAGATCCTTTAGCCAAAGAAATTTTGCAGGAAACCGCGCTGCTTCTAACGGTATGGCTGGGAAATATTATCGATCTGCTCGAGCCCGACGTGATTATCATTGGCGGAGGTGCGGGAGCGATGCTCCAGCCATTTTTCGGCGAAATTCGCGATAAGCTTCCGAGTTGGTGCGTCAATTCGCATTGCCAGGAAATCCCTCTGCTGCCGGCGCATTACGGCGGAGATGCGGGCATTGCCGGTGGCGCCGCGCTGTGCCGGTGAAAATCAGGGAGAGTGAACTTCCTCTACGCCCGCGCTTTGTCGATCATTGCTTCCCAAATACCTTTTGACTTAAGGATCAATTCCACGGCTTCGCGCACTGCGCCATGACCGGCGAGCGCTTTCGTCGTGTAGTGAGCAGCCTTTTTCACTTCGGGGACGGCGTCGCCCACGGCCACGGCCAGGCCGCAGCGGCGCATGAGCGGAATATCCGGCAGATCGTCGCCGATGTAGGCGACGGCGGAATCGGGAACGCCGGCTTTCGCAATAATTTCTTCATAAGCCGGCATCTTAACTGGCTGCTTCATATAAATAAATTCCATTTTCATTTCATGCGCGCGCCGCAGCAGCGCCGCGCTTTCGCGTCCGGTAATGCAGCCGGTGCGCAGGCCCGCGGTTTGTGCCAGCGTCAGGCCTTGCCCATCATGCGCATCGAAGGTTTTGATTTCGAATGCGGTGCCGTCGAGTTGCGAAAGCAGGGTGACGCCGCCATCGGTCATGGTTCCGTCCACGTCCATAAGCAGCAGTTTTATTTGCGCGGCGCGTTTTTTGACTGCGGGAGAAATCTTAAGAGCGGCGGGCAAACGTTCCTCCTGGCATTTTATTTCGTTCTTTTCTCATGCAGTGTTACTCCGCGCTGCCAAATTGCTTGAGATCTTCCGGGCCGTCTTTCAGAGCGACGGCGCCTTTTCCCTGTACCATCACGCGGACACTTTCGACGATATCGGGATTGGCCAGAGTTGTGATGTCGCCGGTTTCCAGATTGTTGGAAATTGCAGCGAGCACGCGGCGCATCAGCTTGCCTGACCGCGTCTTTGGCATATCGGGCACGATGTGCACTCTTTTCGGTCTCGCAATTTTGCCAATGATGGTTTCGATTGTCTTTGTGACCTTGTCGGCAATTTCGGGGCTCGGCTGAATCCCCGGAACCAGTGAGACGTAAACTTCTGGCACGCGTCCTTTTACTTCATCGACCACCGGCACGACTGCCGCCTCGGCAACTTCGGGTATGGTCAAACATGCGGATTCGATTTCCTTTGTGCCGAGGCGGTGTCCGGCAACGTTGATCACGTCATCGACGCGGCCAAGGATGCGCATGTAGCCGTCGGCGGCCAGCAGAGCCCCATCCGCCGCGAAATATGGCCAGTCCTGCCAGTCCTTGCTCTTGGGATTCTTACAATACTTTTTGTAGTACTGATCGACGAAGCGATTGCGGTCGCCCCAGATTGTCTGCATGATGCCCGGCCACGGATTGCGAATGCAGATATTTCCAGCTTTGCCGGATCCGGCGGCGACTTCGGCATTATTCTCGTCGAGAATTGCGGGATAGATTCCCGGCGCGCCCGGCCCCGCGCTGCCGGGCTTCATGGGATCGATTGCCGGTTTGGTGGTGCACAAAAATCCACCGGTTTCGGTCTGCCACCAAGTATCGACGATTACCGCTTCGCGCTTGCCCACAGTTTCGTAATACCAGCGCCAAACTTCCGGCTCAATCGGCTCGCCGACCGTGGTCATGTGCTTGAAGTGGTAGCTGTATTTTGCCGGCTCGTCCGGTCCGGCCTTGCGCAACATACGGATCGCAGTCGGCGAAGTGTGGAAGATGTTGACGTCGAGTTTTTCGGCGATTCTCCACGCTCGACCAGCATCGGGAAAAGTTGGCACGCCTTCGTACAACACACTGGTCGCCGCCAGCGCCAGCGGGCCGTACACAATGTAGGAGTGGCCTGTGATCCAGCCGATATCGGCCATGCACCAGTACACGTCGGTGGGATGAATGTCCTGAAAATATTTTGAGGTTCCGGTTACGTAGGCGAGATAACCGCCGGTGCGATGCTGGCAGCCTTTTGGCTTGCCGGTGCTGCCGCTGGTGTACATGAGGAACAGCGGGGCTTCCGCATCCATGGGAACCGGCGTTACGATTTGTCCGGAAAATTTCAGCAGCTCATCGTCGAGAAAATAATCGCGGCCAGAGACCATGGTTGCTTTGGAACCATATCGTGCGCGATAGCGCTTCCAAACCAAAACTTTGTCGACCGTCTGTCCTTCTTCTTTCGCCGTGTCGATGGCAATTTGCGCGTTGGCTTGGTGGTCGAGCAACTTGCCGGAGCGGTAATAGCTATCCGCGGTGATCAACACGCGACTGCCCGAGTCGGCGATGCGGCGTCCGCAGGCTTCTCCGCTAAAGCCTCCGAAGACTACCGAGTGAATCACGCCCAGCCGCGCGCAGGCCAGCATGGTGATCGGCAACTCGGGGATCATCGGCATGTGAATGGTAACTCGATCTCCGGCTTTCAAACCGGCGAGATCACGCAGCAGTGCGGCCAATTCGTTCACGCGGATGTACAGCTCGCGATAAGTAACCGCCACGGTGGGTTCGTTCTCAGGCTCAGGCACAAAAATCAATGCGGCTTTATTTTTATGTTGCTCGAGATGGCGGTCGACGCAGTTGTAGCAGGCGTTGAGCCTGCCTCCAACGAACCACTTCCAGAAAGGAGGGTCATTGGTATCGAGCGTGGTGTGCCAATACTGATCCCAACTCAGCATGTCGGCATATTCGCGGAAACATTCGGGAAAATTCTTTTCGCTGAAGCGCTCGTTCACGCTGGGGTCGCTTAGGTTGGCCTGGCCGACGAACTTCGAAGAAGGATAGAAATATTCCTCCTCGCGCCAGTGAACCGCAATTTGTGCCTCATTTTGCGCCTCGCCGGTTTCGGTGGTTACTTTATTTTTATCTCGAATATCAGCCATGTCATAAGCCTCTCATCGCGGAGTTGGCCGCGCGCCGGCTTTTCACCATCAATGCGTGATTCACAATGCCGGCACGGCACCCGAACTGGAACTCGCAATTTTACTGCTTTGGAGCCATGGCGTCACTGCCGCCTATGAATGGATGGATTGATTTTGGTGACGCCACGTCTTACGCGCCGGCAGAACGATGAAGTTTGCCAGCTTTGGCGGTTCGGGCAACGAGTTCGTCAATCGAAGGTACAGACTCGGAAGTAGTCAACTTACGCTCGGGCGGCTGTGATCCAATTCGAACCGCTTCCGTAAACATTTCCAACGCGAGGTCGGTATTCGGTCGTATATAGATTGTTGCGGCCAGTACGCCATTGCGCACCCACGCCTGGCCGGTTTTAGGCAGGCCGTCGCATCCAGTGACGGGAATCCGGAGCCATCGTTCGCGTTCGCTGCCCGAAATTTCCGCAAACGCCTTTCGCGCGCCCGCCGCCATACTGTCGTCTTGCGCTCCCACCAGATCAATGCGCGTTTCCTGCGAAGTGCGCAAGCGCAGCCACGAACTTACGGCGCGATGCGCGCTTTCCTCGGTCCAATTGCCGCGCATGGACTTTATTTGAATATTCGCGGGCTTCGTTTTATTCATTCCGGCAGTTCGCTCTTTGGCAGCTGAACTGTTTGCTGGCCCCTCAAGATAAAGTACGGTTCCGCCTTGCGGCAGCAACGCTGCAAATTGCTTTCCCTGGATTTGCCCAATTTCTTCATGATCGGAGCTGATGGAGAAGACGGGAACCTGGCAACTTTGTCTTAGCTTGGAGATATAATCCGCATCATAATTTAGGATTACCCAGCCAATCCCGGCACTGGCGGCCGCCCGCGCCACTTGCGGAAAGCCGGTTCCACCGGCAGGCTCGAATATAATCGCATCCGGACGCGACGCAACCGGTCCTTGTACGAACTCCAGTAATTGCTGGCTCTGTAGCACGGCATCATTATTTGCGTGAATGATTTTCAGCTCCGCTCCCAATCGCCTCGCGGCTTTCTCCGCCGCAGTTGCCTGTTCCTGCTGATAATCGTTGTCATCGTTGGTGAGGGATACCAGGAATTTGAGTTTCTTCATCACTGCTCCGTTTCATCGATCATAGCTGCATTTACAAAGGGCGGTTGGTGACCAGGGTAACTATGAGGGGATTTTCATTTGGAACGTTAGGCAAGTAAAAACCCGGAAGCCGGGTTGAGTGCTTCCGTTGCAGGAGAGAGAACAGAAATTAAGATTTAGCTTTCGTGCGATGCTCTTTGAAAAAACGTTCCCGGTGCGAGGAATCGCGAAACGCTGCTATCCCCCCAGCGCGGGTGGCCGAGAATGCTCCGGCTAAATTGCCAGCTGCAAGGCACGCAGGTAAATCTCCGCCGTGCAAATATTTATTCAGAAAGCCCGCGTCAAAGCTGTCACCTGCACCCACTGCGTCCACGGCATCCACCCGTATGGAGGGAGGAGCGGTCAAGCGCTCGCTTCCGCGCTGCGCAATCGCACCTTCGCGGCCCATTTTTACAACCAGCAATGGCACCATTGCCGCAAGCTTCTGCACTGCAGCTTCGAGATCATCTGTCCCTGCGATCTTTCGCGCTTCACGCTCATTGGGCAGAAAAATGTCTACATATCGCAACGCTTCTTGCAGCCCTCCCTGCCAGCTGTCGTCGGGATCGTCATTCGTGTCGAGTGAAACAGTAAGTCCTGCATCTTTCATTTTTTTGAATAGCTCGGGAACGCGTGCCCGCATGCCAGTTTGGAGATAAAAAGAGGAAAAATGAAAGTGGCGCGAGTCGGTGAGGTATGCGAAATCCAGATCATCCCAGCTCAGTTCGGCGATCGTTCCCGAATACGTCACCATATTGCGCCAACTTTCACGCTGCATGATTATGGTGATCCCGGTCTTGGTCGCGCCCACGGTACGACGCACTTGCGAAACATCCACGCCACTCTGCTGTAGCGGCTGCATGGCGATCTCGCCAAAACTATCGTCGCCAATGCGCGATTGAAAGCCCACCCGGCTGCCCAGAGTGGCAAGGTTGTGAGCGAAAATCGCGGACGATCCTCCGAGTGTGAGGATCATGTCATTGGCGAGCAATTCACGTTCGCGGGGCAGTTCTTCGGGAACGCCATAGAGAATCAAATCCAGATTGATTTCCCCGGCAATGGTGAGGTCGAAGCGCCGCATCGTTCGCTTTTGTTTGTATAACGACTTCGTTTCTTTTGTCCACCCTTCCGAAACGGTTGCCTTCTTAATCAGGAACATGGAACTCACCGATCCTGCAAAGGTGATAACCAATCGAATACCTCCGCCCAAAGGCGCAATTGCTTTATATGGGCAGTTCTGCGGTAATCGAAGCAACAGATTACATTCTAGTTAACTATGGATTTATCTGTGTTACGAAGTGCGGAATTCATTCGAGAGTCCGGCGAGTCTCATGTGAGGCAACTCTTTGTGCGCTCGCAATCGGTTGTCTCCCGCTGCGTCGCGGGAGAGACCTTGATCGTTCCCGTGCGCGGTAAGGTGGGGGATCTGGCTTCGATTTACAGCTTCAATCAGACCGGATCGTTGATCTGGCAAACGTTGGAATCTCCGCGAACTCTAGCCGAGTTAACCAGCGCCGTTGAAGAAGAGTACGCGGTCGAGCACGAGCAGGCCGAACGGGATGTGACGGAGTTTTTGAATGACATGTTCTCGGCGGGACTGGTCGAAGCCTGTGCTCCAGTTTCAATGAGCGCAATGCAGGCGACGATGCAAGACCAGCCACAAATGGCAGAATCACGCTGACCGCAACCGCCAGCAGGGAATCGGCGAGAGCAGAAATTGGCAAAAACGAAATTGGCTCAAACGAGATTGTCGAACACATGGATCAACTGAGTTACGGCGAGTTCAGCGCAGACCTGCACGGGAAGCAAGCAGGCAAGCGCGTGCCCATGCAGGTTTCCATTGAGGTTACACGGCGCTGCCCGCTCGAGTGCCAGCACTGTTACAACAATCTCCCTATGGGCGACCAGGATGCCCGCATCCGCGAAATGACCACGGAAGAGCACTTCCGCATGTTGGACGAACTGGTCGAGATGGGCTGCTTCTGGCTGCTCTACACCGGCGGCGAAATTTTCGCCCGCAAAGATTTCCTGGAAATCTACACCTACGCCAAGAAAAAAGGCTTCCTGATAACGCTCTTCACGAACGGCACGCTGATCAACGAAAAGATCGCGGACTATTTGTTGGAGTGGCCGCCGTTTGCCATTGAAATCACGCTCTACGGCCGCACCCGCGAGACATACGAAGCACTGACGATGATTCCGGGTTCTTACGATCGCTGTTTGCGGGGAATCAAGTTGCTGCGGGAGCGGGGACTGCCGCTGAAGTTGAAGACGGTGGCAACTAGCATCAATAAACATGAAGTGACAGCGATGCGGCGGTTTGCAGAAGAAGAATTGGGTGTCGGGTTCAAGATGGACGGCCAGATCAATCCTCGGATCGACTGTTCGCAGAGTCCGCTGGCGGTTCGGCTTACGCCGGAAGAAGTGGTCGCCTTGGACATGTCCAACCCAAGCGCGGTGGAAGAGTATCGCAAGCTCTCGCAACACGAAATGAAAACGCCACCCAGGCTGTCGACTATCGATACCGTTTATTTCTGCGGCGGTGGGCAAAAGTCCTTTGCGATTAACCCATATGGTGAAATGAGCATATGCATTACGTCGCAGCAGGAAACGTTTGATACTCGACAGACCGGATTAAAAATTGCGTGGGAATATTCTCTTCGCGATATTCGAACTCGCAAACGAACACGGGTGACTAAGTGTATTGAGTGTCACATTCAGTCGCTGTGCGGGATGTGCCCGGCAAACGGCGAAATGGAAAATGGGGATAAGGAAAGTCCGGTGGATTTTCTTTGTCAGGTAGCACATCTGCGGGCTGCCGTGATCGGGGTGGAGATTCCGCCGCATGGTGAGTGCGAATTTTGCTCCGGCGGATATCGGCACGAAGAAGTGCTGGAGTCAGCGCAGCGAATTCGGAATAAAGAAATCGATGTAGAAGCTTGGGTAGGACCACAGCAGATTCTTCCAATCCTGAGCAATTCATCTGTTTCGCTCGAAGGTTGTGGGAGTTGCGCACACCACTGAGCTGGTGGTGCAGAAATAGACTGAATGAATCACGAAGTGGATCAAAATCGGATCAAAAAGCCCTACCAGCCTCCGCAACTGGCAACCATAAGCCTGCGTCCGGAGGAAGCCGTTCTTGGCCATTGCAAGGTTCTGGGAACAGGCGGTGCCGGTGGCTCGGCATGCGGATTTACCTGTCCCAGCGCCGGATCATAAACACAAACAATGAACCGATGCGGAATTACGGCGTATCAGCCGCCGGTAACGCCAGATATCTTCGAGGGAACGCATAATGCCGTTCACAACGGTTTTGGCATCGGCGGAGTCCATGTTCATTTCTCCGGTGAATGTGAAGCTGATGTTAGGTTGTTTCCTCCTGTTAATTTGTTTCGCGTCGAAGAGCGCAAATTCGATATTGATATCCAAATAGAATGGGTCAACCGAATTCCTGAGCCGCTGGGTCGAAAGACATTCGATGCAGGAAATACTTGGCGGCTTTTTGACAACGGAGATGGGTTTCAGTTCGATTTCAATTCTGAAGCGCTCGGATCCCGCCCCTATAGGCGTTTATTTATTGATGGAGAATTCAGCATTGCAAAGCTCCAGTTAAGTGAGGAATGTTTTGCACAACTTCCATCTGTTCCAGAGCCTTTGGGATATCCCCTTGACGAGCTCCTCATCATGCACCGCCTAACCCAGGAGCGCGCTATCGAGCTCCACGGCTCTGGTATCGTCTGCGCCAATGGCGTGGCCAATCTCTTCGTCGGGCACTCCGGCGCGGGCAAGAGCACGACCACGCGGCTTTGGACTTCCCGTGAAGAAGTCGAGGTTCTCAGCGACGACCGCATCATTGTTCGTTATGACGACGGCCGCGACGGGCCCGTCGGTCCCTCCGGAATGCGGATGTACGGCACGCCTTGGCATGGCGAGGCCATGTTTGCTTCTCCCAACAGCGCGCCGCTCACGCGTGTCTTCATCCTCGAACACGGCCACGGCAACGTGATTACACGCCTCTCGCGCAGCCAGGCTGTGGGTGAGCTGTTTGCCCGCGCTTTTGTCCCGTTTCATCGCCATGAGTATGTCGAGGCGGGGTTAAGCTTCCTTGAGGAGTTGGCTGGGGCTGTCCCTTGCTACCGGTATTGTTTTGAGCCGGATGAGCGGGCGGTGGAAAAAATTCAACAGTTTAATGACTAGCGGGCTGAAAAGCTCGGCATCGACGACCGGGAGGGACACGAGTTTTACTCGTGCCGTAAATCGCGGCCGATCTATGCGGCTTTTAGCCGCTGAGCTTGGCTTCTTTTGCGCCAGGATACTCCCCCAGAGGCTAAAGCCTGCTCATTTTTCTCGTTCATACGGCACGGCCAAAGCCGTGCCCTTCCCAATATTCTTGCTTGAACGGCGCATCCACGGCCTATACCAATGAGTAACACTGAATCCGATTCAGCCCGGTTCGAGGCCCTCAGCCGCGAGCTGCTGAATCAGGGATTAAGCGTCCGTTTTGAGGCGCGCGGCGCCAGTATGTCTCCCGTAATACGTGACCGGGAGATTGTCATTGTTACTCCCGTAATCGTGAGCAAATTACGGAAGGGCGCTATCGTACTTACGAAAGGTCGTAGCGGCTTTCTGGTACACCGCCTCGTGGCTACTGATCACGATAAGAATTTATTCATTACCCGGGGTGACTGTGGCCAGCAAGACGATCCCGCGATTGGCGGCGACCAAATCCTAGGCGTTGTCCTCGCCAAAGAGGTGAGGGTCGGGAAGAGAATTGTGCAGGCCAAATTGACAGGCATCGGCGGCAAACTGTTGCAAGGCGCGGCGCGCGGACAATCCGTGGCGGGCAAACTCCTACGCAAAGCAGGATGGCACCGCTCGTCCAGTGATACCCCCAGCAGCAATACCTCCAGCAGTTCATCGCACAAACATTTGGCGGTTTTCCTGGGACTGCTGGCTTTGCTTGCGCTCATGGCAGCGCCGTTTTCCGATGCGCAGGTTGCGGTCGATTCTGCCTCCAGCACGGGACAGGAGCTGACGGGCACCGGTACGGAGGCGCTCAATACTTTTACCCACACAACTACGACGACGGGGACGAACGTACTGCTGATCGTCGGTGTGTCGCTCAACATTACAAACTCGACCACCACCACGGTGCTGAGCGTTACCTACGGCGGTAAGGCCCTTACGTTGCTCGGCGCTCACAACGATGCTGGAAAAACCCGCCGCGTCGAAATGTGGTATTTGCTGAATCCGCCGACGGGTACGAATAACACCAATGTTCTGGTGAATATTCCAGTCAGGAAAACGGTTGGTGTAACCGCGGGAGCTGTTACGTTTACCGGCGTCGATCAAACCGTACCCCTGGGCACATTTACCTCAGCCGATGGAGCGGGCGCTGGCTACTCGCAGCTTAACGTGCCCAGCGTGGTAAACGGCATGGTGCTCGACACGCTGGCGATCGGCGGGCCGGAAGCCGTCACTATTCCAGGACCGCAAGTTTCCGAATGGAATTTATCCACCAATAACGGCTTTAACACCAACGATCCTCCGGACATTACTGGAAGCGGCAGCGCCCGCACGGGCGCGCCCGCAGTGCCTGTTTCTGAAACATTCAGCGCGAATTCCAATTGGTCGGAGGGAGCGGTTTCCGTCAACCCAACCGCGGCCGATATCGGCGTCTCGACTACTGTGGGGAGTGCCGTTTTTGTGGGCCAGAACACAACGTACACAACCACGGTTTATAACAACGGTACTTCGGCGGCGAATAACGTCGTTTTGACAGATACATGGCCCACGAGTATGGCAGTGGTGTCGATCACGCCCAGTGCGGGGACGACTTGTACCGCCGCTCCTCCTCCCATCACTTGTACGCTGCCAACGACCCTTGCCAGCGGAGCGACCGCTACAGTCACCGTGGTAACAACCGCCAGCACCTCAGGCTCGTATACCGATACAGCAAGCGTAACGGATTCAGGAAAACCACCAGATCCGAACCCAGGCAACAACACCTATGTAGCCGTGGCCACCGTGCAGTCGGCCGCCTGTGCCGCGACTTCGCAGGCAACGGCTGGAACGAATCTGACCGGCACCTTGAACACTTATTATCCGGGAACGACGAGCGTTGCGGCGGGCGCGACATCGATTCCGGTCGGCACTCCCACTGGCGCGGGTTCGGCTATTGCTGCCGGCAATCTTTTGCTCGTGATCCAGATGCAGGATGCCAGCATCAATGACTCCGAGAGTGTCGCTTATGGCAACGGTTATACCGGACAGGGATTTACCGCTCTTAATAGTGCGGGCGATTATGAATTCGTTACCGCAACTGGAGCGGTAAGCGGAGGCTCCGTTCCTATCGCGGGCGCCGGCCCCGGCGGGGGGTTGGTCTTCGCTTATCACGCTGCGGCCGCATCGGCTAATGCAGGGCAAAGCACTTACCAGGTGATCGTCGTTCCGCAGTATACGACCGCTTCGTTTGCAGCCACTGGACCTTCAGCTCCAGCCTGGAACGGTTCTACTGGCGGCGTGTTGGTTCTCGATACCTCCAGCACGCTTACACTAAACGGCACAACCATTTCGGTAAACGGACTTGGGTTCCGTGGTGGCGCTGGAATGCAGCTTACTGGCGGCACTGCTTTGAATACAGATTATTGGCAGACTGCACCAGCTACGTATACCGGCGCTGTGGGCGGCGAGGCTGGCGTGGATGCCAACAAAGGCGAAGGAACTGCTGGCACGCCGGCGTGGGTTGAATACAATTCAACCTTCCTGCAAACCAACACGGGCTATCCCAGTGGCACGTCGGGTACAGATGGCAGCATGGCGCGCGGCGCGCCCGGCAACGCGGGTGGCGGTGGAACTGACGGAGATCCTGCGGCCAACGATGAAAACGCCGGCGGTGGTGGCGGAAGTAACGGTGGCGCGGGCGGTTTCGGCGGCGATTCGTGGCAGAGCAACTACAGCGACGGCGGCGAGGGCGGCACTGCGTTTCCGGCGACCATTAATCGAATCGCGATGGGCGGCGGCGGCGGCGCGGGAACCAGAAACAATTCCGACGGCGACAGTCAGGCTAGCGGTGGATCGACTGGCGGCGGCATCATCATCATCCGCACCAACCAGCTCAGCGGCACTGGAACCCTGACGGCGAACGGAGTCAACGCCTACAACGGCACGGCAAACGATGCGGGTGGTGGTGGAGGCGCGGGCGGAACCATCGTGGTTCTCTCAGCCAACGGCGGAGAAAGTGGTCTTACCCTGCAAGCGAATGGCGGGAGCGGTGGCAATGCCTGGCAAATAGAAGCATTTACTTTAGCCAATCGTCATGGCCCCGGGGGGGGCGGCGGTGGTGGCGTGGTACTGGTTTCAGGAACACCGGCGAGCGTAAGCGTGACCGGCGGGGCCAATGGCTTGACGGAAAACCCGGGCGTACCTTATGGTGCGACCTCCGGGACTGCTGGCTTCAGCGTGACCAATGAAACCATTACGCAAACTTCAGGCACGCAATCGGGCGCGCAATGCACACCCGATATGACTCTGGGCAAGAGCCACGTCGGCAACTTTACTCGCGGCTCTACGGCCAGTTACACCATTCCTGTAGAGAATGTAAGCCCGTACGGGTCGACCAATGCGACTGTGACGGTGAACGACACACTGCCCGCGGGACTTACTCCCGCCAGTGCAACCGGCACGGGATGGGCCTGCTCCATCATTTCGCAGACCATTACTTGCACGAACTCGTCTACATTAACCGCCGGCAGTTTTTATCCATCACTCACGGTGAACGCGAACGTTTTGCAGACGGCTCCTTCCACGGAAACGAATACCGCGTACGTCAGCGGCGGCGGCGAACTGAATCTCGCAAACGATAGCGCTACCGACGTTGCCACGGTTGTCTCCAGCGCCGATCTCAGTCTGACCAACTCAGCTTCTCCCGATCCGGTGGTCGTGGGCGGTTCGCTGACCTTTACCCAGATTCTTACCAATAACGGTCCAAGCGCGGCGGATAATGCCACGATTGTCGAGACGGTTCCGGCGAATACCACATTCGCCTCGATTACCGCGCCTGCGGGCTGGACCTGTACTTCGCCCAGCGGCGCCACTGGAAACGTGGTTTGCAGCGCGCTGACAATGGCGGGAAGTACTACTGCCAGCTTTTCAATGATGGTGAGAGTGAACACTGGAGTGGCCAGCGGAACGATATTAACCAGCACCGCCACGGCCAGTTCTTCCACTAGCGATCCAAACTCGGCCAACAATACGGCAAGCGCATCCAGCGTTGTAGGGACAACTTCGCAGGCGGAGATGACGGTGACGAACACCGCATCGCCGAATCCCGTGGTTGCCGGCAGCGATATCACCTACACGCAAACGGCTACGAATGTAGGTGCAGCCAGTGCAACGAATCCAACGCTTACGGAAACTACGCCAACCAACACGACTTTTGTATCCATCTCGGCTCCGCCCGGAACTACGTGTACCACTCCAGCCGTCGGCGGCACAGGCGCGATAAGTTGCACGGCGCCGGCTGCTCCTGCAGGATCGAGCGGAACGGTAGTCTTGGTGGTACAGGTAAATGCGGGAACCGCGGCGGGAACGGTGATCACCGATACGGCGACGGCAAATGCCACGAATCAAGCCTTTGGCGCAAGTTCTGCCGTCGCGACCGATGTAGTCGCGTCTTCATCTACGCAAGCCGATCTAGCAGTGAGCACCTCAGCGACCCCAGCATCGGTTTATTCGGGTAACGACATCACCTATATTCAGACGGTTACAAACAATGGCCCGGCTAGTTCTACGAATGCGACTTTTACGGAAGTTGTGCCCACGAACACCACGTTTGCCTCTATTTCCGCGCCAGCCGGTTGGACCTGCACTACGCCGGCGGTAGGTGCAACCGGCACTGTGACCTGCACTGATGCCAGCTTGGCTTCGGGTGCATCCGCCAACATTATCGTGGTAGTGAATGTCGCTTCCTCGATTGCAGCTACCACGATCACCGCGACTTCAACGGTCTCTTCTTCTACCACTGATCCTAATTCCGCCAACAACAGCACCACAACTGCTACACCAGTAACAACCATTTGCGACTTAGCCGTGACGGATAGCGGAACACCCAGCCCAGTTACTGCAGGAAGTAATATCACTTATACGCAGATTGTCACTAACGCAGGCCCAAGTATTTGCAGTGGTGCAACATTTACGGAAGCGATTCCGACTAATACAACATTTGTGTCGCTAACCCCGGTTCCAGCCGGATGGACCTGCACGACTACCGGCTCCATCAGTTGCACCGATGCCAGCTTCGCACCCGGCACAACCAGTTCGTTCCCGGTAGTGGTGAAGGTAACGGCCGGTACCGCAGTAGGCACGATTATTACCGATACCGTTACCGTTGGCAGCACTACGCACGATTCAAACAGTGCAAATAACACTGCCACGTCGAGTATTGGCGTCACGAACGCAACGGACGCCGACCTGAGCGCCACGAATTCCGCCAGCCCGAACCCGGTGACGGCGGGCAATAACGTCACGTATACGCAGACCGTAGCCAATGCTGGGCCGGCTTCGGCAAGCACAGTTACATTTACAGAAACACTTCCAGCGAACACCACTGCGGTATCGCTGACTGGTCCTGCTGGGTGGACTTGCACGGTTGCAACGCTTAAGTGCACCATCGCCACGTTTGCGGCCAACGCCACGGCCAACTTCACATTTATCGTGACCGTGAATGCCGCTACTGCGTCTGGCACGACAATCACGCAAACGGACTCCATAGCTTCATCCGTTACCGGAGATTCGAACTCGGGGAACAACAGCGCCTCGGCCAGTGTGTATGTATCGCCTTCCGCTGCCCTATCGCTTACCAATGCCGATAGCCCAGTTCCAGTGCAGGCGGGCAATAACATCACTTACACGCAGGTGGTGACGAATGCAGGACCCAGCACGGCGACGAATGTGACGTTCAGCGAAAGCACACCGCCCAATACTACCTTCGTACAATTAACACCGATTCCGAGCGGATGGTCGTGCATTACTCCCGCTGTGGGCAGCGCAGGCACAATTACCTGTACGGATGCGAGCTTTGCTCCCGGTACAGCCAGTTTCCCGGTGGTATTGAAGGTGATTCCGGGAACAACGCATGGCACTACGATTACTGACATCGCTACCGTGAATTCCAGCACGCCCGATCCTAATTCGGCGAATAATAGTGCGTCCGCGACCGATGTGGTTGCACTTTCAACCGACGCGGATCTGGTCACTACCAATGCTGCCTCGCCGACCTCAGTCGCTGCCGGCAGCAATATCACGTACACGCAAAGTGTCACCAACGATGGTCCAGCAGTGGCAACTACGTCCACATTTACTCAGACCACGCCGCCCAATACGAATTTTCAATCCATCACTCCTCCTGCTGGATGGACATGCACCACGCCCGCGGTTGGCGCGGCAGGAACCATCACCTGTACCGACAGCAGTAGCCTGGCGGTGAATGGCGTAGCAAATTTCACTCTTGCATTACAGGTCAACGCCAACACGCCCTCGGGAACGAATATTGCCGAGACGGATACTGCAACGGCTGCGAATATTATTCCTAACTTGACGACAAATAGCGCGACCGCCAACGCGGTTGTGGCTAACGCAAACAGCGCGAATGTGACGATCACGAAGACTGCATCCCCAAGCCCAACTGTTGCGAGCGGAGATACTCTGGTCTATACGTTAGGCATCACAAACGCAGGTCCGGCTTCGGCTACAACGGTTACCGTAACCGATCCATTGCCCACGGATGTTTACTATCTTTCGGCTTCTACGACGACGGGCACTTGTTCGCAAGCCAATGGCACGGTGACGTGCCTGCTCGGCACAATGGCCAATGCCGCGACGGCGACGATCACCATTCTTACGCTTGCCGGGCCGCCCGGTACCGCGACCAACACAGCCAGCGTGACCGACGATCAGATGACGAGCCCCAACACGGCGACTCAGGTCGAAACGATCACATTTGCTACGAGTATTAAGTTGCAATCTTTCACTGCGCAACTTGGTAAAGATAAATCCGGAGCCAATCGCGCAGTGCTTCTTTGGAAGACCGGTGGTGAATCGCACAATCTCGGCTTTAACGTGTACCGTGAACAAGAGGGTGCACGTGTCCAGTTGAATTCTTCGTTGATCGCAGGCTCCGCATTACTGATGAATGGAGCCTTGCCCAAACATTCCGGCAAAACCTATACGTGGATCGATACCACAGCAGGCGCGGGAACCGGCCCTTACTGGCTGGAAGACGTGGAAGTGACAGGCGCACGTGTTCTTCACGGGCCGGTTTCGGCAACCGCTTCTTTGAATGCCGATGCAAGTCCGGAAGCAAATCTGTCCGCATCGGCGACGCTAAAAGAGCTTAGCCAGGCGCAATCTTCCGCAACTTCCGATGAAGTCATTCATCGAGCGGAAAATGTTTCACCGAATACTCCAGCCACGCTTTCTCAGCGGCAAAAGCAATTCGAGATAGCAGGCCATCCTGCCGTCAAGATTTTTGTAAAACATGAAGGCTGGTACCGAGTCGCACAGGCCGATCTGGTCAATGCCGGTCTGGATCCGAATGTCGACCCCTCGCTTCTGCATCTGTATGCGGAAGCAATCGAACAGCCCATGCAGATCACTGGAGCTGCGGCTGGTCCGGGAGGCTTCGGTTCGAATGCGGCAATTTATTTCTACGGCAATGGAATCAACACGCAGTATTCGGGCACCAGGGTTTACTTCCTTACCACCGAAGACTCAACTGGACAACGGATTCAGCAGTTGCCGCCGTCATCCGGTTCGAATCAGCCGCCTGCGAGTTTCCCGTACACGGTGGAATACACGCCGCATACAACCTATTTCTCCGCGTTGACCACTGCGAACGGGAATAATTTCTTTGGGCCGCTCATTTCGCCTACTACACTCGATGAGACCATACCTGTCGCTCATTTCGATGTGAACTCAACCGAACCTGTACAGTTGGAAATCATTTTGCAAGGAATCATCATTGCGCTGCCCCATGAGGTCACGGTTACTCTAAATGGCAGCACTCTAGGCGATATCTCTTTCACCGGCCAGGATAAAGGCCGATTGCGCTTGAGTCTTCCATCAGGACTTTTGCAGGAAGGCGCAAACATGATCACCTTCACCTCTGACAATGGCGAATACGATATGAGCCTGCTGCAATCGATACGGCTCACCTATCCGCGCCTCTACGTGGCCGATGCGAATGACAGCCTTGTATTCAGCGGACGCTCCGGAGACGAGTTGACGGTTTCAGGCTTCTCGCAATCCTCAATCGTCGTTCTCGATGTTACCAATCCGAGCCAGCCAGTCGAACTCAGTACGCGAGTCCGGCAAAGTGGCTCCTCGAAAAATGGCTATGAGCTGGCAGTGCAGGTGCCGTGGAACACAACATCGGCGCCGCTACACACTCTGCTGGCGGTAGCAAGCGATAGTGTCACTTCACCCATAGGCTTGCGGAAAAATCATCCTTCGCGCTGGCATGAAGCACAAGCCGGCAGCGATATCGCAATGGTTACAGCCGAGGCTTTTGCGGGTTCTTTACCGCCAATCGTGCAAGCGCATCAGGCAGAAGGGAAATCTTCTGCCGTCATCCCGGTCGATGATCTCTACGATGAGTTCAACTTCGGCGAGCATAGTCCTTATGCCGTCCGCGACTTTTTACAAACAGCCGTCAAGGTGTGGCACATTACGCCGAAGTATCTTCTGCTCAACGGTCGTGCTTCCATGGATCCGCGCAACTATCTCGGCTTCGGCGATCTCGATTTCGTACCGACAAAGATCATCGCGACGAGTGGCTTGATGACCGCCTCCGACGACTGGTTCTCGGATTTCAGCAACACCGGACTGCCAACCATCGCAACCGGACGCCTGCCCGTGAGCACGCTGGCCGAAGCTCAACTTATTGCTGGCAAAATTTCAACCTACGAAGGCCAATCCACCAACGGGCCATGGACCTCGCAGGCGATGATGGTTGCGGACGTAAATGATACGGAGAACTTCACGAAAGACAGTCAGCTCGTGCAGGCGCAGTTGCCCAGTTCCATACAGGTGACCGACGTCTTTGCAACGACGATGGGAGTTCCGCAGGCGCAGCAGGCCATTGTTGCCGGCATCAACTCCGGACAAGTTTTAGTGAATTACACGGGACACGGCTCCGAAGATATGTGGTCCGGCGACGATCTGTTCGATAACAACTCCGCAAATTCGTTGACCAACGGCACTGCCTTGCCGGTGTTCCTCATCATGGACTGTCTCAACGGATTCTTCCAGGATGTTTACGACGAGCCGCTCGGTGTCACGCTGATGCTGGTGCCGGATGGGGGCGCGGTTGCCGTGCTGGCTTCCAGCGGATTGAACGTGCCAACGCCTCAGATCATTCTCGATAAGCTGACCGTAAAAGGGGCGATGGGTCCAGCGCAATTGACATTGGGCGATTCCATCATTCAGGCGAAGTCAGGCATCACCGACCTAGCGGTGCGCAAGACGTACAATCTTCTCGGCGATCCTGCTATGCGCATTAAGCGTTCGTCTGCCAGTCCGGCGCATTGATGCCTACGCCTGTGCCACATCGGCAAAAACCGCGGCGCGGCGTAGCGGCTCGGCAATGGCTTTCATTACTTTTTCGAAGCCCGCAAAATCGAGCGACTGAGCGCCGTCCGAAAGAGCCCGTTCCGGGCAGGGATGCACTTCGATAATCAATCCGTCGGCTCCCACGGCGACCGCGGCACGCGATACCGCTCCAATCAAACTCTGCTTGCCGGTTCCGTGCGAAGGATCGGCGATCACCGGAAGATGAGAAAGATCGCGTGCCAGAGCCACAGCGGCCAGATCGAAGGTGTTGCGCATTTCTGTTTCAAACGTTTTGATGCCGCGCTCGCATAGTACTACCTGATGGTTTCCACCCGAAAGCAAATATTCCGCTGCCAGCAGCCATTCTTTTACCGTGGCGGAGGGCCCGCGCTTCAACAGCACCGGCTTGTTGACGGTGGCCAAGCGGCGGAGCAGCGCGAAGTTCTGCATGTTGCGCGCGCCTACCTGCAGCATGTCGACGTGCTCGCAAATGATGTCCACGTCCTCCGTGCTCATCACTTCCGTAACCACGGGAAGCCCGGATTGCTCCCGCGCTTCGCGCAGAATCTTCAGAGCCTCCAACCCCAACCCCTGAAAATCGTAAGGAGACGTTCGCGGCTTGTAAGCTCCGCCACGTAGCATAGTTGCGCCTGCGCGCTTCACGGCATGAGCCGTGTCGATTAACTGCTCACGCGACTCCACTGAGCACGGTCCAGCGATGATCACAACTTCGTCACCGCCTATTCTTACGCCGTTCACATTCACGATGGATCGCTCCGGTTTTACCTGCCGGCTGACCAGCTTGAATGGCTGCGCGATAGCGACAACATTATCTACGCCCGGCGCCACCTGTAGCGCCTCGATCTCATGCCGCCGTCCGCTGCCCACTGCCGCAACGATAGTTCGCTCCGTGCCGCGCGTTACGTGCGGCTGATAACCCGCCTCGCGAATCCTTTCGATAACGTGCGCAATCTCTTGTTCACTGGCCTTCTCCGACATATTGACAATCATTGCTTTTACCCTCCTGGGTCCATCGTAAAAAGCAAAAGCCGCGATTGAATCGCGGCTTAGGGCTGAACTTGGTTTCGATCTAGTGAATCATGTTTCGCTCGATCTCTTCGCAAGTGCCGCCGCAGCCGCTACTGCACTAAACCAGTAGCGAAACTGCACGGTAAACGAGGTAAATCGAGTCATAGATTTTCTGTGCGCGAACTGTGCAACAACTCGAGCCAGAATTATTGGATCGAGCTTGCCGTGTTTGAAAAAACGTTGTTGGCGTTGGACCCGATCAGACGAATCGTTCCAACCACCAGAACCAAAATCACCGCCAGCATCACTGCGTATTCCGCAATATCCTGCCCCTCGTCATCCAACCATAATCTGCGAATAAATTTAGACATACATACCTCCAACCGGATGGGTCTATTCTTAGAGGGAAGAACAGAAATTAGTGTGTTCCATGATGCCGCAGGATCGGAAACTTGTCAACGCAGAATATTGATTTTTGCAAGCCATTTCGACGATTCGGGAGTGGGCATTTCGAAATAGTAGTTTCCTGATTTCGATTATGCTTTTCTTCGCGACCCGCGAGTCCTCCGCGCCCCTGGCGTCAAAGATTTTTGCTTCCAAAATTAGGACACTATCTCGAAATCGCGGTTTAAATTGGTTCTGCCGCTGTGTCATCATGTCTCGACAGAGGAAAGGGTCCGGCTATCGGAGGTTCCGCGATGACAAGCACATCTATTGTGAAACGAATCAGCCCCATGCTGGTGACTGCCAACATGCAGGAAACTATCTTGTTTTACCAGAGTGTACTTGGATTTAAGCTAATCGTGGAATCAGCCGAATACTCGATAGTGGAACGGGATGGCCAAACCATTCATTTTCAGAAAGCCGCATCCGAGGAGGTTATGAAATGTGTCCGCGACCATACCGAAATATACCTTGAGGTTTCTGGCATTCATATTTTGTGGGAGCATGTGAAAACCTTCAAGGACCGTTACAGGGTCCGGGACTTATTTGACAGGGTATATGGAATGACCGAGTTCCACATTGATGATCCGAACGGGTGCTTGGTGTTTGTTGGAGAGCCTACATCCAAGGCAAACTAACACCAATATATTCGAACAGACCACTACGCAGGGACTCGTTAAAAAGATTCTCGCGCCGCTGAAATAGGTACAGCCATATTGTTTCCCGGGACCGTTGGTTGAACGAGCATTTGCGCCGACTGCTGTGCATAACGCAGAATGCTTTCTGGAAATATCCCTAGATAAATTGTCGCGACGATGCAGATAGCCAACGCCAGGCGTAAGGTGAAGGGAACTGGACTGACCGGAACGGTTTTGCGCGATTCCTTCATGTACATCATCACGATAATGCGCAAATAGTAGTATGCGCCGATGCCGCTATTGAGCACGCTGACGATGGTGAGCCAGATTAGATTCGCTTTGACCGCGGCGCTGAACACATAAAACTTGGCAAAGAAGCCGCCGGTCATGGGAATGCCGATGAGCGACAAAAGGAAAACCGTGAGCGTAGCGGCAAGGTATGGAGAAGTTTTTCCTAATCCCTCGTAGTCTTCCAGCGTTACGTAGCGTTCGCCGGCATTGGCGAAGTGGCTGACCACGGCAAAAGCGCCCGCGTTCGTGACTGCGTAGGCTGCGGTGTAAAACATGACGGCCGAAGTGCCGAGTTCGGGAGCGGCGGCGAAGGCAACCAGCATATATCCCGCGTGCGCAATGGAGGAATATGCCAGCAAACGCTTAACGTTGCCCTGCACCAGCGCGCTGATATTTCCCAACGTCATGGAGAGCGCGGCGACAATCCAGATGACCCAGAAGATGGCATGCACGTTGATGACGAAAACGACGCGCAGCAAAACCGCAAAAGCTGCGGCTTTCGGCCCGGTCGACATCAATCCAACAATCGGCGCAGGCGCGCCTTCGTAAACATCAGGCGTCCAGACGTGGAACGGCGCAGCGGCTACTTTGAAGCCGAGGCCGACAAACATCAAGGCTACCGCGGCAAATGCCAGCGTTGGAGCCGGCCCAGCCCGCAAAATTCTCGCGATCTGATCGATATTAGTCGATCCTGTGGCTCCGAACATCAGCGCCACGCCGTAGAGGAAAAATGCAGTGGCAAACGATCCCAGCAGGAAATACTTCAGCGAAGATTCCGTGCTGGAAGCTTCCTGCCGCCGAAATCCGCTCAGAATATACGAGGAGATGGAGGATATTTCGAGCGCGATGAAAATCAGCACGAGTTCGACGGCCGAGGACATCAGCGCCATACCGACGGTGCCGAAAAGAATCAGCGCGTAGTATTCTCCGGCGCGAATATGCTGCACCGCCATGTAATCGTAGGAGCTGAGAATGACGATCGCGGCGATGGCAATTACCAGTACGTGAAAGAAGATGCTGAAGCCATCCACTTGAACTGTGTTCCAGAAAGCGAGACCGGGGACTTGCGCCATGAACCAGGTTGCGCCGATCCCCGCCAGTGCGCCCAGAAAGGCGATCCATCCCAGCATGCGCTGTCCGGTTTCTTTATCGAGCAGCGGCTCCATAAACATGACGATCATGCCAAAGATAGAGAGGACGATCTCGGGAAGAATGCGGGCATACTCCGCGCTTTGCGGCAAGATTTGCGAATAGGCCGGAAACAAAGTCAGCATGATGGTGGCAAGGGACACGGTTATTGTCATTGGCCCACCACTCGGCTGGCCAAGTGCACAAAGGGTGTAAGCGCTGCTTGCACCGCAGAATCGATTGCTCCCAGCCACAGGATCGGCGCCACTCCCATCACCAGCGCGGCCACGGCGCAGGGCCATACCGCCCATTTTTCGAATCCGGAGAGATCCCGCAAGGAATTATTTATCGTGTGTGTAACCTTGCCATAGAAAACTCGCTGATACATCCATAGCAGGTAAACTGCGCTCCAAATCACTCCGGTCGCACCAAGAATTCCATAGATGGGTTTTGCCTGAAACGCGCCACTCAGCACGAGGAATTCGCCGATGAATCCATTTAGCAAAGGCAGTCCGCCGGAGGCAAGCACGATGAACAAATATGACGCAGCGTAAACCGGCATGGTCGAAGCCAGGCCGCCGAATTCGCTGATTTCATACGTATGCCGGCGCTCATGCAGAATTCCGGAGAGCATGAATAAGCCGCCGGTTGAAATTCCGTGCGCCAGCATGACGAACATTGCGCCATTGAGTCCGGCCTGCGTGAAACTGAAAATCCCGAGCACCACGAATCCCAAGTGGCTGACCGAGGAATAGGCGATCAGCTTCTTCATGTTGGGTTGCACCATGGCGACCAGCGCGCCATAGATGATGCCGATCAGCGCGAGAATCATGATCCACCAGGCGTTCCGGCGAGCTTGCTCGGGAAACAGTCCAAGGTTGAAGCGGAGCATTCCATAAGTTCCCATCTTCAGCAGAACTCCGGCCAGCAACACTGAGCCGGCGGTCGGCGCTTCCACGTGCGCATCGGGCAGCCAGGTGTGGAACGGGAAGAGTGGAACCTTTACCGCGAACGCCAGGAAAAATCCAAGGAAAAGCCATTGCGCTGCGGCGGGGAACTGCGGAACCACGCCGCTGGCGATCTGCTCGCGAATGGTTACAAAGTCAAAGCTGCCAGTGTGCGCGTAGAGCCACAGAATTGCGGCCAGCATGAACACCGATGCGATCATGGTGTACATAAAAAACTTTACCGCGGCATACACTTTGCGCTCGTGGCCGAAAATGCCGATCAGCAGCGCCATCGGGATCAGCGTGGCTTCCCAGAAAAAATAGAAGAGAAAGAGGTCGAGCGAAGTGAACACGCCGATCAGCGCGGTTTCCAGAATCAAGAGCAGTATGAAGAATTCCTTGACCCGCTCGTGAATCGAGTTCCAGGAAATCAGCACGCACAGCGGCGTTAGAAAAGTGGTGAGCACGATCAGCCAGAGCGAGATGCCGTCGATACCCATGTGGTAGTGGATGTTTGGCGTCGAGACCCAAGCCTTATCAATCTCGAAGCGAAACTCGGCGTGTTCGCGATGAAAATGCGCAGGCAGATGCAACGATAGAGCGAAGGTAAGAAGGGAAATCACGAGCGCGAAAATTCGAATGTCGCGGTCGCGCCGGGGAAACAGCATCAGCAACAATCCGCCGGCCAGCGGAGTGAAGGTAATGAGCGAAAGAATGATGGGGCTGAGATTTTCCGTGTTCATCGGCTCACCGCCATCCAGACCATGAATGCAATCACCACAGCGGACCCGGCTGCGATCCAGCCCGCGTAAGAGCGAATGTTGCCGGACTGCATGTGCCGCGCTTCATCGGAGAGATGTCGCGCGCCGTCCCCGGCATCGTTCACGGCGGCATCGATAATCTTGCGGTCGACTCCCTGCCAAAGAATTCGCGTCGAGCCTTCGATCAGAGGTTTAACAAGAAACGCGCCGTAAAATTCGTCCACATAATATTTGTGCGCCAACGCCTGATACGCGCCCTGCATGGAAGCCGCAATTTTTGCCGGCAACTGCGGATTGCGATAATAAAGCTGCCACGCCAACGTAAAGCCAAGCAGCGCGGCCAGCACTGAGATTCCAGTGAATAAGAGTTCGGTAGAGGCTCCGGTTTTCGGCTCCGGTCCTTCGGTTTCCTGCTCGGATGCGCTCTTCTCGCCCACGGCATTTTGTACGCCCGCCGGAGCGCCGGCATGAAATACCGGGCCAAGAAATTTGTCGAAGTGGTTGCTTCCACCCAGCGATCCGGGCACGCCAACATATCCGCCGACCACGGAGAGGATGGCGAGAATCACCAGCGGAATTACCATGACCCTGGGGCTCTCGTGTATGCCGCCATGGCCGTGCGCTCCGTGGGCATCGTGCGCCGAAAGTCCTCCATGGCCGGATTCAGCCTCGCCGCGGTATTCGCCAAAGAATGTCATGAACCAGAGCCGGAACATATAAAAGGAAGTGACGAAGGCCGTGACGAGGCCGACCAGCCAGTAAACCCAGCTTGCCTCATAGGCGCGCCACAGAATTTCGTCTTTGCTGAAAAATCCCGCGAGACCGGGAATGCCGGCGATGGCTAAAGTGCCGGCGGTCATGGTCCAGAAGGTCCATGGAATTTTAGTACGCAAGCCCCCCATCTTCCGCATGTCCTGTTCGCCGCCGACGGCATGAATTACCGATCCGGCGGCCAGGAACAACAGGCCTTTGAAGAATGCGTGGGTCATCAGGTGGAAGATGCCGGCCGAGAATGCTCCCACACCGCAAGCCATGAACATGTAGCCGAGCTGGGAGACAGTTGAGTAGGCGAGAACTTTCTTGATATCGGTCTGCGTGATGCCAATGGTCGCAGCGAAAAATGCGGTCAGCGTTCCGATGATCGCGACCACGGTCAGCGCCATCGGGGCGCGCTCGAAAATCATGTGCGAGCGCGAAACCATATACACACCCGCGGTCACCATTGTCGCCGCATGGATCAACGCGGAGACCGGCGTAGGGCCTTCCATAGCGTCCGGCAGCCAGACGTAGAGCGGAATCTGCGCCGATTTGCCGGCCGCGCCCACCATCAGCAAAATTCCAATCGCGGTCAGTAATCCTGCGGTGGCGGTCTCCGCGCCTAAAGGCAGAACGCTTTGGAACACGCGATCGAAATTCAGCGAGCCGAAATGTTTAATAATCAAAAACAGCGCGATCAGAAATCCGAAGTCGCCGATGCGGTTGACAATGAAGGCTTTTTTCCCGGCGGACGCCGCGGAATCTTTGGTAAACCAGAAGCCAATCAGCAGATAAGATGCGAGGCCCACGCCCTCCCAGCCGATGAACATCTGCAAGTAATTCCCGGCAAGGATCAGCGTCAGCATGAAAAACATGAACAGGTTCAGGTAGGTGAAGAAGCGGTAATAGCTGGGATCGTCCCACATGTAGCCGACGGAATAGATGTGGATCAGAAATCCGACGCCGCTTACTACCAACAACATCACGAGCGACAGTTGATCGAGATAGAACTCGAAATCCACGCTGAAGCTGCCGGAGCGGATCCAGTGCGCCAGATATTCGTGATAGGGAAGCGACAGCGAAGAGAAGCGCATCGCGACCCATAGAGCCATTGCAAAGGCCGCGGCGCTGAAAAACAGGGCAATCGTCGTCACGGCCTGCCGTGACGACTTCTTGCCGAGAAAACCGTTGATTGCCGCCCCTGCCAGCGGCAAGATCGGAATCAGCCAGAGATTGAGCATCGGGTTCATAGCTTGAGCAGGTTCACCTGATCCACGTTCAAAGTTTCGCGCGTTCGATAGACGGCGATGATGATGGCCAGACCAACCGCTGCCTCAGCCGCGGCCACCACCATCACAAAGAAAACAAAAATCTGCCCCGCCAGCACATGCCAGTGTGCGGCGAAGGCCACGAAAGAAAGGTTGACGCCGTTGAGCATCAGCTCAATCGACATAAAGATGGTGATGATGTTGCGCTTGATGAGAAATCCCAGCACGCCGCAGGCGAACAGAAAGCCGCTCAGCAATAAATAATAAGAAAGAGGAACCATCAGTTCGCCTTTCTTTCTGCGGCATCCGGCTTGGTGGCCAGCACCACTGCGCCCATGATGGCGATGAGAATCAGAACGGAGGTGACTTCAAAGGGCAGCAAAAAATCGTGAAACAGAAGTTGCGCGATCTCGGTGGGAGGGCCGGGCAACGCGCCAATGGGCACGGTTTCCGTGCCGGAACTTCGCAGCACCACCCAGGCCACCAGCACGCTGCCGATCAAAACTCCAGGGACACCCAGCAGCAGCGCTACTCGGCTGCCTTTGGTTTCTTCTTCTTCGCCTGCATTCAGCAGCATGATGACGAAAACGAACAAAACCATGACTGCGCCAGCGTAGACGATGACCTGCACGGCTGCGACAAACTCCGCGCCCAGCAAGAGATATTCGCCAGCCAGGGCTGCCATGACCGCGATAAGCGACAGTGCAGAATTAATGGGATGCCGCTGCGCCAGCAGGTTGACCGCGCCCCCCACGCAAACCGCTCCGAACGCTAGGAATAAGATTAAGTGAAAACTCATGTATCAGTACCCAGTTGCTAGTACCCAGTTGCTAGTAAACCCAATCCCAGCGCTTTACTGGCGACTGGGTACTAGGTACTAGCAACTGTGGTTTACCACGCTACCGCAATAGCCGTGGCTACCAGATTTGCAATGGCCAGCGGCAGCAAAAATTTCCAGCCGAAATCCATCAGTTGGTCATAACGGAAACGCGGTAGTGTGCCGCGCACCCAGATATATAAAAAGAGAAAGCAGAAAATCTTAGCGACGAACCAGAACACCGGGAGCAGCGCCTGCACGATCATGGGCCCGAACAGTGGCCCATGCCATCCACCGAAAAACAGAAGCGTGGCCACGCAGGCTACCGTAATCATATTGGCGTACTCGGCCATAAAGAACATGGCAAACTTCATGGCACTGTATTCGGTGTGATAGCCCGCCACCAGTTCGGTTTCGGCTTCCGGCAGGTCGAATGGAATGCGGTTCGTTTCCGCGTACGCTGCCATCAGATAAATAAAGAAGCCGATAAACTGCCCGTGAAAAATATTCCAGCGCGGGATGATGCCTAAGAAATGGCCGCCCTGCGCATCGACGATGGCACGCAGGCTGAAGCTTCCGGATTGGATCAGCACACCCACCAGGGACAGTCCCAAAGCGATTTCGTAGCTGACCATCTGCGCACTGGAGCGAAGCCCGCCGAGCAGGGAATATTTATTATTCGACGACCACCCCGCCAGCGCCACGCCGTACACGCCGAGCGACGTCACGCCGAGAATCAGCAGCAGGCCGATGTTGACGTCGGTGATCTGCAGTGGAATGTCGTAGCCAAAGAGCGTGATCGAATTGCCAAATGGAATCACGGCAATCGAAGTCAGCGCGAAAATGACGGCCATCATCGGCGCGGCCAGAAACAGCGGTTTGTAAACGTGCGGCGGCGTCAGATCTTCTTTGAATAAAAATTTCAAGCCGTCGGCTGCGGGCTGCAGTAGTCCAAACGGCCCCACCCGCGTGGGTCCCCAGCGGTTTTGCATGTGGCCCACAACCTTGCGCTCCAGCCAAACGGTGTAGGCGACCGCGGTGAGCAGCATAAAAAGGATCAGCGCCGACTTGATCACCGACACTAAAATGAAAATGTGAAGTGGCAAAGGCATAATTAAAAAATTGAGAGATTAAGTGATCGACCCATTGAGCGATTTGATTTCCAATCACCTGATGACTCAATCGCGCAATCGCAAAATGTCTTCAGTCGGCCGCGACCTCCGCGGGCTTTACTTCGTGACTTTCCAGCACCGAACTCAGCGTGCGCGAATAACGGCCCAGAGTTCCGGAGGTAAACAGGCTGTCGTTTGCCGGCTCAATCGACTCTGCGCGATGCGTCACACCTGGGCCTGATTTTTCCAATGATGTGTGCTCGCTGTTTCCCGCCAGTAAATTGATCCGCGACACGTCGTAGCCGGGAACCAGTCGCTGAATTTCGTCGAGGATCGCCGTGGGTTCGAACGGGCTCATCTTCGGCTCCAGGCCGCGCGCCTCAAGCCATACCGCGTGGCGGTCGGCTTCGCCCGATTGCGCTCCACGCGACTGGCCCATGTCAGCGCGAGTTCCACCGCCGAAGGGCACGAGCTTGTGAACATCAACTCCCATGGCGTCGGCGATGCGGACGATCATCTCGAAATCAGATTTCGTACCGGTAACCTCGCCAGCTTTTTTTACCAACTGCAAATCGCCGCAGGTGTTGGTGAAAGTTCCGGATTTTTCGTAAGCGTTCGCGGCGGGCAGAACTACATCGGCCATCACGGCGGTTTCGGTCAGGAACATGTCCTGTACCACGACAAAGCTTTTCGAAAACGCGAAGGGATCGATTTGCAAACGGCCGATTGGGTTCGAGCCCACGACGTAAAGCGCCTTCAACTTGCCTGCTTTACCGGCTTCGATTATTCCTGGCAAATCGAGCCCCGTAGAGGAAGGAATCTCGCCCCACTCCTGATGGAAGGCGGTGTTTCCGGTAGTGGGGTGATATCCCGGCAGTAAGTCCGGATACAACCCCATGTCCGCCGCGCCGCGCGAGTTGGCGTAGTCAGCCAGGCAGACGAATTTCGATCCAGAGATGGCAGAGCCGAATTTTACGATGGCCGCCAGCGCATCTCCTCGCAGCTCGGAGCCGAATACGATGACCAGTTTTTCTTCACCGCGCAATTTATCGCGCAGCGCGGTCCAGGCGTCTTTGTTGAACGCGGAACTCACGAGGGTGTCCACGGCGGAATCGTCGCCGGCGAGGAATGCCGCAACTTTTCCTTCTGCTCCAGCCGTAATCTGCGCAAAGCTTGCAGACTGCCGCCGCAGCTTGATCGAATTCGAGTTGATGACATACAGCCGCGCATTGTGCAGCCGCACATTATTGCGAATCTGCCAGGCCAGCAACGGATGCTGCTCGGTGGGATCATTGCCGATCAGCAAAATCGAGGACGCGGTGAACACATCCGCCATGCTGGCGGTCGCGCGGGTTTTGCCGCGCAACGCGTTCGCTAGGGCAGGGAAGTCCGCTGTGCGGTGATGATCGACGTTGTTGGTCTTCAGCACAACGCGCGCGAATTTGGAGAGAAGATAATCTTCTTCATTCGTCGTCCGCTCGGAGCCGATCACTCCGATGGCCTGGCCGCCTTCGGTGTCGCGAATCTGCGCCAGAGTCTTGCCGATCAAAGTGAAGGCCTCTTCCCACGATGCGGGAGTGAGCTTGCCGTTCTGCCGGATCAGCGGGCGCGTCAGCCGGTCTTGGTGATTGGCGAAGTCGAACGCGTAGCGGCCCTTGATGCAAAGGAAGTCGCCGTTGGTTCCGCTCTTGTCGCGGTTGTCGCCGCGTACAATTTCCATGCCGGTATCGGCGCGGCGCACGCCCAGCGTGGTCTTGCAGCCATCGCCGCAGTGCGTGCAGATGGTGCCCACATGCTTCATCTCCCACGGGCGCGTCTTGTAGCGATAGGCCCCGGAAGTCAGCGCGCCAACCGGGCAGATGTCGATGCACATGCCGCACTCTTCGCACTCGAGATGATCTTCTTTATTCGGAGCGATGATCGAACTTACGCCGCGGTTCTGCACGCCGAGAGCCCAAACGTCCATGCCTTCGCCGCACACGCGCACGCAGCGATAGCAAAGAATGCAGCGGGGCCGATCGAAGAACACCACCGGTGACCACTGCTGTTCGTCCTTGTGATTCTTGGCTTCCATGAACTTCGACTCGGCTGCGCCGTAGGAGAAGGTCATGTCCTGCAATTCGCACTCGCCGCCGGCGTCGCACACCGGGCAGTCGAGGGGATGGTTCCCTAGCAGCATCTCGACCATCGCCTTGCGGGCCTGCTTGATCTCGTCGCTGTCGGAAGTGACGACCATGCCTTCGCTGATCACTGTGGTGCATGCCGTCTGCAGCTTGGGCATCTTCTCGATCTTCACCAGGCACATGCGGCAAGCGCCCTGCAAAGAGAGATTGGGATAGTAGCAAAACGAAGGCACCTCGATGCCCACGGTCTTGCAGGCCTCAATCAGAAGCGTCCCCGCCGGAGCGGTTACTTTTTTGCCGTCAACTGTAAGGGTTACGTCAGCCATAAATATTGAGCGATTGAGTGATCAGGTGATTTTGCGATTGCAAACCTAGTCGTCTATCGGCTTGGATTCTCAATCACAAAATGGCCCGATCGCCCAATGACTCAATGTTTTCTAATGGGCTAGTGTCGCCATTTCCTCCACCACACCTTCTTTTTCAAACGGGCACGGCCTGCCTTCCAGATGGTCTTCAAATTCTTTTCTGAACTTTTTTACGAACGCAATGGTCGGCATGGCCGCTGCATCACCCAACGGGCAGAATGTGCGGCCCAGCATGTTTTCCGACAGGTACTGCATATTGTCGATGTCTTTTTTCAGTCCGCCGCCGCGATGGAAGCGCGTCAGAGTTTTCTCCAGCCAATCCGTGCCTTCGCGGCAGGGAATGCACCATCCGCAGCTTTCGTGCTTGTAAAACTTCATCGTGCGCAGGGCGAATTTCACGATGCACTGCGCATCATCGACCACGACCACACCGCCCGAGCCCAGCATCGATCCCGCTTTCGCAACGGAATCGAAATCCATGGCGACGTCGATCTCATCGGCAGTAAGCGCCGGGCAAGATGATCCGCCAGGAACCACCGCTTTCAGCCCACGGCCATTCGGGATGCCGCCACCGACTTCATAAATCATCTTCTTCAGGTTGTAACCCATGGGCAACTCGTAGACGCCGGGCTTGGCGATGTTGCCACTCAAGCAGAACAGGCGAGTGCCGCCATTCTTCGGCGTTCCCAGCTTCGCGAACCAATCGCCGCCGCTCAAAATAATGTGCGGAACATTGGCCAGAGTTTCAGCGTTATTAATCACGGTCGGCCCACCCCAGAGTCCGACCACGGCAGGGAAGGGGGGCCGGATGCGCGGAATGCCGCGCTTACCTTCGAGCGACTCCATCAACGCCGATTCTTCGCCAACTTCGTACGCGCCGGCGCCGCCATGCCAGTAGATGTCGAGCGTACGGCCGCTGCCAAAAATATTTTTGCCGCAAAATCCCTTGGCATAAGCGTCGCGGATCGCCTTCTGCATGATGATCGACAGATAACGATACTCGCCGCGAATGTAGATGTATCCACTGGCCGCGCCCACAGCCAGGGCCGCGATCATCACGCCTTCGATCACCGAATGCGGATCGTGCTCGAAGATCAGGCGGTCTTTACAAGTGCCAGGCTCGCTTTCATCGCCGTTGCACAGCACATATTTCGGTTTGGCCGATTGCTTGGGCACGAACGACCACTTCATGCCGGTGGAAAATCCCGCCCCGCCGCGCCCGCGCAGGCCGGAATTCTTGACCTCATTAATAATGGCGTCCGGCTCCATCGCGAGCGCCTTCTGCACGGCCTTGTAACCGTCGAGCTCGAGATAGCGGTCAAGACTAGTCGCACCCCGACCAAAACGCCGGGAGACGACTTTTACTTCGTCGGGATGGGAAACCAGATCTGCCATTTTGTGATTGAGTCATTGCGCGATTGAAAACCAAAAGTGAAAAGGTTTTTAAATCGCTCAATCACCCGACCGCATAATCGCGGAATTTTTATTGCATTGCCTTCTTCTTGTACTCGTCTAAAATCCTGTCCATCTTTTCCGCAGTCAGGTTCTCATGAAAGTCGTAATTCACTTGGGCCGCCGGAGCCCAGCTGCAAGCTCCGATGCACTCGACTTCTTCCAGCGTGAACATTCCGTCGGGCGTGGTGCCTTTATTTCCGACGCCCAGCTTTTTCGCGCAGTGCCGCAGAATGTCTTCGCCGCCGCGTACCAGGCAGCTGATATTCGTGCAAACCTGCACGTTGAACTTGCCGCGCGGCTTGGTGGTGAGCAACGAGTAGTAGCTGATCACGTTGCGAACCTCAAGTTCGGTTAGATCTAGACGCCCGGCGATTTCGGCGATGACCTCGTCGGAAAGAAAGCCCACCTCATCCTGCGCGTATAGAAGAGTCGGCACGAGCGCAGAGCGCTTCGTCGGATAGTGCGGAACCATCTCTGCAAACCGCGCCTCGAATTCGTCTGAGAACTTCATAGAAATTGAGCCATTTGGCGATCGGGCGATTTTGCGATTAAAAAGCTCATGCCGCATGCCTCGCGGTACGTTGTGAGGCTGAGAAGATCGCCGCCAGCTCCGTTCGCTTCTTTTAACAGTGCTCAGTTTTTATAAGCGGGACAATTCCAGATTCTGTCATCAATTCGAGCCACAGAATCGCCTCGTCCGCTTCTTCAACTACCACGCCATCCTGGCTACAAATTCCGCCTTCGATCTTGCCCGGCGCACCGCTCGATAATTGGCGGCTACCGATGTTCCATAACGCAACAACTGTTTGCCTAAAACCTGCGTATCGGTCTTGTAAGGCAGCGACTGAAACCAAAACTGAACCACAGTATTCGCCTTCAATCACTAAATCACCCGATCACTAAATCGCGCAATCCCTACCGGTCAATTTCCCCAAGCACGATATCAATGCTTCCAATTGCCGCCACCACGTCTGCAATCAGGCCGCCCGTGCACATCGTTGGCAACGTTTGCAAATTGGCCAGGCAGGCGGCCCGCATGTGCACTCGATACGGTTTGGCCGTACCGTCGCTGACCACGTAATATCCCATTTCGCCGCGCGGTGATTCCACTGCCTGATACACCTCGCCCGGCGGTATGGCAAAACCTTCGGTAATAATCTTAAAGTGATAGATGAGCGCTTCCATCTGCGTCTTCATCTTTTCCCGGTCGGGCAAGACGACTCCCGGTGCGTCAGCTTTGATCGGGCCTTCCGGCATCCCTTCCAGTGCCTGCTTCACAATTCCAATCGACTCGCGCAATTCGCGTACCCGGCACATGTAGCGGGCGAAGACATCGCCTTCCTGCGCGATGGGAACTTTGAATTTGAAATTCTCATACCCTGAGTACGGCATGTCACGTCGCAGGTCGAAATCCACGCCGCTGCCGCGCAGCGTTGGACCGCTCGCGCTGAGGGCAATGGCATCCTCTGCTGTCATGCGGGCTACGCCCTTTGTGCGCATGCCCCAGATCGGATTTCCCGTAAGCAGATTCTCGTACTCATCCACTTTATCTGGAAAATACCCGGCGAAGTGGCGCACGCGGTCGAAGAAATCCAGCGGTGGTTCGAGCGCAAGTCCTCCAATGCGGAAATACGAGGTCATCATGCGCTGCCCGCTGATCGCCTCGAACAGTTTCAAAATCTCTTCGCGCTCGCGGAAGCAATACAAGAAGACCGTCATGGCGCCGATATCGAGCGCATGCGTGCCCAGCCACACCAGGTGCGAGTTGATGCGGGTCAACTCGTTCATCATTACTCGCATCCATTGCGCCTTTGGTGGAATCTGCAGACCCAGCAGTTTTTCCACGGCCAGCACGTAGCATAGGTTGTTGGTCATGGGGCACAGGTAGTCGATGCGGTCGGTCAACGGCACCACCTGCTGATAGAACTTAGCCTCGCAGGTCTTCTCGATACCGGTGTGCAGAAAGCCGATGTCAGGCATGATCCGCACTACGGTCTCGCCATCAATTTCGAGCAGCACGCGCAGCACGCCATGCGTGGAAGGGTGCTGCGGCCCCATGTTCAGGATCATGGTTCGATCCTGCGCGGGCTCAAGCACTGGCGTGGGGCTCAGATGCGCCATCAACGGTACCCCTCCACCGGATAATCTTTGCGCAGGGGATGGCCTTCCCAGTCTTCCGGCATCAGAAGCCGCACTAGATAAGGATGTCCGGTGAAGCGAATGCCGAACAAATCGAAAACCTCGCGCTCAAAATAATTCGCCCCCGGCCACACAGAGGTCACCGATTCCACCGCCGGACTCGCGCTATCCAACCGAACTTTCAATCGCACGCGCTCTTTCTTGGAAATCGACAGTAGGTGGTAGATGACTTCGAATCGTGGTTCGCGCGGAAACCAATCTAAGCAAGTGACATCGGAAAGGTAATTGAATGCGGAGGCGGGATCGTCGCGCAACAAAGCGCAGGCCTCGCGAATGTTCGAGCGGTCGACGTAAATCGTCATCTCCTCGCGGTCGAACTTCACGCCCGTAACCGCGGCCGGATTCCACGCCAGCAGCCGCGCCACCGCGGGATGAGATTTCAGTTGTTCAAGATCGGTAATCGCCGGGGGTAAAGGCATTTATCGTGCTCCCCGCCGCAGCGCTTCCGGGCCCCAATCGAGCACGCCCTTTTTCCACACATAAAAAAGTCCGATCAGCACAATGCCGATGTAGACAAACATCTCCCACAGGCCAAAATGCTTGAGATCACGCAGAATCACCGCCCATGGGTAAAGGAAGATTGCTTCCACGTCGAACAAAATAAACAGCATGGCCACCAGGTAGAACTGTACAGAAAATCGGCCGCGCGCGTCGCCCTGGGGCTGCATGCCGCATTCGTAGGCTTCCATTTTTGCCCGCGTCGGTTTTCGCTGTCCAATCAGCCAGGAAAGGGTAATAATCGCAGTCGCAATCCCGCTCGCCAGCAAAATGTGGATTAAAAAGGGCAGGTATCGGGCGAAATAATTGTCTGGCATAGGAGAGGGTATATATAATTCGCGCGATGCTTCGCTAAACATTCTAGATTAGGTGGTGACGCGCGCGAGTGTCAAGGGAACCACGATGCTTTTACCGATTTGGGAAAGAGAAACTAATAATTTTGTAATTTGGTAATTTTGTAATTTGGTAATTGAAACCCGGAAGGTGTTTTGAAAGACTATCCGGCCGAGGATTCGGTTTCCAAATTGTGCGATTACAAAATTACCAAATTATAAAATCCCCATGATTTTCGGATTTAATACCGACGTTAAACACGGCGATACCATCTACCACGTGCAGAGCGAGGCGCGCGAAAGCGAAAAACTGTTGCAAACCCAGGTTTTTGTGCGCGGCAGGTGCGTGGGCAAACGGGCTATCTCTTACGCTAAATCGGCGCTCGAAGCTGGTTTCGGCGACGCCCAAAAAGAGCAGCAACTACGCGACCAGCATCGCCTGGTCCTCGAAGCCATCCGCGAAGGCCAATTGGAAAATGTGCTCGATCACGCCGACACCGAATCCCTGGCTGCGGTCAAGCAACTCGATGTGCAATGGGAAAACGCGGCTTCCGTGCACTCCAATCGCAGCCTTATCATGCGCCTGCGTGTCACCGAAGGCGCAACCGCCGTCCCCAGCGCCCGCCTCACCTTCCGCTTCGCCCGCCCCGACGCCGCCCCTTTTTATACGCAAGCCGTCACCGACGCAGCCGGCGGCGCAGAAATCTCGGTGGAAGTCGACGAATCCGCACTCAGCGATTCCTCGGTGATGGTGCAAGCCAACCACGACGGCCGGACGGTAACCCGCAAGTTCGCGCTGCGGAAAAGTTAATAAAGCTTTTAATCCCAATCAAGCCCCTTTGCAGAGCAAAAAGGGCACGCTGCCTGTCAAGGCCGCGTGCCCTCAACCTCGAAAACCTCTTCCAGTGGATCAGGGAGTAATCTGATAGACAGTGCCGCATCCATCAAAGGCGCCGCAGCTCGAGTCTCCGCCAAAAAATGTTACCCCGTAGAGATTGCCGTTCGGCGCGATGATCGGAGCGCCCTGCGGTTCATAGCCGTCCGTGCCGCCCAAAAACTGATGCAGCGTGTTGTAGGAATAGCCTCCTCCCGTTAACGGCGTCATTTTGAAAACCGTCCCGCATACTGTAGACCCGCAAACATTCGTGCCGGAACTCGCAGTCGTACCGTATAAATTCCCCGCGCTATCTACAATCACACCCACTGCAGACTCACCGGGTGAGCCTTGAAATTTGTGCAGTAGACTCGGCTTCCATTTTCCTCCCCCGGTCGGCGACAGCTCGAAAATCGTCCCGCAGCCGGGGAAAAATGTGGCTGTGCAAGCGGTCGACCCCTGATCGTAGGCCGCTCCCAACAGATTCCCTGAACTATCCATCGTTAGCCAATCCGGATCGCCGCCGTCCGGCCCGCTAAAGATGTGCAAAATATTTAGTGCCCATGCCCCACCCCCTTGCGGTGATAGCTCAAACACCGTGCCACATCCGAACGGACTATTGCAGGAGAGATCGCCCCCTGAAGCCATCGTGCCGTAAAGATTTCCCGCTTGGTCGAAAAAAAGCGTGGAACTGGGATGGGTTCCCACCTTTCCCGTCGAAGTAAAATTTGCCAGGATGCTCTCGCTCCACGTGCCGTCTCCGTTCGGCGTTAACTCGAAAACCGTTCCCCACCCCTTCTGCCCTCCGGCTACCGTGGTTCCGTATAGATTTCCCGCCTTGTCGAACACCACACCGTTCACCGGAGCAAAACCGTCCGGCGCGCCCGTGAAGCTGTGCAGAACCTTTTCGCTCCAGGTGCCGTTGCTGTTGGGCGAAACCTCAAATACCACTCCGCAGTATTGCTCGCAGTCGAAGAGACCTCCGGCCTGTGTCGTGCCGTAAAGATTCCCCGCCCCATCGATGGTCAAGGCAGCCTCGGGTGAACCGCCGTCCGCACCTCCGGTAAATGCATAAAGTACCGTCTCATTCCAGCTTCCTCCGCTGCCCGGCGATAATTTGTAAACCACTCCCCAACCGTCACCCGTGGAAACACCCCCAAATTGCGTCACTCCATACAAATTCCCGGCAGCGTCGGAAATCGGAGGGTAAGGAGATCCGCCGTTTGCACCGCCTGGAAAACTAAAAATCTCTTTGTACTGGCCTTGTGCGCACACCGCCCCTACGAGCATCAGCGTAAGGACGAGGGCTATCGACAGCAGCGGACAATGCTTTTTAAACATGTCGAATCATCTCCTTTGGTGGAATCTGGGGTTCGATGCTAACACCGGTCAGTTAAGCAGACGAGAGGCTTTAGTCTCGTATGTGGTGCGAACTCCGAAAATAACCGTGAGACAATAACTGCGCCATGAATCTTTCCATTAATGGAGAAGACCGCGTCTTTCCGGATTCCAATACCTCCCTTACCCTGACGGCGCTCGTGGAATCCCTAGGCATGAAGCCCGACCGTGTAGCCGTAGAACTGAACCGCGAAATCGCTCCCCGCGACCGCTGGTCCCAGATTGCATTGAAAGATGGCGACTGCCTGGAGATTGTCCATTTTGTTGGGGGTGGTTGCGAAGCCGTAAAGCTCAGAATGAAGAAGCAGTAGTCCAGTCTCTAAGCTTCCAATCGCGTCCTTCGACGCAAAGAGCAGCCGCATAATTATCTCCCGCAGGCGTCTCGCGCAGAAGCCAGCGTTCGGCTTCCGAATTATCTGGCCTTGTAGCCAGCAAAGCAGTCTTTGCCCCAGGTTCGAGTGACACATCGAATTGACTGAGGGGAAGGGACAATCCATCTCCTACAGCTTTGATGTAGGCCTCTTTGCGTGTCCAGCAGCGAAAGAAGCCGTGAACCCTTTCCTCGTCGGCCATTGCGGCCAGTTCCATCTGTTCACGGGCTGAGAAGAATCTACGGGCAATGCTGTCGACTTCTATATCGCGGTGAATATGCTCCACATCCACGCCGATCCGGCGTCCACGGGTAAAGGCCAGTAATGCGATTTCACCCGAATGCGAAACATTAAATGCAACGTTACCCTCCGCATAGGAAGTCCGAAGTGAAGGTTTTTCTTTTTCGGAATACGAAAACGTCAAATCGTTTGGACGAGCCGATAAATATCCCGCCAGGAGCAAGCGCAACAATGCGCGTGTGGTTGCGAACCGTTGGCGGTCGATCGCGAAGTGAAAGCGGGAGGCGCGTTGTTTTTCGTCAGTGGAGAGCAAGCTTTGCCAACGGGATTCGTTGGAACCAATGGTTGCCAGGTCGGCTCGCCATAGCTGCACCTCATCTTCGGGCAAAGCCAGACGTGAATCGACGCTGAAATTTGCGTCCGTGATGTTCATGCTCCGGCTCATGCTCGAATGATTTTCCCATGTTACCCTTGAAGGGCGAGTGCAGCGCAAACGATGAGTGGATTCAAAATCGTGACTATGAAGTGCAGAATCGCTTTGGCCTGCGCATTAGTAGCGTCATTCACCTGCCTGGCATCGGCGCAGAACTCGAAGACAGAGATGTCCACAGGCAAGTCGCGGCCAGAATCTCTCTCGAACGCAACCAAGCCGCTCACCCCCAAATCCGCAATTACGCCGCATCACTCCTCGGGGCAGGCGCCAGGGGGATCGGCCAGCAATAACAAGCAAAATGCGGAACTCACAGCGTTGGAGCGGCAGAAGATTACGTCTACAACCCCAACCAGTCCTCGTCCGAGTCCCGTGAAAAGCGTCACTCCAAAGCCTGCAAGCACACCCGCGACCAGTGGTTCCGGGATCAACGCTCAGTATCAGAAGCCGCGCGTTGGACAGAGGAACTAGCTGGCAAGGTGGCAGAGTTGACCAGCCGAGAGGCTGCGACTTGGCGGGAGTTGTCCCCGGAAGCTGTCTGCGCGATTTGGTGGGGAACAGCAGGTTCAGTGAGGCTGTACTTCAACAGACACCACAGCGCGCGCAATCCATCCTTCCAGCCGATTTTTTTGCCTTCTTCGTAGGTGCGGCCCCAATAGCTGATGCCAACTTCATAAATCCGCAGCCGGCGCTTGGCGATTTTCACGGTGATCTCAGGCTCGAAGCCAAAGCGTTTTTCTTTCAAAGGGATCGCCTGAATTACCTCGCGGCGGAAAACTTTATAACAAGTCTCCATATCGCTCAAATTGATATTCGTGAGCGCGTTGGATAGCAGGGTCAGGATCCAATTTCCCACGGAGTGCCAGAAATAAAGAACGCGATGCGGGCGGCTGGAAAGAAAGCGCGAGCCGTAAACCACATCGCCGCGTCCTTCCATTAACGGCTCGAGAAGCACGGTGTATTCGGCGGGATCGTATTCCAGGTCGGCATCCTGAATGATGACAAAATCACCGGTGGCCTCCTGAATGCCGCGGTGCAAAGCCGCGCCTTTGCCCATGTTTTGTGGCTGAAGCAATAGCCGAATCTGCGTGTGTTCGGCGGCTAACTCCGTGAGAATCTGGCGCGAGCCGTCGGTTGATCCATCATCCACGCAAAGCAATTCGATTTCGAGCGGAACCGCAAGCACTCTTTCCACCACTTGCCGTAGCGTGGCAAGTTCGTTATAGACCGGCATAACGACAGAAAGCTTCATCCCCAATGAGTGTAGTGGAAAATTTCTCAAATCCAAGCTTGAAATTATGCGGTTCGCTTGACCAGATCGTCCTTTATTAGAGAATCGCGGATGATGGCGACGATTCTTTCCGCTGCTTTACCGTCCCATAATGGAGGACGGCGGGAAGGTCGTGCGGGATTCTTCACAATAGAACGCGCAGCCGACAATATGCGTTCTGGATCTACGCCTGCGATCTGGTTCGAACCATGCTCGACTGTCGCGGGCCGCTCCGTGTTTTCGCGAAGCGTAAGACACGGCACTCCGAGAACCGTGGTTTCCTCCTGCACTCCCCCGGAATCCGTCAGGACGAGCGTTGCGTGGTCGGTGAGGGAAAGAAAGTCGAGATATCCGAGCGGATTGAGGGAGACAATTCCAGTTTTATTTCCGTCTTCTGAACTGGCCAAGTACGCTAGCAATCCTAAACTTTCCATGCTTTTTCTAGTGCGGGGATGAACAGGGAAAAAAATGGGGAGGTCGGCAGCAAGCGTTTTTACTGCATCCAGAATTCGTTTCAGCGTTTTGGCATCGTCGACATTCGACGGCCGGTGCAGGGTTAATACCCCATAAGGCTTTTGGCGCGAAGCGCCATTCTGACGCAATCTCAGGTGGTCAAGAATGGGCGACCGCGCAGCGAGATCTCTGTGGCGCAACAGGCAGTCAATCATGACATTGCCGACAAAGAAAATTCTTTCCTCCGGTATACCCTCGTGTCTCAAATTCTCGGCCGCGCTTTGCTCTGTCACAAAAAGCAGGTTTGAGATTGCGTCGGTTAGCTTGCGGTTGATCTCCTCGGGCATACGCATGTCGAAGCTGCGCAGGCCGGCTTCGATATGCGCGACTTTCAGCCCCAGCTTGGCGGCGGTGAGCGCGGCAGCTAATGTGGAATTTACGTCTCCCACGACCAGCACCATATCCGGTTTATTTTCGAGAAAAACCGGTTCGATACGCTTCATGATCTCGCCGGTTTGCATGGCATGGCTGCCGGAGCCGACCTGAAGGTTTACATCGGGCGTGGGCAGGCCCAAGTCGGAGAAAAAATGACCGGAAAGCAGTTCGTCATGGTGTTGGCCGGTGTGCACCAAAACGTGTTCCATGTCCTGAAACTTCTTCAGTTCTTCAACGATGGGAGCGGTTTTCATGAAATTGGGTCGCGCCCCCACCACGCTTAAAAGCCTGATCATCGGTTGATTCCCGCCAAAACTTTGCTGACTACAAGAGATTCAAGGTATGAGGAGGGTTTCATGAATGCAACAGTGTAGAGCACTTGCCAAAATTATGTCCGCCAAGGTCAATGCGAAAGCTGGTCCGATTGATTTTGAAGTAAAGACCCAATGGAGGCGGATTCTCGGAAGTGTAAATTATTCCAAAGTCGTACACGGCGAACAGTAGTTTTCACCTAGGGTGTTTACCCGATGATCAACCTTCGAATTAATCTTTTTGGGCAATTTTGGAGTTATTTTTATGGTCCATGATTTGCCTGTTTTCGACACTGATTGAATCGGGGAAATACCTGAATTATCCCAAATTTCCCTATATAAGCCGGTTTAATGGTCGATCGAAGTCGAATTCCGCGCCATACTCATCCCGGATTTCCAGCCGTGAAAAAGCGCCTGTGGAAATAGGTGTTCCCTAATCACAGCTATTTTCGTCTCAAAATGGCATGGTAGATGCTCCTTAACTAGCAACCAGCGCCACGGGTGCTATTCAAAACAAGGGGAAGGGGCGTAGTGATGAGTGAGCAGTCCGTTCGGCTTGGACCGCGCGAAAAGGAAATCGTAGAACTGCTTTTGCAAGGCTGCGACAACGCCGAAATCGCCAAACAGCTGAAGATGGCTCGCAGGACGGTCAAGGCTCACTTCAACCGGCTCTTTCTTCGCTTTGGAATTACAGATGGAATTAAGCGCGTAAAACTCGCGACATTGCTATACCGGAGGCAGACATGTTCCCCCAAGAACGTTACGGAAACCGCACCCCCAGTGAACGAGAACATCGAGTCATCGAGCTCGTCGCTCAGGGCCTGAAAAACCGCGATGTAGCGGAAGCGATTGGCACAACTGAACATGTTGTGAAGAATTATCTGCGTGTGATCTACGACAAGCTCGGGCTTTGGAATCGCGTGGAGTTGGCTTTGTGGTATGAGTCGCGAAGGCCGGGCGTCCAATTTCCCTCGGCCATTGCCTGAAATTTCGTTTCTCGCGATGCTGTTGTTTGGCGGCTGACTTATTGGCAGCCGAAAGCCTGTAGGTTGCGAAGCCGCTCTGCGGCTCCCGTTCCGCCTTTGCGTACGGCGGCGTCGAGTAACAGCCGCGCCTGATCACAGCTCTTGGTCACGCCGTCTCCACGAAGGTACAAATCAGAGAGCATCACGGTCGCAGTCAAATTTTGTTTGGCCACGGCTTTCCAGAGCCAGAAGGCGGCTTGTCCACTGTTTCGCCCGGAAGCGGCATTCAAATACTTTTCTGCGGTCGCAAGTTCCTCCGAACCGCCCGTTTGAAGGGTGGGAGCCGCAACAGCCCGGCTCGCGGCAGCTTGCGGAACGGCATTAGGTTTGGCCAATATAGCTTCAGCACTTCTCCCGGATCGATTGCGGCTTGTAGCAGCAGGTTTAGCAGGAGTAGGTGGTGAAGTAACAGGTACGGCCGCGGTATTTGACGTTGCGTTGCCTTCAGGCTTCGGTTGTGCGGGTTCTGCCGCAGGTGGCGCGGATTCCGGCGGCGCATTCGGTACTGCTTCCGGTGTAGCGGACGATGCCGAATTGCTGTGCCATGTGCCGTTGCTGCGCCACATCACATAGATAAGCAAGCCGAGAATCACCGCCACGGCAAGCCCCACATACAACCGGTAGGGATGCGAAGCGGGTTCTTCATATTCCGAGAGCACCGTAAGGCTGGCGGGAATTCCGTACGGCCGCGACCATGGCGAATTCTCCGGGCTGGAAGCGCTCTCTTCAACCGCTTCGGAAACGTCGGCGGAATCGAACTCATAACTGCTTTCACGCACTCGCGGCTCGTAGTCCTCATGACCCCGGTCCTCGAATTTCTCCGTTTGTTCCGCAGCTTGCTCGGCAGGGGTTTCCGGTTGGCTGGTCAACGGCATGCCGCACATGCCGCAAAATCTTTGCGGATCGGAATTTCCGTGCCCGCAATATCCGCAAGTCACGACCACTGATTCTTTCGCGGGAAATGAATTCGTCGGCCTTTCTTCCGCGGGACTGTGCACTTCGTGATAAACCGGCTCGGGATTGAGATTCTCTGAAGTAAGTACTTGTGAAACGTCAACATGCTGCTTATTCGCCAACTCCCGAAGCAACTCCGCTACCGCTGCCGCCCGTTTTTCGGGAGGGCTGGTGAAATACACTTCCGCCCATTCGCCCATATGGGAAGCGAGCAAGGGATTGAGCAGCGGATTCAACTCTGGATCGGGGAGGGTTTCCGTTTTCGACTCTTCCGGTGGCTGGGCCACAGTTTTTCTCCGAGACGGGCGCTAGATATGATTGCACCTTGGCGGACAAGGTTGTCAAATCAAAGGCGGAAACAATTGCCGTCAACCGCCAGATCAGTCGCACGCCTTGCGGGAAGCAGGCTCGAATTGATCCAATTGCGCGTCGCGCTGGCTCGAAAATCTTCCGCCCACCGTCCTGCCATAAAAATCGGAGCCGGGACAGTAGTAAAGCGCGGTGTGCAGATCGATCCAAACCTGCGTATCGGGATTTCCCTTGTACTCCTGCGTCTCGGGAGCATCTGCGAGGCCGAGGCCGATTAGCAATTTGTCGAAGGTCGAGAGATCGGCATCTGGCGAGGCTTTCCGCCGGTTGGTGTTTCCTGAAACTGCCGTGCCGTGTCCAGTTGCCCCCACGGAATCATTGGATAGAATTCCCCAACGGATGACGGCGATGACCAAAATGACAGCCAGTGCTAAATAGAAATCGCCGCGCCGCGCCCGCCAGAAACGGACCAGCGCGCTGGCCGGGGGTGGTTCCACAGCGCTCTCCAGAAATTCGCGCGCATTGGCTGCGGAGTTCCACGTGATGTCTTGCGCTTGCGACGTGATCAGGGCGGTTTCAGCGATGTCTTTTTCTGGAGCGTCGTCCGCTTCCTCTTCAGCATTTGCTTGCGGCGAAGAAAGCTTTGGCGTGATGTTCAAAGGCAGTAAAGCTTCACGCGATCGCGCATCCAGATTTTCCTGATCTGCCGCTTGCTTCCGCCATGCCGCTGCCAGCTTGCTCTGCGAACCTTCGGAACCGCTCTCACTTACACGGGGAGCGCCGCACCTTCCACAAAACTGTTCTTCTCCAATTAATTTGTTGCCGCACTTCCAGCAGGCTAAGCCTGGTTTCGCATTTGTTTCCCGTGAATATATTTCTTTCACGCCGCTCGCAGCTTTTCCCTCGCCATCCGCCGAAGCTACATTCGGCTTGAGTTTCTCGATCGCCTCCAACATCGAAGAGCGCTGAGCGGCTACAGACTTTTTTAAAGTGGACTCTGCATCGCGGCCGATCGCCTCGGTTACGAGCCCCGCCATCAATTGGCAGGTATGAATGTCCTGTTCAGCGAAGCCATTGGCCCTGTCGAAGTAAATCTCAAGAGCGCCCACGATATTGCCGTCGTGATAAACCGGCACCGCGGTGAGGGATTCGATTTGGCGTTGCCGGCATAAATCGGGATCGAATAAAAACTCCGCATTGATATCCGGAGTGCGGAGCACCTGGCCGGTGCGAATGCAGGTTGCGCAAATTGCCGTGGCCAGTGGAACTTCCGTACCCACAGGCAAAGCAGGAGTGCCCGCGCCCGCGCGATAGCGAACAATTTTTCCGTCGAGAAGGGCAATGGCCGCGCCGCTTGCGTTGGTAATGCGCGCAATTCTTTCGGCGACCACCGCCATCGCTTGATCGGATTGAAGATGCCGAATCTGAATCTGATGCTGAGCTTCGACAATCTCCGCCAGGGTAAGCGTGTAGTCGGTGTCGGAAGGAGCTTCTTCTTCAGCTCGGAGCTTGCTCTTCAGCGCAGCCTGCGATGACGCCTCCTGCTGCCGGAGCTGCTCGCTGTGTGATTCCAGGCTCTCTTCCATCTGCCGCATTTCGCGGTTATGCTCCTGGATTACATAAGCCGCTTCCAGCAGTTTTCCGAAAGTCTGCTCGTCGAGCACTGGCTTGTTTTTCTGGTTGCTCACAATACTTATGGTGCGGCGCCGACAGCGCGCGTTACTCTGCAAATATCCAAAGTTATTCTATTGCAATTGGGCGCGGAAGCATCCTACTCATAAGGCCGATCTCCCATTGAGTAACGTTACCGAGGTAAGCGCCGCTGTGATTTGTAAAAATCCTTCCAATGGCGCAGCGTTGGGGAGGCGCTATGGGGCCGGATTCTCGGGCAAATCGGCTGGGTAGGATTTGGGCGGGAGCAACAATTGGATTCCAAAATAGCCGAGGAAATAAGTCTGATTGTTGCTCACAGGCGCGAGGCTGCGGCCAGCCATGAAAAGAAGAATCACCGGGCTGTGGATCTTGTAGCGTCCACCTACATCGAGCGTGGGCTGGTTATAGGAGGGATGAAACGTGCCCTGAGAATAGAACTCGATGTCGCCTTCGAGCTTGGGCGTGAAATCGTGGCCCACAACCAGTCCGGTAATCCAGCCATCCGGCCCCTTATGAACGAACTCGTAGCCAGCCTCGTAGTTCACATCGACGGGGCCGAATTTTTTGTGGAATTCGACAGGCAGAAGAAAGGCATCGCTCGCCGGGGTAATGCCGCGGCGCACGGCGTCGTTCGGATTATTGAGGAACGACTGGGGAAAAACCGAAATGGCAAGGCCGGATTCGCCTTTGTCGTAGAAGCGCCATTTGACGCCGGGGTTCGATTGCCCCAGTCCAAATTCTGTTTTGGCCCCGGGATTCTGAACTCTCAGCCACGCATTCTCATAGGTAAGCTGAATCCGGTCGCCGACCCCGAAGTTGATATCGACATCGGGGGCGTGGGAGACGGACTGGCCGTTATAGAAAAAAGGCATGTAGCCGAGATTGATTTCCCAGTTGAGATGCCCCGGCGTGCCGGGATCGTTGGTGTAGTAAGGAGGTCCGCCCTGCGCGGAGGCGGGCAAAGAAGCCAGAAAAAGAAAGACCCATGGCAGGACGAAGACTGGAATGCGATCGCGACGTCCTGACCTTCCATGACAGCTATTTTGATTTCTTCCCATGCCAATGAATGAGAACGTGCTGCATTCCTAATCCTGCCAGTTTGCTCGAAAACGCTCTGTGCAAAACGCGAACTGTTGTCGAATGCTAGTCCCACACTGGTTGGAATACGATTCTTCGGTGCCTGTTTTGGGAAATGCACTTTCGACGGATTTGAGTTCGATATCACCTGGTGCGATGTGCACCAAAAAGTTCAATAATCCTATTCAAATCGATGAAAATAAATAATTTAGGTGTGGCGAACGCCTATCTCGATATTCTTAAACTTTCGACTGCAACCCAAACAAACATATTGCTTCTTCATGATGTGCCGCGCCGAAAGCATGCTCTGTTTACCAAGATGGGACAAGGCAAATTGGCGAGCACTTCTGAATTTCTTCGGAAGCCATCAGTCTCCCTCCTCAAGTGCAAGCGCACGTTGGTCTTACACGCCGAATCTTACGCGAGCGAAGCTTTGGCGAAAGATGTGCATTACTCTCTGGCGTAACGCGCTGGCCGGTATAGAAACCGGAGAAATTATAGGAGATTGCACCATGCATATGAACACGATGAAGGTGACCCCAAGAGATCAGCAGGTTCTCGACCTGCTGGTGCAAGGATGCAGCAACAAGGAAATCGCGGGGCAGTTGAGTATCAGCCCACGCACCGTAAAGCAGCATCTGCGCACGCTTTTTTTACGCGCCGGAATCAAAGACGGCCGCAAGCGCGTGAAGCTGGCGATCGCCGTTTTTGAAAATGAAGAGGTGTCGCAATGATGCCGCGGGAGCGTTTAACCGAAAAAGAAATTCAGGTAGCCGGTCTGGTATGGCAGGGACTCACTAACCGCGAGATCGGCCGGCAGATTGGCACTACAGAGCAGGTGATCAAGAATCACCTGCGTAGCACTTTCGACAAATTAGGGGTCTGGACCCGGCTTGAATTAGCTATGTACGTGGCCAGCCACGGCGGGAAAGACTGGCTACCGGAGGGGAACCACGGCGTACTTGGTCAGGCATCAGCTGAAGTCCGGCGCAACCCTTAGCGGCCATCATGGAACCAAACCCGGCGCGACGCAAGGCGATCCGGCATACCAAGCTGCAAAAGGTTTGCCACAGGCCAGTGTCCATGCGGCTTATACTAAAACTAAATCATTGAAATATAAGGACATTCCATTCCTGCCACAGGGCCTTTGAATTGCATTAGCACATCGCTGGCTGGGCGAATCCTTGCTCGAATGCCAGCGGAAGGTTGAGTCGCAGGGACGGCGATGGCATACAAAGAAACATTCTGGATGGCATGCGATTCTACCGAGCAATTACGCGCGGAATATGGGCCCTTTCACACCCGGGCCGAAGCCGAGGTGGAAGCCCGCAAACTTGGCTTCTGCTTCCTTCTACGCTACGAGCACCTGCTGGATGAAAACGAGGAAATTCAGGAAGTTCGCTGCATCTTTCTCGAACTCCCAGGCGCCGCCGCAGTAGAACCCTCCGCGATCAGCCTGCACACTCGCTGCGCCACCTGCGGCGTTTCCGCCACTCACGCTAAAACCTGGCAGGCCGAAGTTTGGGCCGACATCCACGAGTTTGAGCACTCCCGCCACCGGGTCCGGCTTTTTGAACACGCCCGTGGCAAAGGATTGAAGGAAATCGGCGGCTGGCGAGGATGAGAGTAATTTGGTAATCGGGTAGTTTGTAATTTTAAAAAACAGTTTCAGGTTTTAAAAATTACCAATTTACTCAATTACCAAATCACAAAATTTTCTTCACGCTGCCGGCGCTAACTCGCTGGCCGCTGCCCGGTCCACGAACCAGATCAGCTTTCCATCGGTAGGATGAACCAGTTTTGAGGGATATTTTTCGTCCGGTCCCTTGCCCTCCAGTACTTCGTGCAGCACCGGCGCTTTATCGATTCCACTCACCAGAAATACCACCAGCCGCGCGGCATTCAGAACCGGAAGCGTGAGCGTGATCCGGCTGGTTTTCATCTTCTCGACCCAGTTCGCCACCACGAATCGCGATTTTTCCTGCAATGCCGCCGTCTCGGGAAACAATGATGCGGTGTGCCCGTCCGGCCCCATGCCGAGAAGAATTAGATCGAAGCGCGGAAATTTGCCGGCAGGCACTTCAAAAAACTTTCGCAGAGTCTGTTCGTAGGCATCCGCGGCGGCGGATGCATCCGGATTTTCGGTGAGCATGCGGAAAACATTGCCGGGCGGAACCGGAATCTTCGACAGAATGCTTTCATTCGCCATGCGGTAATTGCTTTCCGCGTCCGTAGGCCCGACATGGCGCTCGTCGCCCCAGAAGAAAAATACTTTGTCCCAGGGAAGACTCGTGCTCGCGTTGGCCGCGATCAGGGTGAATAGACTTTTTGGCGTCGATCCGCCGGAAAGCGCAATGGTGAACCGTCCGCGTGCGGCTATCGCCTCCGTCGCAGCGCGGATCACCTCATCTGCTGCCGTTTGAAACAGCTCCTGCGGAGTCGCCAGCCTGCGTACTTCAACGTTCGCGCTCACGAAGCTCCAATCAGAACAGCTTTATAATTTGCGGCCGCACACCGCGCCGCGCCCATCAGTCCAGCTTTGTCGTTGGTGATGACTTGCACGGGAATCCCTTCAAGAAGCGGCTGCAGCCGGCCTTTTTCCAAAAACGCATTCATAAAATTTGGCCCGCTCAGCTTGGGAAGAATCTTCGGAGAAATTCCGCCGCCCAGAAAAATTCCGCCGGTCGCCATGGTTTTGAGGGCCAGATTGCCCGCTTCCGCGCCGTATACGGAGATCCAGAGATCAAGCGCTTTCTCCGCCAACGGATTGCTCCCACTCAATGCCGTGTGCGAGATCATCGCCGCCGCATCGCCCTGCTTAAGCTGCGCACCGAAGCCTTCCGGTTCATTGGTAGCGCCCTTTCCACGCAGGAATTCGTATACATTCACGAGTCCCGGACCGGAGAGGATTCGTTCGTAGCTGACGTGGCCGTAGCGTTTCGTGAGAGACTGCAAGAGTTCAATTTGTAAATCGCCTTGCGGCGCGAAATCGGTGTGGCCGCCTTCGCACGCGAAAATCTCGTGCCGACTTCCGTTCCAGAATAACCCCGCTTCTCCCAAGCCGGTGCCGGGCGCGATCACCGCTTGATTGCCGGTCGAATCCGGGACCTGGTTCAACGGCGTGAGATCCTTCGAACTAAGCGCGCCTACGCCCCAGGCCATAGCCTCGAGGTCATTGATCAGCATTGTAGCGGGAATGTGGATTTGTTGCCCGAGGCGGGATTGTTCGATAGTCCAGGGAAGATTGGAGGTTTCGACACGCCCATTATGTACCGGGCCGGCGATGCCGAAGCACGCTGCCTCCGGATGATCGGAAGATTCTTTCAGAAACTTCGAGACAATATCGCCCAGATTGCTGTACTCACGGCTGGGGAATATTTTTTCGGAGATCAGGCGCAGAGTGCCATTCTCGGGTTGAAAATAGGCCAGTCGCGCGTTGGTTCCACCAATATCGCCGGCCAGAATCATTTCTCGAAGTTCCTCCAGCTGCGGCCATCGCGCTCCAGCAGTTCATCGGCATCCTTCGGTCCCCAGGTGCCGGAAGCGTAATTGGGGAAGTTGCGTGGCGGCAGCGCCTTCCACAAGTCGAGCACGGGATTCACCACGCTCCAGCCCGCTTCCACCATGTCCGCCCGCTGAAACAACGTCTGATCGCCGATCATGCAATCGTGCAGCAGCCGCTCATAACCCGTGCTGGGCTGCTTGCCAAAATATTGCTGGTACTCGAAGTTCATGTCCACTGAACCGAGACGCATTACCGGTCCCGGTATTTTCGCTGCGAATTGCAGCGAGATGCCTTCCTCGGGCTGGATATGCAGCACCAGTTGGTTGGGCATCAGGTGTTGCACCGAAGTATCGCGGAACAATACAAACGGAGCCTGGCGAAACTGGATCACAATATGCGTATTGCGCGCCGGCATGCGCTTTCCGGTGCGAAGGTAGAAGGGAACACCCGCCCAGCGCCAGTTGTCGATCAGCAGCTTCATGGCGACGAACGTTTCCGTCCGGGAGTCTGGAGGCACATCCTCCTCCTCGCGATACGCTTTGACTTCCTTGTCCTCGATCGTGCCTTCGCCATATTGACCGCGCACCGAGCGGCTGAGCACTTCTTCGTCGCTCATGGGCTGGATGGCATGCAAAATCTTGGCCTGTTCGTCGCGTACGGCATTCGCGTCGAATGAGATGGGCGGCTCCATCGCGGTGAGGCTGATCAGTTGCATGATGTGATTTGGCACCATGTCGCGCAACGATCCGGCGTGATCGAAATAACTGCCGCGGCTCTCCACGCCCACCGTTTCCGCAACGGAAATTTGGATGTGATCGATATAGCGCCGGTTCCAGATAGGCTCGAAGATTCCGTTGGCGAAACGGAACGCCATGATGTTCTGCACGGTCTCTTTGCCGAGATAGTGATCGATGCGGTAAATCTGTTTTTCGTCGACCAGCTTCAGCAGTTTCTGATTGAGCTCTCTCGCCGATTCCAGATCGTGGCCGAAGGGTTTTTCAATGATCACCCGCCGCCAGTGATCGTTGTTTTGTTGCATGAGTCCGGCGGCGGAAAGTTTTTCGACGATCGGCCCAAAGAAACTGGGAGCCGTAGCCAGGTAGAAGAATACGTTCCCGTTGGTCGAGTGATCGCGTTCGATTTGTGTCAGGCGGTCTTTAATCTGCGGGTAGAGTTTATCGTCGCCGAAATCTCCGGCGTAATAATAAAAGCGGCGCGAGAAAGTTTCCCAATGCGAATCCTCGATGCAATCGCCGCAGTAGGCCTTCACATCGTCCCTGAGACGCTTGCGGAAATCCTCGTCGGTCATCTGCGAACGGGCCACGCCCAGCACCGCAAACTCTTTTGAAAGCAAGTCCGCGCGGGAAAGGTTGTAAAGCGCGGGAATCAGCAGGCGCGCCGTGAGATCACCGGCCGCGCCAAAGATCACCATCACACAGGGGTCACCCTGCTTGCCTACACGCGGAGCACTTGCCGTAGGTCGTTCCGCCAATTGAGCCATGTTCAGATCCTTGAGAATTCGCTTGAACCGCTATGCACTTTTCTTGTTTGCTGCAGCTTCAACGTGCCCGCCGAATTTTTGCCGCATAGCGGAAAGCATCTTCTCCGCGAAGGTATGCTGTTGGCGCGAACGGAAACGCACATACAATGCCGCCGTCAAAACCTCCGCAGGTACTGCCTCGTCAATCGCTGCCTGAATCGTCCAGCGCCCTTCGCCCGAATCCTGCACGTAACCTTCGTATTCGGAGAGTGTCGGATTTTCCGCCAGTGCCATTGCGGTTAGGTCCAGCAGCCACGAGCTGATGACGCTGCCTCTCCGCCAAACCTCGGCGATATCGGGCAAATTTAAATCGTAGCGGATATTCTCTGGTAGCTCTTTGCTGGTGGCATTCTTGAAGATATCAAAGCCTTCCGCATAGGCCTGCATGATGCCGTATTCAATTCCGTTGTGCACCATTTTGACAAAGTGGCCGGAGCCGGATGGCCCGCAGTGAATGTAGCCTTGCTCGGACGTGCCGCCAAGTTTTTCCCGGCCAGGGGTGCGCGGAATGTCGCCCACGCCCGGCGCCAGGGTTTTGAAAATGGGATCGAGCCGCTGCACCGCTTCTTTGGGGCCGCCGATCATCATGCAATAGCCGCGATCCAGTCCCCAAACGCCGCCGCTGGTGCCTACATCGACGTAATGAATTCCTTTGCCTTTAAGCTCCTCGGCGCGGCGCACGTCGTCTTTGAAATAAGAATTACCGCCATCGATGATGGCATCGCCCGGTTGCATGTGCGAGGCGAGTGTCTGCACAGTTTGCTCGGTGGGGCCGCCTGCGGGAACCATAATCCACACCGCTCGCGGCGCTTTCAGCTTGCCAATCAGGTCTTCGAGCGACGACGAACCGGTTGCACCCTCTCCCGAAAGGTGTTTTACCGAATCCGCGCTCAGATCGGAGACGACAAGTTGATGTCCGCCACGCATGAGACGCCGTGTCATGTTCGCGCCCATGCGGCCCAGCCCTACCATTCCTAACTGCATCGAGTTGCTCCTTATAATCAGCGCAGATTGAATATCAGCCCAGATTGAATGCGGCTTACGCTGTCTTTCCTTTTTGCCCGGTGCTTTTTTCTACCACCGCCAGCAATTTGTGGAAGGCGTCGGCAAACAGCTTTACTCCGTCATTGGTCAGTTTGGTGGTTACTTCTTTCATGGAAATCCCGGCTTTTGCCAGATTGTCCATCACTTTTTGCGAGTCCGCCACATTTTCCGTGAGGCTGTTGCGAAGCTTGCCATGATCGCGAAAGGCATCGATCGTAGCCGGAGGCATGGTGTCCACCGTATCGGGGCCGATTAATTCTTCGACGTACATCACATCCCGGTATGCCGGATTTTTCGTGCTGGTGCTGGCCCACAACACGCGCTGCGGCTGCGCGCCTTTCGAGGCGAGCGCGTCCCAGCGCGGGCCGCTGAAGATCTGCTGATAGCGCTTGTATGTCAGCTTGCCGTTGGCGATGGCAACTTTGCCGAGCAAGCCCTTCAGCAACGTCTGTTGCTGCGCGTCGGCATTTTTCAATTTCTCGTCGATCATCGTATCCACCAGCGTATCGATGCGGCTGATGAAGAAGCTGGCCACCCCCGCCGTCTTCTTAAGATCGCCGCCGCGCTTGGCCAGTTCTTCAAGTCCGGCCACGTAGGCTTCAGCAACTTTTTCGTAAACCTCTTGCGCGAACAGCAAAGTCACATTGATATTGATTCCTTCGCCGATCAGTTGCTGAATCGCTGGAATTCCTTCTGCCGTACCGGGAACTTTGATCATCACGTTCTCGCGATTCACGGCCTTCCACAGGCGGCGCGCTTCTTCGATGGTTTCTTGCGTTTTGAGCGCGAGCAGCGGAGAAACCTCGAGGCTGACGTAGCCATCGTGGAACTTCGAACTCTGATACACCGGCTTCAGCACATCCGCCGCATCCTGAATGTCGCGGATGGCGATCTTTTCATAGCGCGCGGTGGCGTCGAGGTCAGGCTGCGACGCCAACGACTGCAACATATCGTCATACAACGAACTATCGCCGATCGCTTTCTCGAAAATCGACGGGTTCGAGGTCATGCCCCGCAGGCCGTCCTGTTCGATCATGGTTTTGAGTTTCCCGCTGGTGATCAGGTCGCGGCGGATGTAGTCGAGCCACATCGATTGCCCGTAGCCGAGCAGGGCTTGCAAAGGATTTGCGGCTTTTGAAGTTTCCAAAATTCCGGTCGGATTCATAGTGATTTTCTCCTGGTAAATCAGCGGAGCGATTCTGATCAGGTTCCGTTCGTATAAATCTGGTTGCCGCTTTCTCCGCTAAAGCGCAGCCGCGTTTATTTGTCTGCCATGGCTTTGCGCGCTTCCGCCACTACCACATCCACGGTAAAACCAAAAAACTTCAGCAAATCTTTCAACGGAGCTGAGGCGCCAAACCGGTGCATGCCAACTTTTTTGCCTTTCAACCCAACATAGCGCTCCCAGCCGAAAGTCGCCGCCATCTCCACCGAAACCCGCGCGGTGACTGATGCCGGCAGCACGCTCTCTTTGTAGGCCGCATCCTGCTTTTCGAAAATTTCCCAGGAAGGCATGCTCACCACGCGCGCATTTACTCCCTCAGCTTTGAGTTTTTCATAGGCATCCACGCACAGCGACACCTCGCTGCCCGTGCCCATCAAAATAACTTCGGGCTTGCCGCCGGGGGCATCAGCCAGAACGTATGCGCCTTTTGCCGCGCCGGAAACAGCCGCGTACTTGGTGCGATCGAATGTGGGCAGGGGTTGCCGCGTAAGCACCAATGCCACCGGCTGATGTTGCAGTTGCGCGATGATTTTCCACGCTTCGACTACTTCGTTGGCGTCTCCGGGACGGAGCACAATCAGATTCGGCATGGCTCGCAGAGACGCCAGTTGTTCGACCGGTTGGTGCGTCGGTCCGTCTTCGCCAACGCCAATCGAATCGTGGGTGTAGATGAAAATCGAGGGAATCTCCATCAATGCGGAAAGGCGAATGCTGGCTCGCATATAGTCGCTGAAGTTGAAAAACGTGGCGCCGAAGGCGCGGATGCCGGAGACGACCATCCCGTTCACGCTCGCGCCCATTACGTGTTCACGCACGCCGAAGTGCAAATTGCGGCCCTCATAATGACCGGGTTGAAAATCGCCGGCCCCTTCAAATTTCAGCGCGGTCTTGTTCGAGGTAGCCAGATCCGCCGACCCGCCGATGAGCCAGGGAATGTTCTGTGCCAGCACGTTCAGCACTTTCCCGGAACTGTCACGCGTGGCTACGCCTTTTGCATCTGGGGGGAATGTGGGCAGGTTCTTGTCCCAGCCATCGGGGAGTTCGCGGCGCTGCATGCGATGCAACTCATCGGCCAACTCCGGATACTTCTTCGAATATTCCGCGAATGTCTTTGACCATTGCGCGCGCGCATCGCTGCCACGCTTGCCAATTCCATCCTGAAAGTGCTCGCGCACGCCCTCCGGCACCAGAAATTTCGCATCTTCCGGCCATCCGTAAAACTTCTTCACCAGCCGGACTTCCTCTTCGCCAAGGGGTTCGCCGTGGGCGGCATTTGTATCTTGCTTGTGCGGCGATCCATATCCGATATGGCTGTCAACTACGATCAGCGTGGGACGATCCGTGGTTTTCTTGAACGTCTGAAAAGCGCGGGCGAGCATTTCGAGATCGTTCGCATCCGAGACCCGGGTTACATTCCAGCCGTAGCCAACAAAGCGCGTCATCACGTCTTCGCTGAACGACCAATCGGCCGGGCCGTCGAGAGTGATGCCGTTGTGGTCATAAATCCAGCATAGATTGGAAAGCTTCAGATGGCCCGCCAGCGAAGCGGCCTCGCCGCCGATGCCTTCCATAAGATCGCCATCGGAGCAAATGGCGTAGACGTTGTAATTGAAAACCTCGAAATCAGGCCGGTTGAAATTCGCAGCCAGCCACTTTGCGGCCATAGCCATGCCCACGCTATTGCCCACACCCTGACCCAGCGGCCCCGTGGTGGTTTCCACGCCGCTGGTGATGTGTGATTCCGGATGTCCCGGCGTGCGGCTGCCCAGTTGCCGGAAGCGTTTAATCTCTTCCATCGGCACAGCCAACTCTTTAAGCACCTGATGATTTTCATCGACCTGGCGCACACCAGCCAGATGCAACAGCGCGTACAGCAGCATGGAAGCATGGCCATTGGAGAGCACAAACCGGTCGCGATTCAGCCAGGTTGGATCTGCGGGATCGTAGCGGAGAAACTCCTGCCACAAGCAGTAGGCCACCGGCGCCAGCCCCATGGGCGCGCCCGGATGTCCGCTGTTGGCTTGTTGCACGGCGTCAATCGCCAGAGTACGAATCGTGTTAATGGACAGAGTGTCCAACTGCTGAGCGGTTACCAACGCCTGTTCACTGGCTACCATGCGATGCGCTCCTTTTGGGAAAGCCTTTCAGCTTTGGAGGGTTATTCCGTTAACTTACTTAGAGTTCCAAAGAGAGTAAAGGGTTTCAGTAAACCAAGAGTGTATCAATTTCCCAGTAAGGAATGTTTGCTGGTTTGTGAAAAGCGGAAAAGAGTGGAAATGCCGAAAGAACGAGGATGTAAAGATGAAAGAATTCCAATCCGGCGGGAAGGCGTGCTATTTCAGCAATTGCAGGTAGCTGAGTTCGCTGGTCGAGGCGCGTGTGGTTTCCTGCACGTATTTCAGAAATTGGCGAAGATTTTCTTTCCCAGCTGCATCCATTCCCTCGAAACGAATGCGAACTCCGGTCGCGGGCGCGCTGCGAGTAACCACCCCACTCAAGGCCAGTCCTTTTACCCAGAGTTTGCCGGTTGCTACCCAGAGGCCAATCTCAACCTTGGCCCCCCCGTGGATGTGAGCGGCGGTTTCCACCTGGCATCCACCCAGAGCTGTGTTGGAAAGATTTCCCCACAGCGGAGTTTCGGCGTCATCCACGCGTAATTCAACCGCTACGAAACACTTCATGCGAGGATGACGTCGCCGGTCCTGCGCCCAGTTGGCGCTGAAGATATCGGGTTCAAACGGTGGCGTATCAGAAGCCGGAGTCGGTTGCGGCCTTGGTTGGGGCTCGCTGGCTTTGGCCGCAGACTGGGGGTTGGCCGAATTTTCCTTGATTTCGCGCAGAGCCGCAAGCAGAGTTTGCTCTCTAGTCTCCGGCGGAGAATCGCGATAAATCTGCAGCAACTTGCCCAGGTTGCGTGCCACATCCGGATCGGCCAACAGCCCTGTCCAGTCGGTGCCAGTCGCCAGGTTGGGTTTCGAGTCAGCCATGAAAATCAATCAAGAAAAATGAAGGCGCAAACCAGTCCGCTAGTAGCTTGAACTATTGGTCACCTGCTCACAAGATGACCTAAGTCACTCTAGATAGTCCACAATTGCCAGGTCGGGCGGCACGCTTGCAGGCCGATGATTTTGGCATGATTAAGTCTTGATCGGCTGGAGAGTCTTCAAAAACGTTTGTAGAAGTCCGCTTTGTTCGTCCAAGAGGGATAAAAACTCAAAACCGTACTGGCACCCCCGGCCATAGCGAGTTACCGCACGGATTTTCCAGGTGCGGGTTGAGCCGGGCAATGTAAATTTAAGTTCCACCACATCGCCAACCTTTAATTCCGCCGCTATGAGTAGTCCAATGCCAGCTTTAGAAAGATCTCTCGCTCGTCCCTGTAGCGTTTGATACTTGTCGCCATGGAAGCAGATCAATGTGATGGCGAAATCGCAAAAAAACCGGATGTGCCGCCGGCGGCGGCGCTCAGGGTGCTTTAAGGCGGGTTTCGCGTGTGACGACGGCATGGGGAGCGAAAAAGTATGAAATTTAATTCACATGAAAGCGCCGGATTAATCTGGTTCGAATGTAACCATCACAATTTCTGCCGTTTCTTCAGTTGCGGACTCAAACCTCCATTTGCGAACTGCGTCCGCTGCAGATTGCAGCAATACGGGATTTCCCCCCAGCACTCTGGATGATTTTACGGTTCCATCGGGACGTATCAGAACCTCCATCCTGACCGATCCTTTGATGTTGAGACGCTTGGCAAGAGGCGGATAAGTGGGCATAACCCGGGATACGGTTTTTCGCGCCCGCGCTGAGTGTTCCTGCGAAACGCTTGGAAGTACTGCTAAACTGGCACACAAACCTGTGGCAACCACCCACGCACCAACTCGATACACGGAAGAATACCTCTCGTATGTTATCGACAATCGGTTCGAAACCCCAAGTGTCGAAGGTAACGGCTTTCCGTTACAATCCGATGGAAGCTTTTGTACAGTGCCAATTTTTCCGTTTTGTGCATGATAGATAAAGCTAAGAAATCTTAGGTTTTTTGCATCGCTCCGAAGCTTGGACGAATCAAAATCCAGACATTGTGCTTTGACAGGATGGATTGCCCCCGAAGATATTCGCTCAGAATGAAACTCTTCTCAGAACCGGAATGCGAATCTTGTTAGCAAAATCAAGCTGCGCCCTTGCGGTTACTGTCTTTACTCTTGTTTTTGTCGCCGCGCTGATCGCGCAGTCGGCCTCGCCGACACCCTCGATCTCTTTGCCCGGATCGCAAAGCCCGTTTACCGGGAGCGAACCGGATGCCAAAGCCACTCCGGAAGTTTTGCAGCTGACTTTTAGAGATGCTATCGACCGCGGTCTGCGTACGAATCTGGGTCTTCTTCTGGCCGGCGATCAGACCCTTCAGGCGCGCGGCGAAAGATGGAAAGAACTCAGCAATCTGTTGCCGAACCTGCAGGCTCGCCTGCAGGAGGATGTTCAGACCTTAAGCCTCACCGCCCTCGGCCTTAAAAGCAACGTTTTTCCGTTTCCCGTTCCTCGCGTGATCGGCCCATTCAATTATTTCGATGCGCGCGCCACATTGACTCAATCGCTCTTCAGCTTTCGCGATATTGAGCAGGAGCGGGCCGCCGCCGCACGCCTGAAATCCGCCGAATACACTTATAAAGACGCAAGGGAAGTGGTCGTGCTCGCGGTGGGAAATTCCTATCTGCTGGCCATTGCCACTGCCGCCCGCATCGAAACCACGGAAGCTCAGGTCACCAATGCGCAGGCTCTCTACAACAAAGCTGCCGACCAGCAAAATGCCGGGCTAAGTCCGGCCATCGATACCCTGCGTGCGCAGGTTGAGTTGCAAACTCGCCAGCAGGAACTGATCGCGGCACGCAACGATTTCGCCAAGCAAAAACTATCTTTGGCGCGAATTATCGGCCTTGCGCCCGGGCAGGAATTTGTATTGGTCGAGAAAGCCCCTTACGAAGCGCTGACTCCACTGCCCCTTGATGTGTATTTGCAGCGTGCTTACGCTTCGCGATCCGATTATCAAGCGGCGCAAGCGCAGGTACGGGCCGCGGAGCTTGCCCATCGCGGCGCAGCCGCCGGACGTTATCCCACCCTCGACATTAGCGCGAATTACGGCGATGTCGGTGTAACTCCCGCTCAATCGAACGGAACCTGGCAGGTGAACGGTGGAATTAACATACCGATTTTTGAGGGTGGAAAAGTACACAGTGACATCCTCGAAGCGGATTCGCAATTGAAACAGGCACGCTCGCAGCTAAATGATTTGCGCGGCCGCATTGACTATGAAGTGCGCGCCTGTTTGCTGGATTTGAACTCGGCCGCCGATCAGGTCAATGTTGCCCGCAGTTCGGTCGATCTCGCCGAACAAGCCTTCGCGCAATCGCGAGACCGCTTCAGCGCCGGCGTCACCGACAACTTGGAAGTCGTTCAGGCGCAGGAAGCGGTTGCTTCCGCGCATGAGAGCTACATTCAAAGTCTCTACGCGCACAATCTCGCCAAAGTGGAACTGGCCCGTGCCATCGGCGACGCCGAAGAAGGCGTCAAACGATATTTGAAAGGTGAGCACTAAACGAAATCTATGGAACAGACGACGCAAAGCCCACCAACCGCCGCTCCGCCGGATCAGGCCGAAAGCCGCAACAAACCTTTGCCTTCGACCGAGCGAGATTTTCGCACTCGTCCGTCGCGCACGGATAGTCCCGGCTTTCGCATCGCAATCATCATCGCCATCGTTGTTCTATTGGTGGTTGGGTTTTTCGTTTATCGCTATGTGACCAGCTACGAATCCACCGACGACGCCGAAGTCGATGGCCACATCAACTCGATCAGCGCGCGGATCACTGGCCACGTTATAAAACTCAACATCACCGACAACCAGTATGTGCAGGCCGGAACCGTGCTGGTGGAAATCGATCCCGCCGATTATCAGGTGGCTTACGAAAAAGCTAAGGCTGATTTTGATGATGCAAAGGCTACGGCTGCCGCTGCTGGCGTGAATGTTCCCATTACCGATGTCAACACTACCAGCCAGGTTTCCGCTTCCGAAGCGGATGTAACCAGTGCACGCGCCGGAATCGCGGGCGCACGCCAGCAATTCGAAGCGGCCAAAGCGCAATTGGTTCAGGCCCAGGCCAATGACGTGAAAGCCCAGAACGATTTGGGACGCTACCGGCAGTTGGTCGACAAACAGGAGATTTCTCAGCAGCAATTCGATCAGGCGGTTGCCGCTGCCAAAGCCAGCACCGCAACTGTAGAAGCCGCCCGCGCCCTGGCAGATGCCGCGCAGGCGCAGGTAACCGAAGCGCAAGGCAAGTTGGCGCAATCCGAGGCGAATTACCGTTATGCGCAGACCGCCCCTCGGCAGATGGAAGTGATTCGTTCGCGGGCGGCTTCGGCTTTAGCGCAAGCGCAGCAAAAAAAGGCTGCGCTCGATCAGGCCGCTTTGGACCTGCAATACACCAAAATTATCGCGCCGGTTACGGGAGTGGTGAGTGATCGCACCGTAGAAGTTGGACAGAACGTGGCTCCCGGCCAGGAGTTAATGAAAGTCATTCCGCTGAATGACATCTGGATCACCGCCAATTTTAAAGAAACGCAGCTTCGGGAAATGAAGGTGGGCCAGCCGGTCACGATTGAAGTAGATGCCAATGGCAAAAGCTACAAAGGGAAAGTAGATAGCTTCGCCGGTGCCAGTGGGGCGCGTTTCAGCCTGTTGCCTCCGGAAAACGCTACCGGCAACTATGTGAAAGTTGTACAACGCGTTCCGATCAAGATCGTGCTCGATCCGGGAGAAAACAAAGATCAATCGCTGCGGCCTGGCATGTCAGTCGAACCCAAGGTCTGGATTCGGCAATGAGCGCTGGTTCCGCCACGATGGGCCAGGCGGATGCCTGGCGTCCAACCATCAACCCATGGATTATCGCTATCACGGTTACGCTGGCGACCTTCATGGAGGTGCTCGACACCTCGATTGCCAACGTAGCGCTTCCGCATATCGCAGGTAGTCTTTCCGCCGGCCAGGACGAAAGCACCTGGGTTCTTACTTCCTACCTCGTTTCGAATGCCATCGTGCTTCCGCTTAGCGGCTGGCTTTCCTCCATCGTAGGCCGCAAGAATTTTTACATGGGCTGTGTGGCTCTCTTTACCATCAGCTCGTTCTTGTGTGGATTGGCGCCGAACCTCACCGTTCTCATCATATGCCGCGTGCTGCAAGGCGCGGGCGGAGGCGGATTACAACCCAGCGAACAGGCGATCCTCGCAGATACGTTTCCGCCGGCGAAACGCGGCATGGCTTTTGCCGTTTACGGCATTGCCGTAGTAACTGCTCCAGCCATTGGGCCAACTTTGGGAGGCTGGATCACCGACAATTTCACCTGGCGCTGGATTTTTTTCATCAACATTCCCGTCGGCATCATTTCCATCCTACTCACGTCGCGATTGATCCAGGACCCGCCTTACTTCCGCCGCCGCAAACTCAGCCAAACTAAAATCGACTACATCGGCCTGGGCTTTGTGGCTTTGGGCTTGGGAACACTTCAGGTTGTTCTCGACAAAGGCCAGCGCGATGACTGGTTCGAATCTCATTTCATTGTGGTCTTTTCTCTTATCGCCGCAGCCTCGCTGATCTTCGTGGTCTTCTGGGAGTGGTACCACAAAGATCCCATCATCGATCTCCATCTATTCCGCGATCGAACATTTGGCATCTCGAATTTGCTGATGTTCATGCTGGGCTTTGCCTTGCTCGGCAGCACCCTGCTCCTGCCTCTCTTCATGCAGACTCTTTTAGGCTATACGGCGGAGCGAGCCGGGCTCGCGCTAATGCCCGGCGGCCTGACCATCATGATCCTGTTGCCGCTGGTGGGATTTCTTCTCTCTCGCTATAGTCCACGCTGGTTGCTGGTTTTCGGTCTGGTCATGCTGTCCGCTTCACTCTTTCATATGACCGGTTTTGATTTGCAAATGGACTTTCGCAGCGCCGCAATCGCGCGCGTTCTCCAGGCTGCCGGAATGGCATTCCTATTCGTTCCAATCAATACGGCCGCCTATGCTTTTCTGCCTCGAGAAAAAAATAATGCTGCCTCGGGACTTATGAATCTCGCGCGCAATATCGGCGGCAGCGTTGGAATTTCTGTAGTGACAACCATGCTCGACCGCAGGACGCAAACCCATTTGAATGATTTCTCCAGCCGTCTCAGCGCGGCGAATCCGGCATTTCGGTCCCTGCTTGAGGGCGCGGCACAATCCATGCGCGCGCACGGCGCCAACGCAGCCTTTGCCACTCAGCGGGCCTATGCCTTAATCGAGGGAACGGTACAGCGCCAGGCAACCATGCTGGCGTATATCGACGACTTTTGGCTGCTCGGCGTAGTCATCCTGGCCATGATCCCGACGGTTTTTCTGATGAAAAAAAGCCGTCCGGGCGGAGAAATAGCGGTACACTAGTCTCCGCTGAACGGGGAACCCGATGTTTCGCGTGATCACCATCGAGCGGGAATATGGCTGTGGCGGCGGCGCCATTGCTGCCCAACTCGCCCAACACCTCAGTTGGAATCTGTGGGATAAACGCCTCACCGAAGAGATTGCCCGTCTTGCCAACGTGGATGCTTCCGCCGTGCGGCGCTGTGATGAGCGTATCGATAGCCGCTTTTACCGTCTGGCCAAAACTTTTTGGCGCGGCAGTTACGAGCGCAGTGCTCATCTCGGCACGCAGGTGTTCGACACCGATTGCATGATGTCGATGATGGAAGAAATCGCGGGGAAAATTGCCCAGGAAGGGAACGCTATAGTGGTAGGCCGTGGCGCGCCATATTTTCTGCGCGAGCATCCCGATGCCTTTCACGTCTTCCTTTATGCTCCACGCGCAGAGAAGGTACGAAGACTATTGGCGGACGGCTTGAGCGCGTCCGAAGCGGAAGAGCGGGTGGATTCCGTGGATCGTGAGCGCATTGCCTTCGTAAAGCACTACTTCGATGCCGACTGGCCTACGCGCTCTCTGTATCATGTGATGCTCAACACAGCGGTGGGTAATATAGCTGTGATCGATACGATTCTTCACACGATGCACCTGATCGAAGGCCGCCCCAAAGCCACTGACTACGAGCCGCAAAAACTTTCCAGCGTATCCTAGCGCGCCTGCGGCCGGCCCATGAGTAACGGGGGTGGGCAGCAATTCTCCACGCAAATATCGGCTCGCGCTCCAAGCGACCCCAACGCTTTCCTTTCTATGGCGGGATTCATTCTTTCCTCGATCAATTCGCGAATCATAGTGATGAACTTAGAATGCACGCCGACCGTTTTTGCCCGCGTCATCGGCAGAGCCAGTTCGTCGCAAAGTTGCCGCGCTTCCACATCCAGGTCGTACAGCACTTCCATGTGATCGGAGATAAATCCAATGGGCGCCAGAACCACCGCCGACGCCAAATTCTTTGCCTTCACTTTGCGCAGATAGTCGAGGATGTCCGGTTCTAGCCAAGGCTGGCCGGGAGACCCGCTGCGGCTTTGGTATACCAGCGCGTCGTTTTTTTGTCCGAGCGCTTCTGAAACCAGCCGTCGCACCTCTTCAAGTTGCTTTAAGTAATCACTCGTATTGGCCATCAAGACTGGAATGCTGTGCGCCGTGTAGACAATCTGTACATTTTGCTTTGCATCCGCGGGTACTTCGTTCATCGCCTGGAGCACTCGCTCGACATTGGCGTCGATGAATCCCGGATGATTAAAAAATGCGCGTACTTTATCTACTTCCGGCATACCCGGGCCAATTTCTCTCTGCGCTTGCGCAATATTCTCCCGGTATTGGCGGCATCCTGAATAGGAGCTGTAGGCTGAAGTTACGAAACCGATCGCGCGCTTTACCCCATCCTCTTTCATCTTTTGCAAAGTATCGGGCAGCAGAGGATGCCAATTGCGGTTGCCCCAATAAATCGGCAGATTCAATCCGTGTGCTTCCAATTCGACTTCTAAAGTTGCGATCAAGTCGCGCACCTGCTCGTTAATCGGGCTTTTTCCTTCGAAGTGGTAATAATGCTCCGCAACAGCCAACATGCGCTCACGGGGAACGTTGCGACCGCGCAACACATTTTCCAGGAAGGGAATTACGTCTTCATGGCGCTCCGGACCGCCAAACGAGACCACAAGAATCGCGTCGTAATTCATGGGCTGAATAATTAGAAAGCCAACTTCAACATAAACTGCATCTCTCGCGGGGTTCCGCTTCCGATCGGGCTCACGGGCGTGGTTGTGTTGACGGTCTGAATGATGCTGCCGAATACTCCCTGTTCACCAGCCAGATAAGGCGAAATATCCGATTGCGGCAACCCATACTGCGGATGGTTGAAGATATTGAAGAACTCGCTGCGGAATTCGAGTTGCATGCGCTCGGTGATAGGAATGCGCTTGCCCAATCCGAAATCCATCTGCCATGCCCCCGGGCCGCGAGCCAGATCGCGCGGCGCATCGCCAAAAGTCCCCGGCAACGGCGCGGAGAACGCTGCGGGATTGATCCACTCCGCAATGGTTTTTCCTCCGGGCGGAGTGAGCGAAACACCCGGCACCAGATTCGGGCGTTGATCGGTAGAGTTGCCGTCAGGAACTTGGGAAGATGAACGATCAATGGTTATGTTGACCGGGAAGCCGGTACGCGCCACGGCGGTCGAAGTAAGCTCCCACGAACCGAAAACGGCGCGCGCAATTCCCGGCTCGTTCAAGAACGCCTTGCCGCGCCCGAATGGAAGTTCGTAGATGGCATTGGCATTGAATACATGGCGCACATCCCAGATGCCATCGGCGCGCTCGCAGACCTGGCAGGCAACATTTTCAGCCACGAGAGAATCTCCGTCGCCGCTGCCATCGGAGCCATCGTCAATTTCATGCGACCACATGTAATTCGCGGCGAGCAAAAAACCGTGCGAGAACGTGCGTTTCACTGAAACTGACAGTCCGTTGTAATTGCTGACGTCTTTATTTCCCCGCCAGCTCACCTCACCAAAATTTGGATAGGGCCGCACACCGGTCGCTGGATCGACCACATTGGTCTCGGAAAGCGTTAGCAAATGATTTCCCGAACTCCCTACATAGGCCATGGTGCCTACAAAATCGGCTGGCAATGTTTGCTGCACCGATAATCCCCATTGCGCCACATATGTATCTTTGCGCCGGCGGTCATCGTCGCGCGGGGAAATAATTCCGGTTGTGTCGGAAAGAAATGGCGTAATCGGATAGCTTAGAGTAGGAATCGTTTTGTTCGAAAGCGAATACGCAAAGACTTCGTTGCTGATGGGAAGGTTCTGGTCATCGAGTTGTCCATCTTCATGGTAAAGGCCAAAACCGCCGCGCAGCACGGTACTCAGCGTGTTCCGCGGAGACCATGCGAAAGCTACGCGAGGATCGATGTCGCCATAATTCGGCCGGCCGAAGCTCGCACCCACTCCGCAGAACCCCTGCGAGCCGCAAGTGGCGAAGTCGAATGGATTCGCTCGTCCCTGCACTTCATGAAAAAGATTGAAGAAGCTGTAGCGTGCGCCCAGATTCAAAGTGAAATTTGGCCGCACCTTGAATTCATCCTGAAGGTAACCGTAGAACTGCGTTTTGCGCAGGCCGTTAATCGGCAGAGTGCCATTGAGGGTTGCTGTACTTACCTGATCGGCGTCGAACGCAGTCGTTGACGAGAATGCAATCGTTCCCGCTTCCGTGTTTCCCTGATTCATCTGAATCCGTCGAATTTCGACTCCCGCTTTTAGCGTGTGCCGTTCCTTGATCCACGTCAGGTTGTCGATCTCAGAGAACGAATTGCCCACGCCTGTGCTGACGCGGTTGTTATTCAGCGTGGTGAATCCAGAAACCGAAACTGCGAACGGCGATCCGGTGTGATTGATGTCGGTTGTGTCGGCGGTGCCGCGGTTGAATCCGAATTTAACTTCGTTGACCAGCGTCGGAGAGAAAATATGCAGCAGTTCGAGGCCGCCGTTGACCGGTGCCGATGTGAGTTGCTGCCTATCCTCAAGGTATTGGCCGGAGCCGGCGAGAGGTTGCGTGTTCACCGCGCGGTCAATGTTGAAGCGTACAAACGCGGTGGTGTTCTCCGAGAAACGCTGATCCAGCCGTATCATCGCCGAATTTTCGTTGACCACCTGCTTGCCTTCGCTGGAAAACTGGGCGACATTGGGATTGCTGGTGAGAGTTTGTCCAGTGGGATAAGCATTTAGGATCAGCGCCAGAGCCGGTGAGTCGGCAGCCACTTGCGCGCGGAATGCGCTGCTCGGTACATAGCCTAACAGCGGAAAACCCCAATCCTGCCGGTAGCCTTCGTAGGCGAGAAAGAAGAAAGTTTTATCGCGAACAATCGGTCCGCCGATCGATCCGCCGAACTGATTCAACTCAAAGGGCGGCTGAAACGCACTTGCGGGAACCGGTTGCTGCGCATCGAACACGTTGTTGCGCACGAATTCGAAGGCATCACCGTGGATTTGGTTTGTCCCCGACGGCGAGGTGACTGCGAGCTGCGGACCTCCCGTCGATCCGTTCTCCGCCGTCGCCAGCATCGAGTCGACACGGAACTCCTCGATCGTATCAAGCGGAATTGATAGACGGACATAAGGTTGCTGTGGCTGGTTCACGATGTTGGTGGCATCGATGCCGTCGTAAGTGAAATTGTCGTCATCACGCCCGCGGCCTGCGAAGCGTACGGAACGTTGATTGCTGCCACCGGTATCGACTGCACCCGGGACCAAAGCGGTGAGCGTGGCCCAATTGCGGCCGTTCAGCGGCAATTCTTTGGCCTGCACTTTTTCGATGCGCCCACCCAGCGCATCTGAAGTATTGTCGATCTGCTCAGAGCTGGCTGAGACCTCAACCCGCTGTTCGCCACCGGAAACTTGCAATATCGTGTTAAGAGTGCGTGTCCGGCCAATCACCTGCTCAACATCAACGAAGGTCACGGACTTGAAAGCATCGTGAGAAAACGTGACCGTATACACGCCGACCGGCAACTCCGGAATATCGTAAATTCCGCTGGAAGATGATATGGTTTCCCGGCGCAACCCAGTTTCATTCTGCACTGCTGTGATCTGAGTCAGGGGCAGTGCGCGTCCTGAAGAATCTGTAACCGTGCCGGTCAGTGCGGCCCGATCCGTTTGGGCGATGGTGCCGGATGCGAGTCCAAGAACAAGGGCAATGATGCTTATGCATTGCCGGAAAAATGAAAGAGACTCGGACGGAACACCATCGGCTCTGGACTTCTGATTTCGGCCCATACTTTCTTTCTGGCTGAAGCAAAATTGGCTCGCCTTATTGGGATGAACTCGTCCAATGTTACTGGGGCGCGGTTGACTACTACAAGATACGAAAAAAAAGAATGGTGTGATTCGTTGGTAGCATCTGTATACCCACGTGAAGCAAACGAGAAGTTCCGGCGAAATCTACAATTTTGTAGCCGAATTTGGACGCATGGTACGCTTTTTCAGCATGGTGAAGCCTAAGTGATCGGCCGGATCTTTAAAGCATTTCAATATCGTGACTTCCGTCTGATGTGGATTGGGGCGTGCACTTCCAGTATCGGCACCTGGATGCAGATCGTTGCGCAAGGCTGGTTGATCTACCGCCTGACCCACAACCCACGGTTGCTGGGCATCGATCAGTTTCTCGGCGGCATTCCCATTTTTCTTTTTTCTTTATTTACCGGGGTCATCGCTGACCGCGTTGAGCGCCGCAAGATTCTGCTCGGCTCTCAATATGTCCAGATGTTCAGCGCGGCGGTGCTTACTGTTCTGGTGGCGACAGGAGTTGTTCAGGTCTGGGAGATTTTTTGCCTGTCGTTTCTCTCGGGAACAGCGCAAGCCTTCGGCGCACCCGCGTATTCAGCGCTGATTCCCATGTTGGTCGACCGCGAAGACATGCCGAACGCGATCGCTCTGAACTCGATCCAGTTTAACGTGGCCGTCATGGTTGGTCCGGCGCTGGGTGGACTGGCGCTTGCGCGGTTTGGAGAAAAGTGGTGCTTCGGGCTGAACGCGCTTTCTTTTATTGCGCCGATCGTTTCGCTTTCCATCATCGCGACCCGTTTCATCCCCGCGAAAACTACAGACTCCATGATGGGCAGCTTGAAACAAGGCATCCAATTTGCCCGTAAACAGGGATCGATGGAAGCCCTCATTGTGCTGGCCTTCTTTATGACTTTCCTCGGTATGCCCCTGCGCACGTACATTCCGGTGTATGTGAAAGATATTTTCCAGCGCGGTCCGCAAACCTATGGAAATCTTTTAGCACTAATGGGACTTGGTTCGATCATCGGTTCGTTGATCATTGCGGCCGCAGGCAATTTCAAACGAAAAGGTTGGGTCGCCCTGGCAGCGCTGATGATTCTGGGCGCGTGCATCTCCGCATTCGGGCTCTCCACTTCTGTGAAGCTGAGCGGGGCTGTGCTGGTGCTGGTGGGTGCTTCCATGATGGCAGTATTCGCCACCGTTAATTCGCTGGTGCAGTTGATCACCACCAACGAAATGCGCGGACGCGTAATGAGTGTCTACAACTTCGCCTTCCGCGGCGGCATGCCCATGGGAAATCTGGTGTCGGGATGGCTGGTGCCGATTTTTACCGCTCCGGTAGTGCTGGGCGTGAACGGCCTCCTACTGGTTCTTGTGGCCGCGTATTTCTTCCTGGTGCAGAGGCGGGTGGCCGCGTTGTAAGGAAGCCGTGGATGGGACCCGGAGAAATTCGGAACTGGAGGCGCCTAGCCGAAATCCTGAACGAAGTGAAGGATCGCAAATGTAATGGTGCGCCCGGAGAGATTCGAACTCCCGACCTATTGCTCCGGAGGCAATCGCTCTATCCATCTGAGCTACGGGCGCGCACAAGCAATAAATTCAGTTTACATGGATGAGCGAGCAGCGATCAACGAGCAGAGTTTGCCTAACGCGAGTCTGCACACCAAAAATAGCGGACGGCGCAAGTAAAAGTCGTTCGCCTGAACATTGGGAACTACCAGCGCCCTCGCCCGCCGCCGCGTCCGCCTCGATCTCCGCGGTCTCCGCCGCGCCCACCACGGTCACGTCCACCGCCTCCGGCATGCTCGGCTTTAGGGCGGGCTTCGTTAACGTTGAGCGTGCGTCCGCCCACCTGTGAGCCGTTTAAAGACGTTATGGCTTTTTCTCCGTCTTCGTTGCTGGCCATTTCCACAAAGCCGAATCCGCGCGAGCGTCCAGTATCACGGTCGGTCATAATGCTGACCCGATCCACTTGCCCGTACTGTTCGAACATCTGGCGCAACTCGTCTTCCGATGTGTTAAAGCTCAAGTTTCCTACAAAGATATTCTTCAAGCGTATACCTCTGCACTGAGCTGTCGAAGTGCGAGCTCGATGAGGACTGGCAGGTCGGGGATACCTTCCTGAAAATCGAGACCGGAGCTGGCGGCAGTCAAATGCGGCGAGAAGTATAGCAGGTTTGTCAAGCTGTCTTTAAGATTGGCTTTTACCGGCGGTGCAAGCCGGACACCCCTCAGCGCGAGAACCTGTCTGGCGAAAACGGAGTGAGATCATAATCGGGATTTCTTCCTGCCATCACCTGCGCCATCACGCGCGCGGTAATCGGCGCGAGAAGAATGCCATCGCGAAAATGGCCGGTGGCCACATAATAGCCCGGTGTTGAGGTCGCGCCGAGAATCGGCAGCGCGTCAGGAGTTCCAGGGCGAAGTCCGGCCCAGTCCTCAAGAATCTTCGCGTTCCTCAATTCGGGGACTAACGCAATCGCGGCGCGATGCAGGCGTTGCATGGTGGCGACATCCGTACGCTTGTCGAAGCCAGCTTCTTCCACAGTCGCCCCGGCCAGAATTCGACCGTCGCTGCGCGGAATCAAATAAATCTCGGGAGAGCGAATCACGTGTTTCAGAAATTCTCGGGAGGGCGACAGCAGGCACAGCATTTGCCCTTTGACTGGCCGCGTAGGAAAAGCGTAGGGCCTGATTTGCCCTGACCACGCGCCGGCGCAGTTGACCACTTGCGGCGCAAGGAAGGAAGTTTTCTTCGTGGAGATTCCGATGACGCGTTTGTCGGATAGATTGACTTCGGTAACCGTGTCGCCGGAAGAAATGTCTACACCGCGGCGTTTTGCTGTTTGCAGGGTAGCGTGGGTTAGCGCGCGCGGATCGACGCTGCGTTCTTTCAAATAAAAAGCTTGCTTATGGAAATCAGCGAGTGCGGGTTCCAATTCGGCGAGAGACGCAGGAGATGAAGCCGCGAGATCGAGTTTGGACCACTGATGTTCATCCACGATACGGGGAAAGACAATCGTTCCGCGATCACGCAGATCGACTCGGACTCCGGACTCGGCTTCGACCTCGATTGCGAATTCCGGATGAATCCCGGCACTGGCCGTTGCCAGCGCTTGCAGAATGCTTGGTGTCTCGGCGGCGCAATCCACCAGCATCCCGCCCGCCGCATATGAAGCTTCCCGTCCGGGCTCACCGCGCTCTACCACCAAAACACTTGCGCCATTCTTGCGGACTTCAAGCGCGAGGGAAAGCCCAATGATTCCGCCGCCGATAACGATTACGTCCCAATTCTTCACTCCAGCATTGTAGAAGAGTTGAACGGGGTGCGATTCAGCGGCTTGCAGCCATTACCTTCGTTACTAGTACCGGACACAACTGATCACGTCTGGCTGGCCCCTCGCCAAATATAATCCGTTCAACCCAGGAAATATTGCGTACGAAAAAATTGTTGCGGCAAGAGCCACACGGGATGCAAACAAGGTCGAATACGAAGCGCGCTCAAGACGCGGGCGATTCATCGGTTGCCGCGTCACCATGGATTTATAACCCGTGGCTCGATCTTATCGTCGGATGCGGAGCATGGTCGGCGCCGCTTTTGCTGATCTCGTATCTCTCGATTGCATCGAGTGCCCGTGCCTGGGCGATTGCTTTTTATGCGTTGGCGCTGCTTTTTAACTACCCGCATTATATGGCGACGATTTATCGTGCCTATCATCGCGCCGAAGATTTTCACAAATACCGGATCTTTACGGTTCATATCACGGCGCTCATTGCATTGACATTGATCCTGTCCCATTTCTGGGTTCGCATTCTACCGTGGATTTTCACGATTTATTTGACCTGGAGTCCTTGGCACTACAGCGGACAGAACTACGGCTTGTTCATGATGTTCGCTCGCCGTGCTGGCGCGAAGCCGGGCGATAATACGCGCCGCACACTGTATGGAGCTTTCATTGTTTCGTACTTAATATTGTTCCTGGGATTCCACACCGGATCTTCCAGCGATCCTCTTTTTCTTTCGATCGGAATTCCCGCGGTGCTAAGCCGGTGGGAGCAGGCAGTCCTTGCAGTAGGGTTTGTTGTGCTCGCGTGCTTTGGACTTTCGCAACTGGCACGGCAAACGGGATGGCGCAAGTTGCTGCCTTCGCTTACGCTGCTCTCCTCGCAGTTTCTATGGTTTTTGCTGCCGGCGGCGATTTCTTTATTCAAAGGTTTTGAAATTCCGCAGAGCCGGTACAGCACCGGCGTGCTCGCCGTGATGCATTCGGCACAATATTTATGGATTACCAGTTTTTATGCCCGGCGCGAAGCTACGGGTGAGGGCGGCCGCAATTGGCGGGCCTGGACTTACTTCGGAGTGCTGATTGCCGGCGGGATTGCGTTATTTGTTCCCGGACCCTGGCTCGCAAGCCGCCTGTTTCGGCATGACTTCACCACCAGCTTTTTGATTTTTACCGCGCTGGTGAATATTCACCACTTTATTCTCGACGGGGCGATTTGGAAGCTGCGCGACGGGCGCATTGCTTCGCTCTTGCTGAACTCGCGAGGCCGAATTTCAGAGGCTGCTCAGGAGACAGGAAGTCGGTTGTCACATGGGTGGAGTTGGTTAACAGGCGAAACCGACCTCGCCCGCCAGTTACGGATTAGCGCGGCTCTTCTATTGCTGTTGTGGGGAGTGGTTGATCAAGCCCGTTATTATCTCGTCCTGCATGCCGATAATCTCAAGGATTTGCAGCGCGCCGCGGCTCTTAATTCATTTGATGATCCATTGCAGACAAAATTAGCTCGGAAAGAGTTGGAGCAGGGACAAGCACAGCCTGCCGAAGCCGCTTGTCGAAAAGCAATGCAACTCGCGCCTGCCGATCCCGTACCGCGCCAGGCATTGTTGCGCATTCTGATCTCACAAAAACGCCTCGATGAGGCATTTGATCTAACGGAAGCCTCTCTGCGTTACACGCCGAAAGATGTAAGTCTTTTAATCGATCGTGGGCTTCTGGCACAAAGCCGCGGCAATCTCGATCAGGCAGCGGATAGCTGGTATCGCGCGCTCGCCATCGATCCCGGGCATGCAACGGCCCATCTTTATCTGGCGAATGAGCTTGACCAGCGGGGAAAAGCGCGGGAGGCTGCGGCTCATTATCAATTGTTTCTAGAAATTGTTGCGCGGCAACCCGAATCAAAGCGCTCCGATCCCCAAAAAATTGTTGCCATCGTGCTTCGCATGGCCGATTGTCAGGTACATGCTTCGCAGACGGAGAAAGCCATTCAGTCTTATGAATTGGCCGCCAAACTTGCCTCTGAAACAAAACAAAATAAACTTGAAAGTGTTGCGAACTTGAATGAAGCGGCTCTGGAAAGCCGAGCAGGCAAAACAAGTGAAGCGTTGCCTTTGTATCAACATGCTTTGCAATTGGATGAATCGGTTGGCGACTACACAGCAAGTGCACAGGATTGGTTGGCTTACGGCCGTTTTCTCGCCGAAGCTGGATATCCGAGGCAGCTGGCTTATGCATGTTTTATCAAATCTGAAATGCTGCAAGATCCTCTTCCAGACGCTTTCCAGCAAAAACTGCGCGCGGATTTGTCGAAACAAGCTGCCCGTGAACTGGAGTCTCAATCCATTGCCATCCGCCGCGATCTGCAACCTGCTCTAAATCGAGCTTTATCAATTCGCTATTAAATTCCTGCCAAGCATCCCGGCCACCAATTGACACCGTTGCTCTTGTGCTCAACAATAAAAGTTCACCTAGCCGCGGTATTTACTCTGGAGGAGCCATGTCAGACGAAGGCGAACAGATACAAGTTGAGAATCAGTCGAATACGGGCAAGTGGATTCTAATTATCCTGGCGGTCATTTTCGTTGCGGGAGCCGTCTATGGCTACGTCACTACGCAGCAGCACGTCGACAAACTGACCAAAGACCTTAGCGATAGCCAGGCTCAGGTAGCCGAACTCAAGAACAGAATGCAGACGGCCGAAGCGTCGGAGGATGCTCTCGCGCATCAGGTGGGCCTGACGAAAAAAGAATTAGCGCAGCGCGCCGCCCAATTGCAGGAAGAGCAGAAGTTGGCCGAATCCCGGCTGCAAAAAGAAGCCAACGAACAGAAGGAACAGATTGGCCAGGTGAGTGGGGAAGTGGCTGGAGTGAAAACCGACGTTGGTGGGGTGAAGACGGACGTAGCTTCGACCAAAGCCGATTTGGAAGCGACCAAGGCAAAGCTACAGAGCACGGTAGGCGATCTTGGCGTGCAAAGCGGATTGATCGCCAACACGCGCAGCGATCTGGAAACGCTCAAGCACAAAGGCGACCGAAACTATTACGAGTTCACGCTGCTCAAGGGGGCAAAGCCGCAGCCTGTGGCGACCGTAAGTTTGCAATTAAAGAATGCGGACGCAAAGCACGGTAAATTCTCCATGAACGTTACTTCCGACGACCGGACAATCGAGAAAAAAGACCGTAACGTCGCCGAGCCGATTCAGTTTTATTCCGGCCGCGACCACCTGCTGTTCGAGTTGGTGGTTTGGACGGTAGATAAAAAGAAAGTAACTGGATATCTAAGCACGCCGAAAGCTGCACCTGTTCCGGTGACCGCCAATTGAATGGAGTACTATTCCGGCGGGCGCGCATGTTGCGCTGGCGTGAGCATGTCAGCATAGGCGAGTTAGAACGAGCCTTGCGTGAGCATGGCATCGCCGATGTGCACGACGTCGCACTGGAGGTGCTGGAAGTCGATGGCTCGATCAGTTGCACGAAATACGGCCAAATCAAGCCGGATGCTAATACGCATCTTGCCCAGCGAAGATTTATTCACAAAACAATAGTGCGCAAACGCTAAACTCCAACTAGTTTTCTCGTTTCGACACTCTTTTCAATTTATCGGCACGAATTTCACGCAAACCGGCTGGGAGATATCAAACACCTGGCCCGTAGGCGTCAGACGGCCGGTTTTCTGATCGATGTGAAAGAGGACGATATTGTCCGACTTCTCATTGGCATCGAAGAGCAGTTTGCCGGTAGGATCAATCGCGAAATTGCGTGGGCTCTGGCCTTTCGTGGGAGCGTATTCGATCAAGCTCAAAGTTCCTTTGTCCTGATCGATGGCAAAGACCGCGATGCTGTCGTGGCCGCGGTTGGAAGCGTAGAGGAATTTTCCCGAGGGGTGCACTGTGATTTCCGCTGCTTCACTGAGTTCCGTGAAGCTTTTTGGAATTGCCGAGATTGTTTGCAAGGAATGTAGAACTCCGTTGTCGTAGGAAAACACGGAGACCGTCGAGCCCATTTCATCGAGCACATATCCGAACTTTCCATTGGGAGCAAACGCAAAGTGGCGCGGCCCGGCTCCGGGATCGGCCTTGGCGAATGGCGGATCATTTAATGTGAGCGATCCATTCGCGCTGTCGAATTTGTAGACCAGGGTTTCATCGAGGCCGAGATCGTCGACGATGGCGAAATGGTTGTCAGCCGATAAGTCGATCGAGTGCGCGTGCGGTCCCTCCTGCCGCTTCGGATTTGTGCCGTGGCCGGAATGTTGGATGAACGCCGAGGCCTTGCCCAAACTGCCATCCGGCAGAATCGGAAAGGACGCAATGCTCCCGCCGGTATAGTTGGCCACGAGAACATATTTTCCAGTGCTATCGATGGTGATGTAGCACGGATCGGCGCCGCCTGATGCGACTTGATTCAAGAACTTCAACTTACCGGTCGCAGCATCGATGGCGAATGCACTGACAGCTCCGCTCTTCTGGCCTTGATAATCGCCAACTTCGTTTACCGCGTAAATGAAGCGGTGATTCGGATGCACCGCGAGAAAAGAAGGATTTGTGGTTGCGGCAGCCAAGCCAACCGATGTTAGCTTGTCCGCTGCCGAATCGTAACGGTAGGCATAAATACCTTTGCTGGTGCTGTCGGCTTCTGCCGTATAGGTGCCGATGTAAATGAAATAGTTGTCTTTGGAGACGGCAAGCTGGCTAAGGCTTGCCGAAACCGCAAGCAGGGAAAACAGTAAACGTGCGAATCGAATAAGCGGGAGTGTTTTCATGGCTCTATAGAATCGCATGAAACGGTTGCGTCGTAAAATTGCGATCACTGGGTGAGCGTGACAGGCACCGGCTGGTCGTAGGGCTGAACGATCACGCTTATCGAGCGGCGCTGATTAAACGAATCGAGAGAAACCGGAAAGCTTAGGATTACCGTTCGGCTGATTTCCTGCCCCGGCTGTAATTTATCTTCGGGAGCGAGCGCAGGTTGCGCACCTGTTTTCAAGGCTGGGAATGCGGAAAAATAGCGATCGAAGTCAACGGCGGAGACCGCTTCAGCCGTGACTTCTCCACCGGTGGTTGCCAACTTTCCTTTGATATCGTGAACCCATAACGACTTCGCTCCCGGATTCCGCAAAGCGAACGTGAGCGCTACCAGAACAGCGTTCTGCCCAGGGAGCTGCACGCTGGCGATGTTGACCAGCGTTCCTGTAGCTTGCGGTTTGGGCCGTTGCAGGAATGCCACGGCTGCCACTATGACAACCACGCCTGCAAGTGCAAGCAGCACAACCTTGGCAGGAGGCAGATTGCGCTTGGCTGTGCCGAATTCGTCGCCGATGTGGATGGTGGGCCCACGTTGTGCCGCCGAGGGTGGCGTGTGGGATGGGGGCGCGCTCGGAGGTGGTGGGCTGGGTTTTTGGTCAGGCATGAATCTTCTATTTTCCTCTACTTCTTGAGATGCACACGATTCACTGTCAAAGGACTACATCCTCCACAGGCCGCCGTGGGCTGGCCCGAGCGGTCAACGTAGGATAGCCCATATAGAAGACGAAGGTCGGCTGCCACGCAGGATCGCCCAAAAGTTCGCCAAGCTGTGCAAGTCGCAATGCTGGGTTTTCGTGAACTTTTTCATAGTCGATCATTTCCACGGCTTCGTTGCATGGACGTCCAGCTATGCTGCGCGCCGTGGCGAGTAAGTGCGCCCGCTGCCAAATGCGCCCGGCGCCGAGACAATGTTCCTGATCATAACGGTCGCGCACGGTAATGATTCCGATCAACGGCGCACGCGATATTAGGCGTGAATACCCATCCCGTGGCTCTCGCGACGCGGCCCACTGCAGCATCCACAAAGGCATTGTCTTAAGAAAGGCGGTCGCAATCGGGGTCTGCCCGAAGGCGTCCAGAGTAAGGCCATCGCGAAATTTCTGAATATCACTCCAGCGAGACCGAATCCAGCGCCCACTGCCAAGAGCGACCTCCGGGTCGGAATAGATGACATCGTTCGACGCGGAGATTATTTCGACCAGCTTCTTTCGGTCGGCTTCGGCGGTGAAGAGAAAAAGTTTGACGTCCGGGTTGGCGCCGGTCAAGCGACTCAGAATGGCGACAAACTCGGGCGGGAGCGGTTTCTCTGGATTGTAGGGGCTACGATTAGTATGGCGGTGGGGAATCGCATCATAAAGTTCGTTTTTTTCCGGTGTGCCGGGGACGAGATCGATGTGGGCCAGGAGCTTGGGTCCGGCCCCGGCGGGAATCGGTCCAAGCTTTCCCGGAGATAGGGTTACGGCGGCTTGATAACCATTGGCGGCTGCGGCCAGCGTCAGGTTCTCAAGAGCACAACCTATTCCTATGTGTTCTTCTCGCAAATAAGGGTCGAGGGCGCCGACATTCCTATTGCCATCGATATACAACTCAATCGAAGAACTGGTTACTTTGAAGAGCCAGGGCTGAGTGTTATGTGGACTAGCGGCGAGAATCGCAGCGCGAACCAGCGCCAGGGTTCCATTGCCCGATTGCTCACGCCAGTCTTTCCACGGTTGGTAAGCGGGACCTTGGCCAACACTGAAGACGCCCTGGTTGTAGGCCTGCCAGACCCCGCCGCCCGCCGCCACAACAGTAATGATGCTCGCGCCCTTTAGGAATGATCTGCGATGCATGGCAAGAGATTTATCTTTATCAGCGGTCTTCTATTATTGATGACCTTCTATCGACAACCTTCGTCTACACGTTCTGGCCTTGTAAGTCTTGAGTAGCAAATTCGGGGACGACTTCGAGCGCCGTATCGCCACTGTTCCACACCTGTTCTCTCGCATCTCGCGGCATAATGATGCAGCCTTTCGATGCGTTCCAGGAGCGTTGATAGCGTCGCCGTGCATCAGGAATCCGCTGCGGTTGAAAGTATTTGTTGAAGCAGCAGGAATCAAAGTCAGCACATAGGGGCCGTGTTCGGCAGTGTTCACAGGTGGTCCGGAGATCGGCCAATCTCCTTGAGGGATTGGCCCCACATCGCGAACGGCTTGCATCGTGGGATTGTTCTTGCCTTCGTCAAACCCACAATATCCAGTGGCCACGAGTTGGCCATCTTGCAGTAAGTTGCCGGATTTCTGAGCGTATGTCCACATCGTTCACCTCACAAATTCTCCTGCGGGCCCGGTTGCTTGGCTTCAGAAAGGAGTCAGGGAAACCTTACTCTGCTTACGTCAGGCGAACAATAGAGAATGAGATCAACATGAGCGCTGACCCAACTTCAATTCCAGCCATGCTTCATGGCCTTGGCGAACGCGTCCGCGGGCAGAGTATTCAAAACGTCATTTTTTGTCAGCCACGCACGGCGAGCCTGCAGGATGCCGAAGCGGATTTTATCCAGATGAGAAGTGTGATGGGAATCGGTATTGATCACAATTTTCACGCCCCGCTGTTTCGCCTGGCGCAGGTGAATATCGTTGAGATCGAGCCGGTCGGGGTAGGAGTTTAATTCCATGGCGACCTTGTTTTTTGCAGCAGCCATCAGAACCGCGTCCATATCGAACTGATAGGCGTCGCGCCGAAGTTGGAGGCGTCCTGTGGGATGTCCAATCACTGATGTATTGGGATTCGAAATAGCTTTGAGCAGTCGCTCCGTCATCTTCGCTGGCTCCTGGTTGAAAACGGAGTGCACGCTGGCGATGACAATATCCATCTGCGCCAGCACATCGTCGGAAAGATCGAGGTCGCCGTCGGCGAGAACGTCGACCTCAATTCCCGCAAAAATCGTAATGCCTTCAATGACGCTATTTGCCTCGCGAATTTTTTGGATATGGGCCACGGCTCGCGTATCGTCCAATCCATTGGCGAAGGCGAGGTTCTTGGAGTGATCGGTGATGGCCATGTATTTGTAGCCGCACGCCTTTGCGGCTTCTGCCATTTCTTCGATAGTATTCTTCCCATCGGTTTCGACCGTGTGCATGTGCACGTCGCCCTGAATATCTTGCAGGGTAATCAACTCGGGCAGCGCGTGCTTTTCCGCCGCATCGATCTCGCCCAGATTTTCGCGTAGTTCGGGAGGAATGTAATCCAATTTAAGTTTGCCGTAGATTTCTTCTTCGGTTTTGCCGGCGACCGGTTTTTCGGTTTTCAGATCGGCGAGGCTGCATTCGTTCAGCGTGTAGCCCATCTTCAAAGCGCGCTGACGCAGGGCCACGTTATGAGCTTTCGATCCGGTGAAGTATTGCATGGCCGCACCGAACGATTCCGGTGGAAGCAGCCGCACATCTACCTGCATATCGCTGCGCAGGCGAAAGCTGATTTTGTTGTCGCCCTGCGCGATGATGCTCATCAGCGGCGGATATTTCGCGATATATTGCACCGCAAGCGCCCGCTCGGCTTCGCTGCAACAGCCAGGGCCGGTAACCAAAATGTCCAAATCGCCAACCGTTTCGCGGCCCCGCCGCAGCGAGCCGGCGGGAGTGATCTTCTCAAAGCCGGCAAACTTTGCCAGATAATCCGTAAGCTTTCGAGCTTCGGTTTCGGCCGCATCGATAAGAAACCGTCCCGAGATGCGGCGATAATCCTCGATAGCCTTCAGCAATTTTTGTTCATGCTTCTCGCCCATGCGCGGCAGTTCGCGAATTTTGCCTTCGCGTGCCAGTTTCTCCACGCCCTCCACATCGCATACTTTGTGGGTGCTCCAGATCAGGGCAATCGTCTTTGGCCCCAGGCCCTGAATTTTTAATAGTTGCAGCATCGAAGGGTGATACTTCTCGAGCAATGCTGTTTGCACGCCGAGGCGGCCGTCCTGGAATAGCTCCTGCAAATTGCCCAGCATGCCTTTTCCAATGCCGGCAATTGCGAGAACTTTCTTCGGCTCACCGATGATGTCTCTGATCTGTTCGGAATGATTCTCGATGGCCTGCGCGGCGTTGCGGTAGGAGCGAATGCGGAAAGAATCCTGGCCGTCGATTTCCAGCAAGTCGGCCGTTTCGTATAGGACCGTGGCGATGGATTTGTTGTCCACGGTTTAAAGATTAAACAAGAATGCAGCGTGACGCCAGCGGAGCGCAGCCGAAAAGCTCGACGGAAACAACACTACCGTCAACTTACTCAACGCGCTTTAAGCGTCATGCCCACTTGCCTCAGCACAAATTACGCGCTCTTCGTAACGTTCGCGGCCTGCGGCCCTTTTTGGCCTTCAGTAATCTCGAACTCTACTGCATCACCTTCCTGAAGACTTTTATATCCCTCGGAAGCGATCGCGCTGTAATGAACAAAAACATCGGGACCGTCGGCGCGCCCGATGAACCCGTACCCTTTGGCGTTATTGAACCACTTGACCGTACCTTTCAGTCTTTCCACGTACCCCCTCTTTCCGCACGTCATCCGAAGTGGGGGGATCCAGACGTGCCGCTATAGGATGCATTTTGGAGCGATTGGGATGGAGTGTCAAGACGGTCTAATACGTATACGTATCGCGTGGCTGGAAAGTCTTATTTATTCCTCACCTGATGATCCAGCCACAGAACGGATGAGATGGTTTTCGCGTCGCGAATCGTACCTTTGAGCGCCATGCGCACGGCGGCTGGTAAGGAGACCAACCGCTTCTGGATCACTTCATCGGCTTCAGGCTGCGCCTTTCCTGCGCGAAGCCCGGTGGCGAGATATACCGACATGGTTTCGGCCACAAAGCCCGGGCTAGCGTAAAACTTGAAGATACGCCGCCAAGACGAAGCTGTGTATCCAGTTTCCTCGAGGAGTTCACGCTTGCCCGCCTGCAGCGAATTTTCTCCGGGATCGATGCGTCCGGCAGGGATCTCCCACAGATAGTCATTTGCCGCGTGGCGATATTGCCGCTCCAGAAGAACGCGTGGAGTAGAACGCGATTCGTCTACGGCGAGAACGACCACCGAGCCGGTGTGATGAATGACGTCGCGGCGAGCGCGTACGCCTCCTGGTTCCTGAACATGGTCTGTGGTCACCCAAAAGACTGGGCCGCGATACACGGTGCGCGAGGAGAGAATTCGAGCCTTGGAATTGGGCTTCCTCCCGGATGCGGCGGATTTTGATTTAGAAGCTGGAGACTTGGAGCGCGAAGGTTTGGGCATGGGAACAATATACTAAGAAGCTCTCGATCGCGGCTCCCGGCTTTCGGCTTCCGGTGCGGCCATGTTGCGCAGCTTTTAACCTTGATTCTGCTATGCTGCCGGGAATGTTGGTAAAGCATCGGAAAAAGCGTTTGGCAAAGCCACATATCGCCATTGTGGGTACGGGCAATCTTGCGGGCGCGCTGGCAACGTCGCTTCATCACGTCGGATATGGGATTGAGCAAATCGTCGTGCGCAATGCCACGGCTTCATTGCGCCGGGCAAAGCGGCTGGCGAATGAGGTACGAGCATTGGCTTCGGTGCTTGGTCGGGCTCGGATCAGCGCGGATATAGTTTGGTTTTGCGTTCCCGATGGTGCGATTGCGACCGCGGCCAGCTTGTTGAAGGACTCCGCCGATTGGACCAAGAAAGTTGCCTTCCACTCCAGCGGCGCACTTGGCAGCGTTGAACTTGGTGAGTTGCGGAAGCGCGGCGCAGCGGTTGCTTCCGTTCACCCGCTGATGACATTTGTTGGTGGCTCACGGCCATCGCTGGCCTGGGTGCCATTTGCCATTGAAGGAGATGCTTCTGCCGTGCGCGAAGCGCGCCGCATCGTGAAAAATCTCGGGGGCAAGGCATACACCATTTGCTCCGAAGAGAAAGCTGCGTACCACGCTTGGGGGACATTTGCATCTCCCTTACTGACTGCGTTGCTGGCAGCGACCGAGCACATTGCCGCCGCCGCCGGGATAAAGAGCAAAGCGGCGCGCCTGCGAGTGCTTCCCATAGTGGCTCAGACGATTGCGAATTACGGTTCACTGGACGCGCCGCGAGCGTTTAGCGGCCCGCTGGTACGGGGTGACGTGGAAACCGTCAGGCGCCATATGCAGGTGTTGCGCAAATTTCCGGTGGAACTCGAGGTCTATGTGGCGCTGGCTAAGGCTGCGCTTCATTATTTGCCGGTAAAGCAAAAAGAACAGCTCAGGAAGGTTCTGGCTCAGGCATCGCGCTGACTCGGATGGAGAACGCGAGCAGAATCAGCACCAAAAAAGGGAAAGACGCGGCGGTGCGAATCGGCAGGGCGAAAATTGCGTTCGAATAAAACTGCTGGGGCGCGAGCCATGGCCGCGCGACAACCAACCCAAATGCCGCAATCCATGGCCAAAAGAAAACGATAGCGCCAACGATGGGTAACATCCGCGACACACGCTTCGACGAACGCAAACTTCGCCAGTGCTGCAAGAGAAAAATAATTCCGGGGAAAAGAATAACGTGGTCATAAATGGCCTGGCCGGGCAAAAGAGTGACCGAAGTGATGGCCAGGAGCAGACTCAAGGTCAGCCAGAAATTGGTGGATGTAGGCTCAACTCTCCGATTTTTCCACGTGAAGATGAACCCGAGCACAACTAGAACCGTAATGATGAACCAGCCAATGTGAAGAGCGAGGGCAGGACCGAGCAACTCGTTCACCAGCGGAGGCGTGGCATAACGGTGATAGCCGAAAACAACATGTAACCAGTCGCGGATCCAGCGCGGCCATATCAGCAGGGAAGCGCCGAACAGGAGTGCCGTCGTTCCAAGAAAACCCGCGGCGAACTGCCAGCGCCGGCGCCGATCAACTAAACTCCAGAGCAGTAGATAAACGATAGCTAAGATCGTCATTTGCGGCTTTATAAGAGTCAACGACGCAAGAACTCCCCCAAACAACAGACGGTCGCCGCGAATCGCCCAGGCTGAAGCGGCAAGAAGCAATCCGACGACAAGACCTGGTTGTTCCGCGAAGAGAGCCTCAAGCATGGGATAATTGCAGATCCCAAGCAGCGCGATAATCACGAACCAAATCATGGAGATACGCAACTGCAAGGCGCGTATCCAGAACCACAAGCTGCCTGCCACAAACACCGGTAACACGATGCCAAGTGCAACGCGAAGGGTCTGAAATTCCAAAACCGCGGTGGGCCAAAAGATCAAATCTGCAAATGCAGGATAAGCAAATGACCGGTAATCGGTAGGCGGGTCAAGCGGGTTGCGGGCATCCAGCGTGCGCCCGAACAGGCCAATTTGAATCTCCCGCGTCATCTCGGTGCTGTAGAGACTGCGATGCTCATACCGCCATTGCCGCGTGGTCAGCCAAACAGGATAGAAGTCGTCGCCGAAGGCATAACCATTTCCCAACCCCTTCGCTTCGCGCGCATGCAGCACCTGCGGGATGAACAAGCGAAGATGATAGTCAAGCATGGAAGACGCCGCGATGACGGCAAACGCGAGAAAGATATAGGCGCGGCGTGTGGCGAGAGCTTTCAAGATGAGTAAAGGTGAAGGAATTAAACCACGACGAGGGGAATGACGCAAAAATCTGGCGAGTTCAACCGTTAGCGCGAGCTGAACAGATGGCCAAGTTTTTCTTTCTTGGTTTTCAAATATTCTTCCGCATGAGGCGTGAGGGGGACCTCGCAGGGAACGCGCTCCACCACTTCAACTCCTGCCTGTTCGAGTGCTTCCACTTTTTCGGGATTGTTGGAAAGCAACCGCACCTGAGTTACGCCCAGCGCTTTAAGCATTTCCCCAGGCAGAGCGAAGTCGCGATGGTCGGCCTTGAATCCCAGCTTCTCATTCGCTTCAACCGTATCGAGTCCCGAATCCTGCAATTCGTAAGCCTGTAATTTCGCCATGAGGCCGATGCCGCGGCCTTCCTTCTGCTCGTAAATCAAAATCCCTGCTCCTAGATCGCGAATCATAGAGAGCGCCATCTCTAGCTGCTGCCGGCAATCACACCGCAAAGAGTGAAAAACGTCGCCGGTAAGGCATTGCGAGTGAATACGCACCAATGGAGGAGTGGATTTCACATCGCCCATCACAAGTGCAACTGCTTCCTCGCCCCGGCGATTGCCGTCGTCGCCGAATTCTCCGCGAAAGCCGTGGATGCGGAACCGCCCCCAGTGGGTGGGGAAATCCGCCGAAGCTATCTCGCGAACTGAGGGAATGGCCACAGGTCGATTATAGCTGGCGAAACCCGCAAGAATCGGGGGCGCAATTGTAAAAAAACGATCAAGACAATAAAAAAACGGGCGATCCTGCGGTATCGCCCGTTTCGAGCATTCAATTACATCGGCGCTAGATCACGTCTTTGATGGTCTTGGTTACCAGCGATACGGTGTTGTTGCTCGCCTCGCCAATCGCATAGAGCAACGCAGCCGATTGCGAAGAAAGAACGACGGTAGTCGAAGGAACCAACGTGGTTGTGCCCTGATTTACCTCAACGGTGTAAGTGTCCGCCGGAAGGGTGACATCCAGCAGCGCACCCGGTTGCACCGTGTAAGTATAAAGTTTCAATGTGGTTGTGTTCTGCAAGATGACCTGTACGGCAGGAGCGTCCGCGGCCTGAGCGAACAGCACGCGTCCCATGTTCGCGGCTACAGACGCAAAGTTATTGGTCAAGGTTAACAGCGCCGGCGTTCCATTCGAACTAAGCGCCAGTACAGCCGAATAGTCCTTCTCCGCGTCGATCTTTATCGTGCTATCGACGAGCGGCGTGTCCGTGCAAGGTGCAAGCGAATCAGCAACGCTGACTTTTACGTCATAACTTCCAGCCGCAAGCGTCAACGGACCACCGATCAACCCAAACGCCAACCCATGTTCGTAGCAGACTTCATCGTTGACCAGCACATCTACTGGAAATGCTGGATCGGATGGAGTCGTGTAATCGCGTCCGGGCATTCCCTGAACGACGTACAGCGAAGAGGCGAGCGAGGCCGTGCTCAATGCGGCGCAAAGCAGGGCCAGAGCTAAAGTGAGGCGAATGTTCTTCTTCATAGTTATCTCCAAGTGAGGGAGGAGGTGGCTATCGGCCAATAGCCAGCATTCATGGTGATGAGCGCCGCTCATTAACTATTCGCTAATGTTGTTGAGAGCCATTTGCTCTCGGTTGTGTGAACCCACGGGCTTTTTGGAAGTTGTGAAAGCGTTCAAGAAAAGTTTGTTACAACGAACAGAAGCGATGTGGAACTTTCATCGGATTGTTGAGCGCGTATGAATATGAAGAAACGAAATTCGCAAATTTAGTTAGGCAAATTTTGTTTCGCGAGATTAGCCACGAGCCCTGTAGTGAAAAATTGCGTCCTGCTTGGACGCGATGGCAATGCCGTTGTGCATGGCAGGCTGAAAATGCCAGCTGTCGAGTGCCGCAAGAAATTTCTGATCGAGCTTGTCGCCCATGCTGCGCAAAATATTTTTGCGCACAATTTCTCCGCGCTCATCGATCGTAATCTCCACCACCACGTTGCCTTCCGCATCCGGCAACTCCCATGGATAAACCACGGGATCCACGGTCGTGATTGGCAGTGCCGGGCGAATTTCATCGCCGTACACCGGACCACCGGGCAGACTTCCGTAGGGAAGTCCCGCGGGTGCACCGTGACCGAGCTTGGAGAGCGTCGCGACTTCTGACTTATCTTGAGCTGAAGAGGGAGCAGGCGCTTGTGGCAAAGACAGCTTCGCCTGGGCGGAATTTTGTTTCAAAATCAACTTTTCGTGTCCCAGCCGTTGATGGCGATAACTCTCAGTCGCGCGATCGGGCGAACTTTTGGAGCTATCATCTGGAGTAGCGGAAGGAAAATAAATTTGGGTGAGCAGTTTGCCGTTGTGGCCGATTGCAATCGAACTTGCGGTAAGAAGCTGGGGTTCCTGTACATGCAATAACCAGATCAGCAGGAAGGCATGAAACACAAGTGAGCCGGCCAGCATCCTGCGCTGGTTTGTCGATTCGGAACTCAACTGGTTAAACATGTCGGGGGAGCGGCTCCTCCCTTGCGCTTTCTAAAGTTTAGACGGGTGAAGGGGCTTTTCGTCAAGAGTCATTGGTAGGAAACCGAAACGCTGGTAAAATGGTCGGCAGACTCCCAATTCTTCCGATGTGGGGCTGTAGCTCAGCTGGGAGAGCGCGTCGTTCGCAACGACGAGGCCACCGGTTCGATCCCGGTCAGCTCCACCAAATTTTTGAAATTTACGTCAGTTGAACATAAGAAACGGTTAAGTTTCTTTAGTGCCACGCCGATCGCAGAAAATACCGCGCTGCTGGTTGGCAGCGCGGTCGAGGGTGATGCGTCGAGAAGGTGAAGCAACGCTTTCGTCCAGGAAACTTGGTTCGGAGGCTTGCTGCTCAACTCACTCCGGTAACAGAATTGAGAGTACCAAGGTGTGCCGAAACAGGAAATGGCCCGGATGTGGCGTTACCTGTGTCACCCTCCAGCAATGACCTGTGCGCGGGAAAGCCGCATGACGGAAGCCGTATCTCAGAAGTACCGGAGCAAACTTCAACATATTTAGCGCAAAACATTTCACTCTCTGCTACCATGAGCGGCGAAATAATGCACAACTTCTTTGCTATGTGTAGTTCACAAACGATCACACTGGAACTATAACTGCCTCTATTTTCGTGGGGACGAGTGTGTCCGGCTCCGATACCAGGATCTGCTGCCGCAGGTAGGAGTGGTTTCGTGAACGAACCCGTCAAGGGGGATGTTTCGGGAGTAAGGCGTAAGCGCACCAGTCGCCACCGTAGAAATAGACGAATTCGCCAGCTCTCAGCAATCGCGCTGATGGCGATTTGTACGGCTGCCGCGTCGACGGTTGCCTTAAAGTATCTCAGTCCATCCCTTTTTCAGGCAAAGCAATCCACCCCTCCCAGCTTTGAAGACGCGGAGTTGAGCCGGAACCGCGTCGTCACGATGAACCAGATTCTTGCGCAGGCTCCGTCTGCGGACCGGCCGGTGTACCAATATTCTGTGGTGCCAGGCGGCGTGGCGGACGCGAAAGAACTGAAGTGGGTGGCCGAGCACGACCCGATTGTTGCCGCGCACTATGCCGGTTTTGATTATGACCACGCCCGGGTTGTGCGCCTGACGCTGGCGCGTACGGTTTACCTGTCCTATCGCATCGGAAATCACATCTACTGGACGCGTCACCGCGTGTCGTTGCACAAGGGAGAAAAATTAATTACGGACGGGCGTATGACCGCGCGCGGCCGTTGCGCCAATCGCGTGGAAGAAGTGCCGCAGCAGGCCGTGTCCAAAGCCGAGCCTCCGGCAGAAAAATTCGACCAGCCGGTTCGACCAGGCACGGCCATGCAATCACCTCCTACTCCGTTTCAGTCTGCATTGCTCAATCGTCCGCCGGGCCCCGGACTTGGACCTACCGGGCCGTTGGGCTTGTATGACCCGATCGTTGGAGGCGGCTGGTTCCCCATCTCGCCGCCACCCATTCCAACCGGGCTATGCGGGCCGGGCAAGAAAAAAGGCACGGTCGATAGCGGCTGCTGCGTCGGAGAAATAACCAACGGCAACAAGAAAAAGGGTGGTCCGTGCAGCGCCGGCGGTGGTGGAGGCGTGGGAGTTGTGCCGGAGCCGGGAACCTGGGTGATGTTCGCTTCCGGTCTGGCCTTCTTCGGTTGGCAGGCGCGCCGCAAGCTGGTTCGCGGTTAGCCTTGAAATAAATTCCATCCGCGCTATCTATATACATCTTGCGAAATTCTCCAAACCTTCTGTAGGCTCATCTGTCTAACTCCAGTTAGTCATCATCGTGGAGGTTCGCTTGCGCCGATTGTATTGGGTTGGTTCATGTCTTTCTGTCGTGCTGTGTGTCGCTTCCACGAGTCTAGCCGCATCCGCGCAATCCATCCGGTTGCACGTCGATCTCACCGATGCTCCGCGTAACATCTATCACGCAAAGTTGAGCATTCCCGCCAAGCCGGGCGCGATGACGCTGGTATTCCCCGAGTGGATTCCTGGCAATCACCGTCCCAGCGGCCCCATTGCTGCGCTGACCGGCATTCATATGGAAGCCGACGGCAAGACCGTGATCTGGCAGCGTGACGATATCGATATGTATGCATTTCATCTCGTCGTGCCCGATACAGCCCATGAAATCGAAATTTCGCTGGATTCCATCACCTCGAATGACAGCGCCGGTGGCGGCGGGCCAGCCGCATCGAGCAATCTCCTCGACCTGAATTGGAATACCGTTGTGCTCTATCCGCGAGGCCAGGCTTCCGATGCTGTCCAATTCACGCCTTCGGTCAAGCTTCCGGCCGGTTGGAAGTTTGGAACAGCATTGACGCCAGCGAGTACATCGGGCGATGAAGTCGAGTTCGCTCCCGTTTCATTAACGACATTGGTCGATTCTCCATTGATCGCTGGCAGACATTATCGCCGTATCGAACTGGCTGCGGCATCGCCCGACACTCCCATGCACGAAATCGATATGGTCGCGGATACTGAAGCCGATCTGGAGATGAAGCCGGAAGACTTGGCGGCCTACAAGAAATTAGTTGCAGAGACAGGAGCGCTTTTCGGCGCGCGCCACTACCGTCAATATCATTTTCTTTACACCCTAAGCGCTGAAGTCGGCGAGCATGGCCTCGAGCATCACGAATCGAACGACAGCGCGGCCGCCGAGCGAACCCTTCTTGATCCCGATCTGCGCATGCTGTATGCGTCTCTTGTTCCGCATGAGTTCGCGCACTCGTGGAATGGAAAATACCGCCGGCCTGCGGGATTGGCTACGCGAAATTATCAGGAGCCGATGGTAGGTGATTTGCTTTGGGTCTACGAGGGGCTTACCGATTATCTCGGCGATCTTTTGGCGGAGCGATGCGGATTATTATCGTCTGAACAATACCGTGAATCGCTGGCGTTCACTGCGGCCATGCTCGACCACCGCAGCGGGCGCACCTGGCGTCCGCTGGAAGACACGGCGCGTTCGGTGCAGACCTTGCGTATGTTGGGCCAACAATGGTCGAGCTGGCGCCGCAGCCTGGATTACTATCCAGAGGGCGAATTGATCTGGATCGAGGTCGATTCGATCATTCGTAAGCAAACCCATGATAAGAAGTCACTCGATGATTTTCTCCGGCACTTTGAAGGCGGCCAGAGCGGACCTCCAGCCGTGGTGCCTTATCACTTCGAAGACGTGGTGAACGCTCTCAATGACGTTGCTCCCTACGATTGGACCACTTTACTGAAAGAGCGCGTCAGCGCAACCAGCACACATGCGCCGCTGGGCGGCATCGAGCGCGAAGGTTGGAAGCTCGTCTACAACGACCAGCCAAATGCTTTCACTAAATCGGCCGAGAAATTATTCAAGTTCGCAGACTTCTCCTACTCGCTGGGATTTTCCACGTCGGAAGATGGCAAATTCGGTGATGTCATCGTCAATTCACCCGCATATCAATCCGGCATTGGACCCGGCATGAAGCTGGTTGCCGTGAATGGACGCAAATATACTCCCGAAGTTTTGCATGCTGCCGTCAAAGCAGCACAGGGAAATGCAGAGCCGATTGAGTTGCTGGTAGAAAACGGCCAGTTCTTCCGGACCTACTCCGTTCTCTATCACGATGGCGAGAAAAACCCGCACCTGGAGCGGGTTTCCGGCCAGCCCGATCTGATGCAAGTATTACTGTCTCCGCTTACGCATTAGAGCAGCCTAAAGGCGGAAGTTCATCAAATTTGTAATCCTTTGGTAAGCGGGTTTGGCTGCCAACACTGGTAGAATCACGAAAGCGCGCCACGCACCCATCCGATAAGGATATTTATGAACCGCTCGGTAAGAGCTGCTGCCGGACTTTTCATCTGTGCAGGGATATGCCTTTGTGCGCCAATCCCCGGTCACACACAAGCCGTACGCTCGGTGCGCCGCGTGCAGGTGCTTGGTGATCGCAATCCGGTCGAGATTGAAATTGAGTCCAGCGATCAGCTGATTCCCGAGACGCAAATCTTAACCAACCCTGACCGCCTCGTGTTGGATTTTCCCAACGCCGTGCCCGCAGCTAGTTTGCGCAACCAGACTTTGAATCGTGGCGAAGTGAAAGGTGTCCGCGTGGGCCTGTTCAGCGCCAAGCCTCCGGTTACGCGAATCGTGGTCGATTTGAATGATGCGCAGGGTTATCAAATTTTTCCTTCGGGAAGAACGGTGATGATCAAAGTCGGAGCGGCCGCGAGTGCGCAAACCTCGGCGTCCTCCGGACCAAAGCTGGTGAATACCACTTATCCCGCGCAAGCTGTATCTACCCAGCCCACGGCGGCTCACGCAGAGCCGGCACCTGCACCGCCCGCGCAACCTCCGTTGACGGTTTCGTTTAAGGGAGGATTGCTGAAAGTCAACTCAAACCGAGCCAGCCTTTCGCAGGTATTGTTCGCGATCCACGAGCGCACCGGAGCCGAAATCGCCATCCCCGCCGGAGCGGAGCAGGAGCAGGTGGTTGCTGATCTCGGTCCCGCAGCTGCGCCGGAAGTTTTGACGCATCTGCTGAACGGCTCGAAATTCAACTTCCTGATTCTGAGTTCGGCCAGCGATCCCAACACACTCGACCGCGTGATTCTCAGCGCGCGCCCGGAAGGCCCAGCGCCCGCCTATCATCAGCCGCTAGCGCAGGTCGAGGAACCCGAAGTCCCAGCTCCGCCCCCACCTCCGCCGCCCACGCCGGAGCCTGCTCCCGAGCAGCAAGCTCAACCGCAGGCAGCAAACACAAATCCACCCGCGAACAACGAAGCTCCGCAATAATCAGGATTTTGCAATTCGACTACGGTGGCGTGATCAGGCGGATGGGAACCGGAGAAGTGCCCGAAACTGTTGCAGTGGGAGGCCCCCCTGCGCCGTTCCCGCAGCCATTCACATTCATTACAGTTACGCTGATAGTTCCGTTTCCGTTGACCTGATTAATAAAGACTTGTAGAAACCCCACAATTGTAACTGGGGGCTGATTACCTGCTCCCAAAGCCGTCCCATCGTAAACTGGAATTGTAGCGATGGAGTTGCTCACCGTGATGATGTTATTGTTGTTTGCCACGCCTGCTTTTACCAACGGATTCCCAAAACCAGCCAGTATCTGGAATGGATATGTAGGAGGTGTGCTTGGCGGAATAAATCCGGATAGCGAATCTGCTCCCCCACTGACTTGACCGGTCAAGCATTGCACCGCAGTGGACTCGTCGCCCCCAAGTGCAGTTGGATACAAAGGGTTCTCATTCAGGTTGACTTGGGTTGCCCCTGCGTCGGTGCTTGGCGTTCCACAAGAATAAACGGTGCTCTCGTCGCATCCCGCCAGCGCCTGCTGGAAGGTATTTGTTAACGAACACGATCCGCCAGAGACTAAGGCTATTGGAGTGCCGGTGACGAGCGCAGGTACATAACGAGCGGTATTTACGGGAGCACCAGTCTGGGGAGGATTTGCAATCATACCGCCGCCGGCGCGACAGTTGGTTTGCCCAGCATTGCAATCGGCGGCTAGGGTGAAAACCTCGCCGATAACACCGCCTCCAAGCTGCGCGATACCGGGTTTGGTGATCGTGCCATCAGCATTAAAAAAGGACGAACTACCCGGTGTGGGATCCACGTTCGGGATGATCAAGGGCTTTACGCAACGTGGCAGCACGGGAACCATGCCCGATGGCAAAGAGCCAGTGCCCGAAGAATTGAAGACTTCAGCTGTTGCGGTGGCGCTGACGCCGGAATTCAAAAAGGACCCACCAGACACCAGCGAAAAAATTCGAGCGAAGAAGGTCGGCAAGTTCGGTTGTTTTACCACTACCTGCACAACTGGATTTACCGTAAAGCCAACTCCCGCGCCGGTACAATTCGTTGATACTCCGGCGCCGGCGCTCGTGCCGTAGGTCACGAGAATGTCGGCAGTTGGAGCCGCGGAGCCGTTAATTAAATTTTGTTGAGCGACGTTGATGGCGGCCAAACTCGCTGGACTGGTGAGACCGCCGCAGATATCATTCCAGCTCCCGTCTGAAGGGCCCGTCGTGGGATCTCCTGTCAGGCCTTCGATCGAGATGATGCGTGCCGCCGCCAACACTGCCAAATCCGCAGCGCGTTGCGCCTCTCCCTTTGCCTCATAAAGCGTGCCAATGTCAATCGACAAGGCGGCCATCGAAATGATCGCGACTATGCACAGCGCCACAAAAGCCATGGTCACGCCACGCTCGCGGCTTCGCCGTGGGATGCGGCGTCGCGGACGTTCGATCAGCGGAGTCAGCATTTAGACGATTTCCTGCCGTGGTAGCTAGTTTTCATCGAAGGCCATTGCAGACGTCGTAATGTTGGTGGGCCCGGTGAAGTTGCCGAACAGCCCGGCCACACTCGTGAATTGCCAGACATAAGGGTAAACAATGGTGACGCAGGTACCGACCAAATACACCGGCGTACCGTTAATGCTTTGTTGCGAAATGCAACCGCGGTTGATCTTAAGCTGTAAACCGGGGTTGGCGACACCGGGGCAGCCGGTGTTCGCCTGGTAGGTCCACACAAGGTTTGCCGACGCGGGTGCGGCTGCCGTTGATAGGCCGCAATCGTTGATCTTTTCCGAGAGCAGATAGTTATCGACTACCTGAAAGGCGTCGCTCACCGACACTGGCAGAGCCGCGCTGAGGTCGGTTGCGGGATCGGCCGCGGCCACGCGAGCGCCTTCGCGCACCGCGTCCGTTAACTTGTGCTTGAGAGAAAGAGCTCCGCTGAAATCAAAAATTCCCACTACGAACAAAACGAGCAGCGGCACAGAAAGAGCAAATTCTACGATTTGGGAGCCGCAATGGTCTGAACAAATTTGCCGGGAGAAAGCTTGGCTCCAGCCTTTGATAGGAAGGCGAAATCTCATTGCGTCTCCGCCCTCATCTGCGCCTGCGCCCGCAGATTAATCGTTTTATTACCGATGGAAGCGAAAGGTAAAGGAAACGCGTACGGGTATTGGAAGCTGACCGAAATGCCGCACTCTCCCGCGCCACCAGATTGGCCGTTACCCGTAACCGTAGCCGTAGTCGACAACTGAACATAGCCATCTATTGGCGTCCCGGTTGTACCGCCTGAATGAGTAACACCCTGAACACAAATATTATTTTGCGAGCCGTCGCAAGCCACGGTGGTGCTGGAGCAGCCTGTCGTTACACCTCCCGCGGCGCAGGCGCAAAGTGCAGGCGGAGCAGCCGGTTGCTGCAATAGGTTCGGATTAATGCGCGCAGCTTGCAGATCGGCCTGAATAGCATTCCATGCGTTCGTGGAGGGATCGCCCGCTGCGCACGTCGTACAGGCTGGGTTCACCGCCGCCCGCGCGCCATCCCGGGCTGCATTGGTAATCGTGCCGTAAATACGAAAGGCTTGCCCAAACCAAAAAATGCCGAGCAGAAACAGGAACAGCAGGGGCAGGATCATCGCGAACTCGGCAACTTCGGCTCCGCGCGCATTGCGCGCCCAATCGCGAACCGTAATGGCGGGATGATTTTGCACGCCTATCGCACTCCCCACATCTTCCAGTTCAAAGCTCCGTACAGCAAGGTCGTCAATGCCAGGGCCACTCCGTAGGGAACTTTCAACGATTGCGGGTTATCCAGCGAAACTTCCGGCCCCGGCATATGCAATCTCGCCATCGATCGCAGCATGTGCCCGATGTTGCGCAACGTTTCTCCGAGCCGCCGCTTGTAAATTACCAGAGCGAAGGCCATGATCCCGGCCACAAAAATCGAACCCATCAATAGATCGGCCAGCACCGCAGGCCCGATAAAAGAACCCAAAGCACCCGCCAGCTTCCAATCTCCCGCGCCCAGGCTGCGGATCAAAACAAAGGGCAACAACACCAGCAATCCCAATCCGGCGCCCAGCAGAGAAGCTTTTACCCCCGGCCATCCAGCTATCAGCCCGTTCACCGCGATTCCTAGGACCAGTCCCGTAACCGTCAGCCAGTTGGGAATCCGCCGGCTGCGCCAATCCGTATAACCGGCAGTCGCGGCTAAAACTATGGCCAACCCCAGCAGAATCGGCTTCAAACTAGCTCCGGACTGCCTGCGAAAACGCCCTGCTCGCCAGCCGCCGGCCGAAGTTGTTGTAACCCTTTCATATGTATGGTCGGTAGCGTTGCGGGGGACGGTTAACGGCCAAACGAAATACACCTACAGGAGCGGATTTTCACATAGCCGTATGGCGAAGTCAACGAATACCCCGGCTCTGCCAACCTATCGGTCATATGCAAGAAAAAGGCCCGGATTTTGCTCCGGGCCTCGGGAAACCAATTCGGTTCTACCGGTTAAATGTGCCCACCGTGTTGTGCTCGGCCACGATGCGCTTGGCATTATCGGCCAGCGCTTTGGCTTGCGGCAAAAGATCGAGCCCTTTTAGCACTTCCGGGTCGGATTCAGTCCGTACTTTCAAGCCTTCATCCTGTCCAAAAGCATCGACGAAAATCTCTGCCTTGATGTTGGACCGGATCCAATCGTTGTTATCCAACAGATCGGCTTGCGTGTAGGGAATGTTAGCCTCGTCGAGGGATTTACGGAACTCCTGCATCACCGCGTCATCCACTTCAAAGCTCTTCGTCGGATGATGCGTCACAACATATTTCTTGGCGTAGTTGAAGAATGCATAGTGTTGCAGCAGTGTGTCCTCGAAATGATTGCTCTTGATCGGAGGAATCGTTACGTCAGGCGTAATGCCGCCGCCGCCGTAAACCGTGCGGCCGCTATCGGTGAGCTTCACTTCGCGGTTCACATTGCTGGCATTATCGTCGCGGTTGTAATAATAGTCGTAAAGGGAAATGTTGCTATAGTCGCGCTGAATCAAGCGTCCGCTGGGCGTGTAGTAGTGGGCGGTAGTCAGTGCCAGTCCGGTATTTTCCGACAACGGATACACCGTCTGTACCAAGCCTTTGCCGAAGGTTACTTCACCGGCGATCAATCCGCGGTCATGATCCTGAATGGCCCCGGAAACAATCTCCGCAGCCGATGCCGTCAACCGGTTCACCAGGACTACCAGCGGATAATCTCTTCCGCCGTTGCCGTGCTGCGCCACATACCGCTTTTCAGCAGAGGCGCGGCCGTGGTGGGAAACGATGACCTGCCCCTTTTTAAGGAACTTATCTGCAACGCCAACTCCTTCGCTCAACAAACCACCGGGATTTCCGCGTAGATCGAGAATCAGGCCTTTGAGATCGCCAAACTCGTCCAGCGCCTTGGAAACTTCTTCTTCCGTGGTCTCGTTGAAGCCGGTGACGTGCATGTAGCCAATGCCGGGGCGAATGAGGAAGTGCACATCCACGCTGTAACGTGGAATCTCATCGCGGATCAGGGTAAACTCCATCGGCTTTTCCACGGCTTCGCGCGAAATGCTGATGTGGACGGTCGTTCCTTTGGGCCCTTTGAGCAGGTCGGCAACGTCGCCGGTGCTCATGTTTTCCGTAGATTTTCCATCAACCGCGATAATCACATCGCCGGGGTGAATGCCGGCCTTGTAGGCGGGTGTTCCGGTAAACGGAAAGATAACGATCACTTTATTGTTGCGCGGCCCGACGGTCATACCCACGCCGTAGTATTTGCCGCGCTGGTCTTCGCGCATCAGCGCATAAGACTTGGGGTCGAAGAAGTTCGAGTGCGGATCGAGCGCGTGCAACATGCCGGGAATCGCGCCGTTGTAGATTGCCTTGTCCGCATTCACCGGCTCCGCATAGTTCGATTCAATGACGGAATAGACGTCGGTGAACTGCTTCAGGCTGTCTTTGACGTCAGAATCGCTGGAGGGCGAAGAAGATTGCTGTCCGGTGCGCTGGGCGAAGAGAATGCCCAAAAAACCGCAAGCCAACAGGAAAAAAAGTACCAGAAAGAGTGATCGGCGAGAACTACGTGCCATGAATATTTCCTTCGGTTGAGGGGATCGCGAACTTCCCCGGCTACCGCGCTGAATAATCGCAGTATATCACTTGGTTAGACTGTCCTGGACCGGGATAGTCACCATTGGTAACGTCCCACTACCGTCTTCAACATGAGATGCGGAATGAGGCAGTTGAGGTTCGAGAGCGCTCACGGATTTTATGGATGCTGTGGCCTGGACACTGCCTAGGCAAGGCTTGTCTTGCGGAGTGGTTCCCAACGATGCCACATAAGGACTAAGAGGATATTTGCTTCGAGCCGCTTCCTCGTTCTCATCCTCCGGTGCAGATTGCGGATCGATTTTCCTGTGATGAGCGAAGAAATAGGCGCCTCCATGGGCTACTCCTATGGTTCCGCCAATGAACCCGAGGAGGGAACCTCCGATCAGTACGTTGCTTCCGGCTGGGGTGTGATCGTGGGCACTCTTAATTGCACCGAGCATTGCCCCTATGCCGAAGCCGATCGCAACCCCAATGACTGCATGACCGGCGTTGCCATGATCCAACCATGGGTTCTGATAGCTCTCCTGCCGAGGATACCTGCGGCGGGCCGGAAAAGGCGGCTCCGGTCCGTGTCGAGGAAACTGAGCCAGGGTTGTGCCATTGTTGGTGGGGCGAAGTATGTCGGCACCCTGCGTGTAACGAATGCGCGCGGCCATAACTGGATCATTTATCGACATAGTGTTTGACGCGTCCAAATTCCAGGTTTGTGCAAAGGCGGCTGACGCCAGAAGAAACGACGCCAGAAGGATAGGAACGCTTTGTGTATGTCTCATGAGCGCAGAGTAGCGCTCATCAGATACTTGTCGTGTGAGTCTTGGGACACTTTCGTGAGTGTCACATGGCTTCAAGAGGAAGGCAGACAAACTCCGTGTAACGCCGCAGTTCATCAATGCAAGATTCGGATAACAAAGAGAATGGAATTGCTCGGCAGCCCGCAGGCAATTCTTTCGCCGTCACCGAATCGCACACTACCGCTGCTGTCTGTTTTAAGCCGCGCTGCCAGTTGCTTTTGCGAACGTCTCGCAAGACCAGGCTGTCAGGATGGAAGCCTGCGGCACTCAGCATGGTCCGGGCCAATTGCAAGAAATGCGGCCATCTGGAGGCGATCCCAACCAAAGCGCCCGTGGGTGCTGGAAGCCACGGTTTCAACGATGTTGGAACAGAGCGAAAACCCAGCGCCAACAACTCGGCGCCCTCCGGTAAAGCATGGCGGACGGTCCCCAGACGATTGGAAAGCGCGACGGGAATGCTGCCAGCTAGCGACCGGGAGCAGCCTTCCAGTCCACAGCCCATAACAGGCAGAGGCACCGCCTGCATCATCTCCGCCGCAACAATTCTCCGGAGCTCTTGGTCAGGCTCTATCAGCAAGAAATGGTCGGGCGGTTGCAATTCCATCCATTGGCGCAGTCGCGAACGCAGCGTCGGCAGCGAGATGCCTCGCCCTCGAGCTGACCGGAAGAGGGTAGCGATCATCTGATCCAGAGCAAATTCGTGCGAGAGAGGCGTCCCCGGCTTGTTGGCTCGGACAAAGACTCCGCTTCCGCGCCGCTGCTCCACCCATCGCTCCCGGGCCAGTTGCCGGTATCCCGCGCTCACTGTGTTGGGTGCAGGTGAAAGCGGCGTGCGAGTTCGCGCGTGCTCGGCAAGCGTTGTCCCGGAGCGAGGTCGTCTCCCAGAATGCCCAGAACGACTTGCGTCACAAGTTGTTCGCGGATGCTGACCTGGCTTCCACGTGCAAACCAAAGCTGCATGGCCGACTATCTTAAAGCCAGCGGAGCAATTATGCATATCCCGAGTGTTACTCCACATTGCTGCGTTTGCATTCCCGCATTATGATGAGTCCATGAGTTTTTCCGAGACGATCTTCCTATTCTTCCTGGCCCTGATTGTGTTTGGGCCAAAGAAGTTGCCGGAGATCGCCCGCCAGGCCGGAAAGCTGCTCGCCGAACTCCGCCGCGCCTCCAATGAGTTCAAATCGCAGATCGAAACCGAGATCGCACATTTGGAAGTGGAAAAGAAGCAGACGGTTCTCCCTCCCAGTGCGCCGCCGCAAGGGGCCGTGGCCAGCTTAAGCCTGAATCCGGCAAGCGAAATTGCTCCGCACGAATCGCAGGCAACGCTGGCTGCGCCGGTTGCCGAGTCCACTGTTCCGGTTGAGAATTCCCCGGTTGCAAGTTCCGAGCTTGTAAATTCCGAAGATGCGAACGCGGTAAACTCAGCGCCGGAAAATGAAGCCGCTCCAACTGCGGATGCCTCATCTGCCGCCAGCCTCGATTTAGAAACTGCTCCCGCTGCGCAGGACTCGCATGTTTGAAAGCGCAACCGAGGATTCCAGCGAAGAACAGAAGCGGGATGCCATGCCCACCATGGGATTCCTCGATCACCTGGAAGAGCTTCGCACCCGCCTGGTTTACTCCATCATCGCCGTCGCCGTAGGATTCTTCGCCTGCTGGGGTTATCGCGAAAAAATCTACGCGATCATGCAAAAGCCTATCATGGACGCGCTTAAAGCCAATGGCATGACGGATAAGCTCGTCTATCTGAATCCGGTGGAGCCTTTTAATCTTTACTTGAAAATCGCCGCGCTCGCCGGCCTGTTCCTTACTTCGCCGTTCGTCCTTTATCAGGTGTGGATGTTCATCTCACCGGGCTTATACCGCAACGAAAAGCGCTACGTGATGCCTTTCATGGCGTCCACTATCGCTTTGTTCGCGGGAGGCGGATATTTCGGTTACAGGGTTGTCTATCCACGCGCTCTGGATTTCCTGATCGGTTTCGGAAAACAGTTTCAGCCCATGATCACCATCGGCGAATATACGTCGCTGTTTATGAGCATCGTCTTGGGCATGGGCCTGATTTTCGAGATGCCAATTCTGATTTTCTTTCTGGCGCTGATGGGAATCGTGAGCGCAGGCTTCATGTGGAAGAATTTTCGCTATGCGATTTTGATCATTTTCATCATTGCGGCCATCGTCACGCCGACTCCCGATGTTCTGAATATGTGCATCTTCGCCGCGCCCATGATCGGCTTGTACATCATCAGTATTGGAATCGCGTGGATGGTGCATCCCAAACAGCGCCGCGCCCGCAAGGAAAAGCAGGCGGCGTAAAATTCCGACTCATGTGTTTGCTTTTTAGCGAGGCTTATTCAGTGACAGGCAAGAGAATTGTGCTTCCATCTCTGTTGCTCTTCATAGCGATTGCTTGCGTGGCTTGCAGTCATGACAAAGAGGATAGTACGGCAAAGGCGCAAAACCCGCCGGCGGGCGCCGCGGAGACTTCCAACCTGAATCTTCCACCCGATAGCGGCCCGCTGCCAACATTTGATTCCGCGCGCGCCATGAAATATGTGAAAGAGATCGTAGCATTCGGCCCGCGTCCAATTGGCAGCGCGAATCATAAGAAGGTCGAGGAATATATCGTCTCGCATCTGAAAGGCGACTCGGTCGAAGACGATATATTTACGGCCGACACTCCCGAAGGTAAATTCCCGGTGCGGAACATCATTGCGAAGTTTCCCGGAACTAAAGACGGCATCATCATAGTCGCCAGCCATTACGACACGAATTATCCCTTGCGCAACACTTCTTATGTAGGAGCTAACGACGGAGCTTCCTCGAGCGCGCTGCTTCTCGAAATTGCCGATCAACTGCGCGGCAAGAAACTCGAAGGCTACAGCGTATGGCTGGTGTGGGACGATGCTGAAGAGGCGATGAAGGCCTGGACCGATGCCGACAGCCTGTACGGAATTCGCCATCTGGCGCAGAAGTGGCAGGATGACGGAACGCTGAAGAAGATCAAAGCATTTTTACTTGCCGATATGATCGGCGATGCCGACCTCAACATCGATCGCGACCTGAACTCGACGCCGTGGCTGGAAGAAGTCGTCTATCAGGCGGCCACTCGCCTCGGCGATCAATCTCATTTCTACGCGCGCGAGAATCAGGTTTCCGACGATCACATTCCTTTCATGCAGAGAGGCGTACCCTGCGCCGATCTCATCGATTTTGATTACGGCTACAACAACGTGTTCTGGCACACTCCGCAGGACACCGTCGACAAGCTCAGCCCCAAGAGCCTGGAAATTGTCGGCGGCACGGTGCTGGAGACAATCCGGATCCTCGATAAAATGGATCCGCTGCCGCCGAAATAAAACAAGAGAAATTCAAATCAGAAAATTGAAGCTTTTGCGCTTTTCCTGGAATTCATTTCTAATTCCCTCGACATGCGAATCCCGAAAACGGTTTCTCTGTGCTTCATCCTCTGCGCCATTTGCCTGGCGGCTACGCCTGATTCCGAATCCGACGATGCTACGCGCATCATTCAGACAGCATTACAGCCCTCTCCGATCGAAAACAATCTGCGCCAGCTTACCGATGAAATTGGTGGCCGCGTGCCCGGCACGCCAGCCATGCAGCGTGCTATCGAGTGGGGCACGCAGATGTTTAAAGCCGCGGGCGCCGATAGCGTCCACACCGAAGATTTCGAGATCTCGAATTCCTGGGCGGAAGGCGCGACCGAGATGACGGTGAGCGCATCGGGAACCGCGCTGGATCACGGATCAAAACAAACTCCTAAAATAGAGTTCCGCGTGCGCTGTGTTTCCATCGCATGGGCTCCCGCGCTCGCTCCGGTGAAGCATGTGCCGGTGGTGGATGTAGGTGAGGGAACTCCCGACGATTTTAAGAAAGCGGGAGATATTTCAGGAAAAATCCTGCTCGTCCATTCTGTTGTGTTGAAGACATGGGACGATCTCTTCGCCGAGTATTCGAAAGCTCCGCCAGTAATTACAGCAGCCGTGAAGGGAAAAGCAACGGCTGTGGCCTTTATGGCTACGCGCGAGCACGACATCCTTTATCGGCATACCAACTCCTTCGCCGGAGAAATCGACCGCATTCCTCAGGTTCTGCTGGCGCGTGAAGATGGAGAGCGCATCGGCCGATTGCTTGCCTCAGGGCATCCCGTGTGGGCCGATCTAAGCATTCCCAATCACCTTGCAGGCGCAATCAAAACAAGTAACGTAATCGCGGAAATCAAAGGTAGCGAAAAGCCCGACGAGTTCGTGATTCTCGGCGCACATCTGGATTCATGGGAGCTGGGAACGGGCGCGCTTGATAACGGTTGCAATGCGGCGCTCGTGATTGATGCTCTGCGCGCGATCAAAGCTTCGGGTCTGAAGCCGCGCCGCTCTATCCGTTTCATTTTGTTTTCCGGCGAAGAAGAAGGATTGCTCGGCTCGCGCGCCTATGCCAAGGCCCATCGGGCCGAACTGGATAAAGCGGCTGGAGTCATCATCTACGACTCCGGAACTGGCAAGACCACCGGATTCGCCACTGGTGGGCGCAAGGACGTGCTCGAAACCATCAAGCGCCTTGCCGCGCCTCTGAAGCAGTTTGGCGTGACCGAATTCAAAACCGATATGGAATGGGGTACGGACCATTTCGATTTCATGCTCGAAGGCGTTCCTACATTCGTGGCCGATCAGGATGAGGCAAATTATCTCGAGAACTACCATGCTGTTTCCGATACTTACGACAAGGTCGACTTCCCGCAGCTCAAAAAACATGTAGCCGAAGCCGCCGAACTCGCTTTTGGCCTGGCTAACCTTCCTGAAAAAGTCGGGCCGCGCTACAGCCGCGCACAAATTGAACAGTCGATGCAGGAAACCGGCTCGGTCGAAATGTTCAAGGCCGAGGGCATGTGGGACGCGTGGCAAAGTGGAAGCTTGGGAAGGCAAAAAGAGTAACTCCAAATTTCCGATGGCAGGTTGCCGACCGAAACCAATCGACAATTGGCCATCGACATTCGGCAATCTCACTTGCTCTACTTCTGGATCTTCTTCAATCTCTTCGCACTCGGCATGCTGGCGCTGGATCTTCGTGTCTTCCGCGGCGATGCTCCCATGCGCTCCCGCCAGGCGCTGATACGTAGCGCGCTATGGTTCGGTCTGGCGGTAGCTTTCGCCGGAGTGGTGTTTTTCTGGCAAGGCCGGCCCGTAGCCATCGAGTTCGCTGCAGGATACGTGCTCGAACTTTCCCTAAGCGTCGACAATCTTTTTATCTTCCTCCTCGTCTTCCGCTACTTTGCCGTTCCAGAAGAGCAGCAGCAGCGGGTGCTGACCTGGGGGATTCTCGGCGCGCTGCTCATGCGCGGCATCTTCATTCTTGCCGGGGTGAATCTAATCCACCGTTTCCACTGGATTTTTTATCTACTGGGAGCGCTTCTGATTTACAGCGGCATCCGCCTGGGATTCTCCGGTGAACATCAGGTCAATCCGGCTAAAAATCCAGCGGTGAGAGCGCTGCGCCGCGTTATGCCGGTTACAGACAATTATCAAGGTGGCAAATTTTTTGTCCGCGGCTGGCAAGGTAATCCCGGCCTTTATGCCACCCCGTTACTGGTGGTCCTGGCAGTCATCGAGACCACCGACCTGATCTTTGCTATCGATTCCATCCCCGCTGTGTTGGCGATTACGCTGAATGCCTTCATCGTTTACACATCGAACGTTTTTGCCATTCTGGGTCTGCGGTCCTTGTTCTTTGCAGTCGCTGGCTTGATGAGGTTATTTCGCTTTCTTCACACCGGCCTGGCGCTGATTCTCATCCTCATGGGCCTGAAGATGATGGCTGCCAACTGTGTGAAGGTGCCGACGCTGGTTACGCTGGGCGTCGTGGCGGGGGTTCTCCTTGTCTCCGTAATTGCCTCTGTTTTGTACCCCCGAGCAGGCGAAAACAAAGCCGCCTGAACTTGCGGTTACAAACCTAACCCCTCCAAATTCGCACCACCCATACGCTATGATAAAAGCCCATGGCGCAAGTCACCATCCACGTCCCGCCGCGGCCGTATCAGGCGCGAATTGAAAATGGCCTGCTCTCACGGTCCGGGGCTTTGCTGGCGGAGTTGCTGCCGCAAGCCAGCAAGATTTTTGTGGTCACGGCGCCACCGGTGCGTCGCCGGTGGGGCGCAAAGCTGCTCAGTTCGCTGAAATCAGCGGGGTTTAACCCCCAAGTCGTTCAAATACCCGATGGCGAGCTGGCAAAAAAGCTCTCGACCATCGAAACTCTGGCGGATAGATTGGTTCGTCTCGGCGCGGACCGCAAGGCCGTGCTGATCGCTCTTGGAGGCGGCGTAGTCGGTGATGTGACCGGATTGCTGGCCTCGCTCTACATGCGCGGATTGGATCTGGTGCAGATTCCGACCACGGTCCTCGCTCAGGTCGACGCCTCGGTTGGCGGGAAAACCGCCGTGAACCTTGGAGCAGGGAAGAACCTGCTCGGAACCTATCACCATCCCCGCGTTGTTCTCATCGACCCGGAAGTCCTGCGCACGCTCTCGGATCGCGCCTTTCGCGCCGGCCTGTATGAGGCGCTCAAGTGCGGCATCATCGGCGATCTCGACCTCTTCCTGCGCTTTGAGCAGAAACGTTCGCAGATTTTGAAGCGCGATCCGGTCGAGGTCGAAGGACTGATTGCACAAAGCGTGAAATTGAAAGCCGAAATCGTCTCCGCCGACGAGCAGGAAGGCGGCCTGCGCCGCGTTCTGAACCTTGGCCATACCATCGGCCATGCGTTAGAGGTGGAAACTGGCTACCGGAATCTGTTGCATGGCGAAGCCGTTGCCTGGGGGATGGTCGCCGCCACAAATATTGCGCTTGCCGTGGGCCGCACCGACAGCGTCACCGCTGGCCGCATTGCCGACGCCGTTCTCAGCCTCGGTCGATTGCCGGAACTGAAAGTCAATCCGCGCAAAATCCTTTTGCGGCTGCAGGCCGATAAGAAAACGCAAAATGGTGCAGTGCATTTTGTTCTTCCCCGCGAGATCGGCAAAGTTGAAATCGCCTCCGACGTCCCGGAAAAAGTAGTGCTCAACGCCGTCGAAGAATTGCGCCGCTTGTCTCACGGCGGTTGGGTCTGGAAGAAATGAGCCGTATTGTCGAAACAGAGCAGCCGGTGATTGGAGCGGCTCCTGATGGCACGAGTGATGCTTCATCCGCGTCCCGCGCCGTGCGAGAGATGTTCACCTCCATCGCTCCGCGCTACGATCTTCTAAACCATGTTCTATCCTTCAACATAGATCGGCTCTGGTGGTGGCGCGCCGCGCGCACCTTTGCCCACGTATTCTCTGAACCTGAAGCGCGCGTACTGGATTTGTGCTGCGGAACTGGCGACATGACGTTTGCGCTGCGAAAGCGGGCAGGGAAGAGCAATGCTGAGATATTAGGCGCGGATTTCTCTCATGCCATGTTGCAGCGCGCCCGGCTGAAGTCGCTTGTGAGGGTGCCGAAAGATATCCCCGCTACCATGCCGAACTGGATTGAAGCAGATGCGCTCTGTCTGCCCTTCCCGAACGAGTACTTCAACCTGGTTACTTCAGCCTTTGGCTTTCGCAATCTTGCCAACTACGACGGAGGCCTGCGCGAAATCCTGCGGGTGCTCAAGCCTGGCGGAGAATGTGGCATTCTCGACTTCAGCGAACCGGAAGGTTTGATGGGCCGCTCGTATCGCATCTATTTCAAGCGGGTGTTGCCCAGTATCGGCACGTTGATTTCAGGCGTAAGCGGTCCTTATGCTTACCTGCCCAATTCGGTGGAGCGTTTCCCCAAACCGGACGAAATGTTGGAACGGATGCGGCACGCGGGATTTCGCGAAGCCAGTTGGACCCCCTACACCTTCGGCATCGCAGGTTTATATCGGGGAAATAAATGAATATCAATGCGGATAAGCTCTAGCTTGCGCCCGCACTCGAGGAAGCAACTTCGGTAGATTTAAAGCTATCCGCGAAGGCATCCGCAATCGTATGTTGCATGACGCGTTGATAATCCAAGCCGAGAAACTGTTGCAGACGGGTGGTATTCATGATGTACTCTCCGCTCATGTAAGGCAGGGCCTCTGGCGGAATCGCGGAAATCTGGCGCTTCCACAGATAATTGAGCACCATCTGCATTACCCATTTCCCCGGAACGCGGATCAACTTCGACTGTGCCATCTCTACGCAGCGGCCAAAGCTGAGCGGATCGCCTCTCCCAGCCACATTCAAAATTGTTAAGCGGTGTTGCTCCGGATCGCGTCGCAAGATATACGCGATTAATCGCGCCATGTCGTCGACGTGCACGAACTGAATCTTGTTGTCGATATATTGCTGTCCTCGCGGGAGCATACACGGCAGACGCTTTCCTTGATCCCGCATTTTTTGCGCGCGTGCACCCTTGCCATTCGGCGTCCCGCGAAAAGCTCCCAGAAGGTAATTCTCCACGCTGGCGCCGGCAAAAATGTGCGGCCGCAAAATATAGACGCTGCATCCTCGCAACGCCGAAGATCGCTGCTGTACAACCTCGTCGCACTGTTTTTTGTGGAGCGCGTAGGGAAGCGTATGCGCCGCCATGGGAGATTCTTCCGTAGCAGGTTGCGGAAGATTCGGCCCATATACGGAGACGCTGCTGGGAAAAATAAACTGTTTGATCCCGGACTCGGCGGTGCGGTTCGTCTCGGTAACGGCTTCCATTACGCGAGCCGTGCCGGCCACATTGATCTGCCACATACGTTCGGCGTCAAACACTCCGCTTCGCACCGGATCGATGACAAATGCCAGGTGCACCACGGAGACCGGTTGTGTGTCGCGCAACAAATTGTAGAGGGTGCGGGTGGAAGATTCTTCGCCAAGGTCGAGGCGCTCGAATTGCAGGGAGGAAGTGGTTTGGGGTGGATTGATATCCACCCCAATGACCGAGTAGTCATTCAGCAAAGGCAGCAACCGGGAACCTAAATTTCCCGCGATGCCCGTGACTACGACAACAGGTTTCGCAATTGCCATTTAGTTTGGTTTTGACGATTCTGCCGGTTGTGCGGACGATGACGGCGGCACCGCAGGATTCGCCGCCGCGCCTTGCGGTTGCGCCGGAGCCGAAGACGAAGGCGGAGGCGTTTGCATGCGCATGTGCGGCGGTCCGGGGCGTCCTCCGGGCATTCCAGCCGGTCCCGGCGGTCCAAAATATGCCTCGTTCGTATCCGTGTGGAAGGAGTTGGTGTACTTATCCATCATCTCCTTCGAGCGCTCGCTCTTCAGCGTGTTGTGGATTTCATTCTTCACCTGATCGTCCAGTGGAAGCTCTTCTTTGCTTACGACTTTGTAAATATAGTGGCCGCCGTTGTCGCTGATCACCTGCGATACATCGCCCACTTTCAGATCGAATACCGCCGCGTGCGCGGGGGGCAAACCGTTGCGCCGAACCTTCGGCAAGTTGATCGTGGGCGAGTCCATTTTCATGTTGGCGGCTTCGAACGCCGCTTTCTGCAGCGTGGCAAAATCCTCGCCTTTCGCGGCGCGCTCGTGCAAAGCGTCCGCCAGCTTGCTCAATTCCTGCTCGCCCTGTTCCCGCTTCGCCGCATCCGCCGCTTCCTTGGCTTTCTGTTGCTCATCGGTTAGCTTCTCGTCGCTGGCTTTCTCCGGTTCCGACTGCTTGTAGCGCGGAACGAAAATCCGGTCCAAAGAAAATTGCTCGTAAGCATCTGTGTGTGTCTTGTAATAGGTTTCGACTTCAGCGGGCGAAATTTTATCTGCCTGTTCCTGCACCGAGCGTTGTAGTTGCTGGGTGAGGATCTGCATTTTTACGATCTTCAGGGTCTCAATGTATTGCGGCGTCTTATCCAGACCCTGGGCCTTCGCCGCTTCCGACATAGCTAAAAACTGCGGTAATTTCGCCGCCAGTTGGTGCTTCAACTGGGGCGTGATGGTAGGCGCCAAACCGCTGGCCATCTTCTCAAACTCGGCGCGAGTGATTACGGTCTTGCAGTCCGCAGGCTTTTTCGCCGCCGCCGTCGATTTGCTGGCGGCGGTTTTTGGAGAAGCAGTGGTCTTCGCAGGTGCTTCGCACACACCATAAATTGTCAGAACGGCGGCATTTTCCGGGACCTCAGCGGCCGGTTTCGCAGGCGCTTGCGCCGCCGAATTTGGAGCCGCCGCCGGATTTGGCGGAGCCGGACTTGGGGCCGGTTGCACTTGTGCCCAAGCCGCAGCCCCCATCAACACACACAACAGCCAAACCTTACGCATACTAAATTCCTCCAGGATTGGTAGATCAGGAAGTTTGAATTAACTCGAACCTAGAATCGTAGCATAGACGCTGTTGCCATTAGTACCCAGAATGCCGTATTTGCGGTACGGAAGTGCAGACTGGACGCAGGGCGGCCTTAATGGTGTGTTGTAGGCGAACCGATTGGCGCAATTCCACTTGAACGGCGATAATCCCATCATGTCAGGAACGCCCGCCCTCTACTCACAGAATGCCATGCGCGCTGAAAAACGCGCCGTGGCCGGAAATTCTGTGCTGGCCGCGTTTCTCATCACAGGCGCCAAAATCGCGGTTGGAGTTACTACCGGCAGCCTGGGCATCCTCTCTGAAGCAGCGCACTCCGCGCTCGATCTTATCGCCGCAGTGCTCACCTATCTTTCCGTCGGAGTTTCCGACAAACCTGCCGATGCCGACCACCAATACGGACACGGCAAAGTCGAGAACTTTTCAGCCTTTGTGGAAACCGGCCTGCTTTTGCTGACCTGCGTTTGGGTGGTATACGAAGCCATCGTGCGATTATTTTTCCGCCGGGTCGAAGTCGAGCCGTCCATCTGGGCATTTGCAGTGATGGGCGGATCGATGATTGTGGATTGGTGGCGGTCCCGCGCTCTGCGCCGCATTGCAACCCAATACGAGAGCCAGGCTCTTGAAGCCGATGCTTTGCACTTTTCCACCGACGTTTGGTCGGCAGGCGTGGTCATCCTGGGGCTCGCTCTGCTTCTGGCCGGGCGCACTTATCATCAGGATTGGCTACGCTTGGCCGATCCCATCACTGCGCTGTTTGTGGCGGGCGTCATTGTCTCGGTAAGCTGGCGGTTGGCACGCCGCACCATCGATGCCCTGCTTGATGCTGCCCCCACCGGCGTTCGATCCAAGATTATTGAAGAAGTCTCCCAGGTAGATGGCGTGCTTGAGATTGGGCGTGTGCGCATCCGCCGCGCGGGAAATCGCTACTTCGCGGACCTGGCTGTTGGCTTGGCCCGCACTGTCACATTCCAGCGCTCAGAACAACTGGTCAGTGCCGTGGCAGATGCGGTGCGAAGCATTCTGCCCGAAGCCGATGTAACCGTTCAGCCATTGCCCCGCGCCCAGCGTTCGGAAAATATTTTTGACCGTATTCGTGCCGTGGCCGCGCGCCACAATTTGAATGTACACGACATCAGCGTGCAGGATCTCGACGGCCAGCTGCATGTCGAACAGCATCTCGAACTCGACGAACGCATGACTCTGAAGAGCGCCCACGATCAAGTCACGGAACTGGAAGCCGACATGCGCCACGACATTCCCGAGATCGGCGCGATCCTGACCCATATCGAAAGCGAACCTGCCACCATCGAGAAGCCGGAAGAGCGCGTGCACGATGCCAATCTCGAGCAGCAACTGAAGGCCGTGGCCAAAGAGTTTCCCGAGATCCTCGACGTTCACGAATTCGTCATTACGCGAGTGCGCGGACGGCTTTACGTTTCCTGCCATTGCACGCTTGCGGACAATCTCTCGCTGGCGCGGGTTCACGAGATTCAAACCGAGTTGGAAATCCGTTTCAAGCAATCCGCACCCGAATTATTTCGCGTGCTCATCCATCCCGAGCCAAGCACAGACAACCGCAGATAGAATCTAAGATAGTGAAATGCGAATGAAAATACTGAAGTGAATACTTATGACCAATGCCAGCGCAACCTGGATTGAGAAACAGCGCTTCAACGGAGTCTCCGACAGCGGCCACACGATCGTCGTCGATGGCGACAAAATCGCGGGCAACAGTCCGATGGAGCTTGTGCTCATAGGGCTGTGCGGCTGCACCGGGTATGACGTCGTCTCGATTCTCCAGAAGAAGCGTGAGCCAATGACGAGCCTCGAAGTTCGTGCGCAGGCCGAGCGTGCCGCCAATCCGCCCAGCGTTTATACGGAAATCAAACTGATTTACCGCGTCGGCGGCAGGGTTTCTCACAAAGCGGTCGAAGACGCTGTACGTTTATCGAAAGAAAAATATTGTTCCGTCTCCGCCATGCTCGAAAAAACCGCAAAAATTACTACTGAAATCGAATATATCGACGCGTAGGCATTCAGCCTTCGCGGAAGCCGCCTTGACCAGTTTTACTCGACTGTCTGACCATCAAATCGATCGCTGAGGCTCATCATCCCCACCGCAAACCGCCAAAGTTCGCCGTCGCACGCGCTACGCGGATATCTGTTTATCGCTGCCGCTGCATTTCTATGGGGAGTTTCGGCCGCTCTTGGCCGCGCCGTTTTCACTGGGAAACTGCCGCTGGGTGCAGTCGCGCTTCGCCCCATCGATCCATTGATTCTTTCGCAGACCCGCACAACATTTTCCCTGCTCATGCTGGTTCCTGTACTTGTGATCTCGCGAGGCTGGCAGCGCATCCAGTTGCCGGTGCGCGATCTGATCTACTGCTCCGTTCTGGGCATACTCGGCGTTGCCGTCTCAAACTACTGTTATTACTTCGCCATTCAACGAACCAATGTGGCCATCGCCATCATCGTGCAATACACCGCGCCGGTGTGGGTGCTGATTTATGTGGTTCTTCGCCGGCAGCAAAAGCTCTCCGCGCAAAAGGTGATTGCGGTTGCCATGGCGTTAACCGGAATCGCGCTGATCATCGGCATCTTCGGACTTCATTCCGGCGTAGCGCTTCACCTCGACCCTTACGGCCTTATCGCCGCGCTGTTTGCTGCATTCTCCTTCGCGTTTTACAACCTCGCCGGACACGGCATTCTTGCCCGCCATGATCGCTGGCGCGTGCTGGTCTGGACCCTCGCCGCCGCTTCCGTATTCTGGCTGGTCGTCAATCCGCCGTGGAAAATTGCCAATGCCCATTATGTACCTGCGCAGTGGTTGTTTCTTTTTGTCTTCTCGATGATTTCAGTGCTGGGCGCATTCTCCATGTATTTTCTCGGCCTGCAGTATCTCGAACCTTCCCGCGCCATCATTGCCAGTTGCCTGGAACCGGTATTTTCTATCGTTCTTGCAGCTCTGCTCTTAGGCGAAGTGCTGCGTCCCATTCAAACACTCGGGATCATTTTTGTTCTCGCAGCTATCGTGATCGTGCAACGGCCGAATCGCGCGGTGACCGCGAATGCCGTTGTTGTCGAGCCTATGGAATAGGCTTAAAAATCAATTTATGAACGGAAATCTCGCGCTCCCAAAGTATTTCTGCATGTTTCACCCCTAGATACCCCACTATGGTTTTGACAATGTTTTTACTTACAAGCTTTCGTTTCTCGTTTAGCCTCACAATATCAACTCATGATAGCGGTCTGATCTGGACGCACCTATGAAACTTCAGCGTTTTGCCGCGCTTCTCTTTTTTCTCCTGATGTTCTTCACCCCTTGTTTCGCCCACCACATGGCGGTAGTGATCAATAAGCAGAATAAAGTGGACGACGTTATGTCACTTCATCTCGCGAAGATTTTTCGCTCGGAGGTCAAGAAGTGGCCGGATGGCACGGCCATCGTGCTGGTTTTGCACCAAAGCTCCGGCGGGGAGACGGAGACACTGGAGCACTTGCTAAAGATTAGCCCGGCCGAGTTGAAAGCAATGATTACCGCTCACAGAGATTCAATCCAGATGGCCAACTCTGACGCGGAAGTTCTAAAAATTGTGCAAGCCACGCCGGGCGCAGTTGGGTTGGTTGATGTGCGCGCCGTTGACGGATCGATCAATGTAGTGCGCGTGGATGGCAAGCTGCCCATGGAGTCGGGCTATCTTCCGCATTAAAGCTTCAGCAGGTAAAAGTATCTCTCAGCCCTCTTCACATCGCGCGCAATCTGCTCGCGCAACGCTTCAACTGAAGGGAACTTGATCTCATCCCGCAGCCGGTCGAGAAAGCAAATCTCTACTTCGCTTTCCGGCGTCAGCTCAATGGGATGAAAGTTCAGCAGGTGTGTTTCGATAGCGAACGAATCCGCTCCGAATGTCGGGCGATTACCAACATTCGTAACTGAATCGAAGCGTTCGTTCCCCACGCGTGTCCATGTGATGTAAACGCCATCTTTGGGCGTCAGTTCTTCGTAGCGGGCAAGATTAATCGTGGGCACTGTGTACTTCGATCCGTATCCACGCCCGCGCCCCGGCGTACCTAGAATGTTGAACGGCCGGGCCAGCAGATGGCGCGCCCGGCTCACCCGCCCTTCGCCCAGCAACTTGCGAATATGGCTGCTGGAAACCGGCTCGCCGCGCAGCTTCTGCTCCGAATAGACCTTCACTTCAAATCCCATCTCCTGGCCAAGTTGCGCGAGCACATTTACGTCGCCCGCAGCCTTGTGTCCAAAATGGAAGTTGTAACCTTCATGCACCTCGCGTGCGTAAAGCTTTTTCTTGAGAATGCGCTCGGCAAACTGCCGTGGCGTCATAAGCGATAGATCACGCCCGAAGGGAAGCATCAGCACCGCATCAATTCCCGTCGCTTCAAGCAGGCGTAATTTTTCCGGCACAGGAGTGAGCAGCTTCAATCCCGAGTCCGGCCGCAAAATGCGTGCCGGATGCGGCTCGAACGTGACGGCTATGGCCTTGCATCCACTCTGCCGTGCCCGGCTCACAATTTCGCCGAGAACGTATGCATGCGCGCGATGCACGCCGTCAAAATTCCCCACGCTTACCAGCGACGGACCAAAGTCAGCCGGAACTTCTTCGAGTTTGTGGAAGATTTGCAAAGCGATATTTAGGGATTAGGGATCAGGGGCTAGTACTCCACATCCTAATTTCTATTCCATGGTCCCTAATCCCTGACCCCTGACCCTAAATTTCAAATTCCAGCTTCAATCCGTCATACGCCAGCCGCACATGCTGAGGCAGAGTCGCATTCGTTGCCTCGTGTCCCAGATCGTGGCAGATGTGAGTGAAGAACGCCCGCTTGGGCTTGACACGCTCGACAATGCGCAGCGAATTTTCCACGGTCGAATGCGTCGGATGCGGTTTGTGCCGCAACGCGTCGAGGAAAAGAATGTCCAACCCTTCGAGTTGATGAAACGAGGCTTCGGGAATCTCGCTGTGGTCGGTGAGATACGCGGCGCTGCCGAAGCGAAAACCGTAAATTTCCGTCTCGCCGTGAATCAAGCGAACCGGATCGAAGCGGGCGCCAAACAGTTCCACAGGGCCATCGATCGGCTGCAGTTCAAGTTGCGGCAATCCGCCAAATTTGTAGTCGGCGTCAAAAATATAGCTGAACATTCTGCGCAGGAAAGCGGCAGCGTCCGGCCGCGCATAAAGCGGCAACTTGGCTGGCTTGTGCACATAGCTGTAAGGCCGCAGATCGTCGATGCCAAGAATATGGTCGGCGTGCGTGTGCGTGTAAAAAACCGCGTCTACTCGCTTGATGCGCTCGCGAATGGCCTGCGCGTAAAAGTCAGGCGCGGTGTCAATGAGCACAACTTTGCCCGCAAATTCGATCATGACCGAAGGCCGCGTGCGGCGGTCATGCGGGTCGCTGGAGTGGCAGACCGTGCAGTCGCATCCCAGCGTAGGCACACCCATCGACGTGCCACTGCCCAGCACCGTCAGTGTCGCCTTCATGCGCGAGCCTTGCTCATCGTCCGCCGGTACCCGTGGCGGTTCCCGGCTGGGGCGGGCGCGAAAGCGCATTGGTCACTTCTACATAAGCCATGCGCACTTCGTAAAGGCTGTTCTGCAGAAAGTTCTGTTCGACCGATGTCAGATTGCCCTTCGTTTTTTCCGCCAGCAACGCCAGCGTGTCGATGGTCTGGCGGGCGCCAATAATGTCCACGCGCGGCTGCTCGCCCTGATGGTGCATCAAGCCCAACTGAAGCATCGCGGTCATGTAGAGCGATGCGAGGAAGCGCTCGAACGTCATCTCAAACTCTTTGGCCGAGTGACCGCTCAACTCCACGCGCGAGTCCAGTTCACCGGATGACTTGCGATAGGCATCCGCCTGTGCCTGCTGCTCGGCCGCGGAGGGCATCGGTGGCATGGGGGGCAATTCCGGCTGCGCATCGTTTTCTGCCGGCGCGGGAAACGTCGTCACCGGGTTGCTTGACGCCGCAGCCTCGAGTGGCGCCGCCTGCGGAGGCTTGGGCTTCTCTTCCTGCTCAACGGCATCCTTGCGCAACTCGCCGTCTTCGGTAAATAAACGGCGATCGGTCACTGTGAAACCTGATTCCTGTTTCTTCTCAGCCATGGCAAATGTCCTTTTATTGGATCTCAATCAGAATCTTGCGTAATCGAACTTCTCGCTCAAACTTTGTGCAGAACCTTATCTTCTAAATTTGCAACCGCGGTGTGCCCCAGCGGCAATTGAGCCACAGTCGCCTGGTTCACGCCAATAGTCACTTCGCGTCCCGGTATTCCGACCTCGCGCCGTATGTATCCCAGCGCAACTGTTTGCTCGCCTGAGGCCAGGTGGAGAACCGCAACACTTGTAATCTCGCCCACTTCTTTTTCACCAGAAGTAATCTTATCGCCAGCCACAAAGTTTGCCTTGCCATCCTTCACAAAGGCGGTAAATTTGCGATGCACGTTGCCGCGCGAGCGAATCCGCTCCACAATTTCCTGCCCTACATAGCAGCCCTTGTTGAAATTGAGGGCACGCATCTGTTCGGTCTCCTGGGGCAGATCGCGCTCGCGAATATCGACTCCATACAGCGGGATCCCCGCAACAATACGCTGCATTTCCACAGCTTCGCTTCCCACAGGCGTTGCACCGGCACTAATCAGCGCCTGCCACGTTTTATAAACGTCTTTAGGCGCAAGCCATATTTCGTACGATTCGCTCTGATCGTCCTCGCCACGGATTACTGTGCATTCCACGCATCCACACTCACACTTGCACTTCGCAACATGCGTCTGCAAGGGCTGAAGTTCGGGAACCTCAATTCCTGCTGCATTCAGGATTGCCCGAGACAATGGCCCAGCTACTCCTAAAGCAGTCCAGGTTTCGCTGGCATTCGCCACTTCCACATCATCCATGATGATGTAATGGTCAAACGTCGCAATCAGTTTCGCAACCTGATTGCGGTCTGTTTCCACTTCAAGCACCTCACCCGTATTGAATACGGTCATATCCCCGAGGATACGGCCCTGCGGGTTCAGCAGGAAGGCATATGCGCCGCGTCCCACTGCAAGATCGCGGACGTTATTCGTGACCATGCCGTTCATCCAGCGCACCCGATCGGCGCCCTTGAGCGAAATCCGGGCGCGAAAGCCCAGATCGTAGACTCCGCAACTATTCAGAAGGGCTGCAAATTCGTCATGCGGATCGGCGAAACGCACCGCAGTCCCTGCTCCGCGGTACTCAGCTGCTCGCACTTGCGGTGCATGATCCGCATGATGAAGCACATCGTAGAGTGGAGTGGATGCCATGTAAGTATTGATTATAGCGAACGAACCTAAGATTCATTGCCGACTGACGGCCTCGGATTTCCCTTTGACTTCACCAGGAAACCTCTCATCGATGACCGAAAATTGGCAGTTCCACCATGCGCTTCTTTTCCGTTTTATGTTAGCTTTCCGCTGTGGACACACAAAAGCCTTCAAAGAAACGTATTGCAGTCATCCCCGGAGACGGCATTGGCCGGGAAGTCATTCCGCAAGCTCTCAAAGTGATCAGCGCCTCGGGAGCCGAAGTCGAAACCAGTGAGTTCGACTGGGGCGCAGACCGCTATCTCCGCGACGGCATGACCGTCCCGCCCGACGGCTTCGCCATGCTGGGCCGCGACTTCGACGCCATTCTCGCCGGAGCCTTCGGCGACCCGCGCGTCAAAACCAATATTCACGCCAAAGAAATTCTACTGGGCATGCGCTTCAAAATGGACCTCTACGCCAACGTGCGCCCGGTCCAACTACTCGATGCGTCGTTATGCCCACTTAAAGGAGTCGAGCCCAAAGACGTGGATTTTGTCGTGATCCGCGAAAACACGGAAGGTGTTTACACCGACGCCGGCGGAGTCTTCAAGCAGGGCGCGCCCGACGAAATTGCGATCCAGGAAGACATCAACACCCGAAAAGGAGTCGAGCGCATCATTCGCTATGCCTTCGAATACTGCGAGCAGCACACCAAGGCCGATGGTTCGCCGCGCAAACGCGTGCTCATGTGCGACAAGTCCAACGCCATGACCCACGCCGGGGGCCTCTGGCAGCGAGTGTTTAAAGAAGTCAGTGGCGAGCACCCGCAGATCGAAACCCAGCACATGTACGTGGATGCGCTTTGCATGCAGATGGTGCGCGACCCACGCCCATTCGACGTGATCGTGACGAATAATATGTTTGGCGATATCATCACCGACCTCGCCGCTGGATTGCAGGGCGGATTGGGCATGGCCGCCAGCGGAAATATCCATCCCGGCAGGACGTCGATGTTCGAGCCGGTGCACGGCTCCGCCCCGCCGATTGCTGGGAAGAACATGGCCAATCCATTTGGAGCTATTCTGACGGCCGCCATGATGCTGTGTCATTTAGGATTCACGGTAGAAGCAGAGAAGATCGAAGCTGCAGTATTGGAAGCCGTGCGTGAGAAAAAGGCTACGCAGGATGTGGGCGGGACGCTGGGAACAAGAGAAGCGGGAGAGTACGTGGCAAACCTCGTCCGCCAGGAATAAACATCAAGCAATGTCATCCTGAGCGGCGCAAGCCAATTCGCGAATGCGAATCGGCTCGTGCCGTCGAAGGATCCATACCCTATGCACCTGACTCTAGGCGCCTCAGGGTGTTCTTCCGAGAATCCATCGTTCACTCTAGCTGCAAGGGATCCTTCGACTCCGCATGCGCCTTCGCTTCGCGAAAGCGCATGTTCCGCTCAGGATGACAATTTACGTCCAACCATCAGCGCCAACTCCCGCCACTTCCAATGGCAATCCACGTCCACAAATCCAATCTCGCGCAACCATCGGAGTTGGATTTCGAGATCAAGCAATATGTTCGATGGATCCTCGGTTTCAGGCGTGATACCTAGAGCGTGCAAAAATTCTTCGTGCAGGCGCGGCGTTGGCGAAGCAACATGCTCCAGATTGCAGAAGACGCCCCCGGGATTGAGCAAACCATAAATTTCGGTATACAGAGCATACTTCCGCTCATGCAGCAAATGATGAATAGCGAAGCTGGAAACGACCGCGTCGAATTTGCCGAGCGCGGGAAGGGGATGATCGAGATTGTGTGTGACGATAGTGACAGATGGATCTCCGGCAAAGCGTTTGCGAGCGGCTTCGAGCATGGCGGGAGAGAAGTCCACCGCCACAGATTCCACTTCGGCTAATTCTTTAAACTCATCTGCCAACTCCGCTTTCACCAGCGCAAGCAGCCTTCCGCTGCCGGTTCCCAGGTCAAGTACGTGCCGCGCATTCGCGGGAATAAATTCCAGTAGCGTAGCCTCACCCTCAGTGCGGTGGGGGATAGAATCGGCTCGGCCAAGATAGTCGCTGGCGTGTTCAGCAGAGGCCCAAAGGTTGACAGGAGCGTTTGTTGGCATGTTTTGTCTCTTTAGTCTCGGGAATTGGTTTGTTCTTGAAGGGAGTATAGGGAATCAGGATAGACTCGTTCCTAATGAATCCGGTCGAACGGCTCAACTCTACGTCTCTAAAGTTACTTTTTGCGGTTGTGCTGCTCGCTGGAATTGGCTTCGCGAGCGGCATGCAGGATCAAACCCCCCAAGCTTCCGCTCCGCAACAGCAAGATCAAAGTCAAGGGCAGGCGGACAAAAGTGCCCGCCCCACACAAGCGAACCCTCCGCTATCATCTTCCGCACAAACATCTTCCACGCAGAAGCCCGAAGTGAAGATCACGCCGCCTGAGGCCGAAGAGCTATTCCACTCCGTAGACGAAATCATGGCATTCGACAGCAAACAAACCGGGCTGCCCATCAAAAAACAAGTCAAGCGCCGGCTCACCAGCCGCGACGAAGTCGAAAGCTATCTCACCAAACACATGAAAGACAAAGACGTGAAGCGCTTACAGCGCTCGGAACTGGTGTTGAAAAAATTCGGTCTGCTGCCGCGCGATTTTGACCTTGAAAAGCTGTTGGTGGCTTTACTTCGCGAGCAAGTTGCCGGATATTACGATCCCAAAACCAAAACTGTGAACCTGCTCGATTGGGTTCCGATCGAAGAGCAGGAGCCCGTCATGGCTCACGAGTTGACGCATGCGCTCCAGGATCAGGCGGTCGGACTCGACAAATGGATGGATCGCGGTGAAAAAGATTTAGGCGAGATCAAGAAAGACCCCACGCCTACAGACATTGAGAACGACGAAATGGACGATACGCGCCAGGCCGTGGTCGAAGGCCAGGCCGAGGCGGTGATGCTGCAATACGAACTCGCTCCCGTGGGGCGGTCGATTCTCGATTCACCCGATCTCGTGGATACGATGGAAGAACAGATGGCCAACGGCACCGACGATTCCACGGTGTTCAAAGACGCGCCGATCTTTTTGCGCGAATCGCTCACCTTCCCTTACAGCTACGGTTTGAAGTTTGAAGTGAAGTTGCTGGAGAAAGGCGGCAAGCAAAAGGCATTTGCCGATGTGCTGGAGAATCCCCCGCACACCACGCGGCAAATCATGCAGCCGGAAACTTATCTGGCAGGCGAACAGATTCCACCCATGCCGGTAGTCGATTTCAAGCATGACTTCAAGAATTATGTGAAGTTCGACATCGGTGCAATGGGCGAGTTCGATATTGCCGTTTTAATCGAACAGTATGTAGGAAAGAAGTTATCTGACAAGCTGTATCCGGAGTGGCGTGGTGGATACTATTACGCCGCGCGTCCGAAAGGCAATGCGACAGCGCCGCTGGGTTTGATGTACATATCGCGCTGGTCCAATGCGGAAGCGGCCGGCGAGTTCGCGGACATTTATGCCGGGTCTTTGGCGAAACGATATAAAAAATTGGAAAAGGTCGATCGACCGCAAAGCGCATCGAACACACAACGCAGGCAGGCATGGGACACAGAAGAAGGCGCAGTTGTCATTGAGCAACAGGGAGACAAGGTTCTAGTAACGGAAAGCCTGCAGGATACAACAACCACAACACTGGAAAAAGAAGTGTTCACAAAGTGATATGCGCTTCACGAGCAGTAGCGACTTTCTCCGCGTTCTCCGCGAATCCTCCGCGACTTCCACGGTTAAAAGCTTCAATCCATAACTGTAGTTGTCCCGAGAATTCATTTCTTCTTTCCCGCTTTTGTGTTCGACGAATTTTCGTCCGATTCACCCAGAAAATGCTGTACCTTCGCGAGCACAGTAAACTGCTTTCCTGCACGTTCAATCACGAGCTTGCGTTCCTGCCCGGGCGAACCCTCAAGCATCGACCACACTTCTCCCAAAGTTGAGTCCGGCACCGGAATGTCGTCCACGGCGGCAAGGTGATCACCGGCTTGCACCTCAGGCACAGAAGGTTTGCCGTCGATATCTGCAACTCCAACGATGGTGAATCGAGTGTCATCCTCAGGACGAAGGACGAGGCCGACGACATCGAAGTCGGGAAATTTGAAAGTGCTGCCGATATCGAAATATGCCATCGAGTGTGTGTAATCGAGGCCGACGCGATAGTTCATCAGTGCGCTGGAACCAAGTAGTCCGGCAACAGAAGCCCCCGCGTCTTTTTCAAAAAAATCGCTGTAACTCTTTGGCAGTTCAGCCACGGCCACGTCGGTAAGGTAAAGCGGACCATACTGCACTCGCTCCACACGCATCAGCTTCCAATTCTGTTCATCATCGCCTGCTTCCCCCACATTGGCAGGACCGACGGCGCCAGTCATGTGTGGCCATGCAGCGTGAGCCGCTGCCAACTTGTTGAACAATTCTGTCGAAAGAAAACTGATGGAAGATCCTACATCAAGGCCCAGATTGTAGCTTTTGTTTTCAATCCTGCTAGGAACTTGAATGAAGCCGGTGCTCGTGTTGACGATCATTTTGCTCTTCACACCTTTGAAGTTAAGCGTCCCGGGCAAGCCTATGCTGAATTCGCGGTCAGGAAAATTAATAAGGACGTCATAGTTGCGCAAAACCGTCGAGGGAATCTTGATCTCGGCGCTTGTGCCGGCGACCATGACTGAATTGGCGTTTTCTGGCTTGAGCGGAACCTTCGCTTCTTTTACTGCCGCTAGCGGGATTTTCATCCCGCCAATAGTAAATTCACGAGGCGTCTGAGCAGCGCAGGCTTGTCCGTCGCAGCTCACCGTCAGGCCCATCAATTTGGCTATTCGCTGCGATACATGCAAATCGGGATCGCCCGTATCGACCCATCCCCGCACACGCTTGGTCGAGCCATCGGGTAATGGTAAGTAAACATCGATGATGACGCGGTTGTGGTCAAGCGTGATCGGAACCGTAACGAATTTAGGCTCAATGTTCGAAGCAGTCTGAGCCGTAGCCACCGACGCGAGTATTGCCAGCGCAAACATGACAGTTGCAAATCGCATAATGAAGATTGTAACGGGTTCATGAAGCAAGATTAATTATGAAGAAACATGCATGATCAGCCGCGGGCCAACTCGCTTTACTGATCGCCGCGAACCGCTTGATATAATCGCTAGTTTAGCTTGCACGCACAAGAGTTCTGTAGACGGTTTACTTTCGGAGAACGATGGCACAGGCAGAGATCGGCATCATCGGCGGCAGCGGACTCTATTCGATGCCGGGATTGACCAAAGTAAAGGAAGTTCGGCTGAAGACCCCATTCGGCACGCCTTCTGACGCGTACGTTTGCGGCTCGCTCGAAGGGCGCAAAGTCGCTTTTCTCGCCCGGCACGGGCGAGGGCATCGCATTCTTCCAGGGGAACTCAATTTCCGCGCTAACATTCACGGCTTCAAACAACTGGGTGTCGAAAGAATCGTCTCCCTCTCCGCCGTCGGCTCGTTGAAGGAAGAACACAAGCCCCTCGATTTTGTGATTCCCGACCAGTTTTTTGATCGCACGCGCCATCGCATCGACACTTTTTTCGGAGGCGGCGTAGTGGCACACATTGCTTTTGCGGATCCTGTATGTGGGGAGCTGTCGCGTGTGGTGGAAGCCGCGTGCAAAAAAATTAAAGTCAACGGAAAGCGTGGCGGAACTTATTTGTGCATGGAAGGGCCGCAGTTTTCCACCAAGGCCGAGTCGCATGTTTATCGCGGCCAGGGCATGGACGTGATCGGCATGACTAACCTGCAAGAAGCCAAGCTGGCGCGCGAAGCGGAGCTTTGCTATGTCACGGTGGCCATGGTCACCGATTATGATTGCTGGCATCCGCATCACGATTCCGTGACAGTGGATCAGATTGTGGCGGTGCTCGTGAAAAACGCCGAGAACGCCGCGAAAGTCGTACGCGAAACCGTCGCAACCATGCCGCGCCAACGAGCCTGTAAATGCGGATCGGCACTGGCGCACGCTATCCTGACCGATCGGAAAGTGATTCCGGCGGCGACAAAGAAGAAGCTGAATCTGATTTTGGGAAAATATTTGAAAGCGAAGTAGGGCATTCATTTTTAAGAACACTTTGTTTAATAAAATCAGCTTCGGACCTGATTTTGAGATGAAAGGAAGACAAAATTCATAATGAGCATTGTTGTTGTAGGGTCGGTTGCGTTCGATGATGTCACCTCCCCTTCAGGAACCGTGAAGGGAATTCTGGGCGGCGCTGCAACGTATTTTTCTCTGGCAGCCAGCTATTTCACGCAAGTGCGAGTGGTCGCGGTTGTCGGCGAGGACTTCACCGCCGAGCACGAAAATGTTCTGAAGAAGCGCGGGGTGGATACGCGTGGTATCGAGCGCTCCGCGGGGAAGACTTTTCGTTGGGGCGGATCGTACGCCGACAACCTCAATGAGGCGAAAACGACTTTCACGGATTTGAACGTATTCGAGAAGTTCAATCCGCAGATTCCGAAAGAGTATGCGGATTCCGATTTTCTTTTCCTTGCGAATATTCAGCCCACGTTGCAAGCCGATGTCCGCCGCAAGTTGAACGGCGTGCGCCTGACCGGCTGCGACACCATGAATTACTGGATCAAGGGCGCGCGCCAGGAACTCGCTGAAACTTTAAAGCTGGTAAACGTCTTGCTGATCAATGACACAGAAACAAAAATGCTGGCCAACGAACCTAATCTGCCACGCGCCGCGCAGAAGGTGCTGGCAATGGGTCCGCAGGCGCTGGTCATAAAACATGGCGAATACGGCGCTACCATTTTCTTCCGCGAGGGTGCGTTCGGCATCGGACGGCATCCGTTTCGCGCACCGACGCTGCCGCTCGATGAGGTGAAAGATCCCACGGGCGCCGGCGATTCCTTTGCCGGAGGTTTCATGGGCTACCTGGCTTCCCAACCGGAATTGAATCGCGAAGTGCTCAAACGCGCCTTGTTTTACGGCGGAGTCATGGGATCGTTCGCCGTAGAGAGCTTCGGCACCGAGCGCTTGCAGAATCTAAACCGCGAACATATCGATGCCCGCTTTCAGATTTTCCGCGAGCTGACTCACCTCGAATGAAGCCGCAATCTCCCCCTCCCAAGACCGATTCGCAAGTAGAAGTCGTGCGGCTGGTGTGGCTGGCCATCTTCATCTCGGTATTTTCTTTTCTCTTTTATTACCGTGCTGGAGATTTGCTGCTCTACGGCGACGCCGTAGCGCACATCAACATCGCCCGGCGCATATTTGATTCCAAAACTCCGGGCTTCCTGCAACTCGGGACGGTCTGGTTGCCGCTACCGCATCTGCTGATCATGCCGTTCATCGTTTCGAAACAGTTGTGGCAAAACGGTGGTGGCGGCTCCATTCCATCGATGGCAGGATTCATCTTCGGAACTTTCGGAATATTCCGGCTGGTGCGAACCGCGCTGAAAGGCAGCCCTGAGGGATGGGTGCGCGTTATAGCCTGGTTTGCGGCCATCATCTATGCGGCAAACCCGAACCTGATTTACCTGCAATCGACGGCTATGGGCGAGTCGTTGTATTTAGCCTTTTTTATTTGGGCGATAGTTTATTTCGCGGAGTTCGCCCGAGGCAATGCAAAGGCTCTCCCGAAATGCGGATTGTGTGTAATGGCCGCTTGCCTGACGCGTTATGACGGATGGTTCCTGGCGGCGATTTTAACGCTGGCCGTGATCGTTGCAAGCTCGCAGTTTTCCGGAAGCTGGGAAAATGGGAAATCTAAGCCATCGCAATCCGTTCCGCGAATGGCGATTGCAAAATTCATCCTGCTGGCAGTGGCCGGACCGGTACTCTGGCTCACCTACAACGCGGCCATCTATCGCAATCCGCTGGAGTTCCTGAATGGTCCTTATTCCGCGAAGGCGATCGAACAGAAAACCGCTACCACAAATCCTGCTAAAGGAAATTTACTGGCATCAAGCTCGTACTTTATAAAAGCCGCTGAACTGGATATAGCCGGTTCGAATTGGCCAGGCCGCCTATGGCTTGGCCTTGCGTTGCTGGGAAGTTTCGCTGCCATCTTTGAAAAACGCAGACGCTCTGCATTGCTGTTTTGGACGCCCCTGCTGTTCTACGCGCTATCCATAGCTTACGGCAGCATTCCGATCTTTGTGCCCGCATGGTGGCCGTTTTCGCTGTACAACATGCGTTACGGCCTGCAACTGCTTCCGGCATTTGCGGTTTTTGTGCCGCTGGGAATTTCTTTTTTGGTTCAATCCGCCATGAAAATTCCCCAAGTCGAACTTTCATGGCGCGCCTGGGCGAATACATTAATCGCGCTGATAATTTTGCTGTTAGCGGCGTCAACCTATGCTGCCATCTGGCATGCCGATCCTATCTGCTACAGCGAAGCCAAGCTGAATATGAAGACCCGCGTAGCGCTCGACCGCCAGCTTGGAGACTGGCTTAAATTCCTTCCGCCGAATTCCACTCTGCTGATGTATTTGGGAGAGCACGTTGGCGCATTGGAGCGGGACGGAATTCCATTAAGCAGGACGATCAACGAAGGCAATCATCGCGTGTGGAAGCAACCATCGGATGCAGAGGGCCTGTGGGAGAAGGCTCTGGCAAATCCGGCGGCATATGCGGATTTTCTGATCGCTTTCGAGGGCGATCCCGTATGGACTGCGGCGCGGAATAAGAATCTCACGGCATTAGTCGAAATCCATACCACTGGACAACCACCCGCCATCATCTTCCAAGGTCGAACTCCGTCTCCCGCGCAAGGGACTGTGAGGTAATCAGTAGGTTAACCTCGTGCAGCAGGAACTGCGTGGCTGCGATGGTAAAATTCGGCCATCTGCTTGTTTCCTGAGCTGTCGGCAAATCCATGAACTGGCAACATATTGTCGATCTGCTGCGCAATGAGATGGCGAGTGGCCTCGTCGCGAACTCGCTCGCGCGGCTGGTTCTGGCAGCGGTTTTGGGTGGAGTTATTGGTTTAGAAAGGGAATTGAAGCATCAACCGGCCGGCTTGCGTACCAATATGTTCATCTGTTTTGGTGCAGCGCTGTTCACGATTCTCTCGGATGTGTTGGCTGTCGAACATCTCGGCGACCACACACGAATCTCGGCACAAATCATTCCCGGCATCGGCTTTATCGGCGCGGGTTCGATCCTGCACATGCGCGGCTTGACCACAGGCCTGACCACGGCGTCCACACTTTTTGTTGTGGCGTCGGTGGGAATGGCTACCGGTGGCGGCCTTTACCTTACCGCAATTTTTTCCACCGGCCTGGTAGTGGCCGCATTGTTTACTCTCGGCCACTTGGAATTAACCTTCAATCTGAAAACCATACTCTCCAGTTATGAAGTAACGGGCGGGAGCGTGGATGACATTACACACGAGGTCAACCGCATCCTCGAGCATCGGCACCAGATGATGCAGAACGTTTTGACCGGCGACACCGGCCAGCACATCCGGTTGCAATTTGATGTTTCTGGCTGCAACAGCGAGCAAAAAGAATTGCTGCGTGATCTGCGAGCTTCCTCCGTGTTGAGCGGCGTAACGCCATTGGGTCCAGTGGAGTTGGAGTGACCCTGCCGCAACTGGCGATTCCGTTTATCAAGGCGAGTGCCTGCGGCAACGATTTTTTGCTGATCGAGTCCGCCGCGCTTTCAAGTGACACAGACCGTGCAGCTCTGACCCGCCGCATCTGCGATCGCCACATGGGCGTGGGAGCCGATGGGGTGGAGTGGATGTATCCTCACGCTTCGGCGGATGTTGAGATACGCCTCATCAATGCCGATGGCTCTGAGGCGGAGATTTCCGGCAACGGCACACGCTGTGTGGCTGCGTACATTTGCGCCACACGCGATATAAATAAAATCGCCATCCAAACCGGGGCCGGACTCAAAACTTGCCTGCTGACCAGCAAGAGCGAGTCCGATTATGAATTTGAAAGCGACATGGGTGAGGCTGCAGTAAGTGCGGACCTCGAATTGAAAACTGCCAAGGGGCCAGTTCACGGGATTCCGGTGTCGATGGGCAATCCGCATTACGTCGTGTTTATGACAGAATTTGCTAAAAATTGGCAGGCGCAGGCCGCGAAAATTCAGGTAAATCCTGAGTTTCAAGCGCATGGTGTAAATGTGGAACTAGTTATGACCGAAGGCAAGCACGATGTGCACGTGCGCTTTTTCGAGCGCGGCGTGGGTGAAACACAATCGTCGGGAACAGGATCTTGTGCGGCGGCCGTTGCTGCCATAGCTGTCGGAAAGGCGGAATCTCCGGTCCGTGTGCATGCTCCCGGAGGCGCGCAAACGGTTCGACGGGAAAATGGTCGAATCTTTCTTCGTGGTCCGGCAAAGTTGGTATGTAGCGGAGATTTTTTTCTGGCTCAGTGAATGTAGAGTCCAAACAGGTTTCTGAATTTTGACTTCTTCCCTTAAATCTTCGTCAGTAAAGCCGGCCGCCCTCCGTCCCGGAGATACGGTTGGCATTGTTGCGCCAGCGAGTAACCTCAGGCGCGACGCTCTCGATGCAGGCTGCGAAAGCCTGCGCCGCGCAGGTTACCGCCCGTTTTATTTTGATTCGATCCTGGAGCAGGACCTATATTTTGCTGGATCGGTGGGGCGGCGCGTACGCGAACTCGAAGCGATGTTCGCGCGCGACGATGTCCGAGTGATTATCTGCGCGCGCGGCGGCTACGGCACCAACTATCTGCTCGAAACACTAAACCTGGAAATAGTCAAAGCGCATCCCAAGATTTTTGTCGGCTATAGCGATCTCACCGCGCTGCTCACTTATTTTTATGATGCCGCAGGATCGATAACATTCCACGGCCCGATGGTGGCGAAAGATTGGGCACATGACGACGGCATAGACATTGCTTCATGGCAGGCAGTTCTGGCCGGTGTTCCGGCAGAACTCAATCTGGGCGCGGATTCCGGGATAACAGGATTGGCGAACGGCGCAGCCGGCGGAATTCTTTATGGAGGATGCCTTTCGATTTTAGTGGCCTCGCTGGGCACGCCTTACGAGATCAAAACCGATGGCACAATCTTGTTTTTGGAAGATGTTACAGCCAAGCCATTTCAGATCGACCGCATGCTGATGCAGTTGAAGCTGGCGGGAAAATTAAATCAAGTGCGTGGCATTGTCTTTGGCCAGATGCAAGACTGCGTTCAGGCTGTAAATCAAGGCTACACGCTGCAGGAAGTTGTGTTGCGCATCCTACGACCATTGGGAATACCGGTGGCTTATGGATTACGCTCCGGCCATGTCACAGCGGGCAACATTACATTGCCGATTGGCGTGAAAGCGGCGTTAACAGTGCAAGACGGTCAAGCAAGTTTAAAACTTCTGGAAACGGCAGTGAGCCAGTAAGCTTGTTGCGGAAAAATCATGGGCGAAAACAAACGCATACATTTGATCGGCATCTGCGGGACCGCCATGGCATCAATTGCCGGCATGCTGAAGGAACGCGGGTTTCGCGTGACCGGCTCGGATGCGGCGGCCTACCCGCCCATGTCTGATTTTCTCGCTGAGATTGGAATTCCAGTCGCGCAGCCCTTTGACGCGCGGAATCTTGAGCCCACGCCCGATCTCGTCGTCGTGGGCAATGCGATTTCTCGAGGGAATGTAGAACTAGAATACATTCTCGATCGCCGCATCCCATTCTGTTCGCTGCCCCAAATTCTGCATGATGAATTTCTGCGCGGCAAAGAAGTTCTCGTCGTAGCAGGAACCCACGGAAAGACCACCACCACATCCATGCTTTCCTGGATTTTTCATACAGCTGGATTCCAGCCTTCGTTTCTCATCGGCGGCATCGCGGAGAATTTTGGGTCGAGCTTTCATGTGGGCCCGGGAAAGCATTTCATCGTGGAAGGCGATGAATACGACACGGCGTTTTTTGATAAAGGCCCCAAGTTTCTCCACTACTTTCCGGATGCCGTGATTCTCACGTCGGTTGAATTCGACCATGCGGATATCTATAAAGATCTCGATGCTGTCGAGACCGCATTCAAACGTTTAGTAAATCTGATACCGCGGCGCGGCCGGATTATCGCGTTCGACGGTGTGGCCGGCGAGTTTTCCGAAAGTGCAAGCCTGGAGCGTTGTTTGAGCAAGGCATTTTGTCCGGTAGAACGGTATGGTGCAGGCGAGCGCTCAAATTGGAGAATTACTGATTTAAAATTCGAAGCCGCCCGAACTACATGGACAGTTCTGCACGAAGGCAAACTCTGGGCAAATCTTGAGTTCGCTCTGGCCGGTGAATATAACGTTTGGAATGCAACAGCGGCCGCTGAGATGGCCACCGCTTACGGAATTTCGAAAGCAGAAATTGCGGCCGCGTTAAAAACCTTTAAGAGCGTAAAACGGCGGCTGGAAGTGAAGGCGCAGGTGAACGGAATCACAATCATCGACGACTTCGCCCATCATCCCACCGCGATTGCCGGTACGCTGAAAGCGCTACGTGCCCGCTATACTGGTGCGCGCCTGTGGGCCATCCTCGAGCCGCGGTCGAATACCCTGCGGCGGCGCGTTTTACAGGGCGATCTGGCCCGCAGTCTCGCACTTGCGGATGAAATTATTGTTGCGGGTGTTTTTCGCTCTGACGCGCTGCCGGAAAATGAGCGGCTCGATTTGCACACTCTGGCAGAGGACATACAGAAATGCGGTAAGCGTGCCCGGCTGATCGAGGATGCCGATCAAATCGTGCGAACCATAGCACCCGAAATGCACCGCGGCGATGTTGTCGCGATACTCTCCAACGGTGGCTTCGGCGGCATCTACGAAAAATTGCCGTCGCGTTTGCGCGAGTTGGCAGAAGATGTCATCGGCTTTAAGTCTGCTAATGCAGCGGCAAAGCAATGAAGAGTTTTATCTCCAGAAGCAAATGGCTGCGACAATTCCTTCTGCTTTTTTTATTTCTCCCGGCAAATCTAAAATTATCGTTCGCCGCGATCGATTACACAATCTCTTTGGTGAACCCCGAACAGCATCTGGTGGAGGTGCAGATAGTTTTGCCCGAAGGAGCAGCACAGCGCGAATTGCAGCTCCCTGTGTGGAATGCACTCTATCAAATTCGTGACTTCTCGCAATACATAAACTGGATGCGAGCCAAAGATCATGCCGGGAAAGCAATTTCCATCCACGAACTGGATAAAAGCTGTTGGCAACTCTCCGGTGCAGCAAATGGCGCGGTCGTTGAATATCAAATCTACCTCGACTCCCCCGGCCCATTTGGCGCGCAACTGAGCTCCCACCATGCATTCTTCAATCTGGCGCAGCTTCTCCTGTATCCGGTAAATGCGCGCGCCGAATCGATGACTCTCCACTTCAATCAGATCCCGAACGGCTGGCGTGTTGCCACACCACTTGCTGCTGCGAGCCACGGATCGTTCAGTGCCGAAAACTACGACCGCCTCGTCGATTCTCCGGTCGAAATTGGAATGTTTAGTGAGTCCGATTTTACCGAGGGTGGAGCACACTATCGTGTGGTGGTTGATGCGAATGCCAGCGATTACGATAAGAAGAAGATTGACGCCATGCTACAAAAAGTCGTGGCATCTGCTACTGGCTGGATGAAGGATCGGCCATTCGATAACTACATGTTTCTCTATCATTTTCCACATGGATCGGCAGAAGGCGGCATGGAGCATGCGTTCTCCACCGCGATCGACATAAACGCAGATGTAATCGCAGCCGATCCCGACGTGTTGGCTTCGATCACTGCGCACGAGTTCTTTCATTTGTGGAATGTGAAGCGCATCCGCCCGCAAACGCTCGAACCGGTGGATTACACAAAAGAAAATTACACGCGAGCTCTTTGGTTCAGCGAAGGATGTACGAGCACGGCAGCCGACATCATTGAGTTGCGTGGCGGTTTAATGGATGAGAGCCAGTTCGAACGAGTACTGGCGTCAGGAATCGCGGAACTCGAGCGGCGCTCCGCACACCTGACGCAGTCGGCGGAAGAGTCAAGCCTCGATGCGTGGCTGGAGGGCTTTGCTTATTACCGCCGAGCGGATCGCAGCATTTCGTACTACAACAAGGGCGAGTTGCTGGGAGTGATGCTCGATCTTGCCGTGCGCGAAGCCAGTCATGGGCAAGCCTCTTTGCGCGAAGTCTTCCAATGGATGAATGAAAACTACGCGAAGAAAGGACGTTTTTTCCCAGATTCAGATGGTGTGCGCGAGGCTGCGGAAGCCGTAAGCCACGCCGATCTGGGATGGTTTTTCGCGAAGTACGTTGCCGGTACCGAAGAAATCCCGTGGAACGATTTCTTTCGCAGCGTGGGATTGCAAGTTGTCGAGCAAAAGAGCGCAACCGCAGATCCAGGATTTTCCGCCTCGCGAAACTTCGATAGTCCGATGAAGGTAGATGCCATCACTGCGGGCAGCGAAGCCGAGCGGGCGGGATTGCAAGTGGGGGACGTGATTCTCGAGATTAACGGAAAATCGCCCGGACAGGAAGCTTCTGAACAGTTGGCTAGCCTCAATGAAGGCGATACGATTACGGTGAAAATCCGCGGACGGCGCGAGGCAGAGCGTGAGTTGCAATGGAAAGTCGGCGGTCGCGAAGAGAAGACATACGAGATGAAAGATTTAGAGAACATCACCGCCGAACAGCAGGCTCGCCGTACCGCATGGTTAAAAGGGGAAGCGCAAACTTCGCAACCGCCTGCACCGCAGTAGAGCACTCGTGTTTGAGAAGATTCATCCGAACATATACGCACTCATGATCCGCACTCTCGCGATGCTCATCTTCTGGTCTCTGGCTGCGCCCGTAGCGGCACTGATCGGATTTCCCTGGACGTTCATTACGGGGGATATTCGCCTTCTCTATCGTATGTTCATGATCGGCGCGTGGAACGGCGTGCGCCTCGCTGGAGTTCGCGTACAAACGGTCGGTCTCGACAAACTCGAGACCGGACGCAACTACATCTTCATGTCAAACCATGTTTCAAACCTGGATCCCCCCATCACCATCCCGCTGATTCCGAAGCGAACATCCGTAATGGTCAAGAAGGAATTATTCCGCTATCCGATCCTGGGGCAGGCCATGCGAATGGGTTCGCTGGTGCCGGTGGACCGCGGCAATCGTGACGCGGGGATTGAATCCGTGCGAATCGCGAAGCAAGTCGTGCAACAGGGCCTAAACATGACAATCTACGTGGAAGGGAAACGCTCCTTCGATGGCAAACTGCTGCCCTTCAAAAAGGGGCCCTTCTATCTGGCGATGGAATGCGGCGTCCCAGTGGTTCCCGTCACAATTACGGGCACGCATTATGTAATGCCCAAGGGAAGATTCGCGATTAAGCCGGGACTCGTAACAGTAATTTTTCATCCGCCGATCGAGCCGGCAAATTTCGGCAGCCGAGAATGCCTCATGGAACAGGTGCGGACGGTAATCGAAAGTGGCCTACAGGAAGAACATCCACAGAAATCGGCCGCTGCGGAAGTCAACAGGTAGCGGCAGTTTAAAATTCAGAGAATAAAGATTTCGTATTAGGGCATCGCTTCAGCGACACCGCAAAACCGGAACTCCGAACCGGCTTTAGCCGCTGCAAGTCCATGGCAGCAGAAGTCACTCTTTCGAATGCTTACTTCGCAGCGCCCGCGCCATCTCGGGCAGCTTAGGCAATAGAGCAGAATATTTTAACCACAACTTGTGATCGACGGCGGGAGCTCCGCTGACCAGTGCCCCGGCGGGAATATCATGCGCCACGCCGCTCTGCGGAGTGACGATGGCACCTTCTCCAACTTTGCAATGGCCAACCACGCCCACCTGCCCAGTCAAAATCACTCGCTTGCCGATTTCCGTGGACCCGGCAAGGCCGACCTGTGAGCAGAGCAACGCATCTTCCCCGACCTGCGATCCATGCCCAACCTGCACCAGATTATCCACCTTAACTCCGCGCCCAATGCGAGTCTCGCCCACGCTGGCCCGGTCGATGCAAGAGTTCGCCTGAATCTCCACGTTATCTTCAATCACCACCGGACCAGGTTGTGGGATTTTGTGCCAATGTCCTTCGCGGGTCTTGGCGAATCCAAAGCCATCGGAGCCGAGGACAACTCCGTTCTGTAGCAGAACATTATTTCCGATCCGGCAATTTTCGCGGATCACAACATGAGCATGGGCAAAAAAATTATTACCGATCTTTACCCCGTCATAAACGACCACATGCGCCAGCAAAACGGCGTCGTCCCCGATTTCCACGTTTTCGCCGACAACGACATATGGACCGATATGCGCGCGTCCAATCTTCGCAGTCGGATCGATAATCGCAGTGGGGTGCACGCCGGGGGCGTATCGCAATGGTCGATGAAAGAGTTCGAGCGCATGCGCGAAACTAAGATATGGGTCTTCCACACGCAACGTGGCGGCCGAAATAGCAGGGAAGTCCTCGGCCACAATTACCGCAGCGGCATTGGTAGAGCGCGCCGCAGCAGCATATTTTGGATTAGAGACGAATGTTAATTCTCCCGGCCCGGCCTGTTCGATGCCATTAAGACCAGTGATTTCGATATCGGGAGACCCATTCTGTAGGCGCGCGTTAAGAGCTGACACGATCGCAGAGAGCTTCATGATCTTTAGGAAAAGGGAACGACTAGAATCGTACACCACGCGAGTTCGTTGTCTGGCGGGGATATGCAGGATTACGAAATGCCGCGTCTTAACGGCAGAATTTCGCTGCAATTAATTAATTACGCTTGAGCTCGCCCTCTACCACCCCGGTGATCGTAAGAAAGCGAATCACCCCGGCGCTATCTTCGAAAACCAATCCGGTTCCTTTTGGATTTACTACCGCTCCAATCAGATGACCGTACGCCTTGGGAATGCCTCCGTGAGTCGGCGTCTGATCGTAGCGCGCGAGCTCACCTTCTTTCATTCCGGTCATGCTGACAAAGCGAATTACGCCTTCGCTGTCTTCAAAAATGAGTCCGGTGCCGATCTGATCCGGTATCACTGCCGCCAAACGTCCATACGTTTTCGGCACGGTGCCTTCAGTCGGCGTATAAGCCTGTGCGGCGGTTGTGTTCCTGTTTCCAACCAGGTAGCCGGTCATTGCCAGCAGGCAGCAGCCCAAAACACGTACCAATCCTCTTCGCATAAATGGAACCTCTCGTGAAATAACTTCCAGGCGTTACGCTAGCACATCAAGGCAGGACTTGAATTTTATGCATCATGCCAAGGTCTTCATGCAACAGGATATGGCAGTGATACACAAATGTGCCGGCTGTATTAGGATCGCGGAAGTCCATACGCACTTTTATGCTCGGATACGGACCGGTGCCGGTCCAGTATGGAATTTCCATCGTGTCCCGCAGATCCTGATTGGGCACAGGCTGGCCATTCACTTCCAGAAGCATGAAGTGGATCTGGTGTATGTGGAAGTCATGCGTCTCAAGAGCATGATTCTCGATCGTCCAGTCCTCCACTGCACCTACGTGGGTAGTGATCACAGGTTTTTCATTGGCACTGAAAACTTGCTGCTTCTGTCCGTCGACAGTTATGTAGAATTGGATCGGCCCGTTTGTTCCGCCGAACTCTTCAGAAAAATAAAGATGGCGCTGTGCGGTTGCGGGTGCATCTTTCAGGCCGGCAAACTTGAGATGATCCATGGAAACTGGCTGAGTGTTCTGCACCGGCTTGGCAGCCTGCACTGGAGCGCTTCCGCTGCTCAATACCATTTCCGCGATTGGCTGCTCGAGGTCCGGATTGCCAGTGGGACCGGTGGCGTAGGTAAGCGTCATGAAAAGTGCCTGCGTTCCTGCGGGCGGGGCTTGCACAATAAACTCGGCGCGGCCCGCGGGCGGCACGAGGATGGTTGTTTCCGTGCGCGGCGTAGCCAAAGGATAGCCATCCAGCGCAATGATCTGCATGGGCTGCGGAGTTCCGTTAAACCAAATCTGCAACGGCATGAAATCCTGCAGCGAAGCGTTCAGTACGCGCCAGAATTCTTTTTGCCCCGGCTGCATCACAATCTGCGGAGTCGGACCCTGCACTACGCCCGCATTCTCAAAATTTACCGTCAGTTGATAAGGTCCCGGAACCCATGGCACCAGGAATTGCTGGCGAATTGTCATCACGCGCTCGGTTAATCCCGTTACTTCCGGACGAACCTTCTCCATGCCGCCCACAATCAGCGCGCCCGCCGCGCCGCCGTTCACCTGGAATTCGGTGAACCCGTGAATGTGCGGATGGTACCAATACAACCCCGGCGGCTCGTTCGGAGGAATCTGTGTATCGAACTGAAAGGCCGAACCCGGCTGAATCAGCGTGGTGAGCACATCATCCTGGTGGCAGGTGGGCGGAATATTTAGGCCGTGGAAGTGAACATTCGTGGAGTCGATGGTTGCCGTGCCGGTATCGCCGCAAACCGGAGAGCCCGCAGGAGCGGACATATCCATTCCATCTTTGCTCTGCGCACCATTGTCTTGAATACGGTCTTTCACGTTGAGCAATAGGTGGTCGCCGGGATTCAGCCGCAGGGTTGGAGCTTCCGCCACGCCGCCGGTCGCGGTCGCATACGTGTAGCAATAGTGGGTATAGCCAAACTGATCGACCGAATGCCCCAGAGATAAGTCCACGTTCAACACGCCATTTTGCGAATACAGGTTTAGGGCGTCCTGTAGCACGACGCCGGGCGCGGGACGTGCCGGACACTGCGCGAATGCTCCCAGAAAAGAAAATCCAACCATCAAGATTGCAACCGAATATCGACCAGCAGTGCGCATCAGTAACTCCGAGAAAGTTTTAATCGTCCAGATTGCAAACAGCGCTTACAGCGCTAACTTAAAAAGTTGGGGGTGGAAAAGTTCCAATCGACAACAATGACGTGCTAAACGGATCAGATACCGGCGAGCCAGCCATCTCTTTCAACGTGCATTTACCACCCTGCGAGGTGATCTGAACCATAGCGATGCCCGACGAACTGCCGAACTCCGCCACATACAAAACCCCGCCGGTTCCTGTATTTGATTCCAGCGCCATAGACGCGAGATAAGACCAGGATTCAACGTACCCCTGTAGCGGCCCGGATGAACAACCCGGCGTTATTTTGCCGGTGGTGCTGTCAAAAAAAGCCGCCGTAACCTTATCGCCCTGAGAATTGGCAACATATAGCAGCGTCTCATCGGGGCTGAATAAGATATTGCTGGAATTGATAGCGCTGCTCAGGTTGTAGGAAACCGTGGGGCTTAACTTGCCCGAAGCCACATTGGATACTTCCACCGTATCCGAAGTCGAGGTGTCGCCGAAGATCGCATAATGCCCGTCCTGCGTAATCTTCACGCTGGTGGGATAAGTGGAAAATCCAGACTTGGTCGACACTGTCGAATTTTGCTTATCCCCGTTCGAAACCGGTGGGCCGGAAGAAATGTCGAAGGATTCAATCGAACCGTCGCCATAAGTAGCGACTAAAAGATTTCCGTTGATCGCCATGCCGTCGATCACTCCACCTTGCAAGCCGGAGACGGAAACGTCGTTAATAAACGACAGGCTGCAACCGGGCTGTACTTGAAATGTCCCGATGGTATTGGAGTCGCTGAAGCCGGCGTAGATGTATTGCGAATTTATGGCGAGGCCTATGCCGTTGGAAGTTCCGCCATCTGTTGACGAACCGGAAGCGCTGCCACCTATCTCCAGCGTGCCCACTATAATTCCAACGATGTCGCCGGAAAAGCCCTCGGAAGCATATACGCACTGCGTGCTTCCATTATTCAATACCGCGATGCGGTTCGACCCAAAATATCCGCCGCCCGCACCCGACCCGCCCGTTGGCACCTGTGTATCCAGGGTCAACAATCCGGTGGCTGACACCGTATAGAAGCTGACGCCCGTCTCGAAGAACGGTGGAACGTCATCATTTGTGACCAGATAATGCGGACTATTCGCAGCCGCCGCAAAACCGCTCAACGCGCAAATTAAACCGGCAACCGCGGCGCGACGTGACAACCATCCAACAAACCACATCCGCATAGTTATCCCTTAGCTCATTAAAATTTTGGGGGCGTTCGCTACCTGGGAACTGTTTCCAACCAGAGTTGCAGTTAATCACACGCGCTGCGGCATTTCAATCGTAATTGCTTGCTCGGACAGAGAACAAGGACCACGGAAGAAAGTACTAGCACGGCAATTGGATTAGAAAATTCAATTGCAACGACGACCCAAAAGCCTACGCAGTATATCCGTGAACACACGCAACTACACGCATGCGTTTGTCATAGTTTTGTCATTTCGCAAGTTTTGATTGCTTCGAACTATTCCTCGAACATCGGCACCTGGCGCTGATCTTCGCCGATTCCACGGCGTGGACGGCGCGCCGCGCCAATCACCGCCAGCACTGTCAGGGACTCCAGTGCGGTGCGCGGAACGAAGATGCGCTGCGTGTTCGAGCGCTGATCGGGAGGATTAATGAGGAAACCTTCCGGCATGGTCTGCATGAGGTCGGCGGGCATGAGGCCTTCGAGCGTTTCGCTATCTTTAAATCGCAACCGCACCCACAAACCCTCCGAACGCGGCCGCGAAGTAAAAGTTTTGCGGGTGAGCGATTCGGAGTCGCCAAACTCACGCACGAAATAAACACCTTTGATCTCGCGCAAGTCGATGGCAACCACGTTGCCGGCCGTATTGAGCAATTCGAGCTTGCCCTCGTTGACAAACACTGTCGGCGAAACGTATCCCGAGATGGAGTCCCGGTCCATCTTGCGAACGACGACCTTTTTATGCGAGGGCATGAGTTGGGGTTATGGGTTTCGTATCGAGGGCACGCTTGGACGATACCTCTAACCTCGACAACCGTTCCTGATTCTCGCATCATTCTGCTGGAAATCGCAGGAATCCATGTTGGCAGTAGCCAAATTGTAAACGTTGTGTTATTCCTTTAAGTTGCCTTCATGTCACTCACATATGTATAAGTGTTTTGTATTGAATGGCTTGTGCTAGCTTTGCGGCGCAAGACAGGGCATTTAAGAGAATAGCTCTGTGGAAATCATGTGGAAAAACGCCTTGCGGAGGTGCAACAGGCCACAAGGTGAGGTTTTCGCGTCACGATTAGCTTGACCACGAATGGCTGATTACATTTACACCATGGAAATCCGGTTGACGCCGGATCAAATGAAAGGCGTCAATCTGGTACAAGAGATAAGCCGCACGGCGGGAGTTACACTTTACCTCACCGGCGGCGCGATACGCGACATCATCAGCGGATTTACCATCCGCGACCTCGATTTCACCGTTCAGGGCAATCCCTTAAAACTTCAAAAAGAGTTCGAACGTGCCGGAGCGCAACTCGCCGGCCATGACGAAGACACGCGCACATTATTTCTGGTTTTGCCCGGCGATGTGCGCGCCGAAATCGGCATGGCACACACCGAACACTATGAGAAGGTGGGCAAGCCGCCGGTTATTACTCCGGCCAGCATTCAGGACGATCTGCGCCGCCGCGACTTCACGGTGAACGCCATGGCGCTGTCGCTGAATGAAGGTTCGCGCGGGCTGCTGCTCGATCCCTTCAACGGCGTCGCCGATATCGAAGCGAAGCTGCTTCGCATCCTGCACAATTATTCTTTCGTGGAAGACCCTTCGCGCATGATCCGCGCCACTCGCTTCGCGGCGCGCTTCCACTGGCCGCTGGAAGAGCGCACTCAGCAGCGTTACGATTCCGCCAAAGAAAACAACTACATCGAGCATATTTCGCGCAAAGCCATTGGACACGAGATCGCGCAACTCGCCCATGAAGATGATCCGCTGAATGTTGTACGCGCGCTGGAAAAAGAAAATTACCTGAAAGTGCTGCACCCGCACTGGACTGTGGCCAAAGTTGACGTCAACGGCCTCACTCAGTTGATGAAGACACGCCAGCAGTTGGTCGACTTGGGCTATACCGTTGATCCCTCCGCTGCAGTCATGCATTTTCTGACCGCGCACTTCTCGGAGAAAGACATCTCCGACTTGCGCCGCCAAATGCCGCGCAAAGATTTAATCGAGGCTTGGCGCGATATAGAGGATCACGCCAAGGAATTGGCGAAGCGTCTGACCGGTAAGGAAGCGGCTACTCCGTCGCGCACCTGGAATCTCCTTTCCAGCGCTCGACCGGAGATGGTTTTATTTCTGGCCGTGACCTCGCGCCATCAAACCGTTGCGCAAAAGATCAAGAATTTCCTAACCAAATGGCGCGACGTGCAGAAGCGCCTGCCGCTGCCCGAGATGACGGAACTGCTGATCACGCCTCAGTTGCCGGAATATCCCAGGATCGCCCGCGATGTATTCATGCTACTGCTCGATGGCAAACTCCGTTCGCATACGGAGATCATGAAATATCTCAAGCCGCTGGCTCCGCCGCCACCGCCGCCGCCGCCGCCACCACGCCGCGGACGGGGTGCCAAAGCGGCCGCTGCCGCAGCGCCAGTGGCTGAGGTTCCAGTCAAGCCGGGCAAGGGCAAAGGTAAAAAAGGTGTGCCTGCGCCGGTAGTTCCCGCGCCTGTTCCAGCACCTCCCGCAAAAACCGCATCTGCCAAAATCAAGCCCGAAACAAGTCCAAAGCCTGCACCGAAAGCGCCTGCAAAGCCTGCGCCGAAACCATCCAAGCCCGCGGCCAAGCCTAAAGCGAAGACAAGTCCTGCCAAAAAGGTTCCTGCGAAGAAGCCAGTAAAGAAAGGTAAGAAGCATTAGCCCACGCGACTTAGGACATCCGTCCACTCAGCCAATCGCGGCCAAAACCCTGTCCAGTCGGGCGAAGTCGAGCGGAACCAACGATTTTGCCGCTCTAAGATTTTTCTGATCCGACGCCTCCCGCCAGGCATACAATGTCTATATGCGGTACCTATCGGCTATCGCGGTTTTCTTGGTATTCGCGGCTTTCCCTCTAGCCGCGCAGCACGGCGGCGGTGGTGGTCACGCATCCGCCGGAGGTCATGGCGGCTTCGCCTCACACGGCAGCTTCGCAGGCGGCCACGCATTCAGCGGCGCTCGCGCTGGTTCCAGCGCTTATCACGGTCCGGTTACGGCTCGTGGTTACAGTCCACGCAATTTCAATTCTCGCGGCATCAATCCACGTAGTTTTAATCGCGGCACGAATTTAAGAATCCGCACCTATGGCTTGCGCAACAACTGCTTCGGTTACAACTGCCGCTGGGGATACGGATATCCCTGGCTCGGCGCTGGAATCGATCCTTACTGGTGGTGGGATGGTTCATCGTACGATCAAGACCAGCAAAATCAAATCGGTCTAGCGCAGCAGATGGATCAGCAAAGCTTGGCTGAGCAACAGATGCGTCGGCAGAACGATCAGAGTTTATACGCGCACACCGCGCCACCACCGCCCCCGCATCAGGAAGAGCGCACCGATCCCGCTCCGGCGACAGTTCTGGTCTTCCGCGACCAGCACAAGCAGGAAGTGCAGAACTACGCCATTGTCGGCGAAACGCTGTGGACCTTCGCACCGCAAAAGACACAGAAGATTCCGCTCGACGAAATCGATATTCCCGCCACCACCAAAGCCAACGACGAGCGCGGCGTAGATTTCCGCGTTCCCGCGGCAGGCGAAGGCCAGTAGAGTTTCCGCTTCATAAGAGCCACCATGGAACAAAGGGTCAGCCTGATCACGTTAGGCGTATCCGACCTCAAAAGCAGCCGCGAATTCTACGAGCGCCTCGGATGGCGGCGCTCCATGGCGCAGACGGAAGGCATCGTATTCTTCCAGGCAGGAGGAATCGCTCTGGCCTTGTACCCGCGAAATGAACTCGCCAAAGATGCGAATATTGCCGCTAATGACAAAGGATTCGAAGGCCACGGCTTCAACGGAATCACGCTCGCCTATAACGCCCGCACGCACGAAGAAGTAGACGCGGTTCTTGCAGAAGCCAAAAGCGCCGGCGCAAAAATCATGAAGCCGGCTGAGGAAGCCTTCTGGGGCGGCTACTCCGGCTACTTCGCCGATCCCGATGGATTTTTGTGGGAAGTCGCCTGGAACCCGTCGTTTCCAATCGCACCGGATGGAAGCATTCGGATTCCTGAGTGAAGCGCCGTCCGAAGGACGATTGAAAAATAGCCCAGCGTTTCAACGCCGGGTTAGCGTCAAAAAATAAAAATGGCATCCCCTGGGGATGCATAATCTTCTGCGGCTAATTGAAACCATTCTTCCACACGCTGTGCATAACTACTCTTCTTCCACAGATCTGCAGCCTCTAAAACCCCACCAGTTCCCGTAAAATGAAGTAGCCCATGTCTCAATTCGTCCACCTGCACCTGCATACCGATTACTCCCTACTCGACGGCGCCTGCGACGTAGAACAACTCTGCGAGCGCGTGCAAAAGCTGGGCATGCCCGCCGTGGCTATGACCGACCATGGCAATATCTTCGGTGCAGTCCACTTCGTCAATGCCGCGCATAAGCATGGTGTGAAGCCCATCATCGGCTGCGAACTTTACGTCTGCAAAAAAGACGATCACCGAATCGAGCGCACGCCGCCCGAAGGTGATACCTATAATCACCTCCTCGTGCTGGCCGAAAACGAAGAGGGCTACCGCAATCTGGTAAAGATCACCTCCGAAGCCTCGCTGCACGGCTTCTATTACAAGCCGCGCGTCAGCAAGAATTTTTTGGCCGAGCACTCCCGCGGCCTGATTGGCCTATCCGGCTGCCTGAAAGGCGAAGTCGCCGAGCGACTGATGGAAGGGAACTACGATGCCGCGCGCAACGCAGCCGCAAGCTATCGCGACATCTTCGCCAAAGACAATTTCTTCCTGGAGATTCAAGATCAAGGGTTAGCGCTCGAACACAAAATACATCCCGGCCTGTTCCAGTTGGAAAAAGATTTAGGCCTGCCTCTGGTGGCCACCAACGACAGCCACTACCTCTGCGAAGACGATGCCCACGCACAGGACGTCATGCTGTGTATCCAGACCGGCAAGTCGATACACGACACCGCGCGCATGAAGTTCGACGGCACGCAGTTTTTCGTCAAAAATCACGACGAGATGTATCGTGTCTTCAAAGACTCGCCGGAAGTCCTGACCCGCACCCTCGATATCGCCGGGCGTTGCAGCCTGCGCCTGGAAAAAGTCGCCACGCCATTCCCGAATTTCGATGTTCCCTCGGGATACACGATCGACAGCTATTTCGTTCACGTCTCCCGCGAGGGCTTCGCGCGCAGGCTGGATACGCTTCGCCCTCTGAGCGAACTAGGCAAACTCAAACACTCAATTACTGACTACGAACAACGGCTGGAGCGCGAACTCTCGATCATCCAGCAAATGAAATTTCCCGGTTATTTCCTCATCGTCTGGGACTTTATCCGCTACGCCAAAGACCACGACATTCCCGTCGGCCCCGGACGCGGCTCGGCTGCCGGCTCACTAGTTTCCTACGCGCTCGGCATCACCGATATCGACCCCCTCCAGCACGAACTTCTTTTCGAACGCTTTCTCAATCCAGAGCGCGTTTCCATGCCCGATATCGATATCGATTTCTGCATGAACCGCCGCGGCGAAGTGATCCAGTACGTTACGCAAAAATACGGTCGCGATAACGTAGCGCAAATCATCACCTTTGGCACGATGGCTGCGAAAGCAGCGCTCAAAGACGTGGGCCGCGCAATGGACATTCCGTACGCCGATGTCGACCGCATCGCCAAGATGGTGCCCACGCAACTCAACATCACGCTCGATCAGGCCATCGAAGACTCCCCGCAGCTTCGTGAGGCCATGGAAAAAGATGGCCAGATTCGCGAGCTGATGCAAACGGCGAAAAAGCTGGAAGGTATGGTGCGAAACTCCGGCGTTCACGCCGCGGGAGTCGTGATTTCTCCGCGCCCCCTCACCGAACTCGTTCCGCTGCACAAAACCAAGAACGACGAAATCGTCACCGCCTTCGACATGGTTGCCATCGAAAAAATGGGCCTGTTGAAGATGGATTTCCTCGGTCTCACCACGCTGACGATTCTCACCGATGCGCTGAAATTGATCGAGCAGACGCGAGGTATTCGGCTTGATCTCGGCAGAATTCCTTTGGAAGACGAAAAAACATATAAAGAAGTTTTCTACAAAGGCCTAACTTCCGGCGTATTCCAGTTTGAATCGCACGGCATGCGCGATGTGCTGCGAAAATATCAGCCAGACACCATCGAAGATCTCACCGCTCTCAATGCGCTCTATCGGCCTGGACCAATCCAGGGCGGCATGATCGACGACTTTATCGACCGGAAACATGGGCGCAAAAAAGTCGAATATGAACTGCCAGAATTAAAAGAGATTTTGCAGGAAACGCTGGGCGTGATCGTGTATCAGGAACAGGTGATGCAGATCGCCAATCGTCTCGCAGGCTACTCCCTCGGCGAAGCAGATCTGCTGCGCCGCGCCATGGGCAAGAAAAAAGCCGAGGAAATGGCGCAGCAGCGCGAGCGCTTCGTGGAAGGCGCCGCCCAAAGAAAGTTTCCGCCGAAAAAGATCGAGAAGATTTTCGATCTCATGGCCCAGTTCGCCGGTTACGGTTTCAATAAGTCGCACTCCGCCGCCTACGCCCTGCTCGCCTACCACACCGCGTATTTGAAAACGCATTATCCCGTCGAATTCATGGCCGCACTGCTGACATCGGTCACCGGCAGCACCGACGACGTGGTCAAGTACATTAACGAATGCCGCGAAATGGGCATTGCTGTAGAAGCTCCTGATATCAATGTGTCGGACGCAAATTTCACGCCTCACGGCGAAGCCATCCGCTTCGGCCTTGCCGCGGTGAAGAATGTGGGTGGCAACGCCATTGAATCGATCATTGCCGCGCGCAAAAAACTAAGCCGCTTCAAGTCGATCTACGAATTCTGCGAAAACGTAGACCTGCGCCTGCTCAACAAGCGCGTGCTTGAGTCGTTAGTAAAAAGCGGCGCCATGGATTCTCTCGGCCGCCGCGCGCAACTGATGTCCGTGCTTGACCGCGCTATGGAGCGCGCCCAAAAGGCCCAGCGCGATGCGGAATCCGGTCAACACGGCCTGTTTGGAGTATTTCAACAAGAAGACTCCGAGGCTCACAACGATAAACTGCCCAACATCCCCGATTGGGATGAACACGTTCGCCTCACTGCGGAAAAAGAAATTCTCGGCTTTTTCATCTCCGGCCATCCGCTCGATAAATTTAAAGACAAATTAGTCGATCTTCAGTCATTACGCATTGAAGAAATTGCCGCCATGACTAAATCCACCGGCAAAGATGAAACCATTGCCACCGCCGGTATCATCGCAAACGTGCGCGTGCTCAAATCCAAGCGCGGAGATTTTTACGCCCAGGCCATGCTCGAAGATATGTCCGGCACCATCGACATGATCGTTTTTCCCGAAGCATATAAAAAGCTTGGCGATAAAGTGAAGCTGGAAGTTCCCGTGCTTGTGCGCGCGGGCGTAAGAATCGAAGAAGGCGCGAATCCGAAAATTACTGCGGCAGAAATTACTCCGCTGGAAGATGCGAAAATCCCGCTTCCGCGAGCCATCCGCATTCGTATCCCTCTAGAAACCTCTGTCGAATCCACGGTCGACGATCTCCACGCTCTATTCAACGAGCGTAAAGGCGAAGCTCGTGTGTTATTCGATGTGGAACGCGCCGGTGATTTCATGGTGGTGATGGAGGCCGAAGGTTATAATGTCCTGCCAGACCGCAGTTTTATCGCTCGCGTGGAACAATTGTGCGGGCGTGGCAGCGTGCGGGTAATTAGTTGAACTCATGGCAGCCGATAATAAAGCGCAGCAGGAATTAGATGAGATCGAGCGCGAAGTCGCGCTGATCGAAGCCGATACCGGGCAAGACGAAGAAACTCACCGCCGCCTGGCGGCTCTGCACGAGCGTCTTCACGCGCTGAAGGAAGAGATGAAGGGTTCGCAGACTGCCTGGCAGATAACCGAACTGGCCCGCCATCCTCAGCGCCCTCAAACTCTCGACTATATCGACCGCCTGTTCACCGACTTCAGCGAAATCCATGGTGACCGCACCTTTGGCGACGACCCCGCCATCATCTGCGGCATGGCCCGTTTTCACGGCGAAGAAATTTTGGTGATCGGCACGCAAAAAGGCCGTGACATGAAGCAGCGCGTCTATCGCAACTTCGGCACGCCTCATCCCGAAGGCTATCGCAAGGCGCTTCGTATCATGCAGGTTGCGGAAAAATTTCGCCGTCCTATTTTCACCCTGGTGGATACCGATGGCGCGTATCCCGGCATTCACGCGGAAGAGCGCGGCCAGGCCGAGGCCATCGCACATAACCTGCGCGAAATGGCCCGCCTCGAAGTTCCGATCATAGCCACCGTAATTGGGGTAGGCGGCAGCGGCGGAGCCTTAGCCATCGCCGTAGCCGACCGAGTGCTGATGTTGGAGAACTCCATTTACTCGGTAATCTCTCCTGAGGGTTGCGCCGCGATCATGTGGCGCGATGCCACCAAAAAAGAATTGGCTGCCGAAGCCATGCGCATTACGGCTCCAGATCTTCAGGAACTGGGCTGCATCGACGACATCGTTCCCGAACCCGAAGGCGGCGCACACCGCGATTACGAAGCTGCCGCCAACCTGCTCGACGTTACCCTGCAAAAGCACCTCGCGGAGCTAAATAAAACTCCCGCAGCGGATTTAGTCGTGTCACGATATAATAAATTCCGCAACATCGCCCAGTTCTTCAAAGTGGAGTAATACTCAAAGTAATCAGGAAAGCACGATGTCATCCCGATCGGGGCGATAGCCGCAGAGAGGGACCATACGACAGCAGTTGCCATTTGTGCAGTAGATGAGATCACCCAAACTGCATGTACCCAGAGTGTTCCGGCCAGCCGCGACGATAACTCCGAATAGTCGTAAGATCCCTCCGAGAGCTACCGCCCTCGTCGGGATGACATCGGAAAGAGAATTTGCCCCGTACAATCCGGATCGCCTCGTTCATCATCTGGTTACCTAGGTCCCGGTGCGGGTGATTTGGCGTGTCGCGTAAAGCGCGGTCGCCGTATAATCATCTGTTCCCCCAAAGTGGAATTCGGGCGGAGCCTTCCGCCCAAGCAGAAGGAAGGTGTCGGAATGGCTACAACAGATATTGTGCCCCACGGAGCAGGTGGCGAACTGGGGCGCAAGCGCATCGTCAACGACATGAGCATTCAGGTCGCGACGGTCAATGGTTCCGGTTCGCAAAGTTCTAACACAGTTTTACTGCGCGCCATTTTTCAGATGGGCGTGCCCATCTCCGGCAAAAATCTTTTTCCCTCCAATATCGCCGGCCTGCCGACGTGGTACACAATTCGCGCCAATAAAGACGGCTACATCGGCCGCAAGAAGGAAATCGACTTCCTGGTGGCGATGAACGCCGAGACGGCGAAGGACGACGTAATGTCGCTCGATCCCGGTGCATCCGTGCTCTACGACGAGCCGCTCGCGCTCGATAAACTTCGTAACGATCTCATATTTTATTCCGTTCCCTACGACAAAATTACCGCTTCCGTTTGCCCCGAAGCCAAGCTGCGCAAGCTGGTCAAGAATATGGTGTACGTGGGCGTGGTCGCTTATCTGCTCGAAATCGAGATGGGCGAAGTGGAAAAGGCCATCCGCAAACAGTTCGCGAAAAAAGTGAAGGCCGCGAACTTAAACCTAGCTGCGGCCCAAGCCGGATTCGACCACGCGAAAGCCAACCTGCAAAAACGTGGCGTGTTTTACATCGAACGCATGAACAAGACCGCAGGCAAGATCATTATTGACGGCAATTCCGCGGCTGCGCTCGGCTGCATGTTCGCCGGATGCACGGTCGTCACCTGGTATCCAATCACACCATCGTCTTCGCTAGTGGAAACCATGATCGAGTACATGAAGGAATACCGCATCGGCCCCGACGGCAAAGCCACGTTTGCCATCGTGCAAGCTGAGGACGAACTCGCGGCTATTGGCATGGTGATCGGCGCAGGTTGGGCGGGCGCGCGTAGCATGACGGCAACCGCAGGCCCGGGCATTTCGCTCATGGCCGAATTCAGCGGCCTCGCCTACTACGCGGAAGTTCCTGGCGTCATTTGGGACATCCAGCGCGTTGGCCCATCCACCGGCCTGCCCACGCGTACTTCGCAAGGCGATATTCTTTCCACCGCTTTCCTTTCACACGGCGATACCAAGCACATCATGCTGATCCCATGCTCGGTCTCCGAGTGCTTCAGCATGGCGTCGGAAGCCTTCAACCTCGCCGAACAATTCCAGACGCTCGTTTTCGTTATGTCCGATCTTGATCTCGGCATGAACAACTGGATGTCCGATCCTTTCGACTATCCGATTATGCCGATCAAACGCGGCAAAGTTCTTACAAAAGAAGACCTGCAAAAGCTCGGCGGCTTCGCCCGCTACAAAGATCTCGATGGCGACGGCGTCGGCTACCGCACGCTGCCCGGGACCGATCATCCCAACGCCGCCTACTTCACGCGCGGCAGCGGTCATAACGAAAAATCCAGCTACAGCGAGCGCCCCGACGATTACGAAAACAACATGGAGCGCTTGAATCGCAAGTTCGAAAACGCGCGCGCTTTTGTTCCGCGCCCGGAAATCTTCAAAGGCACGAACGCGAAAATCGGAATCATCGCCTACGGCACCTCGCATTGGGGAGTGAGCGAAAGCCGCGACCAGCTCAAAAACGAATACGGCATCGAAACCGATTACCTCCGCTTGCGCGCCTATCCGTTCACCCGCGAAGTCCACGACTTCATCGATCAGCACGAGCGTATTTATGTAGTCGAGCAAAATCGCGATGCGCAAATGCTTAGCCTGCTTAAACTCGATTTGAAACCGGAACTCACTACACGTCTGCGCAGCATCGCCCATCTCGACGGCCTGCCGCTCGACGCGCGCTCGGTCACCGATGAACTTACCAGCATGGAAGGAAAATAAAATGGCCACGACGCCAACTGCCGGACCGAAAACAAACCGCATCGGCCTCACCGTCATCGACTACAAGGGCGGCAAGACCACGCTCTGCGCCGGTTGCGGCCACAACGCCATCTCCGAGCGCATCATCGAAGCCATGTACGACATGGGCGTTTCGCCCGAGCGCGTAGTAAAGCTTAGCGGCATCGGCTGCTCTTCGAAAAGCCCCGCGTATTTCATGAACCGCTCGCACAGCTTCAACTCGGTTCACGGACGCATGCCCTCGGTCGCGACCGGCGCCATGTTGGCCAACCGCAATCTCATCGCCCTCGGCGTAAGCGGCGACGGCGACACTGCCTCCATCGGCATCGGCCAATTCGTGCATCTCATGCGCCGCAATCTGCCGGTCATTTACATCATCGAGGACAACGGCGTCTACGGCCTCACCAAGGGTCAGTTCTCCGCGACCGCCGACCTCGGCTCCAAACTGAAAACCGGCGTCTTGAACGATCTTCCGCCCATCGACACATGCGGTCTCGCCATCGAACTCGGCGCAACCTTCGTCGGACGCTCGTTTTCCGGCGATAAACGCCAGCTCAGCGCGATGTTGAAAGCGGCCATTGCGCACAGCGGCACCGTCATGCTCGACGTCGTCTCCCCCTGTGTCACCTTCAACGATCACGAAGGTTCCACGAAGTCCTACAAATACGTGCAAGATCACGAAGAGATGTTGCAGGAAGTCAGCTTCGTCCCGCACTTCGCAGAAATCGACGTGGACTACGACGCGGGTTCCTCCATCGACGTGACCATGCACGACGGCTCACGCCTGCAACTGCGCAAGCTAGAAGAGGACTACGACCCCACCAACCGCATCGCTGCCATGAAGCGCCTGAGCGAAGCGCACGAAAAGGGCGAAGTCCTCACGGGAGTTTTCTACGTGAACACCAAAGCCCCAACGTTCCTCGAAATGCTGAACATGATAGACCAGCCGCTGGCCACGCTGCCGGATTCGCTGACGCGGCCCGGCCCCGAAGCGCTGAAATCCGCGATGGAAGAGTTGATGTAGGATGAAACCGCGATCCCACTCTTAGTCCTTGCAAGAGTGGGATTTTAATTCTTATTTCCTTCCCGTCATTACCCACTACGCTTCGCGGTACTTTTCAAACTCTCCGCCCTTCTTGCTACCATCCGGATAGAAAGACAGGGCTGTTCTGGGGGAAAAGGCCCTCACCGGGAGGACATACCAAATGTTTCTGGTTGAAATGTAGGCGACGAGCACATCGATATCCTTTGCCGTTAACGGAATCGCTCTTCCGCGCACATAAACGGATGCGTGGACTGCATAGCTTCGCCAGCTCCGGTATTCTGTCGATCTCACCTGCGTTCTCGAAAGTTTTCCCTCCCAATCCACCAGGAAATCGTAACGATAACTGTCTCCCCATGGCTTCGATACGAGCATTCCCATTCCCATTGCCTTCCTCAAGAAGTCCAACTCACCTAACTCTCCTCTTAGCCTGGGAGGAAGATGTTTGCATTTCGGAGCCTGTTGGACTTGGTTTTCGGGCATGCTTTGCGCCTGCAGTTTCTTTCTGCGTGCCTGGTCGTTGCGCTTTTGCGCTTGTTCCGGTTCGTATTCGTCATTGCACTCGTCGTCACTCTCATCATCGGCCACCGCCATCAGATCCCCAATACATACACTCATGCGACCGCCATTGTCCTCTCTGTTGCTTGGTTGTATCGAACAAAAGCAAAGCCCCGCCGGGATTGCTTCCCGTGGAGCGCCTATCGTGCGCATTTCGCGACGATAAGGAAATAATGACTCTAATTGTTTTCCGGGGCAAGGTTAGGTGTCACAGGAGGGATGTGGAAGATTTCTTGCGTCTTCGAAACTCGGGAGGAACAGTTGTACTCAAGCTGAAAGCGGCTTAAGTGGGCCACTTCCCACCTCTCAGAAGGACCGTACGACAGCACGCGCCTTCACTGCAGGTGCGAGGGACCGAATAGAGTGCGTGCAACATGGGCATTCCCCGTCAGGAACTCGTAACTCAAGCTGACGTAAGGTCCCTCCCGCGGCTTGCGCCGCGCTCCGGGATGACATGGGGGAAATTGCACAGTTATAAGGAGTGACATCCAGCACAGACAACTACAGAACGCTCTAAGCATTCTGTTCCAATGCCGAAAGAGAAAACCTATTACGTTTACATACTCTCCAGCCAGCGCCGAGCTCTTTACATTGGCATGACCAGCAACCTTGAGCAGCGAATCTTCCAGCACAAAACCCACGCTTTCGGCGGTTTTACCGCGAAATACAACATTACGAACCTGGTCTATTTTGAAAGATACGGCGATGTGCTGAAAGCGATCCGAAGGGAGAAAGAACTAAAAGACTGGAACCGAGAGAAGAAGATCAAACTGATCGAGTCGGCGAATCCAACCTGGAGCGATCTGAGCTACGGTTGGTACCAACGCCACCAATTCCAACCGGAGCGCAAAATCTCGTGATCACTTCAAGCGATGTCATCCCGACGAGAGCGATAGCTCTCGACGGGACCTTACGTCAAGCATGCGCTATAACTGCAGTTGCGAGGAGTGCAATGGGTGCGTGCAGATACGCATTCCCGTCAGCAGCATTCGTAGTTCAAGCTGACGTAGGGTCCCTCCCGCGGCTTGCGCCGCGCTCCGGGATGACATCACTTTTCGAGTTCTTTCAGTACCGGGCTACAGCGCTCGCAGATGGTTGGATACTGCTGATCTTCTCCTACTCGCGTCGAGTAGTTCCAGCAGCGCTCGCACTTCAATCCATCCGCCTTTTTGACTTCAATGCGCACGCCTCCAGTGCCGTTACCTGAGGCTGGCGCAAGATGCACCGCCGACACGATAAACAGATAGCGCAATTGATTTTTATAACGTGCTAACAGCGAGTACGCTGGATCGGATGCGGTGATGAGGAGCTGTGCTTCCAGCGGTTTGCCAATCAGTTTTTCGTTGCGTGCCGTGTCCAGGGCCTTCATCGCCTCGTCACGAATTTTTAACAGTGCGCTCCAATCTTCTCGTTGTGATGATGCGTCGACCGCTACATTCTCTCCAAGGAGGTCGGCAGTTGCGGGAAACAGCGCCAGATGGACGCTGTCCGATCGATTCGTAACCTTGGGAAGATGTCCCCAAACTTCTTCGGAGGTGAACGTGGTGATGGGCGCCAGCAGGCGAGTGAGCGCCTCTCCAATGCGCCAAACCGCCGTCTGCGCCGAGCGACGAGCTTTCGACTTGGGCGCGGAAATATACAGGCGATCTTTGATTACATCGAAATAAAATGCGCTCAACTCGGTCACGCAGTAATAGTTGATGCGGTGATAAATGCGGTGGAAGGCAAATTCGTCGTACCACCTCCGCACGTCCGCGGCCAAGGTTGCGGTCAGGCGAAGCATGTACTGGTCGATGTCTTCCAGTTCCTCAAACGCCAGCGCATCATTTTGCGGATCGAAGTCATAAAGATTGCTGAGCACGAAGCGGAACAGATTATTGCGAATGGTGCGGTAGGTCTCTCCTACGCGCTGCATCAGCGCTTCGGAGCCCACCACATCCTCTCTGAAATCCACGGAAGCAACCCACAGCCGCACGATTTCTCCGCCCAAGCGATTCGAGATATCAACGGGATCGACATCGTTCCCGCGTGACTTTGACATCGCCTGGCCTTTTTCGTCGAGCGTCCATCCAGGCGTGACCACGCCTTTGTATGGGGGTGTTGCGTGCGTGCCCATTGCGCAGAGCAGGGAGGACTGAAACCAGCCGCGATACTGATCGCCGCCCTCGAGATATAGATCAGACGGCCATGGATAACTCGGCTCGTCATCCACCAGGGACAGATAACTTGCGCCCGACTCCAGCCATACATCGAAAATGTCCGTCTCTTTTTCGAACTTCGTGCCGCTGCAATGTGGGCATTTTGTTCCCGCAGCCAGGATCGAATCCGGTTCGGAGGTGAACCACGCATCCGCACCAGACTTCCGGAACAACTCGGCCACTTTCTTATTCACTTCTTTGTCGTTCAGCGGCTTGCCGCAGCCCTCGCAGAGAAACACCGCAATCGGCACGCCCCAGACGCGCTGTCGCGAGATGCACCAATCCGGCCGGGTGGCGATCATATTCGACAAGCGTTCTTCGCCCCACGATGGATCCCACTTCACGTGCTTGATCTCTTCGAGAGTGCGCGTGCGCAAGGTGTCATCTTTGCCTTTTCCGCCCGGCATCGGCGTTTCCATCGAGATAAACCACTGCTCGGTGGCGCGAAAAATCACGGGATTGTGGCAGCGCCAGCAATGCGGATACGAGTGCTCGACTTTTTCTGTGAAAAGCAGCGCCCCGCGGCTTTTTAGCAACTCTACAATCAGCGGATTCGCCTTGAAGACGTATTGCCCGTCATACTCCGGCAGGCCGTTGCGCAGAATTCCTTTTTCATCCACGTTGCTGGTCGCATCCAGTCCATACTTCATGCCGGTGATGAAGTCCTCCGCGCCATGCGACGGCGCAGTGTGTACCACGCCCGTGCCGGTGTCCATGGTGACGTAATCCGCCAATACGCCGAGAATCTTTCGGTCGAGAAATGGGTGCTGAAAATTCAGCCGCTCCATCTTGCGTCCCGGAAAATGTGCCAGCTCCTTCGTATCGCCTAACCCGCACTTCGCAGCCACATCTTTCGCCAGCTTCGACGCAACGATGTAAACTTCTCCGCCCGATTCCAATCCCACATACTCTTCATCGGGATGAAACGCCACCGCCATCGAAGCTGGCAGAGTCCACGGAGTTGTCGTCCAGATAATCGTCGAAACTTTTTTTCCTGCTAACGCCGGATCGATCTTTTCCGGATCATCGATCAACGCATACTTCACAAAAACCGTGGGGCTGGTGTGGTTCTCGTATTCAACCTCGGCCTCAGCCAAAGCTGTTTCATCGTGCATGCACCAATACACCGCGCGCAGGCCTTTGTAGACGAATCCATTTTCGTAAAACGAAAAGAAGGTTGAGAGCACCACCGACTCGTACTGCGGATTCATCGTGACGTATGGCCGGTCAAAACGCCCGAACACGCCGATGCGCTTGAACTGCGTCCGCTGCAGATCGAGATATTTCTGTGCATACTTGCGGCATTCGGCGCGGACATCGTTCGGCTTCATCTGCAACTTCTTGCCGCCGAGTTCCTTATCCACTTTGATCTCTATCGGCAGCCCGTGGCAATCCCAGCCCGGCACGTAGGGCGCGTCGTATCCGGACATCGTCTTCGACTTGACGATGAAATCTTTGAGGCACTTATTCATTGCCGTGCCCATGTGGATCGGCCCGCTGGTGTAGGGAGGACCATCGTGCAGAATGAAGGTCGGCGAGCCCTTTCGCGCCTCCCGGATGCGCGCGTAAATCCCCATTTCCTCCCAGCGAGCCAGCATTTTTGGCTCGTTCTGGGGCAGGTTGGCCTTCATAGGAAAGGCGGTCTTAGGCAAATTGATAGTATTTTTCAGTTCGAGTGGCACTCGGTTGGATTCTCCCAAATGATTGAATTTCTTCATTATAGGGAGCGCATGCAGCAACGTCTAATCGAATGGAGATTCCACACAGCGATGCAATCCAAGCCCGATGTCGTCCCGAGGAGAGCGCCAGCTCGCGGAGGGACCGTACGAGAGTAAGCACCATCCGTGCTGTAACCCGGAACCACCACCAGTACCCAAAAAGGACACGCCTACTCGCCGGTACAGCCTGAAATACACTTCATAAATGCACCCCGGAAGAGTTACAATTTCTCATAAGGCAGGTAGCGTAGCGGCTGCCCACGTGGCGAACAAAGCCACTGCAAAATTAGGCAAGTCAGGCGAGGCAACTCGTTGGAAAATGCATTCATCTGTCTTAAGCAGGGCGCCGGGCTCAGTTTCTTTGTCCATTCATTGTCCGGTCGTGGAAAGCCGAATCGGGGAACATGTCATCCGTAGATTTGAAACTGAATCCCGTTGAAGACGCGAAAGAGCCGGAACTAAACCTCCTCCTCGCTCCTGACACCTTCGAGCCGTTGTGGAAATCGCTTTTCACCGGCATCGACGAATTCTTCTTTCCGAAGAAGCTTCCGCCCCTCAAGCTGGAGTCAAAGCCTGTCCCCGTAAAAGACATTTGGGGTTTTTATAACTATAAAAAGAACGGCGCTTTGGGTTCGACGGCTGCCCACATAGTCGTAATTGCGTTGATCATCGGCGGCACAATTTGGGTACGCCGCCTGGTTCCCAAAGTCGAAGCCAAGCCGGCGAGCACCACGCAACTTATCGATCCCGGCGATTTCATCCCGTTGAAGCCCGCAGCCACGCAAGCCGGAGGCGGTGGTGGCGGCGGCGATCACGATGTACTGCAGGCTTCCCGCGGACATCTGCCCAAGTTTTCAATGCAGCCGCAGATTACACCGCCCACTGCTATTATTCGTAATCTCGACCCCAAGTTAGCCGTCGAGCCTACAGTCATGGTCCCACCTGAAATCAAGGTTGCCATGAACAACCTGCCGACCATCGGGGATCCGAAATCTTCCGCAATCATTCCCTCGAACGGCACGGGATCTCAAAGCGGGATTGGCTCGGGTGAAGGTGGAGGAATAGGACCGGGTAACGGTCGTGGCGTTGGACCGGGTGAAGGTATGGGCATCGGGGGCGGCGTGTTCCGCCCCGGCCGTGGAGTCACTCCACCTCGACCAATCTATTCTCCCGATCCTGAATTTTCCGAGGAAGCGCGCAAGGCAAAATACCAGGGCACCTGCACGCTGATGATCGTTGTTTCAGCCGACGGCAAGCCCACCAACATCCGCGTGGTCAATTCGTTGGGCATGGGACTCGACGAAAAAGCCATCGAAACCGTCCGCACCTGGCGCTTCGAGCCGGGTATGAAAGACGGCCATCCGGTAAACGTTGAAATGGCAGTGGAAGTCGATTTCCATCTGTACTGAGATTAGCAGTTTTTGCTCTTCTGAATTTTGAAGAGCGCAAGGGCCTTCCTAATCCCTTCTCAACACCGCGTGATACCGCACCACGCGACAGCGGAAGCCCAACCGCTCATACAATTCAATCGCCCGCACATTATCCTTTCTCACATGCAGGAACGGCGTCTCTCCGCGCCCGAGAATCCGCCGTATCAATTCCGTGGTTAAAATTCGCGCATAACCGCGCCCTGTGTGCTCCGGATGTGTGCAAATCGCGCTGACCTCTGTAAATCCCGGAACCTTCAGCCGCTCTCCCGCCATCGCAATAAGCTTGCCATCGCAGCGAATTCCAAGATAGGTGCCAAGTTCATACGTGCGCCTGGCAAATGGCCCCGGTTTGGTGAGTTCAGTGAGAACCAACATCTCTGCCGCATCGGCAGCCCCAAGTGTCAGAATTTGCAGATCCGGCGGAGGACCGGAAGGAAGCTCAGAACCGTCCCGCTCATAAACCATCTGCGGCATTGGCCTTCCAGCTACCAAGCTCCACCCCGGCTGCGCTAACTCGAAAGGCGCATCCAGAGCAAGATTCACGGTTTGGCCGGACGGAACCAAGTGAGCCAGTGACGAGTATCCTCTGGCCGAAGGCTCTAGAAACGCTCCAATCGTCGAAATTTCAGCGACAAATCTGCGCGCTTGATCGTAGGACTCCGCCAAAGCGGCGTGCCTAGTACTCAAAGATTGCCAGACAACATTATCGAGTGGATGCATTGTGCCCCGCGCTAGCGTCTTCTATTTTGAATCTCAGATAGCCACTTAGACACATTAATTGTGCAGCACAGCCAGAGGCTATCCGAAGCTTGCGGACAAAATCCTTCGGTATCATCAAACGTTTAGGGACAGCACGGTTGCGCTGAAGCAGCAACGCAAATTCCGAGGGGAGTTTTATTCTTTCAGATCTACATGCTCGACGTTTTCAATCGCGCGCCCCAGAAATCGCTCACCCAGCCGCCGGAACTTCTCCACCGAATCCGTGGCAAAAAATTTAATCCGGGGCCGTGACCGCCGCTCGTAAGCTTCCGGCGATGAAACCAGCTTCTCCAGCCGGTCGGCCACAACTCGCGCGGTCGACTCCGCCGAATCAACAATCTTTACGTGCTCCGGCGCCACGCGCCGCAACAGCGATTTGAGCAACGGATAGTGCGTGCAGCCGAGGACCAGGGTGTCGGCTCCTTCAAAGCTATCGGAAAAAGACTCGCCTAGATAAATACGGGCCACCTGTTCAGTCACCGCGTGCTCGACCCATGCTTCTTCAACCAGTGGGACCAGCAATGGACAAGCCTTCTCTCGTGCTTCCAGTCCACGTGCCTCTAAAGCTTTGCGATAGGCATGGCTGCTGACTGTGGCCTCGGTCCCAATTACGACCACTTTCTTATTTCCACTGACCGCTGCCGCAGCCTCGGCTCCCGGTTCTACCACGCCAACCACAGGAACATGCGCCGCCGCGGTAATCCGGTCCAACGCCAGTGCTGTAGCCGTATTGCATGCAATTACCAAGACCTCAGCGCCATGCGATTCCAGAAAATGCGCAGCTTCGACCGCATATCGCGCCACAGTCTCAACCGACTTGGAGCCATAAGGCAGCCGCGCTGTATCGCCGAAATAGAGATAATCAGCCGCAGGAATTAGCTCAAGTAAAGCTTTCAGAACAGTAAGGCCGCCGAAACCAGAATCAAACACACCGATGGTAGGACGCCGCGCAGTCATGGTTTCGCGAAGATTTCAGCTAAGAAATTTCCCTTCGTGCAGCTTCGCGTCTTTTTGTGGTTGAGTACATTGGAAGTTAAGCTCGTGTGCGGCCTTTCGCAGTAGAAGTTGCAGCTTCAACCAATCCAGAACTCATTCCGCAACACTCTCCCGGCGGAATCGGCGCGCCATGCGGGCAAGTCCGCGGATGTCCAAGAAAAGTACAAATCTTATCTGTAGCCTCAGGCGACAAAATGTGCTCAAACTTGCAGGCCTGCTGCTCGATCTCCGATTCACTATCCATCGCCAGGCTGTCGGTAAACAGCCGTTCGGCTAACCGGTGCCTTCGGATAACGCTGCTGGCGCGCTCGCGGCCATGGGGCGTAAGTTCCACGATCAGCGTTCCATCTCCAATCGAAGCCGACACTGGTTTCAGCGCATCGTGGCAGGGATTCACAAACGGCCTGTGATTGTGCGCCTCCGGCGGATGCGGCGCGGAAAGCACCAGCCCCATCTGCATCATTTTTTCAATCGCCAGGCTCACCGGCAGCGCTCCATGAACTTCCATGCGCTCAACCTCGGCGATCTCTCCATGTTCGGCCAGCACCCAGAGCTCCTCCAAAACTTCGTCGAACTGTTCTTCATCGGCCATGGCAAAAACTTCCTGCGAAGCGATCTTGCCATGATGAAATTCAATACGCCGGTCGGCCAGCCGCGCAACTACCGGATCGTGCGTGACCATCACAATCGTCCGCCCCTGCCGGTGAAACTCGCGTAGCAGCCGCAACACAATTTCTTCGTTGACCGCGTCCAAATTGCCTGTCGGCTCGTCGGCCAAAATAATCTTCGGATCGTTAATCAGCGCCCGCGCAATGCAAACCCGCTGCTGCTCGCCTCCGGAAAGCTGCGACGGCAAATGATGCGCTCGATCTCCCAGCCCAACCCGCGCCAGCGCCTCGGACGCTTCTTTCTCGTCGGTCATGCTGTGAAAATATTGCGCCAGCATCACGTTCTCGATTGCTGTGAGGAAGGGAATCAGATGGAACTGCTGGAAGATAAACCCAATCTTTTCCGCTCGCACGCGATTCAACTCGCCGGCAGAAATTCCGGCGACATTCTGCCCATCCAGCCAAATCTCGCCTGAGGTCGGCCGATCCAGACAACCGATCAGATTTACCAGCGTCGATTTCCCTGATCCTGACGGCCCCATGATCGAAAGCCATTCGCCCGGCGCTACGTCGAGAGAAATATGGTCGAGCGCGTGAATCGCCGCAGCCTTCGTGTTTTCCGCAGCGGGGTAGAGCTTGGTGACGTCGTTGATTCGAATCATCTCACTCTCCCCTTAAAATGGCCGCTGGCTGGAGATGGCGCAACAATGACATAGGAATGATCGCCGCCAGCAGCGTAACCACTATGCTACCAGCGAGCACAAACGGCAGCACGCTGAATCGTGGTACTACGGGCGCATGAAAATTTACCCGCCCAATCCACGCCGCGATGCCAATGCCGAGCAAAAATCCGATCACCGCGCCGGTTGCTCCCAGCGTTGCTGCCTCGGTCGCAAAAAATCCATTCAGCAATCGATCCGATGCGCCCAATGCTTTCATGATGGCAAAATCGCGCCGCCGATCGAACACCCAACCCATCAGGGTGGAGAGTACGCACAACGCAGCCGTCAAAATAATCAATGCCACGGCCGCCAACAAAGTTGCACGAGTCTTGCCCAGCACGCGCGCTTCCCCTTCCATAATCTGCCGCACCGGCCGCACATCGGACGCAGGAATCGCAGCCGCAAGTTGCTTCATGATGGCTGTAATCTCTTCCGGCGATCCGCTGGCGCTGACTTCGATGGTGGAAGGCTGAACTCCAGTCCAGGAAACAAAATCCGGCAGCGGTAAATAAATCCGGCTATCTTCCGCGCCGCCAGTTTGCACCGTTCCTGCGGGTGTGAGATGAACCGTATGCCCCTGAAAACTGAGATCGAAAGGCTGATTCCTCGCTGAAACCGTGGGAAGCGCGCGAACTCCAACCAAAGCTTGCCCCGAGGCTGAAGGCCATCCACTCACCGACCACCAGTGGTCGAGTTGCTTCACGCGCTCGAAGTCCGTGCCTGCCACCGCAATCGGCTGGCCGTCACTAGTTCGCGCCACAACCAACGCAAATGGCCCGACCACTCCTCGTCCCGCCAAAGCAGATTCCACTTGCGCCTGAGCACCGGCGGGAAGAGCAGCGCCATCTTTCCCGACAACGATGATGTTTGCGCCGTAGTTACGAAACTCGCGCCGCAACTTGGCCTGCACATCGACATACAAATTCAGCATCGCCGTGGTCACAGCCGCAGCCACTATCATGGCAAATAATGCCGAGGCCGCGCGTCCGCGCCGTAGCACCGCCGCCCGCACCAGCATCCGCAAAAACATGGAAGTATGCCCAGCCTGTCTGCGGTTGGCCGCGACTTCCCGTGCGGAATGTAACGCGCTTCCGTTCATGCTTCACCCCGCAGCGCAAACACCGGGTCCATTCTTACCGCTCTGCGGACAGCCACCGCGCTCCCTGCAAAAGTTACAATCACCGCAATCGCCAGAATCACAGGCAAGAGCACCGGCGCAATCGTAATCTGCGTATTGAAAATCGAGCGCCCGATCTGCTGCGCCAGCAACCCTCCGGCGGCGAAGCCTGACAGTCCTCCAATCAAAGCCAGCAGCGTTGCTTCCGCGAAAAACACCGAAGCAACTGCAATCCTTCCTGCGCCTAACGCCTTCATCAATCCGACTTCGGCTCGGCGCTCAAAAATGGCCGTTGCCATCGCAGCCGAAACAGCCAAAGCCGAAGCGAATAATGCCGCCAGCGTAACCAGAAAAATCAATCCTTCAATCCGCGTTAGCACGGCACCTTCATTTTGCGCCACCTGCCGAATCTGCTCGGCATGTGAGTGCGGGATTGCTTCCATCAACTGAAACGCAATCGACTGCGGATAAGGCGAGCAATACCATCGGTCATACACCGCGCCTGACATGCTTTCCGGATCGCGCCGCGCAAAGGCATCCTCCGGCTTGGTCAGAGCACTCACATACACGCGTCGCACCGCGCCCGGCTTGCCGAGAATCTCCTGCGCCAAAGCTATCGGCGCGACAATCTGATCGTCTTCGTTTCCGCCGGTAGAAAGAATTCCGCTCACGCGCAAGGTGCGTCCAGAAAGTGTAACGTCATCGCCAGCTTTCGCCGAAAGCCGCGCCGCCAGCCGATCTCCCACCAAAACATCGCGAGAACTATCCGAGGGCCAAGCGCCAGCAACCTTCCACCACGGGAAAGTCGATCGCACGCCGGTCGTGAATTCTTCTTTTCCATAGGCAACCCGCTGCGCAAAATAAGTGCCGAGCAGGGTGACGCTCTCACTCTTCCCATATTGCAGCAGAGAAACGTTGACCGGCAGCATCGGCGCGAATGCAGTAATGTTGTTGTGCCAGAAAGTGCCTTTGATCTTCGGCAGGTCGGCTTCGTTCAGGTAGGCGCCATCGCTCGGCGGCTTCAGGTTTACGCCGCCCATCTCCACGTCGAGCGTGTCTTCTTGCGGAGTAATTAGGAGATTCGCACCGATGGTCCGCAGTTCGCGATTGATCTTGTCGCCGATATCGGTCGCCACGGCAATCATTGCCGTCGCCACTGTCACGCCCAGGGTAATCGCCGCGGCTGCCAGCAATTTGCGGCGCTTCTGGCGACGGAAGGATTCGTAAACAAGGCGGACGAACATGCCTTACTTCGCGTCGAACAGTCGGCCACCGGCCGCAATGTCCGCCTCCTGAATCATCACGGCATCGGCAGTCTGAGTCGCCTTCAAAGGAATCGGATTACACCCGCCGGTCGAGCCCACCGACTGCGGATTCACCGGAGCCCCACAATTTTTGCAAACTACGCCGTTCGCAGTCTTATAAAAACCGACGGCTCCGCAAATCTGACAGGCATCGAACACGGTGGCAATCTTTCCATCCGGCTTCTGATACAGCCAGAAACGAATCTGTGTGCCGTTCTCCAACGCCTCGAAGCGGTGCAGATCGCCGTCGGAGATCTGCTTCAACGGAATCGTCACCTGCCCGTTCGTAAACGTAATCTCGGTGGCGGGCGAGAGCGCGCTGACGCTCTTGGCATAAATAAATTCCGCCGTCACCAGCGCGATAAAGATGAACGAAAAGCTGTACACCGCAGCCATCCAGGTGCGTTCCTTGCGCGCCGTCCAAATCGCCTTGCGCCGCTCCGCCGGCGAATCCGACGTGACCACTGGCTCGCGCCGCTTGGCGTCGAACAAAATCATCAGGGCTGCCAGCGCCACAATCGTGACGAAGAAAAACAAATCGTTGCGCACAATCGGCCCAATAATAGACATTTCCGTCTTCGAAGACGGCAATATTCCGCTCTCTGAAAGCTCGTGCAACCCCGCAATCACTAATTGCGCGGCAACGAGGAAAAGAATCGCCGTCGTCACCCGGAAAAATTTTTGCAGATTAATCCGTACGCTGCCCTTTACAAACATCACGCCAAAGGCAATTGCCGCCAGCACGCCCAGCAGCGTGCCCAGGAAGCTCATTAGTTCGGTCGAATTCAGCGTTACCGCGGAGAGAATGAGCACCGTCTCCGCGCCTTCGCGCAGAACCATCAAAAACACAAAAAAGAAAAGCCCGATCCACGCGTTCTTGCTGGTGCCCGCAAGCAACCCAACCTTGCCCTCAATTTCGCCTTTCAGTTTGCGCCCCGTCTTCATCATGAAAATCACCATGGTGATAACGAAGAAGGCTGCCACCAGCATCACCCAGCCCTCAAACGCATCTTCGTTCAGGTTCAGGCGAGACAACACAATCGCCACGCCAATGCTACCGACAAACGCCGCGCCTAGAGCCGCATATACCGCCTTGCGCAAGTCGTTGCGCCCAATCTTCGCCAGATAGGCCAGTGTAATGCCCACAATCAGGGCCGCTTCAACCCCTTCACGCAACGTGATGATAAAAGCTTGCAGCATTTTGTGAACTGCCTGCGATTTCAACTCAGAGAAGTCGAAAGATACTCCGCACTATCACAACTTCTTAGATGAGCCCGTACCATAAACGATTTTGAAAATGAATTTCAATTTCAACTACAAGGATATTCCTCCAGCGGCAGAGGGGTCAATTCGGCGCATCACGAACGCGCTTGATTTGCATTGCATGGGGAATCCATGGATTAAATGGATTTGCATCAAGCGGCGCTACCTTCGAAAAACAATCAGCAACCCGCCGGCAATGGCGATCATGTCTTCCGCCAGCGCGATGGCGAAGTCCGGCAGATGCTTGCGCGAAACCAGAGCATGGCGGATGTTGTATCCGCCGAATGTTCCAACCATCGCACCAGCAATTGCCGCCAGCAACGCCAACACAGGACTGGTTCCCGCGCTGATCGCCAGCGCCACACCGCACAATCCGCCAAATATGACGCGTGCAATCAGTCCAACAGGTGCGGTTCGCGCTGGGGTGCCCGGCAGTTTATCTGCTATGAGTTCGAGAAGGGCCAGCAATGTGAAGAGGATCAACGTTGACACATGATCGATAAAGGCAAGCTCGGTCCTCTGAAATTGCAGCCAGCCAAAATACGCAGCCCAGCACACCACCGCCGGAGCCGTCATCGAGCGCAGTCCGGCCACGCAACCCAGAAGAAACACAAGCAATAATACTGTCATTCAACTTTCTTGAAGAAAGTCTGCGCCGGCTAGTACCTACTGCCGCTCCGGCACTCGCTCAGTAAGCAAAACGGTCACTGACTGGGTTGTATTATCAGCTGCAGCCAGATCCGGTATGCCGTCGTCGTTGAAGTCCGCGACTGCGGCGTAAACAGGATCCTGTCCCGCCGCCGGACTCGCCGCTAGAATGAAGCCTCCGTGCCCGTTGCCGAGAAGCACCGAGATACTATTGCTGCCAGCGTTCGCAGTAACGAGATCCGCGTTGCCATCACCGTTGAAGTCTGCCACTGCGACAGAATAGGGAATCGACCCCGTTTTTGGACTTACCGTCGCCGGCTTGAAAGTTCCATTTCCCCTTCCGATCAATATCGTCACGGTGCCTGGATTGGGGTAGCCGTCATTCTGGTTCGTTACAGCCAGATCAAGAATGCCGTCACCGTCGAAATCTCCCACCGCAATCGCCAGCGGCTCAATGCCGGTTGCCGGGCTCGACGAAAGCTTCCTGAAAGTTCCGTCTCCCTTGCCCAACAAGATGGTCACGGAACTCGGACTGGATTCACTTCCGCTGTTGTTCACTACTGCAAGATCGGCGATGCCATCGCCATTGAAGTCGCCCACAGCGGTAGCAAAGCCGCCTCCAGTGATCGGAATCGATGGCCGGGCAGTGAACGTACCATCTCCATGTCCCATCAGCACCGTAACCTCAAAAGCCGACACCACGAGATCGACTTTCCCATCGCCATTAAAGTCTCCGGTACCGACCTTAAAAACCCCTGAAGAAACCGGTATTGGCGAAAGCGGCGTGAAGCTGCCATCCCCATTTCCTAGCAGCACCTGCACCTCGTTGGCATCGGGCAGCGAAAGGGCAAGATCGAGAATGCCATCGCCGTTAAAATCGCCTACGGCGGCATTGTTCACGTTCTGTCCGATCACCGGGAACGCTGGCCCTTCCCGGAACGTCCCATTTCCATTTCCCAGAAGTACGGTCGCATCGGGCAATAACGAGCCAACGCTATAGACGGGAACGATCATGTCCAGCTTGCCGTCGCCATTGAAGTCCCCCACAGCTACGGATTGCGGATAAGGATTGGTTGCCGGATTCGCGGAATTGATAAATCTCAGGCGTGCAACGTTCGGTAGTTGGTCAGCCCAATCCATCGAAGCGACAACCGTTGAGGCTTCTTCCGCAGCTTGTGCGTAAGTATAGGTGAGCAATACCGGTATAAGGCAACTTAGAAGCAGGACAGCTCTTGCGAATGAGATAGTCTTCATCAGTTCCTCCCTGGGTAGAGGCTCGAGGAAAACAAAGTTTACGCTTTTGGCGGGAAACTAGCACTATAAGGGCCTACGGGTCGTCGGATGCCGACGCGGCGATAGTTGCCTACCCGTGCCGGTATACGAAAACTCTTAAGTCGGGCAGGCCTTCGGTAATCTCCCATTTCCACAAGATTCCTACATACTGAGGTCAGCCCGACATGCCATTCCCCTCCCCACCACGCGCCCAACGGCGCTCTCCGCGCACCTCATTCGCAGAGACTACCACCGCTGTGATTCGATCCCAGGATGGCTGTCGTATCCAAGGTAAAGTCGAGGTAATTTCTGTTACTGGCGGCTTGCTCTGCTTATCCAAGCCGCTAAATCAGGGATCGCGGGTGAAGTTGATGTTTCTGACTTCCAAAGGATCGGTCCTCGGCGTAGCCGAGATGTTGACTCCTGTTTCCTGGGTGCAGCAGCCATTCAAATTTGTCAGACTTGACGACGACGATCAGGACAGACTGCAAGCGGCGATTCAGTTGTCCTTAGAACAAAACCGCCACGACCATGCATGGATGGAAAGATACAGAGCCTGGTAATCCTCAAGCCCACCACGTCATAGTCTCTTCAAAAAACTCTCCGCCCGCTCCAGCTCCGGAAACAACTTCTCCTCTGCCTGAAACTCCGCCGAGTGAACGCACCTTCTACTCCCACGCAGCCTCACCGGATGTTTCAAATGCAGCATCTCGTGATAAACGATGTACTCCACGGCGTAGCGGGGAATTGCAGGATGATCGAAGACGCGGCTGATTACAATCGCATTGTGCGCCGGATCGTAATGCCCGAGAATCCGCCGAGTCTTCGTCGGACTCCAGCTCATCCGCGGACGCCCCATCAGCCCATGAAAAAATCGCCGGTTCAAATCCTCAAAGATTGCATCGAGATCATAGAAGCGCCCCCGCGGCGAAAGCAGCCGCTTGCGCCCGCGCACCTGCCGTACCAGATGCGCCTTGTTCACCACCTCATGGCTGCCAAGATATTTTCGATACCGCGCCGCATGAGCCCGATCGATCGGCTTGCGGTACATCTTGGCCAGCAGAATATGGGCAATCGCACGTACGACATTCTCTGGCGCACCTTCCAGCAAATCGGAAAGCCGTACCAGCAGTCGTCCTTCACGCAGCCGAATCGTATTATTGATATTGGCGAAGGCGAAAAACTCAACCTTCAACTCCGGAGGGGCTGCGCCCGGCCTTAATTGCCGGTGCTCTTCATGGAAGATTTCGAGCAATCCCTCACGCACAGTGAGCTCAGATTAGCACGAAGCGCTTTTGGGTGGCGTAGCGCTTTCAGCACTGCGATTTCAATTCCTTTAAAGTCCCGGCTTTTGCGCTGAGGTATTTCGGGAATATATCTTTCTTACTCTGATCTAGCCCCACCCTGCGGAGCCGCTTTCTTGCGATGCTTAGCTGCTTCTTCCTGCTCCGCCATCAGTTTGCGATGATCTTCTGCCGAACCATCCACGGTATTCAAAGCCTCGCTCAAAACAAATTCATATTGCTTCGCTTCCTCCGGCTTAACGCCCGCCGCATCTCGCAACGCCAGCAGCTTGGCCTGAAACTCCGTATCCGCATCCATGATTACCTTTAGCGGCTTGCGAATATCATCCTGGCGGTCAACATAGGTATCGATGTTGTCGTTCAACTCGTCATAGATCAGCAAAAAATCGTCCAGCCGGTCATGCGTTCCCTGCGCCCGATCCTTTGTCTTCGGATCGCTGCGCAACTGCTCCAGCGCCACCAACCGCGCCCGGGCAAATTTCACATACAATCCCAGCCGCAACTGCGGCACCCAACTCGTATCGCGAATCTGGTCGATCTCCGGCTGCGTAAACGGATCGCGGTGTCTCTGCGCTACGGCCGCCAACCCGATTAAAAACAGAAAACTCACGCAAGCACGCAGCCCGTGCTTCATTTCTTTTTACCCCCATTTGGAAACATGGCCGCCAGCAGATCATCTCGAACTTTTTCCAGGCGGCTAATGGTTTCCTCAATCTGCTTCTGTTCGTCGTGCGTAACGGCATGCCTCAAGTCCGCCAGCTTGCGCGTCATCTTCCGGACCGCGATTTCGCTCTGCTTTTCATGCTTATGCGCCTGAATCGCGTAGTCGCGAGCCTGTTCAGAAAATGCCGCGACATCGTCCAATGCCGCCTGGGCTTTCTCGCTCTCGCCGCTGGCATAAAGTTGATCCGCGGCAGCAAGTTGCCGCTCCGAGATTTGAATGCACAACGGAGGACGATCGGCAATGACGGCATTTGCAACGCGTTGTTTGAGATCATCAACCGTGGAGTCGCGCGCCATGACGTGCGTGGAGAGAACCAACAGCACTGCCAATGCCGTAATCGCCCGCTCCCACCCCAATCGAAATCTCGTCGGCACGCCCATCGCTCCGCCAGGTTTCACTTCTTTGGTTCAATCGCAATCAGCCGGTGTTTCGCCTTCCACTCGTAATCAGGATACTTCCCATTGGCCGTATTAAGAAAGAGATGATAATTCGCCGCCGCGGTCTTGTAGTCGCGCAGGTGATCGCAAGCCGAAGCCCGCAGAAAATAAGTAATAGCAGTCTCCGGCAACAGCTTTGCCCGCGCATCCAGCGCACGAATCGCCAGCGCGAAATCCTGATTTTCTCCCGCCACAAAAGCCAAGTCGCCGTATGCCTCACCGAAATCAGGCTTGATTTTTATTGCGGCAACAAATTCCTGCTGCGCCTCAGGAAATTTCTTCTCCCGTAATAATGACTGCCCAAGCCGGCGGTATAGCTCCGCATCCTTAGGATGAGACGCAACCAGCGTCCGATAGGTGGCTTCCGCGAGGTCATTCTTTCCAGCGTTTACATAGATTTCCGCTAAATCGCGCTGCGCTGCTTCGTCTTCCGGAGCCAGCTTTATCCCGGCTTGCAGCGCGGCAATGGCATCGTCGTTCCTGGCTTCGGCAGCCAGCACGCGCCCAAGTTGTATTTCTGCCGCCGAATCCGGACGCTCCGCCAGTAGCTTGCGCAAATACTCTTCCGCGTCAGGAAAGCGATGCCCCCGCATATACAAGTTTGCCAGCGCGATCACCGCATCGGAAGAGTGGGGATCAATCGCCAGCGCCTGCTTGTATTCATGCTCCGCATCGGCAGCCTTATTCTCCTGCTCAAAAAGCATGCCGGCTGCAAGAAGCGGTTCGGTTTCTTTTGGCTGAAGTTCTGCGGCATGCCGAAAAACTTCAATCGCTTCATCAGTTTTCGATTTTTCAATCGCATGACCCAAAGCCAGCGACGCTCGATATTGCCCCTCCGCCACATGACTGATCGGTTTCAATCGCGTCGCAGCCCGAAGAAATTCCTCCGCGTCTGGCTGCCCAGTCTTAGCCAGTTGCAACCCCAAGTTCAAATTCGATTCGAAAACATCAGGCTTCGCCGCCACCGACTTGCGATAGGCCGCAATCGACGCATCCGTATTCCCGAGAGCATTTTCTACAAAACCAAGATCGAACCATGCTTCATAGTTCGCCGCATCGCGCTCTAATAACTTGTGAAGCAAAGGTTCAGCGGTAGCGTAATTCTTCTTATCGATGGCCGCTTCGGCTTGCGTAAGCTCAGGCGGCTGTGCCTGAGAATCATCATCCTGAACTTGTACGTGATGAGTAGCTCGATGCGAGTTCGGACTGGAAGAGGAAGATCCAGAAGATGGCGAGGCGGGCTGCCCCGCATCCTGCGCGTAAAGGCAAGCGCTCAAAGAAATGAGCAACGCGCCCGCGAAAAGTTTACTTATGCCCATCGGCATGCGAAGCCCCGTTGCCATTGCCCGGCGCCTTCAGCAAACGAGCCAGATATTGACCGGTGTAAGAATCCGCCAAGCCGGCGATAAATTCCGGCGGCCCCGCTCCTACAATCTTGCCGCCGCGCGCTCCGCCTTCGGGACCCAAGTCAATAACCCAATCCGCCGTCTTGATCACTTCCAGATTATGCTCGATCACCAGAATGGAGCCACCTGCCTCGATTAGACGGCGGAAGGCCGCGAGGAGTTTGCTGACATCATCGAAGTGCAACCCAGTTGTGGGCTCATCAAAAATGTACAACATGCGTCTTCGTGGTCGCGATGCATTCTGCCCACTACTCGGCCGCCCCATCTCCCGCGCTGCCGGCTGCAAGTGCGCCGCCAGCTTCATGCGCTGCGCTTCGCCACCCGATAGTGTCGTCGCCGATTGTCCCAGCCGTAAATATCCAAGTCCAACTTCATCCAGCGTGCGTAGCTTGTCCGTCACCTTTGGCACTTCCGCCAGAAACTTCAGCGCCTCTTTCACCGTCAGATTCAGCACTTCGTGAATATTCCTGCCGTGGTAGCGCACATCCAGCACCTGCGCTTTATATCGCGTGCCTTTGCACTCTTCGCAAATCAATTCCACGTCCGCGAGAAACTGCATCTCCACCGTTACCGTGCCATCGCCCTGGCAAGTCTCGCATCGTCCGCCCGGAATATTAAAAGAGAAATGCCCCGAAGCAAACCCGCGCTTTTTCGCCTCGGGCAGGGAAGCGAACAGATCGCGGATCGCGTCGAACGCCTTGATGTAAGTTACCGGATTCGAGCGCGGCGTCCGCCCTATCGGCGACTGATCGACCAGCACCACTTCATCGATAAACTGATCTCCCTCCAAACACTCCCATGTTGCCGCCCCACGCGTCGACGAGGCTGAAGGCTGCTGCTTCGCCTCCGCCAGCGCCTGATAAAGCACCTGATGCAACAATGTCGATTTGCCCGACCCCGAAACGCCTGTAATCGCCACCAGCATCCCCAGAGGAATACTAATGTCGATGCCTTTCAAATTATTAGCCCGCACGCCGCGAATCCTGATCTGCTGCGTTCCCGGCTGCCGCCGCACCGCCGGAATCTGAATCCGCAAATCGTCAGAAAGATATCGCCCGGTCAACGAAGCTGGATTCTTCAAAATCTCCGCGTATGTGCCCTCGGCCACCAGCTTGCCGCCATTTTCGCCCGCGCCCGGACCGAGGTCCAGAATTCGATCCGCCGTTCGCATAATGTCCGGATCATGCTCCACCACCAGAACGGTATTTCCCAAATCGCGCAGCCCCTGTAAAATTTTGATGAGGCGGTGCGTATCACGGCTGTGCAATCCGATCGAAGGTTCGTCCAGCACGTACAAGGTCCCTACCAGCCGGGAGCCCAGCGAAGTCGCCAGTTGAATCCGCTGCGCCTCGCCTCCCGAAAGCGTTGAAGCCAATCGATCGAGCGTCAGATATTCCAACCCAACTTCATTCAGAAACTGTAAACGTTCGCGAATTTCTTCCAGCAATCGTTCGGCGATTTCAGCTTCCTCGGCGCTTAACTCAATTCCACCGAAAAACTTCGCTGCATTCTCCACCGTCATGCTACAAACTTCGCAAATATTGCGGCCATTGATCTTTACCTGCCGCGCCTCCAGCCGCAGCCGTGAGCCCGCGCAATCCGGGCACTGCGAATAGCCGCGATAGCGGCTTAAGAACACGCGGATGTGCAGCTTGTATTTTTTGCGCTCTAAATATTGGAAAAATCCGCGCACTCCCAAAAAATCGCCTTCGCCGTTCAAAATCAATTCCTGCTGTTCAGCTTCCAATTCGACCCAGGGCACGTCGAGCGGAATTTCTGCCTGCTTGGCAAAGCGCTTCAGCTCTGTGAATACAGGCCGGTATTTCGGCTTATTCCACGGATCGATCGCGCCGTCTGCGAGCGATTTCTGTTTGTCTGGAATCACCAGATCGAGATCGAAATCAATTGTGTTTCCAAATCCCTGGCAGCGTGGGCAGGCCCCATATGGGTTATTGAACGAAAATAGCCGTGGCTCTGGTTCCTCGTAGCGCAGGTTGCAGTGTTTGCACTCAAAGCGCTGGGAGAACCTTAACTGCCGTGCCGGCTGATCATCGCGTTCTGGCAAATCGAAAATCACCTCGCCCGATTCGCGATACGCCGTCTCTACCGCATCCACAATCCGCGCTCGCGCTCCCGCAGAAATTGTAAGGCGATCAACTAAAACGAACACCGGCTGATCGAATCGGATATCCAGCAATGACTCCGGCGTAGAAAACTCAAAGACTTGCCCCGCCTGATAAAGCCGATTGAATCCCGCCTTGCGCAACTCAAACAGCCGAGCCTTCATCGCATCGGTTAATCCGGAATCCGACGCAACGGCTTTCTTGCCGCCTTTGCGCGCGCGCGGAGCCTTCTTTGCTTCTTGTGGTGCCGTCGCAGATTGCAGAGGAAACACAACCTGCACCCGCGTCTCCAGCTCCAGTGCAAGAATCGTAGCCGCGATCTCGTCGACCGTGTCTTTCTTCACCTCGCGCCCACAGTTCGCGCAGTAAGTCCGCCCAATCCGCGCGAATAGCAGCCGCAAGTAGTCGTAAATCTCAGTGGCAGTCGCAACCGTCGATCGCGGATTCCGCGTTGAATTCTTCTGCCGGATCGCCACCGCCGGCGCAATCCCATCGATCGAATCCGCTTCCGGCTTCTCGATGCGCTCCAAAAATTGCCGCGCATAGGCGGACAGCGATTCCACATACCGCCGCTGTCCTTCCGCATAAATTGTGTCGAAGGCGAGAGAAGACTTGCCGGACCCGGAGACTCCGGTTACGACCGTCAGCGCATTGTGCGCAATCTCAAAATCAATGTTCTTGAGGTTATGAACACGGGCCCCGTGAACGACAATGTTTTCCGTAGACATCGAAGAAAAGCGGCTCAATAAGCCCAACTCGCGCGCAGTCCTGCTAGCGCGCGCGAAGCCTATGGCCGAATCTTCTATTATAACGAACTTTATCACGATCCCTTGGTAATTTAGGATGTTTGCGATTGCCACGACGCTCTGGAACAGGCCAAATTACGATGATTTTATGCACCGATTAGGCACGGGGAGGAGCGATGAGTTGGCATGCACTCCACCAACTTTGCAACGCTGGATTTAGGAATTCCAAGGATGCTGAGGCGGCCGCAGCCGAGGCTTGCTATTATTCGCCGATTCTCTCAGTAGTGGAAGGAAGATGTTGAGTGGAGGATTTCATTCCAGTCGCGGATGCAGTTGGCCGAAGATAAATGCCCAGGCCAAACATGCAAACGGTACCCAGCCCCTGCCCGTTACCCCCTCGCGAATTGCGAGTACTCCTTGTTCTTTATCCATATTCTCTTGTCTACATCTCTTAACCGAAAGCCGCATGGCCAAGGAATAGAGGCAAATGCGGACTAAAACTAGATACAGAAAATGTCTAAGTGTCCTTTAGCCTTCACTTCTTCAGAGCGCTTACCGCATTGCATATCTAACACGTTTAACCCCATCTCGTACCTATGAGTTATGAGTATCACGCCAATAGGTTGCGGCTGTACTTTAAGTCTTAAACATATGCGGTAACATCATTACACCTCACAAATTAGTAGTTGCAAATACGGGAGTTGTTGTTACATCATGACATTGCCCAAAGTATTGTCAGCAAATTCTTTTTAATGCTTGACAAGCAAATAAGTGATGATATGATCCCCGCATATTTGTCGACTCGCTTGTTATCCAGCACACTCCTTTGTTAGTTTCCGTGGTTAGTTCCTGTGGCTGTGGAAAAGCTGTCAGTGGCGGCAGCCTGCCCAAGTTAGACCAAGAAGCAATGAATGTATAACTGAATAAATTAGGCCGCATGATCGCCAGCATCGTGTGCAAGTACCTGTGTCTATTGGAGTGTTCGGTTTTCGTAACAAAGTTCGCATTCGCGTGCTGGAGTGCAGCGCCGGATGTAACATGCGCGCAATTGACACTCGACCCTCGCGAGTGATCCACGCGAGTCCCGTGAGCGTACACCGGGAGTTAATTGTGAAGGATCAAACATACGATCTCTGGTGAAAGCTGTGATGTGCATCTCCGGCAATATCTCTCAAAGCTCAACTTCTTCGCGCGAAAACCCAACTTCCTCCTATGAAGGCTGGTTTGTTGTTCAGGTAGTTCCGAGGCTGGAAAAGCGCGTGGCCTTCATGTTGGAATGCAAGGGATATGAACAGTATCTTCCGTTAATGACGGAAGAAGCACGAGATCGTGCCCTGGAACGAAAGCCGCTGTTTCCCGGATATGTGTTTTGCCGGTTTCGCCCCGACTCAAGAGGACTGGTTGTGAAAACTCCAGGGGTTATTCGACTTTTGGGACATCGACGTGGTCCTGTGCCACTGGAGGCCGATGAAATGCGCAACATCCATAAGATCGTGGATTCAGGTATTCCAGTCCAGTCTTGTGAATTGATTACCCTTGGCTCCAAAGTCGTAATTGAGAGCGGACCGCTCCGTGGAATACACGGGATACTTATACAAATTAAGGGAGCGCGAAGAATCGCAGTCTCCGTAGAAATGTTGTGCCGATCGATTACCGTCGCATTAAACGCCTGGGAAGTACGCCCCCTGCTCATTGCCGCCTAACCTGTAGCTACATACCTAACAATAAAATGAACGGGAATCGTACCCGTCATCTGGTGATCCCATGTCAAACACGTGTTATCGGTTTGCAAAGTCCACAGTCATAGAGCCGCTGATCAATCAATGGGCTGTATGGTCCGACCTTATATCTCCTGTTCCGTACAGCATGCACATGACGCGGTATCAGATACCGACGCTGACATCGTATCTGAAGAATCCCGACGTACATCGCCGGGCGTCGCAGGATCCGAAACTTATTGGCGGCCCTTTCGTAAATATTCCTAAGGAAAGACGAGCTGAAGTGGAAGCTCTCATCGAGGAAACTAAAGAGGGCCAAAAAGAGTATGCGGAACTGGCGGAGTCGGTAGTGTCGTTTTACGACCTGCTCGATGCTGAGGCGAAAGGGCAGAGTCTTGATCCCTATTACAGCCGTGTGCCCGAGGCGCTGAAGGGGTACGTCGAGCTTCTTTACGATTATTACAACCATCCGATCGTTCGAGTTCTTGAGCCACTTCTCTACCGTAGGTATGCAACCGATCGTTTTCAGTCTCTAAGATTATTTCAGCCGGCCAGAGATGACAGCCGCCGTTTCTTCTTGAATACTCCGCACCTGATCGACGAAGGGGAAGTGAACTGGAAGGTGAGATTTGCAGATTCCTCTGTTGACGAGCTTTTGTCGTTGGATAACCAGCCAAAGCCTTTGACTAAGATTGGCGATCTCACGGGCCTCAACGGAGCGGAGCTGGAGCGGTTGTTGCGGCTGTTAGCGGAAAGTCAGGCCGTCGTTTCCACCCGCACATGGAATGGTGCGGTGCCGCGGATTCGATACTTTGGGCACGCATGCGTGGTGGTGGAATGGAAGGGGGTGACCATCATGACCGATCCCTGGGTCGGCATAATGCCGAGACAGGGAGGCATGGAACGTTTTTCTTACGACGATCTTCCTGAGCACATTGATTTTGCGCTTATCACTCACGGCCATCACGATCACTTCGTGTGCGAGACCTTGCTACGTCTGCGGAATCGGCTCGGCGCGCTTGTCGTGCCCAAGTCATTCGGACTGTACTTCGCAGATGTCTCTTTGAAACTGGCGGCAGAGAGCATCGGATTCAAGAATGTGATCGAGCTCGATTCCATGGCTTCTCTTCCGTTGCCCGATGGAGAGATTGTCGCCATCCCATTTTTTGGGGAGCACGCGGATTTGCCTCACGCGAAGTCTGGTTACGTGGTGCGTTGCGGACAGGAGAAAATCCTGTTTGCCGCGGACTCGAACTGCATTGAGCCGCAAGTGTACGAAAATGTACGCCGGGCGATCGGAAACATCCAGACTGTTTTCCTGGGCATGGAGTGCGTAGGCGCGCCACTATCGTGGCTGTACGGAGCGCTGCTCCCCTCAAAGCTGAATCATGCGCATGACAAAACCAGAAGGACGAAAGGCAGTGACTCGACAGCTGCGATGGCACTGCTGAAGGCCGTGAACGGGCAGCGCGTCTACATCTATGCTCTGGGCAGCGAGCCGTGGCTCAACTACAGCATGGGGCTTGGGCTTTCGGCAGAGTCGCCTCAGTTGTTGGAGGCCACCAAAGTGCTTAGCGCAGCACAGGAAATGGGTTTGTTGGATGCGCAAAGACCCTTTGGATCGCTTGAAATCAGATTGTAGTTACTTCCTTTGACCGAACACGCTTCGTGATTTTCATCTAACCCCGAGATTCCACTCATGACACTCGATGGCGTTTCAGCCTTGCTGAGGCTTTCACCTGTCCAGGAAGACTTGCTGGCACTTACATCCACTCAAGGCGCGAGTTCCCCGGCGCAGTTGGTGTACCGCATTCTTGGTCGATTGAGTACCGAGAGGCTGCAAGATTCCTGGAGAGATGTGGTTGCCAAATACCCGGCTCTGCGGACTTCGATTCACTGGGAGGGCCTGTCGAAGCCCGTGCAAGCAGTTCGCAAGACCGTCGATGCGACTGTTGATTGCCGGGGCTATTCCATGGAGCCCGGAGACCGGAATGATCCCTGTGACGATTATTGCTCGCAGCAACGGGATCGCGCATTCGATCCTACGCATGCTCCGCTGCACCGGATGGCACTTTTGCAGTTAGAGGAAGAAAAGTTCCTCGTAGCGCTCACCTATGACGAACTTATTCTCGACCCCAATTCTGGCATTGCCGTGATGGCCGAACTGTTGCGCACGTACGCGAGTCACAAATTGAAGGAATCCGAACTAGCAGATATTTTCGGGAGAAGAAGCGACGTTTTTGCGGAACGAGGCGCCGACCAGGACACAGAGCGCGCGTCAGTTTTTTGGAGTAACTATCTTCGGGATTTCTCCGGCTCTGCAGGCGCTGGTTTGGACCAGGATCACCACAATGGCAAGGTCGTTTGCGAACACTACATTTCCGACGTTGTGAGCGAACGACTCCGACAAATGGCGCGCGAACTATCCTGCAGCTTGTCTACGATTCTGGTTGCAGCGTGGGGCTTGCTTCTAGGCCGGCGTGAGCGAACGAACGATGTTGTCTTCGGCGCTGCCGACTCTACCTTTGCGAGACGCGGAGAACAGATTGGAGCCGCAACAAACGCGCTTCCGTTGCGATTGCTCCTGTCACCGGCGGCGAACCTTCGAGACTGGATCGTCAGCATCGAGTCTCAGCGAAAGGAAGTGACCGAATTCGACAACGTAAGTCCGGTCTCGGTGGGACAGTGGAGTGGGATTCTAGACGACGAGCCGATTTTCAGAACTTGCATTCGTTTCGTCCCCAGTCCGAGAGAACTTTTGTTCAGTGCTGGCGGAACTCAACTTGTCGCACAAAGAGTCTCACACACGCATAGACGCGAAGCGCCGGTCGAACTCGAATGCGAAGTGGGATCGGAGATTCTGCTCAAGCTATGCATGAATCAGCCCGTGGAACAGTCTGGGGCTTTGACCTTGCTGGAGAGCTATGCCTGCCTGTTGGAGGAGATGATCCGCAAATCTGACGCCTGCATCTCAGAGTTGCAAACGACTTCCGAGACGGAGTCAGAGAAAGTAAATGATGCCGTCCAATCTGCGGAGTTTCCCGGTTGGTTGCTGCACCAGCGATTCGAAATCAACGCAGCGAAGCATCCTGAATCGCCTGCAGTCCTGTTTGACGACCGGACCCTGACATACGGCGAACTGGAATCTCGCGCCAATCAGTTCGCGCATCATCTGCGCAGTATGGGCGTCACGGCGGAAAAAATAGTGGCGGTACTTTTGCCCCGTTGCCTGGAGACAGCGATTATCGTGCTCGGAATATCGAAAGCTGGCGGAGTGTACCTTCCGCTCAGTCCGGAGCTTCCCGCACAGAGAATTTCTTTATTATTAGAGAGTGCAAGACCTGCGGCGATTATTAGCAGCAAGGAACTTCTTGCAAAGCTCCCAGCATCGGCTTTCGTCGGCCCTCGCGTAGTGATTGACGATGATTGGCCGCGTATTCAGTTGCAGCAAACCTCTCCACTCGAAGCCAAAATTCGGGGCGAGAACCTTGCCTACATCATCTACACATCGGGCTCAACCGGAGAACCAAAAGGGGTTGGCGTGCCTCACGCCGCGGCGGCCCACCATATCGACGCGGTTGCACGCAGATTCGGCTATACCTCGCAGGATCGAGCGCTGCTATTTGCTTCTCTAAGTTTTGATGTTTCGATTGAGCAGCTCCTCGCGCCGCTTGTCGGCGGAGCGTCGGTGGTGATTCGCGGCGCGGAAGCCTGGAGCGCCCGTGAGTTCCGTGAGCAGGCTGCCCGATTGGGCTTGACCGTGATCAACCTGACGCCAGCTTATTGGCGGGAGATCGCGGAAGAAATTGAAAACGTGCCGCCCAAAATCCGGTTAGTGATCGTTGGCGGGGACGCAATGCCCGCGAATACAGCCGAACGCTGGTTGGCACACAGCATGGGACGAACTGAACTGCTTAATGCCTATGGACCTACGGAGACGGTGATCACGGCGACTCTGTGCCGGGTCTCGAAGAACTCCATTTCGCAGCGCTACGGCGTTTCAATCGGCAGTGCGTTGCCCGGCAGAATCCCACATATCGTGGATCATTGGGGGCAGCCTGTTTCCCAGATGGTGTCGGGAGAGTTGTGTTTGGCGGGAGAGACGATGGCACGTGGGTATGTCGACGATCCCGCGTTAACTGCGGAACAATTCACTCCCGATCCTTTTAGCGGCGTGCCGGGACGGCGATTGTATCGGACGGGAGATATAACGCGGCGTCGTGAAGATGGCAGCCTGGAGTATCTGGGACGGACCGATTCCCAGGTCAAAGTGCGAGGATTCCGCGTTGAATTGGGCGAGATAGAAGCCGCGCTCCGGGCGCATCCCGCGGTATTGGAAGCCGTGGTGGTATTACACGAGGCCGAGCGCCGAAAACGCCTTGTCAGCTACGTGGTATTGCGCAATCCCGGAACGAAGATCGAACAGATTCGAGAATATTTGCAGAACCGTCTGCCGGACTACATGGTTCCTTCCACTCTCACTCTTATCGGCAGTATGCCCATGATGCATAGCGGGAAGATCGACCGGAAGGCGTTGGCTACGCTGCCGGAAGAGAGAGAAAAGATTCATTCGAGGGAGACCGCTGAAAATCCACTCGAACGGCTGTTGTCGGAGATATGGGCGCGGGAGTTGAACCTTCCACGCGTTGGTCCTGAAGATGATTTCTTTGAATTGGGTGGAGATTCTCTGGCTGCAATGTCATTGGTTCCATCCATCGAGGTTGCGCTTGGTATCGAAATTCCGTTGCGGGCGCTGTTTGACGCTCCCACGGTTCGCCAGCTTGCGCGTTTCCTGGAGACCCTTAAAAAGCCCGTCGAGTCGAACGAACGGCCACCACTCCGCAGGGCGAAACGCGACAGAACCGGCGAATTTCCTCTTACCTTCTCGCAGGAGCGGCTGTTCGTCCTCAATCAGCTTCGATCGCAAGCTGGTTTCTATAACGTCTCGGGAGGAATTCGCCTTTCAGGACGCCTCGACACGAACGCGCTGCAAAGAACCCTCACAGAGTTGGTACGGCGGCACGAAGCGTTGCGGACTATTTTTCGGTCGACCGGAAGCAGCGTGGTGCAGAAAGTCCAGGAACCATCCCCGGTCATTCTGGATACTGTCGATCTGTCGGCCGACGGAGCCATTCAGGCCGAGAAAGATCTACAAAGACTGACTCAGGAAGAGGCGCTGCGTCCTGTCGATCTGAAGATGGGGCCGATTTTCCGCTCCAAGCTTTTTACGCTTGCTTCGGAAGATCACGTTCTTTGGCTCACTACTCATCATATTGTGAGTGACGGACATTCGCTCTCGCTTATTTTGCGGGAGTTCTGCACGCTCTACGAAGCGTTCTCGCAAGGATTGAAGTCAACGCTCGAGGAACCTCCTATTCAACTGGCTGACTACGCCTGCTGGCAGCGCGAATGGCTTTCTGAAGAGAGGCTCGCGCCCCATCTGGACTACTGGAAGAAACAATTAAGGGCCTGCCCGATCCCCGCGCGCCTCCCAATGGAAAAAGAAGGAAATGGCTCAGGGTACTCGGGATCTACGCTCGTTCGCACGATTCACGGAGACCTTCCAGACCGATTGCAGAAGTTTTGTCAGCAGCATTCCGTCACCGCGTTCATGACTTTGCTGGCAGCGTGGAAGACGCTTTTGTTCAGCTACTCGGAAGAAGAAGATGTGGTTGTCGGAAACCACGTGATCAATCGAGGGCAGAAGGAGACGGATCTCACGGTTGGGTTTCTCGCGAATGTTCTCGTGGTAAGGACGAACCTGGCGGGAGACCCGAGCTTCGCGGAGTTAGCTGCGAGGGTAAAAGAGGTTGTATTGCAGGGATTCGAGCACGAGTGTGTTCCATTTGAGAGGCTGGTGGAAGAATTACAGCCAAACTACGCTTCCGGCGAGACGCCGCTGTTTAAGAGCTTCTTCGCAATGCAAGGCCCGCTTTTGGAAGTTCCCAGTACACCAGAACTGCAAATGAGCTTGATTGAGCCGGAGGAGCGATCTGCCAAGTTTGACCTGACGCTATTTGCAGCAGCCACGGAGAGTGAGATTCGACTCGCGATGAATTATAGGCAAAGCCGATTTGCATCAGAGACGATTGCTGGAATGATGAGCGCGTTCGAGGCGCTTCTGGATGCCGCGCTCTCCGACCACGAACTTCGATTGAGCGCGTTGATTGCGGAAGTGCAGCGACGAAACCGCGACAAGTGGAGTGCACTACGTGAAGAAAGTATGAGGCGGCTCCTTGCCGGATCATCTCGATGAATCCGACATCTGTGCTCGCTAGCAGAAAACACCAGCCAGAGTCAGCGCAGCAGATAGCTGTGAGAGGGGAGGTGGTGGTGGGTGGGGTGGGAGTGAGAGGGGTGAGAGGGGGTAGGGAGGAGATGGAGGGGAGGGTGAGGGGATGGG